>Ga0209401_1000009_pt1 | contig 185616 bp, 148 predicted proteins | sample M_140807_MF_Meta_FD_187318 | JGI IMG/M metagenome (GOLD analysis project Ga0209401, IMG submission 187318) | Freshwater microbial communities from Lake Montjoie, Canada to study carbon cycling - M_140807_MF_MetaG (SPAdes) (version 2) | ecosystem: Environmental > Aquatic > Freshwater > Lake...
GAACCAGCAGGCTTGCTTCCAGGCGTCGCGATCCCTGCGGGCCTCGCTCCGCCACTGGAACGCCACCGCCAAATACACCCCGCTGGGCTCGAACCAGCAACCTTCGGTTCCGTAGACCGATGCTCTATCCAATTGAGCTAGGGGTGCCCGACCGCAGTCACGGACCTCCGCAAGAATACACCGTTTGCACGGTCCCACCAATGGTCGCCGGAACGCGGCCCGTGAATTGCCGTGGCTGCGGCTGGCGGCTGCGGTACGGACGCTTCCTCAGTGCTGTCCCTTCACAACCAGGAAGCCCTCGTTGTCGACGTCGAAGGCGGTTTCCAGCAGGACCGGCACCGGCCCGGCGGCTGCCGGATCCGCAGGCGGGATCGTGGCGGCGATGACGAGCGAACGTCGCTCGCCCCGCGCGACCCCCGCCGAATCGAGCGACTCGAGTCCAAGCCGGTCGCGCATGGAGGCCTCGGGCCAGACCACGGCGCCGCTGACGACGCGGCCCACGGTGTCGGCCCTGAGCGTCACCTCGTGCGCCGCGGTGGCCCGGGCCGGCGGTGAGTTCATCGCCACCAGTCCGCCCGCCTCCCGCGGCGCGTAGGCCGCCACCGGCTCCACGCCAAAAGCCTCCTGGAATCGCGCCGCCGCCTCGCGGGCCCGCGGCAGCGCGGCGACGTCGCCAATCGGCATCACGACCGCCGCCAGCGTTTCCGCCAGCGGCACGGACCGCGGCGGCTCGGGCGAGCCCTCGGCGGCAACCGCGAGCACCTGCTCGACCCGCGCCAGCCAGATCGTGATCCGCTCGCGGCACAGCATGTCGAGCAGGCCGCGCGGCGGCAGGTCGGCGGCGGCCACGAGCCCGCGGATGCCCAGGAGCTGCGACCCATGCAGCCCGAGCGAATCGTGCAGCGGATCGCCCGCCGCCAGCGAGACGAGTAGCCGGTCGCCACGGCGGACGAGGCAGCAGCCGTCGAACGCCTCGGCCGTGGCCGCGGCCGCCGCATCGGCCCGCCGCAGGCGGCGCATGCGGTCGGCGACAGCCGTCGCGGAGAGTTCCTGCAGCGCCAGCCGCGCCTCGTGGCTGGGGGTGCCGACCGGCAGGGGAGTGCCGTAGGTCAGCGTCACCGGCCGCCGGAAGATCCGCGGCCACTTCGTGAAGTACCGTCCCTCGGAATGGCTCAGCAGACTGCCCCACATGCCGTCGATGTGCAGCGGCACGATCGGCGCCTCGACCCGCTCGAGGATCCACTCGAGCCCGCGCTTGAAGCCGAGAATCTGCCCGGTCCGCGAGATGCCCCCCTCGGAGAAGATGCCGATCACGTCGCCGGCGGCGAGCCCCGCCTGGATCGTCTTGAGCGCCTGCCCCATCGATTTGGGACGCGGATCGAAGAGGATGAACCGCCACTGGTCGGAGAGCATCCGCAGGAACTTTCCGCGGATGTTGGGTCCGTACACCACCATGCGGATCGGCCGCAGGCACGAGAGCACGACGGCGAATCCGTCGAGCCACGAGAGGTGGTTGGCGACGACGACGGCCGGGCCGGTCGCGGGCAGCCGCTCGGCGTGCGCCACGCGGAACCGATACGTCGCGTGCACGATCGAGTTCACGAAGATCCGCAGCGACGCCCGCGGGGCGGCGTAGATCGCGGCGGCGGCCGCTGCGGCCGCCAGCAGTCCGAAGATGCCGAACATGCCGCGGGCCGACACGAGCGGTGCGCCATCGACGCCGGCTGCGGCCGTCTGCCAGCTCGCCCGCAGAAGACCGTAGAGCGTCGACGCCAGGAACATGCCGGCGAACGTCAGCAGGTTGGACGCGGCCAGCAGGCCTCCGCGGCGGGCCGGCGGGCTCCGCTCCTGGAACGCCGCCTCGAGCGGCACGTCGAAGATGCCGGCGCCCAGCCCGAGGAGCAGCAGGGACGCCATCGCGAACCCCCACGCCAGGCCGACACCGCCGTCGACGGTGAAGATCGTTCGCGGGCCGAACGCCAGGCAGAGCGACGCCACCGCCATGAGGATGGCGCCGAGCGGCACGAGCCCCATGTCGACGCCCCGCGTCGACACCTTCCCGGCCACGAGGCTGCCCAGACCGATGCCGCTCACGAGCGCCACCAGGAGCGGCACGATCTGCCCCTGCGAGCCCGCGCCCGCCTCGGTGGCATATTGGTCGACATTGAGCTGGGCGACCGCGCCCAAGGCCCAGAAGAAGACGATGCCCGCGGCGGCCGCGGCCAATTCCCGTTGGCCCCACAGTTCAGACAGGTCCTGCCACGTGCGACGAAAGGCGTTCCAGGGGGGCGGTGCCGCGGGATCGGCGGCGGGCCGCCGCACGAGGAGCAGCGACGCCACCCAGCCGGCGACCGCCAGGCCGACGAGCACGACCGCCGCCGGCACCGCGTGGAGCCACTGCGGAGACGAATGCATCTCGCCTGCATCCGGCACGACCGTCGCGTCGGCCAGCCAGTTGCCGCCGGCCATGCCCGCGAGCGTGGCCGCCAGCGTCACCAGCGCGAACAGCCCGTTCGCGGCGGAGAGCCGCGGTGCAGGGATGGTCTCGGGAATCGTGCCGATCACGCTCGGCGCGAGCAGCGAGGCCTGGCAGCCGATCACGACGACGCTCGCCAGCAAGAGCCACAGTCCGGCCGGCAGTCCTGCCACGCTCCCACCCGACCGCACGCCCCAGGCCACTGCGGCGGCCGCCGCCGCCGCGATCACGATCTCCACCGCCTTGCAGGCGATGATCACCGACCGCTTCGGATAGCGGTCGGCGAGCCAGCCGGCAAGCCACGCGAGGAGGACGAACGGCAGCACGAAACCCGCGGTGCCGATCGTGAGCACGAGCGCGACCTGGCCCGTGGCCACGGCCTTTTTGCCCAGGCCGATGGCCAGCCAGCGGAGCACGTTGTCGTTGACGACGGTGAGCGCCCGCAGCGCGAGCAGCGGCAGGAACCCGCCGGCGGCGTCGGCGGTGGATGCGGCGGTGGAGCGGGAAGCGTCCAAGTGTCGCCCTCGGAAGTGTCGTGCTCGCGGCTCGTCGGCTTGCGGCCGCACCATCCCGCGACGTGGCGAGGAGGCGCTGAACGGGGCTGCAGCCGCCCCCGCACGGCCCCATGCCCCCTGCGGGAATGTGGCAGACATTGCCGGCGATTTGCAGCCGGGCGGGTGGCGTGCGTATTCTCAATGGTGTGGCGGCGGGGCAACAAGCCCGACCGGTTCCACGTTTCCCGACACCCCACGTTTTCGCCGCCACCTCACAGGGATGGTCACAAACCAGGGACGGACACCACAAGGACTTTCGCCATGCCGCTTCCAATGACGCTCGTGCTCGACCAGATGTTTCACCGGCAGTGCCGGCGGGTTCTCGTGGCCTCGGCAGTGCTGGCCTGCGGCCTGTTCGCCGCCGCACCGGCCGCTCAGGCGCAGGTGTACATGTACGCCCCGGCACAGCCGGTGGTGTCCTACTACGCCCCGATGGCCGCCGGCTATCCGGGCGGCTATGTCGCCAACTACTCGCCCGCGGGCAACTATGCCGCTGTCACCGCCTTCTCGCCCCCCGTGTCCACCAGCTACGTCGCCAACTATCCGGTGACGCAGGTCGCCAACTACGCGGCGGTCGAGACGGTGGCTGCCGCCCCCGTGGCGGTGACGAGCTACTACGCCCCCGCGGCGCCGGTCTACGCCGCCCCGGTGACGAGCTACTACGCACCCGTGGCCGTGCCGCTCTACCGCCGCGGGCCGTTCGGCGGCCTGCGACCGGTGCGGTGGGGCGGGTACATCCCCTACTGACGCCGCGACCACCGGCAGCGTTTCACGATCATCGAGCGGGCCGTCGGCACTCGTCCGGCGGCCCGCTTTCTTGACCCCGCCCGCGTCGCACCTATAGTGACGACGTTTCCCGGCCGGACGCCGCGGCATCGGTTCGACGCCCAGCACCGGTTCGTATGAGGGTGCGGATGGCGAGAACGGTCAACATCATCGGCGCTGGGCCCGGCGGCCTCGCCGCCGCCATGCTGCTGGCCCGCGCCGGCGTCCGCGTGCGGATCCTCGAGAGGCTCTCCATGCCGGGGGGCAGAACGAGCACGATCAGCACTCCCGAGGGCTTCCGCTTCGACCTCGGCCCCACGTTCTTCCTCTACCCGCGGGTGCTGGAGGAGATCTTCGCGGCGACGGGCCACGACCTCCGCCGTGAGGTGGAGATGGTCCGCCTCGATCCGCAGTACCGGCTTGTCTTCGGCGTTGGCGGCGAACTGCTCGCCACGCCGGACGTCGCGCGGATGGAGGCGGAGGTGTCGCGGCTCTCGCCGGCCGACCGCGGTTCCTTCACGCGGTTCATGCAGGCCACCCGGCAGAAGTTCGAGCGGTTCGCGCCCTTTCTCGAGCAGCCGTTCGAGAGCTGGATGGACCTGGCGACGCCCGACCTGCTCAAGCTGATGCCGCTGCTCAAGCCGTGGAAGAGCCTCGACGCCGAACTGGGGACGTTCTTCAGCGACGAACGGATCCGCCTGGCCTTCACGTTCCAGTCGAAGTACCTGGGCATGTCGCCGTTCCGCTGCCCGAGCCTCTTCTCCATCCTGTCGTTCCTCGAATACGAGCATGGCGTCTTCCATCCGATCGGCGGCTGCGGCGCCGTCTCCTCCGCGATGGCCAGGATCGCCACCGACATGGGCGTGGAGATCCACTACGACGAGCCGGTCGAGGCGCTGGAGTTCGTCGGCCGCAGGGTGACGGCGGCCCGCACCGCGCGGGCCACCTACGAGGCGGACGCGACGGTGGTCAACGCCGACTTCGCCAGGGCGATGACGCGGCTCGTGCCCGACCGGCTGCGGCGGCGCTGGAGCGACCGCACGATCGCGGGCAAGCGGTTCTCCTGCTCGACCTTCATGCTCTACCTGGGCATCGATGGCCGCTATGACGACATCCCGCACCACACCATCTATCTGTCGGACGCCTACCGCGACAACCTCGCCGACATCGAATCACGTCACGCACTCAGCGCCGATCCGTCGATGTACGTGCAAAACGCCTGCGTCACCGATCAGACGCTCGCCCCGTCCGGGATGAGCACGCTCTACCTGCTCATCCCGGTCACCCACCGCCATCCCAACGTCGACTGGCGGCGGGAGGCCGGCCGGTACCGCGAGGTGGCCCTCGACCAGCTCGACCGGCTCGGCATCCACGGCGTGCGGGAGCGGATCCGTCACGAGACGATGGTCACCCCCGACGACTGGCAGGACGGCTATGAGATCTACCGCGGCGCGACCTTCAACCTCTCGCACGACCTCGGCCAGATGCTGCACATGCGGCCCCACAACCGCTTCGACGACCTCGACGGCATGTACCTCGTCGGCGGCGGCACCCATCCCGGCAGCGGCCTGCCGGTGATCTACTCGTCCGCCCGCATCACGACCGGGCTGCTGCTCGACGACCTTGGCATCGCCACCCCGGACTGGGATCATGCCGTCGACGGCCGGCGGCCTGCCGCCGCGGCTCGACACCGTCGGGCGACGTTCCCCGATGGCGAGCCCGCCGGCACGGCGCCATGACCCACCGTTGCTTTGCTCCACTGCCCCTCACCATGACCCGTCGCGACGGCGGCGCCCACATTAGGACCACGGCATGAAAGTGAACGCCGGCGCAGGCAGGGTGGTCGTGGTGGGCGGCGGCCTCGGGGGGCTGGCGGCCGCCTGCACGCTCGCGGCCCGCGGCTACGCTGTGACCCTGTGCGACAAGAACGCATGGGTGGGCGGCAAGGCGGCCGTGCTCGCCGAGCAGGGCTTCCGGTTCGACATGGGGCCCACGATCCTCACGATCCCGGGCGTCCTCAAGCGGATCTTCGCCGAGTCCGGCCGCACGCTGGAAAACCACCTCGACCTCGTGCCGCTCGACCCGCAGTGGCGGAGCTTCTTCGCCGACGGCACGACGCTCGACCTGGTGGCGGACGTGGCCCGCATGCGCGAGACGCTCGACTCCTATGCACCGGGCACCGGCAGCGGCGCCGGATACGGCCGGTTCATGGAGCTTTCCGAGCGGCTCCACCGGATTTCCAACGAATACTTCTTCTGGCGGAACGTCGGCGGCCTGAAGGACATGTTCGACCCACGGCGGGGCATGTCGCTGTCGATCGTGAAGGAAGTGCTGGGTATGCGGCCCGGGTGCAGCGTGGCCGGCACGATCCGCTCCTTCGTGCCCGACGCGCGGGCCGCCCAGATGCTCGACCACTTCACGCAGTACGTCGGCAGCTGCCCTGAGGCGTCGCCGGCCGTGCTCTGCGGCATCGCCCACATGCAGGCGCACGACGGCGTGTGGTACCCGCGCGGCGGCACCGGCGCGGTGCCGCGGGCCCTGGCGAGCCTCGCCGTCGACCTCGGTGTCGACATCCGCACCCGCACGCCGATCCGCCGGATCATCGTGGAGGGGGGCCGTGTCCGGGGGGTGGAGACGGCGGCCGGCGAGACGATCGCCGCGGGCGCCGTCGTGAGCAATTCCGACAGCGTCCGCACCCACCGCGAACTGGTGGACGGCCAGCCCGCCGCCCGCTTCCTCGCGCGGCGGCGGTACGAGCCGGCCTGCTCGGGCGTCGTGCTCTACCTCGGCCTCGACAGGCGGTACGAGCAGTTCATCCACCACAACTTCGTCTTCTCGCGGGATCCGCACGAGGAGTTCGACCAGATCTACCGCCGGGGCGAGCCCGCCGACGACCCCACCTGCTATCTCTGTGCCCCGGCCGTCACCGAGCCGGGCGTCGCCCCGCCGGGAGGCGAGGCGCTCTACGTGCTGGTGCACACGCCCTACCTGAGGCCCCATCACGACTGGTCGAAGATGTTCGCCCCGTACCGCCGAAGGATCATCGAGAAGATCCAGTCGACGGCTGGCATCAAGGACCTCGAGCGGCACATCGTGTTCGAGCGGGCGCTCACGCCGCAGGACATCAACGACCGCTACCACGTGCTCGACGGCGCGATCTACGGGCTGGCTAGCCACGGGAAGTTTCTCGGGGCATTCAAGCCGGCCAACCGCTCCCCGGACATCGCCGGCCTCTACCTCGCCGGAGGCTCCGCCCATCCCGGCCCGGGCATGCCGATGGTGATGATGTCGGGCTGGATCGCCGCCGACTGCGTCGACCACGACGGCCTCGTGCCGCAGGCGACCGCACCGGCCCGTGACGCGGCCTGCCCCGTCTGACCCAGCGGGCGTCGCCATGGCCACGCCCGACCAGCACCCGGACCAGCACCTGCCGGCGTTCTCGCGGTGGCTGCACGGCTGGTTCATGTGGTACGTGCGCCGGTACTTCCGCCGGCACTTCCACGCGCTGCGGCTCCTCGCGGGGGGCGACGGCGGTGCGTCGCATCCTCGCATCGCCGGCGAGCCCGTGATCTTCTACACGAACCATCCCGCCTGGTGGGACCCGCTGATCTTCCTGCTGGTCGCCGACGCGCTCTACCCCGACCGGCTCAACTACGGCCCGATCGACGCCCGCGCGCTCGGAAAATACCGGTTCATGGAGCGGATCGGTTTCCTCGGCATCGAGACGGCGAGCCGTCGCGGCGCGGCCCGCTTCCTCAGGCTCGCCAAGGCGGCGAGCCGGCGGACCGACGTGATCTTTTGGGTCACCGCGCAGGGGGAGTTCGCCGACCCGCGGCTGAGGCCGGTGCGGATCCGCCCCGGAGTGGGCCACGCTGTGGCTGCGGCCGGCCGCGGCCTCGTCGTGCCGGTGGCGGTCGAGTATCCCTACTGGAGCGAACGGCTGCCGGAGGCGCTCGTGGCCTTCGGCCCGGCCCTCCCGATCGCCGCGGCCGCCGACCGTCCGGTGCGGGAGTGGACCGGTGTGCTCGAGGCGGCCCTCGAGGCGGCGCAGGACCGGCTGGCGACGGCGGCGATCGCCCGGGATCCACGGGCCTTCCGCCGCCTGGCCACCGGCCGCGTCGGCGTGGGCTGGGCGTACGATTCGCTGCGGCGGATCGCGGCCTGGATGCGTCGCGAGTCGTTCGACGCCTCCCACGGTGGAGAGCGGAGCTGATGCACGCACCGTCACTCCTCGCGGCGACGGCCGCCGCGCTGGCGGCGATCCCGGCGGTGCTCACGGCCGCCAACCTCCGCTGCTTCCGCCCCGCACCGCGGCTGCCGACCGTCGACGGGGCGGGGCAGGGGAGCCGCGGCGATGGCGGGCTCCCGCCAGTCTCCGTGCTCGTGCCGGCGCGGAACGAGGCGGCCGCGATCGGCCGGTGCGCGGAGGCGGTCCTCGCCAGCCGCGGCGTCGACCTGGAGCTCGTGGTGCTCGACGACGGCTCGACCGACGGCACCGGAGACATCGTCGCCGCCCGCGCCGCCGTCGATCCGCGGGTGAGGCTCGTGCCCGGCAGGCCGCTCCCCGGCGGCTGGTGCGGCAAACAGCACGCCTGCGCCCAACTTGCGGAGGCCGCGGCTCACGACACGTGGGTGTTCCTCGACACCGACGTCACGCTCTCCCCCGACGCCGTCGCCCGCACGGTCGCCTTCCTCGCCGCTGCGGGGGCCGACCTCGCGAGCGGCTTTCCCCGGCAACTGACCGGCTCCTTCCTCGACTGGCTGCTCCTGCCGTTGATCCACTTCGTGCTGCTGGGCTTCCTGCCGATCGGCCGCAGCCGCACCGACGGCAGCGTCGGCCTGGCGGCGGGCTGCGGGCAGCTGTTCGCGACGCGGCGGGACGCCTATGTCAGGGCCGGCGGCCACGCGGCGATCCGGGCGTCGCTGCACGACGGCATCAGGCTGCCGCGTGCCTACCGCCGCGCAGGCCTGCGGACCGACATCTTCGACGCTTCCGACATCGCCGCCTGCCGGATGTACGCCCGCAGCCTCGACGTCTGGAACGGCCTGGCCAAGAACGCGACCGAAGGGATCGCCGCGCCGGCCACGATCCTGCCGTTCACGCTGCTGCTCGCGGGCGGTCAGGTGCTCCCCGTGACGCTGGCCATCTCCGGCCTCGCCACAGGGTGGCGGGGCTGGCCCGCGTGGGGGATCGTGCTCACGGCGGCCGCCGTGGCGCTCGCCTACGCCCCGCGGCTGCTCGAGGCCCTTCGCTTCCGCCAGAGCCTGGCCAGTGCCATTCTGCATCCTCTGGGCGTCGCCGTCTTTCTCGTCATCCAGTGGTACGCGCTGGCCCGCCGCGTGGCGGGCCTGAAGACGACCTGGCGCGGCCGGTCGCTCGATCCGCAGTGACGCCGCCGCGGCCCGGGCCGCGCGTTGACCGTCCGGCTGGCAGGATCGTCTACTGATCGCCGTCGGTCCGCGGCCCGCCTCCTCCCTGAAAGCGCATCCCCATGAAAGCCCTTCTGCTCACGGCCCCCGGCAGCCTCGCCATCGCCGACGTCGACGACCCCCAGCCGGGGCCAGGCGAGGTCCGCGTGCGGGTCGCCGCCTGCGGCATCTGCGGCAGCGACGTGCACGGCTTCACGGGATCCACGGGGCGGCGGATTCCACCGCTGGTGATGGGGCACGAGGCCGCCGGCACGATCGATGCCGTCGGCACCGGCGTGGCCGACATGCCCGTGGGCACCCGCGTCGCCATCGATTCCACGATCTTCTGCGGCGGCTGCGAACACTGCCGCGCCGGGGCCGAGAACCTCTGCACCGACCGCCAGGTGCTCGGCGTGTCGTGCGGCACCTACCGCCGGCACGGCTGCTTCGCGGAATACGTGGTCGTGCCGCGCCGCGTCGTCTACCCGATCCCCGACTCGCTCGGCTTCGTCGCCGCCTCCCTGCTCGAGCCGCTGACGATCGCGCTGCACGCGGTGCGGCTCGGCGCCGCGGGCCCCGGCACCCGGTCGGCGGTCGTCGTCGGCTGCGGCACCATCGGCCTGGCGGTGACGGCGTCGCTGCGGGCCAAGGGCGTGCCGCGGATCGCGGCGATCGACATCGACGAGTCGCGGCTCGCGGCGGCCCGCCGGCTCGGGGCGACCGAGACGTTCACGGCGGCCGCAGACGCCGGGCAGAAGGCGGCCGCCTGGGGCACCTCCTCGCCCGACACCGACGGCGCCGACCTGGTCATCGAGGCCGTGGGCAACACGGCGGCGGTGCAGACTGCGGTGGCAGCGGCCACCCGCGGCGGCACGGTCGTGCTCGTGGGCAACGTCTCTCCCACGATCGAACTCCCCCTGCAGGCGGTGGTGACCCGGCAGCTGCGGCTGCAGGGCTCGTGCGCCTCGGCGGGCTGCTACCGCGAGGCGATCCAGCTCGTGGCGGACGGCCGCGTCGACCTGTCGGGATTCGTCAGCAAGGTCGCGCCGCTGTCTGAGGGCCCCGCCTGGTTCGACCGGCTGCACCACCGCGAGCCGGGCCTGGTGAAGGTGGTGCTCGAGCCGGCGTGACCGCAGCGCAGCCAGCGCACGAGGCTGCACGCGAAACACGGCATCCTGCGGTTTTTGCTTGGCGGGCATCCGCCCGCTGGTGCTGCGCTCGGCATCATGCCGAGCAGGGATCTGCGGAGGCTCGAACAGTTGGAGGATTTCGCACGTCCACGACGTGTGCAGCGCGAAAGAACGTCGCGCGAAATCATCCCGCGAGGAGACTTCCGCCGTCCCGGCGGTGATCGCTCCACGAGCGGGCAGCTAGCGTGCGCGGCACGCCGCGTCGCGGGCCTGGCGAACCTTCGCGATCGCCTCGTCGACCGATCCGGCCAGCGCCGTCATGTGGCCCATCTTTCGGCCCGGCCGCGGCTCGCTCTTGCCGTAGAGCATCAGGCTCACGCCCGGCACGGAGAGCGCGGCGGCCCAGTCCGGCACGCCCCCCGCCCGCTCCCAGCAGTCGCCGAGCAGGTTCGCCATCGCTGCCGGGGCGTGCTGCCGCGGCGATCCCAGCGGCAGGCCGCAGACGGCCCGCACCTGCTGCTCGAACTGCGACGTCTCGCAGGCGGCGATCGTGAGGTGACCGGAGTTGTGGGGCCGCGGAGCGATCTCGTTGACGAGCACCCGACCGTCGCGGGTCACGAAGAATTCCACGCAGGCCACGCCGACGACGCCCAGCCCGTCGAGCACGGCTGCGGCCATCCTGCGGGCTTCGGCGAGCACCGGCTCCGGAAGTCCGGCCGGAGCCGAGGAGACGTCGAGGATGTGCTGCGCATGATCGTTCCGCGTGGGGGCGAACACGGCCGAGGAGCCGTCGACCGCCCGGGCCGCGACGACCGAGATCTCGCAGTCGAAGTCGACCCACCCCTCCGCCACGAGTTCGCCGCCGCCGAGGGCGTCCCAGACGGCGTCGATCTCCGCCGGCCCGGCGCCGGCCTCCAGCTTCTTCTGCCCCTTGCCGTCGTAGCCGAAGGCGGCGGTCTTCACCACGGCCGGCAGGCCGACCGCCGCCAGTGCCGCGTGGAGGTCGGACCGGGACCGCACCAGCCGGTGCGGCGCGCAGGGAAGGCCGCGGTCCACGAGGAAGGCCTTCTCGCGGCTGCGGTCCTGCGTGATGAAAAGCACGTCGGGAGCCGGCCGCACCGGCACCACCGCCGCCAGCGCCCGGGCCGCTTTCGCCGGCACGTTCTCGAACTCGAACGTCACCACGTCGAGCCCCCGGGCGGCCGCCGCCAGTCCCGCGGCGTCGTCGTAGGCCAGCACGTGCACGCGGTCGCAGTGATGCTGCGCAGGGCAGTCGGCCACGTCCGAGATCGCCTCGACCCGGTAGCCCATCCGCTTGGCGGCCATGGCGAACATGGCGCCGAGTTGGCCGCCCCCCATCACGCCGAGCGTCGCGCCGGGGGAGATCGGCGGCCCGCTCACCGGGCGTCCCTGCGATCCGCCCATGCGGGGCCTTCCGTTTCCAGCCGTGTGGCCTCCAGCCGCTCGGCCATGATGCGCTCGGTCTGTGCGGCGCGGTAGGCGACGAGCCTGTCGCGAAGGCCAACGTCCTCGGTGGCGAGGATCGCGACGGCAAGGAGCGCCGCGTTCACCGCTCCGGCGGGCCCGATCGCCAGCGTCCCCACCGGGATGCCGGCCGGCATCTGCACGATCGACAGGAGCGAATCGACGCCGCGGAGCATCGACGACTCCACCGGCACGCCGAGCACGGGCAGGTGCGTCTGGGCGGCGATCATGCCGGGCAGGTGGGCCGCGCCGCCGGCGCCCGCGATGATCACCTTCACGCCACGGCCGGACGCCTCCTTCGCGTAGGCGGCGAGCTTATCGGGGGTGCGGTGGGCTGACACGATCTCGCATTCGTGAGCCACGCCGAACTGGCCGAGCGTTTCGGCGGCCCGCTCGAGCGTGGCCCAGTCGGACCGGCTTCCCATCACGACGCCGACGCGCGGCCCCGGGGAGCGTCCACCGGACACGTGACCGGCGGACGGACTGCTCTGGGGGGGGGCGGGATCTGCCACGGCACTGCTTCCGGCTCGGGGCGGGAGTCGCAATCCGCGGATCGTGCCTCCCGAATCATGCATCTTGCTCCGGACCGCGTGACGTTGCAACCTGTGACGATGCCCCGCCCGCTTCCCGACGTCCTGCCGATCCCGTGGCCCCCGGGCCTCGCCACCCCGCCGGCCCGCACGGAGGAGGCGCTCGACCGCGCCGCGGCACTGCTCGCCGACGGCGGGCTCGTGGCCATCCCCACGGAGACGGTCTACGGCCTCGCGGCCAACGCCCTCGACGCCGATGCCGTCGAGCGGATCTTCACGGCCAAGGGCCGGCCGGCGACGAACCCGCTCATCGTGCACGTGGCCGACGCGCGGATGGCGCGGGCGCTGGCCGGGGCGTGGCCGACGGCGGCCGAGCGGATCACGGCGTCACTGTGGCCGGGGCCGGTGACGGTGATCGTGCCCCGCGGTCCACGGGTGCCGACGGCGGTGACCGCCGGCGGGCCCACGGTGGCGGTCCGTTGCCCCGAGCACCCGCTCGCGCGTCGGCTCATCGAGAAGGTGGGCCTGCCGCTGGCGGCGCCGAGCGCGAACCGCTCCACGCAGCTCTCGCCGACAACGGCCGGGCACGTGCTCGAGGGCCTCGGCGGCCGCGTCGACCTGATCCTGGACGGCGGCCCGTGCGGCCGCGGGATCGAGTCGACCGTCGTCGACTGCACCGTCGATCCGCCGCGGATCCTCCGGCCGGGCCCGATCTCGCGCGGCGAGCTGGAAACGGCGGTCGGCGGGCCGGTGGTCGACGAAGGCACTGCGTCCGCGTCCGCTGGCGAGCCGGCGAGGTCGCCGGGGCTTCAGGCGCGGCACTATTGCCCGCGCACGCCGCTGGAGGTGTCCGCGGTCTCGGCCGCAGCGGAGCGGGTCGCGGCGCTCGTGCGGGCGGGCAGGCGGGTCGGCTGGCTGACGCTCCGCGGCGACGACCCGCAGGTCAGGTCGCTGGCCGCGTCGCGGGACCTGCTGGTGGTGCCGATGCCCGCCGATCCGGCGGCATTCGCCGCGAGCCTCTACGCCACGCTCCACGCCGTCGACCGTCGCAGCCTCGACGCGATCGTCGTCGACGCGCCCCCCGACGACGACGCCTGGCTGCCGGTATGCGACCGACTGCGACGCGCCGCCGCCGGCCACGTGCCGCCGCGGTAGCGGGCCGCGGAGTTCAGGCCGCGGTCGACAGGATCTCGCGGAGGGCGGCGGCGATCTCGGGGTACTGGAACACGAATCCGCTGTCCACCGCGACCTGCGGGATCACCCGCTGCGACGCGAACAGCACCTGCGCAAACTCGCCGAAGAGCAGCCGCAGGCCGAAGTAGGGAGCGGGAAGGAACGCGGGCCGGTGGAGCTGCCGCGCCAGGGCCTTCGTGAACTCCGCGTTGCGGACGGGATGCGGGGCGACCGCATTCATCGGCCCGTCCAGCGCCGTCGTCTCCGCGGCATGGACGTAGAGCCTGGCCAGGTCGGCCACGTGGATCCAGGGCATCCACTGCCGCCCGTTGCCCAACGGTCCGCCGCCGCCGAGCTTGAAGGGGGTGAGCATCTTCGCGAGCGCGCCGCCGCCGGCGCCGAGCACGATGCCCGTCCGTGCGGTGACCACGCGCACGCCGTGCTGCCGCGCCGCCAGCGCCTCCTGTTCCCACGCCACGCAGACCTCGGCGAGGAAGTCGCGGCCGGGGGCGGCCGACTCCGTCAGTTCCTCCTCCCCGCGGTCGCCGTAGTAGCCGACCGCCGACGCCGACACGAGCGTCCTCGGCCGCACGGCCGCCTGCGCGATGCCCTGCACGAGATGGCGGGTGCCGATCACGCGGCTGTCGCGGATCCGCGCCTTCTGTGCCACCGTCCAACGCCCCTCTGCGACCGACTCGCCCGCGAGATGCATGACGACGTCGATACCCTCGAAGGCCTCGGCGGGCGGCGGTCCCTGCATGGGATCCCAGCGGACGATCCGCCCCGCGAGCATGCCGATCGCGGCCCGCGAGCGGTCGGGATTCCGCGAGAGCACCACCGGCCGGTCGAGCAGCCGCAGCAGCCGCGGCCCGACGAACCCCGACGCCCCGGTCACCAGGACCTTCATCGCAACACTCCCTTGGGTGAGTGGACGGCAGGGCCCGACGACATGACCGGCCACCGACGCCGAACTCGGACGTTTCGGACGCGCGGCAGTATAAACAGGTTTTGCGGCCATGCGGGCCGCTGAGCCCTGCCGCGAGCCTGCGCCCGCCGTCTCTATCCTAGCCTAGCGCCCGCCCCTTGCCCGCCCACCCGACCATCCGTTCCCGGCTGCCACGCATCGTGCCGCGGGCCGGCCTGCGCCGCGACCTGTGGGTCTCGGCGGCCGACGCCGCGGCGTTCAGCCTCATGGTCGGCTGCGGGGAGACCTACATCCCGGCCTTCGCGCTGGCCCTCGGCCTGGGCCCGGTGGCCGCCGGCATGATGGCCAGCGTGCCGGTGCTCGCCGGCGCGTTGTTCCAGCTCGTCACGCCGCTGGCGGTGGCCCGCCTGGGCACCAACCGCGGCTGGGTGATCGCCTGCACGAGCGTGCAGGCGTTGAGCTTCATCCCGTTCGCGGCCTGGGCGATCCGCGGCCGGGCGTCGCTCACCGAACTGCTGGTGGCGGCGGCGGTCTACTGGGCGGCCGGCATGGCGGGAGCGCCCGCCTGGAACGCCTGGATGGGCACGCTCATCCCGGAGGGCATGCGGACCGCGTACTTCGCCAACCGCAACCGGCTGGGCCAGTTCGGGGTGTTCGTGGGCTTCGTCGTCGGCGGGCTGTTCCTGCAGTGGGGGGAGGCGAGGGGGGTGACGCTCCTCGCCTTCGCCGGGCTGTTCATCGCGGCCGGCCTGTGCCGCGTGGTCTCGACCATGATGCTCGTGCACTGTCGGGAGCTCGACAGACCGACGGCCCGCCGCGACGCCCAGGACGTGGCCGCGACGCGGCCGGGGCTGCTGCGCGAACTCGGCGGCACGCTGCGGCGGATGGCCTTCTCGCCGTCTGGGCCGCTGATCCTCTATCTCTGGGCGCTCGTCTTCACGGCGCAGTTCTCCGCACCGTATTTCACGCCGTACATGCTGCGGGATCGCGGCTTCACGTACCACGCCTTCATGCTCGTCGTGGCGACGAGCTTTCTGGCGAAGGCGCTGATCCTGCCGTCGCTGGGCCGCCTGGGGTCGCGGATCGGCTCGCTGGGGCTGCTCTGGCTGGGGGGACTGTCGGTCATCCCGCTGTCGCTCTTCTGGCTGCCCTCGGCGAACGTCGGCTACCTCGTCGCCGTGCAGGTGCTCGCCGGCTCGTGCTGGGCGGCCTGGGAGCTCGCCGTCGCGCTTCTCTTCTTCGACGCCGTCCCGCACCGCGACCGCACCGGCGTGATCACGGTCTACAACCTCGGCCTGGCGATCGCGACGGTCGCCGGCGCGACGGCCGGCGGCATCCTCCTGCGAACGCTCGGCGAGGACAGCCGGGCCTACGTCACCGTCTTCGCCGTCTCGAGCCTGCTACGGCTGACAACGGTGCCGCTGCTGCGGCGGGTCCGCCTGCCTTCGCGACCGCCGTCGGGGACCGCGGCGGGATGAGCCGCGGCAGCCGGGCGGCGCCGCGGGGCCGCTTGCGGCGGCGCGACCGCGTCGGGGCGGATCACCCGGCGGGCAGCCGGGACTCGTTGGCGATGCTGTCGAGAAACGTACGGGCGCGGCCGTAGTCGCCGGCGGCGTAGTCGTCGACGTGCTCCTTCAGCACCTCGATGAACTTCGAGACCGTCTGCTGAATCTCGCTGTACTGCTCGTATTGGATGCTGCCGCCGGATGACGCCCGATCGGCGAACAGGCGGTCGAGCTGATCGCGGTAGGGCCTGTAAATCGAGTCGCGCAGCACGATCGGATACTCGATGTGCCCGGTCACCGGATCGAGCTGCGTGGAGTTGAGCCGCGGCGGCGACGCTGCTTTCGCGATGCGGATCGCCTGCTCCTGCGTCACCGCGGGGCCCGTCTCGGCGGCCCGGGCCTCGCGGTTCGTCTTCCGCATCTCGAAGTAGGTCTCGGTCCACCGCATCCTGTTCTGGATCTCGAGCGTCTTGGCCTCTTGCCAGTTTTTGGCCGCCTCGGAGTTCTGCAGATTCCGATAGCCCTCGGAGCGGATCACTTCGGCCATGCCCATGTCGGCGCCCTGCTGGGCGGTCGAAGCCCAACTCACCCAGCCGCCACCGCCCTGGCCGCTCTGGCCGCCCCACCCGCCGTGCCCCCACTGGCCCTGGCCCGACACCGGCCACGCAGCGACCATGACGATGAAAAGGACAGAAACCCAGGCCGTGAGGCGGCAGCCGGGCTGGGGAGGGAGCATGCGGGCCATGGTCATCCTCGGGGTGGAACGGTACGGGTCGTCCGGCACAGGCGACACGACTGCGGTGTCGCAAAAACTGCCTCTAGTATACTCTTGGCCATCCGTGGACACGACAGCGGTTTGCTCGCGGATGCAGCGGCATCCGGGGGTCCCTTTTTGGAGCAGGTTGCGATGAGGCGTTTCCCAGCGGTCAAGGTGCTCGGAATCAAGATGCCCGAAATCAAGATGCCCGAAATCAAGGTGCCCGGACTCCTCGTGCTCGGCGTCCTGTGCGGGGCTCTCATCGGCGGCTGCAGCAAGCCGATTCCCCCGGCACCGCCGCGGCCGCAGGCCGCCGTACAACAGGCCGACGCCGCCGCGCAGGCCGAGAAGCCGGCGGTGACTCCCGCGCCGGCCGCGGCCACCGCCATGCCGGCGGCGCCGGCAGTGCCCGCCCCCGCGCCGGCCACGCCGGCCGCCGCCCCCGCGTCGCAGCCGGTCGACCCGTTGCCGGCACTGCGGCAGGCGCTCGCGGCCGCCGGTGACGAGGACACCCGCGTGACGGTCATCGACGAGATCGCCAAGCTCGGCCAGAACGCCAAGGCCGCGCTCGGTGACCTGGTCCCGTTCATGGCCGACAAGGATGTGCGCACCCGCTGGCACGCCGCCCGGGCGGTCGGTTTCATCGGCGAGGACGCGATCTCGGCGATCCCGAAGCTCGTGGGCCTCCTGGGCGACACGGATCCGATCGTCGCCACGCAGGCCGCCGCGGCCATCGCCAGCATCCGCACCGACGACGGCAGGGCCGCCGACGCCATGCCGAAGCCCGAGGCCCAGGCCTACGCAGATGCCATGGAGGCGCTCATCGGCTCGACGGTGCATCCCGACGCCCGCGTGCGCCGGTCGTCGCTGCGGGCCATCGACGCCTTCGCCCCGGCACCCGAAGTGCTCGCTCCGCTGGTCAACAAGCAGCTCGCCGACGCCGACCCGTCGGTCGTGCTGCCGGCCCTCCACTCGCTGGCCGACCTGGGGAAGGTGAGCGTTCCGCTCCTCATGGAATCGCTGAAGAATCCCCGCTCTCGGTACTGGGCCGAACTGGCCCTCACGGAGATCGGCCCGGCGGCGGCGCCGGCGGTCGATCTTCTCACCCAGACGCTCGCCGAGGGCGAGCCGGAGGAGCGGGTGCAGGCGATCCTGGCCCTGGGGGCGATCGGAGCAGCAGCGAAGCCCGCCGCTCCCCAGCTGATCCAGGCGGTCGAATCCCAGGACAAGTCGCTGCAACTCGCGGCGGCCTTCGCCCTCGGGAAGATCGGCGCGACGGATGCCGATGCCGCCTTGGAGCGAATGGCCGTGAACGCCGATCCATTCCTCGGATCGATCGCCGCATGGGCGCGCGCGAAGCTGCGGCCGGACGATGAGGAGCTGCGCCGCAAGGCGTTCGCCGCACTGACCGAATCGTTCGCGAGCGACAGGCCGAACGTCCGCAGCGGATCGATCTCCGCGCTCTCCGACCTCGCCGTCAAGCTCGACGACGCCTCGACCGTCGGCCTCGCGAAGGCCCTGGTGGAACGGCTCACGGACGCCGACCCCGAGGTGCAGACCGCGGCGGCCGCGGCGCTCGTCCGCCTCGGCGGCCGTGCCGTCCCCGCGCTGGCGGCCGCGTTGGACGACCCGCAGCGGCAGGCGGCCGCCCTTGAACTGCTCGCCGGCATCGGCCCCGCCGCCGCGCCGACCCTCGAACGGCTCGTCGGGCTCCTGCGGGATGGCGACCCCGTGGTCTCGGGCGACGCCGCGATCACGATCGCGGCTATCGGCCCCGCCGCGGCCGCGGCGGTCCCCGAACTCACGAAGATGCTCGCCGATCCGCCGGCCTCCGCGGCCGCGGAGGAAGCCGCCGCTCTCGTCCGACGGCGATTCGCTGCCTGCTACGCGCTTGGCCGCATCGGCGCTGCCGCCGACGTCGCCTCCGAGCGGCTGCGGGAACTCTCCCGGTCGGAGGAGGACCTGCTCGCCACCGTGGCGACATGGTCCGCGCTGAAGATCAGGCCACAGGACGTCTCGCTCTTCGAGTCGGCTGTGCCGGTCCTGAGGCGGGCCCTGCGCGGGGAGCGGGAGATCGCCAGGCTGGAGGCTGCGATCGCCCTCGGAGACATCGGGGCCGCGGCCGACTCGGCGATCCCGATCCTCGAACTCGTGTCCGAGGAAGACGCATCGACGCGGGTGCGGGCCGCCGCGGCCGCAGCACTCAAGAAGATCCGCGGTCGCTAGCTGGCTGTGGAAAAAGCCTTCCGTGGCCTTTTTCCACGAGGGCAAGCGGCGAAAAAGCCGAGATTTTTCGGCGCTCGTTGCCGCCGTCTCCAGATGACTTTATCACGGCCTCCTAGCAGGCGGTGGCTAGCAGGCGGTGGAAACGGCCGCACCCGGGCCCACATCCCGGAATCCCGCATCCCGAAGTCCGGTGCACGTCCTGGCAAGGTGTGACGGTCGCGGCGGGCCCGCTCCAGACCGTGCCCGTGGCGGACCGACGATCTCCCCCGAGGCCGAGACAGCGTGGCTGCCATCGCCGCCTCGGCTGCCTGACAGCGGGGGGGCGAGTGATGCCACGGTACGGTCTGGTGCGCAGGATCTGGCTCACGCGGTTTTCGAGCCCCGCCGCGGAACGCCCGATCTACCGGCACGTGCTGCGGACCGCTCCCCGGCGGATCCTCGAACTGGGGCTCGGCACGCTCCTGCGGACCGAGCGGCTGCTGGGCGTGGCGGCCAGCCTGCAGGCCGTCGGCGAGCTCTCCTACGTGGGCCTCGACCGCTTCGAGGCGCGACTGCCCACCGATCCTCCCGGCGTGACGCTCAAGCAGGCGCACCAGCGGCTGCATGCCCGGGCCCGGGTCCAGCTGGCCCCTGGCAACATCGACACGTCGCTGTCGCGGCTGTGCAACCATCTCGGCGGCTTCGACATGGTGATCGTCTCCGCCGGTATCGACGCTCGGCACCTGGAGCGGTGCTGGTTCTTCCTGCAGCGGATGACGGGTCCGCGGACGACCGTCTTCGTGCAGGCTGAGCCGGAGGCCGGAGGCACGTGGACGGTGCTCGGGAAGGCACGCATCGACGAGCTGGCCTCGAAGACGGTCCTGCGACGCGCCGGGTGAGGCCGGTGGCGGACCGACGGCGCCGGGGCTACATTGGGGGTTTGGACACCGCCCCTCGCAGCCCCCTTCGCACTGATGCCCGCCCCCCGCACGCTGCTCGACAAGATCTGGGACGCCCACGTGGTCTGCAGTCCCGCCGGCGAGCTGCCGCTGATCTACATCGATCGCCATCTCGTCCACGAGGTCACCAGCCCGCAGGCGTTCGAGGGGCTCCGCCTCGCCGGCCGGCGGGTGCGGCGGCCTGAGGCGACGTTCGCCACGCCCGACCACAACGTGCCCACCACCGACCGCCGGCTGCCGATCGCCGATCCGGTGTCGAAGCAGCAGATCGACACGCTGCGGGCGAATTGCCGCGAGTTCGGCATTCGGCTGTACGATCTCGGCGACGCCGACCAGGGGATCGTGCACGTCATCGGACCGGAACTGGGGATCACCCAGCCCGGCATGACGATCGTGTGCGGCGACAGCCACACCGCCACGCACGGAGCCCTGGGGGCGCTGGCCTTCGGCATCGGCACCAGCGAGGTCGAGCACGTGCTCGCCACGCAGACGCTGCGGCAGGCAAAGCCGAAGTCGCTGGAGCTGCGGGTTGACGGGAGCCTTCATCCGGGCGTCACGGCCAAGGATCTCGTCCTCTACCTCATCGGCCGGCTCTCCACGGAAGGGGGCACGGGCCACGTCATCGAATACACCGGCCCCTGCATCCGCCGCCTCGGCATGGAGGAGCGGATGACGGTCTGCAACATGTCGATCGAGGCGGGCGCCCGCGCCGGGATGATCGCGCCCGACCAGATCACGTTCGACTACCTGCGCGGCCGCGACCTCGTGCCCCGCGACTTCGACAGTGCGGTGGCCGCGTGGGAGAAGCTGCCCGGCGACCCCGGCGCGGCCTTCGACCGCGTCGAGATCTTCCGCGGCGAGGAGATCGTGCCGCAGGTCACCTGGGGCACGAACCCCGCCCAGGTGGTGGGCGTGGACGCGGTGGTCCCCGACGCCGGTGGCTTCACCGACGCCAGCGACCGCGAGAGCGGCGCCCGGGCGCTCGAGTACATGGGCCTCAAGGGGGGCACGCCGATCGTCGACATCCCCATCGACCGCGTGTTCATCGGCTCCTGCACCAACAGCCGCATCGAGGACCTGCGGGCAGCCGCCCGCGTGGTGCAGGGCTACCGCGTGGCGCCGAGCGTCCACGCGATGGTCGTGCCCGGCAGCGGCAGGGTGAAGCGGCAGGCGGAGCAGGAGGGCATTGACCGCGTCTTCCGCGAGGCGGGCTTCGAGTGGCGGGAGGCGGGCTGCAGCATGTGCCTGGGCATGAACCCCGACACGCTCTCGCCGGGCCAGCGCTGCGCCTCGACGAGCAACCGCAACTTCGAGGGACGGCAGGGGAAGGGGGGCCGCACGCACCTCGTCTCGCCGGCGATGGCCGCCGCCGCCGCCGTGACCGGCCACTTTACCGACATCCGCCAGTGGACATACCGCTGAACGGCTCCACCGCCAGCCCACCCATGCACTCCTTCACGACCCACACCGGCATCGTTGCCCCGCTCGACCGGGCGAACGTCGACACCGACCAGATCATCCCCAAGCAGTTCCTCAAGCGGATCGAGCGGACGGGATTCGGCCAGTTCCTGTTCTTCGACTGGCGGTTCCTGCCGGACGGGTCGCCGAACCCCGACTTCGAGCTCAACCGGAAGGTCTTGGCGGGCGCGAGCGTGCTGCTGGCACGCCGCAACTTCGGCTGCGGCTCGAGTCGCGAGCACGCCCCCTGGGCGCTCGCCGACTACGGCTTCCGCGTGGTGATCGCGCCGACGTTCGCCGACATCTTCTTCAACAACTGCTTCCAGAACGGCATGCTTCCGATCCGGCTGGGCGAGGAGGACGTCGAGGAGCTCTTCCGCCGCGCCCGGGCGGCCGAGGCGGCCGGCGGTCCCTACCGGATGCACGTCGATCTGCGGTCGTGCACGCTGACCGACGACGCCGGCTTCTCGCGGCCGTTCACGGTCGATCCATTCAGGCAGCGGTGCCTGCTCGAGGGCCTCGACGACATCGGGCTGTCGCTCCGGCACGTCGACGCGATCGCGGCCTGGGAGGCGGCCCACGAGATGACGCCGACGACGCGATGATGGCGACCGTCATGTGGGCTCGGCTCCGACGACCGCTCGCGTGGCTCGGCGCGTGCGGCTGCTGTCTGGTCGTCGGCACCGCGGTCGCCGACGGAACGCCGCGACGCATCGACCTCATCCGCGACGTGCCCACCGCAGGCGACCTGTCGGCCCCCGCCAACGGGCAGACGCTCTACGTCCTCGACGAATCGACCGGAGGCGTCGTCGCGACCAACCCCTTCGAGCCGACGAAACGGTGGACTGCGGTGGCGGCCGCCGCCCAGGGGACGACCGTCACGGCAATCGGATCGATCGACACGGGCACCCTGGCGCTCGTGTGTCGCGGCCCGCGTGGCTGGTCGCTCCGCTGCCAGCGGGTGCAGCCCGGCGTCACCGCGAATGCCGACGAACCGACGCAGACCGTGGCGTTCGGCGGCGGCCCGGCGGCCGACGCCCCCGGGCAGCAGGCCGCCGCCCCCGCGGGCCACCCCGCGATCGCCGTGAGCCCGTCCCGCGACTGGCTCGTCGTGGCGGGGCTTCCGTCCCCCGCGGCGGCCGTGCTGCGGGCGCCGATCGCCGGCGCTCGGGTCGGCACGATCTCGACCCGATCCTGCCCCCAGCTGCCGGCGGGCAGCCTGCCGACCGCCGTCGCGGTCAGCGCCGCCGACGAGTTCGTCCTCTTCGGCCGGGATCCCGACGCCGGCGACGCGGCCGGCATCTTCGTCTCCTTCCACCATCCACCGCACCCCCGCAGGCTGCTGCACATCGACACGGGCCTGCCCCGCGTCCACGACGCGGCTTTCTGTCGCGCCGACGGCACGCTCTGGGTCGTCGGTGGAATGCCCGGATCGGCCGCGACACCGGAGGGGCTCTGGCGGGTCGACGCAGTGCTGCGCCACGGCCGCCAGGATGTGCGGGCGGTCTGCGTCGCCCCGCTCGACGGCGCGGTGGCACTGGCATGCCTGTCCGACCGGGCGATCGCCGTGACACACGGCCGGCCATCACGGGTCGTCTCACTGATCGATCCCGCCGGCGACGCCCCGGCGAAGGGCGATTCACGGCCGGCGGACGTCCCCGCGGGAGCGAAGCGATGACCAGCGGCCGCCGCCAGAAGATCGAGGCCCTGCTGCGGGACGATCCCGAAGACGTCTTCCTGCGCTACAGCCTGGCGCTCGAGATGGAGGCGGCGGGGGAGTGGGAGGCGGGCCTCGAGATCCTCGAGGCGCTGGCCCGCGGCGTGCCGCCGTACGTGCCGGCGTTCCAGATGGCGGCCCAGCACATGGTGGCCCGGGACCTCGTCGACGACGCCCGCCGCGTGCTCCGCGAAGGCATCGAGGAGGCGCGGCGACAAGGCAACGCCCACGCCGCCGGCGAGATGGCCGACCTGCTCATGACCCTGGGCACGGAGCCCTGATCCGCGGTCGCGTGCCGTGTCAGGAACGGGTGCCGCGTTGAGACGGCGTGCCGTTCAAGACAAGGCCGGCGCCGGCTCGGCGGCCTCGGCGCCGCGCGTGATCACGAAGCCCATCTCCTCGATCATGCGGTAGTCCGCCTCGGGCAGCTGTCCCTTCGTGGTGAGGTAGTCGCCCACGAACATCGAATTGGCCGCGTAGAGGCCGAGCGGCTGCAGGCTGCCGAGATGGATCTCGCGTCCGCCGGCGATGCGGATTTCCGCCGCGGGATTGACCAGCCGCATCATCGCCAGGCCGCGCAGGCAGTCGCGTGGCGTGAGCCGGCTTCTGCCCTCGAGCGGCGTGCCGTCGATGGCGTTGAGGAAGTTCAGCGGGATCGACTCCACGCCGAGCGCGCGGAGTTCGAGTGCCATGTCGACCAGGTCGTCGTGGGTCTCGCCCATTCCCATGATGCCGCCGCTGCAGAGCTGCAGGCCCGCGGCCCGGCAGGCGGCGAGCGTGGCGATGCGGTCCGCGTAGGTGTGCGTCGAGCAGACCTCGCCGTAGAAGCGGCTGCTGGTGTTGAGGTTGTGGTTGACCTTGTCGACACCCGCCGCCGCCAGCCGCCGCGCCTGGTCCGGCGAGAGGAGGCCCAGACAGGCGCAGACGTTGAGGTCGTACTGCTGCTTGATCTCGGGAACGATCCGGCAGACGAAGTCGATCTCCCGCTCCGACGGCCCCCGGGCGGAGATCACGATGCAGAACGTCTTCGACTGCCGCTCCGCGGCGAGCTTCGCGGCCTCCAGCAGCTTCGGCGCCGACAGGAGGTTGTACCGGGGAATCTCCGCCTCGGAGACCTTCGACTGCGAGCAGTAGCCGCAGTCCTCGGGACACAGGCCGCTCTTCGCGTTCATCAGGAAGAAGAGCTGGACCGTGTTGCCGAAGTGGTGGTGCCGCACCCTCCACGCGGCCGCCAGCAGGTCGAGCAGGTCGACGTCGGGCGACGCCAGGATCGCACGCGCCTCGTCGCGGCTGATCGTTCCATCGGCGAGCGCACGCTGCGCGAGGTCGTGCCAGTGGCTCGGCGAGGCGGATACGGCGGCGACGTGCATGGCTGAAGAACTCCAAGCTGGGAAAGACCGGCAGGACGGGCAGGCGACCGAAAATGTACGCGATGCCGCCGCTTCCTGCCAAAGCCCCGCAGATCGATGGCGGCGAAAGCTCGGGCCCGTCTCCGGCCGATACTCATGGGTGTCAGGTTCGACGTGTTCCCGCGAGGCCACCCATGTTCCACTCCCGAGCCGTGCAGGCCACCCTGGTGGGATGCCTCGCCACGCTGGCCAGCTTCTGTGCACTCCAGGCCCGCGGTGACGAGACCTACTCGATCGTGGCACAGTCGAACCGCTTCTCGGCCGCCACCGGCCGCCGGCCGCTCGCGGAGCGGATCGCCGCCGCCAACCTGCCGATCATCGTGCAGGCGACTGAAACCGCGCCGCTCGCCCGCACGGCGGCCCCCGAACCGCCGGAGAACGTCGCCGTGGCTGCGGTGGCGATCGACGAGAAGGAACTCCAGGCCGCTGCCGCGGCCGCCGCGGCGCATCCGGACGAGAAGACCTTCAGCCCGCAGGCGGCCGTGCGGGCGCTCTGGAAGGCGGCGACCGGCTCCCGTTCGGGCACAGTCACCCGCTAGCCGACTGTGGATCCGGATTGACGAGACCGCCGCACGATGCCGCTGCCGCCGCCGCCTTCAGTCGAGCTTGGCGATGAGGCTCGAATCGAACGGCGGAAACTGCGGGTCGAGCCGTTCGAGCGTGGTCCGCACCAGCCTCGCGATGACGAGGTTGCGATACCACTTCTTGTCGGCGGGCACGATGTGCCACGGGGCGTACTCGGTGTTGCACTGGGTGAGCGCATCGTCGTAAGCCGTCTGGAAGTCGTCCCACAGCCGCCGGTCCTCCAGATCGCTCGGGCCCAGCTTCCACTGCTTCTTGGGGTCCCGCAGCCGCTCCTCGAGCCGCACCCGCTGCTCCTTCCTGCTGATGTGGAGGAAGCACTTTACGAAGGTGAGATTGCCCTCGTGGAGCAGTTTCTCGAAGGCGTTGATCTGGGTGAACCGCTCCTTCCACACCGCCTTCGGCGCGAGTTTGCGGACGCGGACCACCACGACGTCCTCGTAGTGGGAACGGTTGAAGATCCCGATCCGCCCATGGGCGGGCACCGCCGCATGCACCCGCCAGAGGAAGTCGTGTGACAGTTCCAGCGGGCTGGGAGCCTTGAAACTCCTCACGTCGAGGCACTGCGGACTGATGCCGCTGGCCAGCATGCGGATCGTCCCGTCCTTGCCGGAGGTGTCGATCCCTTGCAGCACGACGACCACCGCCCGCCTCGCCTCCGCGAAGAGCCGGTAGGCCAGTTCGTCGAGTTTGTCGCAGTGACGACGCGTCACCTCGTCGGCATCCTCGCGGGAGAGGCCCTCCCGGAAGTCGGGGTCAAAGTCCGCGAGGCGGATGTCACGGCCGGGCGGAACGGTGAGCGGCTGGTCCATGGGGCCCTCCTGAGGGGCCACATCCTAGCAGGACGTGGAGCAGGCCTACCGCCGCTGCCCGGCCGCCGCTATCGGTCCAGCGTACCGACTACCGGTCCAGCGTGCCGAAGAACACCGCCCGCGAGCTCACGGTCCGCTGGCGACGGCGGCGGAGGCGGGGCGGGGTGATCATCCGCGACTCGAGCAGGTCGGCGACGATGCCGCCCTCGGCAGCCCAGCCCTCGAGCGCGGCGGGATCGACCAGCCCCTCGGCAGCCAGGTCCATCTCCGCCTCGAATCCCAGGACCTCGGCGATCGGGGAGATGGTCCGCGCCCGCACTTCGCAGACGGATGAGGCGGTCTTCACGACATACCGCTCGCAGGCCGGCAGGCCGGTGGCGGTGGTGGGCGTCTGGGTGCCGGTCGCGTTCATGGCTGGTCCTCCTCTGGCGTCCGCGGATGATGCGGTCGCATGGGCAACCCTACCACGCACATGGCATGCCAATGCCCGAAAACGGACTCGCCGAACCCAAGTCATCAAAAAACAGGACGGATACCCCTCCAAGTCTTCCCAGTCCTCCCGGTCGCAGGGAGACAGAGGCATGTGGAGCGGCTGCGTGCAGCAGCTTTTTGAAATTCTTTCCGTCGCGGTCGGCCACGGCCCCGACCTCCACGGCTCTACGCCGATCCCCCCAAGGCCAATCCCCACACCAATCTCCGCAGCGGTCGCCGCGGGATCGGCCGACTGGTCAGCCGCTTCCCGGGCCGCGGAGCTTGTCGCGGATCTGCGCCGCGAGCTCGTAGTCCTCGACGCGGATTGCCTCGGCGAGCTGCTCGTCGAGCGTGCGGCCGATCTCGTACCGCTGCCGCACGCTCTCACGCATCTCCAGGAGCCGCTTCACGAGCTCGTCCTGATCGAACTGCTCGGCGGCATCGTAGCGGGCGAAGAGTTCGCGGAACCGGTCGAGGCCACGGTTGAGCTCGCTGATGGCTGACTCCGGCCCCTCGTCCTGCAGGGCGGCAAGCGACGCCGCCTGGACCCGATGGAAGAGCACGAATGGGCGATACTGCTCGTGCGACAGGGTCCACTCGTCGTCCGCAGAGTGCTCGCGGACGAAATCCATGAACGCCAGACTATGGTCCGCATCCCGTGCCGCCCGATGGTACTCGCGCAGCGACAGCCAGCAGAGCCGACGGTGGTAGAACTGCACGAATTCGCGGTCGGCCTCGGCACACTGCTCCTTGGAAAGGCGAAATTCGCCCCCTTCGCGGATGACCTCGCCGACCAGGTAGTCGTAGTAGGTCTCCGCCCCGTGCGGCCGCTGGCCGTCGGGCCTCAGCTCGGTCTCCATCTGGAGGACGCCCATGTCGACCCGCATCTGCAGGACCTGACGGCCGTCCCGCGCCTTCAGCAGCCGCGCCGTCACCTCGCCGGGCTGGAATTCCCAACTCCTGAGGATGCTGTCGATGTCGCGGGCGGCTGCCATGGACCCGATCTCCCTGCTCGTGGTGTGTGTCGGACCGGTCCCGGACGACGGCCATGTCCCGCGCACCGACCGGCCTGACAGCCCGTGCGACCGCGGATCGCTGTGATCGCGTGAGCCCACCGCGATTATACCAGCATGGGCCGCACGGAATCCCGCTCGCGACGCGAGCCGGACCGCAACGGGATCGCGTCAATCCGCGACGTGGCCCCGCATCCTCTTGACGGCGGAGCGACGGCGCTTCGTCTCCAGCCGCTGCGCCCGGGCCGCCCGCGGCGTTTTCGACCCGCGACGCACCTTCGGCTGCACGAGCGCCCGCTCGAGCATGGCCGCCAGTTTTTCCAGGCAGTCCGCGACGTTTCGTGGCTGGTCGCGGTGCCGCTGGCTGGAGACGACCAGCTCGCCGTCGGCCGTGAGCCGGCCCCGCTCCCGCTGCAGCAGCCGGCGCCGCACGTCGTCAGGCAGGTGCGGCGTGTGCGTCGCATCGAACCACAGCACCGCCTTGCTGCTCGTGCGGTTGACGTGCTGCCCGCCGGGACCGCCGCTCCGCGCGAACTGCCAGCGGAGCGCCTCCGCGGGAATCCGCAGCGAACCGACCAGGATCTGCTTCTGACGGGCCATGGGGCGTCGGGGCTGCGGAGAAAAACGGCTGTCTCGGTGGTCGCCAGCGGCTCACGGCACGGCGGCGGAACGGAGCGTTCCTGAGTCCGGAGTGTTCTACCTCCGATGCGGGTTGGTTCGAAACAGCGGCCGAGTGGCGCCGCGTGTCAAGGCCACGATGCGTCGCACATCGGCAGCATCCAGACGGCGGCCCGCCGAGGCCCGACAGCCGCGAATGACGGCGGGAAATCCGCCCGGCGATCCTCTCTGGACAGTCTGCGCAGCACCGCTCCATACTTTCGCCCTTTCAGGTCCGGACGGATGCAGATCCGGCTCCGGATGGTTCGGGCGGACGGCGCGCAGGAGAGACACCGAAGCATGTTCCAGGCCAGCACGTTCCCGGCTCGTACGTTCCAGGCCGCAGTCAGCCAGCTCACGACGTCCCGCTGGGAGCTCGCGCACGAGGTCGAACGGCTCAAGGCGCATGGGTTCGACCGGCTGTCCCTCTGGCGGCCCAAGCTGTCCGACGTCGGCCCGCGGGCCGCCGCCGCGGTCATGGCCGCCGCGGGGGTCCGTGCATCGAGCCTGCAGTGGGCCGGCGGCTTCACCGGCGGTGACGGCCGCTCCTACCGCGAATGCGTCGACGACGCCGTGGAGGCGATCGAGGACGCGGCCCTTGTCGGAGCCGCCGCTGTCGTGGTCCACAGCGGCGGCCGCGGCGGCCACACCCGGGCGCACGCCCGCCGGCTGCTCGTCGGAGCCCTCGAGACACTGGCGCCGGTCGCCCGCTCCGCCGGGGTCGTCCTGGCGCTGCGGCCGCTGCACGCGGCCGTGGCCGAACGCTGCAGTTTCCTGGCCGGCCCCGCGGAGGCCCTCGACGTCGTGGAGCAGATCGGCGACCCCGCGATCCGTCTGGCGGTCGACCTGTGGCAGTTCGGTGACGATCCCGACCTGCTGCGGCTGTTGCCGAGGCTCGCGGCGACAACCGCTGTCGTGCAGGTGGCCGATCGCAGCGGCCCGCCGACCGCCGAACTCGAGCGCCGGCCCGCGGGCCGCGGCACGCTGCCACTGGAGCAGGTGGTGCTGGCCCTCCTCGACGAAGGCTTCGATGGCGGCTTCGAGTTCGACGCGGTGGGCGACGAGGTCGCCACGCTCGGATACGACGCCGTCCTGGCGGAAACCCGCGGGGTGGCCGCCGGCTGGAGCCGGGCCTTCGGCGATCGGCTGCTGTGGCCCCGGGGCACGTCCGCCTCGCCGGTGCATCTTCCCATCTGGGACGAGCGTCGCGATCAGTTCCGGTCGGCGGGATCCCGCAGGTCCCATGCCTCGAGCCAGGCGGTCTCCCGCGGCTGAAGGCCGAAATCCTGCCGCAGACGACGGTCGAAGTCGTCCATGTGGGCCGCTCCGTAGAAGATGGCGAGCTTCCGCCGCCCCTGCGCGATCTGCTGCCGCAGGACGTCGAGCGCCGCGGCGTTGCGGTCGGTGATCAGCGACGATCCCTGTTCGCCGCCGAATGCTGCCGTCAGCACTTCCATGTCCGTGAACTGCTCGGCCATCAGCCGCCGCAGGATCAGCTCGCGGTTCGAGCCGAAGAGGATGCCGAAGAGGTCGCCGACGCCCACGTCGCCGCCCGACTGGCGGCTGCCCGCGCGGTCGGCCCTGGCCATGCTCTCCCGCATGAGCCGTGAGAACATCGTCCACCACGATTCGCCCCGCTTGGCCATCGCGGCGTCGAACTCCTGCGGCGAGAGGTCGGCGTGCACGAAGTTGCCCGCTGCATAGTCGATTTCGTCCAGCTGAAACGCCAGCCCCAGCATCTTCGTCAGCCCCTGCTGGGCCGAGCCGATGGCCCCCGAGGGCTTCCTGCCCGGCTTGGGAACGCGGGCGTTGTCGGGCGCCACAAGCTCGTAGAGCACCGCGTCGTAGTCGGTGAACAGCCGATCGAGCGTGTCGTAGTAGGTCCGACTGCCGAGGTGCACCGCACCGACGAGATCGACCTCCAGCGGCTCCCGCCCCGCCGCGGCGGCAGCCTCCCGCCCCTCCACATAGGTCACGACCGCCGTCTCGAGAGCCAGCGGTTTGCGGCGGCCATCGCGGCTGATCCGCAGGAACCGCTCGTCCGGCTCGGGGGCTCCGGGCTTGCGGTCGACACGATCCGGGGCGGCCGCAGGCCTGCCTCCAGCCTCCGGGCCGGGGCCCCGCGGCTCGGCCGCCGCGAGCGGCGTGGCCGTGGCAAGCCAGGCAAGCAGGGGCGTGAGCACGGGCACGAGCAGGCTCGAAAGAACCCGCCCCGCGGCGGGTGCTGAGGCTGCGCGGCGGGCCGGCCCGCGGAACTCGAAGGGAGCACTGGACATGGCGTGAACTCCGGAGGGCAGCCGGTCGGCGGCCGCCGGCCCCCGCAGAATACCCGAGCCTGCCCCGTCCGCCACGCTTTTTCCGTGCGACGTGCAGAATCCCGGCTCGACCGGCAGAGTCCGCCAACTTTCGTCAACTCTTCTCGACGGCACGACCGATACATGAGGAGCAATCCGCATCGGCGGAACACTGGCTCCTGCTCCCCAGGACACCCAAGCGATGGTCACGAACGAGCGGTACAAGCGTCTGGTGGCTCTGATCCTCGTGATGGCGACGTGCATGGCGCCGTGGACCGCGGCCCGCGGCGGCGACTGGATGCCGATGCTGCCGAACCAGGACTTCTACGACTTCCAGCTGTTCGCGCCGCCCGACCTGCAGGACTATGAGATCTATCCTGAGGCGAGCGAGGGCATGTACTTCAACTACGACCGCATCTACTGGGGCATCACGCCCCCGCGGGTGGCCGGCGTCGCCAAGACCGAAGTGGGCGGCAGCCTGATCCCCACGAGCCCGATCTCCGCCGAGACGATCGTGCAGCTCAACAACAACTCCATCCAGGCGAGCGGCACCGCCAACACGAACATCATCGGCGGCGTCTACACATTCGGCTCCGACCCGTTGCAGCTCGACCTCAACACGAGCTGGATGCGGACCAAGATGGGCTGGGGCAACCGCTACGAGGGCGGCTGGATCTACGACAACCGCGGCGTGCACATCAGCTACTTCGCGATCGACCAGTCGCAGAGCTACCAGACCAACAGCGAGTTCGCGGCCTCGTCGCCCACGCAGACCTTCCTGCAGACGTCGGCATCGGGCGGCGGTGGGAACGGTGGTGGCGGTTTCGGCAACGTGAGCAACGCCCTCATCAGCAACTCGACCGTGACGAGCAGCCCGCCCCCCGACCACATCATCGCGCAGAAGCTCACCCAGGATCAGAACACCGAGATCATGAGTGCCGGCGTAGCGACGACCATCCGCCGGGAGCTGGGCCGCCGCGGCAGCGGCACCACCGCCCGCTTCGGCCTCGGCCCGCGGTTCATGCAGTTCGCCGACCGCTACAACCTCGGCTACGAGAGCAACCAGTACGCCTTCAACCGCGGACCGACCGGCTCGACGGGCGGCACCGGCGGCGGCGCCGGCGGCACGACCGGCGGCGGTGCCGGCGGCACGACCGGCGGCGGTGCCGGTGGCACGACCGGCGGCGGCACCACGGGCGGCGGTACGACTGGTGGCGGCGGCGGTGGCACGACCGCCGGCGGTGGCGGCACGACGGCCGGTGGCGGCGGCACGACCGCCGGCGGCCTCGGCGGCACCGGCTCGCAGAGCATTCTCGTCAACAACTCCGCGGGCGACGTCCTGGGCATCAGCGGCTACGACACGCTCACCGGCCGCGGCCTCGGCACGCCGCTCCAGGTCGGGGCGTGGAACACGTCCACATTCAACAACATGGTCGGCCCCGAATTCGCCATGATGTTCGAATCGCAGCAGGGCCGGTGGCTGTGGACGAGCGAGTTCAAGTTCACGGCCGGCTTCAACTGGCAGAACAACCTCTACAACGGCGCCAACTTCCCGAACACGCTCGGTGCCGACTACCTCCGGGCAACGTTCCAGCTGTCGAACGCGCCGCAGACGCAGACCAGTGCCCAGACCGGGGCCTCGACGCAGCAGCCCCCGCCGCCGCCGATGTTCATCCAGCTCTACGGCATCGGCCAGAACAACGCCGTCAACCGGGCGGAGCACAGGTTCGTGTTCACGCCGATCGGCGAATGGCGGCTCGGCACGGAATTCCGCGTCAGCGAGGCGATCCGCCTGCGTGCCGGCTACACCGGCATGTGGCTGGGGAGCATCGCCCGCGCCTCCACCAACACGGGCTACGTCACCCGCGAGGCTCCGGTCAAGTTCGCGGCCCCGCAGGATCCCTCGCAGACCGCGAGCCTCACGAATCCGTGGGTGGTGAAGCTGACCGGCAACAATCCGACGAATCCCGCCTTCGTGAACGGCGCCCCTAACCCCTACTTCGTGCCCAGCCCGCGTTACAACAGCATCGGCCCGGTGAACGGCGGCCAGGAATACGTCTTCACCAACGGCGTCGACTTCGGCATCGAGGTGCGGTACTGAGTACACGCGAACAACCGGCATCCTGCCGGTGTTCGCTTGGCGGGCTCCGCCCGCTGGTGCTGCGCTCGGCATCCTGCCGAGCAGCACGGGGGCGATGCAACCGCTTCGTGCTCGCGAACAACCGGCATCCTGCCGGTGTTCGCTTGGCGGGCTCCGCGCTCACTTCACGAAAAACATCGCATCCTGCGATTTTTTCTTGGAAACCTCCGGTTTCTGGTGCTGCGCTCGGCATCCTGCCGAGCAGTCTTCTCGCAGCGCAACCGAGGAGGGGCTGTCCGTGCCCCGGGAGCCGGGCTATGGGAGCGAGCGCAGCCAGGATGGCGAAGCGAAGCGGACATGCAGTGAGCCGAGGCCTCGGAGGGCCGAGGCGAACGTCCGGCGACGGGGCACGGGCAGCCCCGACGCGTCGACTACACGAAAAACATCGCATCGTGCGATTTTTTCTTGGAAACCTCCGGTTTCTGGTGCTGCGCTCGGCATCCTGCCGAGCAGTCTTCTCGCAGCACGTCCAAACGAGGGGCTGCCCGTGCCCCGAGAGCCGGGCTATGGGAGCGAGCGCAGCCTGGAGGGCGAAGCGAAGCGGACATGCAGTGAGCCGAGGCCACGATGGCCGAGGCGAACGTCCGGCGACGGGGCACGGACAGCCCCGACGCGTCGGCTACACGAAAAACATCGCATCCTGCGATTTTTTCTTGGAAACCTCCGGTTTCTGGTGTTGCGCTCGGCATCCTGCCGAGCAGTCTTCTCGCAGCGCAACCGACGAGGGGCTGTCCGTGCCCCGAGAGCCGGGCTATGGGAGCGAGCGCAGCCTGGAGGGCGAAGCGAAGCGGACATGCAGTGAGCCGAGGCCACGATGGCCTCGGCGAACGTCCGGCGACGGGGCACGGGCAGCCCCGAAGCGTGGCTCATCGACAGCCGCGATCGGCGTCGCTCAGGCCACGGAGCTCGGCATCGACCGCTGCACGCCGCCGCGGCCGTAGCCGGGATCGATCTTCGCCAGCTCCTCCTGCATCGCGGCCACCGTCCGCCTGATCTGGTCGGCCGTGTGGCAGGAGGTGATGAAGAACCGCAGCCGCGCGGCCCGCTCCTCGACGGCCGGATAGAGGATCGGCTGCACGTTGATGCCTCGGGCGAAGAGCGCCCGCGACAGCCGCAGGCTGTTCATCGAATTGCCGAGGATCACCGGCACGATCGCCGAGCCGCCGGAGGGCCCGGTATCGAGGCCCGCCTCGCGGGCCAATTCCAGGAAGAGCCGGGCGTTGGCATGGAGCTTCGCCACGCGGTCGGGCTGCCGCTGCAGGAGCCGCAGGGCGCCGAGGGCCGCGCCGGCCGCGGCCGGCGGCAGTCCGACCGAGTAGACGAAGCCGGGGACCGTGTACTTGAGCCAGCGGACGAGCGTCTTCGAGCCGGCGATGTAGCCGCCGCAGCTGCCGAGGGCCTTGGAGAGCGTGCCCATCCAGAGGTCGACGTCGGCGGGATTCACGCCGAAGTGCTCACCGATGCCGCGGCCCCGCGGCCCCATGACGCCGATCGAGTGGGCCTCGTCCACCATGAGCAGCGCCTTGTGCCGCTTGGCCAGGGCGATGAACTGCGGCAGGTCGGCGAAGTCGCCGTCCATGCTGTAGATGCCCTCGATCACGATCAGCACGCGGCGGTACTGGCCGCGCATCTGCGCGAGCAGGGCGTCGGCGGCCGCGAAGTCGTTGTGCGGGAACGGACGGCGGCGGGCCCCGGAGAGCACCGCGCCCTGGAGCAGACTGTTGTGGGCCAGGGCGTCGTGCAGCACGAGGTCGCCGGGGCCGACGACGTGGCCGATCACGGTCTCGTTGGTGGCATGGCCGCCGACGAAGGTCACCGCATCCTCAACGCCGATCGTCCGGGCGATCTCCCGCTCGAGCTCGAGGTGGATCGTCTTCTCGCCGGAGACGAGCCGGCTCGCCGACACGCTCGACCCGAAGCGATCGAGTGCCGCCTTGGCCGCCGCCGTGACCTCAGGTTCGCCCGACATGCCGAGGTAGTTGTAGGTCGCCCAGCTCACCATCTCCCGGCCGCCGATCACGGTGCGGTCGTTGGTCAGCCCCTCGTGCACGCTGAAGTAGGGATTCTCGAGGCCGGCGTCCCGCACGATGGCGAAGTTCTGCTCGAGGGCGCGGACCTCCGGAAACTCCGCGATCACGTGGGCGTCACGGGGCACGTCGCCGCCGGACGGCGCGGCGGCTGTCGTCCGCGACTGCACCGGCATGTGGTCGAGGATCGCCTCGGTGACCTCGCGGCAGGTCTCGATCTGCGGCAGCACCTGCTCGGGGAATCGGGCGCCGAAGGTCTCCTCCAGGCTGGCGACGATCTCCATCCGCTCCAGCGAGTCGAGCCCGAGTTCGACGATGTTGGTGTCGAGCGTGAGGTCGCCGGCCCGCTCCTTCGCGATCTTGCGGACGTGCTCGAACACCGTCCGCACGACGTCTCCCGGCAGGTCGCGGTCGGGACGGTGGCCGCGCGACGCCTCGCCGACCGGCCGCTGCCGGGCGAGCCGCGGTGCCTCGCTCCCGGAGGGAGGAGCCGCCGGCTGGGCCGCCGGCAGCCAGCCGATGTGCTGCTCGACCACCTCGAGCGAGCCGTCGAGAAATTGCCGCTTGCAGGCATGCCGCTGAATCTTGCCGCTGGATGTCTTCGGCACGCTGTTGGGCCGCACGAGCACGATCGCTTCGGCCGCCAGTTCGTGCTCCGTCGCCAGCCGCTTGCGGATCGCCTCGAAGGCCCCGGCCGTCTCGGCGGAGTCGCGCTTGCCACGCTCGACCTCGGCGACGATCACGACCCGCTCTCGCTCGTCCACGTCGACGGCGAAGGCGGCCACGGAGCCGGCCCGCACCAGCCCGCTCGCCTCCTCGACGGAGTGCTCGATGTCCTGCGGGTAGTGGTTGCGGCCGCGGATGATGATCAGGTCCTTGAGCCGCCCGGTGACGAACAGCTCGCCGTTGTCGAAGAAGCCGAGGTCGCCCGTCCGCATGTAGGGCCCGGCGTTGGGCCGCCACTTCGCCACCGGCTGGCCCGGGGCCGCCTGCTCGGGCTGCGACAGCATCGCGCCGAACGTGGCCGCGGAGACGTCGGGGCGGTTCCAATAGCCCTGGGCGACACTCGGACCGCTCACCCAGATCTCGCCGACCCGTCCGGGAGGCAGCGCCTCGCAGGTCTGCGGATCGACGATGAGCACGTCCTGGCCGTCGAGCTCGCGGCCGCTGCCCACGAGCCGCCGCGCACCGGTGCCGCCGGTGGCCCGCGCCGCCGCCGTTCCCGTCTCGATCGACGACGCGTCGAACGACCGGACCACCGGCTGCTCGAACTTCATGCCGCCGGTCACCATCAGGGTGCTCTCGGCGAGGCCGTAGCAGGGGTAGAACGCCTCCCGCCGGAAGCCGCAGGGGGCGAAGGCCTCGCTGAAGGCGTCGATCGTCTCGGCCCGCACCGGCTCGGCGCCGTTGAAGGCCAGCGTCCAGCTCGAGAGGTCGAGCGTGGCCCGCTGCTCCGGTGTGGTCTTCCGCACGCACAGCTCGTACGCGAAGTTCGGCCCGCCGCTGATGGTGGCCCGGTACTTGGAGATCGCCTGCAGCCACCGCAGCGGCTTCTGCAGGAAGGCCACGGGCGACATCAGCACGTTGAACTTGCCGCCGTAGAGGGGCACGAGGATGCCGCCGATCAGCCCCATGTCGTGGAAGCTCGGCAGCCAGAAGACGCCCGACTGGCTCCGCGTGATCTCGAAGGCCTGCATGATCCGCAGCGAGTTGTGCAGCAGGTTCTCGTGCGAGAGCATCACGCCCTTCGGCGTGCCGGTCGAGCCGCTGGTGTACTGCAGAAACGCCAGCGTGCTGCCGTCGATGTCGGGCCGCTCCCAGCGGTCGGCCCAGGCCACGTCGAGTTCGCTGTCGACCTTCCAGATCAGGTTTTCGAGGCTCGGCGCCGTCGCCCTCAGGGCGTCGAAGCGGTCGAGCACGTCGCGGGTGGTGAGGGCGACCGACGCGTTGGCGTCGGAGGCGATGGCCTCGATCCGCTCCACCGACCGGTTCTTGCGGGGCGGGTAGGCCGGTACGGCGATCGCCCCGCCGTACAGGCAGCCCATGAAGGCCGCGATGAAATCGAGGCCGGAGGGATAGAGCAGCAGCACCCGCTTGCCCGCCATCCCCTCGCTCGTCAGCCACGCCCCCACCGCCCGGGCCTTCCGGTCGAGCTCGGCGTAGGTGATGTTGAGCTCCTCGTTCTCCCCATCGACGAGGAAGGTGAACGCACGGTCATGGGGCCGGTAGGCCGCCCGCTGCCGCAGGAGGTCCACGATCGTGGGGGCGATCGAGGCTTCGGTGTTCGGATTCGGGTTCACGTGCTGGGAAGCCTCCTGCCGCTGCAGGCCGCAAAAACGCCGCCGGGCCGCCTTGGCCTCGCATTCTGTCGGCAGGAATTCCCTGCGGCCACCACAGTCTATCTGTCCGCGCCAGACAACCGGAAGTTTCGGTCCGGCCGCGGGCCTGACCCTGCGTTTTGCCGCTGCAACGCCGGTCGTGCGTGCTGGGAAACCTCGTCGCGTCGCGACGGGTCGCGACGGTCAGTCGGACGGAGGCAGGGTGCGCCGGTCCACGAAGGTCTGCTCCAGCCGCACGAAGGCGTCGGGGGCGATCTGCTCGGCCCGCACGTCGGCGGCGAGCCCCAGCGTCGCGTAGACGGCGGCGACGCCCGCCGCAGCCGCGTCGTCCTGCTTGCCGCCGGCCATCCGCACGAGCACACCGCGGAGCAGCTTCCGCCTGTGGCAGAAGACGTCGCGCACGAAGTCGTGGAAGCGGCCCAGGTCGGCGATCGCGGCGCGGCGTTGCGGCTCCAGTTCCAGGTGCACGATCGCGGAGTCGACCTTGGGCCGGGGCCAGAACACCGTCGGCGGCATGATCCGCACGATCTCTCCGCGGCACTGGCTGCCGACCCACACCGAGAGGCTGTTGTAGGCGTGGGAGCCGGCTGCCGCGGTCATCCGCTCCCCCATCTCCCGCTGCACCGTCACCGTGGCGGTGTCGAAGGGCCGCGGCAGGGCCAGGAGATTGGAGATGACCGGCGTGGCAACGCAGTAGGGCAGATTGGCCACGAGCCGGAACCGGCCGTCGGGAGAGGCGGTCCGGGCCGACTCCACGGCCTCGAGGACCGCGGGCGCGAGCCGGTGCTTCGCGGCCAGCACGTCCCCCTCGACGAAGTCGACGCGGTCGGCGAGCCCGGGGTCGACGGCCATCAGCCGGTCGCGGGCCAGCTGGGCCAGCCGGGGATCGATCTCGACGCTCACCACCCTGCCCGCCGCCTGGGCGAGCCGCTCGGTCAGGCCGCCCGTGCCGGCGCCCACCTCGAGAACGACGTCGCGGGGACCGATGCCCGCCGACCGCACGAGCAGGTCGAGCAGGTTCAGATCCACGAGGAAATTCTGCCCCTTGCGGGCATCGATCACGAAGCCGACCTGGGCGAAGAGCTGCTTCAGGTAGGCCGTCGTCTGCCGGGATGGCTCGCCCCCGACAGCGGCCCCCGACTCCTGCGGAGCCGCCGCCGGCCGCCGCGCGGTGTCGCCCCGCGGCGGCTTCGTGGCTCCGGACCTGGGCCGCTTCGCAGGGCCGGGCCGCTGCCGGTCCTGCGGCGCGGGCCGACGCCTGCCGTCACCGCCGCGATGGCCTGTCATCCGCGGTGCTCCTGCGGCCCGGCCGCATCGCCGCGGCACGCCAGCCAGCGGTCGACGTACTTGAAGACGAGGTCGGTCTCGAGATTGACGGTGTCGCCCTCGACCAGGCCGCCGAGGGTCGTGCAGGAGAGCGTGTGCGGGATGAGCGCGACGCTGAACCACTCCGGCGTCGCGTCCACGACGGTGAGGCTGACGCCGTCGATCGCCACCGAGCCCTTCGCCGCCATCTGGCAGAGCAGGGCAGGGGGGGCCGCGAACCGGCAGGTGACCCATTCCCCCTGCACGAGCCGAGCCGCGAGCCGTCCCTGGCCGTCGACGTGGCCGGTGACGAGGTGGCCGCCGAGCCGGTCGGAAAGCCGCAGCGACCGCTCGAGGTTCACGCCGCTGCCCGCCGCCAGCCGCCCCAGCGACGTGCGCTGGAGCGTCTCGGGCCCCAGCTGGAACTCGAGCCCGGTGCCGGCGATCCGCACGACCGACAGGCAGCAGCCGCTGACGCAGATGCTCTCCCCGATCCGGGCGCCGTCCGCCAGCGGGCCGGCATCCACGAGGAGCCTGACTCCCGGAGGCTCGGCCGTCACCGCGATCACCCGGCCGAGCGCTTCGACGAGTCCGGTGAACATGAGAGCGGCCCGGGGGGCGACGAGGCGGAGAAAACGGGGCGACGACCCTGTCCCGCCCCGAGAATAGCCCACGCCGGCCACGTCGGCCATGACCGGCGCGCGACGGCCTTGCGTACGGGGCCACCGCTGGCACAATTGCCGCCTGATCCTGATGATCCTGATCCCGGTCGCTGCGACGGCCGCCATCCTGTCGCCCACTCCGTCCCGTCCGCTCATCCCCACCCTGCACGAGGCAACTCCCCCATGTCCACGATCGTCGACATCCACGCCCGCCAGATCCTCGACAGCCGCGGCAATCCCACGATCGAGGTCGACGTGAGCCTCGCCGACGGCGCGTTCGGACGGGCGGCGGTGCCGTCGGGGGCGAGCACGGGCGCCCACGAGGCCTGGGAGAAGCGCGACGGCGACAAGGGCGTCTACCTCGGCAAGGGCGTGCTCGAGGCGGTGGAGAACGTCAACACGCGGATCGCCGAGGAGCTCGAGGGCTGCGACGCGCTCGACCAGACGACCGTCGACGAGCGGATGCTGGAGCTCGACGGCACTCCGAACAAGAAGAACCTCGGCGCCAACGCGATCCTGGGCGTCTCGATGGCCGTGGCCCACGCGGCGGCGGAGCACTGCGGCCTGCCGCTCTACCGCTACCTCGGCGGCGCGACTGCCCGGCTGCTGCCCGCCCCGATGATGAACATCATCAACGGCGGCGCGCACGCCGACAACCCGCTCGACGTCCAGGAATTCATGGTGATGCCGCTCGGATTCGACACCTTCGACGACGCCCTTCGCGCCGGCGTCGAGACATTCCACGCGCTGAAAAAAGTGCTCAAGGACAAGAAGCTGGCCACCGCGGTCGGCGACGAGGGGGGCTTCGCCCCGCACATCGGCACCTGCGCCGAGGCGCTCGAGGTGATCCTGGCCGCGATCTCGAACGCCGGCTACAAGCCGGGCAAGGAGATCTCGATCGCGCTCGACGTGGCCGCCACCGAGCTCTACGACTCGAAGACCGGCACCTACACGATCGAGGGCAAGTCGCTCGATTCGGCCGGCATGGTCGACTTCTTCGCGAGCCTCGCGGGCCGGTACCCGATCGTGTCGATCGAGGACGGCTGCTCCGAGGACGACTGGAAGGGCTGGAAGCTGATCAGCGAGAAGCTGGGTGAGAAGGTGCAGCTCGTGGGCGACGACCTCTTCGTCACGAACTCCGAGCGGCTCTCCCGCGGCATCGCGGAGGGCGTGGCCAACAGCATCCTCGTGAAGGTCAACCAGATCGGCACGCTGACCGAGACGATCGCGGCGGTGTCGCTCGCCCATCGGGCCGGCTACACCTCGATCTCCAGCCACCGCAGCGGCGAGACGGAAGACGCCACGATCGCCGACCTCGCGGTCGGCCTGTCGACCGGCCAGATCAAGACCGGCTCCGCCTCCCGCAGCGACCGGATCGCGAAGTACAACCAGCTGCTGCGGATCCAGGAGTCGCTCGGCGACGGCGCCATCTACGCCGGCCGCGACGTACAGGCCCGTTGGCCCGGCATCTCCTGAGCGGGATCGCCGTCGCCGCCTACGATGAAGGCATGGACGTCGAGCCCGTCGCACAGCAGCCACCAGCACAGGAGCCCTTCCGCCCCACCGACAGCCCGTGGTTCTGGGCGACGGCCTTCTCGCTCATGGCGCTCGTCGGCATCGGCCTGATCGCCCCGAAGTTCGCCGTCCGGCAGCGGCAGGTGGAGGGCCGCTTCCTGGGCCGGCAGCAGGCCGCCGAGGAGCGGGCCCGGCGGGCCGCCGGCCTGCCTCCGATCGACCTCGCCGCCGAGGCCCGCGACCGCGAGGTGGCGGCGCCCGCCCGCATCGTGCCGCTCTGGACGCTCGCCACGGCGGCCGGCCTGGCGGCGATCGGCTCCGGCATCATGCTCCGCCGCGAATACCTGGCACGCGAATAGATGGCACGCGAATAGCTGAGGGGCGAATACCTGGCACGGCGGTGAGCCGGCGACGTCAGCCGATGATCGATCGGCGACGGGACACGTAGTCCCAGACCACGAACCGGTCGAGCTCCTTGCCGGCCGTGAAGAACACGCGGCCCTGGGCCGCCTCGGCGAGCCGGTAGGCGAACTGGATGTCCTCCCGCGACTGCGACCAGCCCGAGAGCAGAAAGACGTTCACGACGATGCCCTCGCGGCGGCAGGCCTGCGCCTCGCGGAGCGTGGCCTCCTCCGTTCGCCGGTGCGGCGGATAGAGCAGGAACAGCTGGCTCCCCTCGAAGTGCGCCGTGGGCAGGCCGTCCGTGATGACGATCACCTGCCGGTTGGGCGTATCCTGCCGCGCCAGATGCTGCCGCGACAGCTGCAGCGCGTGCTGGATGTTGGTGAAGTGCGGCGGCACGTCGGTCTCGGCGATCCGCGGGTCGCTCATGTCGGCCCGCAGCCGCACCACGGAGTCGAAGATCGTGACGGGCTTGGGCATCATCCGCACGATCTCGGCCGCGGGCCGGGGCTTCGCAAACGAATACATCTCGATGAACTGCAGGAAGTCGCCCGGAAACTCCCGCTGCACCAGCCCCTGCAGCGCGAGCGCCATCCGCTTCACGCTCACGTGCAGCCCGCCGTACCGCATCGACCCGCTCATGTCGAGCACGACGGTCGTGGCGCACTTCGGGGAGTTGCGGGTGCGGTGCACCTCGATGTCCCGCGGCTGCAGCCGCAGCCCGCGGGGCGGGGCCGTGCCGGCCGTGCCGGCCGTGCCGGCCTCGCCGGCCTCGCCGGCCTGCCGGAGCATGCAGTTGACCAGCGAGCCGGGGATGTCCATGTGGGCCACGGAGTCGCCAAACTCGTAGGGCCGCGTCGGCACGAGCTCCACCGCGCCGTCCCCCTGGATCGCCACCTGGTGGCGGCCGGTCCGCGAGGGATCGAGCGCCGAGAAGATCTGCTCGAGCAGCTTTCCCTGGAAGGTGCGCAACGCCTTCGGCGTCAGCTCGTAGCCCCGCTTCGTCCGCTCGAGCCCCTGCTGCGCGGCAGCCTGCTCCACGAGCTCCTGCACCTGCCGGCGGAGCACGTCGAGCTCGTCGAGCTGCCCCTGCTCGACGTACCGGCCGAGCGCCTCCATGTCGATGAGGCCGATGCGGGCGTTCTTCTTCGCCTCCTCCAGCTGCCGGAGCAGCTCCTCGATCGTCTCCAGCTCCTCCTTGAGCTCGAGCGCCTCGGCCACCGAGAGCTTCTCGCGGCCGGTGAAGCTCCACTTCGCCCCCAGTTCGTCGACCTGGTAGACCTCGCCGAGCCGCTCGACGAGCCCCACCAACTGGGCTCCGAACCGGCCCTGGTCGTCGCGTTGGGAATCGTCCTGGGCATACCAGAGCCGCTCGAGTTGGCGGATCTGCTCCTCGCGGACGGCGCGGTTGAAGGCGTCGCGATGCTTCGCCGGCGGCTGCACCTGCTGCGCGGCGGCATGGAAGGCCTTCCGCGCCTTCTTTTGCACGGAGTCGGCCTCGTACCGCTCGAGCAGCTTGCGGCGCCGCTCCTCGAGCGTCTCGATCATGCGGGCGAGCGACGGCCCGAGGCCCCGGATCTGTTCGGGGTCGAGCATCACTGCGTCGGCCAGCTGCTCCTCGGTGAGCTCGTCGATGTCGCCGAACTCGAGGAGGTGCTCCATCGCCGGGGTCACGAGGTCCACCTGCGGCGGCCGCGGCGGCGGAATCCGCGCGGGGTCGTAGCGCTGGTAGCTGTGGACGATGCCGCCGAGCGTATCGCGGTTGGGCATGGGTGAAGGGCTTTCGGGAGGAGGATCAGGGCCGCGACCAAACGGGGTGGCGGCGGTTCGGGGCCGCCCATGCCCCTCACGGACACTCGAAGGCTGCGACGCTACCGAAATCCTCCCGTGTCGTAGATCGTGCGGCCGTGCGACTGCACCCGCGAGATCCGTTCGGTGGCGTAGAGGCCGGCGAGCACGAACTCGATGCAGCTGGCCCGCACCGCCGGATCGGCCGAGACGTTCACCTCGAAGGCCTTCTGCCAGACGGCGGGCACCTCTTCCACGACCCGCTCGTAGGCGGCGGAGGGCACCGTGTCGCCCACCTCGATCCGCGCCCCCGCGCTGAACACCTGCGCGATCTCGTCGAGACCGTGCTTCTCCACGTACTCCTCGAAGACGGCGGCGATCGCCTCCGCGATCACGCTGTCGAGCACCTGCCGCTCGGTCATCTGGTGGCTGCCCATCAGGTCGAGCTCCAGCTTGCCGAGGCTCGACGCGTAGAGGTGGCCCAGGTCGCTGATCCGCGGCACCGCCGGCCGCTCACCGAGGCGGATGGCCCGCTGCCGGGCGCTGGCGATCGCCGTCTCGTAGTTGGCGATCGAAAACCGGGCGCTCACGCCCGACTGCTGGTCGATGAACTTGCTCTTCCGCGCCGCGATCGTGATCTGCTCGAGGATCTCCTTCATGAAGGAGGGCACCGCCACCGGCCACTCCCCGCCGACGTCGATGCCCGCCTCCTGCTCCGACACGCGGATGCCCAGCTCGCGATCGCGGGGATAGTGCGTGTGGACCACCGCGCCGATCCGGTCCTTCAGCTGCGGGATCACCTTGCCGGAGCGGTTGTAGGTCGACGGGTTCGCCGAGAAGAGCAGCATCACGTCGATGTCGAACTTCACCGGGTAGCCGCGAATCTGCACGTCCCGCTCCTCGAGGATGTTGAACATCCCCACCTGCACGAGCTCATCGAGCTCGGGCAATTCGTTCATCGCAAAGATGCCGCGGTGCATCCGCGGGATGAGGCCCAGGTGCAGCGCCTCCTCGCTGGCCATGCTCGTGCCCCCGGCCAGCTTGGCCGGATCGATCTCGCCGATGATGTCGGCGAACTTCGTCCCCGGTGCGAGCCGCTCCGCGTAGCGGTCGGACCGCGGCCACCAGGCGATCGGGATCTGGCCGGGGTCGCGGTCGGCCACCAGCCGGCGGCCGGCGGCGGTGATGGGGGCATACGGATCGTCGTGCAGCGGGATCGCCGGATCGTCGAGGTAGGGCAGATGCTCGTCGAGGAACCGGGCGAGCAGCCGCATCAGGCGGCTCTTCGCCTGCCCCTTCTCGCCGAGGAAGAGCATGTCATGGCCGGCCAGCAGCGCGACGCTGATCTCCGGGATCACCGTGTCGTCGTAGCCGACGATGCCGGGGAAGAGCTCGTCGCCGTCGCGGAGCAGCCGCGTGAAGTTCTCGCGGATCTCCTGTTTCACGGTGCGGCTGCGCCAGCCGCTGGCGCGGAGTTCGGCGAGGGTGCGGGGGCGGGGCTCGGGCATGCGGTGCGTTCTCCGGGGGGACGCACCGATTGTAGGCGCACCGGACCGCCACGGCCCGATTTCGGCGCGGGCCCGGCCTCGGCGGCCGACTCCGATCCGGTGGCGGCGAAGCCCCGGCGCGACGGCGTCAGGCGGCCGGCAGCTGTGCCGCCGGCTGCAGCGGCAGGCGGATCGTGATCGCGGTGCCCCGGCCGACGCCGCTCTCCACGCGGATGCGGCCGCGGTGGGCCTCGACGATCTCCTTGCACGCGGTCAGCCCCAGCCCGGTGCCCCCCTTGCCGGTCTCGTCGGGGCCCGCCTTCGTCGAGAAGCGGGGCTCGAAGATCCGCCGCATCACCTCGGGCGTCATGCCGCTGCCGGTGTCGCGGACCATGAGGTCGACGAGCCCGCTGGCGGCGTCGTGCGACAGCCTGAGAATCAGCCGGCCGCCCCCCTGCATGGCCTGTCGGGCGTTGACCATGAGGTTGAGCAGCACCTGCTGGATCTGGCCCGGGTTGGCGAGCACCTTCGGCACCGGGGCGAACTCCCGCTCGACCTGCACCCGATACTTCATCATCTCGCGGTCGAGGAGCACCAGCACGTCCTCGATCAGCACCTGGAGGTTCACGGGCTCCATGCGGCTGGTGCCCTGCCGCGACATGCCCAGCACGCTGGCCGTGATCTTCGCGGCCCGGGTGCCCGCCGAGAGGATCCGCTCCAGTGCCTTGTCGCGGGTCGGCTGGTCGCGGTGCCGCAGCCCCATGCGGGCGTAGTTCAGGATGGTCGTCAGGGCATTGTTGAACTCGTGGGTCGTCGTGCCGAGCAGTTCCCCGAGGCCGGCGAGCTTGCGGGCCTCGAGAATCTGCCGCCGCAGCTCGGCGATCTCGGCCGCGTGCCTGTGCCGCGCCGCCTCGAGCTCGCGCCGCAACGCCGCGGCGTCGTCGGGACGCGCGGCGGCCGGACCGGTGAACCCGGTCGGCGAACAGTCAGATGGAGCAGTATCCCCCTGCGGCACGATGTCCTCGCCCTCACCAGCCCCCATGCCCGACCGCCTTGCGATTCCGGTAGCCGTTCCCCACGCCGCAGAGATTCCGCAGCGGGCAGAGCCGGGCCAACCGGGGTTTTCGCCCGGTCGCTCCCCCCAAACCACTGACGGGCCACGACGTGCGGCTCCACCTCGCGTATCGACCTCGCGAACGGAGCGAGGCTACAATTCGCCCGACGCACCTCTCGGCCTGCTCGACCGTTCAACTTCGGGCCACTCCGGGCCTCCTTCTCAGTTTTCCCCGGCCCCTCCCGACCAGTGGAGTCCCCATGCAAGACGCCCGCAGACTCGCCGTGACGGCCGCAGTCACCCCGCCGATCAGCCGGCGGCGCGGCATGACGCTGGTGGAACTGCTCGTCGTGATCTCGATCCTCGGCCTGCTCGTCGGCATGCTCCTGCCGGCGGTGCAATCGGCCCGCGAGGCGTCGCGGCGGTCGACCTGCATGTCCAACCTCAAGCAGATCGGCCTCGCCATGCAGATGTACATCGACCGGACCAAGCCCAACCGGTTCCCGGTGGCGGCCACCATGCCCAGCATGGAGCCGACCTTCTACGTCGCCGGCTCCCGCCCGCTCTATCCGAGCATCGCCGGGGCCCTCGGTCCCTTCATCGAGGACAACAAGCAGGCGTTCCGCTGCCCGTCCGACACGGTCTTCTTCTCTCGCGACCCGAGCTCGGCGGCGATCACCACGGCCAAGTCGCTGCTGGCCGCGATCCCCGACGCCCAGAAGCCCGCCGAATACAAGGACGCGAACCTTTCCCTCGAGGGCACGAGCTACGAGTATCCGCAGCGCCGGCTCACGACCACCGACGGCGCCACTGGCAAGCTGCGCGGGCGGAGCCGCGAGGAGGCTATCCGTTATGGCGGGCAGCTGGGCGCGACGTCGAAGCTCTGGGTGCTCTACGAGTTCTCGGCCTTCCACGCCACGGGCTGGGCGACGATGTTCGGCGCCGACGTGTCCGGGATGAACGATCCCGGTGACGGTCAGTCCTGGACGCCGCCCGAGGGCGCCCGCAACTTCCTCTACCTCGACGGCCACGTCGACAACCTCTAGCTGGCGGCGGAAAAAGCCCTCCATGGCCTTTTTCCACGGCAGCGGCGGATGACTTCACCCACGGCCTGCCAGCACAACTTCTCCCTCACCCCCGAGAACGGCCACCATGAGCACTGCTTCCGCGCGATCCGGCTCCTACCCACAGGATGACGACGAATCGTCGATGCGGCCCGCCGTCCTCTGGCTGCTCGTCATCGGCGGCGTGGCACTGCTGGCATTCCTGCTCGCCTGGCTGTTCGGGTGGATTCGGTTCACCACCGACCCGCGGCTGGCGGAACTCAAGAAGCTCCAAGCGGAATACCGCGAGCAGTTCATGGCCAACGGCGGCCCCGCCACCCTCGATCAGGCCAAGGAGGCGGTGGCCGCGATGGGGCAGATGCGGGAAAAAATCGAGGCGCTGCCGCCGCAGCTGCGGGGGCAGGCGTGGGCCGGTGGCGGCGGCTTTCGGACGGTGATGCAGCAGCGCATCAACGCCTACTTCGCCCTTCCGCCGGACAAGCGTCAGGCCGAGCTCGATCGGCAGATCAAGCAGGAAGACCTGATGCGTCAGGCGTTCGAGGCGGCCCGGGCGGCGGGCGGTGGCGGCCCGGGTGGTCCGGGCGGCGGTGGCCCGGGTGGTGGTCCCGGCCGCGGCGGTCCGGGTGGCGGTGGCCCAGGCGGGCCCGGCGGCGGACAGGCCGGCGGCGGCCCCCCGGGAGGCCCGCCTCGCGGCGGTTCGGAGGACGAACGCAACAACTGGCGCAAGCGAATGATCGACAGCACGTCGCCGCAGCAGCGGGCGCAGTACACGGAATACAGGCGGGCGATGGACGTCCGCCGCGATCAGCTCGGCCTGCCGGCTTCGCAGTGGCGCTGACCGCGCCGAGGCTTGGGGAACGAGACCACCTTTTCTGGTCGATCGCGCAGCAGCATGGAAGATACGCTCGGCCTCATCGAGGAGTCGCGGCAGTTGGCCCGGGAGCTCGGCTACGAGGTCCGCGAGGAGCCGCTCGGCGACCTGGCTGGAGGCCCCTGCGTGATCGCGGGACGACCGGCGATCCTGCTCAACCTCGAGCAGCCAGCCGCCGACCGTCTGGAGGTGCTGCTGCGGACGCTCGGCTCCGATCCGGCGGTCGCCGAGCAGCCCGTGAGCCGACTGCTCGCCGCGAAGCTCGCGGCGGCCCGCACCGGCTGACGCCACCGTCACCGTACCGTTGACCGGGCCGACGGAGAGGCTGCGTGTGGCACACGTTCAACGGCTGCCGTAGAGCCCGTGGCTCACGATGTACTGCTCGACCGCCCGGGGGGTCCGGTAGCGGATGCTGTGACCGGCCGCAACGGCCGTGCGGATGTCGCTCGCCCGGATGCCGATCGCCGGGAGCCGCACGCGGCCGGCAAGCAGCCTCTCCAGCCCCTCCCGGCCGAGCAGCGGCTCCAGCGCCGCACGGGCGGTCGACGAGCCGACGTCGTCGAGCGACTCCCGCTCCAGGACGGCGATCTCCGCGAGTTCGAGGATCCGCCGCGGCTCCCGCCACGTCGGCAGTGCCACGGCCGCATCGGGCCCCAGCAAGAGGCAGAGCCGGTCGCCCGCGTGCCGGGCGGCGAGGCTCGCGAGCGTGTCGACCGTGTAGCTCACGCCGCCACGGTCCAGCTCGTCGCTCGCGACGGCGAAGGCCTCGTGGCCGCCCGTCGCCAGCGTCAGCATCTCGAGCCGGTGCCGCGCCGCGGCGAGCTGCCGGTCCTGCTTGTGGGGCGGGATCGCCGCCGGCATGAAGACGACGCGGTCGAGCCGCAGTTGCTCCCGGCAGCATTCGGCCGCGATCAGGTGGCCCAGGTGCACCGGATCGAAGCTGCCGCCGAACACGCCGATTCGCATCGCCATCCCTCCGTCCCTCGGAGTCGTCCCTCGCCGCCGGCCCGCCGCGGACTTCCTGCCGCCGCCGCCGCCACGTTCTAATCGCCTGCATGTCCTCCCAGCATACGAACCAGCGCCGGCTCTTCGATACCGCGGCCCAGTGGGTGGAGGATGACGCCCGTCACGGCACGATCGCGACCGTGGTGCTCCCCGAGGGGGTCGACAGGCCGCTCGACTACCTCGTGCCCGAATCCCTCGCCGCGACGGTGGAGCCGGGCCGACGGGTCCGCGTGCCGCTGGGGCGGGGCAATCGGGAGCGGCTCGCCTACTGCGTCGCCGTGCGCAGCGGCGAGCTGCCGCAGGTGCCGCTCAAGCAGGTGGCGGGCGTGGAGGACGACGCGCCGCTCCTGTCGCCGCGGATGCTCGAGCTCACGAAATGGATGGCCGAGCGGTGGCTGGCCCGCTGGGGCGAGGTGCTCGAGGCGGTGCTGCCCGCGGGCGCGCGGCTGCGCCGCAGGCCCCGCACCGTGCCGCTGCTGATCGCCACCGGCGTCGAGCCGCCCCGTCGCCTCACGGCCGCCCAGACGCGGGTGCTCGCCGCCGCCGCCGCACCGGTCACCGCGGACGATCTCGCCGCCGCCGCCGACGTGAGCCGGGCCGTCGTGGCCAGGCTCGTGAAGACGGGGCTGCTCGCGCCGACGGGAACCGTGGCGCGGCCGTCCTCCGGCACCGCACGGCCGGCGATCAGCCACGAGCGGCCGGCGGCGCTCTCCCCCTCGCAGTCCACCGCACTCGACGCGATCCTCGCCCCGCTTCGCGGCGGCAGGCATGCCACCGTCGTGCTCTTCGGCGTGACGGGCAGCGGCAAGACCGAGGTCTACCTGCAGGCGGTGGAGGAGACGCTCGCGCACGGCAGGCAGGCGATCGTGCTCGTGCCCGAGATCAGCCTCACACCGCAGACCTGCGACCGGTTTCGGGCACGGTTCGGGAGCGTGGCGGTGCTGCACAGCCACCTCACTCCCGCCGAGCGGCACGCGCAGTGGCGGGAGATCGCCACGGGCCGGGTCGGCGTCGTGGTGGGGGCCCGCAGCGCCATCTTCGCCCCCACGCCGCGGCTCGGCCTGATCGTCATCGACGAGGAGCACGAGACCTCGTTCAAGCAGGCCACGGCGCCGCGGTACCATGCCCGCGACGTGGCCGAGTGGCTCGCCCGGGCCGAGGGCGTGCCGCTCGTGCTGGGATCGGCGACGCCGTCGCTGGAGACCTTCCACCGCTGCCTGACGGGCGAGTGGACGATGTGCCGGCTGCCCGGCCGCGTGGGCGGCTCCGATCTGCCGCCCGTGCTGTCGGTCGACCTGCGCGACCCCGCGAGCCGGGGCCGCGGCGCCGTCAGCCCGCGGCTCGCCGCCGGCATCCGTTGGGCGCTCGACGGCGGCGGGCAGGTGATGCTGCTGCTCAATCGTCGCGGCTTCGCCACGTCGATCCAGTGCCGGGCCTGCGGCCACACGACCCGCTGCCCGCAGTGCGACCTGGCGCTCACGCTCCACCAGCCGGGCGGCCGCGGCATCTGCCACGGCTGCGGGCTGGTGACCCGGCTGCCCACCTCCTGCCCGTCGTGCGCCGCGCCGAACCTGGTGGCCCGCGGCACGGGCACCCAGCGGCTCGAGGACCAGATCCGCGCCGCGTTTCCCGGTGCCCGCATCGCCCGGATGGACACCGACACCATGCGGGTCCGTGGCAGCCACGAGCGCACGCTCGACGCCTTCCGCAACCGCGAGATCGACATCCTCGTCGGCACCCAGATGATCGCCAAAGGCCTCGACTTCCCCACGGTGATGCTCGTCGGCGTGGTCAATGCCGACGCGGCACTGCACCTGGCAGACTTCCGCGCGTCGGAGCGGACCTGCCAGCTCGTCACCCAGGTGGCCGGCCGCAGCGGCCGGGGCACGCTCGGGGGCCGCGTGGTGGTGCAGACAAGCACGCCCGAGCACCCGGCGATCCGCGCCGCGGCGGCGCACGACTACGAGTCGTTTGTCCGCAGCGAGCTGCCGATCCGGGAGGCACTCCTCTACCCGCCGTTCGGCAGCATCGTGCGGCTCGTGGTCCGCGGCGCCGTGGAGCAGGCCGCCGCCGACTGGGCCGGCCACCTGGCCGACCGGCTGCGGGCGGAGGCCGCCGGCGACCCGGGGATCCGCGTCCTCGGCCCGGCCCCGGCGCCGATCGCACGGCTCCGCGACCGTTTCCGCTGGCATGTGCAGGCGCACGGCCCCGAGGCCGGGCCGCTCCGCGATCTCGTCCGCCGTGCCACCGCCACGGTCCAGACGCCCAACGAAGTCGCCTGGATCGTCGACGTCGATCCCGTCGAGATGCTGTAGGAGGGGCGCCGGGAACACCTGCGGGCTTTCCGCCTTTCATCCACAAAACCGCCCCGGGTACGATTGAGCCGGTTCCCCGCCTCCTTCGTCGCGTCGTCACATGGCATACCGCAGCTTCAAGGAGATCCTGGGCGAGACCAGCCTCGAGAGGAAGTGCCGCTTCCTGTTCGGCCTCTGCCTCCTCCTGCTGATCACGGGCAGCTTCTGGTGGTATGGCAGCAGCACCGAGGAGCTCGTCTACGCCACGACCCGCAGCACCGGCCGGCACCTCGTCGACGCCATCATGCTGCAGTACCACTGGAAGACGCTCGAACCCGAGCAGCAGTACGCCAGCGCGATCGAGTTCCTCAGCCGCACGCTGCAGAGCGAGCAGTACCAGAGCTGGCTGCTCGATCCCAAGGCGACCGCCGAGGAGCGGGCCAAATACTCGCGGCTCGATGCCGCCGTCCTCGCCTACTTCAGGGACCGTCCCGCCGCCCCCGCCGCCACGACGCCGGGGCCGCCGCGGCCCACCACCGAGTACCGCGAGTTTCGCACCGCCGATAACGCCGAGTACCACTACTACCAGCCGATCCGCTGGCGCAGCAGCTGCGCCGGCTGCCACAAGTACCGCGGCGTGATCGGCGACACCCCGGCACCGGCGGGCAACGAGCCCCGCACGCTGCTGGCCGACAACGACCTGATGGCGGTCGTCAAGGTGGTCATGCCCGACTCGGCGACGCGCAAGGCGATCAACTGGAACCGCGCCATCCTCGCCGCCACCGCGATCATGACGGTGTTCCTCGCCATGCTCGCCGCCTACGCGATCGTGCGCTACGTCATCGTCAAGCCGCTGGAGCACCTGCGGGACGTGGCCGACGAGGTGCGGCGCGGCAACGTGCAGGCGCGGGCCGAAATCCACACCGCCGACGAGTTCGAGGAGCTCGGCGTGGCCTTCAACCGCATGCTCCGCGGCCTCGTCGACTCGCAGGAGGAGCTGCGCAAGGCCAACGGCAGCCTCGACGAGAAGGTCGACGAGCTCGCGCAGGCGAACCTGCACCTCTACGAGATGAACCGGCTCAAGGGGGATTTCCTGGCCACCATGAGCCACGAGCTGCGCACGCCGCTCAACAGCATCATCGGCTTCTCCGACGTCCTCGACTCCATCGAGTCGCTCGACGCCCGCCAGAAGCGGTACGTGCAGAACATCCGTTCGTCGGGCCGGATGCTGCTCGAGATGATCAACGACATCCTCGACCTGGCCAAGATCGAGGCGGGCAAGATGGAGGTGCGGCCGGCGGTGTTCCGGCTGGAGGCCATCGTGTCGGCGCAGTGCGACATGGTGCGGCCGCTGGCGGAGCGGAAGCGGATCGACCTCTCGTTCGAGATCGCCCCGGGACTCGAGGCGATCGAGCAGGACCCCGCCAAGGTGCAGCAGATCCTGGCGAACCTCCTCTCCAACGCCGTGAAGTTCACGCCGGAGGGGGGCCGCGTCGCCGTGCGGGCCGAGGCGGTGGACGACACCGACTTCGTCATGGAGGTCAGCGACACGGGAGTGGGCATCGCCGAGGAGGAGCAGCAGGCGATCTTCGAGAAGTTCCGGCAGGGCCGGGTCTTCCAGTCGGGCGACGACGCGATGACGCGGGAATTCTCCGGCACGGGCCTCGGCCTGTCGATCACCCGCGAACTCTGCCGGCTGCTCGGGGGCGACGTGGGCGTGGAGAGCCAGCTGGGCCGCGGCAGCCGGTTCACGGTGCGGCTGCCACTGCGGCTGTCGTCCCGAGGGCTGACGGTACCGCCCGCCGCCGAGCAGTCTCCGGCGCTGGCAGCCTCGGGCTCGGCCCGTGAGGCGGGCTAGAGCGAGGAAGCGGATCGACGGCGCACTGAATCGACGGCGCACTGGAGGATCGGGCGATGGCGAAGGAGCGTGACTCGGGCGACGTGATCCTCTTCACCGACGGGGCGTGCAGCGGCAACCCCGGCCCGGGCGGCTGGGCGTACATCCTCAGGCACCCGGGAAGCGGCCGCGAGATGAGCGATTCGGGCGCCGAGCCGATGTCCACCAACAATCGCATGGAGCTCACGGCCGCGGTGCAGGGGCTTTTGCAGCTGAAGCGGCCGACCGTCGTCGAGCTCGTCACCGACAGCGTCTACGTCGGCAGCGGCCTCTCGGAGTGGCTGCCGAAGTGGAAGCAGCAGGGTTGGAAGCGGAAGGAGAAGGGGAAACTCGTGCCGGTGAAGAACGAGGACCTGTGGCGGGAACTCGACCGGCTGGCGTCGATCCACACGATTCGCTTCACGCACATCGCCGGCCACTCCGGGCACACGGAGAACGAGGCGTGCGACCGCATGGCCGTGGAGGCCTACAAGGAGCTCCAGCGCAGCGGCGCGGTGCCTCCTCCCCGCCGCTGACGGTCGGTCGCGCCGCCATGTGCGGTAGACTGCCGCCATGGACGACCCGCCCGCCGCCGCCCCCGCACCGCCCCCAGCCGCACCGGCCCCAGCCAGCCCTGCCGCCACCCCGGACCGGAGCCTGGCGACGCCACTGGAGCGGCTGCCCGGCGTTGGCACGGCCCGGGCCGAGAAACTCGCGAAGCTCGGGCTCGTCACCGCCGCCGACGCCCTGCTGCACTTTCCCCGTGACTACCGCGACTTCAGCGGCGCCCACCAGATCGCCGATTTCCGCGCGGGCGAGCACGCATCGATCGCTGGCGTCGTCGACGACGTCGGCACGCGGACGACCGCCGTCGGCCGGCCACTGCTCTCCGTGCTGATCCGCTGCGGGGAGGGCAGCGTGCGGGCTGTCTGGTTCAACATGCCGTTCATGAACCGCCGCTTCGCGACCGGCATGCAGGTCGTGATCGCCGGTGTGCCGAAGCGCAGCGGCTCGATCTGGGAGTTCAGCCATCCGGAGGTGCGCTGGATGGTGGAGGGGGAGCAGCCCCACGGCTCCGACTGGCTCGCGATCTATCCGCTCTGCGAGGGCGTGCCGCAGCCGGTGGTGCGGGCCGCGGCGCAGGCCGCGATCGACCATGCCGCCGACCTCGTGCCTGAGGCGTTTCCGCCCGAGGTGCTCGCCGCGAAGTCGCTGCTGCCGATCGGCGCGGCGCTCCGCGAGATCCACCGCCCCTCCAGCCGCGGCATGATCGACACGGCCCGCCACCGGTTCGTCTACGAGGAGCTCTTCCTGCTGCAGTTGGCGCTGCGGATGCACCGCGACCGGCAGCACCGCGCCCACGCGGCCCCCGCGATCGACGTCGACGCCCGGCTCGATGGCCGGATCAGGGCCCGATTCCCCTTTCCGTTCACCGCCGCCCAACGCCGTGTGTGCGGTGAGATCGCCGCCGACATGCGGTGCCCGCGGCCGATGCACCGCCTGCTGCAGGGAGACGTGGGCAGCGGCAAGACGGCGGTCGCCATCTACGCCATGCTCGCGGCGGCCGCCACGCCCGTGCCCCCGGCGGCGGACGGGGTCGCGGCGGGCCCGACGGCCTCCGCCCCGGCCGAGGGAAAGCCGCTGCGCTACCAGGCGGCGATCATGGCGCCGACGGAGCTCCTGGCACGCCAGCACCTCGCGACGCTGCAGCGGCTGCTGGCCGGCAGCGACGTCGGCGTCGAACTGCTCGTGGGCGGCCAATCCGCCCGGGAGCGGAAGCAGGTGCTGGCCCGCATGCAGTCGGGCGAGACGGGCATCGTCGTGGGCACGCAGGCGCTCGTCTGCGGCGAGGCGGAGAAGTTCCGCCACCTTGGCCTCGTCGTCATCGACGAGCAGCACCGCTTCGGCGTGCTCCAGCGGGCCAGGCTGCAGCGCGGCGGCGTCGATCCGCACGTGCTCGTGATGACGGCCACCCCGATCCCGCGGACCGTCGCCCACGCCATCTACGGGGACCTCGACGTCTCCGTGCTCGACGAGCAGCCCCCCGGCCGCCAGCCGGTGCGCACCTACCGCGTCGGGCCCGACCAGATCGACCGCTGGTGGGAGTTCTTCCGCAAGAAGCTCTCCGAGGGGCGGCGGGGCTACGTGGTGGTTCCGGCCGTGGAGGAGACGAAGCGGGGCCTCGCGAGCATCACCGGCACGTTCGAGGAGCTCGCCAACGGCCCGCTCGAGGCGTTTCGGCTCGGGCTCGTACACGGCCGGATGAAGCCGAAGGACAAGGCCGCGATCATGGACACCTTCCGCGCCGGCGGGCTCGACGTGCTCGTCGCCACGAGCGTGATCGAGGTGGGCATCGACGTGCCCCAGGCCACGCTCATGACGATCCTCGACGCCGAGTCGTTCGGCCTCGCGCAGCTCCACCAGCTTCGCGGCCGCGTGGCCCGCGGCGCCACGCAGGGCATCTGCGGCGCGGCGACCAGCTCGGGCGACGCCGCGATCCCGCGGATCGACGCCTTCGTCTCGACGACCGACGGCTTCTCGCTGGCCGAGCAGGACCTGCTCCTGCGCGGCCCGGGCGAACTGGTCGGCGAGCGGCAGAGCGGGGCGCCGCCGATGTACCTGGCGGACCTGATCCGAGACGCGTCCGTGGTGGCCGAGGCCCGCCGCGACGCGCTCGACCTGTTCGGCCGCGACCCGCTGCTCACCGATCCGCGGCACGACCGGCTCGGCCGCCTCCTCCGCAGGCGCTGGGGCCGGCACCTCGACCTCGGGCTGGGCCAGGTGGGCTGACCACGTCGCCGTGCCGTGCTACATTCCGCATTCCATCCCTCCCGTCCTCCGGAGTCCGTCCATGTACTGCTTCGCGTACGGCGTCAAGAACTACCTCATGCCGCTGGCCGCCCTCCAGATCGCCCAGCAGGTCCTGATCAACAACGGCTTCGAGGTCTTCGACCCCGTGCAGCCCGGCAAGATCACGATGGCGGGCAACCACTACGGCGCCGGGGTGATGGTGACGGTCGTGTCGATGGACTGCGAAGGGGGCGCCGCGACGGTGATCAACGCCTTCACCGCAAATGAGAATCAGGTCCAGGCGGCCCGCAACATGGCCGACACCGTCTGCATGGCGATCCAGAACGGCTGATTCCCAGACCGAGCGTCCGATCACGTGTCCCGCACGTTTGCGGGCCACGCCGCCGGGGACGGTACGAGTTCCCTCGCTGTGGCCGAAGCGGCCAAACGCTCGTGATCCTCGCACCGATCCCCGGCTCCATCGTTCACGATGGAACCGTGGTCCATCAGAAACGCATTCGTGACACAAGGCGGCCGCTGCACCTTTCTGCCAGCACTCCGCCACGTCAGATGCTGAGGAGCCGGTCGGAGGCACGCGCAGACGCCGGTGAACTTTGCGACTCACAAACAATTTCTCAATCGTCCGAAAGTCTCCCGTAGCAAAGTCCGCCGGCGACGAGCATGCCGCAGACTGGCGAACCAATGCGGTTCTCCGCAGGTTGCCCGGCAGAAGAATGAACGTTGGGCCGCTGCACCACCCTCGCCGAGAGCTTCGCCCCAGTCGCCACAGTACGTGAGGCGATCAGGAGATGGCGGCGTGCTCCACGGCACGCCACGAGCCGCCATCGCGGACGACGCGGTGGTAGAGCGTGTCGCGTTCCACGGGCTCACGGCCCGCCTCGCGGATGAGCCGCTGGATGTGCTCGACGGAGAGCACCTCCGGCGTCGTGGCGCCGGCGTCGTGGTAGATGAGCTCGTGCCGGACCGTGCCGTCGAGGTCGTCGGCGCCGTAGGCGAGCGCCGCCTGGGCCGTGCCGATCCCCAGCATGATCCAGTAGGCCTTCACGTGGTCGAAGTTGTCGAGCACCAGCCGCGACACCGCCATCGTGCGGAGGCTCATCGCCGTCGACGGCTTCGCGATCCCCGTCAGCCGGGTGTTGTCGGGATGGAACGCCAGCGGAATGAACGTCTGGAAGCCGCCGGTCTCGTCCTGCAGCTGCCGCAGCCGCAGCAGGTGGTCGGTGCGGTGGAACGCATTTTCGATGTGGCCGTAGAGCATGGTGGCATTGCTCCGCAGGCCGAGCGCGTGGGCCGCACGGTGGATCTCAAACCACTCCCGGGCGTCGGCCTTGTGCTCGCAGATCTTGTCGCGGACCTCCGGGTGGAAGATCTCAGCGCCGCCGCCGGGCAGGCTGCCGAGGCCGGCGTCCTTGAGCTCCACGAGGATGTCGCGGATCGACCGCTTCGTGAGGTGGCAGAACCAGTTGATCTCGACCGGCGTCCAGGCCTTGAGGTGCAGCGACGGATGGTGGTCGTGCAGGAGCCGGACGATGTTGAGATACCAGTCGTAGTCCTTCTGGTGGTGCAGCCCGCCGACGATGTGCATCTCGGTCGAGCCCGCGTCGACGGCCTCCTGCCCGCGGGCGAGGATCTGCTCGTCGCTCATGACGTAGCCGCGGGCGTCGCGGAGGTCGGCCCGGAACGCGCAGAACGTGCAGCGGTAGACGCACACGTTCGTGGGGTTGAGGTGGGTGTTGATGTTGAACCAGCCGACGTTGCCGTTCTTCCGCTCGCGGACGATGTTCGCCAGCTCGCCGAGTTCGTGGAGGTCGAGCCGCTCGTCCCAGAGGAGCTCGGCTTCGGCCGCGTCGAGCCGCACTCCAGCCTCGACCTTTTCGCGGATCGGATCGAGCGACGGGGCGACTGCGCGGATCATGGCTGATTCCTGTGCGTGGTGGTCGGTCACGTTCGGCATGAACCAGGCGCCAGCCTGCTCCACCGCCGGAGCTTAAACCGCACCCCCGGCCGGTCTGCAACAGCCGATGGCCGCAGATGCGTCGAAGTCCCAGAAAGCTGGGCGAAAGGCCGTGGCAGCGTGGTGCCGGTCACCACCAGAGGTCGGCCGCGATCGCCGCCAGCAGCACGACGCCGATCAGGGCGTTGGCGTTGAAGAACGCCTCGTTGACCCGCGACAGGTCGTCGGGCCGCACGATCGAATGCTCCCAGACGAGCAGGGCCGTGATCGCCGCCAACGCGAACCAGTAGATCGGCCCCAACTGCGGCACGACCGCCGGCAGCAGTGATAAAAGCAGCAGCGTCGCGCCGTGCAGCACCGCCGCGAGCGAGAGCGCCCGCGGCACGCCCAGCCGCGCGGGAATGCTCTGGAGCCCGTGGGCCGCATCGAATTCTGCGTCCTGGCAGGCATAGATCGTGTCGAACCCCGCCACCCAGGCCGTCACCGCCAGGCCGAGGATCGCCGCCGGGAGGATGTCCGCGGGATCGGAGAGCAGGGCCTCGCCCCGCAGCGCGATCCAGGCAGCCACCGGCGCCAGGCCGAGCGCGGCCCCCAGCCAGACATGCGCAAGCATCGTGAACCGCTTTGCGTAACTGTAGCCGAGCAGCCAGGCCAGCACCGGCAACGACAGCGCGAGCGGCAGCCAGTTGGGCAGGAACAGGAGCGTGGAAGCCACGAACGCCGTGCAGCTCACGACGACGAGCAGCAGCACCTCGCCGACGCCGAGCGCACCTCGCGGCAGGTGCCGCGACGCCGTCCGCGGATTGGCGGCGTCGAACGTGCGATCGACGAGCCGGTTGAACGCCATCGCCGCGGTCCGGGCCGACACCATGCACAGCAGGATGCCCACCGCCGGACGCAGCCAGCCCGAGAGCCCCGCAGGCACGACGCCCTCGACACCGCCGGTGCGGGCCGCGATCAGCACCGCCATGATCGCGAAGGGCAGGGCGAAGATCGTGTGGCTGAACCGCACGAGCTCCAGGTAGCTCCGCAGCCGCGAGGGCCGTGCGGTCGACGCCGACGATGCTGCGCTTGCCATCAGGTCGTCTCGCCCCAGCGGCGGATCAGGGAGTTGGCCACGCACAGCTGGTCGCAGATCCGTGCCACCACGAAGTCGACGAGATCGGCGACCGTCGCGGCCCCGTGGTAGAAGCCCGGCGCGGCGGGCAGCACGACCGCGCCGGCCTCGTGGATCGCCTGCATGTTCTTCAGCTGGGGCAGCGAGAGCGGCGTCTCGCGGGGCACGACCACCAGCTTCCGCCGCTCCTTGAGATGCACCTCGGCGGCGCGGTGGATGAGGTTTTCACCCATGGAATGGGCGACCGCGGAGAGCGTGCTGCCGCTGCACGGGCAGATCACCATGCCGCCTGTCAGGAACGAGCCGCTGGCGATCGGCGCCATCAGGTTCTTGTGGTGGAAATAGTGCAGGCGGCCGGCCTGCGGCGGCTGCCTGCCCAGCAGCGACTGCGGTTCAAAGCGATCGAGGTCGATCCGTCGCCCCAATTCCTCGCCGATCACCGCCTGCCCCGACGGGCTGATCGAGAGGTGCACCTCCCGGCCGGCCTCGAGCAGCACCTCGAGCAGCCGCACGGCATACGCCGCCCCCGAGGCGCCGGTGATCCCCAGCACGAGGGGCGGCGACGGTGGTGATGGGTCGATGGTCATGGGCGAGCGCTGCTCACGAGCCGCGGGTGGCGATGGTGAGGGTCGCGATGCCGAACGAGAGCGGCACCATGTCGACCCGCTCGAAGCCGGCGGCACGCACGAGCATGGCCAGCGCTTCCCCCGAAGGAAACGCCTCCACGCTCTGGTTCAGGTAGGTGTAGGCGTCGGAACGGTTGCGGGCCACGGCATTGCCCAGCCGAGGGAGCACATTGCGGAAATACCAGAGGTAGCCGTGGCGGATGACCGCGTTCCGCGGCAGCGAGAACTCGAGGATCGCGAGCCGTCCACCCGGCTTGCAGACCCGTGCCATCTCCGCGAGTCCGCGGCTCGTGTCGGCGATGTTGCGGAGGCCGAAGGCGACGGTCACGAGATCGAACGACGCGGTGGGGAAGGGGAGGTCCATCGCGTCGGCCTCCACCCATTCGATCGCCGCCCCGGTCCGGGCCGACTTTTCGACGCCGCGGTCGAGCATCGGTCGGCAGAAGTCGGAGGCCACGATCCGCACGCCGGGGCCGCTCTTCGCCCGGTAGGCCAGCGCCAGGTCGCCCGTGCCTGTGCAGACGTCGAGGATGGCGCCGGCGGGGGGCGGCGGTGCCCGCGACACCGTCACGTGCCGCCACCAGACGTCGATCCCGCCGGAGAGCATCCGGTTGACGACGTCGTACCGGGGCGCGATCTCGGCGAACATGCCGCGGACCCGGCCGCCGCTCTTGTCGACGCCCGCGGCGGCATCCTCGACGCCGCCCGGCGGCTGCTCTATTGTTGCGGTTCGTTCTGTTGCGGTTCGTTCGCTCGACACAGGCGCTCCCGGCACATGCACTGGATATGCCATCCCATCTTCAATCGTATGCAGCCCGGGGCCACCGCGGGAGGGATCGCCGTCGTGATCGACGTCCTGCGGGCTTCTACGACGATCGTCACGGCCCTGGCACACGGGTCTCCCCGCATGCGGCCGGTGCTCGAGGTGGCCGAGGCCCGGGCCTGCGCCGCAGCCGCCCCGCCGCCCGGTCCGCTGCTCGGGGGCGAGCGGGGCGGTCTGCGAATCGACGGCTTCGACCTGGGCAACTCCCCGCTCGAATACACCCGCGTGCGGGTCGCCGGCCGGCCGATCGTGATCACCACGACCAACGGCACCGCGGCCCTCGCCGCCTGCGGTCCGGCGTCTGCCGTGCTCATCGGGGCGGTTGTGAACCGTTCGGCGGTGGCGGCGCGGGCCCGGCAGCTCGCCGATCAGCTCGGAGCCGACTGCATCCACCTCGTCTGCGCGGGAACGGACGGCGAGATCACGGAGGAGGATCTCCTGACCGCCGGCGCGATTCTCGACGCGGCCGCCCTGCTGCCCGACGGCAGCAGCGACGACCTCGACCCCGCGGCCCACGACGCGCTGGACGGGTTCCGCGCGGTCCGGGCGGTCTTCGGCGGCGGCGGACCGCCCGCCGCCGCCATCGCCGCCGCCTTCACATCGTCACGCGGCGGACGCAATCTCGTCGCCCTCGGCATGCAGCCCGATCTCGCCGCCGCCGCCGCCATCGATTCGCTGCCGCTGGTGCCCCGGCTCGACCGCAGCTCCGGCTGGCTCGTGGCCGACGCCGCCGCCGGGGACTGACGCCGGAGGCGATGTGGACCGCGGCGGCGCGGGCCAACTACACTCCCAGGTTCGAATCCCCGGACGCGGCGCAGCCGCGGCCGCCGCTTTCCTCCACACGCCCGATCACGAGCACTCCCGCCATGGACAAACCCACCGACCAGTCACGCATGGACCGGATCGTGTCGCTGGCCAAGCGCCGCGGCTTCATCTTCCAGTCGAGCGAGATCTACGGCGGCCTGAACGGCTTCTGGGACTACGGGCCGCTCGGCGTGTCGCTCAAGCGCAACCTGAAGGAATGCTGGTGGCACGACATGGTGGCGGGCCACGACGAACTGTCGACGCCGCCTGGGGCCCCGAGCTCCTACGAGATGGCCGGGCTCGACTGCACGATCATCATGCACCCGCAGGTCTGGAAGTGCTCCGGCCACTTCGACCTCTTCCACGACTGGCTCGTCGACTGCCGCGAATCGAAGCGGCGGTACCGCTACGACCACCTGCAGGGCCGCTGGGCCGCCCATCGCGGCAAGCGGGTGTTCGTGGTCACCGACCAGTCGGGCGAGGAAGCCGCCCCGCACACGGTGCAAAAGGCCCAGAAGTTCTTCGGCCTGCGGGCCAAGCAGGTCGACGAGATCGAGTGGGACGGCGGCCTCGTGCCGCTGGCGGCAGGGGTCGCGGCGGGCACGCTGGCGCTGACGACCGCGCTCGGCCCCGATGCCTCGGAGCCCGGCACGCTCACCGATCCCCGCGAGTTCAACCTCATGTTCGAGACGCGGATCGGGGCGCTGGCCGGCGGCGACGACGACCGCGCCTTCCTGCGGCCAGAGACGGCGCAGGGCATCTTCATGAACTTCAAGAACGTGCTCGACACGTCGCGGGTGAGCGTGCCCTTCGGCATCGCGCAGATCGGCAAGAGCTTTCGCAACGAGATCACGCCGCGGAACTTCACGTTCCGCTCCCGCGAGTTCGAGCAGATGGAGATCGAGTTCTTCTGCAAGCCGGCCGACTCGGCGGCCTGGTACCGCTACTGGCGCGACCGTCGCTGGAACTGGTATCTGAACCTGGGCCTCACCGCCGGCAAGCTGCAGCTGCGGGAGCACGGCGCCGACGAGCTCTCCCACTACTCCGTGGGCACCGCCGACATCGAATACGCCTTCCCGTTTTTGGCCGACGGCGAGTTCGGCGAGCTCGAGGGGATCGCCCACCGCGGCGACTTCGACCTCCGCAGCCACATGGAAGGAAAGCTCGTCCGCCGCGACGGCCAGCTCGTCGTGGAGCTGGGCCCCGACGGCAAGCCGCGGCACCGCGGCAGCGGCAAGGATCTGAGCTACTTCGACGACGCGACGCGGGAGCGGTACGTGCCGCACGTGATCGAGCCGTCGGCCGGCGCCGACCGGGCCGTGCTGGCCTTCCTCTGCGACGCCTACCACGAGGACGAGGTGCCCGACGAGGACGGCAAGCCCCGCAGCCGCACGGTGCTCAAGCTGCATCCGCGGCTGGCGCCGCTGAAGGCCGCGATCCTGCCGCTGGTGAAGAAGGACGGCATGCCGGAGGTGGCGATCGACCTCTACCGCCGGCTCAAGGCCCACATGCCCTGCATGTACGACGAGAAGGGGTCGGTGGGCCGCCGCTACGCCCGGCAGGACGAGGCGGGCACGCCCTGGTGCCTGACGATCGACGGGCAGACGCTCACCGACAAGACCGTCACGCTCCGCGACCGCGACACGCTCGTGCAGACGCGGGTGCCGATCGAGGAATGCGTCGACCTCCTCCGCGAGCGGCTGCGATGAGGCCGGCCCTGGGCACCGCGTGCTCGCTCGACGCGCCGCTGGCGACGATCCTCGAGGATTACGCCGCCGGCCACTGCGACGCGGTCGATCTCTGGCTGGGCCACGCCGAGGCGTTTCTCGAGACCCACGCGCCGGGCGACCTCAAAGAGCTGCTCGCCCGCCACGGCATCACCGCCGTGGCCGCCAGCTTCCAGGGCGGCCTGCTCACGAGCCAGGGCGACGCCCGCCGGGAGCACTGGCGGCACTTCGAGAGCCGGCTCACGCTGCTCCGCGAGCTCGGGATCCCGGTGCTCGTGGTCGCAGGCGACGTCTTCGGCCCGCTCGGGCCGGAGGATCTCTCCCGACTGTCGATGAGCCTCTCGGAAGCTGCCAAGCGGGCGGCCGACGCCGGCGTGCGGCTCGCGCTGGAGTTCGACGCGCGGGCCAGCTTCCCCAACAACCTGCAGTCGGCGGTGGCGGTCGTCGAGGACGTCGGCCACCCGGCTCTGGGGATCTGTCTCGACTGGTTCCAGTTTGCGGTGGGCCCCAGCAAGCCGCTCGACCTCGGCCTGCTCTCGGTCGAGACGCTGGCCCACGTGCAGCTCTCCGACATCGCCGACGTGCCGCGCGAGATGGCAAGCGACTCCGACCGGATCCTGCCCGGCGAGGGATCTTCGCCGCCGGACGACCTCGTGCAGCTGCTCAGATCCATCGGCTACCGTGGCGCCGTCGCGGTCGAGCTCCACAACCCGCGGCTGTGGCGGGTGCCGCCGCGACAGTTCGGCGAGATCGCGATGACGGCACTCCGCCGGGTGCTGGGCCAAGCCGGCATGTGAGCCGGCGAACGTTAGCCGTCGTCACCGCCGGTAGTCGTGGAGCGTGTTCGAACGCGCCTCGATCTCGTCGATCGGCCGCAGACATGCCTCGCCGCCGGCGGGCAGGAGCGTAAAGTGCCGCGCGGCCGTCAGCGTGTCGACCATCTCGCGGCAGAAGCCGGCGTGGGTCACCCACAGTTCTGGCGCATGTCGCCGCAGGTCGACCGGCACCGAATACGTACGGAGTGTCTTGCGACGCCGCTTCACATATTGCGGAAAGAACGAGATGGCCAGCTCCCGCAGGCTGCGGTGGATCGGGTCGCGGTAGCGGAGAAAGGGGCTGTTGCTCTTGGAGATCGCGCCCCACAGCCGGCCGCGGCGAAAGAGCGCGACCACGTGGTCGACGTCGCCCCGCGCCGCCCCCATGTCCATGAGCAGCGGCGGGTGCCCGGCGAGCCAGAGGCCGCAGGCGGCGACGAACGCCCCCTCGATGCAATGGGCTCGGCGGCGGCGCAGCACCTCCGTCACGGACCAAGCGGTCGGCCCCTCCGCCTCGTGGTTCCAGGGGATCGAATTGACGAAGTCCTGGATCCGGCCGGGGGTGCGCAGGGCGGCCAGCCGGGCCGCCGTCTTGTGCGACAGCCCGAGGCCGCAGCCCAGTTCGATACCTGTTTTTCGCCGTGAAGTCATGCCAGCCTCGCCGGCGAGACTACCCATCCAGCCGGGCCGCCTCAACGGCCGAGAGGGCGGGGCAGCGGCCGCCGCCCCAACGCTCGCCATCGCGGCCGCGGTTCGCGTAGAATCATCGTGAGCGGTGGTGACGGTGTGCGGGCCTTCGACCGCTTCCCAGGGAGGGCGAGCCATGACGATGTCGGTGTCGCGGCGGTGGCGGTGGAGCCGGTTGGCCGTTGTCGTCGTCCTGTCGTCGCTCGTCTGGTGCCAGCCGCAGACGGCGTCGGCATGGCACGGCCATTGGCGGGGTGGCTGGGGACGCCGACCGTGGTGCGGTCCGGTGTTCAGCGGCGGCTTCTACGGCCCCCGCGTCTACGGAGGCTGGGGCGGCTGGTACGGCGGCACACGGTTCGCGTACAGCGACAGCGTCTTCCTCGGAGGTGCCGGCGGTGGATTCTTCTCTGGCACGTTGCGCGGCTACACGTTCAGCGCACCGGGCTGGTGCGGGCCGGTGTGGGGAGGCTATGGCTGGCCGGCCGGCTATCCGGCCTACGCACCCTATGCCTATCCCTACGGCTGCGGCTGGGGCTGGAACCCCGTCGTCGTGCCGTCTCCGATCATCCGCTGGATCGCGCCTGTCTACGGCCCGCGGCCCGTGATGCCCTGGCTGGGCTTCGGCTTTGCCGACACCGCGCCGGTGGCGAGGCCCGCGGCTCTCGCCGAAACGCAGCAGCTCATGGCGGCGGCTCGTCCGGCGGCGGCGCCACCGGCTCCGCAGTTCGCGGCCCCCCAGCCGGCGCGTGCCGTCGCGATGCGGTCGAGCAACGGGCTGGCTCGGCTGCGGGCGGGCAGGCTGGTCGCCGTCGGCGACCGCCACCTGCGGTCTGCTGTTCACGATCCGGCGAAGCTCTCGGCCGCGCTCGATGCCTACCGTCGGGCCGCGACGATCGCCCCCGACCTGCCCGACACGCATCTGCGGCAGGCCGTTGTGCTGACCGCGCTCGATCGGGGAGACGACGCGACGCGGGCCATCGAACGGGCGATCGCCATCGACGCACGACTCGGCAGCGACCCCGCCGTGGCCCTTGCGGCCCGCGAGCAGCTGCCGCCCGACCCAGTCTTCGGCGAGCGGCCCGACACCGGCCCGACGAGCCTGGAATCCCGGGGCAGGGACCTGCTGGCGCGGATTTTCACCGAGCCGGCGGCCGGCCGGGCGAATGGCGTCGCAGCCGCCGCTCCGGCGGGCCTCAACTGGATCGCCGACCGCTGGACGCGGCTCCACGGCGACTCGGCGGCCGGGTTCCGCGCCGACGCCGTCGCCGCGAAGTAGGCGACGCCCCCGGCAGACTCACGCCCGGCACGATCGTGGGTATGCTGTCGTCATGACTGCTCCCGCGACGCGACCGCTCTGCCAACGGATCGACCTGGCCACACCATCCGGCAGGGCCAGCCTCGACGCGCTCCGCGGCACGCTCGTCTCCCAGGGGGAGTTGGTGAGCCCGGCCGGTCGGCAGCGGACGATCGACGTGTTCGGCGAGCCGCTCACGCCCCGCCAGGTGGTGGAGCGGATCTGCCACGACGTGCGGACCCGCGGCCTCGACGCGCTCCTCGACTATTCCCGGCGGATCGACGGCGCCACGCTCCCACCGGCATCGCTCTTCGTCGAGCAGACCGCGCTCGAGGCCGCCCATCGGTCGGTCGACCGCGGCTTCCTCGACGCCGTGAGGCGGATCAGGGACCGGGTCGAGCGGTTCCAGCGGGCGCTCCTGGCCCACGACGTGGCGGTGCCCCTTCCCGGCGGCGGTGTCCTGCGGCAGCGGTACCTGCCGCTCGATCGCGTGGGCGTGTGCGTGCCCGGCGGTGCCGCGGCGTATCCCTCGACGCTCCTGATGACGGTCGTGCCGGCCCGCGTGGCGGGCGTTCCCGAGATCGTGGTGGTGGCGCCGCCGACGAAGTTTGGCTCCGAGAACCAGCACGTGCTGGCGACCTGCCACGAGCTGGGCGTGACGCGGGTGATGCGGGCCGGCGGCGCCCAGGCTGTGGCCGCCCTCGCCTATGGCGTCGAGGGCCTGCCCCGCGTCGACAAGATCGTGGGCCCCGGAAACCTCTTCGTGGCACTCGCCAAGGAGTTCGTCTACGGCGACGTCTCGATCGACTCGATCGCCGGCCCCAGCGAGATCGTGATCGTGGCCGACGCGACGGGCAGTCCTGAATGCATTGCCGCAGACATGCTGGCCCAGGCGGAGCACTCGCCGGGGTCGGCGATCCTGCTGACGTCGAGCGCGGCCCTCGCCGATGCGGTGGCCGCCGCCCTCGACCGCCGCGTGGCGGTGCTCGAGCGGGGCGACCTCACCCGCGACAGCCTGGAGCGGTTCGGCGCGATCGTGGTCACCCGTGACGACGACGAATCGGTGCGGCTGGCCGACGAATTGGCGGCGGAGCACCTCTCCATCGACACCCGCGATCCCGAGGCGACGCTCGCCCGCATCCGTCACGCCGGCGCGGCCTTCCTCGGGCCCTACAGCCCCGTGGCGGCGGGCGACTACGCCGCCGGCCCATCGCACGTCCTGCCGACGGGGGGCACGGCGCGGTTCGCCGCCGGGCTGTCGGCGAACGAGTTCCTGCGGGGCGGCAGCGTGATCAAACTCACCGCCGCCGATCTCGCCGAGCTTTCGGCCGACATCGCCACGCTCGCCGACACGGAGGGCCTCACGGCCCACCGCCGCAGCGTCGAGGCCCGGGTGGAAAATACCCCGCCGGCTTCATCCCCCGCCACATGAATACCAGCAGGCAGATCGTGCCCGATGCGTCACCACGCGAGGGGCCGGTTTTTGTTTTCACCATCGCGATCGGGGCATACAAGCGGCTGTTCGCGGACTGCATTCGCTCCCAGAGGCAGTACTGCGAGCGACACGGCTACGATTTCCTTGTCGTGGACCGCGCGCCGCGGAAGCTGCTTGCTGAAGAGGCAGCCTGGCTGAAAATTTATCTGCTCATCTACGCGATGAGGTCGTCACGCCGTTGGATCGGCTTCGTGGATTCCGACTGCGAAATTCGTGCGACCGCGCCCCCGTTCCACACCGCCCTGCCGGAAATCGACCCCGGCGCCGCAATCTATGCGGCGCACGGTTTTTCTGGGCGCATCAACTCCGGTGTTCTCTTCGCACGGAATTCTCCGGAGGCGAGGAGCTTCTTCGAATCGATCGTGCTCCACGCCGACGACGACATTCCCGCCGAGGACCAAGCGGCCTACGAGAACGGACACGTCATCGCGTTCGGCAAGAAGAGTCCGCACGTGAAGGTCGTCGACTATCACTGGAACAACAATCGCAGCCTCGATGCCACCAGTCACATCCAGCACTACAGCCAAGGCCTGCTGCGGGACGGCTACCTGGCACGAACGTTCCCGGTGCGGTATGGGTCGCCCTTTCTCGTGGGTGCCGCACGAAGAGCAAATCGTGTCGTGCAGCGATGCCTGAGAGGCCGTTCGCAGCCCTCGCCGATCTCGAACAGGCTCGCGCAGCTCGTTCCGTTCTACCGGGCCTCTTACGCGGCATTTCGCGATTGAATCCTGCGGCCGCAGGACTATCCGGAACGGGCGGCGTCTTCGCGCCCACGCGATGACGCGCCCAAGCCGCATGCCATCCATGCGACCGCGATGGTGACCCTGAGCGCCAGCATACGCCACACGCCGTACCTGTGGCGGTCGCCGCATTGACGGATGACGCGTCTGCGGGCTGACAAATCGAGCGGCTGAAGCACGTTTAGTTGATGCAATGTTTGCAAGTGCTTGCCACATTCGTGCATCTTGCGGAGGTAATCACGGAATGTGGCCACCTCCGCGTGCACGACCTTTGCTTCAGGAACATAGGCGACTTCAGCCGAAGGACACCGGGCCAGATAGCGGTGGATAATCTCGACATCTCCCACCACTGGCATCGGCTTGAACAACCCGACAGCGTCGAACACGTCGGCGCGCACAGCCATGTTGCCCGCGTGCCCGAGGAGACAGGAACGCGGCCCTTCCTCTGAAAGGTATCTCAATTGGGCGTCCTCGTACTCCTCCATGAGTTGCAGCGGCAGCGACATCGGACGCGGGTAGCCGACGAATCCATTCACGATGGCGACGTCGCTCCCTTTGATCCGCCGATCGATCGCTGTCAGCCAATCCGGGTGGGCGATGCAGTCGGCGTCGAGAAAGACGAGATGCCGCCCCCTGGCTTCACCGATTCCGGTGTTGCGGGCCAGATACGGGTCTTTCACTTCCTGCCGGAAAAGTCTCGCACGCGATTCCGCCTGCACGATCGCGGCAGATCTGTCCGTGGACCCGTTGTCCACGAAGATCCATTCGACTAGTTCCGGATCGATCGCTTGGCGCCGCAGTCCATCGATGCACTGCGGCAGCCAACGCTCTTCGTTCAGAAACGGAACGATGACGGAATAACGGGGATTGGAACCTTCGTGCATAGCGTGGATGATACACTCGCCGCCGACCGCAGGCATGATTGGCCGACGCGGGATCGTGCCGCTGCATCGCGCCGACGGCTCTTGTCATGCGGACATACGGGCGAGGGCGGCGACGAATGCGGTTCGCAACGACGACACATTGTCGACAACCGGAGGAATCCACTTCGGGTCGGCGAACATGTGCGCGGCCCGCAGCGGGAAGGGGCATTCCCGCCCGGTACCGAGGTAATAATCCTCGAATTTATGCCGACCGCCGACCACCTTGTCCGAAATCTGCATCCAGGCAGCCGGGATGCCGTAGGCTTCGGCAAAGATGATCCCGTGCAGTGACGAGGAGACGACACGATCGCAGCCGGCGAGTCGTCGAAAGAACTCCTCGGGCTCGGACTGGATGTCGAGCACCACGACGCCCGGGTCGTCGATCACGATCTCCGCCTTGTCGACGTAATGCAGGATGATGCCGGGCCGGCGGCGAACACCGTCGGTCGGGCACTTCGGGTAAACAAGCGGCGCCATACACCCCGGATCGCCGTAGACCTCGGGGCAATCGATGCCGTGCCGAAGAAGAACGTTTCGCGTCAACGGCCCACGCACCGCCGTGACTGCGAGGTTTTTCGCACGCATAGTGGTATCGGGCAAGAGGCTGCCGGTTCCCCACACCACGTCACCGTCCCGTGCCTGGGCGATCACGGAGCCGCAGGAGACCAGCTTGCGGCGCTCCCATGCAGCGGAACGCACCACTCTTCCGCTAAAGAGCTTCGATACTATCAGCGGCGCGTACGCGTCTCCCAGATTGCGAACCTGGTTCCACCAATAACTCCGAATAACGCCTCGCCGCAGAAGCATCCGGGGCGCACTCGAAGAGGGCGCGACTGCAGCAGCCATTCTCAGGCACGATTCGATCATGGCATGTGGCAGGCCGGGAACGGCCGCCGTGGCTCGCGATAGTATTTGACGCCTAATCCTCAGAGCGGCCACCCGCGGAAGACCCGCTCCTCCGGCGATTCCCCGTCTCCCTTCCTGCCCCGGCGATTGCAGCACGGAGTCATTGCACGGTGATCCATGAATCTGGCGAGTCAAACCGATTCACGTCACACGCTCTCCTACCGATTGTAGGAAGAATCCGCATTGTGCGGGACGGCCCAGGGCTGGAGGGACCGGTGAAAGCGGCACCTCGAACCTGCGCCGGTGTCTGTTGTAAGCTTTGGGAATAGCATCCCCGATCGAGCACCCGATGACCGCACAATCCAGCCGCAACCAGCCCCCCCCGGCCGTCCGCCACGACGTCGCGGCGCTCTCCGGCTACGTGCCCGGCGAGCAGCCGCAGGGCGGGAAGTGGATCAAGCTCAACACCAACGAGAATCCCTACCCGCCGTCGCCGGCCGTCGCCCGCGCCATCGCCGCCACCGCCGCCGGCCGCACGCTCGCCAAGTACCCGGACCCGATCGCCACCGTCTTCCGGCTGCGAGCCGCCGAGATCCTCGGCGTCGATCCCGACTGGATCATCTGCGGCAACGGCAGCGACGACCTGCTCACGATCCTCGTCCGCACGTTCGTCGGGGCAGGGGAGTGCCTGCGGATGCCCTATCCCAGCTACATCCTCTACCGCACGCTCGCCGGCATCCAAGGAGCCGGCTGCGATGAGTTCCACTACGCCCGTGACTGGTCGCTCGACGACGGCTTCGCCGCGCCGACGTCCGCCAACGGCAGCGCCGTCAAGCTGGCGATCATCGCCAACCCCAACAGCCCGTCGGGCACGCTCCTGCCGCCGGCCCGCATCGCCGCGCTCGCCGACCGCCTGCCCTGCGCAGTCGTGGTGGACGAGGCCTACGGCGACTTCGCCGACTCCAACTGCCTCGCGCTCGTGAAGGAAAATCCCCGCGTCATCGTCTCGCGGAGCTTCAGCAAGTCATACGCGCTCGCCGGCCTCCGCTTCGGCTTCGCCGTGGCCCAGCCGCCCGTCATCGAGCAGCTCCTCAAGGTGAAAGACTCCTACAACTGCGATGCCCTGTCGATCGCCGCGGCCACGGCCGCCATCGACGACCAGGCGTGGCTGGCCGCGAACCGGGCCGCGATCGTCGCCACCCGCCGCCGGCTCACCGACTCCATGCGGGCGCTCGGCTACCAGGCCCAGGAGAGCCAGGCCAACTTTGTCTGGTGCACGCACCCAGACCGGCCCCATCGGCCGATCTACGAGGCCCTCAAGTCCCAGGGCATCCTCATCCGCTACATGAACTACGCCGGCTGGGGCGACGGCCTGCGGATCACCGTCGGCACCGACGCCGAGATCGACGCCTTCCTCGCCTGCCTGAAGACGATCTGACCTCCCAGCGAGCACGCATCTCCATGCCCCGCACCGCCACCGTCTCCCGCAAGACTGCTGAAACCGACATCCGTCTCGTCCTCGACCTCGACGGCACGGGAAAGGCCGACGTCCAGACCGGCATCGGCTTCTTTGACCACATGCTGACGCTGCTGGCCGGGCACGCCCTCGTCGACCTCACCGTCCGCTGCACGGGCGACCTTCAGGTCGATGGCCACCACTCCGTCGAGGACGTCGGAAGGGCGCTCGGCACCGCGGTGAAGGACTGCCTCGGCGACCGCCGCGGCATCCGCCGCTACGGGCACGCGATCATCCCGATGGACGAGGCGCTGGCGACGGTGGCCGTCGATCTCGGCGGCCGCCAGGCCGTGGTCTTCGACGTCGCCTTCCCGGTGCCAACGATCGGCACGTTCGACGCGCAGCTCGTGGAAGTGTTCTGGGAAAGCTTCGCCGCGACCGCCGGCGCGAACTTCCACGCCATCCTGCACCACGGCCGCAACGGCCACCACATCGCCGAGGCGGTCTTTAAGGCCGCCGCGAGGGCGCTGCGCATGGCCGTCGAGACCGACCCCAGACAGCCAGGCGTGCCCAGCACCAAGGGCACGCTCACGCAGGAGTGACGGCACGCCTTCCCCGATATCAAGCACGACTCCCGGTCGCGGACGTCGCAGTCACACGCGGGCGCAGCCCACGCCAAGCGTCACGGCCCGAGCGGAACGGTTCGAGGCGATGTACCATGCGATCAGGCATCTTCACGTGGTCAGGCGAGCACCGCATGTCTAAAGCGATCGCGACTTCTCGGCACCAGCCTTCAAGGCCCGCCGGGTCGACCGTCGTGCCGAGCGAGCATCGGCCGTCGGGCGACTGCGCATCATCAATGTCACCAGAGCGGCGCGGCCCGGCGTGGTGCCCGTCCCGTCATAGAACCGAAGTGGCGGGAGAAAGATACGTGGCATGAGCGGGCCGGTCGCCACCATCATCGTGCCCTCGTACGGCCGCAAGCGGCAACTGCGAACCTGCCTCGACACGCTCGTCCGGCAGTCGTTCGCCGAGCCGTGGGACGTGGTCGTGGTAGACGACGGCAGCCCGGAACCGCTGGCCCCGCTGGCCGCGGAATTCACCGGCCGGCTCTCCCTGCGGGTGATCCGCCAGGACAACGCCGGGCCGGCCGCGGCACGCAATCGCGCCGTGCAGGAGGCGAGGGGGGAGTTCGTCGCACTCACGGACGACGACTGCCTGCCGGATCCGGACTGGCTGACGAAGCTCGTGCAGGCCGTGCGGGAGCGGCCGGGCGCTCTGGTGGGAGGCACCACTGTGAACGGCTGCCGCCAGGAGGTCCTCGCCTCCACCAGCCAACTGATCATCGACATGGTCTACGAGCACTTCAACGCGGATCTGGAGAACGCGTACCTGCTCACGAGCAACAATATGCTCTGTTCCAGGGAGCGGTTCCTCGAACTCGGCGGCTTCGACAGAAGTTTTCCCCGCGCCGGGGCGGAAGACAGGGAATTCTGCGATCGGTGGCGGATGACAGGCTGGCCGATCGTGTGGCGACCGGAGGCTCGCATCGAACACCGGCATTCGCAGACGCTGCGGCAGTTCGTGGATCTTCACTACCGGTACGGCCGCGGAGCCCGCATCTACCATGGAGTTCGCAGCCGGCGCGGCTCCGGCACCATGCGCGATGACATGGCATTCCACCGCAGACTCGTGCATCGTATCGGCACGCGGCTGGCGAACGAAGGGAGCACCGTGAGACAGGCCCAGGTGGTGGCGTCGCTCATCCTATGGCAGGTGGCCAACGCCGCGGGCTTCGCGGCCGAGGCGTGCCATCAGGGCCTGCGCGGCCGCGGCACGGCCCGCCTGAGCCGCTCTCGCGGCGGCTGACATCGTGCGTCGCGGGACTGAATCGCCGCAGCTGCAGCCGGCCCCACGCACACCCTCGAGCCCGTCCCACGCCATGGCGTGGCGAAGGACGCGATCCGGTCACTCGTTGACGTAGGTCTCGAGAAACCGGGCCAGGCGGTGGAAGTCGCTGCCCCGCTCGACGTAGCGGACCACCGTCACGAGCGTGGCGGGATCGACCAGTTCCTCGAAGGGCACGTAGTTCAAGTCGAGCTGCCCCGACACGCTCACCATCACGCCGTTCAAGCCCCGCTCCGCCAGCGCCCGGTAGGCGCCCACGCCGAGCTGGCTGCCGAGCATCACGTCGAAGGCGTGGGGCTTCGCGCACCGCGACTCGTAGCCGAGCTGCAGGCCGACGACCTTCCGCGACCGGCCGGTCTGCTTCTTGAATTCGTCGGCGACGAGCTTCGCGAACATGCGGCCGAGCTGCACCTGGGCGATCGAGATGTGGCCGTGCTCGTCGCGGGGGATGCCCTCGAGCTGCTTGCTCGGCAGGTACTCGGCCAGCCCCTCGGCCAGCACGATCACGCCGTACTGCTTGCCCTCATCCTCCTCGCGGACCCGCATCGTCTTCACGATCCGGCCCACGACCTCATCGGTGTTCATCACCGGCTTGATCTTCGTCTGTCCGGAGGCGTCGGTGACGGTCTCCTCGCCGCGATACTTGCCGTGGATGTCCTCCACGCTGATCACGAGGCTCGCCTCGCCCGAGATCGCCGCGCCGTAGGAGAGCCAGCCGGCACTGCGGCCCATGGTCTCGCAGAGGTAGTAGCAGCGGCCCGCGTCGGCGTCGTAGAGGAGGTTGCGGATCTCGCCGCCGAGCGTGTCGACCGCCGTGAAGTAGCCGAACGTGAAGTCGATCCCCATGTAGTCGTTGTCGATCGTCTTCGGCAGGTGCACGACCGGGATCTTCGGGCTGCCCGGCGGGAGGCGGTCCTGGTAGAGCTTGAACTTGTTGGCCGTCTTCAGCGTGTCGTCGCCGCCGATGGAGATCAGCGCCTCGACACCGAGCGACCGCAGCCCCTCGTAGGCATTCTTGAGCGGCTGCACCCGCTGTGGGTCGTCGAAGTGGGCCGGCGAGGCGACGTGCTTGCCGGGATTCGTGCGGGCCGTGCCCAGCATGATGCCCTGGCCCGACCGGGTCCGCTTGAGGAATTCCGGCGTGATCCGCACGTAGTCGCGGCCCTCGACGAGCGGCTTGTCGGCGGAGAAATCGGCCAGCGACGAATAGCCGTGCTTCATGCCGATCACCTCAGTGCCGCTCCGCATGAACGACGTGGCCGCGGTGGAGATCACGGCGTTGGCGCCCGGCGCCGGGCCGCCCGCGAACAGGATCGCCACGCGACGGAACTGGTGGGCCGCCTTCGGCGGACGCGATAACGACTCACTCATCGATTCATCTCCTTGGATCCGCCACGGCAGAAGGCCGGACGGGGTGCGCTACGACTGTCCCACGAAATCACCGCTCCGGAAATCATCCCGCCAGCATCCGCTCGACGAACGTGGTGTCCACCTGCGCCTCGTGGAACGCGGCGTTGGCCAGCACCTCGAGGTGCAGCGGCACCGTCGTCTTGATCCCCTCGATGCGGAGTTCCTTGAGCGCCCTGACCATGGTCTGGATCGCCTGCTCGCGGGTCGGCTGGTGGACGATCAGCTTGCCGACGAGCGAGTCGTAGTGCGGCGGAACGGTGTAGCCCACGGCGGCGTGCGAGTCGAACCGCACGCCGAAGCCGCCCGGCGCGAAGAGCCGGTCGATCCGGCCCGGGCAGGGGCGGAAGTTGGCCGCGGGATCCTCGGCGTTGATCCGGCACTCGATGGCGTGGCCGCGGGCCACGACATCCTTCTGCTCGAATCCCAGCTTCTCGCCGGCCGCCACCCGGATCTGCGCCTTCACGAGGTCGATGCCGGTCACCATCTCGCTCACCGGATGCTCCACCTGGATCCGGGCGTTGACCTCGATGAAGTAGAAGTTGTCCTGCTGGTCGACGATGAACTCGACCGTGCCGGCCGAGTAATAGCCGGCGGCCTTCGCGAGCCGCACGGCCGCCTCGCACATCTTCCGGCGGGTCTCCGCGGGCAGACGCGGTGACGGGCTCTCCTCGATCAGTTTCTGGTGCCGCCGCTGCGTGGAGCAGTCGCGCTCCCAGAGGTGCACGAGGTTGCCATGCTGGTCCCCCAGGATCTGGATCTCGACGTGGCGGGGCCGCTCGACGTAGCGCTCGATGTAGATGCCGGCGTTGCCGAAGGCCGCCTGGGCCTCGGCGGAGGCCTGCTGCCAGGCACTCGCCAGGGCCAGTTCGTTGGCCGCGACACGCATCCCCTTGCCGCCGCCGCCGGCGGTCGCCTTGAGGAGCACCGGGTAGCCGACCTCACGGGCCACCCGCACCGCCTCCTGCTCGCTCGAGACGAGGCCGTCGCTGCCGGGCACCGTGGGCACGCCGGCCTCGCGGGCCAGCGCCCGCGCGCTGTTCTTGTCGCCCACCCGCTGCATCGCCTCCGGCGTCGGACCGATGAACCCGATATCGCAGGAGCGGCAGACCTCGGCGAAGTGGGAGTTCTCCGACAGGAAGCCGTAGCCCGGGTGGATCGCCTGCACGTTGCCGATCTCGGCGGCGCTGATCACGCGGTCGATCCGCAGGTAGCTGTCGGCGGCCTTCGCCGGGCCGACGCAGATCGCCTCGTCGGCCAGTTCGAGGTACGGCGCGCCGCGGTCCGCCTCGCTGAAGATCGCGACGGTCTCGATGCCGAGCTCACGGCAGGCGCGGATGACCCTTAGCGCGATCTCGCCGCGATTCGCAATTAAGACGCGTTTGAACATAGGCTCCGCCCACAGTCCGTCCTGCCGACGCCGGACCCCGGGTGGACTTTCCACCGGGATCGGACCGCCGCGGTCGGCCTCACGCCTCCGGGTCGACCTTGATGAGCGGCTGGCCGAACTCGACCGCCGCCCCGTTCTCCACCAGGATCGCCACGACCTGGCCGGAGACGCCGGCCGGGATCTCGTTGAAAACCTTCATCGCCTCGACGATGCACACGGTCTGCTCGGCGCCGATCCGGTCGCCGACCTTCACGAAGGGCGCGGTGTCGGGCCCCGAGGCCTTGTAGAACGTCCCCACCATCGGGCTCTTGATGACGAGTAGCTTGGAATCGACGGCGGGTTCGCGGGCCGGGGCGTCGGCGGCGGCCGGCCGGGCCGGAGCCGCGACCGGAATCGGGCCGGTGGCGATCACCTCGCCGCCCCGCTTGATCCGCACGCGATGATCGGCCTGCTTCAGGTCGATCTCGGCGAGGTCGTGCTCCTTCATGAGCTCGATCAGCCGGCGGACCTTCTTCACGTCGAACAGATCGCCCGGATTGTGTGCGGCACTCATGGGGGGAAACCGGCTCCTTGGCGGACACGCTATCCTGGAAGAATCGCGGGGAGGGTAGCCCCTTCCGCGCGTTCCAGTCAAGGTAACGCTCGCCGGTGGACGCGATTTCCGCCGCGAAACCGCCCCCCCGTCGCATCGCCTCGACACCGAGGCAGCCCGCATCGCCCCTCCCCCTCCCGAGCCACCCGTGACGAGCCGCAACGCACCACCGCCCGTCGACCTGCCGCGGCTGCCGCCGCGACGCCGCGACGCGAGCAAGCGCGACCACGGCCGGGTGGTCGTGGTGGGCGGCTCGCTCGGGATGGCGGGTGCGCCGGCGCTGGCCGCCATGGCGGCGCTCCGGAGCGGGGCCGGGCTCGTGGAACTGCTCGTGCCCGATCCCGTGGCGGCGATCGCCGCCGGCTTCGATCCCTGCGTGATGACCCGCGGCCTGCCGGCCGGGCCGGACGGCACCTTCGCCGCCGCGGCGCTGCCTGAGATCGGGCGGCGGGCGGCCGCCGCCGACGCCGTCGCGATCGGTCCGGGCATCGGCCGGTCAGACGATGTCTGCAATGTCGTGTCGCACCTGTGGCGCGACCTCGGTCGGCCCGCCGTGTTTGACGCCGACGCGCTCTGGGCGCTCTCCCGCTGCAGCCGCGACGCACTCGCGGCTCACGGCGGCCCGCGACTGCTCACGCCGCACGCGGGCGAGATGCTCCGCCTGCTGGGAGAGGAGCCGTCGTCCGACCGCGGCCGCGACCGGCCCGCGCTCGAACGCGACGCCGAGGAGCTCGCCGCGGCGGTCGACGCGGTGCTCCTGCTCAAGGGGCCCGGCACCCTCGTCGTCGACGCCTCGCGGCGCCGCACGCACAACGAGACGGGCAATCCCGGCATGGCGACCGCGGGCACCGGCGACGTGCTCACGGGCGTGGCCGCCGCCCTGGCGGCGCAGGGGATCGCCCTGCGCGACGTGGCTCGCCTGGCCGCCTGGGTGCACGGCCGCGCCGGCGACGCCGCCGCAGCGGACCTCGGCGAGGTGTCGATGACCGCCGGCGACCTGCTCGCCCGCCTGCACGTGGCGTTTCGTGACGCCGGCTGCTGACGCGGGCTCATGACACCGTTCAGCGCCGCCGGCCGGCGGCGGCGACGAGCTGCGTCACCTCGATCACGCCGTCATCCCGGGCGATCCACAGCCGCATCCCGTCCGCGGGCCCCACGCGATGGCCGCCGGTGAACGACCCGAACGCGGGGAGCACGAGCAGGGCGGGGCCGGCCGCGAAGCAGCGGTCGGCCAGCCTGTCGCCGCTGGGGCTCGTCACGGCCACGGTGGGATGCAGGTGCCCGGCGACCGTGAACAGCCCGCGATCGGGCGTGGCCACGGCGGTCGCCGGCTCGTGCACGAAGTGGAATGGCGGCTCGTCGAGGTGCGTGAGGCAGGCGTCGATGCCGAGCGCGGGCGGCAGCGGGCCGATCGCCCGGTCGTGGTTGCCGAGCACGAGCAGCACGTCGACCGCCGGCATGCGGCCCCGCGCCGCCGCGAACTCCGCGAACACCGCGGGCGTGCAGCCGCTCCGCGCGTGAAAGAGGTCGCCGAGCACGACGACCCGCCGCACGCCGCGGTCGCGGACGAGCCGCTCGAGCCGGGCGAGGTCCGCCTGGGACGAGCCCTCGGGCACCGGGATGCCCGCGCGGCGAAACGCCGCCGCCTTGCCGAGGTGCACGTCGGCCACGAGGAGCGTCCGCGACGCGGGGAGCAACGCCGCCCGCCCCGGCAGGAGCAGGATGTCGACGGCGTCCTCCGGTCGAGGCTGCCCCGCCGCGGGTCCGCACGCGATCCGCACCTCCGTCATGGCCGCTGCGCCTCCGCGGCCCGCTCCAGTTCGCCGGCCATCTCGGTGATCCTCTCCAGCCATCCCTGGGTGGTGAGTCGCGACTGGATCTGCTCGGCCCAGATCGGAAAGGCGAGCGGCGAGAGCCGGGGCGTGTCGACCACGCGGATCTCCTTGACGGCGATCGCCTCGACCGCCTCCCGCAGGCGGCCAAACTCGAACTGCTGCTCGAGCACCTCCCGCCGCGCCTGCGACAGGAGCATGTTCTCGCCGTCGTGCTCGGTGAGCACGTCGTAGATGAGCCCCGACGACGCCTGCGTCTGCCGGTTGGTCCGCTGGCCGCCCGCGACGAGCCCCGCCACGCGGGCGATCTCCCGGAAGTGCCGCCGCGCCATCTCGGTGCCGTTCAAGCAGGTGAGCAGATCCTCGAGCAGGTCGGCGGGCGAGAGCAGCTGACGCCACTCGCGTTCATCCGCGGGCAGCGGACCGCGGCCGGCGAGCTCGAAGCCCCAGTCGGTGGCGGCCATCGTGAGCGTGCTGGGCCGGCGGCTGGCGATCCGCCAGGCCACGAGCGTCGCCAGGCCCTCGTGCACGAGCCTGCCGGCGAACGGAAAGACGAAGGCGTGGTGGCCGTCGCGCGACTGCACCCGCTCCACGAGCAGCACGTCGGCCTCGGGCAGCCGGCTCCACCGCGACTGGATGTCGAGCAGCGGCCGCACCGCCCGCACCTCCGGCAGCCCGCGGGCCGGGCCGCCCTCCGCGGCCGACCGCACGAGATCGAGCACCGCGGCGGACAGCAGCGTCGAGAGCGGCATGCGGCCGCCGTTCCAGCGCGGCACCTGGATGGGTGCCGCGGAGCGGCTGCGGCGGACCCAGGCCGTGAGGCCGTCGAAGCGGGCCAGCGTGAGGGACCAGCCGGCGAAGAGGAAGCGGTCGCCGACGTTGAGCCGCGAGATGAACGCCTCCTCGACGGTGCCCAGCCGGCCGCCGCCGGCCCGCAGCCACTTCACGTCCACCGTCGCGTCGCCGGCGATCGTGCCGATCGACATGCGGTGCAGCCGCGCGATCGCCGGGCTGGCCACGTACCAGCGGCCAAACCGCTCCTTGATCCGCGCGAAGTTGGGGTAGGCGGCCAGGGCCGGGCCGCCGCGGGCCGCGAAGTCGATCGCCCACCGCCACGACGCGTCGTCGAGCCCCGCGAAGGCCCGCGTGCCGCGGACCTCGGCGAGCAGTTCCGCCTCCCGGAACCCGCCGCTCGCGGCCACGGTGACGAGGTGCTGCGCGAGGCAGTCGAGGGCGTTGGTCAGCGGCCGCCGCGGCTCGACGACGCCGGCCACCGCGGCCCGTCGCGCGGCGGCGCACTCGACGAGCTCGAGCGCATGCGTCGGCACGCAGATGAGCCGGCCGACGGCGCCCGGCGCGTGGCCGCTGCGGCCGGCCCGCTGCAGGAGCCGGGCAATCCCCTTGGGGCTGCCCACCTGGAACACCTGCTCGACGGGGCCGAAGTCGACGCCGAGGTCGAGGCTCGACGTGGCCACCACGCACTTGAGCCGGCCGCGCCTCAAGCCCTCCTCGGCGGCGGTCCGCAGCTCGCGATCGACCGAGCCGTGGTGCAACGCCATCACCGGCCGCCAGTCGGGCCGCGCCCCTCGAATCGCCTCGTACCAGCGCTCGGCCTGCGACCGGGTGTTCGTGAAGACGAGCGACGTCGCCGCGGCGTCGATCCGGGCGACCACCTGCGGCAGCAGCCGCATCCCCATGTGGCCGGCCCAGGGAAACCGCTCCATCGGCTGCGGGATGAGCGTCTCGATCTCGACCCGCCGCGGCACGCGGGCCCGCACGAGCCGGGCGTCGCCCGCGGCCGCGGGACCGACGAGCGCCTCGACCGCGTCGTCGAGGTTGGCGAGCGTCGCGGAGAGGCCCCAGGCCGCGAGGCCCGGTGCCAGGGCCCGCAGCCGCGCCAGTGCCAGCTCCGTCTGCACGCCGCGCTTCGTGGAGAGCAGCTCGTGCCACTCGTCCACCACCACCGTCTGCAGGCCGGCGAAGATCTCGTGCGCGTCGTCGAGCGAAAGCAGGATCGAGAGCGTCTCCGGCGTGGTCACAAGCGCCGCCGGCAGACGGCCGCGGAGCCGGCGGCGATCGGCGGCGGAGGTGTCGCCGGTGCGGATCGCGGCGTCCCACGTGCCGGGGAGCCAGTCTGCGGGGAGGTCGGCGAGCGGCTCGCGCAGCGACCGCAGCGTGTCGGCGGCGAGGGCCTTGAGCGGCGTCACCCACACCACCCTCAGGCCGTCGTGAGGGGGGAGCGTGCGGCCCCGTGCCAGCGCGCCGAACCAGGCGGCGAGGGTCTTGCCGGTGCCGGTCGGCGCGTGCACGACGCCGCTGCCGCCGCCGGCCATCTCCCGCCACACCTCCCGCTGGAAGGGGAACGGCCGCCAGCCGCGCCGCGCGAACCACGCGGCCGGCACGGCGGTGGCGGACGCCGGCGACGCGGTCTTCCCGGCGGCGCGACGGCGGGCCTGCGGCCGCCCCGCCCGGATCGGCTTCGTCTGGGGAGCACGCGTCATCACGGCGCGGCCTCCGGCGGCACGATCCCGTCGCGTGCCTCGGCACCGCGCTGGGCGTCGATCAGACCGAGCAGGTCGGCGAGTGTGTTGGCCTCGGGAGGAGACTTGTCCCGCCGCCAGCGGACGATCCGCGGAAACCGCACCGCCACGCCCGCCTTGTGCCGCGTCGACCGGGCCACCCCCTCGAACGCCAGCTGGAACACCTGCGTCGGCTGCACCACCCGCACCGGCCCGTGCCGCTCGAGCGTCGTCGCCCGCACGATCCGGTCGAGCTCGACGATCTCCGTGTCGGCCAGTCCAGAGTAGGCCTTCGCCACCGGCACGAGCCGGCCGTCGCTCCACACGCCGAGCGTGTAGTCGCTGTGCAGGCCCGCCCGCCGGCCGTGGCCGGCCTGGGCATAGAGCAGCACGGCGTCGATCTCCAGGGGCTCGATCTTCCACTTCCACCAGTCGCCGCGGGTGCGTCCCGTGCCGTAGGGGCTGCCGCGGCGCTTGAGCATGATCCCCTCGACACCCCGCGCCCGTGACGAGCCGCGGGCCGTGGCCAGCGCATCCCAGTCGTCGGCATCGACCCGCGGCGAGAGGAGCAGGCGAGGCTCCCGCGCGACACCGGCGGAGAAGGGGAGCGTCACGAGCCGCTCGAGCCGCCGCCGCCGCTCGTCGAGCAGCTCGCCACGCAGATCGACGCCGTCCTGCTCGAGCAGATCGTAGGCCACGAACGCACAGGGCACCTCGTCGAGCAGCTTGCGGGGCACGCGCCGGCGGCCGCTCCGCCGTGAGAGCGCGGCGAACCCGAGCAGGTCGCCGCCGCGGGCGGCGAGCAGCTCGCCGTCGAGCACGGTGCCGACGGGCAGCGTCATGCCGGCCGCCGCGATCTCGGGAAACGCCTCGTTGACGAGCTCCTCGCCGCGGCTCCAGATGGCGACATCGTCCCCACGGCGGACGAGCTGCGCCCGCATGCCGTCCCACTTCCATTCCGCCAGCCACTCGGAGACCGGCCCCAGCTCCCGCGGCGGGATGTCGATCGCCGAGGCGAGGAAGAACGGATAGGGACGCCGGGCGTCGGCCGGCGTGGGCTCCTGGGCCAGCAGCCTGCGGTAGGCCTCGGCGTCGGGAACGCCGTCCCCCATCAGCCGGTGCGCGATCACGGCGGGCTCGACGCCCGCCACCTCCGCGAGCGCCCGCGCCACGAGCGTCCGTGAGACGCCGATGCGGCAGCCGCCGGTGAGCAGCTTGTGCCACACGATCCGCTCCCGCGCGGCGAGCGTCTTCCAGACGCCGCGCACGGTCGCCCGCTTCACTCCGTCGTCCGCGGTGCGCAGGGCCTCGACCGTGCTCCGCATGCACTCCGCCAGCCCGATGCCGACGCCGCCTGCGGCAGCGGGCTCCGGGTCGGGAAGCAGGAGCGCCATCGTCTCCGCCAGGTCGCCGACATGGGCGTAGGCATCCTCGACGAGCCAGGCGGGCAGCCCCGCCTCCTCGGCCGCCCACTCGCGCAAAAGCGTCGTCGACACGGCCCGCAGCTGCCGTTCGCCCGAGAGCACGCGGACCGCGCAGGCTGCGTCTTCGGGATCGGCGGCGGCGAAGTAGTCGCGCAGCGCTTCGAGCTTGCCCGTCGTGCCGGCGGTGGCGTCGAGCCGCCAGTAGAGTTCGGCGAACCGCCTCATGCCGGCGCCTCCAGCACGTCGTCCTCCGACCGCTCCGGGTCGTCGCCGCCGTCGTCCCCGCCGCTGTCGTCACGGTCACCGTCGTCGAGCCGGTCGTCCTCCGCGTCCGCCCGCGTCGCCACATCGGGCGTGGCCTCGCCGGTGAACCGCGTGGCCAGCACGGAGGCGTCGAGGCCGCGCTCCTGCAGGAGCCGCGCCAGCGTGTCGGCAAACCCGTGCGTGACGAGCACGCGACGGGCCCGGGTGGCGGCGATCGCCGTGAGCAGACCGGGGAAGTCGGCATGGTCGGAGACGACGAAGCCGCGGTCGAAGCCGCGACGCCGCCGGACGCCGCGGATCTGCATCCACCCCGACGCCATCGCCACGCTCGTCTCGCCGAAGAGCCCCAGCCAGCGGCTGCCGGCCACGTTCGGCGGCGCGATCACCAGCGCCCGTCCATCCCCCATCCTGCGCGTGCGCGGGGGCACCCGTTCGATCGCCGGGAGCCGCACGCCGCTGGCGCGGTAGGCGTCGACCATCTTCATGACCGAGCCGTGGCCGATGATCGGGCCGATCGAAGGATCGACGAGCGCGGCCAGCCGCTGCGCCTTGCCGAGGCTGTAGGCCAGGAGCACGCTCGTGCGGCCCGCGTCGCGGTTGGCCCGCCACCAGGTGTCGATCTCCGCGGCGGTCGCCGCCGGATCCTGCCAGCGGTAGACCGGCAGGCCGAACGTCGACTCGGTGACGAAGACGTCGCACTCCACCGGTTCGAACGGCAGGCAGGTCGGGTCGGCTTCGAGCTTGTAGTCGCCGCTCACGACCCAGGTGATGCCGCCGTGCTCGAGCCGCACCTGGGCGGAGCCGAGCACGTGCCCCGCCGGATGGAGCGACACCTTCACGCCGTTCACGACCGAGGTCTCGCCGTGCCGCAGCGTGTCGATCGGCGCGGCGTTGCCCACGCGGCTGCGGAGCACGAGGGCTCCCGGCGCCGCGCAGAGGTAGCGGCCGCAGCCCGGCCGGGCATGGTCGGCGTGGGCGTGCGTGATCACCGCCCGCGGCACCCGGCGCCAGGGGTCGACGTAGAAGTCACCCTGGGCGCAGTAGAGGCCCGACTCGGTGACGGTCAGCAGGTCGGCCATCGCGGGCATGCTCCCTGGCCGGCGGTCGCCCGCGGCCCGAGGCCCGGCGTCAGCGGTAAGCCTGCGAGCCCACGGCGGGGAAGCGATAGCCGCCGAATCCCAATGGAGCGTAGCTGGGCCAGTCGCCGGGGACGACCCCCGGGGGCGTGCCGTACATCTTCCAGGTGGGAGTCCGCGGATTCGTCGGGGGGACGAAATACCGGGGCCGCTGGCGGATGCCGGCGGTGTAGGGCGAGGCGCCGGGCTGGTAGGGGGCCTGATTCTGGGGCGTGCCCGTGGACGCGGGCGACCGCGGCCCGGAATGCCACCGGTCCGCCGCCACGGCGGGATGGCCGTGGGCCACGGCCCAGCCAATGCACGCCGCCACGAGAAGGCGGCAGCCGCCCCGACGACCGGCCACCACGCCACACCATCCAGTGCTCATGCCACGACTCCCGTCAGCCTGTCGCGTCCACCGGCCACGGCATCGCCATTCCGGCCTGCCGACGCCTGCCCTCGCCCTCAGTCCACGACGCGGCGGTCTTCGGGATGTCATCGGCGGTCGACCGCCCGCCGGTCGTGAAAACCGCCGGCGGGACGGCAGGCACCGATTCCTCCGAATGTGCCGCGGGGCCGGCGGGCCCTAGGAGGCCGTGGATGTGGAAAGAGTTATCCGCCGCTGGAGCCGGCGGCAGCGAGCGTCGAAAAACCTCGGTTTTTCCCCGCTCGCCCTCGTGGAAAAAGGCCAGGGGGGCTTTTTCCGCGGCACAGCCAGCCAGGTCCCGGCGGGCGGCCCGCTCAGGCCGGCTTCGCGTCGCCGTCGGAGGCCGCGGGCGCTTCGTGGGCCGCGTCCTCGCCGGCGGGCCGCCGGCGCTTCCGCTGCTTGGCAGGCTTTCCGGCCCGCTTCCCGGCCGACTCCCAGCGGATCTCGAGGGGCATGCCAAAGACCGACTCGAACAGGTCGGCCCGCCGCTGGGCCCCCCAGACGTCGACGAGCGGCTCCTGATCGGCGACCACGTCGAACGAGACCCGGTCGTTGTCCAGCCGCACGATGACGTCGCGGACCTGCTGCGACCGGCTGCGGTCGAGGCCGCCGGCGAGCCGGAGGATCGCCGCCATCCGCTGCACCCGCCGCTGATCGTCGGAGGACAGCCGGGCGAGGTTCTCGTGCTTCCGCTTGGGGTGCGCGCCGCGGTGATAGCGGGCGACGTTGGCGATGATCTCGAGGTCATGGGCGCGGATGCCCGGCAGCCGGCTGTTGCGGATGAGGTGGTAGCTGTGCTTGTGATGCTGGTCGTAGTTGATGACGTAGCCGACGTCCTGCAGCCGCGCGGCGCACTCGAGCAGCTGACGGTCGCTCTGCACGAGCTCGAGCGGCCCCGCGAGCTGGTCGAAGATGCGGCCCGCGAGCAGCGCCACCGTCCGCCCATGCTCGAGCTCGCCGGAGCAGGCCGCGGCGAGCCGCTCGATCGCGGCATCGCGGTGCGCCGGATCGTCCACCGCGGCCCCGAGCGCGTCGTCGATCATCTCCCGCACCAGGCCGTCGCGCACGCCGCGGGTGTGGATCGCGAGCGTATTCACCCGAAACCGCTTCATGAGCGCGTCGACGATCGTGAGGCCGGCGACGATGATGTCGGCCCGGTCAGGCGTCATGCCCGCCATGCTCCGCCGGGCCCGCAGCGGCATCTTCCGCAGCCTGTCGAGCAGGTGCCGCACCTCGGCGTGCGACACCCGGTAGCCGGCGACAGGGATGTCGACCTCCTTCTTGAAGGCCATCACGAGCTCGGCGAGCGTCGTGAACGTGCCGCCGCAGCCGACGAGGAAGTGCGGCGCGAAGAGCGGCCGGCTCGTCCGCTTCTTGAGGCACGACGCCACCTCCGCCTCCATCCGCGCGACGTCCCGAAGGAACGCCTCGGGCTCGGCGCCCTCGCCCAGGTGAAACTGCTCCGTGAGCCGGACGGCCCCCAGCGGCGTCGAGAAGATCGACTCGATGAGATTGCCGGTCGAGAACACGACCTCCGTGCTCCCGCCACCGATGTCGGCCACGATGACGTTCTTCCCGGTGAGGTCGAAGGCGTTCTGCACGCTCGAGAAGGCCAGCCGGGCCTCGCGGTCGCCGGTGATCACCTCCACGTCGAGCCCCACCTGCTCGCGGACCTGCCGGCAGAACTCCGGACCGTTGCGGGCCTCGCGGACCGCGCAGGTGGCGATCGTGCGGAGGCTCGTCACCTGATAGCCAGCGGCGATCTCCTTGAACGTCCGCAGCGCGGCGACCGTCCGCTCCATCGACTCGTCGTCGAGCCGGCCATTCTCGGAGACGCTGCGGCCCAGGCGGGTCGGCTCCCGCTCCTCGTCCAGAATTCGGTATGCACCGCCCCGCAGGGCCTCCGCCACCAGCAACCGCACGCTGTTCGACCCGATGTCGATGGCCGCGAGTCGGCAGGCCATCTCCGCCGAGAGAAAGATCTGCTTGTGCTCCGTCTCGTCGCGGCCGTGGGACATGAACCTTCCTCGGGACGTCGTCGTGGCGAATCGGCAGCTATGATACCCACGGTCGTGAACCGGCACTGCGGCCGGTGGAGGGACGGTGGAGGGGGATACGGTACACTTTCAGGCCACTCCCCGCCCCCACTGCCGCGGCCGTGCCCCCCATCCCACCACCGACCGTCATCCACGCCCCCGGACACCGGCCGCCGGCGGCCGCCGTGGGTCGGGTCGCGCCCGACCGCTGGGCGCCGGGGCAGGGGGGCTGCGTCGTCGCCGTGGGCAATTTCGACGGCGTGCATCGCGGCCATGCGGCCATCGCGGCACGGCTGTGCGCTCTGGCGGGCCGGCTCGGGGTGCCGGCCGTGGCGGTCACGTTCGACCCGCACCCCGCGGCGCTCGTCCGGCCCGAGGCGGCCCCGACGCCGCTCACCACGCCCGCGCGCAGGGCCGAACTGCTCCTGGGGCTGGGCGTGGATGCCGTGCTCGTGCAGCCGGCCACGCAGGAACTCATGCGGCTGCCCGCCGCGGGCTTCTACACCGACATCCTGCGCGACCGGCTCGGCATCCGCGGAATCGTGGAGGGGGAGGACTTCCGCTTCGGCGCCGGCCGTGCCGGCGACGTCGCGATGCTGCGCGAGCTCTGCGAGCGTGACGGGATCGCGATCGAGACGGTGCCCCCCGTGATGGCGGCCGGGATGCCGGTGTCGAGTTCGCGGCTCCGCGGGCTGATCTCCGGGGGCGACGTCCGCGCGGCGGCGGAGCTGCTGACGGCCCCCTACCGGCTCACCGGCACCGTCGTCGAGGGCGCGCGACGTGGCGGCCCCCTCGGCTTCCCGACGGCGAACCTCGCGGACGTAACCACGCTGCTGCCGGGGGCCGGCGTCTACGCGGCCCGGGCCCACACCGCGGGCCTGGGCACCCATCCGGCCGCGGTGCACGTCGGCCCGAACGTCACGTTCGGTGAGACGCGCGTCTCGGTCGAGGCCCACCTGATCGGATTCACCGGGGACCTCTACGGCTCGCCCCTCGACGTTGACTTCCTCGACCGGCTGCGCGACACTTGCCGCTTCGACGCGGTCGACGCCCTGTGCAGGCAGCTGGCCACCGACGTGGCCAGAGCCCGCGAGATCGTCGCATCGACCCCGCCACACGCCTGACCTGCCACCGCGAGTCGCCCCCCGCCCGCGCCGCACGCGGCCGACGGCACGGTCTCGCGGCCGCCCCACCGGCACGGAGACCGCATGCGACTCGACTGGGCCAGCCTGCTTGAGATCCTGCGAAGCTGCCACCGCGTGGTGCTCACCAGCCACGTCCGCCCCGACTGCGACGCGCTGGGCAGCGAGCTCGGCATGGCCGGCATCCTCAAGGCGCTCGGCAAGGACGTGCGGATCGTCAACGCCCAGGCCACGCCCCCGGGCCTGCGCTGGATCGATCCCGACGGGCTGATCGAGTCGCTCGCGGAACGGGTGAAGCCGGCCGACCTCGCCGACCGCGACCTGCTCATCGTGCTCGACACGAGCGCCTGGGCGCAGCTCGGCGCGATGGGAGACGTGCTCAAGGCGATGCGCGACCGCGTGCTCGTGATCGACCACCATGTCAGCGAGGACGACCTGGGCGACCGCTGGTTCAAGGACACCTCCGCGGAGGCCACGGCCAGGATCGTGTACGAGGTCGGCGTGCGGCTGAAAGTCCCGTTCACCGAGCGGATCGCCACACCGCTCTACGCGGGGCTCTCCACCGACACCGGCGGCTTCCGATTTCCGTCGACCTCCGGCGAGACGTTCCGCATCGCGGCGCGGCTGGTCGACGCCGGCGCCCAGCCGCCGGCGGTCTACCGCGAGCTCTTCGAGCAGGACACGCTCGCCCGCCTGCACCTCGTGGGCCGCACACTCGCCGGCGCCCGCACCTCGCACGGCGGTCGCGTGATCACGTCGGTCGTGCGGCAGGCCGACATCAAGGAATCGGCCGCGACGCCGCACGACACCGAGGACCTGATCAACATGACGCTGGTCGTGAAGGGCACCGAGGTCGCCGCGATCCTCATCGAGCAGCCCGACGGCCGGATCAAGGTCAGCTTCCGCAGCCGGTCGCCCGTGGACTGCAGCGCCCTCGCCGGCCGCTTCGGCGGCGGCGGCCACAAGGCGGCGGCGGGCGCGATCCTCGACGGCCCCTTCGATGCGGCGTTCGACCGCGTGACGGCCGCCGTCGACGAGGCCGTCACGGCCGCCGGAAAGGCCTGACTGCGGTCGCCTGCACGGGCGACGATCCCCACCCATCAGCCCATCCCACGGCCCGTCTCTTCCGACCTGCCCGATCCCGTCCCTTTCCCGCGCACGGAGATCCACCATGCCTGGGCACCTTCGGCCCTACGCCGCCCCCGACCACGAGCCGACGCCGGGCCGCCGCGGGGCCGTCGCGAAACTGCTCGCGATGCTCTGCGGAGGCCTGGCCACGCTGCCGCCGCTCGTCGCCGGCGGCTGGAACTTCCTCGATCCACTGCGGCGCCGCAGCGCGGCGGCGACGTTCCTTCCGGTCACCGACGTGGCGAGCGTGCCCGACGACGGCCTGCCGCGGCAGTTTGCCGTGGTGGCCGAGCGGGTCGACGCCTGGACGGGCTTCGCCGCCGAGCCGATCGGCGCGGTCTACCTCCGCCGCGAGAAGGGCTCCGACACCGTGGAGGCGCTCTCCGCCACCTGCCCCCACGCCGGCTGCTTCGTGGAGATGGAGCCGCAGGAACGCTGCTTCCGCTGCCCCTGCCACAACAGCCGCTTCATGCTCGACGGCGGCATCGTCGCCCCCAGCCCCAGCCCGAGGGCGATGGACGGCCTCGAGTGCCGCGTGGGCAAGAACGGCGAGATCGCAGTGAAGTGGCAGAACTTCTACACCGGTATCGCGGAGAAGGTGGCCCGGCCATGAAACACGAGCGGCGACACGGCAATGCCTCCACGGAGCGGCAGCCCGCCAGCGCGGGGCTCCTCGGGCGGCTGGACGACTTCCTCGACGACCGCACCGGCTACCGGGCCCTGCTGCACGAGGCGCTCTACGAGCGCGTGCCGGGCGGCGCCCGCTGGCGGTACGTCTGGGGCAGCACGCTCGTCTTCGCCTTCATGACGCAGGTGATCACCGGCCTCGTGCTCTGGTCAAGCTACTCGGCCGGCGCCCAGACGGCCTGGGAGAGCGTCTACTACATCCAGCACGAGATGGCCGGCGGCTGGCTGCTCCGCGGCATCCACCACGTGATGGCGCAGGCCATGGTCGTGCTGCTCGCGCTGCATCTGCTGCAGGTGGTGATCGACGGTGCCTACCGCGCGCCCCGCGAGGTGAACTTCTGGCTCGGGCTCGTGCTCATGATGCTCGTGCTGGGCATGGCGCTCACCGGCTACCTGCTGCCCTGGGACCAGAAGGGCTACTGGGCCACCCGCGTGGCCACCAACCTCGCCGGCCTCGTGCCGCTGGTCGGCCCGTCGCTGCAGCAGCTCGTCGTCGGCGGCCCCGACTACGGGCACCACACGCTCACCCGGTTCTTCGCCCTGCACGCCGGCTTCCTGCCCGCCACGCTCGTGGTCATGCTGGTGGTGCATCTGTCGCTCTTCCGCAAGCACGGCCTGTGCGCGAAGCAGCCGCTCATCCGGCCCGATGCGATGTTCTGGCCGGATCAGGTGCTCAAGGACGCCGTGGCGATGCTGGCCGTGATGGCAGTGGTGCTCGGAGTGATCCTGATGCCGGCGCTGCGGGCGATGCTCGAGGGGCGGCCGATCGTGCCGGGCGAACTGGGCGCGGAGCTGGGTGCGCCGGCCGATCCGTCGCAGCCCTACGCGGCGGCGCGGCCCGAGTGGTACTTCCTCTTCCTCTTCCAGTTCCTGAAGGTCTTCGAGGGCTGGGGCGCCACCGGCGAGTTCTTCGGCGCGATCGTCGTGCCCGGCCTGATCATGGGCGTGATGTTCCTCATGCCGATCCTGGGCCGCTGGCAGCTCGGGCACCGGTTCAACGTCGCCTTCACGCTCGGCCTGCTCGCCGGCATCGGCCTGCTCACGGCCATGGCCACGAACGAGGACTACGCGGCGGTGTGGGCCGACCGGGCCGCGTTCGCTGACGTGGAAAAGCTCCTCGAGGAGACCGGCAACGATCCGGCGCGGATCGCGGCGCACTTCGGCGGCGACACGTCCAAGCTCGCCGCCTTCGAAGCCCGGGCGAAGAAGCTCGACAGGATCCGGCACTCGCAGTCGTTCCTCGACGCGGTCACCGGGGCGAAGGCCGACGCCGCCCGGGCCGTCGAGCTGGCGGGCCGGCCGGAGCGGATCCCGCCCACGGGCGCGCTCGACCTCGTCCGCAACGATGCCTTCAGCCAGGGGCCGCGGCTTTTCGCCCAGCACTGCGGCAGCTGCCACGCCCACGTCGATCCGTCGTCGCCCGACGCCCCGTCGGTCGAGGCGAAGGCCTCCGCCGCGAACCTGCACGGCTTCGGCACCGCGGCCTGGGCGCGGGGCCTGCTCGATCCGGCCCGGGTCGGCGGGCCGGCCTACTTCGGCAACACGGCCCACAAGGAGGGCGACATGGTGTCGTTCGTCCGCGGCGACCTCGCCGACGCCGACCAGTGGAAGCCGGCCGAAGTGGAGGCCGTGATCGCGGCGCTGGCGGCCGAGGCGGGCCTTCCGCCCGCCGACGTGCCGGCGGCAGTGGTCGCGGAGGGCAGGGCGCTCATCGCCGACGGCGAACGGTGCGGCTCTTGCCACCGCTACGGCCCCGAGGACACCGAACCGGTCGACGCCCCCAACCTCACGGGCTGGGGCACCCGCGACTGGCTCGTCGGCATCATCACCGATCCGACCCACGAGCAATTTTACGACGGCATGAACGATCGCATGCCGCGGTTCGGCGTGGCCCAGGACGGCGGCGCCCCGCCGCTCACGCGGCGGCAGATCGAGCTGATCGCCGACTGGCTGCGGGGCGAGTGGTACCGCGGCACCGCGCACGCCGCGGCCCGGCACTGATCGCACTGCCTCGGCGATTCTCCGTCACGGGCAGCGCGACGTGCCGGCCTTGAAGCCCGGCCTCGAGGCTTCCTCGATCGATGTGCTGCCTCCAACGGGAGGCGCAGGAGTCCCCGTGCCCCGAGAGCCGGCGTAGCTGACAAGCGAAGCCATGGATGGCGGAGCGTAGTCAGCTTCGAGAGAGCGGAGGCCTGGAGGGCCGGAGCGAACGTCCGGCGACGGGGCACGGGGAGTCCGGAGCCGGAACGGATGCATTGACACTGATGATCGCAATGGCAGCGTTGCGGATGAACACAGGTTGAATCGCTATGCCGCCATCCCCTACAGATTCCAGCGGTCGAAGAGCTTCTCGCGGAAGCTCTGCCACTCGGGACGGTGGGCCTGCTCGTGGGCCGGCGTCGAGGCCGCCAGTTCCGCCACCCAGTCGTCCATCCGCCGCAGCCGCCTGACGAGCGACTCCGTCACGTTGTAGGCGAGCTTGTAGGCCGCCTGCACGCCCTCGCCGATCAGATCGCGGTAGTCGGCGTGCCTGATCCGCAGCAGCTTCACCGCCGTCGTCGCCTTCACGTCGGCGGAGTGGGGCGACGGACTGAAGAACGACATGTCGCCGAAGTGGCCCGGCGGCTCGAGCATCGCCAGCACCACCCGCTTCGACTCGGTCTTGGCCGGCTCCACCCGTCGCGACACCTCGCACGTGCCCTCGAGGAGGACCCAGAGGTCGCGGCTGCTGTCGCCCTGCTGGAGGATCAGCCGCCCCGGCTCGAACGCGACCACCTCCATCACGTCCAACAGCTGCGTGGCGTCGGTGGCGTTGAATCCTTGGAAGAGCGGCAGCGCCCGGAGGGCGTCCGCTGTGATCGCGTCGTTCGCCGTCATCCGATCCCTCCCAGCACCGTGGCCCGGCCCACCCGGCCGACGCCCAGCATGTAGGCCGCGGTCCGCAGGCTCACCTGCCGCGACGCCGCCAACTGCCAGACCTGCTCGAACGATTCGCCGAGGATGCGGTCGAGCTCCTGGCGCACGCGGTTGATGCCCCACTGATAGTGCTGCCGGTTCTGCACCCACTCGAACCAGCTGGCCGTCACGCCACCGGCGTTCACGAGGATGTCGGGCACGACCGTGATCGAGCGGCGGTCGAAGATGGCGTCGGCCTCGGGCTCGGTCGGGGCGTTGGCCGCCTCGACGATGATCGGCGCCCGCACCGCCTCCGCGTTGCCCTTGTGGAGCACGCCGCCGAGCGCCGCCGGGATGAGCACGTCGCAGTCGAGCGCGAGCAGCTCGGCGTTGGTCAGCATGTCGCCCCCCTTGAAGCCCTCGAGACGGCCGGAGTGCGCCTGGGCGTACCGCAGCATTTCCAGCACGTCGAGCCCCTCTTCGCGATGGAAGCCGGCGGTCGCGTCGCTCACCGCCACGATCCGGCACTCCGCGTCGTGGAGAAACCGGGCCGTGTGGGACCCGACGTTGCCGAAGCCCTGGATCGCGACGCGGGTGCCGGGGATGCGACGGCCGAGCCGGCTGAGCAGCTTCACCGTCAGGCTCCCGACGCCGCGGCCGGTCGCCTCGTCGCGGCCGGGAATGCCGTGGTACTCGACCGGCTTGCCCGTGACGCTGGCCGGCGAGAAGCCGTGGTACTTGCCATACTGGTTCATGATCCAGGCCATCACGTCGGGGGTCGTGCCCATGTCGGGCGCCGGGATGTCGACGTCGGGGCCGAAGAGGTCGTGGATGGCGTCGACGAACCGCCGGGTCACCCGCTCGAGCTCGCGGGGGGAGAGCTTCGTGGGGTCGACCGCGATCCCTCCCTTGGCGCCGCCGTAGGGAATGTTGACGACGGCCGTCTTCCAGGTCATCAGCGAGGCCAGCGCCCGAACCTCGTCGAGATCGACCCGCGGGTGGTACCGCAGCCCGCCCTTCATCGGCCCACGCGCGTTGTTGTGCTGCACCCGGTAGCCGATGAACGTCGCCACCTCCCCGGAGTCGAGCTCGACGGGGATCTGCACCTGCACCTCGCGCCGCGCCGTGAGGAGCAGCCGACGGATGTTGTCGGACAGGTCGAGCTGGTCGGCAGCCCGGTCGAAGTAGATGCCGATCGCCTCGCTCGACCTCATGATGGCCGCTGCTCCTTCGCTTCCGGCCGCCGACGCGGCCCCTGCATGCGCCGCTCACGCCTGTCGCGACCGCGACGGATCTTACTCGACCCGTCGCGGGCCGTCGCGAGGTCACGGCTGAAAATACCGGCGCTCGCCGCGCCGGCCCCGGCGGCGGTATGATGCGATCCGTCCACGTCACGGCACCGCACGCATGCCCATACCGGCCCCCGAGGATTTCTGGTCTCTCGTCGCCGCCAGCCGGCTCGTGGCCCCCGACGCGTTGGCCGCCCTGCGCCGGGAGTACGACTCCGCGGCGCCGCCGCCCGCGGCCGGTGACGACCCCACGACCGCAATCGCCAAGTGGCTGGTCAAGCGGGCCGCGGTAAGCCGGTGGCAGGCACGGCGGCTGCTCAGCGGAGATCGGGGGCCGTTCTTCGTGGGCGACTACCGGCTCATGGAACGGCTCGAAGGCGACGGCCCCGGACGCCTCTACAGGGCGCGGCACGAGCCCTCGGGGCGGTCGCTCTGCCTGATGCTGCTCGACAGGCAGTTGTGCCAGCGTCCCGACGTGTGGCAGGGGATCGTGCGGCGGGCGGCGGTCGCCCACGCGGCGACCGACCCGGTGCTCAGCCGCACGTGGGCACTCGAGCAGGAGCCCGGGGCAGGCAACCGGTTCCTCCTCTGCGAGGACGTGGAGGGGCCGTCGCTGGCGGACGAACTCTCCCGCCTCGGCCCGCTCGAGCCCGCAGCCGCCTGCCGCGTCATGCTCGACGTGGCCCGCGGCGTCGCGGAGCTGCATCGGCGCGGCGCTGTGCACGGCGGCATCTCTCTCGACGCGATCCGGCTGGAGCCCCCGGCTTCTGGCGGCGTCGACGCGATCGGCGTGACCGGCGGACGCAACGTCCGTCTCCTGCAGATCCCGCTCGCCGGCGACCCGCACGCGGCGGCCTCCCACGCGGTCGGCGATGCGACCGAACGGATCGCGCGGCTCGGCCGCCGCGCGTCGTTCGTCCCGCCCGAGCTCGTGACGCCCGGCGGCGTTCCCGACCGCCGCAGCGACGTCTACTCGCTCGGCTGCGTCTTCCACGCGCTGCTCACCGGTGCCGCGCCCTGCTGGAAGGGAGACGCCCAGCGGACGCTCTCGCAGGCATCGACATCCGGGCCTGAGCCTCTGGGCCCGCCGCGCGTGCCGGTGGAGGTGGCCACGCTCGTCGCCTACATGGTGGCCCGCGCCCCGGCGGGCAGGTACCGCGATGCAGCCGAGGCCGCCGATGCGATCGCCGCCTGCCTGGGCCTGCCTCCGGTGTCGACCACCCTCCCGCCCCAGCAGCCGCCGGCCGATGTCCCGGCCGATGTCCCGGCCGATGTCCCGGCCGATGTCCCGGCCGATGTCCCGGCCGCGGCCCCGATTGACACCCAGGTCGCGGTCGCAGCGGCGTTGACGGGCGACGCCCCGACACTGCTCGACGTGAAGGCCGTCAAGCGGACCGCGCCTGTCGATCCGCGGAAGGCCGCTTCGCGACGGCGGCTGGTCGTCGCCGCGGCAGGCGGCGGGATTCTCGCCATGGCCCTGGCCACGGCGCTCTTCTTCGTGCTGACCCGCGGCGGCTCCGCCGAGAAGCGCGGGCCGCATGCGGGGCCGCCGGGCTTGGAATCTGGCGCCGCAGCCAGGGCGGCCGCAGAAAAGCCGACGGCGCCGCCGGCCGCGGATGTCGAGGTGCCGCCCGAGGCCCCCGAGTCGGCACCCGACGCCGGGCCCCGGCAGACGGTGGTCGAGTCATCCGATCTCCCCTGGGCCTCGCCGACAGCCGGCCGTCCCCCCACGCTCACCTACATGCCGCCCGGAGCGCAGCTCGTGCTCCTCGCGCGGCCCGCCGACCTGCTCCAGACCGACGAAGGCGAGCTCTTTGTCCGGGCGCTCGGGCCCCGCGTCGAGTCCGGCATCGACATGCTCACGACCCTCTGCGGCACCGGGCTCGACGGCGTGGAGGAGATTCTCGGAGGCTGGCAGGCGGGCGAGCCGGGCCCGGATCAGGGGGACGTGCTTGGAGGCTGGGTGGTGCGGCTGGCCAAACCGGCCGACATGGCCACCGATCGCCAGGCCCGCGCGGCCGCCTGGGGCGCGACGATGGAGGAGAAGGTCGGCGGCGAGACGATCCACCGCGGCAAGACGCTGTCGTTCTGGTTTCCGTCGGCGGAGCAGGGGCGGGTGCTCGCGATCGCCCCGGCGGCGCTCCTGCGACAGATGGTCGAGGCGGCCGGCGAGGCCGGGGATGAAGCGGACGCCGGTGACCGGCTGCCCGCCGGGCTCTCCCCCGACATGGAGTCGCTCATCGGCATGCTCGACGACACGCGGCACGTCACGCTGCTCGGATCCCCGCACTACCTGCTGTACGACGGGCGGCCGGTGCTGGCCGGCGCGCTCGGCCGGCTGGTGGAGCCGATTCACAGGTTCTTCGGCGACGACGTGAAGGCGGCCGCGGTGTCGCTCCACTTCGGCGACAACTTCTACCTCGAGCTCGACGCCGTGCCGTCCCGCGACGAGCCCGTGAAGTCGCTCGCGCGGCGGCTCGCCACCGGCGTCGATTCGTGGGGCGACGCGGCGGAGGACGCGGTTGCCTCGGCCAGCCTTCACGAGTACGGCAGGAAGCTCGTCATGCGGCTGCCGACGATGATCCGCGCGCTCGCCGCGAACGCCCGTTCCGGCCCCGAGGGCCGGGCCGCCGTGCTCAATGCCTACCTGCCGCATCACGCGGCGCACAACCTCGTGCTGGCCTCCGAACTGGCCCTCGAGCAGCCGGCGGGCAGGGCGGCCGCCGCCGTCGGCACTGCCGCGGCCGCGCCGACGACGGCGGCCGCGGCCACCGGCGCGCTCGCCCGACTGCAGCAGAAGATCTCGCTGACGTTCGCCAAGGACACGCTGGAGAAGTCGGTCCAGATGGTCGCCGACGAGATCGGCGTGCCGATAGAGATTCTCGGCGGCGACCTGCAGCTCGAGGGCATCACGAAGAATCAGTCGTTCAGCCTCGAGGAGCGGGACAGGACTGCCGACGCCGTGCTGCGGGCCATTCTGGCGAAGAGCGATCCAGCGGGCCGGCTGATCTTCGTGGTGCGGAAGCAGGGGGGCGCGGAGTCGCTCGCCGTGACCACCCGCGCCGCGGCGGCGAAGCGCGGCGACACGCTGCCGCCGGGATTCGAGCCGCAGCCCGCGGCGGGACCCGCTGCGGGAAAGGCGGCAGAAAAGGCGGCAAGCACGCCGGCGGAAAATCCGAAGGACACGCAGAAAGGAACGCAGAAACAGTGATCATCGTCATGCAGGCGGGGGCGGCGCGGGTCGATCTGGATCGCGTGGTGGCCAGGGTGGAGTCGCTGCGGCTCAAGCCGCATGTCATCGAGGGCACGGAGCGGACGGTGGTGGCCGTCGTGGGCGACGAGCGCGACGCCGCCAACTCCGGGCTGGAGACGCTTCCGGGTGTGGCCTCCGTGATGCCGATCCTCGCCCCCTACAAAATGGCCAGCCGCGAGGTGCAGCGGGAGCCCACAGTCGTGCGGGCCGGTTCGCTCACGGTCGGCGGCACGCAGGTGGGAGTGATCGCCGGCCCCTGCTCGGTGGAGAGCCGCGACCAGATCGTGGAGACGGCGCGGGCGGTGAAGGCGGCCGGGGCGACGGCCCTGCGGGGCGGCGCGTTCAAGCCGCGGACGAGCCCCTACAGCTTCCAGGGGATGAAGGAGAAGGGACTCGAACTGCTTGCCGAGGCGCGGGCGGAGACCGGCCTGGCGATCGTGACGGAGGTGGTGTCGCCGGAGGACGTGCCGCTGGTCGCGCGGTACGCCGACGTGCTGCAGGTGGGCGCCCGCAACATGCAGAACTACCGGCTGCTCGAGGCGGTCGGCCGCGCCAGCGTGCCCGTGCTGCTGAAGCGCGGCCCCGCCGCCACGGTGGAGGAACTGCTGCTGGCGGCGGAGTACATCCTCGACGGCGGCAACCGGCAGGTGATGCTCTGCGAGCGCGGCATCCGCACGTTCGAGACGCATACCCGCTTCACGCTCCCGCTGGCCACGGTGCCCTGGCTGCACGCCCGCACCCACCTGCCCGTGGTGGTCGATCCCAGCCACGGCACCGGCCATGCGAACCTCGTCGCCAGCATGGCGGCGGCCAGCGTGGCGGCGGGGGCCGACGGGCTCATCGTCGAGGTGCACCCCGACCCGAAGTCGGCGTCGAGCGACGGCGGCCAGACGCTCGACTTCGCGGCCTTCGAGAAGATGATGCAGGTCTGCCGCCGCGTGGCCGCAGCTATCGACCGCAGGATGTAACTACACGGACCGCCTTCACGACAAACATCACCTCTCGCGATTGTATCTTCAAAGCCTCCGGTTTCAGGTGCTCGGCGTCGCATCCATGCGACGGAGCACGGGCAGCCCCGGGCGTTTCGCCTCCGCGTCCTGACACACGCGGCCCGGGCGCGCCGCAGGATCAGCGGGCGTCGTCATCCGCGATGCAATACACTCCCGCAGTCGTGCGGACATAGAGCCCGTCTGGCCCGATGACGGGAGTGGCATAGCAGCCGTCCGGCAGTTCGTTCGTCGCCAGCACGTCGCCCGAGGCGGTGTCGATGACGCTGATGGCGCCGGCCTCGCTGGCGACGGTGAGGCGATCATCCAACAGGAGGGGAGACGCACTGAAATTCCCCCCCACCCGTTTTCTCCACACCTGCGTCCCCGCGCCCACCCGCATTCGACTGACGATGCCCTCGTCCACCAGCAGGTAGAGGTCGTCGCCCGCGAGCACCGGGCTCGGCGTGTATGGAGCCTTCGTGGAGGCGCGTGCCGACCAGGCGGGCGAGCGCGCCATCGGCGCCTCTTCCGTCGACTCGCATCGGATCGCCACGAGAACGCGATCGGGCCAGCCGCCCGAGGCCACGATCCACTCGGCGGAGCAGGCCGGCGAAGAGGCGAAGGTGCTCGGCAGGCCGTTTACTTCCCAGAGCACGTCTCCCGTGCCGCCCGCGTAGGCGGCGAGCGTGCCGGCGCCGCCGAGCACGAGATCGACACGGTCCGGCCGCCTCACAACGACGACGCTGCCGTAGCTGCCCTCCGGCGCGTCGGGGCGCCGGCGACGCCACACGAGCGTGCCATCCCGACGATCCACGGCCGCCATCCAGCCATCGCGCGGATTGTCGCACGACGTCACGACCAGGTGACCCCACACGACGGGCGATCCGGCATAGCCCCAGCGGCTCAGGCACGGTCCGACATCGGCCTGCCAGCGGATCGTTCCATCAAGGGTGATGGCAGTGATCCACACGCGATCGTTCACGGAGAAGGCGGCGTAGATCGTGTTCCCGTCCGACGCGACGGTCGCAGAGGCATGGGATCCTTTCTCGTGCACGGTTCCCAGGCGACCGCGGTGGACGACCCGGGACCAGCGGAGCGACCCCGACGGTGCATCGATGCAAACGATGGACTGGGTGCCCGCGGAGGCGTCGGCGGTGGTCAGCAGCATCGCATCATCGACCAGAACCGGAGTCGAATGCCCACGGCCGGGGATCGCCGTGAACCAGCGCACATGCTGCTCGAGATCCCAGGCGACCGGGATCGACACGCGGTCGCGGCCCGAGGCAGCGAGGCTGGCGGTGTGCAGCCAGCCTCCCGTCGGCACGTCGACCCAAGAATGCAACGCCCGCGCCGGGGCCGCACGGACCTCACGCAGCGTCTGGCTGCGTCCGGCCAGCCAGCCCCTCACGGCGGCCCGAAGGCCCCGGGCCATCCCGCGGGCCGCCGGAGACACGACGATCGTCGCCCCCATGGCGACCGCCGCCCCGGCCACCATCACCAGCGGCAGCCTCCATGACCGCCGGCCTCGGCCGCGACCACCGTCGTCCGTACGATCGATCATCGCTGAGGTCCGCTCCCAGGAACTTCGACGTCCGTCCGGCGACGCACGATGCGGCCGGTGATCATCTTGGCGACATCTCCGGCGGCCGCGGCGACTGCAGATAGGCGAAGAGGTCGCGAATCTGCTGGTCGGTCAGCGTCCGCAGGATACCCTCGGGCATCAGCGACTGCCGCGAGACGCGATGCTCCTCGATCTCAGCCGCCGGAATCCGGGTCGTACCCTGCGGGCCCATGATGGTCACCGCGTGAGGAGTGCGTTCGACGCACAGCCCCTGCACCACACGCCCGTCATCGGTCAGGACCGTGTGTGTCTGGAACGACTCGAGCACCTGGCTGTGCGGATCGACGACGTGCTGGACAAGGTACTCCGCGTTCGACCGCTGCGCGCCGGTGAGAACGGGGCCGACTCGTGCGCCCTCGCCGAACAACTCGTGGCAGTTCCCGCAATGCTCCCGAAATAGGGTTCGTCCCCGGGCCGGCTGCGGAGGCGACGAGGCCGTCTCCCGTAGCAGCGCCCCAACCCTGGCGATTTCGTCCGCCACGCCCTCGCCTCGCGCCGTCAGGCCGGGCCGCAGCTTCCGCAGCCGTCGATGCAGCGATCCGTCCGGCAACTCAAGCAATGCCTGCGCCGCGGGCATCGTCAAGCGACTGGCGGGGATCGATCCCCCCTCGATGGCGTTGATGAGCTGCGTGGCAAACGCGGATCTGGCGATCAGGATGCCGATCACGCCGCGCTGGGCTTCGTCGTCGAGCTTGCCGAACCGCCTGATGAGCGTCATCGCCACGCCGACATCACCGCACTCCGATAGCGCCTGAAGCGCCGCCGCGGCAAGCGGCCGCTCGTCCAGCAGTCGCACGGCGATGTCCCACGTCTCCGCATCCTGGGCACGAGCGAGCGCGACGAGGGCCTCCCGCCGCTCCTCCACGGCCGCCTGCGTGTCGACCGCCACGCCGCGCAGCCGGCCGATGCGCGCCGGATCCACGAACGCGCGGTCGAGCGTCAGCACGCTGCGCGATAGCTCGTCGACGCCCGACCGCACTGCGGCGTCGCGAGTGTCTTCCCAGCCGTCAGGCGGGGGGCGGAGGCTCCCGCGCAGGCTCGCCTCCAGGCCCCGATACGCGGCGGCCTGCAGGAGCGCAGGCCTCGCCTGGATGCCCCGCAGCACCTCCTTGATCGACTGCGCCGCGGCCCCACCGTCGCGAACTTCGGCGTCGGTCAGCCATCGGGAGGACCACTCGACGATCGCCGGCATCGCGGCGGACTGCAGGGATTCCAGGGCGAGTTCCGGTCGGGCGGCGAGCGCCGGCAGCAGCCCCTGCCAGGCGAAGAACGGGATGAGCGGATCGTCGGCGTCGTCGGCGCTGCGGGCGAGAGCCATGGCGATCGACGCCGCCACGTCAGCGGGCAGCCGCGACAGCGCGGCGGCCACGGAGCGACGCACCACCGGCTCATCCTCGCGGCGGAGCAGGTCGTCGAGCTGTCCGTAGATCTCGGGAACCCGCGGTTCCTCGGCCAGCACGCGTATGGCCCAGCAACGCACGGAAGGGTGCGGCGATCGCAGCAGCCTGGCGACGGCCTCGTCCGTCAGCCTGCCGCAGCGGGCGAGCAGCCATACGGCCCGCAGGCTGAGGACCTCGTCATCCGGCGACTCAGCCAGCCGCTCCACCTCCGACCAGACGGCGGGTGCGACCAGACCGTGCGAGTCGCGTTCCTGGAGCCGTCGCGAGGCGTGCCGCACGAGCCACACGTTCTCCGCACGGAGGTGCGACACGAGCCGGTCGTCCGCCTGCGTGCCGATGTCCTCGCACGGCCCGGCCGGTCCTCCATACGAGATCTTGAAGATGCGGCCGGTCGACGCATCAATGGTCCCGTCGGTGTTGTGGCAGGGGCCATATTCGCTCCAGTCGCTCACGTAGACGTTGCCGTCGGCCGTCGGCTCGAGCTCGAGTCCCCGAAACCAGGTATCGCCTGCCTGGGCGAAATCGGCCGCATGAACGGCGCGGAAGGTCGAGCGAGCCGAAACGAGCGTGTCACGGTTCAGACGGCGTCCGTGGAGGTTGCACATCAGGGCGGCGTGCCGATACTCCTCCGGCCACCGCCCCCCCTGATACACCAGGAGCCCCGCATGAGCATGTCCGCCCGCGGCGGCATCATCCTGCAGATTCGGGTCCCAATGGCGATGGTCCACGCAGGAGGGGAGGCGGCCGTACAGGCCGGGAATGTGACGGGAGTCGCCGGTCGCCGTCCAGCGCTCGTAGATGCCGCCGAGCACCACGTGCCACAGGTGATCCAGCACGCAGCTGACCGCGAACAACTCTCCCTGTTCGTCGAAGTCGATGCCCCACGGATTCACCATGCCGTCGGCGACGACCTCGAACCTCTTGGTGCGCGGGTGCAATCGCCACACTCCGCCGTGAAACCGCACCCGCTGTTCCGGCGGCGCAGACGGCGGGCCCACCTCGGCCTTCGCGGCGAATCCCATACTGCCGTAGAGCCAGCCATCGGGCCCCCAGGTGAGGTGAGTGGGCACGTGGTGCGCCAGCCCCGGCTGCGCGTCCCACCCGTCGACGACCAACTCCGGAGGACCGTCGGGGATGTCGTCCCCGTCGCGGTCGGGAATGAACACGAGTTTCGGCAGGGTCATGAGCCAAACGCCGCCAAAGCCCCATTCGACCGCGGTCAGATTCTCGAGCCCCGAGGCGAACACCGTGCGATTGTCGTGACGACCGTCGCCATCTCGGTCGTCGAGGATGACGACTCGATCGCGCGGCTCGCCGCCCCAGGTGGGGTATGTGAGCGACTCGGCGACCCACAGGCGGCCGCGATCGTCCGTGGCCAGTGCGATCGGCTGCACCACCGACGGCTCGCCGGCGAAGAGCGTCGTCACAAAACCGTCCGGAACCCGGAACCGTGAGGCGGCCACATCACCCGGCAGGAGCGGCGGCGGCCGTTCGAGCAGCAGGCGTCGCACGGCGTGCCTCCACTCGCGCGGCACGACGGCCGTTACCAGCGGATGATGACGGTGGCGAAACACGACCAGAGCCGCCGCGCACGCGATCGCGGTGACGCCCAGCACGCGCGCCCACCTTCCGCGCGATCCGATCCGCGACATCACCCGCGGGGCAAGGGACGAGAGCGACATGGTGAGGAAGCGTCGAGGGAAGAAGCGTGCCGTTGAACCATCCACAAGGGTGCCTGCGAGGCCCCACGTCCCAATGATACATCCCCCTTTCGAGCGTCGCGGTGGTCGGCCGGGAACCATACGGCCCGGGCCTGCGGCCGTCACGGCCGATGCGACGGGATTCGCTCAATCCAGCACGAGCAAGGCGACCAGCATGTAGAGCACGATTCCCACGACATCGACGATCGCCGACACAAACGGGTTGCTCATCAGGGCCGGGTCGAGGCCGACCGACCGGAAGATCAGCGGCAGCACCGAGCCCACGAGCGTCCCCATCATCACCACTCCCAGGATCGTCAGCGGGATCACGACCGCGGCGGCCGCGGTGGGCGCGTAGGCCAGCGCCAAACAGTAGCCCGGGATCGCGAGGAGCCCGCCGAGGAGGAGCCCGAGGGCGAATTCACGCTTGAGGATCCGCGGCCAGTCGGCGAGCTTGCAGTCGCCCGTGGAGAGCGCGGTGATCACGAGCGTGGCCGACTGGTTGCCGGAGTTGCCGCCGCTGGCGATCACGAGCGGGATGAAGGCCACGAGCCAGGCGTGGGGCGACTTCCACTTGGCCAGCACCATCGCCGTGACCGCCGCGGTGGCGAAGAGGATCGCCAGCCACACGCCGCGCTTCCAGGTCATGGAGACGATCGCCGCGTCGAGGTAGCCCTCGCCGAGCGGCGAGATGGCGGCGATCCGCTGGGCGTCGTCGGTGGCCTCCTGGCGGACGGCGTCGAGCACGTCGTCGTGCGTGACGATCCCCACGAGCCTGTTCCGCTCGTCGACGACGGGGATCGCGAGGAAGTCGAACCGCGCCAGCTTCTCCACCACCTGGTCGCTCGGCTCGTCCAGCCGCACGCTGATCGGATCGCGCTGCATGAGGTCAGCCACCAGCGCCGTCGGCCGGGCGAGGATCAGGTCGCGGAGCGACACGAAGCCCACCAGCCTGCGCTCGGCGTCGAGAACGTAGATGTAGTAGATCGACTCGCTGTTGGGCGCCTGCGACCGCAGCCGCGACACCGCCTCTCCCGCCGTGATGTCGGCCGGCAGCGAAGCGTATTCGGTCGTCATCAGCGCCCCGGCCGAGCCCTCGGGGCAGGAGAGGAGCAGGCGGATGTCGTGCCGCTCGGCCTTCGCCACCAGCGGAAGGATCTCCTCGACAAACTCCGGCTCGAGTTCGCGGAGGAGGTCGTCGCGGTTGTCGGCGGCCATCCATTCGATGAGCGGCCCCAGGTGGGCCGTGTCGGCGGCCTTCATCAGCTCCACCTGCCGCGGCATGGAGAAGTAGGGGAAGATCTCCGCCTGCCGTTCGACCGGCAGGCAGTCGAGCAGCTGCCAGAGCTCGCGGTCGTCGAGCCCCTCGGAAAACTCCGCGACCGTCGCCGGATGCAGCTCCCGGGCAACCTCGCGGATGCCGTCCGCGTCGCCCTCGCCGAGCATGACGCGGAGTTCCGGAATCAGGATGGGGTTGGCGGTGACCATGCGACGGCCGGCGGGGCGGGGGAGGCGGGGTGGGGCGACGGCCACATCGGACCATGGCCCTATACTGGCGGGAGTCTGGCAAGAGAAGTGGCCGAACCGTCAAGTATGCCATGAACACCTCCAACATCGAACGTCGGACTCGCGGGGCCTTCGGGCCGGTCGCCTGGCTGCTGCTGGCAGTCGCCCTCTGGGCGCAGGCGATCGCCGCGCAGGGAGCGGAGCGGACGCCGGGCGGAGCCGCGGCGACTGCGGGCCGGGGCCTGGACCTGCTGCTGTCCCGCAGCTATCTCCCGCCCGACTTCGACCAGAAGGTGTTCGAAGAGCTCTGGACCGCCTGGGAGGAGCCGCTGCGGTCGCGGGCCGAAGGGGCGAGCGTCACCGAGCGGCGGGCCATGGCGATGGAGCGGTACGGGCTCACCCCGCATCCGGAGGATCCCTCCCGGTCGATGCAGTACGTCGTCGACGCGGCGGGCAACTGGACGATGAGCTGCCTCGCCTGCCACCAGGGTCAGGTCGCGGGCCAGGTGATCCCCGGTCTGCCCAACTCCAATTACGCCCTCGAGACGCTCACGGAGGAGGTGCGGCTGGTGAAGGTGCGGCAGCGAAAGCCGTTCGGCCACATGGATCTCGGCTCGCTGGTGCTGCCCCTGGGCACGACCAACGGCACCACCAACGCCGTGATGTTCGGCGTGGCGCTCATGCGGCACCGTGCCCCGGACCTGTCGATCGTCCAGCGTCCGCCCCGGTTCGACCTCGTCCACCACGACATGGACGCCCCGGCGTGGTGGCACTACGCCCGGCGCAAGAGCCTCTACGCCGACGGCTTCGCCCCCAAGGGCCATCGGATGCTGATGCAGTTCCTGCTCGTCAAGGAGAACGGACCCGAGAAGTTCCATGAGTGGGAGGAGGAGTTTCGCGAGATCGAGCGTTGGATCGAGTCGCTCCAGGCCCCGCGGTGGCCCTGGCCGGTCGACGCGGCGCTGGCCGAGCGCGGTCGGCAGCTCTTCGAGCAGCACTGCGGCTCCTGCCACGGCACCTATGGAGAAGCCGCGGCCCGCGACTATCCCGAACGGATGGTCGACATCGCCGAGGTCGGCACCGACCGCGTGCGGCTCGACGCGCTCACCGCGAAGGAACGCGGCGATCTCAACGCGAGCTGGTTCGCCCACTTCGGCGACGACGCGGCCGCCTTGCGCGACCGCGAGTCTCCCGCGGGCTACGTCGCCCCGCCGCTCGACGGCATCTGGGCCACTGCTCCCTACTTCCACAATGGCTCCGTGCCGACGCTCTGGCACGTGCTGCATCCGGCCGAGCGTCCCGCCGTCTGGAAGCGGACGGCCGCCGGCTACGACCGGTCCCGCGTGGGCCTGGAGGTGGAGTCCTGGAGCGAGATGCCGAAGGCGGGTCTCTCCTCGGCGGAGCGGCGACGGCGGTTTGACACGGCGAAGCCGGGCAAGGGCGCCGCCGGCCACGACTTCCCCGACATCCTCGACGAGGAGGGGAAGACGGCGGTGCTCGAATACCTGAAGACGCTCTGACACCGGCCCCACGGCGGTGCGAACTTTTGCTACCGTATTGTCGTCCGAAAGACAGTCCACCCGGAGCGAGGCGATGACCCAGTACGAGCGTGCCAAGAGCGGCGAGATCACCCCCGAGATGAAGTTCGTCGCCCAGCGCGAGGACCTTCCCGAGGAGGTCATCCGGGCGGAGGTCGCCCGGGGCCGGATGGTGATCCCCGCCAACACGGTGCACCTCACGAAGCGGCTCGAGCCGATGGCCATCGGCATCGCCGCCCTCACGAAGATCAACGCCAACATCGGCAACTCGGCCGTCACCAGTGACGAGCAGACGGAGCTCGAGAAGCTCCACGTCGCCGTGCACCACGGCGCCGACACGGTGATGGACCTCTCCACCGGCAAGGACATCGACACGATCCGCCAGGCGATCATCGACGCCTCTCCAGTGCCGATCGGCACGGTGCCGATTTACCAGATGCTCGAGGAGCTCGGCGGCGACATCGACGACATGCGTCCGCAGCACTTCCTCGACATGTGCGAGAAGCAGGCGAAGCAGGGGGTGGACTACATGACCGTCCACTCCGGCCTGCTGCAGGAGCACCTGCCGCTCACGATGCAGCGGATCACCGGCATCGTCAGCCGCGGCGGATCGCTCATCGCCCGCTGGATGATGACCCACCGCCAACAGAACCCGCTCTACACCCACTTCGAGGATCTCTGCGACATCTTTCGGGAATACGACGTCACCTGGAGCCTCGGCGACGGCCTGCGGCCGGGCTCGATCGCCGACGCCAGCGACGAGGCGCAGTTCGCGGAGCTGCATGTCCTCGGCGAGCTCACCCGCCGCGCCTGGAAGAAGGGCTGCCAGGTGATGGTGGAGGGCCCCGGCCACGTGCCGATGGACCAGATCGACATGAACATCAAGCGGCAGATGGAGGAGTGCGACGAGGCGCCCTTCTACGTGCTCGGGCCCCTGGTCACCGACATCGCCCCGGGCTACGACCACATCACCAGCGCCATCGGCGCGGCCCTGGCCGGCTGGAGCGGCGCGGCGATGCTCTGCTACGTGACGCCGAAGGAGCACCTCGGCCTGCCCGACGCCGAGGACGTGAAGCAGGGGGTGATCGCCTACAAGATCGCCGCCCACGCGGCCGACCTGGCCCGGCACCGGAAGAACGCCCGCGTCCGCGACGACGCGTTGTCGCGCGCCCGGTTCAACTTCGACTGGAACGAGCAGTTTCGGCTGTCGCTCGATCCCGAGACGGCGCGGAAATACCACGACCAGACGCTGCCGCAGGAGACGTTCAAGAGCGCCCACTTCTGCAGCATGTGCGGCCCGAAGTACTGCTCGATGAAGATCTCCCAGGAGATCCGCGACATGGCGGCCGCGGATGCAGCGGAGAGCGAGCCGGTGACGATCCAGCTGCCATAGCCGCAGCCGGCTGACGTGTGGCGGGAGTCGTTCTGGAGCGATCGCCGCCGGGACGGTAGAAGTCTCCTCGCGGGATGATTTCGCTCGACGTCCCGGACGCTGCATGCGTCTTGGAAGTGCGAGATCCTCCAAGCTCATCGAGCTTCCGCGGATCCCGGATCCCCGTGCACCGAGTGCGCAGCGACGTCACACCGGCCCGCATGCATCTGGCCGAACGGCTCAGCCGCTCACGGTCAGGCAGCGGACCTGCGGAGCCAGAGGCCGGCGGCGGCCGTGGAAATGCCGCTCGAGAGCAGGTTGATCCCGACGAGCACTCCCAGGTAGACGCCGGCCTGGCCGGCCGGGCTCGTCAGCAGGATGCCGCCGAGCACCGCCGTGAGGATGCCGTCGAAGAGGAGCCAGCCCCGCGGAAACTCCCGGGGCACGGAGAACGCCGCCGTCAGCTTCGCCGCGGCCTCCAGGAGGATCACGATGCCGAGGAACGTCACCAGGGCGTGGATGCCCTCGACGGGAATCGCGAGCATCGCCGCGCCCGCGACGATCGAAAGCGCACCGCAGACGAGCACGAGCCAGAAGCCCCTCCAGGTCCAGGTGCCGGCCGCGGCGGCGAGCTGCGAGGCTCCGGCGGCGATGAGCGTGCCGCCGCAGAGGTAGTCGATGACGGTCGACGCCGCCCAGGGCGCGGCAATCGAGAGAATCCCCAGCGCCGCCAGCACGCCGCCCAGGCCCAGGCACCAGGTGGCGACCCGCGGCAGGACGTCGACCTCACGCAGTTCCACACCATCGACCATGGCAGTCTCCCTCAGTTTTGATGCAGCATCCGCACGCCGCGCACTACTTCCGCGACCACTGCGTCCCGTCGGCCCGATCCTCGAGCACGATCCCCGCCTCGGTGAGCTTGTTTCTCACGAGGTCGGCCGTGGCAAAATCCTTGGCCCCGCGGGCCCGGGCCCGGATCTCGATCACGAGCTCCATCAGCTTCGCCACCAGCCCCTCGTCGGCGCCGCCGGCCTTCGCCTGCGGGGCCTTGAGGAAGAGGCCGAGCGTGCCGGTCAGCTCCCGGAGCACGAGCATCATGGCGTCGAGCGTGGCCAGGGCCTCTGGCACGGGCTTCTTCTCGAGCCCCTGCTGGTCGATGAACTTGTTCGCCACGCGGACGAAGTCGAAGAGCGTGGCGATCGCGATCGCCGTGTTGAAATCGTCGTCCATCGCCGCCAGGAACTTCTCGCGGAGCGGCACCACGTCGACCCCGGCGGCCGCCACGGCCGCGTCGCCTGCCCGGCGGTCGCGGCAGGGCAGGGGATAGAACGGTTTCCCGCTGATCCTCTCGTAGCGGGCGAAGAGCCGCTCGAAGGCCTCCATGGCCCGGGCGCTTTCCCCGAGCGGCTCCTCGCCGAAGTGGATCGGGCTGCGGTAGTGGGTCGAGAGCAACAGCACGCGGATCGCCTCCGGCCGGTGCCTGGCCAGCAGGTTCTTGAACGGCTCGGCGCCGGTCGACTTGCTGATCTTGGTGGCTGCCTGCGTGGCCGCCTCCGCCGCCGCATCGTCGGCAGTCGCCTCGCCGGCGGTCCGCGGCCGCCCGCCCACCTTGCCCGCCGCGCCGGCGGACTGCATGAGGCCGTTGTGCATCCAGAAGGTGGCCATCGGGCAGTCGTGGAGCGACTCGCTCTGGGCGATCTCGTTCTCGTGGTGCGGGAAGACGAGGTCGAGACCGCCGCCGTGGATGTCGAAGTGCGGCCCGAGGATCGCCTTGCTCATCGCCGAGCACTCGATGTGCCAGCCGGGCCGGCCGGGGCCCCAGGGGCTCTCCCACGACGGCTCGCCCGCCTTGGCCTTTTTCCACAGCGCGAAATCGGCGGCCGACCGCTTCCGCTCCGCGGTCGACCCGCCCTCGCCCTGCGTCGCCTCGACCGAGCGGTTGGTGAGCTTCCCGTAGTCGGCGTCCCGCGTGACGTCGAAGTAGACGTCGCCGTCGCTTGCATACGCGCAGCCCTTTGCGATCAGCCCCTCGATGAAGGCGATGATCGTGCCGATGTGCTCCGTGGCCTTCGGCATCTCGTCGATGCTCTCGACCCCGAGCACGGCGAGGTTCTCGAGGTAGTCGGCCGTCATCTCCGCGGCGAGCTTCGCCATCGTCGTGCCGCGGGCGGTGCTCTCGGCGATGATCTTGTCGTCGACGTCGGTGATGTTGACGACCCAGGTCACCTTCCAGCCGGAGTATTCGAGATACCGCTTCACGGTGTCGAAGATCACCGGGCCGACCATGTGGCCGATGTGGCTCGGCTTGTAGACGGTGGGGCCGCAGAGGTACATGCCCACGTGGCCGGGCTTCACCGTGACGAGCGGCGCCTTCTTCTTCGTGAGCGTGCTGTAGACCTCGATCGCCGGCAGGCCTGCGGCCGCGGGTGTCGTCGCCTGCTTCGCCTGGGTCGTCGCCATTGAACTCGTCTCGCTCCTCTCGTCAGTCGATCGTCGCTGGTCGACGCCGTCAGCCATTCCCCGTCGGGTCAGCCTGCCGCCGACCGCTCCACTAGCACCACGCACTCCGCCGCGATCGCCTGCTCCTCGCCGACCGGCCCGACACCCTCGCCCGTCTTGGCCTTGAGCCAGACGGCGGCCTCATCGATCCCGAGGATCTCGGCGATCCGGCTGCGGATCCGCGGCCTGTGCGGCAGGATTTTGGGCCGCTGGGCGAAAATCACGCAATCCAGGTTCACGACCCGGTAGCCCGCCGCGGCCACGCGGTCGGCCGCAGCCCGCAGCATCTCCGCGGAATCGCGGCCCTTGTTGGCCGGATCGGTGTCGGGAAAGAGCTCGCCGATGTCGCCGCAGGCCGCCGCCCCGAGCAGGGCGTCGGTGATCGCGTGCAGCAGCACGTCGGCGTCGCTGTGGCCGACCGCCTGCCGGTCGTGGGGGATCATCACGCCGCCGAGCACGAGCGCGGAGCCGGGGCCGAGCCGGTGCGTGTCGTGGCCGAGGCCGATGCGATGCGTGCAGGGAAGGGGCATGTGCGAAACGGCTCCACGGGGACGCCAAGGTTTTCCCCTATACTTTCCGCATGCACAACTCCAATCGGAGCGGGCCCGGCGACGGCACCGCCGTGATCGAGGTCGAGGGGCTCGCCAAGGAATACCGGGTCTACGACAAACCCGAGGGCCTGCTGGCCAGCGTGAAGGGGCTCTTCCACCGCACGAGCCGGCTGGTCGAGGCGCTCCGCGACGTCAGCCTGTCGGTCAACGGGGGCGAGTTCGTGGCCCTGCTGGGCCCCAACGGCGCCGGCAAGACGACGTTCCTCAAGCTGCTCTCCGGGATCATCACGCCCACCCGGGGCACGGCGCGGGTGCTCGGCCACGTGCCGTGGGAGCGGGCTGACGACTTCCGCCGGCGGTTCGCGCTCGTCATGGGGCAGCGGAACCAGCTCTGGTGGGATCTCCCCGCCGCGGAGAGCTTCCGGCTCCACAAGGAGATCTACAGGATCGACCCCGCCCGGTTCGACCGCACCCGCGACGAACTGGTCGACCTGCTCGGCGTCCGCCGCCTCGTCCTCCAGCCGGTCCGCGAGCTCTCGCTCGGCGAGCGGATGAAGTTGGAGCTGGTCGCGGCACTGCTCCACGAGCCGGAGGTGCTCTTCCTCGACGAGCCGACGATCGGCCTCGACGTCGTCGCCCAGCACTTGATCCACGACTTCCTCCGCGAGGTGCGGACCCGGCGGCGGATGACGGTCATCCTCACCACCCACTACATGAAGGACGTCGCCGCCCTCTGCGAGCGGGTGGTCGTCATCACGCACGGCCGCATCCTCCACGACGGGCCGCTCGAGGAGATCGTCGACCGCTTCACGACCCACAAGATCGTCACGCTCGACCTCGACGCGATGCCGGAGCCGGGCCGCATCGAGCGGTTCGGCTTTCCCTGCGAGATCGACGGGCCACGGGTCACGCTCCGCATCGACCGGACGCGGATCGCCGACGTGCTGCCGGAGATCCTCCGTGGCCAGAGCGTCCGCGACGTCTCGGTCGAGGACGTGCCGCTGGAGGAGATCGTCGCGGAGTTGTTCCGCGCCGCCGCGCCGCCCGAACTGGCGGGGGCGGCCCGATGAGCGTCGCGATGGCCGGCGATCCCGCCGCACCGACCCCGGCCCACCAGGCCCGCGTGCGGCCCCTGGCCGGGCTACGGGCCTGGTGGACGATGCTCGTGATCTGCCTGGAAGAGCGGCTCGCCTACCGGGGCGACTTCATCCTCGGCACGCTGATGCGGTTCCTGCCGATCGTGACGCAGGTCTTCCTCTGGACGGCGGTCTTCAACGCCACGAGCCGCCCCGACATCGCCGGCTACTCGCGCAACGACATCGTCGCCTACTACCTGCTCACGATGGTGACGCGGGCCTTCTCGAGCATGCCCGGCCTCTCCGGCGGAATCTCCCGCAGCGTCCGCGACGGCTCGATCAAGAAATACCTGGTGCAGCCGGTCGACTACATCGGATTCCTGCTGGCGGCCAGGATTGCGCACAAGCTCGTGTATTACGCGATCGCCCTGCTGCCATTCGCCGGGGTCTTCTACGTCTGTCGCGGCTATTTTCCGGAGCCGCCTGACGGCGGCACGATGGCCGCCTACCTCCTGTCGCTGGTGCTCTCGTTTTTGCTCGGCTTCTTCATGGAGGCCACGCTCGGCATGCTCGGCTTCTGGTTCCTCGAGGTGTCGAGCATCATCTTCGCCTACATGCTCGTGCAGTACCTGCTCTCCGGACACATGTTTCCGATCGACATGCTGGCCGGCATTCCCACCGGCATCCCGGGCACGACGGCGGCCGACCTCGTCCGCTGGCTGCCCTTCGAATACACGGCCTACTTCCCGGCCGCGGTCTGGCTCGGCAAGATCCGCGGTGCCGACCTCGCCCGCGACCTGGCGATCGAGGCCGGCTGGGTGGTCGTCATGGCCGTCGCCTGCCGGATCGCCTGGTGGCGCGGCACCAGGCGCTACAGCGCGTTCGGAGGCTGAGCGTGCGCTACCTCTCCATCTTCGCGACGTTCGCCCGGGCCTGCCTGGTCCGCGACATGACCTTCCGCGCCAATTTCCTGCTGGAGTGCGTGACGAGCCTCGGCTGGATGTCGATGAACCTCGCGTTCTACCTGCTGATCTTCACGTTCACGCCGGAGATCGGCCAAAACACCGGCTGGTCGCGGGAGCCGTTCTTCGCCTTCGTGGCCACGGGGCTGATCATCAATTCGATCGTGCAGGCGCTCTTCATGCCGAGCGCCGAGGAACTCACCGAGATGGTCCGCACCGGCGGCCTCGATGCCGTCCTCGTGCAGCCGCTCGACGCGCAGTTCCTGCTCTCCATGCACCGGGTCGACTTCTCGTCGTTCGCCAACGGGCTGGTCGGCGTGGGACTGCTCGGCTGGGCAGTCTCCCGCATGGACCAGCCGCCGCCCGCCGCGGCCTGGCTCGTCTACCCGCTGCTGGTCCTCTGCGGCGTGGCGATCCTCTACAGCCTCGTGATCATGCTGGCGGCCGCCACGATCTTCCTGGGCCGCAACCAGAGCCTCTACGACTTCTGGTTCTACCTGACGAACTTCTCCCGCTACCCGGCCGAGATCTACTCCGGCCCCTGGGGCGGGCCGCTTCGCACACTGTGCACGTTCGTGATTCCGATCCTGCTGGTCGTGAACGTGCCGGCCAGGGTAATCGCGCAGCCCTTTGCGGCGGAGTCGTGGAGCCTCGTGCCGGCGGCGCTGGTCGCCGCGGTGGCGGCGCTCGTGGTCTCGCGACTGGTGTTCCAGGCGGCCCTGGCCAGGTACCGCAGCGCATCGAGCTGACGATCCGCCCGCCGATGTTGCATACGCGATGCATTGCTTCGCGGAACGATCACGGAAGGGGGTGCCCATGCCACAGGAGCCGGCGTAGGCGGCCAGCGGAGCCATGGATGGCGAAGCGCAGACGCCTCCGAGAGAGCGTAGGCCCGGAGGGCCGAAGCGAACGGCCGGCGATGTGGCATGGGCACCCCCGGCCCACGCACGCGTTTTTCGAACAACTCTCAAACCCGGCAGACTGAAGAAGACCGCCTGCGATCATCAACCCGCTGCGATACAATTCCGCAACCCTGCGTTCCCGTCCCAGCTCCGTCGTCGAGGCTCCGCGCCACATGCTCCATTCCCTGCTCGCCTGGATGCGGCTCGTGCGGCTGCCCAACCACGCCACCGCAGTCGCCGACGTGCTGGCGGGATACCTGATCGCGTCGCAGGCGTCCCGGCTCGACTGGCCCGGGCCGGCGCTCTGGTGGGCGATCCTGGCGTCGCTCGGTTTCTACGCGGCGGGGATGGTGCTCAACGACGTGGTCGACGTCGAACTCGACCGCGAGGAGCGGCCCGACCGCCCGCTGCCGAGCGGCCGGATCGGCCTGGGGGCGGCCGCGGCCGCGGGCAACGTGCTCTTCACGATCGGCGCCGCGGCTGCGTGCACCACCGCATTCGTGGTGCGATCGCCCTGGCCGGCGCTCGTCGGCGGCCTGCTCACGGCCGCCGTCTGGCTCTACAACCGGCATGCCAAGTTCACCGGCCTCGGCCCGGCCGTGATGGGCACCTGCCGCGGGCTCAACTGGCTCCTCGGCATGACCGCCGCGGGCGTCGCCTTCCCGCCGTACCTCTGGCTCCTGCCGGTGGGCATGGGCGTCTACGTGATGGGAATCACGGTCTACGCCCGCGACGAGGCCGTCGAGAGCCGTGCGACCGCGCTGGCGGCCGGTGCGGTGATCATGCTCGCCGGCCTGGCCACGGCGGGGCTCGAGCCGTGGCTGGCGGCCCGTGCCGGCGACGGCGGGGCCTGGCTGGTCGGCTCGCGGCTCTCGTCGTGGCTCGTGCTCTGGGGCATGCTCTCCACGGCGATCCTGCTGCGGGCCATCCTCGGCATCGCCGAGCCGACGAGCGGCCGCGTGCAGCAGGCGGTGGGGAATGCGATCATGTCGATCATCACGCTCGACGCGGTCCTCGTGCTCGCCACCTGCGGCGAGCCATGGGCAATCCTGGTGCTCATGCTGCTGGCGCCGTTCCTGCTGGGCCGCCGGCTCGTGAGTCCCACCTGACCCGGCCCCGCGCCGCCCCCGCGACATCCGACTCACCGCCATGCTCCTCGGCTTCTCGACCAATTGTATCGGCGACATCGCACCGCTCGACGCGATCCCGCCGCTTCGCGACCTCGGCTACGCATCGCTGGCGATCACGCTCGACCACCACACGATCGATCCGTTCTCAGGCCATCTCGCCGGCACCGTGGACCGGTGGCGGAAGCCGCTCGATGCCGCCGGAATGGCCCGCGTGATCGAGACGGGCGGCCGATACCTGCTCGACCCGCTCGTGAAGCACGAGCCGACGCTCGTCTCGGCGGACCGCGTGGGCCGCGAACGGCGGACAGACTTCCTGCGGCGGGCCGTCGACATCGCGGCCGACCTCGGCGCGGCCTGCGTCTCCCTCTGGGCGGGCGTCGTGCGCGACGCAGCCGACGAGCACTCGCTTTGGAGCCGGCTCGCCGACGGCCTCGGCCCCGTGCTCGACCACGCGGCCCGCCGGGGAGTCGTGCTCGGCTTCGAGCCGGAGCCGGGGATGTTCGTCGACACGCTCGCGGGCTACGGCCGGCTGCTCGACCGGCTCGGCAGGCCGGAGCACCTGCGGCTCACGATCGACATCGGCCACCTCGAGTGCATGGGGGAGCGGCCGCTGGATGCGGCCGTGTCGCCGTGGCTCGACCGGCTCGTGAACGTGCACGTCGACGACATGCTCGCCTGCCGCCACGAGCACCTGCCGCTCGGCACGGGCGATGTCGACTTTGCGCCCGTCCTCGCTGCGCTGGCCCGCGGCGGCTACCGTGGCGGACTGCACGTCGAACTGCCGCGGCAGTCGCACCGCTGGGTGGAATGTGCCCGCGAATCCGCCGCGTTCCTCCAGCCACTGCTCTCCGGGAGACAATTCGCATGACCGCATCAGCGATTCCGCACGTCCTCCTCCTCTCGATCCCGGGCCTGCGCCGCGACGACCTGCCGAGGATGCCGTTCCTCCAGTCGCTCGCGGCCGCCGGCGGCTGCGTGCCGCTGGCGCCCTGCTTCCCCGCGGTCACCTGCCCGGTGCAGGCCACGCTCACCACCGGCGTGCCACCCGCCGTGCACGGCGTCGTTGCCAACGGTGTCTACGACCGGGCCGCGCACCGGCTCGAGATGTGGATCAGCCCCGACTCCGTGCACCGGCACCCGCGGCTCTGGGACCAGCTCACGTCGGCCCGGCCTGAGCTGCGGACAGCCGCCTGGTTCCTTCTGCAGTCGAAGCACGCCACGGCCGACCTCGTCTGCCTACCGGCGCCCAAGCACAATCCCGACGGCACGGAGACGATGTGGTGCCACACGAATCCCGAGCCGCTCTACGCGGCATTGCGGGAGTCGCTCGGCGATTTTCCGTTGCACAAGTTCTGGGGACCGATCGCGGGAATCGAGTCGTCTCGCTGGATCGCGCAGAGTTTTCTCGAGGCGGCGCGGCCGGCGCCGCCCCACTTCGCGGTGGTCTACCTGCCGCACCTCGATTACGCCGCCCAGCGGACCGGCCCCGACAGCCCGCCGGCGCTGGCCGCCTGCGGTGAGCTCGACGCCGAGATCGCCCGTCTCGTCGACGGCTTCGCCGGCATGGTCGGCCGCGATCGGCTCACGGTGCTCGTGGCGGGCGAGTACCGGATCCGGCCGGTGACGCACACGCTCTTCCCCAACCGCGTGCTGCGCGAGGCGGGTCTGCTCGCCGTGACCGACACACCAGAAGGCGAACTGCTCGACATGGAGCGCAGCCGTGCGTGGGCCCTGGCCGACCATCAGGTGAGCCACGTGTACCTGCACGAGGGGAGCGACCTGGATGAGAGAACCAAACTGGGGCTCGTCGACGAGATCGCGGCGCTCTTTCGGGGCAGGGCGGGGGTGGGCCGCGTGCTCGCCGGCGCCGAGCTCGTCTCGGCGGGCCTGACGGCGGCATCCCCACCGGGAGCCATGAGCCGCTGCGGCGACCTCGTCATCGAGAGCACGCCCGACAGCTGGCAGGCGTATCCCTACTGGCTTGACGACGCCAAGGCGCCGGCCTTCGCCCGCACGGTCGACATCCACCGCAAGCCGGGCTACGACCCGGTGGAACTGCACATCGACCGGGCGAAGCTGCCGGCGGTGAGCATTCCACTCGACACGTCGCTCGTGAAGGGCTCGCACGGCGGCGTCGATCCCGCCGCTCCGCACGAGACGATCTTCATCGCCTCACGGCCGGGACTCGCCGATGGGCCGCTGGCCACTCACGAGGTCGCGGGGCTCGTGAAACGGATCTTCGGCGTGTAGCGCACGCGCCCGGCTGGACGCCGACGTCGTCACGCCCACTCGGGTGGCGGCTCGATCGCGTCGCCCGGTCGGTGGCCGCAGTCCTTCCGGCCGGAGCCCGCCAGCCGGCTCGTGGCCCGCACCGTCATGTCGCCGTCGCAGGCGATCTGGCAGGAGAGCCGCAGGCCCTTCTGCCCGGCCAAGCCCTTGGCGGCGAGCACGTCCTTCTCAGCGCTCGTCATCCGCGTCGGCTCGCCCGCCACGAACTCCACGCGGCAGGTGGTGCACCGGGCCACGCCGCCGCAGGCATGCAACTGGTCGATGCCGCACTCGTCGACGAGCGCATTCACCAGCCGCTTGCCCGCCGGCACCTCGAACGTCCCCACGCCTTCGACCGTCAGCTTTGGCATATATCGCTCCCGTCAAAGAGGGCCCGTAGAAGCGGGCCCGTGAAAGAAAATCCCGCAGGACGACTCAGGTCTTGGCCGGTGCCGCGGGCACCGGCGTGCCACCCTCCGGCTGCTTCGCCGGCTGCGGCTTGGGAGCCGGCTTGGCGTGCTTGTCATCGAGGTTGGCGGCGAGATCGTCGGTCGTGACGGCAGACGCCACTCCTTCCGCCGGCACGTCGAGGCCAGCGGTCCAGACCAGCGCATTGAGCATCATCCGCCGGAAGTCTTCGTTGGACCAGTTGCGGTGAAAGTGGGCCCCCGTGCAGCCGAAGCCCCGGCCGGCATCGGGCCGCTCGTACGCCCAGGCGAGCACCTCGCGGCCGCCCTTGCCGGCGCGGACCGCGGGGTTGTTGCTGTGGGGGCCGTCGGGCCGCTCCCGTGTGTTGTCGGGCGGCACCGCCGAGAGGATCGCCGTCACACCCGCCATCGGCTCGCGAAACCGCATGTGGTAGTACCACTCGTCGTTCGTTTCGAAAGGCTTCACGCCCCGGGTGATCGGGTGCCCCTGGGCGAGCTCGGTCTTGGCGAGCGTCCAGTGGGGATTCACCGACCAGTGAGGCTCGAAGTAGCCGCCCATCCAGTTGAGGAACTCGGGGCCGCCCTTCTCCTTCGGCACCTCGACGGCGTAGTGGAGGCAGGCGACGCCCACGCCCCGTTTGGCCAGCGCGTCGATCTGGGACAGCCGGCTGCTCTGCAGCACCGGATGGCCTGCGCCACCGTCGGCGAAGAAGAAGACAGCGTCGGCGTTGTCGAAGGCCGTCGGATCGGCGGGCCAGCCGCCGGTGTAGGTGGCCGTCACGAGCTTCGGCCCGCCGGCCACCGCCGCGGCGTCGAGGCATTTTTCGAGGAGCAGGGTGCCGGCGCGATGCTCGTGTTCGCCCGGGGCGTGGCTCGGCTTGCCCGCCACGAGCACGAGTTTCTTGCGGCCGTCGGCGAGCTTCGTCCGCTTCACGCGGATGTCCTTGAACTCCACCTTCATGGGCGGCCCCTGATGGAGCTGCAGGGCGAGGATGCCCTCGGCGGCCCGCTTGCCCTCCTGCTCGTCGACCGTCTCCGACATCAGCTGCCCGTTGATGAAGTGCTGGAGCTTCGGCCCCTTGGCCACGATCCGAAACTCGTTCCACTCGCCGGGCTTGATCACCTTCTGCAGATCCTCGGTCTTGCCGATCGGCTCGCCCATCGTCTTCGTGCCGTCGGCAGCGATCGCCACCCGCTCCCCACGCTTGGCAAGGATGCCGCGGCCCTTCTCCTCGTAGAGGATGCCGGAGTAGGTGGTGCCGGCCTCGAAGTCGCCCTGGTAGCCACCCACGACCGAGTCGCCGAGGTCCTTGCTGCGATACTGGATCCCGCTGTTGCCCCCGGTGATGCGGTAGGAGAGCGTGAGCTCGAAGTCGTCGAGCGTGCCCTGCCTCCAGATGAGGAACGTGTTTCCCTTGGTCGGCTTCTCCGCCGTCGTCTCGCCGACGATGACGCCATCCTTCACCGACCAGAACTCGGGCTTGCCCTCCCAGCCCTCGAGCGATGTCCCGTTGAAGATGGGCACGAAGCCGGCGGGTTCATCCGCGGCGGGTGCAAGGCGAGCGTTCGACACGAGCAGGGCTGCGAGCAGGGCGACGGGCGCCACGGCCGCGCGGCAGGGCAGGGCAGGGGTCACGTTGCGGGCCTCCGAAAACGGGTGGACAGACTGGACTGAACCGGGCGGCCGGCGATCCGCCGGCCACGTCGGGTCGTCAGTATGCCACGTTTTCGGGCCGTGCAGGAGCGGCCCTCTGGTCGGCCGGAACGGGCAGCCGATTGGCCCCCACGGCATCGAGCTGCAGCCCCATCATCCCCAGGAAGGGCTCCATGGCCACCACCTTGATCCCCAGCCTGGAGGCCTCCTTGAGCTGCTTCTCCCGCAGCCGCTTGTCCTTGTCAGACATCGTCTGCTTGACGGATTGGACGTCGGGGTCGTTGCCCTTGAGCTTGGGAATGCCACCGTCTACGACGATCGTCGTGGATGGACTGACGTCCGTCTCGACGGTGCCGCCGATCCTCTCCACGATCCGTTTGAACCGCGTCGCATCGGCCTCGGCCATGCCGCCGAACTGAGGCACGCCCACGAGCACGACCTCGAGGGATGCCCCGGGCGCCCAGAGGTTGGTCGCCACGGCGTCACCAGGAAGAATCGGCTTGCGCGTGGCGTCCTGCCGCACGCGGGCCCGCACCAGGGAGCCGCCCTCGACGCCCACGACCTCGACGACCCCCTTCCTCGCCCCGATCTGGGGCTGCGGGTCGGTGGGATCGTAGACGTAGAAGACGAGGCCGGGGCGAATGCCATCGGTCGACCCCAAGGCGATGAGCACCGTTCGGTCCATCTCATTGACCGAGAGGATCCGCCCGTCGAACCCGTCGATCCGATCATCCTTCGGGATGGCATCCCGCACGATCTTCTGGAGCGCCGGGTCTGCCACGCGAAGCTGCGCGACCACCTGATTGAGGGCCGCGATGGCCCTGTCCTTGTCCCGCATCTCGACGAAGAGCAGCTTCAGCCGCTCGATGTCACTGCCGCCCTCGGCCGCGGCATCCCCCTCGCCCGCTCCCGGCCACTGCTTCTGACGCTCGGTGGAGAGGTGGTCCTTGCACCGCGCGATCTCCTCGCCGAGCGACTTCAGCAGCGTTAGCTTGTCTTCCGCCTTCTTCTTCTCGGCGACGAGCTCGTCCTTCTGCTTCGTGGTGTCCTCCTGGTACTTGGCGAGCTCCTGCTGCTTCTCGTCCAGCGCGGACTGCAGTTCCTTCAGCTTGCCGTCCTTGTCCTGAAGCTCCTTGTCTTTTTCGGCGACGAGCTTCTTTTTTTCAGTCTCGAACGCCTCCTTCGCGTCCTCACAGGCCTTCATCTGGCCGTTGTGCGTCTTGATCGATGAAGCTACCCAGTCGAGGGTCTTGGTGTACGTCGGCGGATCGACATTCGCGCTGAAGACGTCGTCGACCTGCTTCTTCTTGCGGGAGAGGATCTCCTCGTTCTGCTTGAGAATCTCCTCGACGTTGTCGGTGTCGATGTTGTCCATATCCATGCCGAGCACGTCCTGCACGACCGTCTTCCGCGAGAGGATGGCCGTCCGCATCTTGCTGTTGGCCTCGGACTCCTTTTTCTGGGCCTCCTCCATCACCGTCTTGTTGTCGAACCCCCACTTGTAGGCAAAGTAGTTGGTGACGGCGAGCACGAATGTGAGCAGCACGAAGATGATCAGCCCGATGATGTAGGGCTGCTTGTCGTTCGCAGACTTCGCCATGCGCTCCCCCCGTTCCACGGGCCCCGACGGACATGCGCCGCCCGTCCCGCGTCGACAGACCTCGGAAGATCATCGTCGCCACAGGCCGGCCCCATCCACGACCACCCGATTATACCGGTCGTGCCGAGGACGCAGCCGGTCAGGCGAACTCGTCCCCGGCGAACTCGTCCCAGGTGATCCGCCGGCCCGCTTCCGCGGCGGCGCGACCCATCACGGCCGTCATCGTGCTCAGACACATGGCCGCCCCCTCGTGGACGACCCTGCCGGCGAGAACAGCCCGCACGAGCGTGGCCATGGCCGCCTGGTGACGGCCGGGACCGCCCGGGGCCGGGGTGGCGACAGCCCCGTCGATCGCCCCATGCACCAGGTCGCAGGTGCCTGCCGTGCCCGAAATGGCCTCGACGCGGCGATCCCCGCCGCCGCCGCGCCGATCGAGCGAAGCGTCGAGGGTGGCGCCGTCCGCGAAGCGATAGCGCACGGCCGTGCCTGAGGCGGTCTCACCGCACGCACCAGCGGCGGCGATGCCGACCGGCGTGGAGCACAGCGGCTCCGCGGTGCAGGGTGCGACATCCCCCATCAGCCATACCGCCCGGTCGATCGCCTCCACGTGGTGCTCCACGAAATGCCCGCCCGACAGGGCCGTGAACGCGATCCAGTTGCGCAGCCGCCAGGCACCGGCGGCGTCGCCCGCGACCGGCGGCCTCCACCAGGGCAGCCCGATGGCCGCGTGGGCGTGCAGGGACAGCGGCCGGCCGATCTCGCCGCCTCGAATCCGCGCAATCAGGTCGACCGTCGGCGCGTCGTGCCGAAAACAGAATCCCGACACCAGCGACAGCCCCGCGGCACGGCCGCGAACTGCGGCCGCCGCGGCCCGGACGACGCCGGCCGCGTCGACCGCCGCGGGCTTCTCGCAGTAGACGTGCCGTCCCGCGGCGATGGCGGCCTCGAGGTGCAGAGGCCGCGCGTGCGGTGGAGCCGCCAGGAGCACCAGATCCACGTCGCCCCCGATCACGTCGCGGAACGCCTGCTCCCCGACGAAGCGGCGCTCCGGCGGGCAGTCGAACTGCCCGCCGATGCCGCGGCTGAGCAGGTGGGCGGCCGAGGCGACCTGATCGGCGAAGAGGTCACCGAGCGCGACCACGCGGACCGCGGGATCGGCGGCGGCGGCCTGAAGGGCGGCCCCGGTGCCGCGGCCGCCACAGCCCACGAGCCCGACCCGGAGACGCTGACCGCCGCCGGCAAAAACACCGCCGCGCGGCATTGTCGCTGCCGCTGCCGTGGCGCCGAGGAACAACCGCCGCGACGCGACTGGCCCGCTCGCGGGGCCGGCGGCCGGGTGGGAGGGCAGGCCGGGAAACGTGGCGTCCGTGTGCATCTGTCGGTCTCCGGAGTGACGGGACGGGGGCTCCACCGCCGCATACTCTACGGCGTCTTTCGGCGGCGAAGCAAACCGCCTGATCACCGCGACGGCCGCCGCAGCCGCGACAGGAACCGCAGCAGCGGCTCCTCGAGCGCCACGGGCGCGGCACCAAACGCCTCCGTGAAGTCGCGCAGCCGCTCCTCCGGTGAATCGTCGGCGAGCGGCTCCTTGCGGGCAATGGTCCGCAGGTAGTCGACGAAGGCCTCGCGCCTGGTCTGCATCAGGAAGAAGGTGACCGCCCAGGCGCGGGCATAGGCATCGACGGCGCCCTCCGCCTCGCGAAACACCTGGTCGTCGACCACCATGCGTTCCAGGAACCCGGGCTCCTGCCGGGAGAGGAACCGCTCCAACCGCGGTCCGTTCACGCTGCCGATTCCCTTCCAGCCGCGCTGGCTGGAGAGATCCGGCGTCTCGAAGTACGTCGCCACTCCCTCGCTGACCCACACCGGCACGGGCGCGAGGCGGCGATGGAGGCCGCCGTTGAACGCCATCTGGTGCGTGGCCTCGTGCACCAGCGTCGCCACCAGTCCGGCGGCCTGGGGGCTCGTGAGGATGTCGAGTCCCGCCCGCGATGCCGCCTGCCCCGCCGGCCGCGCCACCGCGGCGCTGCCCGTGAGGTCGTAGGTTGTCACGCGGTTGGTCAGCAGGTTGTAGGAGCCGGCAACGCGCTCGACCGCGGCGCCGAGGTCGCGGGCGGCGAACTCCTCGTACCGCTGCCGGTCGGCGAAGATGACGACCACCAGCGGATGCGTGGGCTCCACGATCTCGACGCCGGCCTGCTTCCAGAAATTGGAGAAGGCGTCGTGGAGCCGCTCGAACAGGGCTGCGCACCACTGCGCGTAGGCCCGCGACGTGTCGTGGCAGACGCAGTAGTGCCGGGTGAGCAGCAGGTCGAAGCCGGGCGGCAGCTCACCGAGAATGCGCTGGCCGACGTCACGCGGCGAGTCCTTGCCGGCGGCGTCCGCCGCGGATCGGCCGCGGATCACGTCGGGCTGCAGCAGTTCCAGCCGCTGATCGGGCCGCTCGACCAGCAGCCCGCCGTCGACCGCCTCGACGACCACCGTCCCCTCCACGGTCCGGCGGCCACCGGTGTCTTCCACCTCGATGCGTTCGACGCCGGCCTCCGGCTGCGCTTCCACCGCCGGCGGCCCGGCCGTCACGGCCAGGGCCAGGGACAAGGCCAGAGCCGCGACGATCGCCGCCGCCGGAAAGCGGGCACCGCACCGGCGCGACGGCCGGCAAGCCGGCCGCTGAGCGTGGGTCTGCATGATCTGGAACGCCGGGGGACTTCGCGGGCCGGAGATGCTCACTATGCGAACAGGTTTGGGCGGGTTGGGAAAGCCGAACTGGTGCGAAAGAACACCTGGGCGGAATTTTGCCGGCCGCCCCGGGCCGCGTTGGCACGGGGCCGACCGGCCCGACGGCACTCGGGAGCCGTCGATTTGGTCTGGCCCGTCCCGCCCCAAGCGGATACGGTCCCGACGCCACAGCCCGCCAATCCCTCATCCCGACACCACCTTATCCATGACGCTCCCGCAGCGACTCCCCGCGCAGCGACTCCCCCCGCATGAACACCCGGCGCATGAGAACCGCGCGCCGCGAGGCTGGTCACACCGCGGGTCGGGGCCGCGGGTGTGCCTGGTGGTGCTCGCGGCCTTCGCCGCCGGCGGATGCGCCGGCTGGCGGCCCTGGAAGAGCAGCGACAAGCTCGCCCGCGCCGAGGAGAAGTACGGCCCCTCGGCAGACACCCGCATCAAGCGGCTCGCGGAGCGGTCCAAGGCGGTCGGCCCCTCTGCAGGCGAGCAGAAGCGGATCGAGTTCACGCAGGAACTGGTGGGCATGATGCTCGCGGAGCACGATCCCAGGGTGCGTTGCAGCATCCTCACGACGGCCGCGGAGTACGACACGGCCGCGGCCACGGCGATCTGCAAGGGCGGGCTCGAGGATCCCGACGACCGGGTGCGCATGGAGGCCTGCCGCGTCTGGGGCAAGCGGGGCGGCGCCGAGGCCGTGGAACTGCTGGCGACACGGTTCCGCACGGATACGGAGCTCGACGTGCGTCTCGAGGCCCTGCGGAGGCTCGGCACACTCAAGGACAAGGACGCGATCCCCGTGCTGGCACGGGCCCTCGAGGACGGCGACCCGGCGGTGCAGTACCGGGCGGTGGCGTCGCTGAAGGAAGTGAGCGGCCGCGACCTCGGCAACGACGTCAATGTCTGGCGTGAATGGGCCGCGGACCCCAACGGCAAGGCCGGCGAGTGGACGATCGCCGAGGGCTTCCGCCGGCTTCTCTGACGGGCCGCGCACGCGGCTGCTCCCGTCGCAGTGCCACCCCAGTGCCACCACACCGTCGCTGCACGGCGCTGGCGTCTTCGCAAACTGCGAGGGGCGGATGATCCGGGCAGGCTGCGCGGGCTGGTCTCCCTCGGCAGCCTGCCGCGACCCTCGGGAATTCAAGGCGGCGGGCAACTGTCGAAGGGCCCCATCAGCCGATACACCACGACACCGCCATGCAGCCGTCCGCCGAGACTCCGTTGTCCGCCCGCGATCCCCGCGTGGCCTCCACGATTCACACCATGCCCTGTACCACCTCCCGGCACGCCCCCGCCATCGCACGTTGCGGCAGGATCGCGGCCTGGATGCTGGCCGCGTCGTTCACGCTCGCCGGCCCCGGCTCCGCCCTCCAGCACGCCGCGCCGCCGACGAGCAAGACGTCGGGCCCCCGTCGCTTCCTCGACTCGCTCCTCGGCAAGCCACCGGAGGCGGAGCCGGCGTTCATCCAGGCGCCGATGCCTCCGGGCCCCGATCAGGTGAAGGAGCTCGAGCGGCTGGCGCGGGCCCCGAAGCCCACGACCGTGGCGGGAACGCCTGCGGCCCGGCCGCCCGTCGCGGCGCCACCGACAGCGCAGCCTGCCGCCGCTGTGCAGCGCCGCGAGGAGACGCCGGCACGGCCGCCCACGTGGGCCGAGACGGTCACGTTCGCAACGTCGCTGCGGTCGACCGCCGCGAAGGTGGCCGCCGACGCCGTCGACCCGTCGTTCAAGCCGGTCGCCAGGCCGCAGCCTCCGCGGCCCCCGGCCGTCACCACCGCCGCGGCGAAGAAGCCCGCTCCGGCCCACGCCGCGCCGACCGGCGCACAGAAGCCATCGGGCAGCGCCGCCCCGCCGACGGCCCGCTTCAACCGGCTGCGCGTGCAGATCGCCCAGACGCTCGCCGCCTACCAGCGGCGGCCGCTCAACACCGCCCAGCACACGCCCTGGGAGGTCATGCACGGATTCATCGCCTTCGGCATCCCCACCAAGGTCCGCGTCGGCGGACCGGGCGGTGATCCGGTCAACGCGATCGGCTGGGTCAACACCGGCGGCCGGTGCCACGGCCAGGTCATGCTGGCGGCGAGCGGTGACCGGCTCACCGCGCTTCGCGGCATCGGGGTGCAGGGGCACTCCGCGCAGTACCTCGCCATCATGGCCCAGTGCCGCGTCGCCATGAACTCGCCGATCACGATCCAGTCGAAGACCTACACCGTGGCCGATCTCGTGGCCGAGGAGAAGCTGTCGTGCAAGTCGGGGACCGAGCTGACGTTCGCACTGATCGCGCTCGCCCACTACCTGCCCACCGACGCCGAGTGGCAGTCGCGTGACGGGAAGGACTGGTCGCTCGCCCGGCTCGTCGAGGAGGAGATCGAGCAGCCGATCCGTGGGGCCCCCTGCGGCGGCACGCACCGGCTCTTCGGCCTCGCCTACGGCTGCCAGCGGCGGCTGCGGGCCACCGGCCGGCTCGACGGCGTCTACCTGCGGGCCGACAAGTTCGTTCGCGACTACCAGCAGTTCGCGCTCACGAAGCTGCAGAACCGCGACGGCTCGTTCAGCACCGAGTGGTTCAAGTATCCCGCCGACCGCGACGACGACATGGACCGGAAGATCCAGACCACCGGCCACATCCTCGAGTGGCTCGTGGCGTCGCTCGATCAGGAGGCGCTCTTCCAGCCGCGGGTCACGGCCGCCGTCGAGTTCCTCACCGCGTCATTGGCCCGCGAGCCCGGCCGCGACTGGAAGATCGGGCCGCTCGGGCACGCCCTGCACTCGCTCAACATCTATCAGGAGCGGGCCTGGGGCACGGTGCTGCCGGGCGGCATCGCCGCCTTCCACGGACCGATGAAGGCCGCCGACGCCCAGGTCGCGAAACTGCCCGACGCGGCCGGCGAGGCGGCGCCTCAGGGACCGGTGCGGCGCTAGCTGGCTCTGGAACGAGCCGACTGTGGAGAAAGCCCTCCGTGGCCTTTCTCCACGAGAACGAGCGGCGAAAAAACCAAGGTTTTTCGACGCTCGCTACCGCCGCCTCCAGCGGCGGATGACTTTCTCCGCGTTCAGCCGGCGGGCCACGGCGGTGCGCCGACAGCGCCGCGAGTTCTTGAACCCGCCGCGAACACGCCGTAGGCTTGCCGCACGGAGTCCCGAGGGGCGACGCCAGCGTGGCCTGGTGGCCTCGCGGCCGCGTTGCGCCGGCCGCCAGGTCGTTCCGCGTGCGGCAGGGAATCCGCCCCGGGTGCGGCCCATGACCTCCGTCGACCTTTCGCGACAGCTCGAGCAGCTCCTCGACGCCGCCGGTCGGCTGTACGAGGCGACGTCGTCGGCGGCGATCCTCCTGCTTGTCGAGCAGCGGCTCGACTGGCCCCGGGTGCGGAGCCTCGCGGGATCGGTGCCGGTGCTCGTGGCGGCCGACGACGAGGCGCATCTCGCCGGCGCCGCCGACCACGGGCTGCGGGGCGTGCCGCTCGACGTGGCCGGGCTGCCCGTGCACGAGCGGCTCACGCAGGCGTTGCTGGAATGCGTGGCGGCGGAACTGATCGCGCCCGAGGCCCAGGTGGTGGCGATCTACAGCGGCTTCGAGGCGGGCACGATCGACTCGGTGAGCGTGCTGCGACTGGAGGAGCACCTCGGCCAGCTCACCAGCCGCGACCTGCGGAACCTCGAGACGAAGGTGCCGCTGGAGACGCTCAAGATCGTCGTCGACCTCGCCGTGGAGATCGGCCGCGAGGGCCGCGAGGGCAAGCCGGTGGGCACGCTCTTCGTGGTGGGCGACACCCGCAAGGTGCTCCAGTCGAGCCACGCCACCGGCTACGACCCCGTCCGCGGCTACAGCCGTTCCGAGCGCAAGCTCACCGACCCGCGCGTGCGCGAGGGGATCAAGGAGATCGCCCAGCTCGACGGCGCGTTCGTGGTCGGCGCCGACGGCACGGTCGAGGGCGCGGCCCGCTACATCGACGCCTCGGCCGAGAACGTCTCGGTGGCGAAGGGGCTCGGCGCTCGGCACTGGGCGGCGGCGGCCATCACGCGCCGCACCCGCAGCGTGGCCGTGGCCGTCAGCGAGACGAGCGGCACCGTGCGGATCTTCCAGAACGGCGAGGTCGTGCTCCGCATCGAGCCCTTCCGTCGGGCGATGAAGTGGAAGGACTTCGAGTACGAGCCGCCCAGCGGCGACTGAGTTCACGAAAAACATCGCAGCTGCTTCACGAAAAACATCGCAGCTGCTTCACGAAAAACATCGCAGCTGCTTCACGAAAAACATCGCATCCTGCGATTTTTTCTTGGCGGGCTCCGCCCGCTGGTGCTGCGCGTCGCATCCATGCGACGCTGCACAGACGTAGCGCCATCCAACGCAGGCGAAGGCTTGCCCAACTCAGCCTCTTGGCGGGCTCCGCCCGCTGGTGCTGCGCGAATAGCTTCACGAAAAACATCGCATCCTGCGATTTTTTCCTGGAAACCTCCGGTTTCTGGTGCTGCGCGTCGCATCCATGCGACACAGCGATGTGGTGATGCATCGCTGGAGTGAGACTGCCCGCTTCTGTGGCGTCCGTGAGGGGCTGCCCGTGCCCCGAGAGCCGGCGTAGCTGGCAAGCGCAGGCATGGATGCCGAAGCGCAGCCAGCTCCGAGTGAGCAGAGGCCCGGAGGGCCGGAGCGAACGTCCGGCGACGGGGCACGGGCAGCCCCGAACCGTAGAGAGCACGCTGACGCAGCGTGTTTCGCGCACTTGCGCGCGTGCGGCGGTTTCCGCCCCTTTACGGCGGGCGCCCAGCCGCAGAGGATTGGGGCCGACATGCCACACGCCCCGCCCGCAGCGCCGATGCCCGCAGCAGCCGCCCCCGACCTGCACGGCCGCACGGTCTGGGTGATCGACACGCTCTCGCGGGTCTACCAGCTCTTCCACGCGCTGCCGGAGATGGCCGCCCCCGACGGCACGCCGGTGTCGGCGGTGTTCGGCTTCACCCGCGACCTGCTCGACATCATCGAGAAGAAGCGGCCCGACTATCTCTTCTGCGGCCTCGATGCCCCGGGCCCCACCTTCCGGCACGAGCGATTCGCCGACTACAAGGCGACGCGGGCCGAGATGCCGGCCGACCTCGTGCCGCAGATTCCCCTGATCCGCCGGCTGCTGGAGGTGATGGGGATTCCGTGCCTCGAGAAGAGCGGCTTCGAGGCCGACGACCTGCTCGCCACGCTGGCCGTCCGCACCGTGGCGGCGGGGGGCGACTGCATCATCGCCACGTCTGACAAGGATGCGCGGCAGTTGCTCGGCGACCACGTGCGGCTCCTGAACCTCCGCACCAACGCCCACATCGGTCCCGCGGAACTGCTCGCCGAATGGGGCATCCGGCCCGATCAGGTCGTCGACTTCCTCGCCCTCGTCGGCGACGCCGTCGACAATGTGCCCGGCGTGCCCGGCATCGGCCCCAAGGGCGCGACGGAACTGCTCGCGGCCCACGGCTCGCTCGATGCGCTGCTCGCGCACGCCGACGAGGTCTCCGGTGCGAAGCGGCGGGAGAACCTCCGCCTGCATGCCGACACCGCGCGGGCCGGCCGCGAACTGATCCGGCTCGATGCCGCCGTGCCGATCGAGATCCCGTGGGAGGCGGGGCGGTGCCATGCCCCCGATGCCGCCCGGCTGGCCGACTTCCTGCGGGAGATGGGGTTCAGGAGCCTGCTCGCGAAGGTGCTCCAGTCCGCTCCGGCCCGTCCGCCGGCGGCGCGGTCTGCGACTGGCCGCGCCCAGCCCGGCCGCACCCAGCCCGCGCAGGCGGCGGCCGAGCGGCGGGCCGAACCGACGCTCTTCGACCTCGACGGCGAGGAGCCGCCCACGGGCCCCGTGGAGCCGGCCGACGAGGCGGAGGCGGCACGGCTCGCCTCGCTGCTGCGGGCCGCCGCGCCGATCGCGGTCTGCTGCGTGCCCGCCGCCGACGGAGGCTCGATCCTGTCGCTCCCGGCCGGCGCGGTGCTGCGGGCCGGCGACGTGGAGGTCTGGATCACTCCCCTCAGGCTCGCTGCGAGCGCCGCGATCCGCGGTCTGCTCGCCGACCCGACGGTGCCGAAAACAGGCCATGACCTCAAGCGGCAGACGCTCTGGCTGCGGGCGGCCGGCGCCGATCTGGCGGGCCGCGCCTGCGACACCATGCTGGCCGCCTACCTGCTCGATGCCGGCGAGCGCAACCTCGGGCTCACCGAGGTGGCGGTGCGGCACGCCGCAGATCGCGCGGTCGTGGCGGGGATCGACCGGCCGACGTCGCCGGCGGACGCGGCGGCGGCCTGCCACGTCGTCGCCGACCTGGCGACGAGGCTGCCCGAGGCGCTCGAAGAGGCGGGCCTCGGCAGGCTCTTCACCGAGCTGGAGATGCCGCTGGCCGGCGTGCTGGCCGACATGGAATACCGCGGCGTGCGGATCGACCGCGACGTGCTCGCGACGCTCTCCACGGAATATGCCCGGCGGCTGGCGGCGCTCGAGGCCGAACTGCACCGGCTCGCCGGGCACCCGTTCGCCATCGCCTCCCCCGTGCAGGTGCGGGCCGTGCTGTTCGACGAGCTCGCGCTGCCGGTCGTGAAGCGGACGAAGACGGGCCCCAGCACCGACGCCGAGGTGCTCGAGGAACTCGCCCCGCTCCACCCGCTGCCGGCGCTGCTGCTGGAGCACCGCAAGTACGCGAAGCTCAAGAGCACCTACGTCGACGCCCTGCCGGACCTCGTCGCTCCGGCCACCGGCAGGATCCACACCACGTTTAACCAGACCGTGACGGCGACGGGCAGGCTGAGCTCGAGCGACCCCAATCTGCAGAACATCCCGATCCGGACCGCCGAAGGGCAACAGATCCGCGCGGCCTTCCTGCCGCGCGAGCCGGGCTGGCGGTTCATCGCGGCCGACTACTCGCAGATCGAGCTCCGCATCCTGGCGCACCTCTCCGGCGACACCCGCATGCGCGAGGCCTTCGCCGCCGGCGAGGACATCCACGCCCGCACGGCGGCGACGGTGTTCGGCGTCGAGCCGGCGGATGTGACCGCGTCGATGCGGCGGACCGCGAAGGCGGTGAACTTCGGCATCCTCTACGGCCAGAGCAGCTTCGGGCTGGCGAAGGCGCTCGGCATCCCCCAGCCCGACGCCGCCGCGTTCATCGCCGCATACTTCCGCTCGTTCGCCGGCGCGGAGGCGTTCATGGACGAGGTGCTCGATCGCTGCAGTCGTGACGGCTGCGTGACCACGATGCTGGGACGCCGGCGGACGATCGCCGGCGTCCGCGATCGCGCCCGCCGCCGCGCCGCCGCCGGGGGCTTCACCCTCACGCTCCCGGAGCGGACGGCGATCAACACGGTCGTGCAGGGCTCGGCCGCCGACCTGATCAAGCTGGCCATGCTGGGCGTGGACCGGCGGCTCAAGGCCGCGGGCGTCCAGGCCGGCCTGGTCCTGCAGATCCACGACGAGCTCGTGCTCGAGTCGCCGCCGTCCGAGGTGGAGCAGGTGACGCGGATCGTCGTCGAGGAGATGATGTCGGCGATGTCGCTCGACGTGCCCCTCGACGTGACCGTGCACGAGGGGGCGACCTGGGCGGAATGCGAGAAGGCGCGGCCGGCCGCGCCGGCCCCCGGCCACACCGCCTCCGACGGCTCCCACCCATGATCGTCATCGGCCCATGATCGTCATCGGACTGACCGGCAGGATCGGCGCGGGAAAATCGACCGTGGCGGCGCGGTTCGCGGACCACGGCGCCGGCGTGATCGACGCCGATCGCATCGCGCACGAGGTGCTCGAAGAGGCCGACGTCCGGCGGGAACTGGCGGAGCGGTTCGGCCCCCGGGTGCTCGGCGAGGACGGCCGGATCCGCCGCCGGTCGGTGGCAGAGCTCGTGTTCGGGCCGACGCCGGAGCATGCGCGGTCCCTCGAGGCCCTCGAGGCCGTCGTGCACCCGCGGGTCCGTCGCCGGATCGCCGCGGAATTAGCTGCCGCAGAACTGGCCGCCGCACAGCGTCAGGCCGCGGAGCGGACCGGCGGCCGCGACGTCCTCGTGCTCGACGTGCCGCTGCTCGTGCAGTCCGGCTGGGACGCCTCCTGCGATCTGATCGTGGTCGTGGAATGCGCCGAGGCCGTCCGCCGCGCGCGGCTGGCCGCGCGAGGCTGGACACCGTCCCAGCAGGCCGCCCGCGACTCGGCCTGGCAGCGGAAATACGCCGCGGCACACCTGCCCGCTGACAAAATCCTCACCGTGGATGCCTCCGGCGACTTGGCATATACTTCTGCACAAGTCGACCGCATCTGGTCAGGACTCTTCGACTGACCGGCGGCGGCTCGGGGGGCTGTCTCGACGGGCCATGCGCGGCCTCGACCTCCCCGCCATTCCCTCCCGCCCCAGCCGTTTCCCGCCCCTTCGCATCCCGCGGCAGCCGCCGCGGCCGAGAGCCTCCCATGCCCCCGTCCGATCCCGCCGATCCGGATCCGCGCGACGCCCCCGAGCGCGAGCCGATGTCGCTCGCCGAGGAGATCGCCGCCGAGGTCAAGGAGGGCGTCGACATCAGCGACCACTACGAATCGCTCAAGAAGGGCGACTCGGAGGTGGCGGCGCTGCAGAAGCTGTCGATGCAGGAGCTGGTCGACCTGGCCCGCCAGGAGCAGCTCGGCGACGTCAGCGGCGTGAAGAAGAACGACCTCGTGTTCCGGATCCTGAAGGAGCGGGTGAAGCTCAACGGCCTGATGTTCGGCGAGGGCACGCTCGAGATCCTGCCCGACGGCTTCGGCTTTCTCCGCAGCCCGGAGCACCACTATCTCTCGTGCCCCGACGACATCTACGTCTCCCCGAGCCAGGTCCGGCGGTTCGGCCTGCGCAACGGCATGAGCATCGCGGGCCAGATCCGGCCGCCGAAGGAGAGCGAGCGCTACTTCGCGCTCTTGCGTGTCGAGGCGATCAACGGAGAGGACCCCGCCAAGCTGTCGACGCGGGTCTTCTTCGACGACCTCACGCCGCTGCACCCGGACGAGCGGATCGTGCTGGAGACGACCGCGGAGGAGACGGCCACGCGGGTGCTCGACCTGGTCGTGCCGATCGGCTTCGGCCAGCGCGGGCTGATCGTGAGCCCGCCGCGGGCCGGCAAGACGGTCCTCATGCAAAAAATGGCCAAGTCGGTGCTGGCCAACTATCCCGACGCCTACGTCTTCATGCTGCTCATCGACGAGCGGCCGGAAGAGGTCACCGACATGGAACGGCAGGTGAGCGGGCCCTCCTGCGAGGTGATCAGCTCGACCTTCGACGAGAACTCGAGCCGGCACGTGCAGGTGGCCGACATGGTGCTCGAGAAGGCGAAGCGGCTCGTCGAATACGGCCGCGACGTCGTCATCTTTCTCGATTCGATCACCCGGCTGGCCCGAGCCTGGAACTCCGAGGTGCCCAACTCCGGAAAGATCCTCTCCGGCGGCGTCGACTCCAACGCCCTCCAGCGGCCGAAGCGGTTCTTCGGCAGCGCCCGCAAGGTGGAGGAGGGGGGCTCGCTGACGATCATCGCCACGGCGCTGGTCGACACGGGCAGCAAGATGGACGACGTGATCTTCGAGGAGTTCAAGGGCACGGGCAACAACGAGATCGTGCTCGACCGCCGGCTCGTCGACAAGCGGATCTACCCGGCGATCGACATCAATCGCTCCGGCACCCGCCGCGAGGAGATGCTGCTCGAGGCGGACGAATACCGGCGCATCTGCGTGCTGCGGCGGGTGCTCTGCGAGATGAACCCCACCGACGCGATGGAACTCCTGGTCAACCGGCTCGCGAAGACGAAGTCGAACGCCGAGTTTCTCGCGAGCCTCAAGTCATGAGTGGCCGCCGATGCGCGAGGGCATGAACGTCTTCAGGGGCCGCACCGACCGGCTGCCGCCGACCGCCCGGATGGGCGTCGTCGTGTCGCGGTACAACGAGCCCGTGACCGGACGGATGCTGGACGGCGCCGTGGCGACGCTGACCGCAGCCGGACTGCCGGCCGACCGGATCGACGTGGCCTGGGTGCCGGGTTCGTTCGAGCTGCCGTTGGTGGCCGACGCGATGGCGGCCGGCGGCCGCTACGCCGCGGTGCTCTGCCTCGGCGCCATCATCCGCGGCGAGACGACGCACGACCAGCACATCGCCCGCGCCGTGGCCACCGGCATCGAGGCGATCGGCCGCAGCCGCGGGCTGCCCGTCTTGTTCGGCGTGCTCACCTGCGATACGCTCGCGCAGGCCTTGGCTCGGGCCGGCGGCGACGCCGCCGACGGCTTCGCCGGCAACAAGGGCGCGGAGTGCGCCGCTGCGGCCATCGAGATGCTGTCGCTGCTCGACGGCCTGGCGGCACGGGACGCCTCCACGGCCCGCTGACTCCCGCCCGCGAGCCCGCCGCCCACCTCCCGACTTCATCACGCCGACTTCCCGATCACGCCGACCTCCCGCCCCGACAGACGCCTTCATGCCCAGCCGCCGCCGCGCCCGCGAGATCGCCCTGCAGTCGCTCTACCAGCTCGAGGTGAATCCGGAGAGCGGCACGGAGCGGCTCGAGGGCTTCCTGCAGGGCCGGCTGCGGGCGGCCGCGCTCGTCGACTTCGCCCGCACGATCGTGGAAGGGGTGCTGGCGGAGCGAGCGGCGATCGACACGCAGCTCGACTCCCGCAGCGAGCACTGGCGGGTGTCGCGGATGGCCGCGACAGACAGGGCGGTGCTGCGGATCGCCGCGTTCGAGCTTCTCCACACCGACGTTCCCGGCCCTGTGGCGGTGAACGAGGCGATCGAGCTCGCCCGCCGCTACGGCACGGCCGCATCGCCGCGGTTCGTGGCGGGCATCCTCGGCCGGCTGCTCGCCGACCGCGACGGCCTGCCTGGTGGCACGCCCGCGGCGGCATCCTGAGGGCAGATCGATGGCACTCTTCCGATTCGGACGCACGCCGCCCCCCGACGAGCCGCCGCCGAGCACCGCTGCGGACGGGGCCACGCCCGCGCCGGCGGCGCCGGGCCTCCTCGACCGGCTCCGCGCCGGGCTGGCCAAGACCGCCCGCGTGCTCGGCACCGACGTCCGCGACCTCTTCAAACGCGAGGGCCGGCTGGTCGACGAGGGATTTCTGGAGGAGCTCCGTGCCGCGCTCGTCCGCACCGACATGGGGCCCGCCGCCGCGGAGGCGATCGTCGTCGACGTCCGCGACCGGCTCCGCGCCCGGGTGGTCGACCCCGACGTCGTGCTCGATTCGATCCGCCGGCAATTGCTCGCCCGGCTGGAGCGGACCGGCGCCACGCTCGCGACGGCGGCCTCAGGCCCGACCGTCATCCTCGTCACGGGCGTGAACGGCTCGGGCAAGACGACGTCGATCGCCAAGCTCACCCGGCTCTTCACCCGGGACGGGAAGCGGGTGGTGCTCGGCGCCGGCGACACGTTCCGTGCCGCGGCCGTCGAGCAGCTGGCGATGTGGGCCGGCCGACTCGGTGCCGAGATCGTCCGCGGCGAGCCCGGCAGCGATCCGGCCAGCGTGGCGCATCGCGCCGTGGCGCGGGCGCTCGAGGGAGGCTTCGACGTCTGCATCATCGACACCGCAGGCCGGCTGCAGACCCAGTCGAACCTCATGCAGGAGCTCTCCAAGATCCGCCGCGTGATCGCCAAGCAGATCCCCGACGCACCGCACGAGACGCTCCTCGTGATCGACGCCACGGCGGGCCAAAACGCCCTCTCGCAGGCGAAGGGATTCAAGGAGGCGGCGGGCTGCACAGGCATCGTGCTGGCCAAGCTCGACGGGTCGGCCCGCGGCGGTGTGATCGTGCCCGTGACGGAGCAGTTCGGCCTGCCCGTGAAGCTCGTGGGGCTCGGCGAGTCGGCCGATGACCTGGAGGTCTTCGTGCCCGAACGCTTCGTGGCGGCGCTGCTCGAGGGGGCATTCGCCCCGGCCGCCTGAGCTACGGACCGTCCGCCACAGGGACCGTCCGCCACAGGGACCGTCCGCCACAGGGACCGTCCGACACACGGACCGGCCACCACAGCGACGGGTCGACGGTGGGCCCGAACCGCCCGCCCAGCCGGAAGAGTCGCCCCGGAGCACCGGTCCGGTCGCGGCAACCTTGCGGCTCCGTGAGTCGCCCCGAGAAGTCTGCGCGTTCCCCGGGCCGATACGAGGGGAGTCGGGGGGAAGGTGTGGTTTCGTGGCGGCGGAACCAGCAGGCGCCCGTGCTCCCCATCACCACCATGACGGGTTCGTCGCGGCACACGCGGCGGACCTCTTCACACCACAGGATTGGGAGCCCTCAGGACCATGCCCACACGCACCTTCAAGCTGCCGCTCTGGGTGGCCGCGGGACTGCTGACCACCAGCACCGCGTTCGCCCAGGCCCCCGTTGTGCCGAACGTCCCCCAGGAAGACGCCTACCAGCTGAGGGCCCTGCCGCCGCAGGAGGCCCAGGAGGAGGCGGAGACGGCCGTCCCCAACCGCTACCTCGAGACCGAGTTCCTGAAGAGCCGGGGCATCTCGACCTACGGCTGGATCGACGCCGGCATCGGCGCCAACAACTGGGGCAGTCCGTTCAACGGTCCGATCACGTTCAACGACCGCAACTGGCAGGGCCAGATGAACCAGCTCTACCTCGTCAACGAGAAGGTGCTCGACACCGAGGACGGCGGCTGGGACCTTGGCGGCCGCATCGACCTGCTCTACGGCACGGACTACATCTACAACTCCGCCCGCGGCTTGGACGCGACGCTCAACAACCAGCCGAACCAGTTCGGCGTCAATGGCGCCCCGAACTGGTCGTCGAGCAAGGACTACGGCCTCAACATCCCGCAGATGTATGCGGAGGTGGGCGTCGGCAACCATGCCGTTCGGTTCGGCCACTTCTACACCATCATCGGGTACGAAGTCGTGCCGGCCATCGGCAACTTCTTCTACACGCACGCCTACACGATGCAGTACGGCGAGCCGTTTACCCACACCGGCATCCTCGACACCTGGAAGGCCAACGACCAGTTGACGGTGTATGCCGGTATCACGAACGGCTGGGACAACTACAGCGATCCCATCAACAGCGTGCCGATCGTGAACACCGGCTACCCGGGCTGGAACAGCAACGCTGCCTTCCTGGGCGGTATGGCGTTCAAGAGCTCCGACGAAAAGCAGGCGCTCACGATGTGCGTCTCGAGCGGCAACGAGCCATATCTCGTCGGCGGCGTGAACGGCCCGAACTACGCCGGCAACCGCTCGGTCATGAGCACGGTCTACACCAACGAGCTGAGTGACAAGGTCACCTACGTGTTCCAAAACGACAACGGCTGGCAGTTCAGCGCCGTCGGCATCAATCCGGTGCAGGGACAGCAGGCGGACCTCGCACAGTGGTACGGCATCAACCAGTACCTCTTCTACAACGTGAGCGAGACGCTGGTGGCCGGCATGCGGTTTGAGTGGTTCCGCGACAACAACGGGTACCGCGTCTTGGCTCCGATCCGCAACGCGATCTCCGGCGGCCCGGCGATCGGCGGGTTCCAGGGCAACTTCTGGCAGGCCACGTGGGGTCTGAACTGGAAGCCCAATCGCAACTGGATCATCCGTCCGGAGCTGCGGTACGACTGGTACTCGCCGGATTCCCCCGGTGGCCCGCTGCCCTTCGGCCCCACCTTCGGCACCGCCAACGGTCCGGGTGGCAGCCAGTACGGCCAGCTCTACGGCGGCTGCGACGCGATCTGGCAGTTTTAAATGTCCCGCCTGCGGGGCCATCCATGGCCCCCGCAGGCTCCGGCAGGGCACGGACCTGTCCGTGCCCTGCCTCACGCGAGGCGAGCCTCCAGCTCGCCAGCACAGAGCGAGATCAAGCGAGGCCCGCCGGAAACGGTGGGCCTCGCCGCTTTTGCACTGCGCCAAGGCCGCACGGCATGGATGCCGTGCCCAGTACCGGCCGGCGGCCGCCGGCCTCAAGGACAGCGAGCCCGGAGGGCTCGGCTGGACGTGAAGCAAGCCCCCCGCAGGCTCCGGCAGGGCACGGACCTGTCCGTGCCCTGCCTCACGCAAGGCGAGCCTCCAGCTCGCCAGCACAGCGCGAGATCAAGCGAGGCCCGCCGGAAACGGTGGGCCTCGCCGCTTTTGAACTGCACTCGTGCGGGGGCCTCTCGACCCCCGGGACAGAGCCCGTATCACGCCGACGATTCGTCGTAAGTCCATAAAACCAGTCGCATCCAGGCTTATTCGGAAAGACAGGCAAGATAGGCAATGCGGGGAGCTGTACGGAATTTTTCGGTGCCGCTAGGTTCGATGACTGGATTTCCTCGATTCCTGGCCCGGAACTGCAACGAAACCTCTTGAGGACGACGCGCTCTGCCCGATGACAGAGGGTGTTCGTTCGTGGGGAGAACAAAATGACGACCGACCGCACCGCCGGCCGCCTTGGCCCTCTGTTTCGCTGCCTGACGCTGTTCGTTGCCCTGGCGGCGATCGCCTGCGTCATGGTGGGGAGGCTGTCCGCGGCCGAACGCTGGCTGACGAGCTACGAGTCCGCCATGGAATCGGCCCGGGAGACGGGCCGACCCGTCCTCACGATCTTCACTGGCAGCGACTGGTGCCCCCACTGCCGGACGCTGGAAGACAACGTGCTCGCCAGCGACGCCTTCCAGTCATGGGCCGACGGACGGGTGGTCCTGCTCATGGTCGACCTGCCCCAGCACGGCATTTCCCAGGCAGTCCGATCGGAGCGGTCCCAGGTCTGCATCAAGTACGGCGTGCGGACATTCCCCAGCGGCCTGCTGATCGGACCGGACGGCCAGAAGATCGCCCTGCAGACTGGATATGCCGGCGCGTCCCCAGAGACCTGGATTGCCCATTTTGACAGCCACCTGCCCGCCCAGCCCCAGCCCGACATGGTCAGCGCGAGCCGGGTGCTGCCGTCGCTCGACAAGGCGGTGGAAACGGCCAAAACATCGAAGCGTCCGATCCTGTTGCTCGTGTCGAAGTCGGGCGATTCCACGGCCTCTTCACGGGTGGCGTCGCTGATCAACGACCCCGAGTTCGAGTCGTTCGCCCACGACAATTTCGTGGTCGCGAGCGTACCCCCCGCCGACGAAAGCGGCTCCCAGGCCGACCAGACCATGGAAATGCTGCTCGGCGGCGTCGAACTGGCCCCCGAAGCGGTGGAACTCATCGTCACGGACGACGGGCAGACGCCGCTGTTCAGCCAGTCTGCCTCTCAGCCGCCCCAGCGGATCGTGAGCGGCCTCCGCCGCTTCCTGGCGGCCAGGCAGTCGGCCCGCAACGTCAGCCAGCGGCGGTAGCAGGCTGCAGAGCCTCCCCGTGCGATGCGCCGTACGACTCGTCGCCGGCGGCCGTGCGAAACGTGGCAGCCTCGGCGTTGAGCGCGTCGATCGACCGGCGCAGCTCGTCGAGCGCGGCGGAGAAGACGGCCACGGAGGCGGCCGACTCGCCGGCCCCGTCGCGGAGCGATTCCATGGCGTCGCGGATCTGCCGGGCTCCGCGTGACTGGGCCTGCATCCCCTCGTGCACGCCGTCGAGCGACCGGGTGACCTCCTGGACCGGCTCGATGATCCGCCCCAGCTTCTCGCTCACGGCCGCCACCTCGCCGATCCGGCCGCTGACCTCGTTGCGGAATCGATCCATCTCCATCGTGCCGCTCGAGACGGCCGCCTGCATGTCCCGCACCATCCGTTCGATGTCCTTGGTGGCCAGGGCGGTCTGATCGGCAAGCCGGCGGATCTCCTGGGCGACGATGCGAAATCCCCGCCCCGACTCGCCCGCTTTCTCAGCCTCGATCGTGGCGTTTACCGAGAGCAGGTTGGTCTGGTCGGCTACCTTGGCGATGGTCGTGACCACCGACGTGATGCCGGCGGCGCGCTGGCTGATCGTGGCGAGCTTGCGGGAGAACGCGTCGAGCGATTCATCGAGCTGCTGCATCGACGCGGTCATTCCCTCGAGGCCGCCGCGGCCCTCGTCCGCCACGCGGGCCGCCTCGCGGGCCACGGCGGTGACGTCGCCGGTCGCCGCGAGCAATTGCTCGCTGGTGGCCGAGATCGCCGCCGCCGCGTTCGAGACGTCCTGTGCGGAGCCGCTGAACCTGCGGACGGCACGGTCCTGACGGGCGAGCGCCGCGGCCGTGTCGGCCTCCACGCCGGCGAGCCGCGTGCCGGCAGCCTGGATGCGTCCGATCAGGCTGCCGAGCGCGTTCGTCATGCGGCCGAGTGCCGCCAGCAGCCGCCCCACCTCGTGCCCGCCCGTGGCCTCCACCCGGGCCGTGATGTCGTTTCGTGCGGTGAGGTCGCCCGAGGCGATTGCTTCCGCCGCGGCCACCGCCTGCCGCACGGGCCGCACCAGCGACGTCGCCAGCCAGATCGCCCCGCAGATTCCCGGCAGGCCGACCAGTGTCGCCGCGAGAATCGCCGACACCGCCTGCCACCAGAGCGCGTCCCTGCTCGACTCCGCGGAGATCGCCAGCAGCACGGCGCCGGCGGACTGTCCGTCCCGCCGCCGCACCGGCGCGGCGACCCGGTAGAGGCCGCCGTCGAGACGGCCGACGGCGCGGGCTGAGGCGATGCAGTCACGGGCGAGCGCGGCGTCGCCGGTGTCGACCGCCTCGGGCAGGTCCGTCACCGTGCCCGCGGGGCCGCGCTGCCTGCCCACGACGGTCGCCAGTCGCGCGTCGAGGATCCGCACGGTGCGGATGTCGCCCCCGGTCCGCCGTCCGGCTCCGCCTTCATCCGGCCCTCCTGCACCGGGCCCTTCTTTGGAAGAGGGGGCACGGGCGCCCACGTCGCCGGCCAGCAGGTCGTCGACGAGCCGCACCACGCCGAGCTCGCGGTCGAGCCTGCCGAGAAACGTCGCCTCGCGGCCAACCTGCACGATCCGCGGACCGTCGACGCCGCCCACGCCGACGTACTTGAAGATCCGGTCGTCGATCTCGCGCCTCCGCGCTTCCTGCACGACCCCGGAGCCGCCGTTCTCCAGCAGCCTCCAGAAGACGTGCGCCTGTGGGTGGCGTGCCGCATCGGGCGAGAAGACGAACGGCTGACGACCGCCACCGGCGTGCCCGCCGTCGGTATGGATGTAGGCCCGGCCATCGGCGTCGGTCGCCAGGAACTCCACGGCCCCGTGCCCGCCGGCATCCCGCAGCCGCGCCGTGATCTCGTCGCCGGTCCAGCCCGCCTTCTCGGCGGCCGCGACGAACTGCGCGACCAGCCGCGCCTGCGTGAGCATCTCGCCGCCGAGTTCCTCCTCGACCTGGCCCGGGACACCTTCGGCGAAGGCGACGGTCCGCGCCAGGATCTCGGCGATCCGCGCGCCGTTCTCGCGGGCCTCGTTCACCAGCGCCCACCGCGCCGCGAACGTCTGCAGGAGGGTGTTGACGAGCACCGCAGCCAGCACGAGCAGGGCGGCGGCGAGGGCGATCCGCGAGCGCAGGGACATGGAGTGGCTCCGCGGGCGCGTGGCACCGACCCGCAGCAGCAAGGCTAGTGTGCGGCCGGAGCCGCCGCCAGTTTCCGGGATGACGGCGCCGATCGCGGCATCCCCGCCGTCACGACCGCGCCAACCGGCCTCCCGCTCCCCACTGGCCGAGGCGGGGGTCGAACCCGCACGGAGATTGCTCTCCACAGGATTTTAAGTCCCGTGCGTCTGCCTGTTTCGCCACTCGGCCGCCGCCGGGCCCGGGCCACCGGTCGTGATCCGGCGATCGTATCGCCGGCCCGACGAACGCTGCAAATGAGGCACCCCACCGCTGGCGCAGGGGCGAAGCGGCTACAATTCGGTCCGCTCTGCGGCCGCCGGCCGCCAAGCGTCTGGCGTCAGGCGTCGGCGCGATCCCCGGCCGCTGCGTCGTGTTCCTCCTGCCCCACATTCCCGCACCGGAAAGACCGTGCCCCCATCGACACCCTCCGCCGTCGCCTTGCCGGGCATCGACGGCTTCCTCGGCTCGCGGGCTTCGTTCGGAATGGACCTCGTGCTGGTGGTGCTGATCGCCCTCCTGCCGGTGCTCGCCTGGAGCATCTATCTGGTGAGCCGGCGGCGGAACTACGCGGCCCACCGTCGGCTGCAGATCTTCGTCGCCGTGGCGCTGCTCGCGGCCATCGTGGTCTTCGAGGTCGACATCCGGCTGCTGAGCGATTGGAGGCTCCGCGCGGCCCCGAGCCCCTGGTGGCCCGCCGGCGTGCTGACGGCACTCGGCATCCACCTGGTGTTCGCCGTGTCGTCGCTCGCGCTCTGGGCGTGGGTGCTGTGGGAGGCGGTGAAACGGTTCCCCGTGCCCCCCGCGCCGGGCACCCACGGGCCGCGACACCGGCGGATGGCCCGCCTCGCTGCCGCCGATCTGGTGCTCACCGCCGTGACCGGCAGCGTCTTCTACTGGTTGGCCTTCGTCGCCACCTGACGGCCGTCGGTCGCCGCAACCCAGCGGCAGATCGCCAGCCCGCCGAAGTAGAGCAGGCACAGCGGGATCGCCAGGAAGAGCAGGCTGTAGGGATCGGCGGGCGTAAGAATGGCCGACACGACGAAGATCACGATCACTGCGATCCGCCACTGGGCGGCGTAGGTCGCCGCGTCGAAGATGCCGATCCGCTCGAGGAACAGCATCACCAGCGGCAGCTGGAAGCCCAGGCCGAAGCCGATCGGCAGGATGAGCACGAACCCCAGCCACTCGCTGATCCGCGGATCGGGGTCGAGGCCGAGCCACTCGTTGAACTCGAGCAGGTAGTCGAGCACGAAATCGAAGACGAAGAAGAATGCCAGGGCCACGCCCGCGAGGAACAGGCCCACGCTGATCGGCAGGAAGACCCAGACCCACCGCTTCTCGTGCGTGTAGAGACCGGCGGCCACGAACGTCCAGAGCTGGTAGAAGATCCAGGGGCTGGCCAGCACCACGCCGGTGAGCAGCGCCGCCTTCACGTAGATGCCGAACGCCTCCTGGGCGCTCAGGGTCGTGATGCTGACCCGCGGATCGCGGGTCAGCGGCTGCCACAGGAGCATCGGCACGAGCGCGTCGAGCGCGAATGCGGGATTCCCCTCCTGGGGCCCGGCGGCGGCCGGGTTGGCCCTGCCCGGCGCGGCGGCCGGGCCTGCCTCGCCCGGCGCGGCGGCCGGGCCTGCCTCGCCCGGCGCGGCAGCCGGGCCTGGACCGCCCGGCGCGGAGGCCGGGCTTGGACCGCCCGACGCGGCGGCCGGGCCGAGCACCATCCGCAGTCGGTCGGGATGCACCTCGCGCAGCTCGAACGACATTCCATGCCGTTCGACGGCGTCGACGATCTCGTCTCGGGAATAGGGCAGGGGGGGACCGCCGGCCAGACGCGGCTGCCAGGTGTCGAACGTCTCGATCGCCCGTTCGGAGTAGTACTTTCCCAGGGCGCGGCGCAGGGGCTGCTCAATCAGGTGCACGACCGGCCGGGCCACGAAGAATCCCACCAGCACCGCCAGCAGCAGCCCGATCGCCGCCCGGATCAGGCAGACCCGCAGCTCTTCGAGGTGCTCGCCGAAGGTCATCGTCGAGCTCTGGAACAGGTCCTCGTCCGACGTGCGCGGCATGATGGCTCGATCCGCCTATCGGCCGGCGTGGCCGATGGGCGTGCTCGTGATGTTTCGTCAAGAATGTGGCGGTCGAAGCCGCTCACTGCAGCTCCGGGATCGGCCGTGTGATGACCGCCGACCGCCCCCCGACTTATACTCCAAAAACGGCTTCTCTGCCGGGAAAAGACGCCGCTTCTCGGATGGTGCCCATGCCGGTCGCACGCCGCCGATTCCGCACCACCGTCGCCACCGCGATCACCGGCACGGCCCGTCGTGAGCTGCGTCCGCTGTGGGGTCCTGGGTCGCTGGCTGCCGGACTGACTGCCGGACTAACTCTCAGACTGGCTGTCGGATTGGCCGCCGCGGTCTTCACCTGCCGGGCCACCAATGCCGGCGACGCAGCGCCGCCGCCGGCTGCGAGACGGCTGCTCGCCGCGGGGGAGGTGGCAGCGGAGCGCGGCTGGCTCGCCACGGCCCGCGACCACTGGCAGGCCGCGGCCGAAGCCGCGGAGCGGGACGGCGACTCGGCAACACGGACGCAGGCTGTCGCCCACATGACGACGCTCGACGCCGTCGCCCGTGAAGCGGCAGCGGACCAGCTCCGCGATGCCAACCGCGACGAGGCCGTTTCGTCCGCGACCGACTGGCGACCAGCGTGGCGCATGGCGGTCGTAGGGTGGTCGGCCGCGGCGGCACCGCCGACGGTCGGGGGCGGGCTCGTCGCCTGGAGCGACGGGCGGGCCGTCCACGCCGTGGCGTTCGCCGACGGCACGGCGGCCTGGCCTGTCGGAGCCCCCGATGACACGCTCGTGTTCCCCCGCGACGTCACCTCCTTCGCCGGCATCGGCCGCGGACCGGACGCGTTCTCCGGTGCACCGCGCCCCGTGGTGCTCGCCACGTCAGGCCGCGGCTTCGTGGTGCTCGACCGTGGCCGCGACGGCGACCGGCTCGTCTGCCTCGATCTCTCGGACCGGGCGCAGGGGCGGCTCGCATGGTCGACGCGCGCGGCCGACCTGCCGCGCGCCGCGTCCCCAGCCGCGCAACGCCCCCGGACGACGTTCGCCGGGCCGCCGGCGGTCGACGACGACCTCTGCGCCATCGTGCTCCGAGCCGACGACGGCCGTGGCAGCCTGACGCTCGCCGTGTACGACGCCCGTGACGGCAGCCTGCGGTGGTCGCACGATCTGGGTCCCTCGGGCGCCGAGGAGGGAATCGACGGGCCGCGGGACTCCCGCCGGCCCTGCCTCGCCGAGGATCGGATTGTGGTCGACACGCTCGCCGGCACGGTGCGTGCGTTCGACCGGGATGGCACGGCGATCTGGAAGGCGACAACACCCCCGATGGCCAACGGCAGCGGAGCCTCCAGCTGCGGTCCCTCCGCGATCTTCGCCGCGGGCCGGCTCATGTGCTGCGCCGCGGACGGCTCCACGATCAGCGCGATCGAGCCGCGGCGCGGCGGCCCGATCTGGAGGTGGCAGGCCGACGACGCGCGGGTGGTGGCGATGCTGGGCACGGCCGACGCCGGGCTCCTGATCGCGACACAGCGAGAGGCGGACGGCGCCGGCGCGACCACGCTGCGGCGGCTGTCGCTCGACGACGGCCGCCAGACGGCGGCATGGACGATGGACGGGACGGCCGTGGGCCGTGGAACGCTGGCGGGTGGCACCGTGTTCTGGCCTGTCGGATCGAGCACGCCGTCCGGTGATGTCACGCTGCACATCGAACTGCTCGATGCAGGCACGCTCGAGCGCCGTCGGCCGCCGATCGACTGCGGGCCGGCGCCGCGGACCGTCCGCGGCGTCCCACCCGGCGACCACCCCGAGCCCACCCTGCGGCTCACGGTCGCGGACGGCAGCATCCTGCTCGCCGACGACGCTCTCACCTGCCTGCGGCCCGCATCCGATCACAGCCATGACGCCCCCTCCCGGTGATGCTCCCATGCCAGATTCCCCGCCATCCGCCCCCGCAGCGCTCCGCCAGGCAGCCGACTTCCGCGATCACGTCCGTGACGCACTCACGCCGCTCATCGTCGGGCAGCGGCACGTGATCGACGACCTGCTCGTCGCCGCGGTCTGCGGCGGCCACTGCCTGCTCGAGGGCGTGCCCGGTCTCGCCAAGACGCTGCTCGTCAAGTCGCTGGCGCGGGCGCTGTCGCTCGACTTCGGCAGAATCCAGTTCACGCCCGACCTCATGCCCGCCGACATCACCGGCACCGAGGTGCTCGACGAGGATCCGGCTGACGGCCGCCGGCGGCCGCGGTTCATTCCCGGCCCGATCTTCCGCAACCTCATCCTGGCGGACGAGATCAACCGCGCGCCGCCGAAGACGCAGTCCGCCCTGCTCGAAGCGATGCAGGAGGGGCACGTCACCGCCGGCGGCGCGGCCCACGAACTGCCGCGGCCATTCCTCGTGCTCGCCACGCGCAACCCGATCGACCAGGAGGGCACCTACCCGCTTCCCGAGGGCCAGCTCGATCGCTTCATGTTCCTCGTGGCGGTCGACTACCCCGACGGCGACGAGGAGCTGGAGATCGTCCGTCGCACCACCTCCCCGGACGCGCCGACGGTCACCGCGGTGGCCGATCGCGGCACGCTCGCAGCGGTGTCGGCCACCGTCAGGGCGATCCCGGTGGCGGACCATGTCTTGCGGAAGGCGGTCGGCCTCGTGCGGGCGACGAGGCCGGGGTGTGCCGAGTCGCCCGAATGGCTGCGGCGGCTCGTCCGCTACGGCGCGGGCCCGCGGGCCGCGCAGTTCCTGGTGCTGGCGGCGAAGGCGTCCGCCGCGCTCGACGGCCGCCCATGTGCGGAGGTCCGCGATGTCCAGAGGGCCGCCACCGCGGTGCTCCGGCACAGGCTCGTCACCACGTTCGAGGCGGAGAGCGAGGGAATCCGTCCCGACGCGATCGTCGCCAGGCTGCTCGGCGAGGACACCGGCTGGCGAGCAGCGTCTCCACCGCAACGGCCCGGCCCGGGGAACCGCTGATGGGCCTGGGCCTCTCGTTGCCGTGGATGCTCTGCTGGCTGGCGACGGCGACCATCCCGCTCGTGCTGGCCCGCCATGCGCTGCGTCGGCCGCGGCTGGTCCGCTGGGGACCGACCGACCTGCTGGCCGCGGCCGCGCGTTCGAGCCGTCTCACCCGCGGCGGCCTCCCGTGGCTGCTCCTGCTCGTCCGCGGACTCGTGCTGGCAGCGGCGGCGGCCGCCGCCGCCCGGCCATTCCTGGCGGCACCCGCGGCCGGCACGCGAGAGCGCCACGACGGTGCGGCTCCGCACGCCACTGCCACCGACGGCGGCCGCAGGATCGTGATCCTGACGAGCTCCCAGACCGCCCCCCCCCAGACCGCCCGCCCCCAGACCGCCCCCCCGTGGGTCGGCGCAACGCTGCCGGCGCTCGCCGCCGCCGTCGAATCGCTGGCGGCCGCGCCGGGAGCCGCACCAGGCTCCGGCTCGGGCCTGCGGCCGGAGGTCGTGAAGCTCGATCCGGCCGAACTGCACCTGCTGCCCTCCGCGGAACGTTCGCTCTTGGTGCTCGGCGATCAACCGCCCCCCACTCCATCCGACGCCCGCCGGTTCGCCGCCGCGGTCGCGGCGGGCGACAGCCTCCTCATCTGTCTCGGCCCGCAGTCTGTCGGAGACGAGGATGCCCGGCGGCGAACGTCGGCATGGCTCGAGGAGATGGCCGGCATCACGGTCGACGGCCGCGTGTCGCTTGCAGACTCGTGCATCGACGTGGCCGACGGGCTGGCCACCGAACCGCGCACCGAAGCCGGACCGTCGGCGCCGACCGGAGCGGACGGATTCGCGACGCTGCCCGGCCCGCGCGTGCTGGCGGCGGCGGCCCTCGGCGGCCGACCGGCGACGATCCTCGCCCGTGCGGCGCCCGTGCCGCTGCCGCTGGTCGTCGAGGCCCGTCACGGCCTCGGCACGATCTGCGTGTCGGCGCTGCCGATGTCGCTGCCGGCGACCGGGTGGGCCGACGACGCCTGGAGCGACATCGCCGCCTGGCCCGCCTTCGTGCCGTTCGTCGATCGCCTCGTCTCGCGGCTGCTCGACGCGGCCGCGTCGAAAGCCCCGTCCGACGCCGCCCGCTCCACGGCCGCGATCCTGCCGCTGGCACCCGCGTTGATCGCCGTCGCCAGCGCCGCGCTGCTGGCAGACTGGTGGCTGTCGCGCCGCATGGCCGGGGCCGCGATGGACCGGCCAGCGACGCTGCCGACGCTCGGCCGCGTTGTGGCGCTGGCGATCCTGGCGACGATGGCGGCGGCCTGGGCACGGCTGCCGGCGGCCACGGCGACACCGGCGGTGCCGGCGGCGCGGCGGCCCGTCGCGTTCGTCGTCGACACGTCGCCGAGCATGGGAACCGTGATGACGGGCACTGCCGGGCCCACGAGACTGGCCGAGTTGCTCGCGGCGCTGGCGAACCCCGTCGACGGCACCGGTCCCCTCGACCGCATCGCCGGCGACCGCCCGGTCGAGCTGTTCACGGCAGCGACACGGCTCACGCCCATCGGCACGTATCCGCCCGCCGCCGCTGCCGCCGCGTTGCACGAACTCGCACCCTCGCCGGCCGCCGCTGCCTCCAGCCGCATCGGCGACGCCGTCGAGTCGCTGCTGACCACCGCGGACGGCACCGGCGGAGCCCACGACCGACTGCCGGCCGCGATCATCATCGCCAGCGATGGCGCGATCACCGCCGGCCACTCGTGGGCGACGGCCGCCCGCACGGCGACAGGCCGCGGCGTGCCGCTCGTGGCGATTCCCGTGGCCGGCGCGCACGCTGCCACTGGCTCGCTGCCCCCGGGGTTTCGCATCACGCTGCTCGAGCCGCCGCGGCTGTGCCACGCGGCGGAGCCGTTCGCGATCGACGTCCACGCCGAGGCGACGGCGGCGGACGGGCCGCTCGAGGTCGTGCTCGCCGCCGCGGAAGCAGGCCGGGTGCTCGCGCGAGGCATGCTCACTCCCGAGCCGGCGGGGGACGGCATGTTCGTCCGCTTCACCGGCCGGCTCACCGTGCCGGCGGGGTTCGGCGCCGCGGGCTCGGGGCTGGCGTCGCCCGTGGTGCTCGTCGGCCGCCCCGGAGCCGCGGCGACGCCGCTGGCGACATGCCCGCTGGCGGTGACCGACGCGCCGATCCGCGTGCTCCTGATCGAGGCGGCGCCGCGGTTCGAGCACCGCTTCCTCTCCCGCCTCCTCGCCCGGGATGCGGCGTTCGCGGTGGAGACGTGCCTGCTCGACCCGCGGCCTGCGGGTGTCGTCGCGACGGCGGCGTTGCCGCGATCGACGGCCGAGTGGAACCGCTACGACGTCGTGGTCCTCGGGGACGTGGCCACCGACGCCGCCACCGACGCCGCCGCCGCTCGTGCCGACGCGTGGCGCAGTCTGCGGGAGGCCGCCGCCGCGGACGGCATCGGCATCGCCTGGATTCCCGGTAGCCGCTGGTGGACCGATCCCGACCCGGGCCTCGCCTGGCTGCCCGCGGTGCCCGGAGGCATGGCGTCGTCCTCCGCGCCGTGTCGCCTCCGGCCCGTGTCGGCAGGCCGCGCCGACGCCTGGCTGCCGTCGACCGCGGGGCGGCTGGCCGCAGCGTCGGGCGGCGACGATGCCTTCGAGCCCGAGATCTTCCGGGGGCTGCGGGCAGCAGCGCTGCGGCCGACCGCCAGGATCATCGCATCGTGCCTTCCGGTCGACGGCCCACGGCCCGAGCCCGCCACGGCTGCCGCGATCATCGTCGACAGGATCGGTGCGGCCACCATCCTCGGGCACCTCTGCGAGACCTGGCGGTGGCAGCGCGACGATCCGCAGGCCTACGCCGCGTACTGGCGGCGGAATCTGCTGCGGCTGGCCGTGCCACACCAGCTCGACAGGCTGTTCCCCGCGACGGTCCGGGTGCATCCCGCCGCGCCGGTCACCGGGGAGCCAGTGCGGCTCGAGATCGTGCCCAGCCGGACCGCCGCGCCGCTCGCCGGCTGGCAGGTGGAGGTGGTGGCACACGGTGCCGATCCGCCGGACGGAATGCGTCGCATCCCGCTGTCCGCCGCAGGCCTCGGTGGCGCGACGACGGTCGCGATCGACGGCCTCGCAGCCGGGCTGCACACCGCGCGGCTCGTGCCTCCCGCGGACACACCGTCAGCGGCCCCCGCGGCGATCGACCTCGTCGTGACCGATCCACCCGCCGAAATGCCGGACGGCGCCGCTGCCGTCACGGCGCTCGCGGCGGCGGCACGGGCCAGCGGCGGCGCAGTCGTGCGGCTCGACGCGATCACGTCGCTGCCGGAGACGCTCGCCGCGATCGATTCGCGGGCTGAAGCCGCCGCGGTGCATGCGGCAGGTCGGGCCGATCGACCGGGCCGGCTGTCGTCGCGTGGCCTGGCACATCTCCTGCTGGCAACGCTCGTCGCCGTCACCACGGCCGCATGGTGGCAGCCACGCCGGGGAGCGACGCCATGACGCCACCGGAGACTCCCGCCGCCGGCCGCGGTGCCGACGAGCTGCGTCGGTCGCTCGACCGTGCGGTGCGCGGCACGCGGGTGGGCCGACTGCTGGCGGCGTGCGGCTGCTGGCTCGCAGCGGCGAGCTGCCTCGTCGCGGCCCTCGCCACCATCGACATCTGCTCCGCCGGCAGGCTCGGCCTCCCCATCATGCCGGTGGCCGCCCGCGCCGCCGTCCTGCTCGTCGCCGCCGGCATCCCGGTGATCGCCTTCGTCCGCTGGCGACTCATCCGCGACGGCTGGCCGGATCGCCTGGGGATCGCGGTCGCGACCGAGGCGCGACACCCCGTGCTCGGCGAAACGCTCTCACGGGCGGTCGGGTTCGTGGACGAGCCCACGGACGCCGGCCGGCAAGGCGGCGCCGCCAAACCCTCCCCGGCGACGGTCGCTCTGCAACGCCTGGCGATCGATCAGGCAGCCGACGCGGCCCGTCAGGTCGGCGGACCGGTGCTGCCGGGGCTCGGCGTCGACCTGCGGGCCGCGGCGGCGGGCGTTGCCACGGCCGTCGCGCTCTGGCTCTCGACGACGTGCCTGCCTGACCGCTGGGCCGCCGCCGTGCAGCGGCAGTGCATCGTGTCGGTCGACCGGGCCGCCACACCGGCGCCGCTGGTACCGCCGTCACCGGACCGCCCCGCGACCGCCGACAGCGCGACCGCCGACAGCGCGGCCACGACGGCCCTGCCGGCCGACGTCCGGCGGGCGGCGGGCCGGCTCGCGCTGGCAGCGGCGGTGGAGCGGCAGCTCGGCGACCTGCTCGCGGCGCGGTTCGCGCAGGCACCGGGCGTGCCGACGGCGGCGCTGCCGCGACAGCGGCGGCAGGATCTCGACGAGCTCGCCGCAATCCAGACCGACTGCTCACGGTCGATCGCCGCCGCCCGCAGCACGATCGCCGACAGCCGGCTGCAGCCGGCGGCGGCTCGGCACGACGACCGGCTGCTGGCCGCCATCGGCCGGCTCGACGGCCCCGAGGTGGCCGACGCGGACGCAGCCGCCGCACACATCACCGCCAATCGGCTGCAGCTGGCGGCGACCGCGGCCGACCGGGCCGCGGAGGTGGTCGCCGAGGTCGCCGCGGAGCTGGGCGCGGCCCCAGTCGATGCGCCACGCGATCGACTCAGCGCGGAACGGGGTGCCGCACTCGGTGCGAATCTCGACGTCGATCCGGGGACGCAGCTCGAATCCGATCGGCCGCTCGCACGCGCCGTGGCCACGATCGCACGGATCGCCGCCGATTCCGACCACTCCGCCACCGCTTCCGCACGCGTCCCTGCCGGTGGCAGCCGGCCGACATCCGCCACTGCGGGAACGAGCGGCTCCGCTGCGGCTGGCAGCGGGGGCACGACGATCGCCACGACAGATCCCTCCGGAGCGTCATCCTCCGCGGCGGCAGTGTCGGCCGAGATCAGCGCGACGGCCGAACAGTCGTCGCCGCTCGGCCGCGTCTGGAGCCGACTGCCGGCGACCGCGCGGTCGCAGACCGCTCGCACGGCCCTGGAGTCGATGCCCCCGGCCTACCGGCCTGCGATCGACGCCTACTACCGGCTGCTGCTCCAATCGATGCCCGACCCGGTCCCTGATCGTCCCGACGCACCATCACGATGAACCTCCTGCCCGACCCCGCCTGCGACCGCGTTCAGCACGGCGCGCAGAACGCACGGCACCGTCCGCCCCTGCGGGCATGCGGCCGGCGCTTGCGCGGAACGTGCTCGCGCACCCCTCGGCCATGTGGAGCCGCGTCGGGATGGCTCCGGGCGGCGGCCGCCGGGGCCGCGTTCCTGAGCGTCGGGGCCTGGCTGCAGACCGCGCGGCCGGCTCACGCCGCCCCCACACCGCACGAGCGGGCGGTGGACCGCGGGCTGGCGTGGCTCGAGCAGGCGCAGCAGCCCGACGGCTCGTGGGGATCGGGGCCGTTTCGCGGCAGTGCCGCCGTCACCGCCCAGGTGGTGATGGCGATGATCGCCGCGGGCAGCACGCCGGCGTCGGGGCCTCATGCCGTGTCGGTCGCCCGCGGTGTCGAGCATCTCGTCGGCTGCGCGCGTGCCGACGGTCTCGTCGCGGGGGACGAGCAGGCGGCCCACGGCCCCATGTATGCGCATGCCTTCGCCACCACGGCGCTGGCAGAGGCCTACGGCGAGGCCGACGACGACCGGCTGGCCGACGTCCTCGTCGCCGCACGCGGCCTCATCGAGCGGACGCAGAACGAGCAGGGGGGCTGGCGGTACCAGCCCCAGCGACGCGACGCCGATCTCTCCGTGACCGCCGCCATGGTGGTCGCACTGCGGGCCCTCCACGACGGCGGCTTCGAGGTCTCCGCCGACACGGTCTCCCGCGCCGCCGACTTCCTCACCGCTCTGCAAAACGACGACGGAGGCTTTCGCTACCTGCCCGAGGCCGGCCCGAGCGGCGCACCGCGGACCGCTGCCGCCCTCGTCGCACTCCTGCTCGCGGGCCGGGCCGAAGCGACCGTGGGGGAGCGCGGTTTCTCCTGGCTCGACGACCATCCGATCACGCTCGACGCCGCCGATGGCTACGCCCTCTACGGGCTCGCCCACGAGACGGCGGCCCGGTGGCGGTGGCAGGGGCTGCGGACCGGGCGCACCGCCGCCTGGACGTCCTGGCACGCCGCGATCGCCGACCGGCTCGTCGACACGCAGCGTGACGACGGCTCCTGGTCGGATCCATCGTGCCCGGAATACGGGACCGCCGCCGCGATCGCCATCCTCGCGATGCCGCGGGGCCTGGTGCCGCTGTTTCAGCCCGAGCCCTCCGGCGCGCACGAGGAGCCGCGATGATCGGCTGCCGGTGGAGATGGTGGCCGCGGCTGCTCGTGATCATCGCGGCCGCCTGCCGCACGGTTCCGAGCCCGGCGGCACAGCCGCAGGACGAGCCCGCTGCCCGGCGGCTCGAGCTGGCCGCGGCCCTGCACGACGGCGTCGAACCGGAGGCGATCGCGGCGGACCGCTCACGCTGGCGGCAGGTCGCGAACGCCGACGCGCGACCGGTCGTCGTGCCCACGTCCGATGTGATCCGCTGGGGTGAATGCCCCCCGTGGCCGACCGGCCCCGCGGTGCTCCTGGCCGACGGCGGCGTGCTCGCGGGCCGCATCGTGGCGGCCGACGAACGGACGATCGTCGTCGACACGGCCACGTTCGGCCCGCTCACGCTGCCGTCCGCCGCGGTCCGCGGCTGGCGCGTCAGCCCGGCCATCGGCCCCGGCCCGCTCGCAGAGATGCGCACGTCGGGCGGCCGCCCGACCAGGCTGCTCCTCGCCAACGGCGACCGTGTCACTGCCCGACGGGTCGCCTGGCGCGACGGCACGCTGAGCGTCACCCCCGAGGCCGGTCGCGCCGGAGGCCCCGCCTCCGGCACGGTGACGATCCCGGCCGCGGTGGTGCGGGCCGTCGACTTCGCGGTGTCGGAGCCGTCGCGGCCGGTCGCCGGCGGGCAGCGCATCCTCGTCGCGGTGATGGACGGCTCGCGCTTCGCGATCGCCGCGCTCGAGCCGGCGCCAGCGGCCGCGGCCGCCGCTCGGGTGCGACTCGCGCTGCGGCTGCCGGAGGCCGCCATGGCCGTCGCGTGCGACGCCGACGAGATCCTGGCTGTCGCCGTGGACGGAGGCCGGGCCGGGCTCCTCGCTCCGCGCGAGCCTGCCGTCTACGAGCAGACGCCCGTGCTGGGCCCGGCCTGGCCGCTGGCCCGCGGCCGCACGCTCACGGGCGAATGGCCGTCCCTCCGCGGCGCGACGGCGTTCTCGGCGGTCGGCATCCACTCGGCGGCGGCGGTCCGCTACCGCCTCGACGAGCCGGCGACACGATTCCGGGCACGCGTCGCGATCGACGATTCCGCGGCCACCGGAGGCAGCGTGGTCGTGCGTGTGCTGGCCGGCGATCCGGGGCACCCCGGGCGGGAGGTGTTTTCGTCGGGGGTGATCCGCGGTGGTGAGCCGCCGGTGCGGATCGACACCCCGCTGCCCGCCGCGACCGAGGTGCAACTGGTGGTGGAGCCGGCGGACGGCGGCGACGTGCTCGACCGCACGCTGTGGCTCGACCCGCTCGTGGTGCGCGCCGGCGAGTGACGGCGCACTCGGGCCTTCAGCCGCAGAAGCGTCACCTCGTCGGAGCCGCATTCTGGGCGGGCCGTCGCCGCCGTCTTCCTGGGCTGCCTGGTCGCCGTTACAACGAATCCTTACTCCGCGCCGGCCCGTCGATCCTCCCAACGGCACCCGACCATGATCCGCATCGCCCTCCGCCCGCTCCTGCTCTCGTGCCTCGTCGCCGGCGCCGCCGTGGCCGTCGGCCAGCAGCCCGTCAGGCCGATTCCACCGCCGGGCATCGAGGTGCCGGAGCAGGATGCCAAGCAGCTCGCGGAAGGCATCCGCCAGCTCGGCGGGCAGATCGACATCCTCCGCAAGAAGCTCAAGGCCAAGCCCCGGCACCTGGCGCTCCTCCCCGACGTCGAGATCTTCCACAAGTCGGCCGACTGGGCGCTGCGGCACCGCGAGTTCTTCGATCCCAAGCAGATCGCCGTCGCCAAGGAGCACGTTCTCCGCGGCATGCAGCGGGCGCAGGAACTCTTCGCCGGCAAGCCCTCGTGGACCAAGGCCACTGGGCTCGTCGTGCGGGGCTACATCTCCGCGATCGACGGCTCCGTGCAGCCCTACGGGCTCGAGGTCCCGGAGAACTGGAAGCCCGGGGAAAAGGCCGGCCGACGGCTCGACTTCTGGATGCACGGCCGCGGAGAGAAGCTCAGCGAGCTCGACTTCATCGAGCAGCGGCTGAAGAACAAGGGGGAGTTCGCGCCGCAGGATGCGTTCGTGCTGCACCTCTACGGCCGCTACTGCTGCGCCAACAAGTTCGCCGGCGAGGTGGATCTCTTCGAGGCGCTCGCCCACGCCCGCGAGCACTACACGATCGACCCCGACAGGCTCGTGGTCCGCGGCTTTTCCATGGGCGGCGGCTCCTGCTGGCAGTTCGCCACGCACTTCGGCTCGCTGTGGGCGGCGGCCGCCCCGGGCGCCGGCTTCGCGGAGTCGAAGGAGTTTCTTCGCCTCGGCACGAGCCCCGAAAAACCGCTGCCCGCGGCATGGGAGCAGACGCTCTGGCGGTGGTACGACGCGACCGTCTACGCGGGCAATCTCGCCAACGTTCCCACGATCGCCTACTCCGGTGAGACCGACGGCCAGAAGCAGGCAGCCGACATCATGCTGAAGTTTCTCGATCAGGAAGGGCTCAGCGTGCCGCACGTCATCGGCCCGCAGACCGCCCACAAGTACCACCCCGACTCGAAGCGGGAGATCGAGGAATTTCTCGCGAAGGCGGTGGCCGACAGGAAGGCCGTGCCCGAGACGATTCGGTTCACGACCTACACGCTGATCTACCCGAAGATGGGCTGGGTGGAGGCGGAGGGGCTGGAGCGGCACTGGGAGCGGGCCGATGTCGTGGCCAGCCTCGGCGCGGACGGCATCGAGGCGACGACCAAGAACGTCACGGCGATCTGTCTGCACGCCGGCGAGCTGCCACGGTTTGCAGAGGCCAAGAACATTCCGGTCGTGATCGACGGCGAACGGCTCGACGTGCCGGTCGAGGATGGCCGGGCACGGCTGCACCGCGAGCAGGGCAGATGGCAGGCAGGCGTTGCACCGGCAAAGAGCCTCCGCAAGCAGCCGGGGCTCTGCGGGCCGATCGATCATGCGTTCATGGCGCCGTTTGTGATGGTGAAACCCACGGGCAGGCCGCTCAACGAGAAGGTGGGGCGGTGGGTCGAGGCCGAGGCCGCCCATGCCGCCGACTTCTGGCGGAAGGTGTTTCGCGGCGACGCGCCGGTGAAGAACGACAAGGCCGTGAGCGAGGCCGACATCGACCGGTGCAACCTCGTCCTCTGGGGCGACCCCTCGAGCAACGCGGTGCTCGGCCGCATCCTGCCGCAGCTCCCCATCGAATGGACCGGCAAGGAGCTGCGGATGGGCGGCGCCACCCACGACGCCGGCCACTGCGCGCCGGTGCTGATCTTTCCGAACCCGCTCAACCCGCGCCGCTACGTCGTGGTCAACAGCGGCGTCACGTTTCGCGAGGAGGCGCTGCTCAACAACGCCAACCAGATCCCGAAGCTGCCCGACTGGGCGGTGATCGACCTCGACAGCCCGCCCGACGCGGTCCGGCCCGGCAAGGTGCTCGACGCCGGGTTCTTCGACGAGCGGTGGAAGCTCGTCCGGCCCTGACGGCGACGCAGCCTACGCCCCGTACTTGCCGAACCGCAGTGCGTGGGCCATCGCCAAGAGCATGAGGTGCTTCGCCGGAAACTGGCCGAACCCGCCCCGCAGGCACTCGCGCTCCGAAAATTTCTCGAGGCCGTCGGGCCGGCAGGTGTCGGCCGCCAGCAGCGTCGGCACCGGGTGCCAGCTGTGGCTCTTGAGCCTGCTCGGCGTGGAGTGGTCGCCCGTGACGATGAGCACGTCGGGCTTGAGCTTCTCGATCCGCGGGATCGCCCGATCGAGCTCCTCGATCCGCTTCACCTTCTGCTCGAAGGCGCCGTCCTCGCCGGTCGAGTCGGTGTACTTGAAGTGCAGGAAGAAGAAGTCGTAATCCTTCCAGCACTTCTCCAGGGCGTCGATCTGTTCGTCGAGCGACTGGGCCTTGCCCACGAGTGTCATGCCGGCCAGCTGGGCCAGCCCCTTGTACATGGGATAGACGGCGATCGCAGCGGCCCGCAGGCCGTAGAGGTCGAGGTAGCTCGGCAGCTGCGGCTTGGCGGCGAAGCCCCGGAGCACCATGCCGTTGGCCTTCTTCTCGTCGGCCAGAATCGCCCGGGCCTGCCGCACGAACTCCTTGGCGACCTCGGCGGTCCGCTGCGCCGCGGGGGAGACCGCGACCGGATCGAGCGGCGCCACGCCGGTGGCCTGCGGGTCGGTGTCGGCGACCGCGCCGTCGAGCCCCTTGCCACGGAACACGACCACGAAGCGGTGCTCCTTGACGGGCTTCACGAACGTCTCCACGCCGGTGATCTTCACGCCCTGGAGCCGCTCGACCACCTTGAAGCTCTCGTCGGAGGGGATCCGCCCCGCGCGGCGATCGCTGATCAGGCCGGCGGAATCGAGCGTGCAGAAGTTGCCCCGCGCGGCCACGTCGTCGGGTCCGAGCTCGAAGCCGATGCCGGTGGCCTCGAGCGCGCCGCGGCCGATCTTGAAGGCGAGCGGGTCGTAGCCGAAGAGTCCGAGGTGGCCCGGCCCCGACCCGGGAGTGATGCCGGGCAGCACCGGCACGCTCAGGCCGCTGGTGCCGCGGCGGGCCAGGGCGTCGAGGTGGGGCGTCGTGGCGGTCTCGAGTTCCGTCCTGCCGCCCGGCTCCATCGGCAGCCCGCCGAGGCCGTCGGCGACCAGCATCACGATCTTCGAGCCGTTCTTCTCGACCAAGTCCCGCACAAGTTCATGCTCTGTCACGATTGGCGACTCCTCAGGGTGAGCCAAGGTTTTCGGCCGTTTGCCCGCCGCCTGCAAGAGGCGCGGGCGGTTCGCGGGAGGGATCAGTCGCCGGCAGTCGGGCCGGGGCAGGCGTCCACGGCCCGCCGCAGCGCGAATCGCGTGGCGACGTGCAGGAGGAACCCGACGGGGCCGGCCAGAAACGTGAACACGAGCGCGATCGTGCGGACGGGCCAGGGGAGGCCGAGCCGGACGGCATCCCTGGCGATCCACGCCCCCACGACCATGTCGAACACGAGATAGTGCGTCCAGGCTGCGGCGAACACCCAGTCGTCGGCGAACACAGCCCGCAGGCCGGTGAGCGTCATGACGTCGTCCGGCGGCGGGCCGTTCTCCGCGAGCTTCCAGCCGATCACGGCGGCGTAGGACGCCGCCAGCAGCCCGGGCACGAGCACAGCGCAGAGCGTGTGAGAGACGAACCTCCGGCCCGGCGCGGCCACCAGGACGATCCAGGCGAGCAGGGCGACGGTGTTCGTGACCTGAAAAAAGAGCTGGGGCATGGCTGCATCCACTACAACTGCGCCTGCGATGATGACGGCGCCGCCCCACAGAGACTATCCTCCCGCCGCCCCCGCCGACACCGTTGCCCGCCGCGATGAGCGTCATCCGCCCCAAGCCGCCCGAGGATCCGATCGAGTACGCCCCCACGGCTCGCGCGGCCGCGTCCGGGGCGGCGGAAGCGTCCGCGGTGCCGATCGACGCGCTCGTGCACGCGCGGGAGGCGGCCGGCGACGATCCCGTGGTGCGGATTCCGGAGCAACTGCTCGCCGACTACAACGGCACGTCGGCCGGGCGGCCCGCCGGCCGGACGCGGGCCACGAGCGGGCTGTTCGCGATCCTGCAGGCGGCGCGCGGGATCCGCGACACGGTCGACCGCATGATCGTGGCAGGCGATGCCGGCGCCGTGCAGGCGGTGCGGGCGGTCTTCTCCTGCTGCTGCCATCCGTTCCACAACGAGCTCCCCCGCGGTGAGCGCGGAGGCCGGCCGCGGCTCTCGTTCGTGGGCCATCCCCTCGATGCCGACGCACTCCAGGGGCTCGTCGACCTCGTCGCCCCGGCGGGTGCGGCCCGGACGGGAGACCTGCTGGAGCAATGGGGCGTCGTGCTCTGCGCCGGTGACGACGAGTCGCCGGCGGCGCGGCTCCTGCCACGGCTGCTCGCCCGGTCCGTCGGCGACGATCCCTCGCGGACCGCCGATCGCGTCGCCACGGTCCTGCGGCCGGCCTCCTCCGACGGCGACGTCGCACATGTCGCCCACGTCGCACATGTCGCGCATGTCGCACAAGCCGTCGGCAGCCGGCACGCGTTCGTGATGCCCGACGTCGCCGGTGAGCGCGGCGTGTTCACGGCCGCCTGCCTGCTCCCTCTGGCGATCGTCGGCATCGACGTGGTGCGGCTCCTGCAGGGGGCCGTGCTGATGAACCGGCGATTCCGGGAGGCGGCGGCCGACCTGAATCCGGCGCTGCAGTGCGCCGCGGTCTCCCGCCTCGCGGGCCGGCGGGGGCACGCGCCGCCACGGCTCGTCTCGCCCGATACGGATCGGCTGTTCGAACTCGCACGCTGGCACGGGCTGCTCGCGACCGGCCACGCCGGCGCCGCGGCCGTCGATGCCGCGGCCCAGGTCACGCTGCTCCGCGCCGGCGCGCCCCGGCGCGATCCCGAGGCGGCGGTGCCTCTGGCGACCGCGGGGGGCTTCGTCCGCGGACGGGACGGTGCCTCCGCCCCGCAGCCGACGACGGCCGCCGGCGTCGGTCCGCACGTCGCCGCCGTCGTCCACCTGCCGCGGATCGACGAGCATGCGATCGGCCAGCTGCTGCAGATGCACCTGCTGGCGGCCGTCGTGGAGGAGCGGCTCCCCGACTGAGCGCCGCCGGGTATATTCCGCCACGCCGCGGCGGGCGACCGCAGCGACGGCCGCAACGCCTCGAGGCCAGCCCTGGAGACCCATCGCATGTCGATCTCGCTCACCTGGACGGGACACGCCACCTGGCTCGTCGACACCGGCGCGGGCGTCCTGCTCGTCGACCCGTTCTTCGACGAGTGCCCGACCGCGTCGATGAAGGCCGCCGACGTCGCCTGCGACGCCATCCTCGTCACGCACGGCCACTTCGACCACGTGGCCGACCTCGTCGCCGTCGCCAAGCGGACGCGGGCCCGCGTCCACTGCAACTGGGAGATCGGCCAGTGGCTCGGCCGGCAGGGGATCGACGCCGTGCAGCCGATGAATCTCGGCGGCCGCGCGATGGTGCCGGGCGGGACCGCGCGGATGGAGATCGCGCACCACTCTTCGAGCCTGCCGGACGGCACCTACGGCGGCACCGCGGCCGGCTGGGTGCTCGACGTCGGCGGCCTGCGGCTCTACTTCGCCGGTGACACCGCGCTCTTCTCCGACATGGCGCGGATCGGCCGGCCGCACGACGGCGGTCGGATCGACGCGGCCGTGCTGCCGATCGGCGACCTCTTCACGATGGGGCCCGACGATTCGCTGGAGGCGATCCGCCTGCTGGCGCCGCGGATCGTGCTGCCGAGCCACTACGGCACCTGGCCGCCGATCGCGCAGGACGCGGCCGTCTGGGCGGCGCGGGTCGGCGAGGCCGGGATCGCCGAACCACGGGTGCTCACCCCGGGCCAGTCGACCACCATCAGCCGCGGCTGAGGCAGTTGCCAGGCTTGCTTCGAGCCATTGCCACGCCCTCGTTGAATACGCGAGGGGCTGCCCGTGCCCCGGGAGCCGGCCTTGGCGGCCAGCGGAGACAGGATGTCGGAGCGCAGCCGGCATGGAGTGAGCGGAGGGCAGGATGCCCGGAGCGAACGTCCGGCGATGGGGCACGGGCGGCCCCGGCTCGCGCCGTCTCGTCATGAGACGGAGAACCCACCGTGGCGTTTCGTCAGCCCATCGCTACGCCGGCTTCGCCCCCGGCAGTTCGACCGGCTTCGCGGGCGGCACGCGCACCTCCACCATGCCGTCGGCGACGCGGGTCTCGAAGACGTCGACCCGCAGCTTCGGGTTGTCGCACCAGGCGCCGTCGCACAGCCGGAACCGCCAGGCATGCCACGGGCACGTCACCACGCCGTCCACCATCGGTCCGGAGCCGAGCGACGCCCCCATGTGCGGGCAGAGGTCGTCGATCGCCGAGTAGTCGCGGCCGTCGAAGAACACCGCCACGAGCCGGCCGGACACCTCGTAGACCCGGCCCTCGCCGGCCGGAATCTCGCCGGACCGCGTCACGCGCGTGAACGGGACCGCGGCGGGATCGGCGGCGCCATCGGCGCCGGTTGGTGCGGGGTCGCTCGACATGCCCCCACATCTACCACAACGCCGCACGTCACGCACGCCGCAGCGCACGGTCGGCCGCGCCGGGTACGATTGTGGGCATGCACGACGCCCCCGCCGTCCGCCGCCCGTCACGTCCCCGTCTGCTCGTCCTCGACGTCGACGGCACGCTCACCAACAGCCGCCACGAGGTCAGCGACGCGACCCGCCGCGCCGTGGCCCGCATCCGCGCCGCCGGCATCCGGGTGATGCTCGCCACCGGCCGCCGCTACCGCGACGCGATCCCCGTGGCGGAGTCGCTCGGCATCACCGAGCCGATCGTCACCGCGTCCGGCGCGCTCGTGAAGCGGCCGGGGGACCATGCCACGCTCTTCCGGGCCGAATTCGGCCCGGGCGTGTTGCCGGCCGTGCTCACCAGGCTCGTCGCCGCGGGCCACGAGCCCGTGCTCTATTCAGACAGCTTCGCGCTCGGCTTCGACTTCCACTGCCGCCGACTCGGCGGGGAAGGGCAGGGGGGTGAGCATGCCCAGGGTGACGGCGGCCGGGGGCTCGACGAGTACCTCGATCGCAATCGCAGCCTGGCGAACGTGGTGCCCGACCTGCACCTGAGCCCGCCCGCGGGCGTGTTCGCCGGATTCACCATGGGCACACACGACGGCATGCTCGCACTCGAGCGGTCGCTCGACGATGCGTTTCCCGGCCGGCTCTCGCTGCACACCATCCGCAGCCCGCGGTACCGCGACTGGATGTGCGAGATCGCGCCCGCGGGCGTGACGAAGTGGTCGGGCATCCTCGCCCTGGCAGCGGACTGGCGGATCGACCCCGCCGAGATCTGCGCCGTCGGCGACGACGTCAACGACCTGCCGATGATCCGCGGCGCCGGCCGCGGCATCGCGATGGGCAACGCGCGACCGGAGGTTCAGGCCGCCGCCGACACGGTCGTGGGCAGCCACGACGAGGACGGCCTGGCGGACGTCGCGGACCTGCTCCTGACGGCCGGCCCGGGCGAATCGGAGTCTTCTGGCGTGTTCCCCTGAGAACGCACGCGGGTTCCCTGGCGGCGTGTCCGAGTTTCCTGGCGAAGCCTCCGAGTTTCCTGGCGCGTTCTGGCAGGAGCGATCACAGCCGGGCCGGCAGAAGTCTCCTCGCGGGATGATGTCGCGCGACGTGCTTTCGCGCCGCATACGCCTTGGACATGCGAAATCCTCCCCGCTCGTCGAGCCTCCGCCGATCCTGGCTGGCACTTTTTCCGCTGGCACGCGTCCGCCCCGTCCGCCCAGATCGCCCTGCCTCCCGCGGCGGGGCATGAATGACACGCATCACGAGGCCGCGAACGACAACGGGGGGCCAGTTGGGTTGAAGCGATCGTCCCCGGTCCGTACTGTCCCGCGGCGTCCCTCCGCCCCGGTTCGCGATCGGTCCCCGTTACCGGCAGCCCCAACCCTGCAGTCCCAGCCCGGCAGCCCCAGCGCAGCGCCCTCATGGACATCGCCATCCACCGCCCCCGCACCGCCTGTGCCCGGTCGGGCCGGCAGTTCGTCGCCGGCGAGCCGTTCTTCTCGGCGCTGGTGCGGTCGCAGGGCAGCCTGGAGCGGCTCGACTTCGCGGACACCGCCTGGTCCGGACCGCCCGACAACACGCTCGCCTGGTGGCGGTCGACCTATCCGGCGACCACCTCGTCAGGCGCCGCCCTCGCGCCGGTCGACGTGCTGCTCGACGTGGTCGAGGAGCTCGACGGCGACGGCGACGCGGCCCTCCGCTACCTCGTGTCGCTCGAACTGGTCCGCCGCCGCGTGCTGCGGTTCGTCGATCATCCCGGCCCGCCCGTGGGGGAGGAGCCGTCGCCGGGCGACCCCGACGCATCGCAGCACGTCGTCCTCGCCTGCCGCCGACGGGATCGCGAATACCGCGTGCGGGTCGTGTCTCCGGCGGAGGCGGCGGCCACGGGCGTCGAGGAGCGGCTCACGGCGCTGCTGTGGAGCGGAGGTGCCGCATGACGGATGCCACGGCCTGCACCCACAGCGCTCGCCCCGGGCTCGCGATGCCGCGGGCGGTCGCGCTCATGGTCGTCGCGGCGGCCCTGGCCTCCACGGGCGCCGCCTGCCCGCAGGCGCTGCGGGGATACCAGGTCGGCACGCTGCCGCTGCCGCGGACGCTGCCCGCGCAGCCGACGCTCGACCAGATCATCGCCACCGTGCACGACAACACCCAGCGGGTGCGGAGCTACATGGCGCCCCAGGCGGTGCTCATCGTGCCCGGCGTGCCGCGGCTGTCGGCCCAGGTCGCCAGCGAGCCGCCGCGGCGGTTCCGCCTCCGCGCCCAGACGGCCGTCACCGGCAGCGAGCTCGACATCGGCAGCAACGACGACCTGTTCTGGCTCTGGATCCGCCGCCACCAGCCGCCGGTCATGCTGCACTGCCGACACGACCAGTACGCGCAGTCGTCGGCCCGTCGCCTGCTTCCCATCCGTGCCGAGTGGATGCCGGAACTCCTCGGCCTGGTGCAGTTTCGGCCGGAGGACCGGCATGACGGGCCGTTTCCGCTGCCCGACGGCCGAATCGAGATCCGCACCAGGATCGCGTCCGCCGGCGGCGGCGCCGACGGGGAGATGCTGAAGTCGACGATCCTCGACGGCACCACCGGCCTGGTGCTCGAGCAGCACCTGTTCACCGTGGCGGGGGAGCGGCTGGCCAGTGCCCGCACCACGAAGCATCGCGTCGACCCGCAGTCCGGGGCGGCGCTGCCCCGGTTCGTCGAGGTGTCGTGGCCGACGTCGGGCATCGAGTTCCAGCTCGAGATCTCCGCGATCTCGACCAACGTTCCCGCGAGCGACCCTGGACAGCTCTGGCAGATGCCGGCCTACGAGGGCTACCAGCCGATCGACCTGGCCGATCCTTCGGTCGCGATCGGCCCGGCCGCGGAACGATGAGCCGGCGGACTGATGACGCGGCAGCGGCCCCCGTGCGTGTGGCCGTGAACGCCCCGCGCGTGCCCGCTACTCGTCCCGCTCCCGCATCTTGTGCCGCGCCCGGGCCAGCATCGGACCGATCGACCCCAGCGGCACGCCGGTCAGCCGGCTGATCTCCCCGTAACTGCGGCCCTCCAGGTGATGCAGCCGCAGCATCTCGGCGCCGGCGGGATCGGTGCGGGCGAGTTGCGAGAGCATGACCTCGATCTCCTCGCGGTCGTCGTGACGCGCCGGGCCGGCGTCGTCGCGGCCGACCTGCGCCGCGTCCGCGCCCCCGCCCCGCCGCCGCTCCGCCAGCCGGTCCAGGGAGCGCACGGCGAGCCTGCGCGCGACGACCACGAGGTAGGTCGCCAGCGTGGAGTTGCCGCGGAACGAGCGGAGCACGGCGGCGTCGCGCTGCAGGAGTTCCAGCACGATGTCGGCCAGCAGGTCGTCGCGGTCGGCAGCCGAAACCGCGATCCGTCGCTGGGCAGCCGTGCGGTCGACGACGAAGGAAAACAGTCCGCCGAAGCGGTCAAGGAAGATGTCCCAGGCGGCCGGATGACCCGCGAGGCACTCCGAGACGAGCTGGCGATCACGAGCCGGAAAGAGCGAGGCGGCCTGATCGGGCCCGCTGGCGGGTCCGACGGAAGGTGTTGAAGACAGCGTCGCCATGGCACGCCTCTGCGATCCCCTCCCGGGCGGCAGCCAGCCCTCCTGGCACGGCCGTCCTACGCGGGATTCGGATCCGGTTTCGCCCCGTCTCCACCAATCATAGGAGGACCCGTCATCGCCACCAACACCACCCGAAAACCGACTCATGAAACCGGGAAAAACCGCCGATTTCTGATTCGTTGACAGGTTCCGCGACCCATCCTACGATTCGTCGCACACGAGTCCGTTTCACGCACCTCGCCGCCGGCACCATCTGCGGGTCCGCCCTCGACGAGTGCCGTTCTCTTTCCGCCGTCTTCTTCAAGGAGTCCGCGTCATGACGCACGTCGTCGCCGAGCCCTGCTTCGCCTGCAAGTACACCGACTGCGTGGTGGTCTGCCCCGTCAACTGCTTCTACGAGGGGGACAAGATGGTCTACATCCACCCCGACGAGTGCATCGACTGCGAGGCGTGCGTTCCGGAGTGCCCGGTCGAGGCGATCTTCCTGGAGGACAACCTTCCGGCCGAGTGGAAGGAGTTCACGGCGCTCAACGCCGAGATGGCGAAGGCGGACCTGCCCGTCATCACCGAGAAGAAGGATCCGCTCTGCGGAGAGTGATCCCAGATCACGGAAACGACCGGCCGATCATCGCAGGTCGACCAGCCAGTAGGCGCTGTCGACGAAGCTCTTCCAGCTCTCGTACTTCGGATTGCCGAGCTTGACCGACAGAAGCGGGCTCCGCTTGGGCTTCACGGGCTGCCTGACGAGGTTCATCCGGGCCTCCTGCGGCGTCCGGCCTCCCTTGCGCACGTTGCAGGCGACGCAGGCGCAGACGATGTTTTCCCAGCTCGTGACGCCGCCGCGGCTCCGCGGCACGACGTGATCCAGCGAGAGTTCGCTCGTCGGAAAGCCGCGGCCGCAGTACTGGCACTGGTTTCCGTCGCGGGCGAACACGTTGCGGCGGTTGAACCGCAGTCCCTGCCGCGGCCCGCGGTCACAGGACACGAGCCGGATCACCCGCGGCGCCTGAAGGTCGTATCCGACGGCCCGGATCCAGTCCTCATCCGGCCCGCGAAACTCCGAGCGCAGGGCCGACAGCTCCCGCCAGGAATCGAGCGAATAGCCCGCGAATTGCCCCTCCTCGATGTGCACCACCTCGGCCAGCTGGCGGAAGAGGAGCGTGATCGCCCGCCGGACGTTGGTGATGTGCACCGCCACGAACGAGCGGTTGAGCACGAGCACGCTGAGAGACAGTGTCCCTGGGGCCATTGCGGCAGGCATCGCGGAACCCGACATGGCACCTCCTCGGCCGGCGACCGACGCCCGGATGAGTCTAGTCGTACGGCCGCTTGCTGCCAAACTCGCCGCACGCCGACGGGCGGACTGATGGCTTGCCTTCGCCGCAGATTGCGGGCAGACTCACGGGAAGGGAACGTCGAGTTCTCGGCCGTTCCCAGCCGCGCCCCGGCGGAGGCAAGGCCGGTCCCCAACCCCGCGGAGATCTCCGATGCTTCATTACTCGTGCGACCTGTGCAAGCGGCCGATCGACCCGCGCACGGACGTGCACCACGTCGTCAAGATCGAGGTGTTTCCGGCCGTCGATGATGCCGCCCACAACGGCTGCTGCAGCGGCGACGCACAGGCCGACGACGCCGACCACCTCGAGGAGATGCAGGACATGCTCGAGCAGCTCGATGACGACGAGCTGCCGGAGTGCCTCGACGCCGCCCGCTCGATGCGATTCGATCTGTGCGACGCCTGCCGGCAGCGGTTCGTGAAGAATCCGCTCGGTGCCAAGTCCGGCAAGCAGCTCGACTTCAGCAACAACTGACCCGCCGCCGATCGTTCGCCGCCCGCATCCGGGGCGGCGGAGGGCCGCGACGCCCGCCGGCCGCTTCCGTCTCAGCGACGGCCCAGGGAGTCCTGCCCTCGCACCGCGCCCCCCCCGCTTCCGTCCCGGCCACGCCCCTTCCACCAGTTTCTTTCCCCCCACGTTCATCTTTACCCCCCACGTTCAGGAGCATTGACGTTTCATGGCCCAGAGCCCGCTCGCGATCGCCGCCCTTCCCGGAGACGGCACCGGCCCCGAAGTCACCGCCGAGGCGATGAAGGTGCTCGCGGCCATCGCGAAGCTCGAGGGCTTCAGCTACGACGTCGAGACCCTCGACTGGGGCGGCGACCGCTACCTGCGGACCGGCGAGATCATCCCTGAGGGCGGGCTCGATCTGCTGCGGAGCAAGGATGCCATCTTCCTCGGGGCGATCGGCCATCCCGGCGTGGCTCCAGGCATCCTCGAGAAGGGCCTGCTGCTCGACCTGCGGTTCAAGCTCGACCAGTACATCAACCTGCGTCCCGTGAAGCTGCTGCCGGGTGTGGAGACGCCGCTGGCCGGCCGCGGCCCCAAGGACATCGACTTCGTCGTGGTCCGCGAGAACACCGAGGACCTCTACTGCGGCGTGGGTGGATACCTGAAGAAGGGCACGCCCGACGAGGTGGCCGTGCAGCAGGCGATCTACACCCGCAAGGGCTGCGAGCGGTGCATCCGCTGGGCCTTCGAGTACACGCGGAAGCGGAACAGCCCCAAGAAGACGCTCACGCTCGTCGCCAAGACGAACGTGCTCACCTTCGGCCACGACCTCTGGTGGCGGACGTTCCAGGACGTGGCGAAGGAGTATCCCGACGTGAAGACCGACTACAACCACGTCGACGCCTGCTGCATGTGGATGGTGAAGAACCCCGATGCCTACGACGTGATCGTCACCACCAACATGTTCGGCGACATCATCACCGACCTCGGCGGCATCCTGCAGGGGGGCATGGGCGTGGCTGCCGGTGCGAACCTCAACCCCGACGTGTCGGCGACGGGCAGACGGGGCGTCAGCATGTTCGAGCCGATGGGCGGCAGCGCGCCGAAGTACACCGGGCTCAACCAGATCAACCCGATCGCGGCGATCAACGCGATGGCGATGCTCCTGGAGCACACGGGGCATCCCGCCGCGGGCGCACGGATCGACCGCGCGGTCGCCCAGGTCACCGGGACCAAGATGAAGAGCCAGGCGGCGGGCAGGATGGGTCACGGCACCCGCGAGGTGGGCGACCTCGTTGTGGCCGCGCTCTGACGCCGGTCACAGCCGTACGCGGCGGCCCTCGGCCTGGCTGTCCGCCGCGGCCTGCACGATCCGCATCGCGGTGAGCGCGTCGTCGAGGCCGCTCGCCCCGCGGACGAGACTCGTCACTTTGCGGTGGAAGTGCAGCAGCATGTGCTCACCCACCGGCCGTTCGCTCTCCAGCGACTCTTGGTGCCTTCCCGCGGGGTCGAACCAGACGAGGCTCGAGGGCATGTCGACGAAGGCGATGCCCCTCTCGCAGGCCACCTGCAGCGCCGCCGGCGGCCGGAATCCCACGGCCTCCTCCCACTGCCGCGGCATGTAGTAGCCGCAGCTGATCTGGGCGAGGGGGCCGTCGCCGGGCGGGCCGTCGGCGGTGAAGTCGAGGCTCATCATCTGGTAGTCGTCGGTGTCGCCGCCGGCCGTCTCGGCGTGCCTCACGGCCACGACGCTCGTGGGCTCGGAGCCGGCGACGTAGCGGCACCAGTCGACGAGCTCCATGAGGTCGCGGGCCTCGCTGGCCCGATCCCGAGGCGGCGCCTGTGCGGGGCCGCCCGACAGCGGCACGCGGCGGTGGCAGAAGAGGAGCCGCGGCCGGCCGAGCGCCGTGGCGACCAGCTCCTTCAGCCGCACGGTGGCGGGCGCGTGCCGCCGTGGCAGCTCCGCCATGAACGCGATGCCCGACTCGTCGACCCTGCGTCGCAGCAGGTCAGCCTCGTCCGGGGCGAGCGGCAGGGAGATCGCCGAGTAGACCGCCTTGCCGTGGTCGCAGGCGGCGAGGATGGGGGTCGCCCCGTACCACTGGTCGGCGAGGTAGAGGATCGCGTCGATGTCGTCCCGGGCGGCGAGCGCGCGAAAGCCGTCGACGGGTGCCGCGTCGAACTGCGCAGCGGCCCGCTTCGCCAGGTGCGCCACCTGCTCGCAGATGGCCCGAACCTCGAAGCGATCGGCCAACGCGCGCAGTGCGGGCAGATGGCGTGACTCCCACTGGCTGCCCAGGCCGACGATGCCCACCCGCAGCTTCATGGGGCCCCCTCCGCCGCCGGCTCCGCGGCGAGCAGCTCGCGCTCCCGCACGAGACCCTTGTCGGAGATGTCCTTGCGGCACCAGGCGCCCTGCCAGCGGATCTGCTTCACTCCCGTATACGCCTGGAGCTTCGCCCGCGCCAGCGAGCCGCCGAGGGCGGTGACGGCCAGCACGCGGCCGCCGTCGCTGACGATCCTGCCGTCTGCGTGCCGCGTGGCCGCGTGAAAGACCTGCACGTCCGGCAGCCCGGCCGCCGCGTCGAGCCCGCGGATCTCGTGGCCCCGGCTGACCGTTCCGGGGTAGCCCTCTGATGCCATCACCACGGTCACGCTCGCGCCGTCCCGCCAGCGGGGCGTCTCCACGGCCTCGAGCCGCCGGTCCACGGCCGCGTCGAGCAGCTCCAGCAGGCTCGAATCCAGCCGCATGAGGAGCGCCTCGCACTCCGGGTCGCCGAAGCGGGCGTTGAATTCCAGCACCTTCGGCCCCTGGGCGGTGAGCATCAGACCCGCGTAGAGAACGCCCTGGAAGGGGACCTTCGCCCGCCGCATTGCGTGGGCCGTCGGCACGAGGATGCGGGCCTCGATGTCTGCCAGCATGCTCGCATCCACGAACGGCGTGGGGCAGTAGGCTCCCATGCCACCGGTGTTGGGCCCCGTGTCGCCGTCGTGCGCCGCCTTATGATCCTGCAGCGGCGGCAGCGTCACGATCGTCCTGCCGTCGGTGATCGCCATCACGCTCACCTCGACGCCGTCGAGCCGTTCCTCGACGAGGATCCCCTTGGCGGCGGCCGCGAACTGAGGATCGCCGGCGAGGCTCTCGACGGCCGCCAACGCCTCCGCGCGGTCGTTGCAGACGAACACACCCTTGCCCGCCGCCAGCCCGTCGGCCTTGACGACGACCGGCATGTCCTCGCGGGCCTCGAGGTATTCGCGGGCCCGCGCCGCACCGCGAAACTCGCGGAACATGGCGGTGGGGACGTCGCCCCGATGCAGGATCTGCTTGCAGAAGAGCTTGCTGCCCTCGAGCTGCGCGGCCTTCGCCGTCGGACCGAAGATCCGCAGCCCCGCGGCCTCGAACGTGTCGACGATGCCGGCGACGAGGGGCGCCTCCGGACCGACGACGGTGAGGTCGACCAGGCGATCGCGGGTGAGCCGCACCAGGCCCGCCAGATCGTCGGCGGGCACGGCCACGTTCTCGGCGACGGCCGCCGTGCCCGCGTTGCCCGGGGCGACCAGCACCTCGGCGCCGTCCGCGGCCAACTTCCAGGCGATGGCGTGCTCGCGCCCGCCTCCGCCCACCACGAGCACGCGACGCGATGGACCTGCTGACGGGCGGCGCGATGATGGCAAGGGACCGTGTCCTTCTCGGGAGGTGGCTCGGTGCGGATTGTGCCGCGAGCATTCCACCACATTCAAGCGGCCCGCGGTTCAGACGGCCTGCGGCAAGGCGTGCGCTGCCGCGATGCCCGCAAGAATTTCCACCCCGTCCATGCTCCAGACGTCCGCTGTCCGAAGCTGCACAGCCCAGAACTGCGTCGGCGGGATCGTCACCGACAGCGGCCGGACCACAGCAGCCGAACCGACAGCAGCCGGACGGGGGCCGGGTGGCGAGCCGGAGCCCCCTCGACGGCATCCCGCGGCGACGCCCCCTCGCCGAAGCGGCAGGAAGTCCCCGCTTTTCCGAACTCCCCCGACATCCGACGTTGACAGCACAGCAGGTGTCGATACAGTTGAATAAGCGGAGTTCGTGAAAAAAATCACGAACTCTGCCGTTCGCGGTCGAAACCTGCTTTTTGGGCGGCTGCACGGGCGGTTCCGAGACGCCTCGCCGAGGTCTCGGGGCCAGCCGCGTCGTCCATCTGGCGCAGCCACTTTTCGGGGCGTATCGGATGTCTGAGAAGAAGAAAATGTCGGTGGCTGAAATCATGGCCGCGGCGCGGGCCCAAAAGGCCGCCGCCACGGGCTCCGACGCGACACCCGAACCCGCCGCGGAGCCGACAGCCAACCCGCCAGCCTCTCCGAAAACAGCTGCCCCGAAGTCTGCGGCGGCAAAGCCAGCGGCGGCCTCTGCGGGCGGCAGGCCCAGCGTCGCCGAAATGATGGCGATGGCTCGCGCCCAGAAGTCGGGCGAGGCGGCGGCCGCGCCGAAGCCGACGGCCAAGCCGGCCGCGGCGGCCGACAAGCCCAAGCCCGCCGCCAAGCCGGCGGCCGCGAAGCCGGCGGGCGGCGCTCCGAAGACCGGCGTGCAGCGCGACACCGCAAGCATCCTCGCAGCGGCGCGGGCGGCCGCGAAGCCGGGCCCCGTCAGCAAGGCCGACGCGTCCCCCGAGGTCGCCGCCCGACTCCAGCCCGCCGCAAAGGCCAAGTCCGCAGCCGAGAAGCCCGCGGCGCCGTCGCGGGCACTGCCTCCGATGCCGGTGCGGCCCGCGAAGCCGGCGAAGAAGGACGCGGCGGGGGAGAATCGTCGCGGCTTCCTCGAAATCGCGCTCGGGTCGTTCATGGCGATGGGCTTCAGCGCCCTGTCGGTCACCGGCGGGCTCTTCACGCTGGGCCTCGCGCGATACATGTTTCCCAACGTCCTCGCCGAGCCTCCGAGCCGCTTCAAGGTGGGCTTCAAGGAGGGCTTCCCCGCCGGCAAGGTGGAGACGAAGTTCGTCCCGCAGTACGGCGTGTGGGTCGTGAACGGCGAGTTCCAGGGGCAGCAGCAGATCTACGCCCTGAAGACCGTGTGCACGCACCTCGGCTGCACGCCCAACTGGCTCGAGGCCGAGCAGAAGTTCAAGTGCCCCTGCCACGGCAGCGGGTTCTACAAGGACGGCGTCAACTTCGAGGGGCCCGCGCCGCGGCCGCTGGAGCGGTACGCCGTGCGGATCTCCGACGACGGCCAACTCGAGATCGACAAGAGCCGGGCGTTCCAGGAGGAACTCGGCCAGTGGGCCGACCCCGACTCGTTCGTGCCCGTCTGAGCCACGCCCCCCGCGACCTACTGGACCTACTGACAGACCAAGCAGGACCACCGGAACAGGAAACGACAGCCCCCCATGGCCATCGGCGAAACCATCCGCAACTCCCAGATCTGGAAGAGCATCTTCCGGCATCCGATGCCGCTCGACAGGCGGAACCGGATCGTCGTGATGCTGACGAACTTCTTCCTGCACCTCCATCCGGTGTCGATCAAGAAGCAGGGCATCGCCCTGTCGTTCACATGGTGCATGGGCGGCGTGACCTTCTTCCTGTTCCTCGTGGAGACGGTCACCGGCGTGCTGCTGATGTTCTACTACCGTCCCACGCTCGAGTGGGCCTACAACGACATCCTCGCTCTCCGCGACGTCACGAGCCTCGGCATCCTGCGGGAGCTCCATCGCTGGGGAGCCCATGCGATGGTGATCACCACGTGGCTGCACATGTATCGCGTGTTCCTCACCGGCAGCTACAAGCCGCCGCGCGAGTTCAACTGGGTGATCGGCGTGATCCTGCTGTTGCTCACGCTCCTGCTCTCGTTCACCGGCTACCTGTTGCCCTGGGACCAGCTGGCGATCTGGGCCATCACGGTGGGCTCCAACATGGCCCGCGCCACCCCGATCCTCGGCTACGAGGGCCCCGGCCAGCAGCTGCTCACGATCGGCGGGATCGACATGATCACCGACGGCTCCGACGCGAGGTTCGGCCTGCTCGGCGCCCGCTTCGTGGGCGAGGAAACGCTCAACCGCTTCTACGTGCTGCACTGCATCGCCATCCCGCTCGTGGTGGCACTGCTCCTGGCGATCCACTTCTGGCGCGTGCGAAAGGACGGCGGCATCAGCGGGCCGCTGTAGACCGAACCCCATGCACTCAAACGGCTTTTTTCTCAAGGACGTCGCCGGCTTCCTGGGCGGCTACTACAGCTTCGTGGCGGTGATGAACGGCGTCGCCGCCTTCATTCTCTGGCGCCGCAAGAACCAGCCCGGCTGGGCCGTGGTCTGGGCGGCGTTCGCCGGGATCATGATGATCCTCGCCAGCCTGGCGCTGTCCGGCTCGGCCTCGCTGGTGCCGGCGCTGCCGCTGTCGGGCCGCATGCTGGTCAACAAGCTCTCCGGTCCGGTGCTCTACACGCTCGGCACGACGGCGCTGTTCACGATCCTGTTCGTCTTCCGGCGGTTCTTCGTGAAGCCGATGGTCGCCTGGACGATCCTCAACGCTGCCCTCGTGCTGATGGGCCTCTCGATGGCCGACGAGAACTTCGCCTCCATCGTCATGAAGCCCGACAACGTGCCGATCGTCGGCCTGGTGTTCCTGCTGGCCTTCTTCACCTGGCTCGCGACGAGCAAGGCCGTCGTCAACGACGACAGGATCGCGCAGGGCCTGCCCCCGCTCGAGAAACTCGACGACGAGAAGGTGCTTGTGTGGCCCGACTTGGTCTACACGGAGCTGATCTGCATGATCGCCGTGTCGGCGTTCCTGCTCGTCTGGGCGATCTTCCTCCAGGCGCCGCTCGAGGAGCCGGCCAGCAGCGTCAAGACTCCCAACCCGTCGAAAGCGCCGTGGTACTTCCTCGGGCTGCAGGAGATGCTGGTCTACTTCGATCCCTGGTATGCGGGAGTCGTGCTGCCGAGCCTGGTCGTCTTCGGCCTGATGGCGATGCCCTACCTGGATTTCAACAAGAAGGGCAACGGCTACTACTCGATCGAGGAGCGCAAGTTCAGCTACCTTGTGTACCAGTTCGGTTTTTTCGAGCTCTGGATCACGCTGATCATCCTCGGCACGTTCCTCCGTGGCCCCAACTGGAACTTCTTCGGGCCGTTCGAGTATTGGACGCCGTACAAGGTCGAGGTTCTCAACAACGTCGATCTACCGCAGATGTTCTGGGTCAATCTGCTCGACCGCCCGCTGCCTCGTGCGCCGCAGGGCGCGAGCGCGTTGACTCAGGTCGGAACCATCTTGCTGCGTGAATCGCCGGGGATCGTGCTGATGGGCGCCTACCTCCTGCTCCTGCCGCCGCTGCTCGCGGTCACCGTGTTCCGTTCGTTCTTCGCCAAGATGGGCTTCGTGCGGTACATGCTGATGGCGAACCTGATGCTGCTGATGTTGTCGCTGCCGCTGAAGATGATCCTGCGCTGGACGCTCAACCTGAAGTACATCGTGAGCATTCCCGAATTCTCCCTCAACTTCTAGGAGCCGGGCCGTCGCTTCCGGACGCCACGGTGGTGCCGTCGCGAACGGCCTCCGCCCCGCCCCCCCGGAACCCCGCACGCTCGGACACCGATGCCTGCCACAGAACAGACCTGGCGTAACCTGAAGGTGCTGCACGTCGTCTTCGGCGTCGTGGCCATCCTGCTGCTGCTGGCGACCGTGCTCATGCTGGCGATCGACCACGACCGCCCGTGGAAGAAGTACCAGCGGGAGTTCCGCGCCCTCGAGACCTGGTCGGCGGCCGCCCGGATCGACGAGCAGGAGTCGCGTTCGTTCGCCGAGCAGTCCACCACGCTGGAGGCAGCGGTCGCCGAGGCCCGCCGCGCGAGCCTCGATCCCGCGCTGGCCGACGCCTTCATCGCCCAGGTCCGCAGCGTCCCGGCCGACGCCGAGGCCGCGGACCGGGCCAAGCTCGACATCGACCAGCTGCAGTCCCAATCCGACCCCGAGCAGCGGCTCGTGCTCCGCGGAGACCTGCTCGCACGGCTGCGCGACATCGTCGGCCGCGCCAAGTTCCGCGAGGACCTGCTCGCCGGCCAGCTCAAGCTCCGCAAAGCCGAGCTCGACAAGAACCGCGCCGACTACGAGCTCGCCATCGCCGAGGACGCCGTCCAGGAGAAGCTCGTGTCGCTGCTGGCGGTGGCCGACGCCAAGCGGGCCGAGGTGACGACCGCCACGCTCGACTTCCAGACCGCCAACACGCACCGCAAGACGCTCGACGCCATGCTGCGGAAGCTCACGGCCGACGAGGACGCCGCGGCCAAGGCACTCGCCGACCATCGCGGCAAGCTCAGCCAGCTCGCCAAGGCGCTCAAGGAGCGGGCGCCCAACGCCGGCAAGTCGCTGCTGGAGCTGCCGGTGCTCGACGCGTTCAACGGACCGCTCCGTGTCGACCAGATCTGGCTGCCACAGCTGACGCTCAACAACAACTTCCGCGACGTGGCCCGGTTCGACCGCTGCGTCACCTGTCACAAGGGCATGGACAAGTCGGCGCCCGGATCGCCCACCGACCCCGCCTACCGGCAGACGGAGATGGTCACGGTTTCGCTGCCGGCCCCCGCGAAGGCGTCGGAGAAGCAGGCCGGCGACGGCAACGCCCAACTCGAGGACGCCTACGGATTCCACATCGCCCCGCGCGGTCTGTTCCGGCCCGAGGATCCGACCGTCAGCACCGTGCTGCCGGAGTCGCCCGCGGCTGCAGCGGGCCTGATGAGCGGCGACGTCATCGTTGACATCGGCGGGGGCAAGACGCTCGCCCGCCAGATGGCGGTCACGAGCCTGCTGGAGACGCCCAGTTCGGGCAAGCCGCTGGAGCTCACCGTCCGCCGTGGCGTGCCGCAGCCCTACGCGACGCACCCGCGGCTCGATCTCTTCGTCGGCTCCACCAGCCCGCATCCGATGCAGACGTTCGGCTGCACGGTCTGCCACCAGGGGCAGGGGAGTGCGACCAGTTTCAAGTGGTCGTCGCACACGCCCAATACGCCGAAGCAGGGGCACGAGTGGCATGACGAGCATGGTTGGTTCAACAACCACCACTGGATTTACCCGATGCTGCCGCAGCGGTTCGAGGAGTCGAGCTGCCTGAAATGCCACCACCAGGTCGTCGACCTCGAGCCGACCGAGCGGTTCCCCGAGCCGCCGGCGCCGAAGCTCGTGGAGGGCTACCACCTCATCCGGCAGTACGGCTGCTACGGCTGCCACGAGATCAACGGCTGGTCCGGCCCCGACAAGCGGATCGGCCCCGACATGCGGCTGGGGCCCAACTACCACGAGGTGGCGGAGGCGGTCTCCGCCGATCCCGGCCTGGCGGCGCTCGGCCCGACGGCGAACCGCTGGGTGGAGGAAGTCCGCTCGAGTCCCGACGGTCGGCAGTCGCGCGAGCGGCTCCGCGAATTGCTCGAGCGCGACGCCGCCGCCGGCGACGCCGCGAAACTCCAGCCGCGTTCGCATCAGCTCGCCGTGCTGCTCAAGGACCCCGAGACGCCGGGAACGCTGCCGAAGGTCGGCCCGAGCCTGCGGCACGTCGCCAGCAAGGTCGGCTTCGACTGGCTCTACTCCTGGCTGCGGAATCCCCAGGACTTCCGCCCGAGCACGAAGATGCCCCGCTTCTTCGGCCTCTGGGAGCACCTCGAGGGGAAGGGCCTCGAGGAATCGATGCGGTACGAGCCGCTCGAGATTCGCTCGATGATCGCCTATCTGCAGCGCTCGAGCCAGCCGTTCGAGTACGTGAAGCCCTACGACGGCATCACGGCAGCCCCGGACGTGGTCAGGGGCAGGAAGGTGGTCGAGGTGCGCGGCTGCCTCGCCTGCCACCAGCACGCCGACTTCCCCGGCGCGACCAGCACGCACGGCCCGAACCTGTCGCGGATCGGCGCCAAGGTCGCCTCCCTGCCGCGCGGCAAGGACTGGCTCTACAGCTGGCTCCGCGAGCCCGCCCGCTACCATCCGCGGACCATCATGCCCAACGTGCTCCTCGAACCGGTGACACTCGCCGACGGCAAGGTCAGCGACCCTGCGGCCGACGCGACCGCCTACCTGCTGCAGTCGACCGAGCAGTGGAAGCCCACCGAGATCCCGGCGGCCGCCTCGCTCACGGACGACGAGCGAAAGGCGCTCGACGAACTGGCGCTGATGTATCTCAAGGAACGGTTCCCCACCACCAAGGCCCAGGAGGTGCTCGCCTCGGGACTCTCGGCCGACCAGTCCCGGATCCAGGGGGACGAGCAGATGCTGCTCGGCCTCTCGCAGGCGAACCGTGACGCCACCCTGCTGCACTACGTCGGCAAGAAGACCATCGCCAAGCTCGCCTGCGCCTCCTGCCACGACATCCCCGGGTTCGAGGACGCCAAGGCGGCCGGTGCGGCGCTCGCCGATTGGGGCCGCAAGGACTCCTCGAAGATCGCGTTCGAGCAGGTCTCGCACTTCGTCATGCACCAGCTTGCCGACGGCCATGGCCACGGGCATGCCCACAACAAGATCCATACGCAGGCCCACGCGCAAGTCCACGCTCCGGGCCATGCCCAAGCCCATGCCACGCAGCCAGGGCACGCCGCGACGCATGCGGAGAAGGACGGCCACGGCACCTCGCAGGACGATCCGCTGTCCACCGATCTGGCCTACGCGTCCACCGAGACCCCGCACCTGAACCCTGAATCGGTCGATTCCGACACCGGCTTCTTCCTCGAGAAGCTCCTCGCGCACGAGCGTGAGGGCTTCCTCTGGCAGAAGCTGCGGGCGCCGCGGAGCTACGACTACAAGAAGGCGGAAAACAAGAGCTACAACGAGCGCTACCGCATGCCGAAGTTCCCCTTCGACGACAAGCAGCGGGAGGCGGTGATGACCTTCGTGCTGGGGCTCGTGGCCGAGCCGCCCGCGCCGCAGTTCGTGAGCCGGCCCGACGCCCGCGAGCAGGCCCGGCTCGACGGCCTCAAGGTCGCGGAACAGTACAACTGCGGTGGCTGCCACGCGCTGCAGATGGATCGCTGGGATATCCGCTACAAGCCGGGCTCCCTCGGCGATGCTTCCGAGGTGGCGGACTATCCGTTCCTGGCGCCGCACTTCACCGACCAGGATGTGCAGAAATCGCTCGCCGTCGACCGGCAGGGCAGGCGGCACGCCCGGCTCGTCGGCATGCCGGTGCTCGACCCGGCCACCGGCCGGCCGCAGTTCGTCGACGAGGACGGCGTCCCGATCGAGGAGGGGGACACCGAAGCGGCTCCGCACCAGCCCGTGATGCTCTGGCACGACGCGCTCGTCGATGGCCAGCCCAGGATCGTCGGCGGCCAAAACGTCGTCGTGCCGATCGATGCCGTGAAGGCCGGCACGCACTACCCCGCCCGCGGCGGCGACCTCGCCCGCCTGCTGTTCCCGGTCGTGATCGCCGACGAGAAGCAGATCAACCCGAACGTCAAGGCCGACGACGCCTGGGGCTGGCTGCCGCCGCCGCTGGTGGGTGAGGGGAAGAAGGTTCAGTCCGGCTGGCTGCACAAGTTCCTGCTCAACCCGCAGACCATCCGGCCGTCCGCCGTGCTGCGGATGCCGCGGTTCAACTTCCAGTCGTCGGAGGCGGCCGCGCTGGTCGACTACTTCGCGGCCGTCGACGGCGCCGACTCGCCCTACGTCTATGATCCGCGTCTCGACGAGAGCTCGCTCGCCGCGACGGAGCAGGGCAAGCCCGGCCACCTCGAGGGCGCGCTCAAGATCGTCACCAACAACAACTACTGCGTGAAGTGCCACCTCGTCGGCAGCTACTCGCCGCCGGGCAACCCGAAGGCGCTCGCGCCGCAACTGGAGCGGGTGCACGAGCGGCTGCGGCCCGACTACGTGCACAATTGGATCGCCAATCCGAAGCGCTACCTGCCCTACACCGGCATGCCGGTGAACATCCCGTACGACAAGCCCGTGAGCCAGGATCTCTACGCGGGCACGAGCGAGCAGCAGGTCGACGCCCTCACGGATCTGCTCATGCACTTCGACGCCTTCGCCAAGCGGAGCCTGTCGCTGGAGGCCTACCTGCGGCAGCAGCCCGCCCCCCAGCAGGGGCAGCAGCCGGCAGCCCAGCCGGCTGCCAGCGTGTCTCCCGGCGAGCAGCCCGTTCCCGACGCAACGCCTGCCGAACGGCGGGCTCCGCCGCAGGCGTCAACCTCCCGAGGGCCGTCCACGGCGCTAAACTGATTACATGATGGGAGACGGCATCCAGCATTCGATTCTCCTGGCTATCCCTCAGCACGGCGAACCCCAGCCACGTCCAGCACCACCCGACCGGAGCGAACCATGACCACTCGTTCGAGCAGCACATGCGCACGCCGCCTCGCCACCTGCGCCGCCGGCCTCGCCGCCGGCCTTGCTTTGGGCATCGGTGCGGCCTCAGCCGGCGCCGAGGAATGGGGCACGATCAAGGGGCGGTTCCTCTTCGGGGGCACGCCGCCGACGGCCGCGGAGATCAAGGCCGACAAGGACGTCGAGGTCTGCGGCAAGCACAAGCTCGTCAATGAGGAACTCGCCATCGGCTCCGACAATGGGCTCGGCAACGTGGTCGTATTCGTGCGTGACAAGGAGGTGAAGATCCATCCCGACGCCGCCGCGGGCAAGGCCGAGAAGGTCGTCCTCGACAACAAGGACTGCCGGTTCACCCCCCACGTCGCGTTCGTGCAGACCGGACAGCCGTTCATCCTCAAGAACTCCGACACCGTCGGCCACAACAGCAACGTGGCCACGCTCAAGAACCCGCCGTCCAACAGCCTGATCCCGGCCGGCGGCGAGTCGAGCATCACGTTCGCCAACGACGAGGCGATCCCCGCGCAGGTGACGTGCAACATCCATCCGTGGATGAAGGCCTGGGTGCTCGTGCGGCCCAATCCCTACGCAGCCGTGTCGAAGGCCGACGGCAGCTTCGAGATCAAGAACGTGCCGGCCGGCGAGGTCGAACTGCAGTTCTGGCACGAGAAGGCCGGCTACATCGGCGAGGTTACCGTCGGCGGCAAGACCGAAAAGATCTCCAAGGGCCGCAAGAAGGTGAAGGTCGCCGCGGCGGGCACCGACCTCGGCGACATGACCCTGGCTCCGGCCCTCTTCCAGAAGTGACGTCTCATGACCAGGTTCCCTCCCGTTCTTCTCGTCGCCTCGTGTTTCGTGATGCTCCAGGGCTGCGGCCCGACGCGTCTCGCCGCGCCAATCGCCGACGCCGGGGCCGCTGAGAAGATTCGTGCGACCCTCGTCGCCGCCTCGGCGGGCGGCGGTGGCGGCGGGACGGCCGCCGCCACCGGCACGGGCTGGGCCAGTCTCAAGGGCCGCTTCACGTTTGCTGGCACTCCCGGCCAGGCCAAGGCTCTCGTCGTCGACAAGGACACCGAGGTCTGCTCGAAGGGCGGCATGAAGCTGTTGGACCGGTCGCTGCTGGTCGATCCTTCCAGCAAGGGCCTCGCCAACGTCGTGGTCTTCGCCCGCAAGACCAGCCGCGTGAAGGAGGCTGACGCCGCCGGCGCCCCACCGGTGTTCGACCAGAAGAACTGCGAATTCCTCACGCCGGTGTTCGCCGCCCGAGTCGGCCAGCCGATCGACGTGAAGAACAGCGACCCCGTGGGCCACAACACGAACGTCGCTGGTACGAGCTTCAATCAGCTCATTCCGGCCGGGGCCGGCACGCTGTTCAAGCCTGATTCCGAGACCGGCATGCCCACGATGGTGACCTGCAACATCCACCCGTGGATGAAGGCCTACGCCGTCTTCCGCAAAGACGGCTACGTTGCGGTCAGCGCCGCGGACGGCTCGTTCACCATCCCCGACCTGCCCGCGGGCGAGACCATCGAATTCCAGGTCTGGCACGAGCGTTCCAGCGGCCCCAACGGCGCGGTGGGCATCGACAAGCCCGACCTGAAGTGGACGCCGAAGGGCCGCTTCCAGATCAAGCTCCAGGAAAACGAGGTCAAGGATCTCGGCGCCCTCGAGGTGCCGGCCTCCGCGATCGGCACGTGACACCGTCGTCCCCGCTCCCCGTTTTGCACGCCACCACGCCTATGAACCTCCACTCCGCCTGCCGCATCCTGCCCGCGACACTCGCCGCTTGTCTCGCGCTCGCCGCCACCGGTTGCGGCACCACGCCGCCGGCATCCTTCCGTCCCAACATGGTGGAGGCCGCGGCGCCATCCGCCGAGAAGGACTCGATCTCCGCCGAGCAGGCGCTCACGCCTGCCCAGCGGAAGCAGGTCGCCACCATCCTCCTCGCCATGTTCGGCACGCCCGACAATCCCGTGGCGCTGCCCGAGACGGGCCTCGACGAGGCGAAGTTGCTCCAGTGCGCCGGCCCGGTCCGCAGCGACATCGTGGGCCGCAAGAACGGCCTCTACCGCGAGCACTGTGCCCACTGCCACGGCATCAGCGGCGACGGTCTCGGCCCCACGGCCGCGTTCCTCAACCCCTACCCCCGCGACTATCGGCCTGGCGTTTTCAAGTTCAAGAGCACCGAGCGGGCCGACAAGCCCACGCACGCCGACCTCGTCCGCATCCTCCACAACGGCATCCCGGGCACGTCGATGCCGTCGTTCGCACTCCTGAGCGCGGCAAAGGTCGACGCGCTCGCCGAGTACGTGAAATACCTCAGCATCCGCGGCGAGACCGAACTGGCGCTCATGCGGGCATTCTTCGAGCTCGACGACGACGCCCAGGGCACGCTGCCGGAGACGAAGGAGTTCCTCGTCGGCGAGACCCTGGCGCCGATCGCGGAGAAGTGGCAGTCAGCCGCGGCCGCACAGATCCCGGTGCCGGCGATGCCGGCCGACCTCGACATGACCGCCTCCATCGCCAAGGGACGCGAGCTCTTCTACGGTGACAAGGCCAACTGCGTGAAGTGCCACGGCCCCACCGCTCTGGGCGACGGTCAGGCCAACGATTACGACGACTGGAACAAGAACGTCCACAAGATCACCAACAAGCTGGTGAAGCTCCGCGAGTCCGAGACCGGCCTCGATGCGGGGCAGCGGACCTGGGCCAACGAGTTCTCACAGGTGCTCGCCGGCGACGCGCTCAGGCCCCGGACGATTCCGCCGCGAAACCTGCGGCAGGGCGTCTACCGCGGCGGTCGCCGTCCGATCGACCTCTACTACCGGATCCACGCCGGCATCAACGGCGCGCCGATGCCGGCCGCCAAGGGCACCATCTCGCCGGAGGACATCTGGCACATCGTCAACTACATCCAGTCGCTGCCCTATGACTTCGACGGCGAACTCGGGGCGGATCGACCGATGGTGGCGCAGGATCGGTACTGAGTCGAGGAATCCCGACCGGGCACGGCCGCCGCGGGGCGGGCGGCGAAAACACGACACGCAAGACACGTTCGAGCAAGAGACATCCGAGACGGTGACGACGGCCCCTCCGGGCCGCGGTGATCCGAGACACGAGAACACGACGGTGGAGCGATCGACATGAGCCGACTGTCTGGAATCTTCTGGTCACTGCTGTTCCTCGCCGTGCCCGTGCTGGGCGTGGCCACGTTCGCCGTGGCGCCCGCCTACGACATCTGGCTGCCGAAGGACGTCTCCGAGCACGGCCCCGCGATCGACGGCCTGTTCATGTTCATCCTCGTCCTCACGGGCGTGGTCTTCATCGTCACGGAGATGCTGCTCTTCTGGTTCATCTGGAAGTACGACGCATCGCAGGTAAAGGGCCCCGCCACCTACATCCACGGCAGCCACGTGCTCGAGGTGGTGTGGACGATCATCCCGGCGGCCACGCTGCTCTTCCTCGCGATCTACCAGATGAACACCTGGGCCGACGTGAAGATGCGTCGGCCCGCGATGGCACCGACCGTGGAGGTCGTGGCGCGGCAGTTCGAGTGGCGGCTCCGCTATCCGGGCCGCGACGGCGTGCTGGGCACCCGCGACGACCTGTTCCTCACGAACGACCTGCACGTGCCGGTCGACGAGGATGTCCTCATCCAGCTCAAGAGCATGGACGTGCTCCACAGTTTCTTCCTCCCCAACCTGCGGATCAAGCAGGACGCCGTGCCGGGCATGAAGATTCCGGTCTGGTTCAAGGCGAAGGAGACGGGACAGTTCGACATCGTCTGTGCCGAACTGTGCGGCTGGGGCCACTACAAGATGAAGGGCCGCATCACCGTCGAATCCCGTGCCGACTTCGACCGCTGGCTCGAGGAGACCTACGCCCGCCAGGAGGCGACGCAGCCCGCTCCCGAGGACGTCGCCGCCTCCGCCGCCGAGTAACCGCATCGGATCGCACCTCCGCAACCATCCCGCTCCCCGCCCCCTACGAACACACAGTCAGGCCTCCCAGGAGAGACTGCCATGAGCACCGCGACGACCTCCTCGCTCTCGCACGGAACGGCCACGAGCCTGCCGCCGGCCCGCAAGCCACGGCCGGTGGCCGAATTCCTCTCGACCTACGTCTTCTCCAAAGACCACAAGGTCATCGGCCTGCAGTTCCTCTTCTCCACGCTGCTGTGGTTTCTCATCGGCGGGCTCTTGGCGCTCGCCGTCCGCTGGCAGGTCGCCTGGCCGTGGTCCGACGTGCCGGTGCTCGGCAAGCTGTTCGCACAGCAGGGCGGCCAGATGGCGCCCGAGTTCTACACGATGCTCTTCACGATGCACGCCTCGGTGATGATCTTCCTGGTGATCATCCCGATCCTCGCGGGCGCCTTCGGCAACTTCCTCATCCCGCTGATGATCGGCGCCGATGACATGGCGTTCCCGACGCTCAACATGCTCTCGTACTGGTTCATGTGGCCCGCCTTCGCCTGCTTCGGTGCGAGCTTCTTCGTCGAGGGCGGCGCCGCCTCGGGCGGCTGGACGAGCTACCCGACACTGTCGACGAACCCCGCGTCGTCCCCCTCCAGCGGCATGGGGCAGACGCTCTGGCTGCTCGGCCTCACCTTCGTGGGCGTTTCGAGCATGCTCGGCAGCGTCAACTACATGACCACGATCATCCTCATGCGGGCGCCGGGCATGACCATGTTCCGCCTGCCGATGACGATCTGGGGCATGTTCATCACCGCCATCCTCCAGGCCTTCGCCCTCCCCGTGCTCACGGCGGCCGGCTTCATGCAACTGGCGGACCGCATGTTCGGCACCGGCTTCTTCTCGCCCGAGGGGAACGTCGTCAACAACGCGATCGCCGGCGCCGGCGGCGGCCAGCCGCTGCTCTGGCAGCACCTCTTCTGGTTCTACAGCCACCCGGCCGTCTACATCATGATCCTGCCGGCGATGGGCATGGTGAGCGACATCCTCACCGTCTTCGCCCGCAAGCCGCTCTTCGGCTATCGGCCGATGGTCTACTCGGTCGCCGGCATCGCCGGCCTCGGGTTCATCGTCTGGGGCCACCACATGTTCATGTCGGGCATGAACCCGGCGCTGGGCATCACGTTCATGGTGTCGACGATGATGATCGCCCTGCCGAGCGCCGTGAAGACGTTCAACTGGCTCGGCACTCTGTGGGGTGGAAAGATCGAGTTCACGACGTCGATGCTCTTCGCACTCTCGTTCGTCTCGATGTTCATCATCGGCGGCCTGTCGGGCATCTTCATGGCCGCCACCCCGGTCGACATCTTCATCCACGACACCTACTTCATCGTGGCGCACTTCCACTACGTGCTCTTCGCCGGAACGGCGATGGGCGTGTGGGCGGCGATCTACTTCTGGTTCCCGAAGATGTTCGGCCGCACGATGAACGAGTTCTGGGGGAAGGCCCACTTCTTCCTGACGTTCATCTTCCTCAACGGCACGTTCTTCACGATGCACATCCTCGGCGCCGTGGGCTTCCCGCGGCGGCTCGCCGATGCATACCACTACGAGACGTTCCACCACCTGCAGCCGCTCAACGCCTTCATGACGTGGTGCGCCATCGGCATGGTGTCGTGCCAGATCATCTTCGCGATCAACTTCTTCTGGAGCATGTTCTTCGGCCCGGTCGCCGGCCGAAATCCGTGGAACGCCAACACGCTCGAGTGGACCGCGCCGAGCCCTCCCGGCCATGGCAACTTCGACTTCCAGCCCGTGGTCTACCGCGGGCCGTACGAATACTCGGTGCCGGGCGTCGAGAAGGATCACCTGATGCAGACCGATCCTCCGAACGCGGCCGCGGCGGCTGCTGCGGCGGCGTCGCACTGATTGAGGCAGCCGTCCCGGCGGCTGCGAGAGACTTGAGGCAGCCGTGCTGGATAAGGCGGCTGCGAGAGACTTGAGGCAGCCGTGCTGGATAAGGCGGCTGCGAGAGACTTGAGGCAGCCGTGCTGGATAAGGCGGCTGCGAGAGACTTGAGGCAGCCGTGCTGGATAAGGCGGCTGCGGGAGACTTGAGGCGGCCAACGAGCGGCTGCGAGAGAGTTGCGAGACAACAGACGTTCGACCATCGAGCCGACCGACCACGCCCCCATGACACGCCGCTCCTTCAACTGGCCGCACGCGATTGCGTGCCTGCTCGTCGCGGTGACGGCGGTGCTGCTGTCGTTCGGGGCGCTCGTCACGACCTATGAGGCGGCGATGGCGGTGCCCGACTGGCCGGGCACCTACGGCCACAACATGTTCCTGTTTCCACTGACGGAGTGGCTCCACGGTCCCTGGGACCTGTTCCTCGAGCACGGCCACCGTCTCCTCGGCGCGGCCACGGGCATCGTGACGCTCGTGCTCGTCGCAGTCGCCTGGCGCGGGCAGGCATCGCCCGCCGTCCGCTGGCTGGCGGTGGCGGCGGTGGCGCTCGTGGTGGTGCAGGGGCTCCTCGGCGGCGCGAGAGTGCTGCTCGACGACAAGACGGTGGCGAAGGTGCACGCCTGCACCGGTCCGCTGTTCTTCGCCGTGGCGGTGGCGATCGCGACCGCCACCCGGCCGCAGTCGGTCCAAGGCCCGCGGCGGCCCTCCCCCGAGCCTCCCGGTGCCCGGGCGATCGTGGCGTCGACGGCCGCAGCCGGCCTCGTGATCGCCTCCTACCTGCAGCTCGTGGCCGGCGCCCAGCTGCGGCACCTGGATGCCACAGTCGATCCGTTCACCTTCCGTTGGCTCGTCGGCGTGCACGTGGCCGGTGCGGCCATCGTGGCCGCAATCGCCCTGGTGCTCGCCTGGGCCAATGCCTCCGCCACCGCGTCGACACGGACGTGGTCATGGCTGATCGCCGCGTTCGTCGTCGCCCAGGTGGTTCTCGGCTGCGGCGCCTGGGTCGCCTCCTGGGGGCTCCCCTCGGGCCTCCTCCCCGTCGACTGGCAGCCCACACGGGCGGTCGTCGCCCGGAGCACGAGCGGCGCGATGATCGTCACCGGCCACGTGCTGCTCGGCATGGCAATCCTCGGCTCGTCGGTCGTGCTCTGGATCATCGGCGGCGGACTGGCGTCCCCCGGCGACCGTCGCCGGCTTCCGGGCGACGTCGAGATGGAAAGGGCCTTCGCATGAGCCCGCCCCCCGTGCTCGCGCCCGCCCCCGTCGCCATCCCCGCGGCTGCGCTGCCGGTCGACGCCGAGTCGCTGACGGTACCCCGTGGATTCGCCGCCTGCTGGGCCGACGGCTCGCAGCTCGTGCGGCCGCGGATCGCGCTGATGGTCCTCGCGACCGTGTGGGCTGCGGCCTGGATCACCGCCGGCGCCGACCGGCTGCCGGCCGGCACGATCGGCTGGCTCCTGCTCGGCACGGCGCTCGTCGCCGCGAGCTCGAGCATCGCGAACCAGATCGTCGAGCGTGCCACCGACCGGCTGATGCCCCGCACGGCGCGGCGGCCGATCGCCAGCGGTCGCCTGGCCGTGGAGCCGGCCGTCGCGGCGGCGGCGGTTCTGCTCGCAGCCGGCCTCGCCATCCAGACGCGGGTCTGCGGCTGGCCGCCGGCCGCGGCCGCACTTGCCACGTGGCTGCTCTACGTCGTCGTCTACACGCCGCTGAAAAAGACCACGCCGCTCAACACCGCAGTCGGCGCCGTGGCCGGAGCGTTGCCCGTCGCGATCGGATGGCTGGCCGCCGACGGCCCGCGGCGACTGGCTGCCGGCGACGCGGCGGGAACGCTCGCCGTGGCGGCGCTGGCCACCGTGCTCTACCTCTGGCAGTTCCCGCACTTCATGGCGATCGCCTGGCTCTACCGGCGGCAGTACGCGGCCGCCGGGCTGCGGATGCTCACCGTCGACGATCCCTCGGGCCTGCGGGCGGCGGCGCAATCGCTGGCCGCCGCGCTGGCGATGATCCCGGTGAGCCTGGTGCTGGCCGTGCCCTCCGGCAGCGTCAGGCTCTTCCTGGCTGCGGCGATCGCCGCGGTCGCCTATGCTGTCGCCACCGTCAGCTTCGCGATCCGCCGCGACGACGCGTCGGCCCGCGTGCTCCTGTTCACCTCCCTCGGCTCCCTGCTCGCGCTGCTCACGGCCGCGGTCGTGCTCGGCACTCCGCCCTGACCTTCTCCACGCTCCACGAACGACCTCCGGAAAGCGACCTGCTCATGTCCGCCTCAGCGATCACGGCTTCCCACGGCCACGACGGCCACGGTCACGGTCACGACGACGGCCACCACGGGCACATCACACTGCAGTACCAGCCCGGGCTGCCGCTCACGCGCGGCAAGCTGATCATGTGGCTGTTCTTGTCGACGGAGATCATGTTCTTCGCGGCGCTGCTGGGCAGCTACGTCGTGCTGCGGTTCGGCGCCCCCGTCTGGCCCAAGCCGCATCACGTGCACCTGTCGGAGCCGATCGGGGCGTTCAACACCTTCGTGCTGATCTGCTCGAGCGTCACCATCGTTCTCGCCCTCGAGTCCGCGCGGGCCAACAAGGCGAGCGTGGCGAAGGTCTGGATGCTGCTCACCCTCCTGCTCGGAACGCTCTTCCTCGGCGTGAAGGGCTACGAGTACGCGGCCAAGTTCTCGCACGGCATCTACCCGGCGATGCCCCACAGCCGCATCTACGAGCGGCCCGATCTCTACTACGGGTCCGCCGTCCGGGCCAGGCTCGGCGAGCCGGCGATGATCGACAGGCTCAAGGAACTCGACGACACGCCCGCCGACAAGCTGACCGCCGAGCAGGTCGCGGCCCGCGGCCGGCTCCAGCAGATCCGCAAGATGGTGGCGAGCCCCGACCAGCAGGCCTTCGACCTCGCCGTCGTCGCCGACCAGGTGATGCCGCTGCCGACGGAGGGCTCCGGGAGCGACCACGGCGGAGGGCACGGCGGCCACGCCAGCGGCCTCAACGACGTCTTCCCGTGGCTGAGGCTGCCCACCGTCATTCCCGGCGGCAACATGTGGGCCAGCACCTACTTCCTGCTCACGGGCTTCCACGCGATCCACGTCGGCGTGGGACTGCTCGTGTTCGCGATCATGCTCACCTGGACGCTCAATGCCAAGCGGGCCGGGGCGATCGAGAACATCGGCCTCTACTGGCACTTCGTCGATCTCGTGTGGATCTTCCTCTTCCCGCTCCTCTACCTCTTTTGAGGCTCATGATGTCCGACCACGACCCCCACGGCCCCGTCACCCGGCCCGGCGCGTCCGCCGACGAGACGCTGCAGCACGCGATCGAGGCGGAGCACGGCGGACACGGCGACCACCACTCCCACGGCGGGCTCGGCAAGTACCTGCTCGTGTTCCTCGCCCTCTGCGGCCTGACGACGATGTCGTTCTTCACCTACTCGCCGGCCTGGCCCTGGCGGGACCAACCGCAGGTGGGCTGGACCTTCATGATGGCGGTCTCGTGCACGAAGGCGATGCTCGTGATCCTGTTCTTCATGCACGTCTGGTGGGAGGCGAACTGGAAGTACGTGCTCACGATCCCCGCCGCCATGATGGCGCTGTTCCTGGGGATCATGCTCATCCCCGACATCGGCCTGCGGAACCGGATGGTTTCTCAGGAGCGGGCGCTGCACATGGCGCGGGGCTCCGACGTGCGGCTTATGGAGCAGGCCGGCGAGGCGAAGGCACTCGAGCAGCCGGCGGGGCACTGAATACACGCGAAACACGGCCATCCTGGCCGTTTTCGCTGGGAACCTCGTGACGGCCGTCCGGGCCGTCGAGTCACACACTTGATACACGCGAAACACGGCCATCCTGGCCGTTTTCGCTGGGAACCT
>Ga0209401_1000010_pt1 | contig 185066 bp, 152 predicted proteins | sample M_140807_MF_Meta_FD_187318 | JGI IMG/M metagenome (GOLD analysis project Ga0209401, IMG submission 187318) | Freshwater microbial communities from Lake Montjoie, Canada to study carbon cycling - M_140807_MF_MetaG (SPAdes) (version 2) | ecosystem: Environmental > Aquatic > Freshwater > Lake...
GCCGTCACCCTGCTTGCCGTCACCCTGCTTGCCGTCACCCTGCTTGCCGTCACCCTGCTTGCCGTCACCCTGCTTGCCGTCACCCTGCTTGCCGTCACCTTGCTTGCCGTCACCTTGCTTGCCGTCACCCTGCTTGCCGTCGCCTTGCTTGCCGTCGCCCTGCTTGCCGTCGCCCTGCTTGCCGTCACCCTGCTTGCCGTCGCCCTGCTTGCCGTCACCGGACTTTTCGCCAATGCCGGACTGCTGCCCATCGCTGCGGCCGGCCGTTTTTCTCGGAGAAGACTGCTTTTCGCCGGCTGTCTCCGTGCCGTCCCCTTCTTCTTTCTGGTCGCCTTTTTGGTCACCAGCCTTCCCCTGCTCCCGCCGACGGCTTGCCAGAATCCGCTCCATTGCCTCGCCGTCGTCTGTTCCGTCGGCAGCCACGGCTGGCCGCGGCTTCTTGTTGCCTGCCCCACGACCGTCACCTGATTCTCCGGCCTGGGATCCCCCCTGATTCGTCCTCTCGCCGGCGGGTTTCGCGGCCGTGGGCTGATTCCCGTTCTTGCCACCGCTCACGGCACCGGGACGGTCGCCTCCGGCCTCCGGCTTCGCTCCGTCGGCAGCACCAGGCTGGCCGGCCGACTGCTTGCCACCTGACTGCTTGCCGTCCGCCTGCTGGCCACCCGATTGCTTCCCTCCGGACTGCCTGCCACCGCCATCGGCCGCCGGCGAGCGACCGTCGCTTCCGCCCGACGCTCCCTGATCGCGTGGCTGCCCCTGCGACGCCCCCCGCTGTGTGTTCTCGCCGGCCTGCGGATTCTTGCCGCCCTGCTTGCCGCCGTCGGCGGCGCCATCCTGATCGCCGGGCTTCGGCTGGCCCTGCTGGCCGGCGCCCTGCGCCGCATCATCGGGCTTACCTTCGTCCTTCTGCTGGCCTTGCCCCGCGGCCTGAGGCCGCTGCTGCTGCCCTCCGCCATCGGCCGCACGATCCTGGTCCTGCCGGCCCTGCATGCCGCGGTCGTCGCCCGCCTTGCCGGCGCCACGATCACCGCCGTCGCCCGGGTCGCGACCATCGTCGCCCTGCCCGTCAGCAGGCTTCTCGTCGCGGCCGCCGTTCTTCATCCCACCCGGCCGGTCGTCCGCGGCACCCTTTTCGGCCCCCGCTGCCGAGTCGCCGGCCTCGTTGCCGTTGCGGCCGGCGTCGTCACGGTCGTCCTCCTTCGGCTGCTGCCTGTCGGGCGGCTGCGGCCGGGGGGCCGCCGATGGGTCGATGCTCAGCGCCTGCCATGGCGTGGCGGTGATGTTGGGCTGGTTCGGCCGCGTGTCGACGGCGATCGCCCGATACTCGAGCACGGCCCCGGGAGTCGCCCCATACCGCTCCGGCATCACGTCTGCCGTGCCGACGAACACGCCGCGGCGATTGCTGCGGGCCAGCGGGATCTCCGGCTGCACCGCCCCGCCCCGGTCGGCGGCACCGCGCAGCCGCACCTCGACGGCGACGCGGGCGAGGCCGAAGTCGGGATCGAGCGCCCGCACCGTCACCGGCACGGGCGCCGTCGGCGGCACGCGGATCGGGGATTCCTTCGGGTCTTCGATCGACACCTCGGGCGCGAGGTCGGGCAGCACCTCGATCCGATGCTCGAGCCGATCCACCTCCAGCCGCTCGCGGCCGGCGGCATCCGCGCCACGGGTCTCGAAGAGCAGCCGATAGGAGCCGTGCTCGGGAGCGGTGCGGTCGGCATTCATGGCGAGCGTGAAGGAGCCGGTGGCGCGGGCGAGGTCGCTCGCCCCCACCTTCATTTTCAGGTCGCGGCGGCCGTCGCAGTCGAAGTCGATCCACGCCGACTCGAGGGGCTGGTTGCTCTCCGCGACGAGCACCACCCGGGCGCCCTCGACCGCCCGCAGGTCGCCCTGCCACGCCACGGTCTCCGGCTCGCGGCGCATGTACTCGGGAAACTCGTAGCGCACCTCCTTCACGAGCAGCGCCGGCGAATCCACGATCGCCACCCGCAGCGGCTCGCCCCGCGCGTCGCCCGCGACGATCGTGAGGTCGACCGACTGATCCAGGCCACGCGACGCGTCGGGGAGGACGGCGCGGAATCGCGTCCCGCCCGACTCCCCGCCGGCGCGGACCAGGTCGGCCCGCCACGGCGGCGGCTTCTGGCGTCCCGCCGCCTGGTCGCCCTCGGGCACAGGGATGACGACGACCGCCGGCCGCTCGTCGCGGCGCAGCCCGGTGATGCCGACGTCGACCACGAGCTGGCGGCCGCGCACGAGCGTCGCCACGCCGTCGACCACGCGGAGCCGCCGCCCGTCGTCGTCCCGCTCGGGGGCGTCCTCGCCCGGAGACCGCCACCGCAGCGCGGGGCTGGCGAGCGTCACCCGCGTCGGCGCGGCGATCCGCGACCACGGCAGCAGCAATCGTGCCGCGGTGGGCAGCAGGCTCTTGGGGGCCCAGAGTCCGTAGAGGATCGCGGCGGCGACGAGTGCCGCGAGCGCGTACGACAGCCACACCGCCGTCGAACGGTCGATCACTCCCTCGGCCGGCGTCGCCGACAGCCGCCGGGCGGCCCGCCGCTCCAGCGACCGCACCACCGCGGCCGCGTTGCCCTCGGGGTGCGCCTTCACGAGCACGGTGTTCACGAGATCGTTGTGCAGTTCCGGATGCTCCTCCTCGATCACCCGCGCGGCGTAGACGAGGTTGACCCGGCAGAGCACCAGGGGCAGGAGCCAGCGGAGGGCGGCGGCGACCAGCGCCGTCACCCCGACGGCGAGCCACGCCCACCGCGCCCAGCGAGGCAGGCCGCCGGACACGACCCAGTGCTCGAGCGCGACGCCGCAGCCGATCCAGAGCGCCACCCCAACCGCGACCGCCAGCATGAACGTGGTGAACGCCACGGTCTTGTAGTCGGCGCTTGCCGCAGCCAGCCGCCTGGAGAGGTACCGCTCCGACTTGGAGTCGGGTGTGCCGTCGTCCCCCCAGCCCTCGACGACGAGCGGACCTGCCGTGCGTGATGGAACCGTCGATGGAACCGTCGCCATACACTTAACTATATCGGCACGCGGCGGCCGCCGCTTCGCCGCGTTGACGTCTCGACGAAAACCGGCCTATCGTGGGCCTCCCGTCGGCTGCCGTCATGCGGCGGGGCGGCTCACGAGGGATCGCCGATGCCGCTCCTGCCCGACGCCGACTCCTTCCGCAGCCTGGTGGACGGTTCGGCCCGCGGGCCGGCGGCGTCCGCCGCCCGCGCCGTGCTGGCGGGTCTCGCGGTGCCCTACGCACTGGCCGTCGGGGTCCGCAACGCCGCATACGACCGCGGACTGCTGCCGGCGACGCGTGCGGCGGTCCCGGTGGTGTCGGTCGGCAACCTCACGCTCGGCGGCACCGGCAAGACCCCGCTCGTGGCGTGGGTTGCCAGGGCGGTGTCGTCCCGCGGGCTGCAGCCGGCGATCGTGAGCCGCGGATACGGCGCCCGTCGTGGCGAGCGGAGCGACGAGGCGGCCGAACTCGGCCTGCTGCTGCCGGGCGTGCCCCACCTGGCAGACCGCGACCGCGTCGCGGCGGCGGCCGTGGCCGCCGCCACCGCGGATGTCGTGGTGCTCGACGACGGCTTCCAGCACCGGCGGCTCGCCCGCGACCTCGACATCGTCGCGGTCGACGCCACCGACCCGTTCGGCTGCGATCGCATCTTCCCACGCGGCCTGCTGCGCGAGCCGCTCGCGGGGCTCGGCCGCGCCGGGGCCGTCGTGCTGACGCGGGCCTCTGCGGTCGACGCCGCCCGTCGCGTCGAGATCCGTCGGCGGCTCGAGGCGGCCTGTGGCGCCGCGATGCCACCGGTGTGGGCCGAGGCCCGGCATCGGCCGCTGCGGCTGCGGTCGGCGGGAGGCGGAGAACGGCCGCTGGAGGAGATCGCGGCCGCGCGGGTGGCCGCGTTCGCCGGCATCGGCAACCCGGCGGCGTTCCGCGGATCGCTCGAGTCGTGCGGCGCGGAACTCGCCGGCTTCCGCGGCTTCCCCGACCACCACGCCTACGCCGCCACCGATCTCGACGAGCTCGACCGCTGGGCCGGCGGGCTGCGGGCGACGCTCGTCGTCACCACGCTCAAGGATCTGGTGAAGATCGATCGGGAGCGGCTCGGCGGCGTGCCGCTCGTGGCGCTCGAAATCGCACTCGACGTGATGACCGGCGGCGACGCCCTGGAGGCGGCCATCGTGCGGGCGACGGACCGGATCGTCACGGAGCGGCAGGCATGACGGTGGCGGCCATCGACCGCGACGCCGCCGCCCGCGACGTCGCGCTCATCGTGAACACCTACCAGAAGCCGCGGCATCTGGCGCTCGTGCTCGCGTCGATCGCCGCGCAGGAGGGCGTCGACGGCCGCTTCGAGGTGATCGTCAGCGACGACGGCTCCACCGACGACACCGCGGCGATCGTCGACGCATTCGCCGCGCGGGCACGCTTCCCGGTGCGCTTCACGTCCACGCCGCACGACGGCTTCCGCCTGGCCCGCACCCGCAACGCGGGCGCCCGCCTCACCACGAGCGACTACCTGTTGTTTCTCGACGGCGACTGCGTTCTGCCGCGCGACCACGTGGCGGCCTACCTCGCCCGGCGCCGGCCCGGCCGGGCGCTGGCCGGCTACTGCGCGCGACTGTCCCGGGAGTCGAGCGGCACGCTCGACCCTGCCACGATCCATCAGGCCGACCTGCCGGCGCTCGTGTCGGCGGCCGAGCGGCGGCTCCTCGCGGCCCGCCACCGCAAGGCCGGGTGGTACGGACTCATCCGCCATCCCTCCAAGCCGCGACTGGCCGGTGGCAACTGCGGCATGTGGCGGAACGACTTCGCCCGAGTGAACGGCTGCGACGAGCGGTTCGTGGGCTGGGGCCAGGAAGACGACGACCTGGGGCTGCGGCTGCGGGCGACGGGCGTGCGGCTGGAGTCGATCCTCGACCGCACCTGGTCGCTGCACGTCTGGCATCCCGCCGACGCATCGGCCACGCGCCGCTGGCGGGACGGCGCGAACGTGCCCTACTTCCTGCGTCGCGGACGGCTCGCCGTCTGCCGCCACGGGCTGGAGGAGCGGCCCGCCGCCGCGCTGGTGTGGGGCCTGCCCGACGACTCCGAGCAGACGCCGCTGGGCCGCGCGATCAGCGACTGTCTCGGCGAGGCGCCGCTGGCCGCGGCGGGCCGGCCGTGCGAGGTGGAGATCGTGGTGCGGCCGGGCCGGGCCCGCTTCCACCGCCGGGCGCAGTGCCGGCTCCTGATCGCCGAACGCGGGGCCGACATCGAGGCCGCACTGCGTCGTCGGGCCGATCAGATCGATTTCGTGGACAGGATCGATCCCGTCGCACGAGAAAGCGCACCAGCCACGGCGATGGTCGCCAGGATACTGGCGGACTGCGGCTGACGCCGAGCGCTACTTCTTCTTCTCGTTGTGGAGCGTGTGCTTCCGCAGCCGCGGCGAGTACTTCTTGACCTTCAGCTTCTCGCCGCCCGACTTCCGCCGCAGCGTGTAGTTGTGGTCGCCGGTCTCCGCGCAGACCAGGTGCACCACTTCGAGCTTTCTCTTCCCCTTGGCCATGGACGCTACCTTCCAAAAGTGCTCTGGACCGCCGAGCGTGCCGGGACGCTCCGAGCCGCGAATCCTACCCGCGCGGGTTGCCTGCCGCCAGCCGGTCGCCCGTCCCCGGCCGTTTTTCAGCGGGCTCTCGCGAGCGGCGGGCCGCCGTGTGCCGCAGTCCGGCATCCTCCTGCCGCGTCGGTTCCCCGCAGGTTTGCGACGGCAGCCCGCCGCACGATACTATTTTCATAAGGAACCCTCCGAGTGGTGGACCCCATGGCCAGCCCCAACAATCCGGACGAGGGCAAACAGCCCGCCAGACCGGTGCCTGTCGTGCCGCGGCCGCCCGCCACTCCCGCTGCCGCCGCCCCCGCCGTGCCCCAGCCCCAGCCGACGGCCGCCGTGGTGGAGCCTTCTCGGCCGCCACGGGCCGGCCTTCTCGGCGGCCTGCTGCGCAACACGCCCGCCTGGGCGATCAGCATGCTCGTGCACGTCATCGTGCTCCTGGCAATGGCGCTGATCGTCACCGAAACACCCAAGACCGACGCGCCGCGGCTGATCACGGCCAGCGCTCCCGAGGTCGAGGAGAATTTCGAGGAGTTCGAGGAGCAGATGGAGCTCGATCAGGCGATCGTGCCCGAGCAGCAGATGGCGGAGGTCGTGACGCTCCCGCAGGACACCATGGTGCGGGACGTGGAGGTCGTGACCAACGCCAACGACCTCGACGCCGCCCAAGTGGCCGTCGACGTCGTCGACGTGACCGCGCAGTTCGGGGCGGCCTCGGACCTGCTGGCCACCGCCGGCGCCGCGGGCGGCAGCGCGGCAGGCTTCGGCGGCCGCACGAGCTCCGTCATGCAGTCCGACATGGTCCGCAGCGCCGGCGGCGACCCCGTGCTCGTGAGCCGCAGCGTCGAGGACGCGATCACCTACTTCCGGCAGCACCAGCTTCCCGACGGCGGCTGGTCGTTCGACTGCAAGAACACGCCGGGCTGCCAGGGGCAGTGCGACAACCCGAAGCACAACACCTGCCTCAAGGACCGCGTCGCCGCGACGGCGCTGGTGCTGTGGCCGATGCTCGCCAAGGGCTACACGCACAAGGGCGTCGGTGAATTCGGGAAGCACAAGCAGTCGATCGAGCAGGGCCTGGCATTCCTGGGCCAGAACGTGATCGAGGGCAAGGGGAAGGCCTTCCACAAGGGGGGCAACATGTACTCCCAGGCCCTCACCGCCGTGGTGCTCAGCGAGGCCTACGGCATGACGCAGGACTCGCGGCTGCAGATGCCGGCGCAGCTGGCGATCGACTACATCATGGAGGGACAGGATCCCGTCGGCGGCGGCTGGCGCTACACCCCCAAGCAGCCCGGCGATACCTCCGCGTTCGCCTGGCAGATCGTGGCGCTCAAGAGCGCCAACATGTCGTACATGCGGGTGAACCCGCTGGTCATCCGCAAGGCGGCGAGCTTCCTCGATTCGGTAGCGTCTGACGATGGCGCCGCCTACGGCTACACAGACGCGAGCGCGCCGTCGCCCGCCCGCAACGCCGCCGGGCTGCTCTGTCGCGTCTTCATGGGCTGGAAGTCCGACAACGACGCCCTGCGCCGCGGCGCGATCAAGCTCGCCAAGCAGGGCCCCACGGGCGACATCTACCACACGTACTACGCGACGCAGGTGCTCTTCCACATGCAGAAGCAACTGCCCGCGGAGTGGATGGCCTGGCAGAAGGCCATGACCGACATGCTCGTGCGGGCCCAGGCCAAGGAAGGGCACCAGAAGGGGAGCTACTTCAAGGGCATGGAGGCGGGCCACGCGTCGGAGGCCGCCGGGAGGCTCTACGTCACCTCGATGGCGACGATGACCATGGAGGTCTACTTCAAGATCGGCGTCATGTATTCCAAGGAGTCGGCCGACGACTTCGTGGAATAGCGGATCGACGGCCCACGCCCCTGTCCGCGCACCTGTCCTCGATGGCAAGCCCGCAAAAGCCAGGGCTTTGTGCCGATCGTGGCCGCCACCTCCAGCGGCGGCGGATGTGATCCACGGCCTGCCATGCGTCCCTTGCGGGTCGCGATTGCAGGCGGCCGGGACGGGACGTCGATAAGCTTGATGACGGGGTGGGATCGGCGTCTGCGCAGACTGCCGCCCCGGCCCGAACGCCAGAGTTTCCGCGACCGGCAGGGTCGGCCGCGGGGGGCTGCATGCACGTGCGACACGAATCCGCCGCTGTGCCTTCCATCGAGCCTCCGCAGGAGGCCGTCGCGGCACCGTGGATCGACAGGCTGGTGGCGAGCCCGGCGATCCGCTCGGGCTACGCGAGCCTGTTCCTGCACCTGCTGCTCCTCGTGCTGCTGACGACGTTCATGCTGGACTCCGATCCGGGGCCGCGGCCCCGGCCGCTCGTCCTGTCGATCGGGCCGGAGCGTCCGCTGGTCACGCCGTCGGCCGATGCCCCCGGCCCCGTGGCGATCGCCCCCGCGGACGACGCCGGTGAGGCCGCGGCCGCGCCGCCGACGCCGGAGCCCCCGGCCGCTCCCATTCCGGATCCGGTGCCGATGGTCGCCGTCACCGTCCCCGAGACGACGCCCGACGTGCCGAGCGACGACGGCGCGGTACCCGCCCCCGGTGACGCCACCGCGGAGGGAGCGGCAGCGGGGCCGCTCGTGCAGACGGTCTCCAGCAGGCCCGCGCTGCCACGGCCCGCGCGGGGGCCGCAGCGCGGCGCCGCTGCGGCGGCGGAGAGCCCGCTGGGATTCGCTGCCCGCAAGGGGACGGGCCGTGGCGACGCCGTCCGCAGCCGGGGCGGCACCCCAGCCAGCGAGGCCGCGGTGGAACGCGGCCTGGAATGGCTGGCGCTGCACCAGGCCGTCGACGGGTCGTGGCAGTTCAACCTCGCCGGCTGCCGCTGCGACGGTGCCTGCCGGAATCCGGGCACGCTCAACAGTTCCACGGCGAGCACGGCGATCGCCCTGCTCCCTTTCCTCGGCGCGGGCCACACGCACCTCGAGGGACGGCACCAGGAGACTGTGTCCCGGGCGATCTACTACCTGCTCAGCCGCATGAACCGCACGCCCCGCGGCGGCGATTTCTGCGAGGGCACCATGTACGGCCAGGGCGTGACAACGCTCGCGCTCGCGGAGGCGCTGGGCATGACGAAGGACGACCTGCTCGTGCAGCCGGTCCGCGAGGCCGTGCGATTCATCGAGACCGCGCAGGACCTGCACGGCGGCGGCTGGCGATACCTGCCGGGTCAGGCCGGCGACACCACCGTCACCGCCTGGCAGGTGGCGGCGCTCAAGAGCGCCCAGATGGCCGGCGTGGGCGCGCCCTCGCCGACGATGGAGGGCGTGACCCGGTTCCTCGATCGCGTGCAGTCGCTCAACGGCGCCGCCTACGGCTACCGCACGCCGACGGCCAAGCCGTGCACCTCGGCGATCGGCCTGCTGTGCCGCATGTACACCGGCTGGGAGCCCGACGACGAGCGGCTCCGCCGCGGTGTGACCAGCCTCGCGAAAACCGCCCCGGCCCCCGACGCCGTCTACCTCAACTTCTATCTCTCCCAGGCTCTGGTGCAGATGGACCACCCGGTGTGGCCACGGTGGAACGCGAAGAACCGCGAGCAGCTCGTGGCCCGCCAGGCACGGGTGGCGCACGAGGCGGGCAGCTGGTTCTTCAACGATCACGACACGGCGCCCGGCGGGCGGCTGGCCCACACGGCGCTGGCGATCCTGACGCTCGAGGTCTACTACCGGCTGCTGCCGATCTACCGGGAAGAGGCGGTGGCTGCGGGGTTCTGAGTTCACGCGAAACATGGCCCTCCGGGCCATTTTCGCTTGGCGAGCTCCGCTCGCTGGTGCTGCGCGTCGCATCCTTGCGACGCAGTCGCACGCACTGCATCACCGCTGAAGAAGGCGAAACATGGCCCTCCGGGCCATTTTCGCTTGGCGAGCTCCGCTCGCTGGTGCTGCGCGTCGCATCCTTGCGACGCAGTCGCACGCACTGCATCACCGCTGAAGAAGGCGAAACATGGCCCTCCGGGCCATTTTCGCTTGGCGAGCTCCGCTCGCTGGTGCTGCGCGTCGCATCCTTGCGACGCAGTCGCACGCACTGCATCACCGCTGAAGAAGGCGAAACATGGCCCTCCGGGCCATGTTCGCTTGGCGAGCTCCGCTCGCTGGTGCTGCGCGTATGGCTTCACGAAAAACATCGCCTCCTGCGATTTTTTCTTGGCGGGCGGCGCCCGCTGGTGCTGCGCGTCGCATCCGTGCGACGCAGTCTTTCTGCTCCCTAAAGGCGCACGAGAATCCGTGAGGGGCTGCCCGTGCCCCGAGAGCCGGGCTATGGGAGCGAGCGGAGCCAGGAGGGCGAAGCGAAGCGGACATGCAGTGAGCCGAGGCCAGGATGGCCGAGGCGAACGTCCGGCGACGGGGCACGGGCAGCCCCGAACCGTTGCCCACGATGCCTGCTCCCAGTTGCCGCCTACGGGAGCTGATGCACGACACACATGGCCATCCTGGCCGTTGTGTCTTGGAAACCTCTGGTTTCTGGTGCTGCGCGTCGCATTCTTGCGACGCAGTCGTATAGTGCCGCAGCCATGCGATCAGTCTGTCTTCTGCTCCTGCGAAATCCGTGAGGGGCTGCCCGTGCCCCGAGAGCCGGGCTATGGGAGCGAGCGGAGCCAGGATGGCCGAGGCGAACGTCCGGCGACGGGGCACGGGCAGCCCCGAACCGTTGCCCACGATGCCTGCTGGATGCTCCCGGCGGGAACGGCTTCAAGACACACTTGGCCATCCTGCCCCAGTCGAGGTCGCCCCTCACGGATCGCCGCACCGCGGCCGTGGATGGCGTGCACCGCCCACGGGTAGACTGGTGACTTCGGCGGTCTACAGTTCGGTCGGAGGTTCCGCATGCGGCTGGTCACCTACTCCTGGCTGGCGGTCGTGCTGGCGGTCGCGTGTGCCGCGATCGGCTGGCTCGGACTGGCCGGCTGGATCGCCGTCGCCGTGCTGCTGGCCAGCATCGGGATGCACGTCGCAGGCAACGCCCTCGGCACGAGGCTGCGCGACGCCACCGATCGCGACCTGCTCGGCCGGCTGCCGCCGTCATCCGGCCACGTCGCGCTGCCGGCCCCCGCGCCCACCCACCTCGAACGGCGGTCGAGCCTCGGCCGGCTGGTGCCCGTCTCGGCGCTGATCGGCGCGGCCTGCGGCGGTATCGGCGGCGCGGTGTCGCTCCTGATGCTCGCCGCCTGCTCGCCGGCGGGTGCCGTGCTGGGGGGCGTGTCGTCGGCGGTGGTCGGCGGCCTGATCGGATTCCTGGGGGCGAGCTTCGTCGAGATTCTGCGCACGAGCCTGCGTGAGGCGCTGGCTGCCGAACGGGCGGCGGCCGCGATGCAGCGCCGCGAGTGACGCGGCGCCGCCACGGCCGGTCCAGCGGCACGTCGCGTCCACCACGGGCCGCAGGCCGATCGCTTGGAACGCGGGCCGAGGTCGTGGTACAACGTCCGCAGTCGGCCGCTCGTGCCGCGCATGCGCCCACCGCCCGTGCCCTCGTCCCCGCGTTCATCGCCAGACCCCGGAGAAGCCGCCATGGCCAAGCCCCACCGCACCCTCAAGAAAGCCAACCACGGCGCCCGTCCGGCCAACAGCAAGGCTCGGAAGATGAAGCGCAAGCACATCCGCACCTGATTGCCCTGGAAGCAGCGCCGTGGCTCCTCGCGACTACATCATCCACCCGAGCGCCTACGACCTGAACCGGGTCATCGCCGACATCCACGAGATCCGCCGCTGGAACCAGCAGCGGTTCGAGATGGAGCAGTTGACGGCCATCGTCCACGAGGACGAGTCCCGCGGCCTGTGCGTCGGCTATAAGGACGTCACCCACGACGAGTTCTGGGTGCGCGGCCACTTCCCCTCCATGCCGCTGATGCCCGGCGTGCTGATGTGCGAGGCGGCGGCCCAGCTCTCCAGCTACTACACGCAGCGCTACAACCTGCTCGACGCCAAGGTGATCGGCTTCGGCGGCATGGAGGAGGTGCGGTTTCGCGAGCCGGTGGTTCCGGGCGACCGGCTGGTGATCGCCGTGGAGCGGGTGCGGGTGCGGCCGAAGGCGATGATCGTCTGCCGCTTCCAGGGACTGGTGCGGGAGAGCATCGTGGTGGACGGCATCATCAAGGGAGTGCCGCTGCCCACCGATGCCCTCGCCGGCGCCGGACCGAAGGCCTGACACGCGACCCTGGCGGCACGAGCCGCGTCGGCCACCCAGCCATGCCCCGCCGCCCTCCCCGCAAACCGGACCCGTCGCTCGACCTGGCCGGGCACCTGCTCGAACTCGCGGCCCTGCCGACGCCGCTCGATCCGGCGACGCTCTTTCCGCACGCACGGCCGATCGAGCTCGAGGTGGGCAGCGGCAAGGGGCTCTTCCTCTCCACGGCGTCCGCTGCCGCCCCCGACCGCAACTTCTTGGGCGTGGAGATCAGCGGCGGCTACGCGCGGCTGTGCGCCGGCAAACTCGCCACGCTGCGGTCCGCCAATGCCCGGATCGTCCATGGAGATGCGACCCACCTCGTCCGCGGCATGCTGCCCGACGCCTGCCTTGCGGGCATGCACGTCTACTTTCCCGACCCGTGGTGGAAGGCCCGTCACCGCAAGCGCCGCGTGCTCTCCGACGCCTTTCTCATCCATGCCGGCCGCGTGCTCGGCCCGGGGTGCCTCCTGCATGTGTGGACCGACGTGGAGGAATACTTCCACGAGGCCATGGAGGCGGCCCGCGGCACCGGCCTCTTCGCGTCCCCTCGGGAGGAGACGACGAGGCCGGCGGAGCACGACCTCGACTACCGCACCCACTTCGAGCGGCGGACGCGGCTGGCCGGCGCGCCGGTCTGGCGGGCCGCCCTGCCCCGCAACGACGCCGCCGCCGGCTGCGGGCGGATCGAGCCGCCGACGGTCTAGCTGGCTGTGGAAAAGGCCGGCCGTGGCCTTTTCCAACGGGTGCGAACTGCGAACGAGCCGAGAGGTGTTTCGCTGCTCGCTGCCGCCGCCTTCAGCGGCTCCCCACTTCCTCCGCAGGCTTGCTGGCGCGAGTTCGAGATAGGCGGGGTCACCGCGTGGCCGCCTCGTAGGTTCGGGTGGCACCGCGGCCGGCGTCGCCGCCGCCCACCTGGCCCAGCGCGATCTCGTAGAGCCGCTCGCCGGCGGGCGTCGGGTAGCGGCCCGTGAGGCAGGCCTGGCAAAGCTCGGCGTCCTGGAAGCCGATGGAACGGGCCACCGACTCGACCGGGAGGTAGCGGAGCGAATCGGCACCCAGCTTCGCCGCCATCTCCGCCTGGACCTCCTCGGTGAGCGGCCCGCCGCGGAGGAACGCCGGGGCGAACAGCTCGTCGATCGTCGACATGTCGATGCCGTAGAAGCAGGGCGCCACGATCGGCGGGCAGGCGACGCGGACGTGGATCTCGCGGGCCAGGCCGAGCGACCGCATCCTGCCGAGCAGCACCTTCATCGTGGTGCTGCGCACGATCGAGTCCTCGACGAGGATTACCCGCTTGCCCTCGAGCACCTCGCGGAGCGGCGTGTACTTCGTCTCGGCTTTCTGACGGCGACTGGAGGCGCCGTCGATGAACGTGCGGCCCGTGTAGCGGTTGCGGATCAGGCCCTCCACCGACGGGATCGAGAGCCGGTAGGCCATGGCGTCGGCCGCCGCCTTGCTCGTGTCAGGCACCGGGACGACGACGGTGTCGGCGTCGATCGAGATCGTCTCGAGGCGGGCGAGCTCCTCGCCCAGCTGCTTTCTCGAGAGGTAGACGCTGCGCTCGTCCATCGTACTGGCCACATTGGCGAAATAGATCCACTCGAAGAAGCAGTGCGCCTGCTTCGGGCTCTCGGCGAACCGCTCGATCCGCACGCCCGTGGCGTCGACGATGAGCACCGTGCCGGGCTCCAACGACCGGATCGACTCCGCCGGGAAGCCGAGGTTCAGGAGGGCCACGCTCTCGCTGGCCGCCGCGACGACCGGCCCCATGCGGGCGTACTCCATGGGGCGGATGCCGAGCGGGTCGCGGGCCACGATCATGCGGCCGCAGGCGTCGAGCATGGCGATGTTCCATGCGCCGTCGAACCGGCGCGACACCTTCGCCAGCAGTTCGACGGGATCCGGATCGGCCGTGCCAGAGAGCTCGTTGCCGATGGCGTGCATGATCACTTCGGTGTCGTTGTCGCGGGCGAGGTGGTTCTCGTCGTTGGCGAGGATCTCGGCACGCAGCTGCGGATAGTTGGCCAGCTGCCCGTTGAACCCGAACGCGAACCACTTCCTCTTCTGGATGTGCGGCCGCTCCAGGGGCTGCGCGTAGCCGCGATCCTCGGCGCCGCAGGTGGCGTACCGCACGTGGCCGATGGCCGCCCGGCCCGTGTGCTGCGACATCAGGGCCTCGTACTTGCCCCGGTGGCTGAGCCGGAACACCTCGCTCACGCTGCCCACGTCCTTGATCGTGGCGAGCAGCTGGCTGCGATCGGGATTCCAGACGGTCATGCCGGCGGACAGCTGGCCGCGGTTCTGGATGTCGAGCAGCATCCGCGGCACCAGGCGGGAGATCTCCTCCGGTCCCTGTGCTGGGCAGAGCGGGCTGGGGTCGTGGCCAGGCAGGTGGTAGATGGCCGCCAGCCCGCACTCGTGATGCAGTTCGCTCACAGCAGACGCCCCAGGGGGTGTTCGAGGGTGCCCGGAGGTCGGCCGGCCGGGGCTCGTTCCACGACGCCCTGAACTATACGGGTTCTCCGGAAGAGGCCTCAACCACCACCCCGCGGTCACGCGGAATCCGCGCACGGCGGTGTTTCGGGGCGTCCGCGGGCGGTCGTGTGGCCCGCGCTCCCCCGGCGAAGGTACCATGCGCGTTCGGCCACGGTTCACGACGCCGCCGCCGCCTCACAGCCGCCCCCGCCATGCCCGACACGTTCCGCTCCGACATCGCCGCCGTGGCCCGGCTGATCGTCGTCAAGGTGGGCACCCGCGTGCTCACCGGGCCCGACGGCCTGCTCGACGACGCGCGGATCGAGTCGCTGGGGCGGCAGTTCGACGCGATCCTCGCACAGGGCCGCCAGGTGGTGCTCGTCAGCTCCGGCGCCGTCGGGGCGGGGATGGGCCGCATGGGGCTCACGCGACGGCCCCAGGAACTGGCCCACCTCCAGGCCGTGGCCGCGATCGGCCAGAGCTGCCTCATCGAGTCCTACGAGCGGTCCCTGCGGGCGCACGGCCGGCACGCGGCGCAGGTGCTGCTCGTGGCCGACGACCTCAAGGATCGGGCCCGCTACCTCAACATCCGCAACACGCTGCGAGCCCTGCTCGATTACGAGGCGGTGCCGATCATCAACGAGAACGACACGGTGAGCGTGGAGGAGCTGCGGACGTCATTCGGCGACAACGACCGGCTCGCGGCGCTGGTGGCCACGCTGCTGGGCGCGCCGCTGCTGGTGCTGCTCTCGGACGTCGAGGGGCTCTTCGACCGGCACCCGTCCGAGCCGGGAGCGACGCGGCTGGAGACGGTGCCACGGATCGACGGGTCGGTGGCTGCACTGGCCCGCGACCGCGCCGGCGGGCTCTCGAAGGGGGGCATGGCCAGCAAGATCGCGGCGGCGGCGATCGTCACCGAGGCCGGCTGCGGCTGCATCATCGCGTCGGGCCGGGACGACCGGGTGCTCGAGCGGATCTGCGCCGGCGAGCCCGTGGGCACGCTCTTTCCGGGCCGCGAGACGACGATGCCGGCCTGGAAGCGCTGGCTGGGCTGGTCGGCCGACCCGCGTGGCACCGTGACTGTCGACGCCGGGGCGCACGAGGCGGTGCTGGCCCACGGCCGCAGCCTGCTGGCGGCGGGCGTCACCGCGGTCGAGGGCGTGTTCCACACCGGCGACGTGATCTCGCTGGCCACGGCCGACGGCCGGGTGTTCGCGCGGGGGCTCGTGAACTATCCGGGCGACGAACTGCGGCGGATCGCCGGGCTCAAGACCGAGGGCATCGCCGCGGCTCTGGGCTACTGCCCCTATGAGGAGGTCGTGCACCGCGACAACCTCGCCGTGATCCGCCGCGACACCCCCGCCACCTGACGTCCGCCGGCCGCACTTCGAACGCTGTGGGAGATCGATGCTGCTCGAACTGCTGATCGTGCTGGCCCTCATCCTGGCCAACGGCTTCTTCTCCGGGGCGGAAATGGCGATCGTGGCCAGCCGGCGGGGCCGGCTGCGCCAGCTCGCCGAGTCGGGCGACCAGGCCGCGAAGACCGCGCTCGAGCTGGCGTCGAGCCCCGACCAGTTCCTGCCCACGGTGCAGGTCGGCATCACGCTCGTCGGCACGCTTGCCGCGGCCTACGGCGGCGACCGGCTCGTCAGCCACTTGGCTGAATGGATCCAGGCGCACGGGCCGGCGCCGCTGCGCGGCATCGCGCGGCCCGTCGCGCTGACGGTGTTCGTGATGGTCCTGTCGTTCGTCACGCTCCTCCTGGGCGAATTGGTGCCGAAGCGGCTGGCACTGCGGCGTGCTGAGGCGTTCGCCCGCATGGCCGCGCCGGCGATGAAGCTCTTCGCCCGGATCGCCCGGCCGCTGGTCTGGGGAATGAGCGTCTCGACCTCCGCCGTGCTCGCGCTCCTGGGCGCCAACCGCCAGGATGGTCCGACCGTCTCCGTTGACGATATCGAGCACCTGCTCGAGGCCGGCCGTGCCGAGGGGGTGCTCGAGCCGGTCGAGCAGGCGGTGGCCATCGAGGCCCTGCGGCTCGGCGAGCGGACCGTCCGCGACATCATGCGGCCGCGGATCGACCTCGACGCCCTCGACATCGAGACGCCGCCCGAGGAGGTGCTCGGCGCCATCGCAATGGCGGGCTACTCGCGGCTGCCGGTCTACGAGAGCTCGCTCGACCACATCCTCGGCTACATCTCACTCAAGGACGTCCTGCGGCACAACTGGATGGGCTGGCCGATCGAGCTGCGAAAGATCATGCACCGCGCCCTGTTCGTGCCGGAGACAATGCCGCTCGACAGGCTGCTCGAGCTGTTCCAGAAGGAGCGGAACCAGCTGGCCATCGTGCTCGACGAGTACGGAGGCACCGAGGGGCTCGTCACGCTGGAGGACGTGCTCGAGGAGCTCGTGGGGGAGATCCACGACGAGCACCGGCGGGAGGCGGCCGAGTTCGTGCAGCGTGAGGATGGCTCCTGGCTGGTCGACGGCGGCGCCGGCGTCGAAGACCTGGCGGAGCGGTTCGGGATCAAGCTCGACCCGCTGCCCCGCGACTATTCGACGGTGTCGGGGCTCGTGCTCGCCGAACTGGAGCGGATTCCCACCACCGGCGACACGCTCCGCTGGCGCGACCTCATCGTGGAGGTGGTCGACATGGACGGCCGCCGGATCGACAAGCTGCTGGTGCGGCGGGCCGGCCCCGACGCGGGCCGCGGCGCGGGCTGATTCCGTCACAAGACAGCCGCGGGACGGGCTGCCGAGGAGCTCCTCCCCCCTGCGCAGCGATCGTGCACCGGGATGCCGTGCAGCCTGAACGACGCCTGAACGACGCATTGAGGACGAGTCGCCCGCAAGACGCGCGGCCGGGCCGGCGTCAGGGCTGCTCGGGACGCTTCAGGATCGGGTCGAGCACGAACGGCTTCGGGAACGGCTCGTCGAGCTGTTCGAGCACCTTCCGGTAGCGGTCCACGATGTCGTTGACGTCGTCCTTCATGATGTCGTCCGCACTGAGCACGGGAGAGTTGTCGAACACCTCCCGCCACGCCGCGAACGCCTCCTCGTAGGCCTGCTTCGCCGGCTGGAGACGGGCGTTTTCGAACTCCCGCTCCGCCCGCCACGCCGCCTCGCGGGCCTTGAGCGCGGGCTCCGTCACCTCCGCCTCGCAGGTCGCCCGCCAGACGTTGAAGTTCACGATGTCCCGATAGCGGTCGATGATCTCGGCTGTTTCCTTAGCCTCCGTGTGCTGCCGCAGCAGTTCCTTGGCCCGGCCCCGCAGCTCCGGCGGCGCCTCACGGACCACGAGCGCCCAGTCGACCTTCAACGCCCCGGTCACCGCGGCGGCGGCAGCGTGCTGCGCGTCGGTCCGTGCCAGCGGGGGCGTGTCGATCGCCTCCCGCTGCGCGTCGGTCAGCGCCGCCCGCTTCGCCTCCTCCAGGGCCTTGTACCTGCCGGGGAGGAGCTGCTCGAGTTCTTCCGCCAGCCGCTCAGCCCGGGCCAGTTCCGGCTCGCGCATCCAGAGCTGGATCGGCACATCCCACGTGGTCGGAATCTCGCGCTTCGAGAACCTGGCCATCTCCTCGCCCGCCAGCTTCCAGGCATCGCGGGCGTTCGCGCCGAACGTCCCGTCCTCCTCCAGCGCGCGGGCGTAGTTGATCGCCGTCATCATCGGCTCGCTGTGGAAGATGAGTGCCGTGGTCTTCAGCGGCGCGCCTGAATCGGCGATCTGCTGGCCGGCCCGGTACTTCTCCCGGGCCACCAGCCAGTTGTCGCGCTCCGGCAGCGTGCGGCCGGGCCGGTCGCGCTCGTGGAACTCGTCGTCCGCCTTGAAGAGCCGGCGGTACTGCTTCTTCTCGTCGGCCCGGCCGACCTTCTGGCCGATGAACCAGCCCATGCGGCCGAGCAGGCGGGGCTCGCGCAGGTTGTAGGAGATGCCCTGCCTCAGGAACTCGATCCCCTTCATCACCCAGGCGTAGCGGTCGTGGTAGTCGTCGAACTCCACCGAGATGTTGTAGGACAGGTTGTGGGCCTGGAAGTCCCAGACGGAGTAGAAGTTCGGCTGCAGCTTCGTCATCTGCTCGAGCACGGCCGACAGGTTCGTCCAGTCCTCCACCTTCTTGTAGTGGTTGGCCCGGTCCCAGAGGAGCGTGACGGCCACGTTCTTCAGGCCGAGCGTCGCCAGCCGCATCGTTTCGCTCGTGGGATCGACCTCGCCGAGGTTGGCCTGCGACAGGCCGTTCTGCTCGCGCAGCCGCGCGAGCTTGCCACCCTTGCTGGCGGAGTCGGCCGGCTGGCTCAGCGCCGAGAGCGGCACGAGCAACACGGCGATGCCGACGAGCGCCAGGAGCGTTCCCGGACGCAGGCCGAGCCACGACGCCTGCGGACGGCGGCCCCCGCCGGCGGACGCCGGCGACCGGGCGGACGTCGGCTGGCCATGGGTGGGCTGTGCATGGGTCGACTGTCCATGATCGGACCGACGATGATCGAGCGGATCGTGCGACTTGGTCATGATGCCACCTCACGGGCCCGGAGACAGAACGCGCCGATGATGAAGAACGCCAGCAGGTAGCCGAGCGTCTCCATGCCGTGCTCGGCGACCAGGTCAAACGGGATGTCGAAGCCGCCCGCCACGAAGTCGCTGGTGCCCAGCGAACTGAGCGACGGGAACAGGCCGGCCAGCAGCCGCATGGGCGCCAGCAGGAACGTGTCGATCGTCTTCATCAGCTGCACGGCCGGCGTCTGCTCGAGCGGCAGCGTGATCGACGTCTGCGTGACGATCCGGTACAGCGACTCGATCGGACCGCCGCCCGGAGCGATCGTCGAGTCGCCGGTGATCTGGCTCTCGAACAGTCGCTGGATGAAGTCGCGGAACTGCCCGACGAGCACGACCGACAGGGAGGCGAACAGAGCCAGCGGGCCGCTGAGGAACGTGCTGAACATCACCCCCATGGCCGTCACGAGCAGCATCGAGAAGAGGATGCCGAGGCAGCTCTTGGCATAGTTGAGACCGAACGAGCCGTCGCCCGACCGGAGGAAGAAGTCGGCCTGGGCCACGCCGAAGTACTGCGCCGGCTCGAGGCACTGCAGGATCACCTCCACGCGGCCGTCGGCGACGATGTCGCCGAAGAGATCGACCTGCTTCGTGCCGCCGTCGGTGGAGGTCGTCCCCAGCTTCCGCGGAATGCGGAGGGAGTCGATCGTGAAATCCTTCGCCGTGAAGTAGAAGGGATCGCTCTGCAGGCCGGTGGCGGGGTTGCGGACCCGCAGGCTGCCTTTGATTCCCTTCTCGATGATGCCCTTGTATGTGCGGAACACCCGCACGGTCATCTCGAGCGGCAGGCCGTCGGGATACTCCCGCTCGCTGATGCCCTCGAACTTCCAGATCGCCGCGCCGAGCGACCCGCCCTCGATGTACTGACGGTAGGTCCACTCCGAGCCCACGCTGATGCCCTTCGTGCTCGGGCGTCCCTCGCGGTCGAGGAACCGCAGGGTGCCGCGGAGCGGACGGCGGGCCTCGAGCGTGCCCTCGGGCGGTCCGACCTCGTAGCGGCCGTTCGCCGCGACGACCCTGTGGCGGTGTCCCTGCAGCGTGTCGGTCCAGCCGCTGCCCGAGGCGTCGAGGTCGAAACGGTGGCGGTGGCCGCGGTCGAAAGTCGTCCGCCCCTCGAAGCCGGTGACGGCGCCGCCGACGTCCTTGATCTCCACCACGTCCTCGGCGAGGGCGGCGTGGGCGTGGTTGACGCTCCGGATGACGAACGCCCAGCCGATCGCCCCCATGATCGCCAGCAGGCCGGCACCGACGAGCGAGAAGCCGAGGATCCGTCCGAGCACGATCTCGCCGGTGCGGACGGGCTTCGTCGTGACCGTCTGGATCGCCTTCGCCTTGATGTCGGCCGGCAGGCTGAACACCGAGAGCACGAGGGTCACAAGGCAGACGAGCAGGTTGGTCGCCCCGAGGATGAAGCCGAGGTAGAGCCGCCCGGGGTCGACGCTCTTGGGATCGAGGAACCAGCCGGCGAAGAGCACGATCAGCAGGAACAGGGCGAGGGCGACGAGCACGTTGCGCCGCAGCGACTCCTGGATGGCGAGCCTCGCCAACGCCCAGATCCGCCGTGGCGACATGCCCGCCAGGTCGGCGAGCCCGGTGAGCACACCGCGGTAGACCCGGTCGCCGGCGGCCAGCGGGCCGAATGCGATCGACTGCACGAGCCACGCCGCCGCCGCGGCGACCACCGCGACAAGGCACGCCGCGAACAGGTACCACAGGAGCGCGGGGCCGACCCACGCCGCGAACTTCGGGATTTCCTCTTCCAGCACCATGGTTGCGGCTCAGCCCTTCTGCGTGGTGTCGGAAGACTGCCGGGCCCGGCGGCCCGGCCGGGCCTGCGTGTCCCGGACGACGTCGAGGAAGAGATCCTCGAGCGTGGTGCGGGGATTGCCGATCTCCACGTCGGAGCGGCCGTGCCGCTGGAGCACCGCGCGGATCTCCTCGCGGGCCTCCGGCGAGAGCCCCTGGGCGCGGATCTGCGTGACATCGGTGACCCGCAGCAGATCCTCCACGCGGCCGAGCTCCTTGAGCTCGCCCTGGTGGAGCACGGCGATACGGTCGCAGACGTCCTCGACGTCCGCGAGCAGGTGGGAGCAGAGGATCACGGTCTTGCCCCGCTGCTTCAGGTCGATGATCAGGTCCTTCATCTCGCGGGTGCCGATGGGATCGAGGCCGCTGGTGGGCTCGTCGAGCAGCACGAGCTCGGGATCGTTGATGAGCGCCTGCGCCACGCCGATGCGGCGGGTCATGCCCTTGGAATACTCCCTGAGCTGCCGCCGTTTGTCGCGGTCGAGCCCCACCATCTTGATCAGCTCGTCGGCGCGTCGCTTCCGCTCCTCGGGTGTCATGTCGAAGAGCCGTCCGTAGAAGTCGAGCGTCTCCTCGGCGTCGAGAAACTTGTAGAGGTACGACTCCTCGGGCAGGTAGCCGATCCGCGAATTCTTCCCCACGTCGGTGGCGTCGCGGCCGAACACGAGCGCCTCGCCGGAGGTCGGGAAGACAAGGCCCAGAAGCAGCTTCATCGTCGTCGTCTTGCCCGAGCCGTTCGGGCCGAGCAGGCCGAAGATCTCGCCCCGGCGGATCTCGAGGTCGAGCGGCTTGAGGGCCACCTTCTTGCTGCGGCCCCAGAAGTCGCGGTAGGTCTTCGACAGGTTGCGGGTCTCGACGATGACTTCGCCCATGTCAGGGCGACGGTCGGCGGCTGCGGTGGCTGCGGTGGCTGCGTGCATGAATGCAGATGACTCCTGAATGACCGATGCGGAATGATGCTGGATGATCGACGAACTGCAGACGAACGCCGCTGAATGTCTGATACGTGGCGACGGCGGGCATGGTTGGGTTCCTGCGCCCGCCAATCCCCCTTTTGTACCGCCGCTTTCCGAACAGTGTAGGGGGTGCCGCAAACGACGCCCCCGAACGAAATCCGCCGAACGGCGGGCGTCGATGAGGCTCGCGTGAGCCCGTTTGGGAACGCGACAACCGCCGGGCCGCAACGCTGTCGGGGCAGAGGCCATCCGATGCCGCGCTGTTCCCGTCCACCTGCGCTCCCATCCATCCGGACGAGCGGCCTGAAGAACCCGCCACCGGTCGGGCCAGCAAGTTGACAACGCGGGCAGACCCGCTAGACTCTGAACAGACGGATTGAGAATGAGTCTCATTTTCGTGCTGTCGCCTCTGCAAGCAATCGACTTACGCTCTGCATTTCGCCAGTTCTTGAGGTGAATCCGGTGCATGCCGCTCGCAACCGACGCTCGGGGCCCCAGCCTGCAGTTCCATCTTCGCTCCCAGGTTTCACTCTGGTCGAGCTGCTGGTGGTGATCGCCGTCATCGGCGTGCTCGTGGGCATGCTGCTTCCGGCGGTCCAGGCGGCCCGCGAGGCCGCCCGCAGGTCGTCCTGCCAGAACAACCTCCGGCAGCTCGGCGTGGCGATCCACAACTTCGAGAATGCCACGAAGACGTTTCCGCCGGCGTCCTGGGCAGTCTCCACCACGGGCGACCCCTGGTCCGGCCAGGCCCGCATCCTCCCCTACATGGAGGGCGACACACTCTTCCAGAAGGTCGACTTTTCACAGAACTACAACGCGACGGCGAACAAGAACCTCTTTCCTCCCTACGGCGTGGCGGCGCTCAAGGTCGAGGTGCTCGTCTGCCCGAGTGACGTCAACGGCCGGTCGCGGCTCGACGCCAGCGGCATTCCTCAGCACTTTCCCACCACCTACGGCCTGTGCACGGGCGTCTTCAAGGTCTACGACCCCGTGACGAAGACCGACGGAGGAGCGGCCTTCGCGCCGTTCGTGCCGCTCCGGGCACGCGGCTTCACCGACGGCCTCAGCAAGACCCTCGCCATGGCCGAAATCAAGGCTTTCACCCCGCGGTCCCAGGACATCGCCGGGCTCACGGACCCGCCCCCAGCCACGCCGGCCGCCGCCTCCGGCCTCGTCGACCCAGCGACCTTTCGGGACACCGGCCATACCGAATGGGTGTGCGGCCGCACGCTGCAGACCGGCTTCACGACGGCCTTCCCGCCGAACACGGCCGTGAACTACGTGCACACCGACGGCAGGACGTACGACGTCGACATCTGCGGAAGCCGCGAGGGGTTGAGCGCCACCGCCGCGACGTATGCGGCGGTGACCTCCCGCAGCCACCATGCCGGAGTCGTCTCGGCGACGCTGATGGACGGAAGCGTGCGGGCTGTGGCGTCGGGCATCGACGGCGGCTTGTGGAAGGCGCTCTCCACGCGGGCCGGCGGCGATTCGATCGCCGGAGAGTATTGACCGGCTTCTTTTCGACCATTCTCCAGGGATGCCTTTCTAGGGATGCCGCTGCAAGGATGCCGCTGGCTCCGCTCGTCGGTCGCTGGCGGCCCGGGCCGTTGTTTCGGCGCCGGCCATGACGGGATCGCCAGACTGGCCGAGTGGCGCTCTGAAGGTGCTCTTGTTCTGAAGGTGATCTGGCATGGTTCCGCACTCCCGCCGTGGCTTCCTGGGGCTCGCGGTCCTGGCACCGCTGGCGGCAGCTTCGTCGAGCCACGCGATCCCGCCGATCCAGCGGAAGGGCCGTCCACACTTCCGCCCGGCACTCAACGCCTACTCGTTCCTCGAACCACTCACCGAGAACCGCACGGCCCCGTCGAAGGGACTCGACCTGTTCGGTGTCTGCGACTTCTGCGCGGAGCACGACATCGAGGCGGTGGATCTGACCGGCTATTTCTTTCCCGGCTATCCGCTGCCGCCGGATGACGACTATCTCAGTCGCATGAAGCGGCACGTCCACGACCTGGGCCTCGTCATCAGCGGCACCGGCGTGAAGAACGACTTCGCCACCGCCGACAAGGGTGTGCGGGCGGAGGGGGTGCGGTTGACGAAGGAGTGGATCGAGGTGGCGGCGCGGCTCGGCGCGCCCGTCATCCGCGTGTTCGCCGGGCCGACGACGGGCCGCCCCCAGGACTGGCGGGCCGCCGCACACGGAGCCGCCCGCGCGGACGTGGAGCGGTGGATGGCCGACGACCTCCGGACGTGCGCCGAGCACGGCCGCAAGCACGGCGTGCTCGTCGCCGTGCAAAACCACGGCGACTTCCTCTCGAGCGGCCCGGAGCACCTGGGCCTGCTCGAACGCATCGACCATCCGTGGTGCGGGGCACTGGTCGACACCGGGAAATACCTCACCGAGGATCCCTACGCCGACATCGCGATGATGGTGCCGCACGCGGTGAACTGGCAGATCAAGGAGACGCTCGGCAGCAGCCTGAAGACGCCGCCGACCGACTACGCGCGGCTGGTGCGGATCATCCACGACGGCGGCTACCGGGGCTTCGTCCCGATCGAGACCCTTTCCATGGGCCGCAAGGACTACGATCCCGCGGCCGAGATCGTCGAGGTGCTGACGGCCCTGCGGGACGCGATCGCCTCCCTCGACTGAGGCGGCGCGAAATCATCCCGCGAGGAGACTTCTGCCGTCCCGGCGGCGATCGCTCTGGAAGTCGATCGCTCGGCGTATTCCAAACGCGCTCTAACGCGAGCTGTCGCCCGGCGACGACGATCCGGCCGTGCCAGGCGAGCGGCGGGAGGCAATGTCGGTTGCCACGGCCACGACGCGATGCGCCGTCACGAGCTCCGCCCGCGTGAAGAACGGCTCGCCGGGCACGCCGCCGACGTGGTCGATCATCTCGGCCGACAGCCGCTCCCATGACAGTCCGTTGGCGATGTTCCAGGCGGCCGCCTGCGCGACCTTCTGCGGCACCTCGCCGCTGCCGAGGCTCTCCAGCACGACCGCGAGCTTCGGGTCGTCGGAGAAGGATTCGGTCCTGATCATCTTGTAGGTCTGATTGGGCGAGGGCTCCGGCTTGCCGTGCTCGAGGCAGACGGTCGGCACCCGGAAGGTCCGCGACCGCTCCGGCGGGATCGAGAAGGCTCCGCCGCCGCCCATGCCTCCCATGCCGCCGCCCATGCCGCCGCCACGCATTCCGCCGCCCATGCCGCCGCCCATACCGCCACCGGTCGCCTGTGCACCGCCGCCAACGCCACCGCCGCCGCCGGCCATGCCCATGCCGCCGCCCCCCATCTGCGCGAGCACGGGCACGCCGACGAAGCTGGCGGGCATGCGGAGCGTGAGCGGCCGGTTCGTGCGGTTGATGACGATCACCTGGGCCGACCGGGCGTTGTTCGGGATGTACCGCAGCGTGACCAGGTTCGCGGCCTCCGCGTCGAAGACGTCGGCCACGGCTGATGCAGACGCCGATGATGGCGGCTCGGCCGCCGACGCGGCCGTACAGGCCGCGAACATCAGGATTCCGCAGACGAACGGAGACGATACGCGAGCCATGGGACGGCCTCACCGAGCCAGAAGGGAAACGCCGGGGACATACGGACGGCCGCCGCAGACGCGGCCCGAGAACCGTCTCCGACGTGGCGGACGGCCTCAGAGAGAGTATGCCCTGCGGTTTCCGGCCGGGGAAATCGGCCCTCGCGGGCCCGCCTGCACGATGGTGCGGTCGTAGCGATTACAACGCCGCGGACCAGCGGGCCGACCCACGAAGGCCCCTGGAGAGCGGCCCTCGAGACACAGCCCTGGAGAACAGCCGTAGAGAACAGAGTTCAGGGTTCAGGCCGCTTGGTTCAGGCCGCTTCGCGGCGGATCACCGCTTGGAGAACTGCGTTCCCCGGCGGGCTCCCCGGAGGCCGTACTTCTTCCGTTCCTTCATGCGGCCGTCGCGGGTCAGCAGGCCGTTGTGCCGCAGCGGCTCGGCCAGTTCGGCGTCGAACGACTTCAGTGCGCGGGCGATGCCCAGCCGGCAGGCGCCGGCCTGGCCCGTCGGGCCGCCACCGTCGACGCGGATGTCGATGTTCACCGCCGATTGGCGGCCCACCTGCTCGAGCGCACCGACGACGAGCACGCGGTCCTTGATCGCGGGAAAGTAGGCGTCGATGGCACGGCCGTTGACGGTGATCGTGCCCGAGCCGGGCCGCAGGCGGACGCGGGCGACCGCCGTCTTCCGCCGACCCGTGGCGATCACGTCCGTTCCCGTCCGGCTCTTCCCGCTCGTCTCGGCTGCCATCATGTTCCTCGCTGCAACGCTTTCTTCCGGTGTCTCACGTGTTCGTCAAAAAACCGCCGCCACCCGCTGGCTCTCAGCCCACGCCCATTTCCCGCGGCTCGGGCTCCTGCGCCTGGTGCGGATGCTCGGCTCCGGCGTAAACCTTCAGTTTGTCGAGCATCACCCGGCCCAGCCGCGATTTCGGCAGCATCCTGCGGACGGCCTCCTCGACGATGAGTTCGGGCTTGCGGTCCCGGCGGTGCTCGGCCGTCTCCGTCTTGAGCCCCTGGTATCCCGTGTACCAGCGGTAGATCTTCTGCTGCCACTTCTTGCCCGTGAACTGCACCTTGTCGGCGTTGATCACCACGACGTAGTCGCCGGTGTCGACGTGAGGCGTGTAGGTGGGGCGGTGCTTGCCCATCAGCACCATGGCGATGTCGCTGGCGAGCCGGCCCACCACCTTGTCGGTGGCGTCGACCAGCCACCAGCGTTGCTCGACCTCGCCGGTCTTGGCCATGAACGTCTTCATGCGTATTCCGTGTGTTGGTGAACCGTGTTGATTGGTGAACCGTTTTGTGCACCAAGCGCACTCGCGGTTCGAAGGCTCGTACGTGGTGGCTCGTGCCTCGCCTGGTCGTTCGCGCCGGCGCCCGTACACGCTCCCGAAACGGCGCGCAACAGACCTCCCGCGTCCGTGCACGATGGCACGGACAGGGGCTCAAACCGACGGAAAACGCCGTCGATACGAGTCCCTGGGCGAGTCCCGGATAGTATCAGTGAGCCGACGGCGTCGCAAGCGGCCCCCATCCCGCCGCGAAACGGCCGTCGGCCGCCACAGTTGTCGTTCCCCCCGGCGGGAATCACACTGTCGCTACAAACCACCGTCGTCCGCCGCGGCGGCGGCTTTCCACCCCCGCCTTCCGCCCCCCACGCGAAACCCCACGCCCATGAAGGTTGCCGTTCTCAAGGAGACGTTCCCGGGCGAGCGCCGCGTGGCGCTCGTGCCCGCGGCCGTCGGTCCGCTGGTGAAGTCCGGGCTGGAGGTGGTCGTGGAGAGCGGGGCGGGCCTGGCGGCCGGCAGTCCCGACGAGGCCTACCGTGCGGCCGGCGCGACGATCGTCTCCCGTGACGAGGCCTTCGCCGCCGACTGCCTGCTCATGGTCCGCGCCTGCGGCGCCACCGGCGGCTGCTGGCCGGCCGACCGCGACCGACTGCGGCGCGGCGTGATCCTCATCGGCATGTGCGACCCGCTCTCGTCGGCCGACGCCTGCCGGGAGGCAGCCGACCGCGGCGCGACGGTCTTCGCCCTGGAAATGGTGCCGCGGATCACTCGGGCCCAGAGCATGGACGTGCTCTCGAGCCAGGCCAACATCGCTGGCTACCGCGCGGTGCTCCTCGCCGCCAATACCCTGCCCCGCATCCTGCCGATGATGACCACCGCGGCCGGAACGGTCACGCCCGCCAAGGTGCTCGTGCTCGGCGCCGGTGTCGCCGGCCTGCAGGCGATCGCCACGGCCAAGCGGCTCGGGGCGCAGGTGAGCGCGTATGACGTGCGGCCGGCCGTGAAGGAGCAGGTGCAAAGCCTCGGCGCCAGGTTCGTGGAGCTCCCCATCGAGACCGGGTCCAGCGAGGCCGCCGGCGGATACGCCAAGGCGATGGGCGAGGAGTTCTACGCCCGCCAACGGGAACTGCTCGGCAAGGTCGTCGCGGAGAGCGACGTCGTCGTCTGCACGGCGCTCATCCCCGGCCAAAAGGCGCCGGTGCTCGTCACCCGGGAGATGGTGTCGCGGATGAAGCCGGGCAGCGTGATTGTCGACATGGCGGCCGAGCGCGGCGGCAACTGCGAGGGGTCGCAGCCCGACGAGACGGTCGTGATCGACGGCGTGACGATCCTCGGCCCCACGAACCTGCCGGCCGACGCGCCCTTCCACACGAGCCAGCTCTACGCGAAGAACGTCGCCACGTTCCTCACCCACCTCGTGAAGAGCGGCCTGCCCGACGTGTCGCTCGACGACGAGATCTGCCGCGACACCCTCGTGGCCCGCGGCGGCGAACTCGTGCATCCAAAGGTCCGCGAGCGGGCCGGCCTCCCGCCGCAGCCCGGCCCCGGCCAGTGACGCATCCCGACAGGAACCCCTTCGCATGCCCCCCCTGCTCCAGCCGCTGCTGCCGCTCTTCGCCTCCGCCGCCAATGCGGCCGCCGGCGAGGATCCCGCCACCCGGTTCATCCGCCTGCTCACCGTCTTCCTGCTGGCGATGTGGGTGGGCTTCGAAGTGATCACGAAGGTGCCGCAGCGGCTGCACACGCCGCTCACCAGCGGCTCCAACGCGATCTCCGGCATCACGGCGGTCGGCGCGATCGTGGTGGCCGCCGCGATGGCCACCCGGTTCGGCAGCCTGCTGGGGCTCCTCGCCGTGATCCTCGCCATGATCAACGTCGTCGGCGGCTTCGTCGTCACCCACCGCATGCTCGAGATGTTCAACCCGAAGAAGAAGTGAAGCAGCGACCATGTCGAGCCAAGCCTGGATCAATCTCGCCTACCTCGTCGCCTCGATGCTGTTCATCGTGGCGTTCAAGCTGATGACCGGCCCGCGGACGGCCGTGAAGGGCAATGTCATCGGCGGCGCGGGGATGGCGATCGCCCTGTTGGCTGCCTGCTGCGAGGCGCCGGTCGCCGAGCGGCTGGCGAAGGCCGGCCCCGGGGGCCTCGCCGCCGTCGCCATCGCGGCGGTGATCGGCTCGGTCATCGGCGGCCTGATGGCTGTGAAGTATCCGATGACTGGGATGCCGCAGATGGTCGCGCTCCTGAACGGCTTCGGCGGCGCCGCATCGACGCTCGTCGCCGGGGCGGAGCTGTGGAACATGGGGGCGGCGGCCCACGATCCCGCCAGCACGGCCGCGGCCAGCCTGGCCCCCTGGACGCAGTTCGCCATCGCCACGGCGCTCACCGGCCTGATCGGCGCGGTGACGTTCTGGGGAAGCCTCACCGCCTTCGCCAAGCTCGAGGAGATCCCGCAGTTCAAGCACGCCTGGACCGATCCCAACCGCCACTGGATCAACCTCGGCCTCGCGATCGCCACGCTGCTGCTGATCGGCGGCGTCTGCGCTGCGCCGCAGTGGACGATCCTCTTCTGGCTGCTCGTGATCGTGGGGAGCGTGCTCGGCTGCACGCTCACAATGCCGATCGGCGGGGCCGACATGCCCGTGGTGATCTGCCTGCTCAACAGCTATTCGGGCCTGGCCGCCGCGGCCGCCGGATTCGTCATCGACAACGCGGTGCTCGTGATCGCCGGCTCACTCGTCGGCGCCTCGGGGCTCATCCTCACGGCGATCATGTGCCAGGCGATGAACCGGTCGCTCGTGGGCGTGCTCTTCGGCGGCCTCGGCACGACGGTGGCCGCCAACGCCGACGACGTCTACGCCGGCAAGGTGAAGAACGCCTCGGCCGAGGAGATCGCGATGCTGCTGGAGGGGGCCGGCCGCGTGGTGATCGTGCCGGGCTACGGCCTGGCGGTCGCCCAGGCGCAGCACGCCGTCCGCGAACTGGCCAACGCCCTGGAGAAGCGGGGCACGACAGTCGAATACGCGATCCACCCGGTGGCGGGCCGCATGCCGGGCCACATGAACGTGCTCCTGGCGGAGGCCGATATCCCCTACGAAAAGCTCCGGGAGATGGACGACATCAACCCGACCTTCCCGGAGACCGACGTGGCGATCGTGATCGGCGCCAACGACGTGGTGAACCCCGCGGCGCGGACCGACCCCAAGAGCCCGATCGCCGGCATGCCGATCCTCGACGTCGACAAGGCGCGGACGGTGGTGGTCGTGAAGCGGTCGCTCTCGCCGGGCTTCGCGGGCATCCCCAACCCGCTCTTCGCCGCCGACAACACGCTGATGTACTTCGCCGACGGCAAGAAGGCGATCCTGGACCTCACAGCGGCGCTTCAGAAAGGCTGAAGCACCGTCGTCGTCGCGACGCCCGCGGTCGGCAATCGGCTGAGAGGCGCGTGCACGCGCGCCGAGGCGAAGTGGCCCGGGGCTGCCCATGCCCCGTCGCCGGACGTTCGCTCCGCCCATCCTGGGCTCCGCTCACTCGATGCCGGCCGCGCTCCGGCATCCATGCCTGCGCTTGCCGACAACGCCGGCTCCCGGGGCATGGGCAGCCCCTCCCCGAGTGGTCCCATAGCGCCCGCTGTTAGGCACGCTGCCGAGCAGAGCTCGAGCGGGGAACGCCCACCACGACACACACGGTCCGGAGGTCCATGTGTGAAGCCGAACCGCCTCACGCGCGTCCCGCTCATACGGCAAAGCAAACACGTGCTCGGTCTCGATGCTCCGCCATGATCCGCGAGGGGCTGCCCGTGCCCCGGGAGCCGGGCTATGGGAGCAAGCGAAGCCTGGAGGGCGAAGCGCAGCGGACATGCAGTGAGTGGAGGGCAGGATGCCCGACACGAACGTCCGGCGACGGGGCATGGGCAGCCCCGGAGCCGTCACGCGTGCCGCAGGATGTCGGCCCAGAGTGCGTCCGACACGAGCAGGCCTTCGCGGGTGAGCCGCACGCGGCGGCCGTCGTCGGTCGCGAGGCCGCGTTCGACCCAGCGGCGGACCTCCGGCCCGGCGAGCGCGTCGAGTGCACATCCGCTCGCCGCCAGGAACGCCTCGCGGTCGACGCCATCCCGCCGCCGCAGCCCCACGACGAGCCGCTCGCGGGCGGCCTCCTCGTCGGTCATCGCGTCGACGTCTCCCGAGAAGCCCTCGCCGGCGAGCACGCGGCTCATCCAGGCGAGCGTGCTGCGGTGGTTCGTGGTCCGCGTGCGGCCGTCGAACCGGGCGGCGCCCGGGCCGAACGCCTCCCACGGGCGGCAGTCCCAGTAGGCCTCGTTGTGCCGGCAGCGGAAGCCCGGCCGGGCGAAGTTCGAGACCTCGTAGTGCTCGAAGCCCGCCGCCTCGAGCCGGTCGATCGTCGTCTCGAGCATCGCCCGTTCGAGTGACTCGTCGACGGCGCACAGCTCGCCCCGCTGCAGGAGCGAGCCGAACCGCGTTCCCTTCTCCCACGTCAGGCAGTAGACGGAGACGTGCGGGACTCCCAGCGCGATCACGGCGGCGAGATCTGCCTCGACCGCGGCGAGCGACTGCCCCGGCGCGGCCGTCATCAGGTCGACGTTCACCGCGAGGCCCGCGGCGTGCAGCAGGCCGACCGCCCGGCGGACGTCGTCGGGCGCATGGTCGCGGTCGAGCGCCCGCAGCGTGGCGGCGTCGAGCGACTGGGCACCGAGGCTCACCCGGGTGACGCCGCACTCGAGTGCCGCCGCGACCAGCGGAGCCGTGACGTCGTTCGGATTCGCCTCCATGCTGATCTCGGCATCCGCTGCGGGCCGTATCCGCTCCCGCAGGAGCCCGAAGAGCCGCCGCAGGCCGTCGGGCCCCAGGTGCGACGGCGTGCCGCCGCCGAGGTAGAGCGTCTGCGGCTCGAGCGGCTCGCGGACCCGCTCGAACTCCCGGGCCAGTGCCGTGAAGTAGCGGTCGACAAGATCGTCGCGGCCGGCAACGAGCGTGAAGTCGCAGTAGCCGCAGCGGTGCCTGCAGAAGGGCACGTGCACGTAGAGGGATCGCGGCGTGTTCACAGCCAGATCTCGTTCACAGCCAGATCTGCAGCCTGCCTTCGAGCATGTCGGGCAGCTTCTTGGCGAGGATGCGCCGGATGCGGTCGTCGGTGTAGCGGGTGGAGAAGTGCGTGGCGACGATCACTTCGTTGTGGAATCGCTCCCGGCGGGCCAGCAGGTCGTCGAGGTGCATGTGGCCGAACTTGTGGATCTTCTCCTTGCGGTGGCTGTGGGCCACGAAGGTCAGCTCGGTGATGAGAATCATCGCCTCGTACATCGCCGGGCAGCGGTCGAGCCCTTCTGGCGAGCTGTCGCCGAGGTAGGCCACCAGCGGCGTCCGCACCTCGTGCGTCACGTCGATGCCCGAGAGCCGCAGGTCGCGGATCTTGTCGCCGGGCAGGCCGTGATACTCGTGCTTGAGCTTCCGACGCCGGTCCCAGACGACGTAGCCCACGCTCGGCAGCGTGTGGGTCGTGCCCGACACCGTGACGACGTGCTCCCGCGACAGTTCGATCTCGTCGCCGGGGCGGGCCGGCAGGAGCGTGCAGGGAAGCCGGCCACGGTCGAGCCGCGACACCGCCTTGAGCAGCTTCTCGATCGGCTCGATCGCCGACTCCGGCAGATAGATCGTCGGCGGCTCCATCTTCATCATCCGCCGCCGGGCCACGTAGACAGGCAGGGCCGCGATGTGGTCGAGATGCGTGTGGGTGATGAACCACGTGCTCGTCGACATGAAGGCCCAGGGCTGGCCGCCGAGGTCGAAGCCCAGCTTCAGCTCGGGGATCCGCCAGTAGCTCTGCACGGCCGCGCGCGAGTAGCCCTCGACGGTGAGCCCCTTGTGGACGAGGCTGCGGACCGGCGCGTTGTCGATCATGCGGCCCCCTCGGGCGAAATCTGCGCCAGGCCGATCGTGGGCTCGAGCCAGATCTCGTCGAAGAGCTTGTCCTGCCGGGCGCGGAGCCGGCCGCGCCGCGTCAGCTCCAGCACCGCCAGAAAGATGCCCACGACCCGCGTCCGCGGCATGTCGGGGTCGAAGAGCTCGGAGAAGGCCACCCTGCCCTTCTCGCGGACGATCGCCAGCACGCGGTCGGCATGCACCTCCAGCGGCGTGTCGTCCTGCACGATCTGCCGGGGCCGTCGCTTCTCCCGCTTCCGCATCACCCGCGCGAGCGCCCCGACGAGGTCCCAGACGTGGACGTCGCCGATCGTGACCTCGGCGGCCGGCCCACGGGGCGCGGCCTCGTCGGCCGCGAGCCGCGGGAACCGCAGCTCCCATTCGCGTGCCCGGTCCTCCAGCACGACGGCGGCGTCGCGGTACTGCTTGTACTCCAGCAGCCGGCTGACGAGCTCCTCCCGGGCCGTCTCGAGCGGTGGCTCCGTCTCCTCCGGCCGCGGCACCAGCTCGCGGGCCTTGATCTCCAGGAGCAGGCTGGCCATCTCGACGAACTCGCCCACCTGGTCGATGGCCAGATCCTCGAGCACGTCGAGGTAGGCGATGAACTCCTCCGCGATCTTCGCGATCGGCACCTGCGTGACGTCCACCTCGTGACGCTTGACGAGGTAGAGGAGCAGGTCCATCGGCCCGGCGAAGACCTCGAGGGCGACCTTGAATTCCACGTCTGGGCCTCACGCGAACCGTGCCGGACCGGGATGCGCAACCCGTGTTCCGTGTTCCTGGCTGTCAGTTTCCGAGCCTCATTTGCGGTGCCACCCGGCCGCGTGTCAATGCCGACGGGTTTCGGCGCACCGGCGCGGGCCGCCGACCGCGGTCTTTCGGGTACCATGCGGCGATGAGCAACGACACGCTGTGGGCGCCCTGGCGGCTCGGCTACGTGCAGGGCCGCGACCAGGGCCCGTCGTCGGACGCCGCCCTGGAGCCCGCCCGCTGGCGCGACGGCGCCGACCGCGGCTGCTTCCTCTGCCGGGCCGCCGCCGCCGACCCGGCGCACGACCGCGTGCTCGGGGTCGTCGAGCGGACGGCCACGACCCTCGTGGTGACCAATCGTTTCCCGTACTCCAACGGCCACCTGCTCGTGAGCCCGCTCGACCACCGCGGCACGCTCGCCGAGCTGTCGCCGGAACAGCTGCTCGACCTGCAGGCGCGGCTCGTGAAGTGGTGCGGCGTGATGGAGCGGTCGATGCAGGCCCACGGGTTCAACATCGGCCTCAATGTCGGCCATGCCGCCGGCGCGGGCGTCCCCGGCCACCTGCACTGGCACCTGGTGCCCCGCTGGCCGGGCGACGTGAACTTCATGCCGACGCTGGCGGGTGTCCGCGTCCTGCCGCAGTCGCTCGACGCGCTCTGGGAGCAGCTCGTCACCGCGGCCCGCGGGCTGCCCGCGCCCGACGGAGCGGGCCGATGACCGCGCATGCCGGCGGCGGGCCGGTCACCGATTGGCAAAGCCGCGAGTCGCTGCTGCTCGCGCCGTGGGCGATGCATGCCGCCGATTCCGCCGGGCGGGTGCACGACGAGCCTCCGCACTCGTTCCGCAGCCCCTACCAGCGCGACCGCGATCGGATCGTCCACTCGGCCGCGTTCCGCCGCCTCGCCCACAAGACGCAGGTCTTCACCGGCTACCACGGCGACTACCACCGCAGCCGGATCACCCACACGCTGGAGGTGACGAGCATCGCCCGCACGCTCGCCCGCGCGCTGGCACTCAACGAGGATCTCGTCGAGACGCTCGCGCTGGCGCACGACATCGGCCATCCGCCGCTGGGGCACGCCGGCGAGGACACGCTCGCCGAACTGCTGGTCGACGACGGCGGCTTCAACCACAACGCCCAGGCGCTCCGGATCGTGGAGCTGCTCGAGTGCCGCTACCCGAACTTTCCGGGGCTCAACCTCTCCCGCGAAGTGCTGGAGGCCCAGGCCACGCGGAAGAAGGACGGCACGGCACCGCCGCCCATCCTGGAGACCCAGGTCGTCGACGCGGCCGACTCGATCGCCTACGACACCCACGACGCCGACGACGCTGTCGAACTGGGGCTGGTCACCATGGACGAGCTGCTCGACATCCCGCTGGTGGCCGACGCCGCAGCCAGGGCCCGCGACCGCTACGGCGCGATCGCCGGCACCGAGCTGCGGCGGGCCGCACTGCACGAGGTGGTGGAGTTCGAGGTGGCCGAGCTCGTCTCCCGCAGCCGGGCCGCCATCGACGCCCTGGGCATCGCGTCGGTGGCGCAGGTGCGCGAGGCCGGCCGGCCGGCCGGCGGCGGGCCGGGCATGCGGATCGTGGCCCACGCTCCCGCCGTCACAGCCCGCAAGCGCGAGCTCGAGCTGTTTCTGTTCCAGCGGGTCTACCGGAGCGATCACGTCCTCGCCATCCGCCTGCCGGCGCAGCGGCGGCTGGCGCGGCTGTTCGCGTGGTACTGCGGCCACCCCGACGAGATGCCGCCGGGGTTCCGGGCCCGCGCCGCCACCGAGGGCGTCCGCCGCAGCGTCGCCGACTACATCGCCGGCATGACCGATCGATTCCTCGATCGCGACTGCGACAGGCGTCTCGGGGGGTAGCCACAGAACCCGCGGCCGTGCCACGATCCCGCCGGCGGAAAACGTCCACCGAACGGCGTGTTATGATCTCCCCCGGACGGCGGGTGGCCGTCCGCCCGCACAGCGGCCGGCGACATCATTTCTTCCCTTCATCCCCGGTCAATCCGTCGGTCGTCTCGCCGCTGATCAATCCCTCATCATCCTCCCCCATCATCCTCCCCCCATCATCCTCATCCATACATCCCCTCCCATGGCACTCGTCGTCCTGCGCGCTCTCTTCGTGATGGTTTCGGTGGGACTCGCCGTCCTCATCTTCAATTCCGCGCCCATGCGGGAGGCACCGCAGTGGGTGCCGTGGCTGGTGCTGCTCGGCATGGTGGCGCTGCCGTTGGTGGTGATCGGCATCGACTCGGTGATCCGCCGCAAGGAGCTGACGGTGATCACGGCCGTCTACTTCGGCCTCCTGATCGGCGTCTTCCTGACCTACGTCGCCATCCTCGCGCTCACGCCGCTGCTGGCCGCGGCGCCGGCGACGCCCCTGCTGGGCTGGCTGCCGTTGGTGCTGGGCATGCTGCTGTGCTACATCTGCACGAGCCTGCTGCTGCAGACCCGCAACGACTTCCGCTTCATCATCCCCTACGTCGAGTTCGCCCGCGACGTGAAGGGCCTGCGGCCCAACGTCCTCGACTCGAGCGTGATCATCGACGGCCGCATCGCCGACCTCGCCGAGTCGGGGCTGTTCCAGAGCCGCTTCGTCGTGCCGTCGTTCGTCGTCGACGAACTGCAGGAGGCGGCCGAGTCGGGCGACAAGCTCCGCCGCATCCGCGGCCGTCGCGGGCTCGACGTCCTGTCGCGGCTGCGGTCGGGCAAGTCGATCGAACTGGAGGTGTCTTCGGCGAGAAACGAGGCCGACTCGGACGCCACCACCGAATCCCGGGCGGTGGCGATGACGGGCGAACTTGGGGGCCGCATCATCACCTCCGACCCGAACGTCATGAAGATCGCCAACGTGCGCAGCGTGCAGGCGATCAACGTCAACGATCTCGCGCTTGCCCTGCGGCCGGTGTTCGTGCCGGGCGACCTGCTCGACGTGCGGCTCGTGAAGCCGGGGGAGGAGCCGGGCCAGGGCGTCGGCTACCTCGACGACGGCACGATGGTCGTCGTGGAGAACGGTCGCGATCAGATCGGCCGCACGGTGCACGTGAGCGTGACGAGCACGCTGCAGACCTCCGCGGGCCGGCTCGTCTTCGCCCGGCCGGAGTCGCTGCGGGGCTGACGGGCCTCGGGTGCGGTTCGCGGCGGTCAACCACTCCAGCCTCCCGCATGGCGCACGATGACTTTGCCCACAGAACGGATAGCATCTGCGGCATGATCACCAGCCGTGCACGTGACGCCGCCTGCCTGCTCGCCTCGCTCGTCGTCGCCTTGTTCGTCGTGGCGTCATGCGCCGTCGACACGGCGGCGGCGGAGCCGGCCGCTCCGCGTCGTCCCAACGTGCTCTTCATCCTCTGCGACGACCTGCGGCCCGACGCCCTCGGCTGCTACGGCTCGAAGCACGTGAAGACTCCCCACATCGACCAGCTGGCCGCCGGTGGCGTGCGGTTCGCCAACGCCTTCTGCACGACGTCGCTCTGCTCGCCGAGCCGCGCGAGTATCCTCACCGGGCTCTACGCCCACGCGCACGGAGTCCGCGACAACTTCACGGAATTGCCCGTCGCCCTGCCCCACTGGCCAGCCAGGCTCCGCGAGCAGGGCTACGCCACCGCCTACGTCGGCAAGTGGCACATGGGGGAGGGCAACGACGAACCGCGGCCCGGCTTCGACTGGTTCGTCAGCCACAAGGGGCAGGGCAAGTATTTCGACACCGACTGGAACGTCAACGGCGAGCGCCGCGAGGCGCCGCCGGGCTACTACACGACCGTGGCCACCGACTACGCGGCCGACTGGATCTCGAAGCGGCCGGCCGGCAGCCCCTGGGCCCTGTGCCTCGGCCACAAGGCGCCGCACTCCTTCTATTTCCCGGAGGAGAAATACGCGCACGCCTTCGACGACGTCCGCGTGCCCTACCCCGCCAGTGCCTTCCGGCTCGACGGGCAGCCCGACTGGATCCGGCAGCGGCTGCCCACCTGGCACGGCATCCATGGGCCGCTGTTCGAGTGGCGAAAGACGTTTCCCGACAGCCGGCCGGAGGCCGTCAAGGACTTCGAGAACATGGTGCACGCCTACTGGGGCACCGTGCTCTCGGTCGACGACAGCGTGGGCCGTCTCGTCGCGCTGCTGGCATCCCGCGGCGAACTCGCCGACACGCTCATCCTCTTCATGGGCGACAACGGCCTGCTCGAGGGGGAGCACGGCATGGTCGACAAGCGGACGATGCACGAGCCGAGCATCAGGATCCCGTTGATCGCACGCGGACCGGGCCTGCCGGCCGGAAAAGCGGTGCCACAGCAGGTGCTGACGGAGGACGTAGCGCCGAGCATCCTCGATGCCTGCCGGGCCCCGCCGCTCGAAAAGATCGACGGCCGTTCGTGGCTGCCATTGGTCACGCAGGGCGATCCCGGCTGGCGCACGTCGTGGCTCTACGAATACAACTACGAAAAACAGTTTCCCTACACGCCCAACATCCGCGGCATCCGCACCGACCGCTTCAAGTTCGTCCGCTACCCGCACGGCGACGGCTCGCCCGACCGCCACCTGCCGGAGATGTACGACCTGGCGAACGATCCCGACGAGGTGCACAACCTCGCCGCCGATCCCGCCCACGCCGCCGCCCGCGCCGACCTCGAGCGTCAGCTCGCCGGCCTGCTCACGTCGCATGGCCTGACTCCCGAGAAGGACGTCATGCCGCTCGACGATGGGATCAAGACGGGGCTGCCCGACCAGAAGATCCGCTGAGCAAACATACGCCTGCAGGGCCATCCTGGCCCCTGTAGGCTTGGGCTCCGCGGAGCCGGTCATCCAGACCGGCCATCAACTCCGCCTGCGGGGCCATCCTGACACTGCAGGCTTGGGCTCCGCGGTTCATCAGTGGCTTATCAACGGTTCGGGGCTGCCCACACCCCGTCGCCGGACGTTCGCTGCGGCCCTCCAGGCCTCCGCTCTCTCGAAGCTGCCTGCGCTTCGCCATCCTGGCTTCGCTTGTCAGCACACGCCGGCTCTCGGGGCATGGGCAGCCCCTCACGGACCGTTCGATGCTTCAATGCAGCCGTGTGCCGATTGATGCGTGCTGCGCGTCCCATGGAAACGACGGAGCCGGTCGGGGGTCGCGCGCAGACGCCGGTGCATCGTGACTGGACGAGTTGACGCACCACGCCCATGGAGGTCGCATCGTCACGATCCGCCGGCGGCGAGCACGAGCCCCCGACCGGCGGCGCGGGCGAGTCGACCTCGACGCCACACCGGAAACCCGCTGGACACTACCCAGTGTCTCTCACGCCGCTCGCCGCGGCCGTCGCGGGGCTGGTACTCTACCGGCGATTTCGCCAGTCGCGCCACCTCGTCAGGACAACTCCATGCCAACCGTGTCACGCGTTCTGTCATCTGCGTTCATCGTCTGCCTCGCCAGCGTGGCGGCGGTCCCCGCGGCTGCCGCCGAATCGCGGGAGATCGTCCTCTGGCCCGAGGGGGTGCCCGAGCCGCGGCTGCCGGCCGAGCCTGCCGAGAGCGTCGAGATGGGGAAGGACGGCATCTCGCGGCGATCGAACGTGTCGAACCCAAGGCTGGTCGTGCACGACATCCCGCGGACCGATCCGGCACAGCTGCGGTCCGCCGTCGTCGTGATCCCGGGCGGCGGCTTCAACATCCTCGCCGATGAGCACGAGGGCTCCGACATCTGCCGCTGGTTCAACGAGAAGGGTATGGTCGCATTCCTCCTGCTGCATCGCGTGCCCACCGCGAAGCTCGAGCCGGCCAACGCCGGACCGGTGCTCGACGCGCAGAAGGCCGTGCACGAGGTCCGCCGCCGTGCCGCCGAGTTTGCGATCGACCCCACGCGGATCGTCCTGCTCGGGTTTTCCGCCGGCGGCCAGACGGCACTGGTGGCGGCAACCAATCCGCCCCGCTTCCCGGGCAACGCCGCGGCCGTGTCGGCCCGGCCCGACGCCGTCGTGCTCGTCTATCCGTGGCGGGTCGGCGGCGAGGGCGGCAAGGGCGTGCGGCCTGACGTGACGATCGACGGCACCACGCCGCCGATGTTCATCGCCCAGGCCGCGAACGATCCGGCGTCGCTGCCGCAGTCGGCCGCGGCGCTCTACCTCGCGCTCCTCGAGGCGAAGGCGCCGGCGGAGATCCACATCTACGAGGCGGGGGGCCACGGGTTCGGGATGCGGAAGCGGGACAACGCCCCCGGCACGTCGGACTGGCCCAACCGCGCCCTCGATTGGCTCCGCGGCCGCGGGCTCTGACTCGGCCGAGCAGCGGGCTCGGTTCTGCTCCCGGGGGCCGGAGCCGACGCCGATCGGCGGCAGCCCCCACCGCAGCGGCATGCGGGCCGCCCGACGATCCGCACATTTTCCGTGCCGTTTCTCGTGCCCAGTCCGCGAAAACACGCCGAAGTGCATGCCGCCGTGGGCCTTTCGTCGCGCGGCCGCATCGCCCGCACGACCTGTGGCAGCCGCCTCCGACAGCAGGCACGGCGGCCGGAATGCCGATAAAATGAAGAGAGAGGCGGATCGACGACGCTGCACATCGGCAGCCGATCCGCGGCCGATCCCTCCCCGGGATCGGACAGGCCGGGCCCGACCTCCCGCCCACCGGCCGGCACGACACAACCGAGTGCGCCATGTGGACGGTCGCCCGCAGCATGCATCGACTCGATCAGCGCCGCCGCCGGCAGCGCTGGTGGATGGCGTGCGCCTGCTCCGCCGTGCTCTTGTCCGCGGCGGCCGTGCGGGCTGACGAGCCTGCCGCCCCGCCCGGCCAGGTCGTCTATCGCGAGCACTGCGTCCGCTGCCACGGTGACAACGGCGCGGGCACGAAGGCGGTGCCCGATCCGCTGGCCGGAGAGCGGTCGATCAACCAGCTCGCCGCCTACATCGACGAGACGATGCCGGAGGACGATCCGGACAGGGTCTCGGCCGAGCAGGCCCGGCAGGTGGCCGAATACATCCACGGCGCCTTCTATTCCGCGGTCGCCCGCGACCGCAACCGGCCGGCCCGCGTGGAATTGTCGCGGCTCACGGTGCGGCAGTACGAGAACGTCGCCGCCGATCTCTTCGGCAGCTTCCGCGGAAACACGCCACCCGTCGACGACCGCCGCGGCCTGCGGGCCGAGTATTTCAGCAGCCGCAACTTCGACCGGAAGAACGGTCTGGTCTACGAGCAGATTGACCCGGAGGTCGATTTCGATTTCGGCCTCGAGGGGCCGGACCCGGAGCGATTCCGTCCCCACCGCTTCGCCATCCGCTGGGCCGGCTCGATCGTGCCGCCGGAGACGGGCGTGTACGAGTTCGTGCTTCGCTCCGATCAGGCGGTGCGGCTCGCGCTCAATACGGCCTGGTACGAGCCGGAGCTGATCGACGCCACGGTGAAGTCGGGCGATGACACCGAGTTTCGCGCGAGCGTGCGGCTGCTCGGCGGCCGGCCCTATCCGCTGCGGCTCGAATTCTCGAAGGCCTCGCAGGGTGTCGACGACAACAAGCACGAATATCCGCGACGGTCCTCGATCCGGCTCATGTGGAAGCCGCCGCACGGGATCCTCGAGCCGGTGCCCTGCAGGGTGCTGATCCCGGTCGACAGCCCCGAGGTCTTCGTGCTGAAGACCTCGTTCCCACCCGACGACCGGTCGATCGGCTACGAGCGGGGCACGAGCGTGTCGCAGGAGTGGTTCGCCGCGGCCACGGCCGCCGGCGTCGAGATCGCCGACTACACGCTGGCACACGTCGAACACCTCGCCCGCGTGAAGCGCGACGCCCCCGACCGCGGCGAGAAGCTGCGGCAGTTCGCCAAGACCTTCGCGGAGCGGGCCATCCGGCGGCCGCTCTCCCCGGAACTCGAGGCCCTCTACGTCGAGCGGCCGTTCGCCGACGCGCCCGACCTCGACGCCGCCCTGAAGCGGTCGCTGCTGCTCGTGCTCGGCTCCCCCCGCTTCCTCTTCCGCGAGGGGGCCGCGGCCGCGGGATCCCCCGCCCCCGACGGCTTCGCCACGGCGGCGCGGCTCTCCTTCGGCCTCTGGGATTCGATTCCCGACCAGCAGCTCCGCGACGCGGCGGCGCGAAACCAGCTCGCCACCGCGAAGCAGGTGCGGGCGCAGGCCGAGCGGATGGTGAACGACCGTCGCACGCGGGCGAAGGTGCGCGACTTCCTCTTCGCCTGGCTGCGGCTCGACCAGGGGCCGGAGATCGTCAAGGACACGACCCGCTACTCCGAGTTCTCCCCGGAGATCGCCGCCGACATGCGGACGAGCCTGGAGCTGCTGCTCGACGACGCCGTCTGGGGCACGGCCGCCGTCGGCGACCGCCCCGCGACCCGCTCCGACTACCGCCGGCTGTTTGTCGACGACGAGGTCTACGTGAACGGCCGGCTCGGGCCGTTCTACGGCGTGACGATGCGGCCCGACGCCCCCTTCCGCCGCGTGCGGCTCGACGACGGCCGCCGCGCCGGCGTCCTCTCGCATCCCTACATGGCCAGCGTGCTCTCCTACGCCGGCTCCACCTCGCCGATCCACCGTGGAGTCTTCCTCGCCCGGGGCGTGCTCGGCAACGTGCTCAAGCCGCCGCAGGAGGCGGTCGCGCCGCTCGCCCCGGACCTGCATCCGACGCTGAGCACCCGGGAGCGGGTGGCGCTGCAGACCAGTTCGGTCGCCTGCCAGACCTGCCACACGATGATCAACCCGCTCGGCTTCGCGCTCGAGGAGTTCGACCCGGTGGGTCGCTACCGCACCGTGGAGCGGCGCGGCGACATGGAGAAGCCGATCGACGCCTCCGGCTCCTACCTGCCCCGCGACGGCGCCGAGGTGACCTTCCGCGGCGCACGGGAGCTCGCCGCCATGCTCGCCGGCAGCCGCGACGCCCAGGAGGCCTTCGTGCGGAACCTGTTCCACGCCGTCGTGAAGCAGCCGATGCGGGCCTGGGGCGCCGACACGCTCGAATCCCTGCGGACGTCCTTCGCAGCCAACGACTGCGATGTCCGCCGACTGCTCGTGGATATCATGGCAGTGGCGGCACTGCCGCCGCCAGCCGCACCAGAGACACCTCCCCCTGCCCCCGCCCCGCCCTCCGCGGAGAAGTCACCATGACCACATTCTCACGCCGCGACCTGCTCCGCCGGCTCGGCGTCGGCTCGGCGGTGCTCCCCTTCCTCCACAACCTGCCGAGCCTCGCGGCGACCGCCCCGAGCACGCCGAAGAAGCGGCTCATCGTTGTTTTCAGCCCCGACGGCGTCGTGAAGAAGAACTTCTGGCCCGCCGAGATGGGCCCGTTCGCCACGCTGCCGCCCGTGGTGCGTCCGGTCGAGCTGCCGCCGATCCTCGCCCCGTTCGAGCCCTTCCGCGATCAACTGCTCCTGCTCAAGGGCGTTCACGACAAGGTGCAGGGGGACGGCGACCGGCACATGCGGGGCATGGGCTGCCTGCTCACCGGCATCGAGCTCTTCCCCGGCAACATCCAGGGGGGCAGCGACACGCCCGCCGGCTGGTCGAGCGGCCTCTCCATCGATCAGGAGATCAAAAACCACCTGCAGTCGCGGCCGGAGACGCAGACGCGGTTCGGCTCGCTCGAGTTCGGCGTGCTCGTGCCCAACCGGGCCGACACCTGGACGCGGATGGTCTACACCGGCCCCAACAAGCCGGTCACCCCACTCGACGATCCCTACCAGATATTTCACAAGCTCTACGGGCAGCTGAAGGACCGCGAGAGCATGAAGAGCGTGCTCGACGAGCTGCGTGAGGATCTGGCCACGGTCGCCGGCTCGCTGCCGGCCGACGACCGCCGGATCCTGGAGGAGCACGCCGCCCTCGTCCGCGGCTTCGAGAAGGAACTGGCGAGCCACCACGCGGAGGTGAAGCACGCCGTGCCGGTGCTCGAGCAGGGCATCGTCGAGCAGAACGACCACATGCCGAAGCTCAGCCGCATGCAGACCGAGCTGGTCGTGGCCTCGCTGGCCGCCGACTTCACGCGGGTCGCCACCCTGCAATACACCAACTCGGTGGGGCAGGCCCACATGAAGTGGATCGGCGTGGAGGAGGGGCAGCACGACCTCTCGCACGAGCCCAACTCGAATGAATCGGCGCAGGAGAAGCTGACGAAGATCAACACCTGGTACGCGGGCGAGATCGCCCACCTGGCGAAGCGGCTGGCGGAGACACCCGAGCCCGGCGGCCAGGGTTCGCTGCTCGACCACACCACCATCCTCTGGACCAACGAGCTCGGCGAGGGCAACTCGCATTCTCTCGACGACATCCCGTGGCTGATGGTGGGCAAGGGGCTCGGGTTCACGATGGGCCGGGCGGTCGACTACAAGGGCGTGCCGCACAACCGCCTCCATCTCTCGCTGGCCCACGCGATGGGCCACACGGAGCTCCGGCGGTTCGGCAATCCCGACTACTGCGGCGACGGCCCGCTGACCGGCCTGGCATAGCCGGCCTGGCATAGCCGGCATGGCATAGCCGGCCTGGCATAGCCGGCATGGCATAGCCGGCATGGCATAGCCGGCATGGCATAGCCGGCATGGCATAGCCGGCATGGCATAGCCGGCCTGGGCGGTCGCTCCCGCAGCCTGCGGGTTTCGCGCATAATCTCGGCTCCCCATAGGCTGCCCACAAGGAGACCGTCGATGCGCCTTCCTCGTCTCTCGCGGCTCGTGCGCTTGCGATTGCTGATCGTCGCCTGTGCGTTCGCCGAGCCCGGCTCCGGGCTGCCCGCGTCGGCGGCCCCGACCGGCAACCCCGCCTTCACCGACCCCGCCCAGGCCGATGCCGACTTCCGCATCCAGGGGGAGTACGCGGGCGAGGTGCAGATCGACGGCCACTCCGTTCCGATCGGCGTGCACGTGATCGCCCTCGGTGACGGGAAGTTCGACTTCGTCGCCTATCCAGGCGGCCTGCCCGGGGCGGGCTGGAACGCGTCGGACAGGATCCGCGGCACCGGCGCGCGGGAGGGCGACGGCGACACCGCGGTCGTGAAGCTCGAGGCCGTCGACAAGGATGGCCTCACCCGCAAGGGACGGATCGAGAACGGCGTGCTCCACGCCCTCTCCGACGTCGACAGCGCGCTCGGCAGCCTGGCCCGCGTCGACCGCGCCAGCCCGACGCTCGGGCAAAAACCTCCCGAGGGTGCGATCGTGATCTTCGCCGGTGGTGAAGACACCGACACGTCGCGGCTCGTCGATGGACGGGTCTCGCCCGACGGGCTGCTCATGGAGGGAGTGACGACGAAGGACGATTTCGGCGACGCCCGCTGGCACATCGAGTTTCGCCTGCCGTACCAGCCGCAGGACCGCGGCCAGGCGCGGGGCAACAGCGGCGCCTACCTCCAGGGCTGCTACGAGGTGCAGATGCTCGACAGCTTCGGCCTCGACGGCAAGGACAACGAGTGCGGCGGGATCTACAAGGCCGCGGCCCCGCGGGTCAATGCCTGCCTGCCGCCGCTCTCCTGGCAGACCTACGACATCGACTTCACCGCGCCCCGGTTCGACGGCGAGAAGAAGACGGCGAATGCCCGCATGACCGTCCGCCACAACGGCATCCTGATCCACGACGACCAGGAGATTCCGGCGTTCACCCCGGGCGGGCCGCGGAAGCAGGAGGGCCCGAAGGGGCCGCTGTTCCTGCAGAACCACGGCAACCCGGTCCGCTACCGCAACATCTGGGTGCTCCCGAAGTCGTGAGCCGCGTTCCGCCCGCCGCCGGCACGGCCGGCATGCGGTGCACCTGCACCGCGTGCCCGCTGCTCTGCGACGACATTCCGGCGGCCGCCGACGACGCCCCGGCCTGCGCCAGGGGACATGCGGCCTTCGCGGCCGCCCTGCCGGAGACGGCCGACGGCCCGCCGGCCGCGGATCGGCACGGCGCCGCGACGATCGCCCGGGCAGCGCAGGCGCTCGCCGCCGGCCGCCGCGTCCTCGTGACGGGAATGGCCGACGCCACGCTTGAAACAGCGGTCGCCGCCTGCGATCTCGCCGAGGCGTTGGGCGCCGCGGTCGACGCGGGTGACACCGATACCAGCGCCGTCGCCGGCCCGACGATCGCGCGGATCGGCCGGATCACGGCCGACTGGGAGGAGCTCCGCGACCGTGCCGATCTCGTCCTCTTCTGGGGCTGCGATCCCACCGTATCGCACCCGCGGTTCCTCGAGCGGTTCGTCACACCACCCCTCGTCGACGGGCGGCCGCGGCGGACGATCGCGGTCGGTCCTGCGGCCGTGCTGCCCGACTCGCGGCACCACCGGCACCTGCCGCTCGACGCCGATCACCTCGTGGAAGCGGCCCGCCTTCTCCAGTTCGTCCTCGGCGGCGGTGACGCGGCCACCACGACGGAAGCCGCGCTCGCCACCGTCTGCAACGCGCTCGCCGCGGAAGTCCGCGGTGCGTCGTGCGTGGCGCTCGTCACCGGAGCCCGTGACGATGTCGGCCTGGCCGCCTGGAGCGGCGTGCACCTGGTGCGGGCCGTCGCGCATCACGCCCCGGCATTCGAGGTGCCGCTGACCGCCACGGGCGTCGGCTTCACATCCGCTGCGGCCGTCTGCACCTGGCGGTACGGCGCGGCGGGAGGCATCGCCCGCGCCGACCGCTCCGGCAGCAGCTTCCTGCCCGCCGAGGCCACGGCGGCGCGGCTGATCGCCCGCGGCGAGGTGGACGTGGTCCTGGCAGTCGGCCGGCTCGCCCCCGACGTCGAGGCCGCGATCGCGGCCGCCGGCCCGCGGCTCACGGTCGTGCGGATCAGCGCCACGGTGGCGCAGCCGAGCGTGGAGAGCAGGTCGCTCTGGCTCCGCTGCGCCGATCCGCTGCTCACCGCCGGCACGATGCTGCGCGGAGACGGCCGCACCGTGACGATCGCGCCGCCGCGGCCATCCCCCTTCCCCGTCGCCCGCGAACTGCTCCTCCTCGTGCACGAGGCCGTGTCGGCCGTGCAGGCCGCCGTCGCAGGAGGTCGCGCATGAGCCGCGCTGCGGGCGACACCGCCGCACACGCGGCCGGGCCACGCCGGTTCGTCCTCGTCGGGGGCACGATCCACGATCCTGCGAACGGCCGCGACGGCGTGGTCGACGACATCTGGGTGGCGGACGGCCGCATCGTCTCCCGTCCGGCGGATCCTCACGTCTTCACTCGGATCGACGCCGCCGGCCGCGTCGTCATGCCCGGCGGCGTCGACCTGCACAGCCACGTCGCCGGGCCGAAGGTGAACGCCGGCCGGCGGATCGCGCCGCAGCTGGCCCGTGGACGGTCGGCCGCGGTGCCCACGATCCACGCCACCGGCGGGCTCTATGCGGCCCTCGGCTACACGACCGTCTTCGACGCCGCGATCGCCACCGCCGCGGCTCGGATCGCCCACCTCGAGCTCGCCGACCTGCCGATCCTCGACAAGGGCATCTACCTGCTCGCCGCCGACGACGCGGCCGTGCTCACGGCGCTCGACCGCAACGACGGCGGTGAGGCGGCGCGGCTGCTGGCGGCCACGGTCGGCGGGGGCCGGGGCTGGGCGGTGAAGGTCGCCAATCCCGGCGGATCGGCGTTCTGGAAGCACGGCCGCCGCGGCGACCACCATGACCTCGACACGCCGCTCCCCGGCATGTCGCTCTCGGGCCGCACGCTGCTTGAGCGTCTCGCCGCCGCCGTGCAGGCGGTCGGGCTGCCGCACCCGCTCCATGTCCACACCGCGAACCTCGGCCTGCCGGGCAACTGGCGGACGCTGCTTGAGACGATGCGGACCCTCGACGGCATCCCGGCCCACCTCGCGCACGTGCAGTTCCACAGCTACGCGGGCGGCGACCTCGACGAGACGACGTTCGGCTCGGGTGTGGCTCCGCTCGTCGAGCATTTCAACGCCCACGACGGCCTGACGCTCGACGTCGGGCAGGTGCTCTTCGGCGACACCGTGGCGATGACGGGCGACTCCGCCGCCGCCGAGCACCTGGCCCACGCAACCGGCGTGCCGTGGATGGCGCACGACCTGCACCTCGAGGGAGGCTGCGGCGTGCTGCCGGTCAGCTACCGCGAGAAGAGCCTGGTCCACGCCTGGCAGTGGGCGATCGGCCTGGAGTGGTTTCTCACCGTAGCCGACCCCTGGCGGCTCGTGCTCTCCACCGATCATCCCAACGGCGCGCACTTCCTCGCCTATCCGCTCCTCATGAAGCTGCTCGGCGACGAAGCCTTCCGCCGCGAGGCCCTGGCCCGGATCCATCCGGCCGTGCGCCGCCGCAGCCCGCTGGCGGGCATCGCGCGGGAGTATTCGCTCCAGGAGCTCTGCATCGTCACGCGGGCGGCCCCCGCGCGGATCGCGGGCCTCACCGCGAAGGGGCACCTGGGCGTGGGCGCCGACGCCGACATCACCGTCTACCGTCCCGACCGCGACCTCGCGCGGATGTTCGCGATTCCCGCGCAGGTGTTCAAGGCGGGCGTGCTGGTCGCGGAAGACGGCGAGATTCGGGCGACACCGGCGGGCCGGACGCTCGTCGCGCCGCTGGCCGACGCCGCCGCGGCCGAGTGAGGGGCCACATGAGGCGCCGCGTCATGGAGCAGACGCGGCTGGTGCGAGCCCGGCACGTCGCGCCGGCTCAGCCGGCGACCGCCGCCACGAGAGCGGCCATGCCGCCGGCCGGAAACGCCGCGGCCGTGCGGTGCTGCGCAGCCGTCGCGTAGCGTGCCGCCAGCGCGTCGTCCTCGAGGATCCCGAAGACACGGCGGGGGAATTCGCTCTCGGGATCGGCCGGCACGATCCTGCCCGTTTCGCCGTCGACGATGCACTGCCGCGCCGCCGCGCTGTCGACGGCCACCGCCGGAATACCGACCGCCTGGCCGTCGAGGATCGCGCCTCCGCAGGCGACCTCGCCCGACTGCCAGACGATCGCCACCTGCCGTAGCAGGTCGGGGAGGCAGTCGAGGTGGGGAAACACGTGGAGCCGCTCGTCCACCTGCTGCATGCGGGCCCGACGCAGGAGCCGCGATCGCTGCGGCCCCGCGCCGACGAGCACGTGCTCGAGCCGCCGATGGACGACTCCCAACTGGTCGATGGCCCACAACAGCCGCTCGAGCCGTGCCTCCGGTTCGAGCGGCGCCAGGCAGAGCGTCCAGAGCGTGTCGGGATCGAGGCCGAGGCGGACCGCGAGTTCGGCTCGTGTCATCTCCGCCGCCGCCGCGGGGGCGGCCGTCGGCGGAATCGTGACGACCCTGTTGGCCGCCACGTGCAGGTCGCCGCAGCCGCGGGCGACGGCCGGCGACCCGGCGATCACGAGGTCGGCCCGCCGCAGGCACCAGCCGGTGAGACGGTCGCGGGGCGGGCTGCCCAGTTGGCAGGCAAGTCGTGTGCGGGGCAGGAGCGGCCGCAATGCCGCGGCGAGCCGGGCCTGCGAACGGCCCCAAGTGAGGATCGCGTCCGGCCCTTCGAGCCGCAGGCTCCGGGCGAGCCGCACGAGCCGCACCGCGGCGGCCGCGTCGACGACGGGCCGGGTGGCGACCCTGTGCGTGGCGAAGCCCGCCGCCGCGAGACGTTCCGGCACCGACCCTCCTGCGGTCGTCGCCGCGACGTGCACCCGCCAGCCCGCGTCACGAAAGGCGGCGGCGGCGAGCTCGACCTGCCGGCCCGTGCCGATCGGATCGAGGCCGCGGCTCACCATCAGCACGGTGCGGCTGGGCTGTGGCATGGCGGGCACGGACGGAGTGCTCCCGGCAGTCGTGGATCGTCGGGCCGGCGGATCATCTCGGCCGGTGGAGCCGAGACGATACCCGACGGCCAGCGAACCGGGAAACACGGCCCGCCTCCGTGGGCGTCAGTCCTGCTCGAGCGTCCGGCGGGCGGCCTTCGAGATCGCGACCACCGCGGGATTCTTCAGCCGCTTCTCGATCGAGATCGCGTAGACCCGCTCCCGGACCGATTCCTCCTGACCCCTTCCCGGTTTTTGTACCAGTGCTCATGAGAGATCTGGGGAACAGTCCGCGTGGTGTGTCGGAGGGAGGGGCGCAGCCCCGACCGGAGACACACCACGCGACGCCGCCGGGACCGCCCCGGAAGCCGTATCGTCCAGCCCGGCAACGAACGCCACCGGGGTCATCCACTTCAGGCCGCCATGAGGCCGCCTGTGGTTGTAGTCCATCCGCCACTCGTCGAGAACGACCCGAGCCTCCGGCAGGCTCAGGAACAACTCCCGATCGAGCAGCTCGTCGCGGAGTCTGCCGTTCAAGCTTTCCACGTAGCCGTTCTCCCAAGAACTTGCCTTCTGGATGTAGAGCGTGCGGACACACGCCCTTGCCAGCCACTCCTGAATCTCCTTGGCAACGAACTCGGGGCCGTTATCACTCCGCAGATGCTCGGGCGCACCACGCACGGCGAATAAGTACTGCAAAGTCATGATGACGTCTCGGGTGGTGAATGACCGGGCCACCTCGATCGCCAAGCACTCCCTCGTGAACTCGTCGATCACCACGAGAATCCGCAGCTGCCGACCATCTTCGGTCCGCTCCGTGAGGAAGTCGTAACTCCACACATGGTTTCGGTGCGTCGCCCGATGGCGGACGCACCCATTGGCACTCGTCCCCGGTAATCTCCGGCGTTTCCGCTGCTTTCGCGGCACCTGCATGTGCTCCTCCTTCCAGATCCGATGCACCCGCTTGAAGTTCACCTTCCAGCCGCCGAATGCATCCGGACCGGTCAGCAGTTGATGCGTTCGCTCGCAGCCGTTCCTCGGGAACGCCTCCACGATCTTCCGCATCACTCCAAGCAACTCGCGGTCACCGTCCACCTTCCTGGGACGGTGACGATGCGTTCCCCGGTTCTGGCCGAGGACTCGACAGACCCTTCTTTCCGAGACCTTCTCATGCCCCAAGGACCGCCGGACGGATTCCACCGTCCGGCGGCGACGCTCGGGGCACATCAGTTTGGGCGGGCCGCCTCCTTGAGGATCAGCATGTCCAACGCCTGGTCCGCAACCAGCTTCTTCAGCCTCGAGTTCTCCTTCTGGAGCTCCTGAAGCTGCTTCGCCATCTTCGGATCCATGCCCCCATACTTCGTCCGCCAGCGGTAGTACGTCTGCTGGGAGATGCCCAGCCGTCGGCAGACCTCGGGCACGTTCGCACCCTTCCCAAGGTCCACGTCAGCCTGCCGAAGCAAGCCCACGATCTGCTCTGCACTGCGTCGCTTCTTCATCCGAGAACCCTTTCCAGCCCCAACAGGGGCATCAGGATTCTCTCACAAGACCTGGATCAGGATTTGGGGAGGGGGTCACCTCGACTACATGAAATCGGCCGCCCGCACCTACTGGAACTGGCTGGGCAGCGGCGAGCGCTACGCCGCGACCGAGCGGCTGCTCGACCTGGCGACCGAGCGCGACCGGCAGCTCGTGATGAAGGTCGAGCGGGGCATCGTGGCCAACATCGAGCGGGTCGACAACCAGCAGAACATCGCGCTGCGCAACGGCCTGATCGTGCAGGCCGACCGGGCGATGCAGCAGGCGTCGATCGAGCTATCGCTCTACCACCGGAACGAGGGCGGGCAGCCGCTGCTCGCGACCCGCCCCCGGATGCGGCCACTGCCCACACCCGTGGAGCCGACCATCACGGTCTACGAGGAGTGGCTGTCCCGGGCGCTCGCGGCCCGCCCAGAATTCGCGAGGCTCTCTCTGCAGCGGGAGAAGCTGCTCGTGGAGCGCAGGCTCGCCTACAACCAGACGCTGCCCGGCGTCGACGGCCAGATCACCGGCAATCAGGACGCCGGGTTCGGCAAGAGCCCGCTCTCGGGACCAAACGGGCTCGACCGGCAGGTGCTCATGACGGGGCTCGTCTTCCAGATGCCGATCCAACGCCGCGACGCCTTCGGCAAGATGCAGACGCTCGACGCGCAGGTCTCGCAGATCAACCGCCAGCTCAGCTACGCCGAGGACAACGTGCGAGCGGAGGTGCAGGATGCCTTCTCGCTCCTGGAGCGGGCCTTCGAGTTCCACGAGCAGGCCAAGCACCGCCTGGAACTGGCCCGGCTCGTGGCGCTGGCCGAGCGTGAGCAGCTGCGGCTGGGCCGCAGCGACGTGCTGCGGGTCACGCTCCGCGAACAGGCGAAGTTCGAGGCCGACGTCGCCGAGATCGCGGCACGACAGGAATTCTGGCGGGCCGAGAGCGACCTGCGGGCGGCCGACACGTCGCTGGGCCTCGTGGTCCCCGCGTCGGAAGCCGGCACGGCAGAGCTGCTGCCGGACGAGGCCCGCGCCGAGCCCCGCTGATCAGCCGGCGCCGCCCGAGCCGATCTCGTGTGGCTCGAGCGCCGCGACGAACGGCAGGTGCCGCCAACTGCCGTCGTAATCGAGTCCGTAGCCGACGACGAACAGGTCGGGGATCTCGAAGCCGACGAAATCGGGCTCGATCGGCACCTCAGCCCGGCCCTGCTTCCGCAGGAGCACCAGCGACCGCACGCTCGCCGCCCCCCTGCCCCGCAGGTCGGTGAGGATCGCCTCGAGCGTCCGCCCGCTGTCGAAGATGTCGTCGACGAGCAGCACGTGCTGTCCGTCCAGGTCGGGGAGCAGGTCGAGACGCAGGTCGAGCCGGCCCGGGCGGGTCGCGGATCCCCGGTAGCTGCTGGCCCAGACCATCGACAGGAGGACCGGCCCGTCGAGCCTGCGGATCAGGTCCGACACCACCACGACGCTGCCCGTGAGCACGCCCACGACCGTGAGCGGGCGGTCCGCGTAGGCCTGCCGCACGTCACGGGCCAGCCGGTCGATGCCGGCGGCGAGGTCGGCGGCGGAAAGAAGGGTGCGCATGGCGGGGGGATGACCGCGGGATGTCCAGACGTGCCGCTATTGTAGAGTGTGTGCCAGTGCACCGGAGGGTCCGGTGATTCGCCTCGGCCACGCGCATCGCCCCCCTCCCTCTCGACCGCATGAGCCCGTCCGCCCCGCCGCCGTCACGGCCCCACTGGTCGACGATCAGCCTCGCCGGCCACGCCTGCGAACTGTACGAGCCGCCGCGGCCCCTGCCCGGCCGCGGCCTCGTCTACCTCCACGGCGTGAAGGAGCGGACGCTGCTCGAATCGACCGGGCTGCGCGACGCGATCGAGGCGGTGGGCATGCCCGCGATCGCCCCGCGGACCGGCCGTTCCTGGTGGCTCGACCGGATCATGCCCTGCTTCGATCCTGCCATCTCGCCGGAGCGATTCGTCGTCGACCACGTGACGGCCGAGCTGGGCAGGCGGTTCGGCGTCGGGCCGCCGGGCATCGGCCTCGTCGGCACGAGCATGGGCGGCCAGGGCGTGCTGCGGATCGCCTACCGCCATCCTGCGATCTTCCCGGTCGCGGCGGCCATCGCCCCGGCGATCGACTTCCACCTGGCGATGCGGCACGCCGGCGATCGGGACGACGGCGAGTACTACGACACGCTCTGGGAGGCCTTTGGCGACGTCGAGCTCGCGCGGCAGGACACCGCGATCCTCCACGTGCATCCGCTCAACTGGCCCCGGCACCAGTGCTTCGCCAGCGACCCCAGCGACGTGCACTGGCACGACGGCGCGGTGCGGCTGCAGGGCAAGCTGCGGGCCCTCGGCATCCCGCACACCGCCATGCTCGAGTCCCGGGGGCCCTTCACCCAGGGACGCAACGGCCACAGCGCCGAATACTACGACCGGGTCGCTCCCGACATCGTCCGGTTCGTCCTCGAGGCGCTCGACCACGAATCCCGTCGGCTGGCATGACGGGCGGGCATGCCGGGCGGGACTGTCGTCAGGTGCCCGGCGTGGGGCGGCTGACCGGCTTGGCGGGCGCGGCGCCCGGCGAGAATCCAGGCGCCCGCAGGCCCGCGGCATTGCCGCCGAGCTGATCGAGGTCGAGGAACCGGGCGTCGTCCACGTCGACGCGATTGAGCGCCCGCCAGTAGAGGATCTTGCCCGCGGACGCGCTCGAGGTCGCCGCGCCGACCTTCGCCTGCCGGTAGAGCTGCGCGTCGCTGCGGCCGTCTCCCTCGAAGACGAGCAGATCCTTGGCCTCGCTCCAGGTGAGCCGCGCGCTGCGGGCGGTGAAGGCGTCCCCCTCCACGAGCACGTTGCCGCCGGCCGCCAGTTCGATGGTGCTCCGCCGCTGCCCCGGTGCCGGCGGCGCCTGCCCCACGCCGAGCGCGTCGCTGGAGATCGTGACGGCCCGTGGCGGCAGGCCGCCCGCCGCATGCGGGTCGAGCGTCTCGCCCCAGCGCGTCACCGGGCCCCAGATCGCCTGCACCCGCTGGTGAAACTCCATCACGCGGCGATTGATGTTGCCCCGCATGCCCCGCTGGAAGTCGACGCCGAGATACGTCAGTTCGTCGGGCCGCGGCGGCGCCGCGGGTGCGGCGGCGGCGGCCGGCCCGGGGGCGACAGGCATTGCCATGCCCGGCGCCTGACCGAACCGCGTGCTCGTCAGCCGCCCTGGGCCGGTGCCAGTGACGTCGCCGGTGGTGCGATCGATGACGAGGTCCCGCACGAAGAGCTGCTCGGCCGACCGGGTGCCGTCCTGCGCCGCCGACTGGCTGTCGATCCGCACGCCGCTGCCGCAGGCGATCCTGGCGATGTCGGGGCGGGCCGCCGGGGGCGGCTGGCCCATGGCGAAGTCGATCGGGCGGTTGAAGACCACGTCGAGCGAGCCCGCCCGCACGGTCGTGCCGCCGCTGGCGGTGACCACGCGGTCGACGAAGCGGGCGGTGAGGCCGTCGAAGTCCATACGTCCCTGCCAGTTCACGTCGAGCGAGCCGGGCGTCGCTGCGGCGGCCGGCGCGACGGGCGCCGCCGCACCGGTGACGCCGAACGACTCGAAGCCGCCCATGCCGGCGGCCACGGGCACCTGCAGCCGGCCGGCGCCGTCCACGGTGAGCCGGTTGCGGCCGCGATCGAAGTCGATGAGCGGCCCCTGCAGGTCGAGGCCGCGGCCGCGCACGTGCGCCGGCCGGCCCGACACGATCGCCCGCGCGTCGAACCGCGTGGGCCGCGCGAGCTGCATCTGGTCGCCGTGGATCTCGAGTCCGTCGTCGCTGCGCGGGCCGCTGCCTGCGGCCTGCGGGGCGGCCGGCGGCTGGCCGCGGACCTCCTCCGCCACCTGCACCTGTCCCTCGAGCGACATCTCCTGTAGCTCGCCCCCCTTGCCCGCCATCACGATCAGGCCGCGGACGAGCGCGGCGGTCGCCACCAGGCGTCCCGCCGTGGGGCCGGCCTGCCGACGCGGCTGCTGCGGCCCGGGAGCCGCCGGTCCGGTCGCCGGCCGACCCGCCGGCCCGGCGGCCGTCGCCGGATCCTGATCGCGAAACCAGATCTCCATGCGATCGGTCCTGGCGGCGAGCTGCTCAGCCTCCACCTCCACCATGCCGCGGGCGAGCAGCCGGGACGGCCGCACGCCGGAGAGATCAGGCCCCGCGCCGGCGGCCTTCGGCGCCGCGTCCGCACCGACGGGCGGACGCTTCACGAGATCCATCCAGAGGTGCATCTCCGAGCCACTCAGCCGGCCCTGCGACTCGACCGCGACCTCGGCGTCGCCAGCGATCGAGGCGACGTGCCCCTCGCCGTCGGGCCGCATACGCAGCCACTTCTGCCAACGGGCCTCGACGGGGGGCGATCCAGGCGACCGCGTCCGCAGCCAGCCCGGCCCGACGGCCATCAGCGCGCCGGGCGCCGACGACGGGCCCGGCGTGTAGTCGATCGACCGCGCCTCCATCTCCGTGCCGCGTGCCGAGAGCGACACCGGCTCGTCGCCGTCGAGCAGGATCCGCCGCGTCGCGATCTCGTAGCCGAGCCGGGCACCGCGGGCCTCGAGCCCGGCGCCGCTGCTGCGGGCCACCACCGGCATTCCCTTCGCCTGCACCTCCACCGGCCGCAGGCCCGACCGGCCGGCGGTGCCGTCCGCCCGGGCGTCGTGCCGCGCGAGCATGATCGCCAGCAGGTCGCAGGTGAGCTGGTCGGTCGACCCCGAGGCCGAGGTCCGTTCCACGTCCACCCGATCCTCGAAGGTGATGACGTTGGCCGACACGTTGAGGCACAGGCTGCCGTGGCAGCTCACGAGCACCGGCGCCGCGTCGGCGGGATCGGGCTTTTCTTCCGCCCCGCCGCGGGCCTCCTGGCCGGGCAACAGTCCGCCCGCCATCCCCTCCAGCCGCATCCGCACCTCGCGGTCGAGCCGGATCGAGTCGACTCCGCCGATCGCGGGCCCCTGCTCCGCCCCGCCGGGCCGCGGCAGAAGACGGGCCACCAGACCGCGGCCGCTGCCCGTTGAGCGGCCGTAGCGAAACTGCACCGCCTCGGCGGACCGGACCTCGAAGTCCTCGAGCTCCACGTCGCGCGTGACGATCTCGATGTCGTCCTCGGCCTGCGGCGCGGTCGCCGTGCCGCGGATCGTGACCTGCCCGCGCAGGCTGCCTCCGATGAGCCGCGATAGCCGTCCCTGCCGCAGATCGAGCGGCTCGTCGAACTCGAGCACCGCACCCTGCGGCACCCGCAGCACGATCGTCCTGCCGGCGCCCTGCTCGGTGGCCACCCGGTTGCGGTCGGGCAGCACGACGAGCGTGCATGGCACGAGGTTGACGCGTCCGTCCGGCAGCGTCTGGTACTGCTTGAAGAGCAGCCGCATCTGGCGGCTCTCCAGCATGATCGGATCCTCGCGCTCCCACGAGCCCGCCGGGAAGATGTCGCCCAGCGCGGCGAGGCGGCGATCGGCACGCGCTCGGATCGCGGCGGCCTCCTCCGGAGACACCTCGATCGCGGCGCCGGGGTCGTGCAGCCGCGGCTCCACCAGGGGAACCACGACGAGACGGTGGAAGCCGGCCGCCGCGAGGACGACCAGAAACACCCGCAGCGTGCGTCCGAGGCGATGTTCCATGAAGGAGCCCGTTCGAGGTCGGCCTCACGCCTGTGCCGCATGGGGACCGGCGGCGCGGTCGGCGTAGCCGTCGACGATCGCCTGCCAGCCACCGCGCGCCCGCAGCAGTCGCTCGACCACCTCGCGGACCGCCCCGCGGCCCCCGGGCAGTGTCGTCACGAGCGTGGCCGCCGACACCAGCTCCGGGCAGGCGTCGGCCACCGCCACGCCCACGCCGCACCGGGCGACGACGGGCAGATCGGGAAGATCGTCGCCGACGAACGCCGTCTGCTCCCACGAGAGACCGCACTCCCGGATGAGCTCCTCGGCGACGGCGAGCTTGTCGGCGACTCCCTGCCGCACGAACTCGATGCCGAGCTCCGCAGCCCGTCGCTCGACGATCCGGCTCGAGCGGCCGGTGACGATGCCGGTGCGGCCACCGGCCCGCTGCCAGCCGCGGATGCCGAGGCCGTCGCGGATGTGAAACGTCTTCTGCTCCACGCCGTCCTCGCTCCAGGTGACACCGCCATCGGTGAGCACGCCGTCGCAATCGAGCAGCAGGAGCTGCACGGCGGCGAGGCGGCGGTCGAGCGCGGTGTGGGACGTCATGATCGGACTCCGGGCTGCGTGCGGGAAGTCGGTCAGGCGGCCGCCGAGCCGGCCGCCGAGCCGGTCGGAGCGGCGGTCGCCGGCGGCGTGAGCCCGACGACGTCGACGATGTCGAGCAGGCCGACGGGCCGTCCGGCCGCGTCGACCACCGGCAGCTCGCTGAGCCGCCGCGTCTCGAGGACCGCCAGCGCGTCGCGCAGCCGCGTGCCCGTGACCACCGTCGTCGGCCGGCTCGTCATCACCGCCGCGATCGGTCCGTCGAGGGCGGCATCGGCCCGCCGCTCGAAGAGCCGCGCCAGGTCGCTGTCGGTGAAGATGCCCGCCAGGCCGCCGGCGGCGTCGACGATCATCACGGCGCCCGTCCTGCGGGCGGGCAGCGGCAGGCTGAACACCTCCCGCACGGTCGCGTCCGGCGGCGCGGTGCGGCACTGTGCGAGCGGCCGCATCGCCTCGTCGACCCGCATCAGCTGCCGGCCCAGGCTGCCGCCTGGATGCCGGGCGGCGAAGTCCTCGTGCGTGAAGCGACGCAGCGTGCTGATCACCAGCGCCAGGGCGTCGCCCAGCGCCAGCATGACCGCCGTGCTCGTGCTGGGCGCGAGCCCCAGCGTGCAGGCCTCCCGGGCGGTGCCGGTGGCGACGACGATCCGCGCCGCGCGTCCGAGGGTGCTCTCGGCCCGTCCGGTAAGGGCGACGATCGGCACCGCCGCCGCAGCCAGGTGGGGCAGGAGCCGCGTGATCTCCTCGGTCTCCCCCGACTGCGACAGGGCGAGCACGAGGTCGTCGCGCCGCAGCACACCGAGATCGCCGTGCATCGCCTCCGCGGGATGGAGAAAATGGCTCGGCGTGCCGGTGGAGGCGAGTGTCGCCGAGATCTTCTGGGCGACCAGCCCCGCCTTGCCGATGCCGGTGACCACCACCTTGCCCGGGCAGTCGGCGACGAGCCGCACGGCCCGCCCGAAGGATTCGTCGAGCAGGTCGGCCGCCCGCACGATGGCGTCCCCCTCGGCCCGCACGATGGCGCGGCCGCGGTCGAGAAGCTCGTCGTCGGACGGGTCGGTCGACGGCATGCGGCCGTCGATGGGCAGCGATTGGGCCGCGGTCATGGCTGGAGTCCGGCCGGGGAGTGCGCGCGGAACCGCCGCGCGGGGGCGGGACTATAGGCCGACTGGGCAAACGCCGCAACGCGTGTTTTTCCCCCGGCGCGGGCCGTAGGAATCGTCTCAGCCGTACCGCTTCGCCATCTCGGCGAGCGACACGACCGGCACCTTGCGGGCGTTGCCGGCCTGGCCGAACTGCACCATCCGCTCGGCACAGACCTTCTTCATCGCCTCGCGGGCCGGCTTGAGGTAGTCGCGCGGGTCGAACTTCTCCGGGCTCTCGGCGAGCACCTTGCGGATCGCGCCGGTGATCGCCATGCGGCAGTCGGTGTCGACGTTGATCTTGCGGACGCCGTGCTTGATGCCCCGCTGGATCTCCTCGACGGGCACGCCCCAGGTCTGCGGCATCCTGCCGCCGTACTTGTTGATGATGTCCTGCAGCTCCTGCGGCACGCTCGACGAGCCGTGCATCACGAGGTGGCAGTTGGGGAGCCGCCGGTGGATCTCCTCGATCCGCTTCATCGCCAGCACCTCGCCGTCGGGCTTGCGGGTGAACTTGTAGGCCCCGTGGCTGGTGCCGATGGCAACCGCGAGCGCGTCGACACCGGTGGCGGCCACGAAGCGGGCGGCCTCGTCGGGATCGGTCAGCAGCTGGTCGTGCGACAGCTGCCCCTCGGCGCCGTGGCCGTCCTCGGCCTCGCCGTGGCCGCTCTCCAGCGACCCCAGGCAGCCCAGCTCGCCCTCCACCGACACGCCCCGGGCGTGGGCCAGCTTCACGACCTCCTTCGTCACGTTCACGTTGTAGTCGAAGTCGGCCGGCGTCTTGCCGTCATCCTTCAGCGAGCCGTCCATCATCACGCTCGTGAAGCCGTTGTCGATCGCGCTGGTGCACGTGGCGGGCGAGTTGCCGTGGTCCTGGTGCATCGCGATCGGGATCGTGGGATAGAGCTCGGCGGCGGCGAGCATCAGGTGCCGCAGGTAGTTGTCCTGCGTGAAGGACCTGGCGCCCCGCGACGCCTGGACGATCACCGGCGAATCGGTCTCCTTGGCCGCCTCCATGATCGCCTGGATCTGCTCCATGTCGTTGACGTTGAACGCGGCGATGCCGTAGCCGTGTTCGGCGGCATGATCGAGCAGGATGCGCATGGGGACGAGCGGCATGGGTGCTTCTCCGGAGGGGTGGGCGGAAATCCAGTGTGGCGGGACGAATTCGGTCCGCAGAGCATACGAAAAAACGGACGCGATGGCAGGCCGTGAAAAAAGCCGACGGCCGAGCGAACGCAGGCCGTGGATGGCTGCCTCCACGGGCAGATAGAATCTCCGTCGCCGCTCCGCCGCACGAGACGCCGCTCCATGGACCTTCGTCCGACCACCGACCCGCTCCGGAGCTTCCTCTACGTCACCGGCGGCTGGCTGTGCGTCGGACTGGCCGTGGTCGGCGCCCTGCTGCCGCTGGTGCCGACGACGCCCTTCCTGCTGCTCGCGAGCTGGTGCTTCTACCGCGGCTCGCCGCGGATCCACGCCTGGCTGCACAGGTCGCGGTGGTTCGGCCCCACGCTCGACGACTGGGACCACTACCACGGCGTGCGGCGCGGCATGAAGCACCGCGCCGTCTTCATGGTGCTCACCGTCGTCGGCTGCAGCCTGCTGCTCAACAGCCTGCCCTGGTGGCTGCGGTACGTGGCGCTGGCGGCGGTGGCGATCGGTCTCTACGTGATCTGGACCGTGCCGACCCTGCCCGACGACGCCCCGAGGGCGCCGCGCACGATCGTGGATTGAGCTGCGGTCCGGATCGCATGCGATCTTCGTGCGGCGCGGTTCGGGGCTGCCCGCGCCCCGTCGCCGGACGTTCGCTGCGGTCGATCAATCCTCCTGCCGCGGTTCGGGGCTGCCCGCGCCTCGTCGCCGGACGTTCGCTGCGGCCGATCCATCCTCCTGCCGCGGTTCGGGGCTGCCCGTGCCCCGTCGCCGGACGTTCGCTGCGGCCCTCCAGGCCTCCGCTCACTCGGAGCTGACTGCGCTCCGCCATCCTTGGCTGCGCTTGTCAGCTACGCCGGCTCTCGGGGCACGGGCAGCCCCTCACGGATACCGCGCGACCGGGCATGCGCCTGCCTGCGGCTGCGCCGCCTATGTGCTGCGAGGCATGGATGCCGAGCGCTGCACCAGCGGGCGGAGCCCGCCAAGACGCCAGCTGAGGGCAGGCATGCGCCTGCCTGCGGCTGCGCCGCCTATGTGCTGCGAGGCATGGATGCCGAGCGCTGCACCAGCGGGCGGAGCCCGCCAAGACGCCAGCTGAGGGCAGGCATGCGCCTGCCTGCGGCTGCGCCGCCTATGTGCTGCGAGGCATGGATGCCGAGCGCTGCACCAGCGGGCGGAGCCCGCCAAGACAAAATGGCCCGGAGGGCCAGTTTTGTCGTGAAGCTAGTGGTCCACACCCGGCCCGGGCTCGGGAAGCCACTGCGTCAGGATGGCGCCTGCCAGCGCATATGCGCCGGCCACGCCCGCCCCCACCAGCGCGATCTTTACGGGGTCGGGCGGCGTGGCCGCCGAGAGCGTCAGCGTCAGCCAGGCGGCCGCCGTGCCCAGCACCCGGCCGCCGATGTTGGCCGCGAAGCTCTCCCCGGTGCCCCGGAGGTGCGTCGGGAACACGAGCGGGATGTAGTTGCCCCAGAAGCTGAACTGCGCCACCGTGAGCAGGCCGGCTACGAAGATGCCCGCCTTGATCCAGGGGAGCGAGCCCGCGTTCGGCAGCTGGGTCGAGATCCACCAGAAGAGGGCCGGCACGAGCACCAGCGCCGGCAGCTGGAAGAGCCGCAGCAGGAGCCGCCGGCTGGCGATCCGCAGCGCCGCGAAGGCCAGCAGCACGCGACCGACGAGCCCGCCGATCTCCTGGAAAATCGTGACGCCGGCGACCGCTTCGTCGCTGGCATTGCCGGCGATCGCCTTGAGCCGTGGCGGCGGCAGCTCCTTGCCCGCGCTCTTGGCGGCGGCGACAGCCTCCGCCTGCGCCTCCTTGGCGGCGGCGATCACCGCCGCATGGCCCTTGGGCCCGCCCTTGTCTGCCGGCAGCAGTTGCGCGCCGAGGATCTGCGGCAGTTGCTGGATGGCGCCGAACGCGATGCCGTAGCTGGCCGCGAAGACCAGCGTGGTGGCCACCGTCGACCGCACGAGCGCGGGGCTGAAGAGCTCGCGGATGCTCGGCCGCCGCAGGGTTCCCGCCGCCTTTTTCTGCGCCCAGACCGGGCTCTCGGGCAGGAACGGCCGGATGAGGATCAGCGGCAGCGCGGGGATCACGCCGGAGATGAGCGTGTAGCGCCAGGCCTCGTGGTCGCCGTGGATCGCCGGCAGGGCCAGCGCGAACTTCGCGGCGAGGATGTTGGCCATCCCCACGAGCAGGCCGCCGAGCGACGAAAAGGCCTGCGTCCAACCGAGGGCGTTCTCACGCTGCCGGGCGTCGGGGAAGAGCTCCGCCAGCCAGGCCACCGCGGCCACGAACTCCACGCACACGCCGATGAAGACGAGGCAACGGAAGAAGAGCAGCTGCGGCAGCGAGGTGGCGAAGCCGGCGGCCAGCGCTGAGAAGGCGTAGAGCAGGATGCTGAACGTGAGCACCCGCCGACGGCCGAGCAGGTCGGTGAGGTAGCCGCCCAGCAGGCCGAACACGCCGCCGGCCAGCGCCGGCAGGAAGAAGAGTGCCCGCGCCCACTTCGTGTACTCCGGCGAACCCGGCACGAGCAGCGGCACTCCCTCCGCCGTCGCCCCGCCGAGCGCCGCCAACGCCGGTTTGATCACCAGCGGCAGCATCAGCAGTTCGTAGATGTCGAACGCGAAGCCGATGGCGGCGATCGCGCAGACGAGCCAGCCGGTGAGCGTGATCCGGCCGGCAGCCGTGGTGCCGGCCGCCGGTGCCGGGGAACGTTCGGACACGGACATGGCGATCATCTCCCGGAAGCGTTTGGACCGCGAGCCTGCCGCCAAAGCCTATCGGGAGAGCGAGGCCTCTGAAACCCTGCCTGCAGCCCCGCCTGCCGCGGGGCGGCGCTCACGGGCCGATCGACGGCGGGCACTTCGCGAGGAAGTCGCGGGGGCCGCGGGTCGTGTAGTACGGGTAGGCCACGGCCCCGGTGGGCGGACCGGCCGGCGTCGTCGCCCCGTAGTCGGATGCGCCGAGGGCGGCCTCCTCCTCGGGGCTCAGGTGATGCTTGTTGAGCCCGCCGTAGCGGCCCACGTGCCGCTTGTGGCAGGCGCCCGCCTCGCAGTCGCGGCAGCCGGCGCCGACCTGGCACTGGCCGCCCTGGCAGGCGCCGTCCTGACACGCCCCATCCTGGCAGGCGCCGTCCTGGCACGCGCCATCCTGGCAGGCGCCGTCGCGACACCCGTGGCCGGCGGTATGGGCGTACGGTCCGTCGAAGTTCGCGAGGAAGAGCCGATCGATGATCGAACAGCCGCTCGACATGGAGCACGCGGCGATCACCAGGGCAAAACCGGCAGGGCGACTCATGATCGAGAGGCGTTTCATGTGCGAGGGCTCCGGGGGGCGGGGATGCCCGGCGGCGCACCGCCAACGGACTCCTCCGCGATCACCAGCGGTATCGGTCGTGCCGTCGACGCCGGTTGAGAAAACCCTGCGGGCGGCAAGCTGGGCAGGCTGGCGGCCGGCGACTGCGGAAACCGGGCAACACGCGGCGAGGTGCGGCCGGCACGTGGCGCAGAGCGGCCGGCTCACCCGGCGTAGCGGCCCACGATCAGCGAGATGTTCTGGCCGCCGAAGCCGAAGCTGTTGGAGAGCGCCTGCTCGCAGCGGGCGGCGCGGGCCTTGTTGGGCACGTAGTCGAGGTCGCAGTCGGGGTCGGGGTTCTCGTAGTTGATCGTCGGCGGCAGCATGCCGTCGCGGATCGCCAGCAGGCAGACGATCAGTTCGGTCGCCCCGGCCGCCGCGATCAGGTGCCCCATCATGCTCTTGGTGCTCGACACCGGAATGTTCCGCGCGTGCTCGCCGAACACCGTCTTGATCGCCAGCGTCTCCACCCGGTCGTTGACGCTCGTGCTGGTGCCGTGGGCATTGATGTAGTGGATGTCGTGGATGCCGAGGCCGGCGTCGGCCAGCGCCATCCGGATGCACGAGGCGGCCCCCCTGCCCTCGGGATGCGTGTCGGTGATCCGATAGGCGTCGGCCGTCGAGCCGTAGCCGAGCAGCTCACCGTGGATCCTGGCGCCGCGGCGCTTCGCGTGCTCGAGCTCCTCGAGCACCACCATCGCCGCGCCCTCGCCCAGCACGAAACCATCGCGCTCGTTGTCGAAGGGCCGGCTCGCCCGCGTCGGCTCGTCGTTGCGGGTGGAGAGCGCGGTCAGCAGGTTGAAGCCAGTGACGCCGAAGGGATGGATCATGCTGTGCGTGCCGCCGGAGAGCATCACGTCGGCCTCGCCCCGCCGCACGATCTCCACCGCCTCGCCGATCGCCTGGCTCGAGGCGGCACAGGCGGTGAGGCAGTTGAGGTTCGGCCCCTGGGCGTCGAAGAGGGCCGCGAGGTGGCCGGCCGGCATGTTCGGCTCCTGCTCGACCTCGGCGAGCGGGTGGAGCGACTCGAGCCCGGCCTTGGTGAACTTGGCGACGTCGAGCCTGTCCCCCTCGATCGCGGCCGTCATCATCCGCGTGAACGAGTCGAAGTCCTGCTGCCCCTCGCCGCTGCCGAGATAGACCCCGAGCCGCGCCGGGTCGGCCGGCAGCCCCTGCTCGAGCCCCGCGTCCTTCATCGCCTGCAGCGCGGCGCCGGCGGCGAACTTCGTGTGCCGACCGCAGAACTGCCAGCGGGACGGGTCCTGTCCCTCGTCGGAGATGTCCCAGTCGCGGACCTCTGCGGAGATCTTGGTGGGAAATCGCGAGGCGTCGAACACGGTCGTCAGCCCGACGCCCGAGCGGCCCGCCATGAGGTTCTTCCAGAGCGGCTCGACCCCGAGGCCCAGCGGCGTGACGCAGCCCATACCCGTGATCACGACCCTGCGCCTGCCGGCCACCATCGCCGTCCTCCAATGCAAAGATTCAGCTCGAGATTCGGCCCATCCCAGGGGCCAGCCGCCGCGCGTTCACCAGTCGGGCCGCGCCAGCGCGTTGCCCGCCTCGTCGCGGCCCACGTCGTAGATGTGCATCTGGTCGAGCCATCGCAGCAGCTCGTGCGGCTCGAAGAGCTTCGGCACGCCCTCGCCCGGCTCGAGGTGGGCGAAGAACAGCTCGGCGCGCCCCTGCACCTTGTCGCCCACCGTGCTCGTGACCTTGGTGAGCGAGCCCGTCGGCTTGAGATCGAGGATCTCGGCGCGAAAGCGGATGGTGTCGCCGGGCACGGCGTCGAACTGGAACTCCGCCTGGGCGACCTTCGCGAGCACGACCCGGCGGTTGTAGTCGATGGCGTCGGCCACGAGCAGCCCGGCCGTCTGCGCCATGCCCTCCACGATCAGCGAGTTGGGCATCAGCGCCGCGCCGGGGAAGTGGTCGTGCATGTGCTCCTCGGCGAGCGACACGTTCTTCACCGCCGTGGCGTGCCTGCCCCGCACGAATTCGTCGAATCTGTCGATCCAAAACCAACGCATATCGGGGCGGCGGTGCCGTCTCTCGGTGAGTCGTTCTTCCCGTGGGCCTTCTGCAGGTCGGCGGCGGCAGGCAACCGGCGGGCGGGAGGCCGCGATCCGGGCGACCGGCCGCCACGCCGCTTCCGTCAGGAGCCGAGCTTGCTCTGCACGTAGCGGACCATGTCCTCGACGGTGAGGGTGTTCGCGAAGTTCTGCACGCTCGGATTCTGCTCGAACCTGGAGAGATCGGCGAACGGCATGCGGGTCTTGAGGGCCTCGATGCCACGGGCGTTGACCTTGCCGTCGACGACGTACTCGGCGCTGGAGAGGACGTCCTCGGGGAAGAGTTCCCCGCGCGAGATCTTGATGCCGAAGGCCTTCTCGAGGCGAAAGACGATGTCGAGGAAATCGATCGATTCCGCACCGAGGTCGCCCACCATGGTGGCGTTCGGACTGACGTCCTCCTCGTCGACGCCCAGGGCGTCCACCAGAGAAGCCTTGACCTTTTCGAAGATTTCATCACGCGACGGCATCGACAGTCACCTTGCAACGGGGGAAATGCGGACCGAAGTCACTGCGAAAAGCGTAGTGTCAGGCCGCCGCGATGGAAACCCGAATCCTTGACGGGCGACGGTCGCGACCGTTTTCGCGTGGCCGGCCCGCCTGAATCACCGGGAAACAGGCGACGGCGGCCGGTCACGACGGCAGGCCGCTCGCGGCCACCAGCGGCGGGGAACCGGCGGGATCGACCGTCACCATGCCGGCGGTGGGCCCGCCGTAGACCACCCGCCGGTTCGCTGCCTGCTGGCGGCCCCCCGGATGCAGGATCGCCCAGAGCTTCCGCATCTCGGCCCGGACCCGGGCGTCGACGGCGTCGCCGTAGGGGATCCTGTCGGCGAGGTTGTACCGCTCGAGCACGAGGCGGGCGGTGAGGCTGGTGCGGTCCCCCACGGAACCGCTCGCCTTGACCTTCGTCAGCTGCCCCTCCTGCGACTGCACCTCGGCGGTGACGGTAAGCACCCGGCCGGGCTCGACGAAGTCGCCGTACTTCACGTTCCGCGCCTCCCGCAGCACCACGATGCTGTGGGCGAAATCCTCGCCAAGCCGGATGGCCCAGGCGGCCGCCTGGGTCATCGACTCGAGCATCAGCACGCCCGGCATGACCGGGAAGCAGGGAAAGTGGTCGGCCAGATACTCTTCCGAAAGCGAGAGCGTCTTGATGGCGGTGATGCTCTTGCCGGGTTCAATCGCGACGACACGATCGAGCAGGGTGAATCGCATGGTGACTCCGAGTTTCACGCCCGAATCTGGCTGACGCGACGCGGCCTGCCGGCTGCGGACAGCCACGGCGTCGACGAATCCGTTCACGGCGTCCGGCAGTATAGGAAATGTCTCCGCCGCCACAACAATGTGCGGAGCAAGAAACGCGTTCGAATCGGCGACTGCCACGCTGACAGTCGTCACAGGCCGCGCAGCCCCGAGTTCCTGCCAAGTGTTCACCGCGGTCGCCCCGGCGCGGTGACTGTGCATGAAATGTTCGTGGCCGCAGGCCGCGTTTTCCGCATGTTCTGGCGGCCGAGAATCGAACGCCGGGGGTTCGGCACGGCCTTTGCTTTTTCTTTGGGACGTGCCGTCGTCGACGGCGGTACGAGCGGGTTTTTCACCGTTGGTTCCCGACACCCCTGGAGCATTGCCATGCCCTCGTTTCGTGCGGGCTTCGCGCACCCGCTGGATGAACTGCGCGACGAATTCGATCGGCTCTGGACCACGCTGACGGCCGCCCCGCCGCTCCACGGCTGGGGGGCGCGGCACCGTGGCGACGTCTTCCCGGCGGTCAACGTCGGCGAGACCGACGACTGCATCGTGGTCGAGGCCGAACTGCCGGGCCTCGACGCCGGCGACGTCGACATCTCCGTGCACGGCGAAGAGCTCGTGCTCAAGGGATCGAGGGGATCCAGGCAGGGGCCGAAGCCCGGGGCAGCGAGCCCGGGCCCGGTTGCCGACGAGGCTGCGACCATGACCTGGCACCGCCGCGAGCGCGGCACCGGTGGATTCGAACGGCGGCTCACGCTGCCGGTCGCCGTCGCTGCCGATCGCGTCGAGGCCCGCCTCGTCGACGGCGTGCTCACGGTCACCTGCCCGAAGGCCCCCGACATGCAGCCGCGGAAGGTGGCCGTGCGGTCGGAGTAGGCGGTTCCCTCCCACGTTCGTCCCAGTTCATCCCACCAGTTCATCCCAGGATCATTCCCAGGAGCACCCAACCCATGGTCACGAATGCTCAGCCGGCCGCGGCGCGGACCGGCCATCCCGAGGGGTCGGCCGCCGCCCCGCTCACCTACCAGCCGCACGTCGACATCTGCGACCGCGGCGGCGAGGTGGTCCTCGTCGCCGACATGCCCGGCGCGAGGGCCGACGGCATCGACGTCTCGTTCGACGGCGGCGTGCTGTCGGTGCACGCCGCCGTGGCGCCGCGTCCGTTGCCGGTTCGGCAGCTGCGGCAGGAATACGGCGTCGGCGACTACCGTCGCTCGTTCCGGCTCGGAGAAGGCTTCGACGCGTCGCAGATCTCGGCCGAGTATCGCCGGGGCGTCCTCACGATCCGCGTGCCGCGGCTCGCGGCGGTGCGGCCGCGGAAGGTGCCCGTCTCCGCCAGCTGAAGACGGCGCCGGGCGGCGACCTGCCCGCTATGCTTGAGGGCCGCGGGGGATACGCTCCCGCGGCCCTCGTCATTCGGCATCGCCGCGTCGCCGCCCATGCCTCTCTCGCTCACGCCCGTCGCGTCGACCGCAGACGCACCGCTTTCGATCGAGTTCGACGGCATCCTGCCCGACCGGCTGGAAGGGCTTTCGATCGACGCGATCCGCCGCCTGCCCGTGCTGGCGGACGGCGTTCCCCGGCCCCTCGCTGACCTGTTCGTCGTCGCCGGCGACGGCCGCGACGGCCTGATCCTCTGCGACGGCGACTTCTCCCGCGTGCATCGCCTGGCGGCCGGCATGCGCCGCGGCACGATGCGCGTCCGCGGGTCGGTGGGCAGGCATGCAGCCGAGGGAATGTCGGGCGGAACGCTCACGGTCGACGGCGACGCCGGCGACTGGCTGGCCGCGGCGCTGGCCGGAGGCAGCGTGCGGGTGGAGGGCGACGCGGGAGACAACGCCGCCGCGGCCCTGCCCGGCAGCCGGGCCGGCGTCAGCGGCGGCATCGTGGTAATCAACGGCGCCGTCGGCGGCCTGGCCGGAGCACGGATGCGGCGGGGCGTGCTGGCGATCGGCGGCGGCTGCGGCGAGGGGGCGGCTTTCGAACTGCTCGCCGGCACGGTGATCGTGGCAGGACGCGTGGGCCGCAGGTGCGGCACGGGCATGCGGCGCGGGTCGTTCGTCGCCCTGTCGTCGCAGCCGGACCTGCCGCCGACGTTCCGCCGCGGCGTCACCTGGTCGCCGGGCTTCCTGCCGCTGCTGGCGGGCCGGCTGGCGGCGGCCGGCTTTCGCGACACCGCAGCCGGCGACGGGGCCCCGAGCGGGTCATGGAGCGGAGCCTGGCAGCAGTGGCACGGCGACCTCCTGACCGGCGGGAGGGGCGAGGTTTTCCACCGTCCGGCCTGCTGAGCCGGCGAAACGGGCATTTTCGCGGCCCCGCTTCCGACCGGGAAGATTTTGCGTTATTCTCCAAGGCTCGATCCCGTTCCGTTCCTCCGCGGTTTTCACGCCCCATGCCCACGATCAGCCAGCTCGTCCGCAGCCGCCGTCGCCCGAAGCGGAAGTTTTCCAAGTCGCCGGTGCTCGACCGCTGCCCGCAGAAGCGCGGCGTCTGCCTGCAGGTCAGGACGATGACGCCCAAGAAGCCCAATTCGGCGCTGCGAAAGATCGCGCGCGTGCGGCTCTCGAACCAGAAGGAAGTGACGGTCTACATCCCGGGCGAGGGACACAACCTGCAGGAGCACTCGATCGTGCTCATCCGCGGCGGCCGCGTCCGCGACCTGCCCGGCGTCCGCTACCACATCATCCGCGGTGCGCTCGACACGCTCGGCGTGCAGGGCCGCAAGCAGTCGCGAAGCCTCTACGGTGCCAAGAAGGGTTGATCTGAGCCATGGGAAACATCACAGCCAGCCGCGAACAACTCCGTCCAGACCCGCGCTACGGGTCGCTTCTCGCCAGCAAGTTCATCAACTGCCTCATGGAGGACGGAAAGAAGAGCGTCGCCCAAAACGTCTTCTACAAGGCGATGGACATCGTCGCCTCGAAGATCAACGACGCCGAGCCGATCGAGGTCTTCAACCGTGCCGTCGAAAACATCAAGCCGTCCGTGGAAGTGCGGTCGAAGCGGGTCGGCGGTGCGGCCTACCAGGTGCCGATGCAGGTGAACCGCAACCGTCAGCAGTCGCTGGCGATCCGCTGGCTCCTGCAGGCGGTGCGTGAAAAGAAGGGCCGGGGCACGTTCGAGAAACTCGCCGAGGAGATCATCGCCGCCTACAAGCGCGAAGGTGCCGCGGTGACCAAGCGCGACAACGTGCACCGCATGGCCGACGCGAACAAGGCGTTCGCGCACTTCGCCTGGTAGTTGACCGTCTTTCTGCCGACCGCGGGCAGCACGTCGTCACCCGTTGTGTCTTCCGCGCCTCGTCGGTTGCCGTCGGGGTCAACGTTTTCGGATGCATCATGGACCCGGACGTTTCGCGGCTCCTCGGTGACGTGATCCGCGGCCAGTCGGTGGCGGCCCTGGCCACGCTCCACGACGGCGGGCCATTCGCGTCGATGATTCCCTTCGCCACGTGGACCGACGCCCACGGTGAACGGCTGCGGTTGGTCACCCACGTGAGCCGCCTCTCGGCACACACCCGCGACATGCTCGAGTCGCCCCGCGTCTGCCTCCTGATCATGGCGCCGCAGGACGTGGCGGCGGATGTCGTGCCGCAGGCGTTGCCGCGGGTCTCGATCCCGGCGGTGGCGACGTTCGTCGATCCGCGGCACCCCGACCACGAACTGCTGGCGCGGGCCTACCTCGGCAAGTTCCCGCACGCGGCCGATTGGTTCCAACTCGGAGACTTTTCGATCGTGGCCTTCGAGCCAGAGCCGGCACGATTCATCGCCGGCTTCGCCCGGGCGCTGAACGTGTCGGTCGCGCAGCTCGCTGCGGCCGTGGCGCACGCGGGCACCTGACGGCTACGGTCCGGCGTGGAGCCGCAGGCTGCGTCCGCCGACACAGCGACTGCCCCGGCCAAGAGCGACACAGCAGCGGCACAGGAGCGACGACGAACACCATGCCGACCACTCGACGACGTGCCGAAGCCGTGGCGACGATCGTGGCGATCTGGGTGGCCTGCCTGTCGCCCCCGGCGACGCCATCGTGCCAGGCCGCGGCGCCGCGGCGGCCCAACGTGATCTTCATCATGGCCGACGACCTCGGCTGGACCGATCTCGGCTGCTTCGGCAGCGGCTATTACGAGACGCCCAACATCGACCGGCTGGCCGCCGCCGGGATGCGGCTCACCGCGCACCACCACTGCCAGAACTGCACGCCCACCCGTGCCGCCCTCATGAGCGGGCAGTACGGCGCCCGCACCGGCGTCTACACCGTGGGCGGCATCGACCGGTTCGACTGGCACGGCCGGCCGCTGCGGCCGGTGGAGAACGTCACCGACTTGCCGCTCGACCGCCGCACCATCGCCGACCAGCTGAAGCAGGCCGGCTACGCCACCGGCATGTTCGGCAAGTGGCACATCGGCCAGAAGGGGCCCTACCAGCCGGGCAAACGGGGCTTCGACGAGGCCATCGTCTCGATGGGGAAGCACTTCGACTTTGCGACCGACCCGCCGACACCGCATGGCCGCGACGAGTACCTCGCCGACTTCCTCACCGACAAGGCCGTCGACTTCATCCGCCGCCACAAGGACGGGCCCTTCTTCCTCTACCTGCCCCACTTCGGGGTGCACTCGCCCCACGAGGCCAAGCCGGACATCGTCGCACGGTTCAAAGGCAAACCACCGGCAGGCGGCCATCACGACCCGACCTACGCCGCGATGATCGCCTCCGTCGACGAGAGCGTCGGCCGGGTCGTGCGCACGCTCGACGAACTGGGAATCGCCGATGATACGGTGGTCTTCTTCACGAGCGACAACGGCGGCGTGGGGGGCTATGGCCGCGAGGGTCTGCGGGAGGGTGGCCGCGGCAAGGAGGACGTCACCGACAACGCGCCGCTGCGGAGCGGCAAGGGCAGCCTCTACGAGGGGGGCACACGCGTGCCGCTCGTCGTCCGCTGGCCCGGCGTGACGCCGGCCGGCACGGCCTGCGACATGCCGACGATCCACGTCGACATCTTTCCGACGCTCCTCGACATCGCGGCCGCGGAACGGCCGTCACAGCCGCTCGACGGAACAAGCCTCGTGCCGCTGCTCCGCGATCCGACGGCGAGGATCGATCGCGACGCCATCTTCCAGCACTTCCCTGGTTACCTGGGCATGGGCAAGAATCGCTGGCGGACCACGCCCGTGAGCCTCGTGCAGATGGGTGACTGGAAGCTGATGGAGTTTCTCGAGGACGGCCGGCTCGAGCTCTACAACCTGCGGGACGACGTGGCGGAGTCGAAGAATCTCGCGGCCTCTGAGCCCGAGAAGGCCCGCGAACTGCTCGCCCGCCTGCGGGCATGGAGAGCGGCGGTCTCCGCACCGATGCCGCAGGCGAACCGCTCCGACGAGACGGGGGCCCGCCGGGGCCGGCCGAACCGCCGCAAGGCGGCCTGACCGACCGCCGAGGGCCGCCGTTCAGCGCACCGTCACCCGCATCGGCATGCGGGCCAGCGGCCGGCCCGAGAGCAGCTGGACGAGCGACTCGGCGTCGCCGACGAGCGACTCGAGACCGGGGACCGCGGCGATCCTGGTGAGCAGCACCGCCCGCAGCGCGGCTGCCTCAGCACCACCCGCGCCACCGACGGCCGCGGCCAGCCGCGCCGTGGGCCCTGTGCCGGCCCCGGCCATGCCGAAGAGATCGTCGAAGAGCCCCCGCGGCTCGGGCAGGAGCAGCCGCTCGACCGGCTCGTCCGCCTTGAGCCCGGCCAGCTTCCGCGCCTCATCGATCGCGTCCTCGAGTGTTCCCAGCCGGTCGACGAGACCGAGTTCCTTCGCCATGCGTCCGGTGAACACCCGCCCCCCGGCGAGCTTCTCCACCCGTTCCATGTCCATCTTCCGTCCCGCCGCCACCTTCGACGTGAACAGGCGGTAGACGTCCTTCATGGTCGCCAGGAACGCCTCCCGCTCGTGATCGGAAAACGGCTTGTTTATGGAGAGCCAGCCGGCGTTGCGGCCCTTCGACACCGCGTCGGTGTGGACGCCGATCTTCTCGAGCGCGTTGCCGATGGCGATCTTGCCGCCGACCACGCCGATCGACCCGGTGAGCGTGCCCGGTGCCGCGACGATCCTGTCGGCCGCCACCGCGATGTAGTAGCCGCCGCTGGCCGCGGTGTCGGAGAGGCTCGCCACGACCGGCTTGGTGGTCCGTTCCGCCTCCCGCCAGATCAGGTCGCTGGCGAGCGCCGAGCCGCCCGGCGAGTCGATCCGCAGCACGATGGCCACCACCTTCTCGTCCTTGGATGCGTCACGGATCGCCTTGATCACGCTGTCGGCGCCGGCCGAGCCGCCGGCGAGCAGATCGTCCTTCCCCTTGCCCTCGGCGATCTCACCGGTGACGTGGACGATCGCGATCTGCTTGTCCCGGCCCGCGGCGGCCGAGGGCTTCTGGCCGGAGAGCATCTCCACGAGCTTCACGAGCCCGCCGATCCCGGAAAAGTCGTTGTCGATCTTCTGCTCGGCGTAGTCACGGGAGATCCGCGGCTGCGGCTCGCCGATCGTGCCGGCCAGGCCGCTGATCACCTCGTCCTCGTAGCCGACCGCATCGATCAGCTTCGCCTCGCGGGCCTGCTCGGGCGTGAACACGCCGGTGTCGACCAGCTCCCGCACCCGCTCGGCGGGCAGCTTCCTGTCGGCGGCGATCTGCTCGACGAGCTGGTCGAAGAGATCACCGACGAACTGCTCGTACTGCTCCCGCAGCTGCGGGCTCATGCTCGACCGCGTCAGCGGCTCGCCGGCCCCCTTGAACTCGCCCACCTGGAGGATCTCGGCGTCGACGCCGAGTTTGTCGAGCAGCGGCTTGAAGAACTGCACCTCAGCCCGCACGCCCGTGATCTCCAGCGTCGCTGCCGGCGGCATCGTCACCGAATCGCAGGCCGTGGCGACGAGATACTGCGCCGGCTGGCCGCCGACCAGATGGGCGGCCACCGGCTTGCCGGCCTTGCGGATCCGTCCGATCGCCGCCCGCAGCTCCTCGGCCCGCCCCCGGCCGAGCGCCGGCGACTCGATCGTCAGCACCACGCCCTTCACGCGGCTGTCGGTGGCGGCCTTGTCGAGCCGCTCGATGACGCGGTGCAGATGGGGCGAAAGGTCGGCCAGCAGCCCCCCCTGCCCGACGCCGTCGGGGATCGACCCGGCCAGCGTGATCTGCGCGATCACGGCCGCCTTCTTCTTTGCCGTGGCATCGCCGGCCTTTCCGCCCGCTGCGGGCTTCTCGGCTGGCGGTTTTTTTTCAGGCTCCGCTGGCTTGTCGGCCGTCGCCGGCTTCTCGGCCGTCGCCGTCTGACCACAGGCCTGCGGACAGGCCGCCATGGCGACGGCCACGGTGGCGGCAGCCAGGACGGCGGCCCGTGCCACGCCCACAGGCTGCTGGCTCATTGCCAGACTCGCCGGCCTCGCCGGCGTCGCCCTCGATTCCCCACGGCACAGCCACCAACCATACAGACGACCCATCGTTCCATGCCTCTGAAAAGAGGCCTCCGTGGTGAATCGCACCGGGAAACGCGCAGAAAACGACTTGCAAATGAACGGCCGTATAGTAAGATACCCGTGTTCAGGATGGTTCCGCGCGGCCCCGTTTCCAGCGATTCCGCAGGAAACAAGCGGCACGTCGGCGAAGCAGCTCCTTCGAGCATCGACCGTCTCTCGAATCCATTTTGCGTCTCGCCCCCGAAAAAGGAAAGCGGCGAAAAAGCCCGACGACGACCATGTCCAAGCCCGTCTCCAAGCCCGTCTCCAAAACAACGCCGCGAACCAGCCCCCGAGCCCAATCCCGGCCCCTGCCCCGGCCCCTGTCGCGCAAGAAGGCCACCTCGTCGAGGCCGGCCGCCAGGACGTCGGCTGCCGCGCTACGAAGCGTGGCATCTCTCCAGGGCGACCTGCTCGGTCGGACGATCGACGCAGCCGCAGACGACGGCGAGGCCGCCCCGACCGAGCGGCAGATGGAGATCTACGCCTTCATCCGCGACAAGATCCACTCCCGCGGCTACGGCCCCACCGTGCGCGAGATTGGCGAAGCGTTCAGGATCCGGTCTCCCAACGGCGTCGTCTGCCACCTCAAGGCGCTCGAACGCAAGGGACTGATCACCCGGGGCAAAAACATGTCGCGGGCGATCGAGCTGATGGCCGAGCCTGCCCACGTCCGCGGGCTCCCGCTGGCCGGCTGGGTGGCGGCCGGAACGCTTCGTCCCGCCGAGGAGCAGCACGAGCGGATCGACTTCGAGAACCTCTTCAAGAAGGAAAACCACTTCGTCCTGAAGGTGATGGGCGACTCGATGATCGACGCCCAGATCGCCGACGGCGACTGGGTGGTGATCCAGAAGAAGCAGACAGCCCATTCCGGCGACATCGTCGTGGCCCAGACGGACGACGGCGAGGCCACGCTCAAGCAATGGTTCCCGGAGCGCGACCGTATCCGGCTCCAGCCCGCCAACGCGGCGATGAAGCCGATCTACGTGAAGAACGCGAGGGTGCTCGGCGTGCTCGTGGGCGTGGTCCGCAAGACCGGCTGATCGAGCCTCGACGAGCTAGGCGACGTCACGTGGGGCCGCCTCCTGCAGCGATTCCTGCAGAGCTTCTTGCAGTTGGTGCAGCTTGTTGTAGAGCGTCTTGAGGCTGATGCCGAGCTCTTCGGCGGTGCGGGCCTTGTTGCCGTGATTGCGCTCGAGCCCCCGCTGGATCGCCTCCATCTCGAGCTCGCGGAGGCTCTGCGGCCGACTGCACGTGGCCGCGTCCCGAGCCGCCTGCTGACCCGCCTCGCGGGCCGCTGAAGCCGGATGCGTCGCGGACTGCGGCGCGGCAGCGGCTTCCGGGCGCACCGGCGACGTGCCGGCCCGCGCGGCCCCCAGGCGATCCGGCAGGTGGTCGCGCTGGAGCGGCAGTTCGTCGCACAGCACGAGGGCGTGCTCGACCACGTTGGCCAGCTCGCGGACGTTGCCCGGCCAGCGATGCTTCGTCATGGCCTCCAGCACGTCAGCGGCGACCAACGCGGCCTCCGGAGGCGTCTGCGGCCTGGCCCGACGCACGAAGTGCTGCACCAGATCGGGAAGGTCGTCGAGCCGTTCCCGCAGCGGCGGCACCACGATCTCGAACGTGTTGATGCGAAACAGGAGGTCCTCGCGAAAGTCGCCCGCCGCCACCATCTCCTCGAGCGAGCGGTGCGTGGCGCACACCACCCGCACGTCCACCGTGATCGGCTGGTTGTCGCCGACACGGCGGATCTCGCCGCTCTCCAGTGCCCGCAGGAGCCGCGACTGCAGCGGCTTGGGAAGCTCCCCCACCTCGTCCAGGAACAGCGTGCCGCCGTCGGCCACCTCGAAAAGCCCGGCTCGATGCTCGTCGGCGCCGGTGAAGGCGCCCTTGCGGTGGCCGAAGAGCTCGCTTTCGACCAGGTGTTCGGGCAACGCGCCACAATTCACCGCAACGAGCGGGCCCGCGGCGCGGGGGCTGCCGTCGTGGATGGCCCGGGCGACGAGTTCCTTGCCGGTGCCGGTTTCGCCCCGCACCAGCACGTTGGCGTCGCTGGCCGCCACGCGTGCCACCACCTTCCTCACCCGCTCGAGTCCCGCGGACCGCCCCACCAACTGCCCGGTGCCCTCGGCCCGCCGCACTCGCCGCTCGAGCGCCCGCAGCCGGACGGTCAGCTCGCGCTTCTTCCGCACCCGCTCCAGCACCGCCTGAATGTCCGCGAGCTTGCAGGGCTTCGTGAGGTAGTCGAAGACTCCCTGCCGCACAGCGGCGACGGCGCTTTCCAGCGACGACTTGCCGGTGATGATCACCGTCTCCGTGTCGGCCGACGTCTCGCGGACCCGCGCGATCACCTCGAGACCGCCCACTCCGGGCATGTCGAGGTCGACGATCACGCAGTCGTAGGAGGTCTTGTCGAGCGCCGCCAGCGCCGTGCGGCCGTCGGGGCAGACCGTGGCCTCGTGCCCGAGCCGCGGCAGTTCGATCCGCATCAGCTCCTGGATCGACGTCTCGTCGTCGGCGAACAGGATCCGCATCGGTCGTGTCGGCTGCTTCATGGGAATACTCCGTGATGGCTGGCGCGGCCGCCGGCGGCATTCAGGCCGCCTGCGGCGCGGACGCAGACGTCGTGTCGCTCCGCGTCGCGTCGGCTGCGGCAGCCAGCGGCAACGTCACGCGGAACGTGGCCCCCTGCCCGGGTCCGGCGCTCGACGCCTCGATCCTGCCTCCGTGGTCGGCGACGATGCGATGCACGATCGACAGCCCGAGTCCGGTGCCCTGCTGGCCGGAACGGCGGCGGGTGAAGAAGGGCTCGAAGAGGTGCTGGAGCACCTCTTCCGTCATGCCGCAGCCGTCGTCGGCGACGGTGAGGACGGCGTCGCCGCCGCTGCGGCGCACGCCCACGCGGACGTGCCCCGACTCCTCCACTGAATCGAGCGCGTTGACGAGCAGGTTGAGCACCACCTGCTTGATCTCCTGCGGATTGACCATCACCAGGGCGTCGAGCCCCTGGTCGATCTCGATCGAGCGGCCGGCGAACCGGCCGACGTGCCGGAGCATGTCGGCGACGTCCGCCACGAGGGAGACGAGCGACGTGGCCTGCCGCCGCACCTCGCCGAGCCGTGAGAAGTCGAGCAGCTTCTCGGTGATGCCCTTGCAGCGGAACGCCTCCGCCTGGATGAGCTCGAGGTAGCGCCTGGCGACCGCAGCGTCGGGGGTGTCCGGCGACAGCGTCTCGAGCCGGCTCTCCAGCGACTCCGCGCACATCGCAATCGAGGCGAGCGGGTTGTTGATCTCGTGGGCGACGCCGGCCGCGAGGAATCCGACGCTCGCCAGCTGCTCGCTGCGGATCACCTCGCGGGTGCGCTGCTCCACCTGCTTGTCGAGATCGTCGCGGATCTCCTCGAACCGCTGCGTCATGTCGTTGAGGGCGGCGGCGAGTTCCGCCATCTCGTCGCTGGTGTCGAGCTTGAGACGGAAGGCGAAGTCGCCCGCGGCCACCCGGCGGGAACCGTGGCCGAGCAGCCGCAGCGGCCGGAACACCCAGCGGTAGGTGAGCGCCCCCAGTGCCGCCAGCAGGCCGGCGGCCGCGGTGGCCGAGGCCCAGGTGGTGATGATCAGCGTGCGGTAGCCGCTGCGCACCTCGTGGGAGAGGTCGTGCAGCCGCTCCTGCAGGAAGGTGGGCAGCGCCGCCGACAGGGCCGCGAGGTCGTCGAGCCGCGGCCCGCTGGCCAACAGCCGTCCCCGCTGCCATGTCACACTGTTCTCGGCCGCGGCCCCGGTGTCGGCCGCCGACTCCGCCACGTCCGCTGGCGGCTCGGCGACGATCGCCTCGATGGCGTCGAGGCAGGAGGCGATCGCGGCCGCCGTCTCGCGCTCGCGGCCGCGGTCGCCGAACGGGAAGGGCATCTCGTCGAGCTCACCCTCGGAAAGCTCCTCGCAGTAGCGGGCCAGCGTCCACCGCGTGCGGGCGAGCTGCCCGCTGAAGGTGTCGGGAAACGCCGGCTCCTCGGCCTCCTCGTCGTCGGCCTCGGGAATGGGCGGCACCTCGGTCGCGACGCCGAACTCCGCCTCTCCTGAGAGCGCCCGCGCATGGACCAGCCGCAGCCCGCCGACACTCGCGCCGAGCTCGCTGGCCCGGGGAAGCTCGGCTGCGCGGCAGCTGAGCGCGCGGACCAGTCGTCTGTAGGAGTAGACGCCCAGGAAGCTGCTCGCCGACAGCACGGCCACCGTGATCCCGACGAGCAGGCCGCCGAGCAGCAGCTTGTTGCGGATGGGGCGGCGCTTGGTCACGGACGGGGTTCCCGGGGCTCGCGGCGGTCCCGGCAGGTTCCGCGGGTGGGGAAAGGTAGCAGGCAGGCCGCGGCGTCAGAAGAGGAATCCTCCCGGCGAATACCAGGGCGGGCCGCCCTCAGCGAGGCCGGCGGGCTAGACGAGGCCGAACCGCTTCCGCAGAAACCACTCGCTGCACATGCAGCCGGCGAGCAGCGCGAGCATCGGCCATGTGTCCCAGGGGGCGAACGACCACTGCTCCGCGGTGTCGAAGGCCGCCGGCCGGGCGGCGATCTCCGCGAAGATGTCGGCCAGATCCTCAGGGAGCCGCACGGTCCCGTCGGTGGCCTCGGCCAGCTGCCGCATGAGCAGCGGGTTCGCCCGAGGGCTCGCCAGCTCCAGGTCCTGCCGTGCGACCGTGAACCTGGCCGTCCGCTCCCGCCGCTCCCTGCCCGGCCGATCGGCCGTCACGACGAGCCGCCAGTCGCCGGGCTCGGTGCACTCCGTGACGGCGCCGGAGAACGTCTCGCCCCGCCGGGCGATCCGCACGGGCCGCGACTGACCGGTCGGTGACACCACCCGCGCCTCGAGCGCCGCGTCCGTCACCGCCTCGCCGTCGGCCTTCGTCAGCCCGGCGTCGAACTGCAGCGCCGTGCCCGGCGCGACCCTGCGCTGCGCCGGGCGGACCCACAGCGAATCCTGCTCGTTGTCGTCCTGCTTCGCCAGCCAGAGCACGAATTGACGCCAGAACCGGCGATGCTGCTCGGCCGCGCCCTGCATCGCCCATCGCCAGGTCGAATCGGCGGCGAACGCCAGCACGCGGCCGTCGCCGTACTCACGGCCCACGAGCAGCGGCTTGCCGTCGGCCGTCACCGCCAGCGGCTTGGCCGTGGGCACGAGGCGGCCCATGTCGTTGGCGCCGTCCAGGGGCGGCATCGCCTGCCAGGCCAGCCGCGGATCCTGTTCCGCGGCGCCTAGCCTGAGGATGGAGATGCCGCCGAACCTGGCGTCCGGCTGCATCCGCAGCGGCCCCTTCAGGTGGAGGCCCTCCCGCACCGGCGCGTCGAAGGGCTGTCGCGCGAGGCGGTCGGGCTCGAACGGCAGCGCTGGCGCCAGAGGCGAGCTGCCCCAGCCGCCTGCCTCGAAGGCGTGAAAGCCGCCGAGCAGGCCGAGGCCGGCGCCCGCCTGCACGCGCCGCAGGATCGTCTGGGCGTCCTCGCGCGTGAGGGCCGCGGAATCCAGGTCGCCGATCAGGAACACGTTGTAGTCGCCGGCGAGCCGGCGGCCCAGATCGACGGGCCAGCCGTCCCGGCGGCTGGAATCGATCCACTGGAAGTCGACCTGCATGTCCGGGCTCGCCGCGAGCACGCGGCGTAGGAATCTCTGCTCGACCCGCAGACTGCCCTCGAGGTAGAGCACCCGCAGGCCGCCGTCGACCACGTCCACGAACGTCGACAGCTCGTTGTTCACGACGACGACCTCGCCCTCCTGTCGATCGACGACGAGCGACAGCTTCCGCTCGCCGAGGGTCTGCGGCGTCCACGACAGACGCACCGGCTCCTCCACCGGCTGGCCACCGGCCGCGGCAGCCGGCCGCACCCTCGTGCTGGCCACCTCCTCCATGCCGCCGGTGGCGTTCTCGGCAAGCAGCTTCACCACCACGTCGCGGCCGGCCAGGCCCTCCAGCCGCACCCTGCCCGCCACCTCGAGCGTGTTCTTGAGATACACGGTGTCGCCCACCGACAGGCCGACGACCGCGGCGTCGCGTCCCTGGCCGCCGCCGAGCTGCTGCCCGAAGGTCACGCTCCACAGCGGCACGCCCGCGTCACCCAGCGCCCGCGCGGCCGCCTGGGGCGGCGTGTCCCGCGGCGGGTAGGCGTGCTGCGCCCCGTCGCTGAGCACGATGACGCCCGCGATCTGGCGTCCCTCGCCCGCCCGCGCCGCCTCCTCGATGGCCGCGCCGATGGCCGTCTGGTCCGACGTCTTCCCCTCGCGCCAGGCGGCAAGCGGGAAAGGGTCGCCGGCGGCCGCCGTCAGGGGGCGTGCCTCGGCGTCGAATGTCCACGCCGCAATGTCGAAGTCGCCGCTCTCCGAGAGCCTCTCGGCGGCGGGCCGCGCGGCGGCCAGCGCCGCGGCCATCTCCTGCCAGCGGGTGCGGCCGTTGGGCCCGTCGGCCACGGTCATGCTCCGCGAGACGTCCGCGAGCACCACGACGGTCCCCTGCTGCCGGGCCTGTCGCGTCGACACGAGTGTCGGCCGGAGCATGCAGAGCACGATCGCCAGGAACGAGACGAGCCGCAGGATCGTCAGCACGAGCACGCGGCCGCGCGACACCCGCGATCCGTCCGGAGGCACCGCGACGAGCACCGCCGCGAGCAGCAGCGTCACCACGGCCACCACCAGCCACGAGCCGACCGGCTCGAAGTGGACGGTCATCCGCTGGAAGGACGTCACCGCGATCATGCGTCGGCCTCCACGATCTCGAGCGGTTCGGCCGCCGGATCATCGGCCGGCCCCGCGTCGCGCCGAGGCCGTGTGGCGGCCGCCTCCGGCCCCGCGGCGGCGGCGGCGGAGGCGAATTCCGTCGCGAGTCCCGGCCCGGCCTCCAGCCCCTCGCGCGGCGCGTAGAAGCGGTTGGCCACGATCCAGTCGCCGGCCATCACGGCCGCCACCAGCAGGATGATCCAGCCGTAGAGCTCCGCCCCCACCCGCTCGAGGTTGACGTCGCGCACGAGTTCCGCCTCCGTTCTCGCGAGCCGATGGCCCGGGCCGAAGGCCGTCGCCAGGGCTTCGGGGGAGAGCCGCGTGAAGTCGATGGCCGCCGGCCCGAGCGTGGCGCTGAACCCCGTGGCGATGCCGCCCACCTCGCCCCCGCCGCGCACCGCGTAGTTGCCCGGCACCTGCGTGGACGTGACGCTGATCGTGCCCCGGGCCTGGTCGACCACGGCCGGAAACTCGTCGCCTGCGGGCGAGCGTACGAAGGCCGCCGGAACGTCGCGTCGCGACACGTGCAGCACCGCGGGCCGTCCGGCCTGGATGTTGAGATCGTCGGCCGTGTCGATCGCGTACAGCAGCGTCTCGTTCGCGAGCATGACGAACGGCCAGGGCTCGAATCCCGTGGCCAGCGTGTTCCATGCATCGGCGGCGGAGGCGGCCTGCGACACCGGCGTCGTGACGACGACCACCGTGCCCTGCCCCACCCGATGCTCGAGCACGGCGGGCAGTCCGTTGCGGTAGGTGGCCACGGCCAGTGCCGGCGTCGCCTTCTCGGCGGCCTTCTCGGCATCCTTGCCGCCATCGGCTGGCACCGCGGCCTCGAACTCCCAGTGTCGCGCCACGGGAAAATCCTGCCACGGCACGGCGTCGCCGACCCGGCGGAAGGCCGCGAGGATCGGATGGTCGAGCGCCGCAGGGGCGAGATAGTTGCCGCCGTCAGCGGACCGCCACACCCGCACGATCCCGCCGCCCAGCACCCGGCCCGACGCGGCGGAGTTGAATCGCGACGCGTCGCCCGCGGCGGGCCCGAGCCAGACCACGAGCCCACGGCCGGCGGCCACCCAGTCGCCGAGCATCTCCCAGGTCCGTGCCGCGAGGGGTGGCGGATCGACGAGCACGATCCCGCGGTAATCGTCCCACGCCGCCTTGTCCATCTGCGCCACGTCGACCACGGTCACCTCGAACGCCGCCTGGCCCGCCTTCGCGAGCGTCACCGGCGCGATCGCCTGCGTGAGCAGCATCGCCCGGTTCGCCGCCGGGGCTTCCGCCGCCACCAGGATGCGATCCGCCGCCCCGACGTCCACTGTGAACGACCGCGAGTCGTCCGCCTCCAGGTCGTCCTGCCCCTCGACGACGACGCGTCCCTGGCGGACGCCCGGTTCGAGTCCGGAAAGCTCGAACTCGACGTGGCCGCTGCCGGCCGCCTGCCACTGCACGGGCTTCACGCCCCGCCGCACATACCGGCCGTCGGCGCCGAGCATCTCGACGGCCACGGCGCGGGGGGCGTCGGTGCCGGTGCGCCGCACCTCCACGCCGATCCCCAGCGGAGCGCCCGTCGACACCCTGTCGGCCGAGAGTTCCACCGCGTCGATCGCATAGTTGCGGGGTCCGGCTGCCCCCACGTCGACCACGAGCAGGCTCACGTCGGGATGGGATGTGGCCAGGTCGAGCGATCCCGCATTGTCCCAGCCGCCGTGGGAGCAATCGGTGAACACGTAGATCTCGCGGCGGGCGAGCTCCGAGCCCGACACGAGCCGCAGTGCCCCGGCGATCGCCTGCGAGAGCGAGGCCACCGGCGTGCCCGCGTCGAGCCGGTCGATCCGCGCGGCAGCTGCGGCCACCGACGGCGAGAAGGCTGCCGGCCCGCCCGCCGTGTCGAGCACGGCCACCTTGCTCCCGGCCGGCAGCTTGTCGAAGAGCGCCCGAGCCATGGCAGCCGACTGCTCGAGGCGGGTGCGGTTGCCCTCCCGCAGGAGCATCCGCGGTGCCGTGTCGAAGACGAACGCCGCCGCGACCGGCCCCTCGCCAGAGGCCAGCCAGCCGGCCCCGCGGAGGACCGGCCGCGCCAGCGCCACGGCCGCCAGCGCGATCGCGGCCATCCGCAGCAAGAGCAGCAGGATGTGATTGAGCCGCAGCCGTCGTCGGTTCGCGACCGCCCTCTGCCGCAGGAAACGCAGGGCCGGAAACACCTGCTTGACGGGCTTGCGCCGCATCAGCAGGTGGAGCACGAACGGCACGGCGACGAGCGCCGCACCGCCGAGCAGCATCGGGGAAAGGAATGACAGGCTCATCACCTGAGTTTACGGTACTGGTGCCGCACGACGGCAGACCATGCGGTCAACGCTGCACGCGAACCGTCGCCGGACGTTCGTCGGGCCTACTGCGTGCGAGGCAGGACGCCGAACTCCCGCCAGCCGGCGGATGCCGGCGAAGCGGCCGAGCGAGGACGGCCATCCGGCCGTCCTCGGCCCGGAGGGCCATTTTCCCAACAGACCTAGTTGAGCCAACTGATTGCGAGGCACGAAGCCGAGCTCTCGCCAGCCGGCGGATGCCGGCGAAGCGAAAATGGCCCGGAGGGCCATGTTTCGCGTGAAGTCAGAACCGGTTGCGCCGGCTGGCCAGGTAGCCGGTCAGGGCGCGGTCGAACTGCATGCTCGTGTCGAGCGGCACGTAATCGATCCCCGCGTGGAAGCAGGTCCGGCGATACTCCTCCCGAAACGCCTCCACACCGGCCACGTACTGCCGCCGCGCCGCGTCGGCATCCACGACGAGGCGATCCTGCGACTCCGGCTCGGTGAACTCCACCATCCCCTCGAAGGGGAAACGCACCTCGGCCTCGTCGAGCACGTGGAAGAGGATCACATCGTGGCCACGGTGGCGCAGCCGCAGGAGGGCGTCGCGGACCGGCTCCGGATCGGCCAGCAGGTCGCTGAACACCATCACCAGCGAGCGGTGCCGCAGCATGGCCGCCACCTGCACGAGGCTCCGGGCGATGTCGGTCTTGCCGGACGGCTTCACCTTCGCGAGCACCGACAGCACCTGGGCGATCTGCGACCGCCTCGACCGGGCCGGCAGGCTCGCGTGCAGCTTCTCGTCGAAGAGCATCAGCCCGCACGGATCCTGCTGGTGGACCATCAGCCAGCAGAGCGCCGCGGCCAGGGAAATCGAGTAGTCGAGCTTGGTGAGATCCTGCCGGTAGGTGTAGGCCATCGACTCGCTGGCATCCACCACCAGGTAGCCCGTGATGTTGGTCTCGGCCTCGTACTTCTTGACGTAGTGCTTGTCCGTCTTGGCGTAGACGAGCCAGTCGATGTCCTTGGGGTCGTCGCCGGCGGTGTACTTGCGGTGCTCGCTGAACTCGACGGAGAAGCCCTGGTACGGGCTGGCGTGGAGCCCCTGCAGGAACCCGCGCACGATGAACTGGGCGCGGAGGTCGAGCCGCGCGATCTGCCGCACGACCTCCGGCTTCAGATATTCCTCGACCGCCCGGACCATCGGCTCGCTCCCGTCACTTCACCAACTTCGGGATCTCGGGCTCCGGCGTCTCGCGGACGAGCCGCTCGATGATCGACTCGCTGGTCAGCCCGTCGGCCTGCGCCTGAAAATTGGTGGCGATCCGGTGCCGCAGCACCGGAACGGCGATCCGCCGCACGTCGTCGAGCGACACGCTGAAGCGGCCGTCCATGGCTGCCATCGCCTTGCCCCCCTGGATGAGAAACTGCCCGGCCCGCGGCCCGGCGCCCCAGTCGACCAGCTCGGCGACGTAGGAGGGCGCCTGCGGGTCCTTCGGCCTCGTGGCCCGCACCAGTCGGGCGACGTACTTCACCACGTACTCGCTCACCGCCACGCTGCCCACCAGCTTCTGGATGTTCACGATCGCGCGGCCCGACAGCACCTTGCGGACCTCGGGCCGTTCGGCGCGGGTGGTCGCCATCAGGATCTGCTCCTCCTCGCTCGCGCTGGGGTAGCCGACCTTGATGTTGAACATGAAGCGGTCGAGCTGGGCCTCCGGCAGCGGGTAGGTCCCTTCCTGCTCGATCGGGTTCTGCGTGGCGATCGTGAAGAACGGGTCGGGAAGCTGGTACGTCTCCTGGCCGACGGACACCTCTCGCTCCTGCATCGCCTGCAGCAGCGCCGCCTGCGTCTTCGGCGGCGTCCTGTTGATCTCGTCGGCCAGCAGGATGTTCGTGAAGATCGGCCCCTCCACGAAGCGAAACCGCCGCCGGCCGGCCTCGTCCTCCTCGAGCACGTTGGTGCCGGTGATGTCGGACGGCATCAGGTCGGGAGTGAACTGCACCCGCTTGAATCCCACGTCGAGGATGCGGGCGAGCGTCGAGACCATCAGCGTCTTGGCCAGCCCAGGCACGCCCTCCAGCAGGCAGTGTCCGCGGGTGAAGATCGCGGCGAAGAGCTGCTCGATGACGTCGTTTTGCCCGACGATCACCTTCTGCAGCTCCTCCTGCATGAGCCGGCGATGCTGGGCGAACTCCTGCAGGATCTCGTCGAGCGTCTTGGGGCGGGCGGCGGTGGACACTCGTGTGTTCCTTGCGGGTGCGGGGGTCGGCGCGTCCGAGTCAAGTATCCGCCCCGCCGCTGAATGCGGCAAACCAGGCACGCGGTCCGCCCGCATTCCCGCGATCCGTCCCTGCCGCTTCGGAAAAACCGGTACGATCAGGGGCGGGCGCACGGCCCGGCGGCGGGTCGCGCGGGTGCATCGTGCGATCGCCCCGCAAGGCCGTCTCGTCGCGGAGCAATCACGTGTTTTCGTGCAGGCCTCTGATCCCGTTCGTCATCGGCGTCATGGCGGTGCTGCTCGCGGTCGATGGGCCCGGCATGGCGGCCGCCCGTGCCGCGGATCGCGACCGGCAGCCCGTCTCCGCGGAGTCCATCCAGCGGACGATCGAACGCGCCCGCGACTGGCTGATCCGCGAGCAGCAGGCCAACGGCTCGTGGGAATGCGGAATGCGCACGGACGACACGCGGGTAGGCGCCACGGCGCTGGTGATGCTCGCGCTGGCCAACGCGGGTGTCGACCGCAGCCACCTGGCCATGCAGCGCGGCCTCGACTGGCTGCGGCGTCAGCAGCCCGACGACACCTACTCGGTGTCGCTGCAGGTGCTCGTGCTGGCGATGCTGTCGCCGGACGCCGACCGGGTGATCCTCGAGCGCAACGTGGCTTGGCTGGAGAAGGCACAGGTGTCGCAGGGGCCGGCCGCAGGCTCGTGGTCCTACGGGCAGAACCGCGGCACCGGCGACAACTCCAACGCCCAGTTCGCACTCCTGGCGCTGCACGAGGCCGAGCGGACGGGCGTCCGTGTGGACCGCAAGGTGTGGATGCAGGCGCAGAAATACTGGGTGACGTGCGCCAACCCCGACGGTTCGTGGGGCTACACCGTCGGCAACAGCGGCGGCTCGGGCAGCATGACCTGTGCCGGCATCGCCAGCATCTGGATCACCGCGCAGCACATCGGCGCCCCCGACGCCCGCGCCGGCGACGGCAACGTCTCCTGCTGCGGCGGCGGCACGTCGCCCAAGGTGCTCGAGCGGGGTCTGCAGTGGCTCGGCCGCAGGTTCTCCGTGTCCGAGAACCCAGGCACCGGCGGGCAGACCTGGCTCCACTACTACCTCTACGGTCTGGAGCGGGTGGGCCGGTTCACTGCCCGGCGGTTCATCGGCGAACACGACTGGTACCTGGAGGGGGCGACGATGTTCGTCGCCACGCAGGACAACCTCACGGGCGCGTTCCGCGGCGGCCGCATCGAGGATCCGGTGGTGGCCACGAGCTTCGCGCTCCTGTTCCTCGCCAAGGGCCGCCGGCCCGTGATCGTCGCCAAGAGCCGTCATGCCCCCGACGACGACTGGAACCGCCACGGCCACGACATCGCGCACCTCGTCGAGCACGTCGAGGCCCGTTGGCGTGCCGACCATCCGGCGGGGCTCTCCTGGCACGTGGTCGACACGCCGACGGCCGAGCTCGAGGATCTCCTGCAGGCGCCGGTGTTCTGGCTTTCCGGCCGCGACGCCTTCTCGCTCGGCCCGGACGCCGGGCCGCGACTGCGACGGTACGTCGACGAGGGGGGCTTCATCTTCGCGGAGGCCTGCTGCCCGGCGAGCGGCGACTTCGACCGCGCGATGCGCGACCTCGTCGCGGAAATTTTCCCCGAGCCGGAGTACCGGCTGCACCTGCTCCCGCCGGAGCACCCGGCCTGGCATGCCGAACAGGTCGTGCCCCCCGAGTTGCACAGGCCGCTCCTGGGCGTGGACTACGGCTGCCGCACCTGCCTCGTCTACGCCCCGCCGGGCGGCGCGGACGGGAAGGCGGCGATGCCGAGCCTCTCGTGCCTCTGGGAGCTGGGCGGGACGTCGAGCCACGCCCTGCCGCCGGCGGTCCGCCGGGAGGTCGAAGCCGCACTGGCGATCGGCGCGAACGTGATCGCATACGCCACGAACCGCGAGCTGAAACGGAAGGACGAGCTGTTCGCCGTCGCGCCCGACGATGCCCCGGCACAGGATGACTTCTCGCGCGGCCAGATCGCCGTCGCCAAGCTCCGGCACGGCGGCATGTGCGACGCGGCTCCGGCGGCGCTGGCCAACCTCCTGCGGGCCGCGGCCCGCGAGCTCGGCGCGCGGGTCGACGACACGCCGAGCCAGATCGACCCGCTCGATCCATCGCTTTTCAACCACCACCTCGTCTTCATGCACGGCCGACAGGGCTTCGGCTTCGACGCCCCCCGACGGGAGCGGCTGCGGCAGTTCCTCGAGCGCGGCGGCACGCTCCTCGCCGACAGCGTCTGCGCCTCGGCGACCTTCACGGCGGCGTTCCGCACCGAGATCGCCGCCATCCTGCCGATGAGCCCGCTCGAGGAGATCCCGGCCGACGATCCCCTGTTCACCGCCGCCGCCTACGGCGGCTACGACATCCGGACGGTGTCGCTTCGTGAGCCTGCGGGAGGCGACGGGCCGATGCAGATGCGCAAGCGCTCGATCGCACCGAAGCTCGAGGGCGTGCGGATCGGCGACCGGTGGGCGGTGATCTTCTCGCCGTACGATCTGTCATGCGCGCTCGAGAAGCAGAACTCCCTCGAGTGCACGGGCTACAGCCGCGACGACGCCGAGAAGATCGCCCTGAACATCCTGCTGTATTCGCTCAACCACTAGGTACACGCGAAACATGGCCATCCTGGCCCTATGACGGCCGTATGGCCGTCCTCTCTATGTCGCTGATGGAGGCGCTCGGCAGCCGGCCGAGCGGGGCAACACGCGAAACATGGCCATCCTGGCCCTATGACGGCCGTATGGCCGTCCTCTCTATGTCGCTGATGGAGGCGCTCGGCATCCGGCCGAGCGGGGCAACACGCGAAACATGGCCATCCTGGCCCCTATGACGGCCGTATGGCCGTCCTCTCTATGTCGCTGATGGAGGCGCTCGGCATCCGGCCGAGCGGACGGTGCACACCGTGGACGACGGCGCGGTCGATCATCCGAGGAAGGCCCGGGGCTGCCCGGCCCTCGAGCGGGCTGTGGGAGCAAGCGTAGCCCTGGAGGGCGAAGCGCAGCGGACACGCAGTGAGCGAAGGACAGGATGTCCGCAGCGAACGTCCGAGCGAGGGCCGGGCAGCCCCGGGCCGGTTGGGCGAGTTGCTGGCCAACTTGAGCATCAGCACCCGGCATCCGACGCCCAAGGCACCTCGATACCGGCCGTCAACTGTCCGAAGAGTCGCTGCTGCTGCCGCCGGTGAGGTAGCTGGCGTAGTAGAGCAGCGTCAGGACGCTCTGCAGCGTGGCGGCCACGTAGGTCCACGCGGCGGCGTTGAGGACGCCGTTCACCGAGGCCATCGAGGCCGATGGCACGATCCCCAGGTCGACGAGCTGCGCCTTGGCACGGTTGCTGGCATCGATCTCCACGGGCAGGTTGACCAACTGGAAGAAGACCGTCGCCCCGAAGAGCGCGATGCCCAGCCAGGCGAGCGACGGCGATGCGAACATCATCCCCGCCATGAACACGACCAGGCCGAAGCCGGCGCCGAAGTTCGCCACGCCGACGGCCGCGTTCCGCACCGCCATCATCGAGAAGCCCTGGTGATCCTGCAGCGCATGCCCCGCCTCGTGGGCCGCGATGCCCACGGCCGCCAGCGACCGGCTGCCGTAGACCTGTTCGGAGAGCCGCAGCACCTTCGTCTGCGGATCGTAGTGGTCGGTGAGCTGGCCGGGCACCGCCTCGATCTCCACCTCGTATGCACCGGCGGAGTCGAGGATGTGCCGTGCGGCCGCGGCACCGGTCAGCGGCGCCGGCTCCTGCGACGCTGCGCCGAAGGAGGACCGCACCCGCCACTGGGCCCACATGCCCAAGAGCACGGCGGGCATGATCGCCAGCGAGTAGTAGGGGTCGAAGTAGAAGTAGGGCATCGTCCTGTCACCTCCAAGGCGGCCTGGCTGGCCGCCGTTAAAAACCTGGTGCGGCCTGGCTGGCCGCCTCTAAAAAACCCGACGCGGCCGGCCTGGCCCCGGAGCGGCAAAAAAAGCCCCCAACTCCGGCAAGTATTCTAGCCGTACACGGACGGCGGCGAGCATGGCCCGCGTCCGCACGGTCGACCGTGGCACGCGGTGCCGCGACCGTTCCTGGACCGACTGCCGCCATGGAAGGCGGCGACCGACTCGCACCGAGGCATCGTGCATGGCCCTATTCTACGCACTCTCGTATCCGACGGTTCGTCGCTCGTCGTGCGGGGAAATCCGGGCCGCCGCGGGCGGACTCTTGGCCGCGACCGCCCTGGCGACGAGTCTGCTCTCGGGCTGCGGTCCCCGGGCGGCGGGAGACACGGGTGTCCCGCCCGGTAACGGAGCGGATGCGGCCCGCCGTGCGCTCTGCCCCCGGATCGACGCCGCACTCTCCCATGCCCGCGACAGCCGCCGTCTCGACGCCGACGTGCAGGGCGCCTGGCAGGTGGTGCACGGCATCCTCGCCTTCGGTAACGGGCTTCCGCTGCGGCACGACGGCACCGAGTCGGCGGCGCTTGACTACCTCCTCGGCGGTGGCCAGCTCGCCGGCTGGCGGCTGCGGCCCGGCAGCCGTGGCGTCTTCGCGGCCGTCGAGGAGGGCAGCACGACCGCGCAGGGCCATCCCGACCAGTGGCTCGGCTATCTCTCGCAGTGCGGCCTCGGCGGCATCCCGCGCGACACGGCCGTGGTCGTGGGCGGCCGCCGCTTCACGGTCGACGACCTGCTCACGCAGGCGCAGGCCGACATCCGTCCGGGCCAGGAGGCGACCTGGACGCTGATGGCACTGGCCGCCTACCTGCCGCCCGACGCCGCCTGGACGTCGAGCGACGGGCAGCGCTGGACCACCGAGCGGGTCGTGCGGATGGAGGCCGAGGCCGACATTCCCTCGAGCGCCTGCGGAGGCACGCACCGCCTCTACGCGTTGGCGAGAGCCGTGCGAAAGAAGTGCGACGCCACGGGCCTGCCCGCCGAGCAGCTCACCGGCGGCTGGGCGGAGGCGGCGGCCGTCGTCGCCGACTGCGTCGATCGCGCTCGCCGCTTCCAGCAGCCCGACGGCAGCTTCTCCGTCCACTCCTTCGAGCGTCCCGGCAGCTCGCCCGATGCCGTCGCCACACTGGGCACCACCGGCCACGTCTTCGAGGTGCTGGCCGTGGCGCTCGACGACGAGCAGCTCGCTGAGCGCTGGGTGACGCGGGCGGCGGAGCGGCTGGTCACGCTCCTCGAAGGCACAGCCGACGTCGACGTCGAATGCGGGGCGCTCTACCACGCGGTCCACGGGCTGCTCCTGTACAGGCAGAGAACCTGCGGCTCTACTGACTGATTCTCCCCGGGGAATCGTCGCGCCGTGCACGGGCTCATCTTCTTCTACCTGCAGAAGTTCGCCGCCGTCGCCGCGGCCGGCAGCACCTCCTGGAACCAGGTGCGGTCGAGCGTGGCGACCAGCGGGGCGAAGTATCTGCCGTCGGGCACCTACCCCGACGCCGACGCCGTCGCGATCCTCACCTCCATCGCCGAATGCAGCGGGCGGCCCCTGACCGTCACCCTCGAGGAGTTCGGGCAGTACCTCGCGCCCCACCTGATCAAGGTGGCGGGCACGCACGTCGATCCCGCCTGGCGCACGCTCGACCTGATCGAGCACACGGAGGCGATCATCCACACGATGATCCGAGCGAACGCGCCCGGAGCCAGCCCGCCGGTGCTCGAGACGGCCCGCCCCTCTCCTGACGAGCTGCATCTGGTCTACAACTCCGCTCGGCGGCTCTGTCCGCTGGCCCTGGGACTCGTGCGCGGCATCGCCGCCCACTATGGCGAGACCGTGACGATCACGGAGCCCAGCTGCCTGCTGCGCGGGGATGCCTTCTGTTCGTTCGTCATCGAGCACGTCGCTACCGACACGCACGAGCCGCGCTCGCCGCTCACCGAAACCACCGTGCTCGGCTCCGACGCCGTCGAGGCGATCCGCCGCGACGCGGCCGCCTCCACCGCCGCCTCCGCCTTCGTCGGCACCGACCCGCGCCGCCCCCTGCCCGAATCGATCGGCGGCCATCGCGTGCTCTCCTCCATCGGCCGCGGCGCGATGGGCGAGGTCTACCTGGCCGAGGACGAGACGCTCGGCCGCCGCGTGGCGATCAAGGTGATGCATCCCTCACGGGCCGGCGACCCCACGTCGCGGCAGCGGTTCGTGCGGGAGAGCCGGGCGACCGCGGCCGTCGAGCACCCGCACGTGGTCACGATCCACCGCGTCGGGGAGCACGAGGGGCTGCCCTTCATCGTGATGCAGCACCTCCACGGCCGAACGCTCGCCGCCCACCGTCGCGAGGCTGGCCGCATGCCGCTCGCCGAGGCGCTGCGGATCGGCCGCGAGATCGCCGAGGGGCTCTCCGAGGCGCACGGCCACGGTCTCGTCCACCGCGACATCAAGCCCGACAACATCTTCCTCGAGGGGCCGAAGCGGCAGGTGAAGATCATCGACTTCGGCCTCGCCCGGGGGATGGGCGACGACGCCCTGTCGTCGCACGTCACCCACGACGGCGCGGTGGTGGGCACGCCGGCCTACATGGCACCGGAGCGGATCGACGCCGGTGTCGTCGACGCCCGCGGCGACCTTTTCGGGCTGGGCGTGATCCTCTACGAACTGCTGGCTGACCGGCTGCCGTTCGAAGGCACGTCGATGATGTCGATGCTGGCGTCGATCGCCCGCGGATCGCCCCCTGACCTGCGCGACGTCGCCGCCGACGTGCCCGCCGAGGTCTCGTCGCTCGTGATGCGGCTGATCGCCCACGACCCTGCCGGCCGGCCGGCCAGCGCCGAGGCGGTGGCGGACGAGCTCGCCGCGTTCGAGAGGCGGCTGCGGCCCGCGTGAGCCTCCGCGGCCGCCAGCCGTGGGACCCGGCCGTCAGCCGTGGGACTTGATCGCCTCGAGCTGGGAGTGCACGGCGTCGGCGAGCACGCGCAGGTCGCCGTGCCAATCGACCGTGCTCGACGTGCCGGCGGCCATGTCCTTCACCTGGGCCGTGCCGGCGGCGAACTCGTCGCTGCCGATGACCAGGGCGACGCGAAAGCCCTTCTTGGCCGCCACCTTCAGCTGCTGCCCCACGCGGCGGGCCTCGGGATAGAACTCCACCGCCATGCCCGCCGCCCGCAGCGTCGCGGCGATCCGCAGGTAGTCGCCGAGGTGCTCCTCGTCGAAGTGGACGAGGAAGACCTCGGCCGGCGTCTCCAGGAGTTCGAGCCGGCCCAGCTCCTCGAGTCCGGCGAGCAGCCGGTCGATCCCCAGGGACGCCCCCACGCCGGGCAGCGACTGCTTCGTGTAGAGTCCGGCCAGATTGTCGTAGCGTCCGCCCGAGCAGATGCTGCCGAGCGCCGGCAGCTCGTCGAGGAAGCTCTCCAGCACGACGCCGGTGTAGTAGTCGAGCCCGCGGGCGATCGACGGATCGACGATGACGCGGCCTGCGGGCACCCCGGCCTGCCCCACGCCGTCGAGGAGCGCCCGCAGGGCGGCGACGCCCTCGCGGCCAGTGTCGGAATCCCCGACGAGCCCGTCGAGGGCGGCCAGCACCGCCGCGGGTTCGCCCGCGAGCTGCGCCATGCCGAGCAGCTTCTCCCGCACCACGGCCGTCACGCCGTGGCCCTCGAGCTCCGCGGCCACCTGCTCAGGCGTGGCCTTCCCCAGCTTGTCGAGGGCCCGCAGCACCTGCGTGGAGCGATCGGCCACGCCGCACTCGGCGAGCACGCCGGCGAGCACGCGGCGGTCATTGATGCGGATCGTGAAGCCGCCGATGCCGATCGCGGAGAGCAGGTCGTGCACCACGAGCACCGTTTCCAGGTCGGCCACGGGGCTCGTGGTGCCGATCGTGTCGAAGTCGCACTGCATGAACTCGCGGTAGCGGCCGCGCTGGGTGTTCTCGCCGCGCCACACCGGGGCCATGTGATACCGCTTGAACGGCACGCCGAGGCCGCCGATGTGCTGCGCGCAGAAGCGGGCGAACGGCACCGTGAGGTCGAACCGCAGGCCGACGTCGCGGCCGCCGTGGTCCTGGAAGCGGTAGAGCTGTTTGTCGGTCTCCTCGCTCCCCTTGCCGGTGAGGATCTCGAGGTACTCCAGCGCCGGCGTGTCGATCGGGGCGAAGCCGTACGATCGATAGACGCGACGGGCGGTGTCGAGGATCCGCTCGCGGGCCAGTGCCTGCGCGGGCAGGTGGTCCCGGAATCCCTTGAGTGTGCGGGGCTCGATGAGCGGGCGTGGGTCGGTCACGGGGCCGCCTTTCAGCCCTGTCCGCCGAGCACCGGCAGGAGCGCCGGCTTCGCGCTGCGGATCGAGCGTCCGCGGCTCTTCTTCCTGCGGCCGTCGCCGATCCGTTCGCCGCCGGGCCCCAGCACCGCGTCCATGTACTCCTCGACCTGCTCCGGCGTCTCGAAGTACTGGTCGTAGACCCAGTCGTCCTCGTACTCGCACTCCTTGGTGGTGTACTCGCGGCAGATCTGCGGCCGGGTCTCGTAGATGCCGCAGAGGTGGTCGTCGCGCAGGTGCTTGCAGACGGTGTGCACGCAGACGTACCAGTCGCCGTCCTCGGTGAAGACGGTGGCGTGGTCGTGGAGCAGGAACCAGCGGATGTACTCGAACTCCTCGCGGGTGGTCGGCGTCTCCAGGGGCAGCGCGAAGTAGCGGCAGCACTTGGCGGTGCAGTATTCGCAGAGCACCTTGTCCTTGGGCACGTCCTCCCGCTTCGGCTTGGCGGGGAGCGGCGGGAAGACGATGTCGGCGATCGGCATGGAGGCTCTCCGGCGGAGTCCGCGGCCACGAGCGAGGCCGACACTATACCCGCCGCCGCGGAAAAGTCGCCGGGCCGCCCGCGGGCTCCGTCGCGCGTCCGCCGGCGGGCGGGCGTTTTCCGTATACTCCGTCTCCAACCGGCTGACGGCCGGCGTGCCCTCGACCGGATGCGAGCGAAGGGAGTCGGCCCGTGCCCAAGTGCTGGCGGATCCTGCCCCACGACCAGCCGCTCGTCGAGTCGATCGAGCGGTCGGCGCGGGTGTCGCCGGTGACGGCCCGGCTGCTGGCCGCCCGCGGGCTCACCGACGCCGCGGACGTGCGGCGGTTCCTCGACGGCACGATGGCCGACCTCCGCGACCCCGAACTCCTGCCGGGCGTGCCCGCGGCGGCCGACCGCTTACTCGCGGCGGCGCGGGCGGGCGAGCTGATCGTCGTCTACGGCGACTATGACGCCGACGGCATGTGCTCGACGGCGATCCTCATGGGCTGCCTGGAGGCGATCGACGCCAAGGCGAGCTGGTACGTGCCCGACCGGCTCGACGAGGGCTACGGTCTCAACGCCGACGCGGTGGAGACGCTCGCCGCCCGCGGCGCGCGGGTGATCGTCACCGTCGACTGCGGCATCGCCAGCGTGGCCGAGGCCCGGCGGGCGAAGGAGCTCGGCGTCGACCTCATCGTCACCGACCATCACAACTTCGGCGACGTGCTCCCCGCGGCCGACGTGCTCGTCCATCCGCGGCTCCCCGGCACCGGCTACCCCTTCGGCGAGCTGTGCGGCGCGGGCGTGGCCTTCAAGCTGGCCTGGGCGATCGCCACGCGGCATTGCGGCGCGAAGCACGTGACGCCGCGGCTGCGCGAGATGCTGCTCCGCGGCATGGGGCTGGCGGCGCTGGGCACGGTGGCCGACGTGGTGCCGCTGCTCGACGAGAATCGCATCTACGTCCGCCACGGCCTCGAATGCCTGCGCAAGCGGGGCGGCCCCGGCATCGACCGCCTGATGGAGCTGGCGAAGCTCCATGACAAGTCGCAGCTCGACAGCGAGGACGTGGCCTTCCGGCTCGCGCCCCGGCTCAACGCCGCCGGCCGCCTGGGCCAGGCCGCCTGCGGCATCGAGCTCCTCACGACCTCCGACGCCGCGCGGGCGGTGCAGCTGGCAGACTTCGTCCACGAGCTCAACGCGCGGCGCGAGACGGAGGAGCGGAGCATCCAGCTCGCGGCGGGCAAGCAGGCCCGGGATCGCTTCGATCCAATCCGCGACGCGGCGCTCGTGCTGGCGGACCGCGGCTGGCATGCCGGCGTCATCGGCATCGTGGCCGGCCGACTGGCGGAGCGGTTCCACCGGCCGGTGGTGATGATCTCGCGCGACGAGCACCAGGGCCGGCCGGCGATCGGCAGCGTACGGAGCGTGCCGGGGTTCGACGTGCACGAAGCGGTCATGGCCTGTCGCGAGCACCTGCTCACCTGTGGCGGCCACGCGGCCGCGGCGGGCCTGCGGATCGAGGACGGGCGGATCGACGCGTTCCGCGAGGCGTTCGTGCGGGCGGTGGCGGAGCGGATGCCGGCAACGCTCCTGCTGCCGCAGATCACGCTCGACGGCGAGAGCACGCTCGCGGGGCTCACGCTCGAGGCGGTGCAGCAGCTGGAGCGATTGGCGCCCTTCGGACAGGGCAACCGGCGGCCGATTCTCTGCGCGTCTTCGGTCCGGCTGGCGGAGCCGCCGCGGACGATCGGCGCGAGCGCGCGGCACATCTCCATGAATCTCGTCCAGCACGGGGCGAAGGTCAGGGGCGTCGCCTTCGGGGGCGCCGACTGGCTGCCGCATCTGCCTCCGCCGGGCGAGCCGTTCCACGTCGCCTTCAAGCCGAAGATCAACGAATTTCGCGGCCGCCGCACGGCGGAGATGGAGATCATCGACTGGCGGCCGGACGGAGTGGACGTGGGGCGGGAACTGCCCCCCTTGGAGGTCGTGGCCGGGGAATGAATGGGCTGCCGTGTGGCGGCGTTGTCCTGCGGCGGCCGGGCGGGTAGTCTGGATGGTCTCCCGCGTGCGGCACCGGTGTGCCACATGCATCGGGGCGTAGCTCAGCCTGGCTAGAGCGCTACGTTCGGGACGTAGAGGTCGCACGTTCGAATCGTGTCGCCCCGACTGTTGGTTTTGATCGTGATTTGAAGTTCAAAACACCTGCCGATGGTCGGCAGTGCCCGCAAGGGAAGATCGCCGTAAAGGGGTAAACCGCGAGGTCTACCCCTTTGCGATCCCCGTAGCGGAGGTTTTTGTCATGGGACGTCGCCCTTCTGGCGCGTTGCCGGTGATGCGTCGCCACAAGCCCACCAACACGGCTCGTGTCGCAGTGGCGGGCAAAGTTCATTCGCTGGGCCGCTGGGGAAGCCAAGAGGCTCAGGACCGTTACGACACGCTGGTCGCCGCCTACATCGCCAGCGGCAGGAAGTCCGTCGATGCTGGGCTGGCCGTCGTCGGCCGCTCTGCCTCACAGGCACCAGCAGCCCACTCGACGCGCCCGGCACCCCACCCTGCCCCGCAGGCTGTGACAGGCGAGCTGACCGTGGGGGAACTGGCGCGAGCATGGCTGGCTGACATCGAGATGACGCGTCCCGACTACCGGACCACCTCGCTCTGGCACGGGGCGATCGCTGCCAGCCGTGCCATCCGTCCGCTCGCAGCAATGGCGGTGGCGGATTTCGGAAGTCGCGCGCTCGTCGAGGTGCAGCAGCACCTCGTCAACGGCACCTACGCCGCCGTCAGCGGCTCCGGCAAGCCTCTGTCGCGGCGATACATCAACGACGTGGTGAAGCGCGTCCGGCAGATGTTTCGCTGGGGTGTCCTTCGTGAACTGGTTCCCGACGACCGCATGAAGGCACTGGAGGCAGTCCCGTCCCTCGCGAGAGGGCAGACGACAGCTCGGGAGACGCGGCCACGGAAGCCCGTGAAGCCCAGCACCGTGAAAGCCACCTTGCCCTACATGACGCAGGAGGTCGCCGATCTAATCTGGTTCATGCGACTCACAGGATGCAGACCCAGCGAGGCAGCGAGAATGAAACTCTGTCATATTCGGGACCAGAACAAGCCCGCATGGCGTTATGTACCCAAGCGGCACAAAAAAGCCCACCGTGGCCATCAGCGGCATATCGCCATCGGGCCGCAGGCGCAGGCCATCGTGCTTGCCCACACCGTCAGCCGGAGTGATCACGAGTACGTCTTCACGCCGGGCCGCAGCGTGCCGCCTCGGAAGCCACGCAACGGCTTGCTGTCGACGCAGCCGAGGAAACCGTCGCCGAGAGTCGGGAAGCGGTTCAGCCGTAACGCGATCACTCGGGCAGTCACGCGGGCGATCGCCAAGCCGAACAAGGCGCGTGCTGACGAGGGGCTTCCGCCGCTGCCGCACTGGACGCCGTACCAGTTACGCTACACGCGGCTGCGCGAGATTCGCAAACGAGGTGGCCGTGAGGCGGCGCAAGCTGTCGCTGGCCATAGTCGCGCCACCATGACCGATCACTACGCACCGGCGAATTGGGGCAAGGCTGCACGGGCCGCGCTTCGCACAGGGTGATCATCTACACACAGAGGTGCCTTAATGGCAAAGAGCAGCAAAAGACCTTCCCGAAGAACTCGGCGACATCACCGCACAGGCGACACGTCGTCAGTGCGGCAATCGCTCGAAAAGGTAGTCGCCCCCTTACGAGATGCCATCCGACAGCCCATCTTTTCGTGCAGGCCGCACGGAAAGACAGCCGACGGCGGCCCCCCCTTCACGAGGCGTAAGTACCGCGGATAGGCTGTGTCGCTCTCGGCACTGGCCGCAATTGAGGAATACCCTGCAGTTCGGCGTTAGCCCCCCGGCCCCTTTAAGTCACTACAAATACAAATGTCCTACAGCGCCAAGATCGAGTCTCTCTCTACGCAACTCGTCGAATCAGTCGTGGGTGTCCTAAAGCCACACCTTGACCGGGCCGTAGAGTTGGGAAACGAGCTGAAATACTTCGAAGGCGATCGGCAATTTCTTGCGTGGATACAGGAACTCTCCAACGACGAATCCGGCGTACGGACTCCAGAGGACACCGATGCAGCCGTGCAGTTGATCGCCGAAACGGCCTCGGTTGCTGAGCTTTTTGACGTTATCAAGCGTGCCATACTCGCTGATGATGAAGTCGAGGAAGATGAACTGGAACTCGCGATGGACCTCCTCAAAGGCGTTATTCACCGATACACGTGGATCCAAAACTACCAGAGATTCGATCCACTGGTTGATTCCTCAGAAGTGAGGGACCTGCTTAGCACTTGGGAACAAGACCGCGGTTATCTGGGCGGCAATTACGAGGAAGGTGCCGTCCTCATGCCGTTTGCGACGCTCGTCATGCTCGCGTGCATCATAAAAGGTGACCCACGACTCCACGACACTTTTTCGCAAATGACGATGCTAGTTGCAAAAATGATTGTGTCGGCGGGCGGCGTCGGAGAAGAGGAGCAGGCTTTTCAGAATGGTCTTAAGCAGCAACGCAGCAAGGAACGAGGCATCGTCGACGCAGCAATCGATTCGGTTCGAAAATCTACGACTGGAAAGCCGAGCGCCGGCAATCCGGCCGACATAACGGCCGACACACAGACTCCCGCCAAAGCGATGGAGCAATCGCTCAAGGAGCTTGAGGATCTGGTCGGCGTTCCTGAGGTGAAGGCCGAGATTCAGAAGCTCACGAATTTTCTCAAGGTGCGGCAGCAACGTCTGGCAGCGGGACTCCCGCTCCCGAGTCAATCGCTCCACTTCGTCTTCACGGGAAATCCAGGCACCGGAAAGACTACCGTGGCGCGTATCGTGAGTCGCATCCTCTATGGCTTCGAGATCCTCGGGACGCCTACTCTGGTCGAGGCAGATCGCTCCATGCTCGTGGGCGGATACATCGGTCAAACCGCAATTAAGACAACCGAAGTGATTGAGAAAGCCGTGAACGGAGTGCTGTTTATCGACGAAGCCTACACGCTTTCAAAGCCTGACAGCTCAAATGATTTCGGACAGGAGGCGATCGACACGCTTCTTAAAAGAATGGAGGATCTTCGCGACCGCCTGGTGGTGATCGTCGCAGGTTATCCGCAGCAAATGAAGGATTTCCTCGCCTCTAATCCCGGGCTTGAGAGTCGGTTTACCCGATTTATACATTTCGACGACTACCACGTGGCCGATCTGTGCTGCATCTACGATCGCATGTGCGCAGCCAACGCATACAGCATGACCCAGCAGGCCCGCGCAAACGTAGCGATCGTTTTCAACCGGGCATATGCAAAGAAAAATGAAAAGTTCGGGAATGCCAGATTTGTACGGAACGTCTACGAGAAAACTCTTGGGAATCATGCGGATCGACTCGCCAACGCCGATGGAGCGATTACAACCGAGATGCTGTCCACCATCGAGGCGGATGACATACCTTTCGGCATGGTGCTCGGCCTGTCGGGGCCGGCTGACGCCACTGACTCTAAGTGGGACGTCACTTGTCCGGGATGTGGAAAGCTATTCGTCGTGGGGCTCTCGTTGATCGGCAACCGAGTCAACTGCAAATGCGGGGCAAGGTTTCGTTGTCCTTGGTGGAATCTGCGGCCAGAGACGATCACGTCGCTGAGCGGTTTCAAGACCTTTGCGCGGCCGGGTGATCTTGTCGGGTACGATGTGACGGTGTCCGCGGCGGACAAGTGAAGAGCGTTTCGCTGTTGACCAAGCCCGATGGATGACGCCCGTTGTGGCGTGGGGCTTTGCCCTCCCGCGCGGGCCTGCCCCGTACGGTTGCAGGGGGAGGACGCGGCGATCCGAACCCCGCAGTCACCCCCGGTAGTGCCCCCATTCGTGCCCGCGATACGTTGCGGGGCATGGACACGAAATCGCCATCCGTACTGCGTAGGCAAGCCGCTCGGCACATCGGCATGTCGGTTGAAGCGCTGAACACTTGGGCCCGCTGCGAGTGCCGCGTGAAAGAGCTCGAAGCCGCATTGCCACCAGCCGACAAAGCCGTTAACGCTGCGCTCACAATGCTACGAGCGAAAGGCGGCGGCACTGAAGATGCGACTCCGTGTAACTGGTACGCGACCGCAACCGCGACACCAGTCACGCACGCCCCCAGCGGGTGAACACGACGGCTCGCCCGCTTGGGGCCGTTGCGGTGACAACGACGACAGCATCAACCACGCAATTAGTCAAAGCCGTGACGCCGACACTTCTCGAAATGTCTCGCGTAGCCGATCTCGATGCACTGGCGCTGGCCGAGCCTATGGAAGATGGCTGCGATCTCGTTCGAGCGGCCCTACTGGAGGGCAAAACCCTAACTTAAAAACTGGCGTCATTCATGGGGGCAGGTCAGCCATCCTGGCCTTCTTCCGCTTGCAAACCTCCGGTTCGAAGTGAGCCGGCTCCTGCCGGCGGTCTCCTCTGAGCCGGATGTCGCTACCACACCCCGGGCACGCAAAAGGAAACTCCTCGCCCACCCGAGCCATGAGTTTGGCCTTTAGCGTCGGGAGGTGTCGTGAGATCGCGATTTGTCGCGTAAGTCGCAGCAGTCGCCGGCGGTATCTCCGCCCGCCGCATGTCCGCCGACCGCATGCCCACCAGTCGCGTCATCACGCGGCTTGCCGACATTCCCTTTTGTCATGCGCCGTGACGGCGGACCTGAGCTTGTGATTCGGGGCGAACACCCCGTGAGAGCGATGCCGGTGCTTCCGCGGCGGCGGCACGAGATCGGCCAGCCGGTCCAAGAAGTCACACGGCGAGAGTTCGACCGCGCCGTTGGCGCCCGGCCGCGTGGTCTTCCGCCCGCGCCCCGAGCCGACCCAGTTGGCCGCCTTGTGCCGTGGCAGCACGTAGCGGACGCGACTGATACGGCCGTCTTCGCCGCGGATCACGGAGAGCCGCTCCAGCGCGAAGGGCGGCCGGGCACAGTATCGCAGCAGGTGCTCGAGAGGCTGACACGAGACACGCAGATGGGGACGTAAGAGCGTGATCCGGACGCACCCAACGGGCCGGCTCACCATTGCGGTCAGGGAGCCAGCCCGCGGTGGTGATCACATGAACCTGCGACGTTCCAGCATCGCGAGCGCCCCGATCGCGAGCGCAAGCACACTGCCGAACGAACTCGGGTCGATCTCGGGAACGGGAGGACCCGCGTGGCTCGTGCCCGCGAGCACGCACGCCCACAGAGTCGCCGCGACCGCAGCCTTCTTTCCAACTCGCCATCCTGCCCGCATGGGATACTCCTTCTTGAGTTACACAACTTGATCCGCAAAGCTCGATCCGCAAAGCGACTGCCGCCCACCTCGGGCAGGCCGGAGCGTGTTCCGGGTGCAATGTCCATTGCCGCCATCCTCCTTGTCAAGAAAAAGGTCGACTCGAGAACGATGGGGAGATCGCAGCCTCATTAAGGCCGTGCATCACGAATCGATCTCATCACCCCCCCGCGTCCCCAGCCACGCCCTGACCGGCGCCATGTCTCCCGGACAGCTGGCGACCAGGATGTTCCCGGTCCGCCGGAAGTCCTCGATACCCAGCGCCCGTCCCATCCCAAGCATAGAGCCGGCAAGCGACCCGAAGATACGCGGTCTGACGATCCCGAGGATCGTCCGGGGCCAGATGACGGCGATCACCGACAGCGAAACGACCCAAACCAAATAAAGGTGATTGAACTCTTGCAACGCCCAACCAAACATGTCGGCTCGCTGATCGCACATCTGCGTGGTTGTGATGAACGCGACTCACCCCGCCCCGAATCGAACGAGAATCTCACCATCGAATAGCACGCGACGTTCTCTGTCTCCCGTGCTCCGGTGTCGGAACCGTATCATCGACGAACCCGTGCCGTATCCGGGCGATAAACGGCGCGACCTCACTGCGGACGGCGCGGCCCGGATGGGCCGCCCGGCCGTTGACGAAAGCCCGGCACCGATTGGCCTGGCAGCAGCCCCGGCACGTAATACTCCACGTATCCGAGCTGCATCTCGTCGAACGTCTGCGGGCCCCAGCGGACGGTTTTCGTCGGATCGGGATTGGCCGGATTGCCCGCGCTGTTGTCGTACCAGGCAGTGAACACGAGCGTGTCGCCGGCTACGAGCGTGAGCGGCTCGTGCAGCCGGTAGAGCAGCTGCCAGTTGAAGTCGTATCGCGGAATGTCGAGGAGCGTCGTGCGGCCACCGTCGCCGCGCACCAGCTCGTAGCGGCAGGCCTTGCCGCGAACGTGCAGGTGCGGCATGAAGCCCATGACCGTGGCGTCGAACGGCAGCCGCAGCGACGCCTCCTCGCGATGATCGGCCACCCCCGGCGGAATCGAGATCTTCGAGTTCACGATGCCCGCCACACGCACCTCGTGCCGGGGCGGCTCCTTCGCATAGATCACGCCCACGCGGGTGCGGTCGGTCGTGGCCGTGCCGTTGGGCGTGTAGTGCATCTGGAATCGCATCCGCGCCCCCTTCGGCAATTTCTTCGCGAAGCCGTCAGGGTAGATGAGCACGTTCTGCCCCGGCACGTACTCCCCCCAGAAGCCACCTCGCTCCTCAGCGGCGGGGTCCCGTGGGTCGCCGGCCGCGTCGTCCCCGCCCACCAGATGGATGAGCGCGTGGTGCACGACGTCGCGGTCCCCCGGCTGCACCTCGATCGCCCGCACCCAGCGGTCCTCGGGGAGATGCGTCTCGACGAACACGGTCTGGTAGGGCATCACGCCCGTCGCCTTCACCGCCACCGGCTCGGCGAACTCGAAGACCGCGTCCGGCGTCCCAATCTGCCACGCGACCGGATACGTTTTGGGTGCCGGAGCGTCGGCCGGATCTCCCTCGGGTCGGCCGCCGGCGATCCACTGCAGGAGGTCGCGTTTCTCCGATTCCGCGAGCGATCGGTCGTTGGCCCAAGGGGTGTGGACGCGGCCGTTCTCGGCATCGGGGGGCACGGCGGCCGCGAACCAGGGAGGCATCGTGCCGCGGTCGACCACCTGCCGCACCATGCCCGCGTGGGCTACGAGGTCGTCGTAGGAGTCGAGCGGGAACGGCCCGACGCCGCCGTCACGATGGCACTCGGCGCAGTGCTGCCCCACGATCCGCGAGATCCGACCGTGGTACGTGACCTCGGTACCGGGCACCTCCTTGGTCGGTACCTCCTTGCTTAGCACCTCCTTCACCGGCACGTCGAGCACGCAGCCTGGGGCCTCCGTGGCAGCGACGGGCGGCTCGTCGCCAACGCGAAGTGCGGCGATCGCATCGGCGAGATAGCGCTTCCGCGGGGCGTCGATCGAATAGCCGAAGCCGTACTGGTCGTCGATCGCGCCGTGGTAGGCGACGGTGCGATCGGCCGCGAGCACGACCACGTCCGTGGTGGTGACCGCACCGATCGCGGCGGCCACACGGCCCTCCGGATCGTGCACGTAGGTCGCCCGGCTGGCGAATCGGCCGGCGGCCGCCTGCATGTCGGCCGGTTTGTCGGTCGCCACCGGGTTGACGAGGATCCAGGCGACGTCGTCGTCCGTGGACGCGACGAGCTCCTCGAGTCGCGGCAGATACTTCCGGCTGATCGGGCAGCTCGTGCTCGTGAGCGCGAAGACCACGAGGCGGCCCTTCGCAATCCCAGCCAGCGTGTGGGGGGTGCCCGCCAGGTCGGTGAACGTCACGTCGCCGACGCGGCGGCCGATGCCGTGATCGCCCGGCCGCACCGGCTTCGGCCCCTCGCGGACCGGCGGCTCTGCTGGGGCGGGCTTCGCGAGCTGTGCATTGAAGGGCGTTGCGGCGGCCGCTGGGGTGCTCCCCGGCCCGCGCACATCCTTCAGTGCACCCTTGCGCACGGCCTCCATCGCCTCGGGCTTCGTGATCGCGCCGTCGCCGTCGAGGTCGAGCCGCTGAAACAACGCCTTCGCCGGCAGTTCGCCGGGGGTGACTTTCCTGTCGCCGTTCGCGTCGAGCTGATCGAACCGCTGTTCGACCGACGGCTGCGCGTAGCCACGCCGAGCAAGCACGGTGCCGCAGGCCACGACGAGAACGGCCCCGACCAGGAGTGACGTACGGCTGAGCTTCATGTCCTCACCTGCATCCTCACATGGATACGCGATTGAATCCTCTCCTGGATCCGCGCCCTGAATTCTCACCCTCTCCCTCACTGTAACGGTCCACGCCGTCCGCGGTTTCGGCCGGTGGCCTCAGGGCCCTTTTCCATGGGAATTGTCACGCTGAACGACGCGGTGGAACCGTCTGAAACGGGGGAGACATCAGAGTCTTGTCGGACACCCGAACCGGGTCCTGGCCTGGACAGGGTGATGCTGACGCCACCCGTCGCCGTGGTGGATCGCAGTGCGGCAGCTCTCCAGCCCGCTCATGCTTGTGCTGCTCGTCGCAGCCGCCGCACACGCGACGACACAGGAGGCGACGAGCACGCAGGCGACGGGGACCGGGCGGGGCGACGCCCGGCCTGCGTGCCGGACGCCTCCGGCATGCATCACGGAATCCGCCGGCGGAGCACGACGAGCGGATCGGCCTCGGCGCGGACGTGCCGGTGGCTCATCGGCTTGGCGAGGATCATCCCGGCGACGAAGCCCGCCACGTGGGCGGAATAGGCCACGCCGCCACCGCCCCCGGAATCAAAGAGGCCGCTGACGAGCTGGAAGAGGAACCAGATGCCGACCGCCACGTACCCCGGCACGTCGACCATCATCCGCAGCAGGATCACGCTCACCCGCCGGTGCGGATGAAGCACGAGGTAGGCCCCGAGCACACCCGAGATCGCGCCCGACGCGCCCAGGCAGGGCGTGAGCGCCGCCTCTCCCGACCTGTTGAGCACGACGAAGGCGATCGACGCCAGGATGCCGGTTGCCAGGTAGAAGATCAGGTACTTCACGTGGCCCATGTCGTCCTCGACGTTGTCGCCGAAGATCCACAGGAACCACATGTTGCCCGCCAGGTGCATGATGCTGCCGTGCATGAAGATGGCGGTGAGCAGCGTGAGCCAGGGAGGGATCGGCGTGGGCTTGAGGCCGGGATCGGGCACCTCGACCATGCCCTCGGGCGTGCGGATCGTGCGGACCGACGGCTCCGTGACGACGTCCTGCCCCGAGAGGATCTCGGCCGGCACCTGGCAGTAGGCCAGTGTCACGTCATCGTTGGTCCCCATCTTCTGGAGCACGACGAACACGAACACATTGATCAGGAGCAGCGCGACGGTGACGAACGGAAACGTCGTGCGGTCGGAGTTGTCGTCGCCTACGGGAAAGACCATCTGGGTGCCTGAGCTCGAGGAGTGCGGGACACCGGGGAACGCCGGCGCATCGTCGCCGCCGCGCCGCCGGGCATCAGCGGCCGAACCGGTGGACCATAGTATGCCGATAGGTCTGCCCCGGATCGAGCCGCACCGACGGCCAGTCGGCCTGCCCGGCATGGTGGATGGCGTCGGGATACTTTTGCGTTTCCAGGCAGATGGCTGCGTGCGTTTGATAGGCCGCCCCGCCCTTCCCCTTCACCGAGCCGTCGAGGTAGTTGCCGGTGTAGACCTGCACGCCCGGCTGATCGGTGAGGAGCTCCATGCTGCGGCCGCTCGCCGGATCGCGGAGCACCGCCGCGGTCCGCAGGGCCCCGTCGGGCTTCCAGCCGCGGACGAGAAAATTATGGTCGACGCCGCCGGGATTCTTGCCGTCGGCCGAAGCCGGCAGGGCCGCGATCGCGTCGCCGAGCCGCCTCCCCCCACTGGCACCGGGCCGGTCCGGGCGGAAGTCGAACGGCGTGCCGGCCACCGCAGCGAACTCGCCCGTCGGAATGCTGCCGCCGTCGACCGGCAGATAGCGGTCGGCGGCCACCGCGAGCTCCTGCCCCTGAATCGTGCCCGAGTCGTGGCCCGCGAGGTTCCAGTAGGAGTGGTGGGCGAGGTTGACGATCGTCGGGGCGTCGGTGTTCGCCGCCATCTCCACCCACAGCTCGCCGTCGGGCGTGAGCGTGTAGGTGGCCCGGACCGTGAGCGTTCCCGGATAGCCCTCGTCGCCCGCCGGCGAAACCATCTCGAAATCGACGCTCGGCCCCTTCTCGCCCCCGCGCGGCGTGGCCTTCCAGAGCTTCTTGTCGAAGCCCACCGCGCCGCCGTGGAGGTGGTTGGGCTCGTTGTTGACGGCGAGCGTGTAGCTCTTGCCGTCGAGCTCGAACCGTCCGGCCGCGATCCGGTTGGCCACGCGGCCGCAGATCGCGCCGAAGTAGGGATGCTTCGCCGCGTAGCCGTCGAGCGCGTCGAAGCCGAGCACGACGTCCACGGGCGTGCCGTCGCGCCCCGGCACCTGCAGGCTCGTGAGGATCGCGCCGAAGTCGGTGATCGTGGCCTTCCAGCCGCCCGGCACCTCGAGCGTGTAGAGGCGGGCCTCGCGGCCGTCGGCGAGCCGGCCGAAGGGCCTGGCCTGGGGAGCGGCGAACGACTGTCGGGCCATGCTGCTCGAACCTCCTGCTGACTGGGACGGGGCGACGGGCTCGGCGGCTGCCGCCGTGGCGCTGGCGGTCAGAAGCGCGAACAACGAGACGATGCGGACGAGTGCCATGGTCCCCCCTCGAGAAACGGTCGCGAAAACGGTTCGTCACGCAGGCGTGCATCACACCGGCATAAGACATGCCGATGTCCGGTCACCAGCGTGCCACGAACCCGCGTGCGACGCAACCAGCGGCGTCCTCAGCCCCGCTCGGCCGGCTTCGCGGTGACGCGCGGCTTCGGCGCGGACCCGCCGCTCTCCGCCTCCTCGCGTTTCATGCCGATCCAGCCGTCCACGCTCCACGGCCCGCCGCCGAACGCGACCAGCGAGAGGAGGCCGCCGCCGATCGCCAGGTTCTTCATGAACTGGATCAGCTGCGTCTGGCGCAGGGCGGCGTCTGCGATCGTCCAGTAATCGTGGAAGTAGTAGGTGGCGGCGCCGAGAAACACGAGCAGGAACATCGCGCCGATCCGCGTCCAGGCTCCCAGCACGATGCTCAGGCCTCCGAGCAGCAGCAGGCCGATCGCGCCGAAGAGGGCGAACTTCGGATTCGGCACGCCCTCCCGCGCCATGTAGTCCACCGTCGAGCTGAATTGCGGGATCTTGCTGGTGACCGCGCTGTACACGAACACCGCCGCCAGGAGCATCCGGGCGACGAGTGACAGCGCGCCCTGCATGGCCGTCGTGAGCTGGTCCATGATCGCATGCTCCTGCGGACTCTCCGCGGCCCACGCCGCAGTCGACCCGAGATCGTCGCGAACCGGGCGATCCCGGGCAAGACCGGCTTCAGGGCGATCTGGGGCGTTCTTTGCCCGTGGAGACGTCGCCGGCGATGACCCGGTCGTTGCCGCTGTCGGCGATCACGAGCCGTCCCTGCGGATCGATGCAGCAGCCGTGGGGCCGCAGGAGCTGCGTGGCGAGCAGGTCGGCGCCGACGTCCGCGCCGCCGCGCGGCGGCATGCCGGCCACCAGGTCGATCGTGCCGGCGACGGGATCGTACCGCCGGATGCAGTGGTTTTCGGTGTCGGCGATGAGCACGCGGCCCTGCCGGTCGAGCGACACGTACTTCGGCCCGGCGAGCCGCGCGGCGACGGCCGGCCCGCCGTCACCCTCGTAGCCCGCCTTGCCCGACGCGTTGACGACAACGCGGACCGTCCCGCCCTTGATCTCCACCAGCGCGTTGCCCTCGCGGAGCGCCAGATAGATCGTGCCGTCGGCGGCCATGCAGGCCGCGCGGGGCCCGGCCAGCGGGGTCTCGAGCGGCTGCGCGCCATCGACCGGCTTGCCGGCGGTGCCGCTGCCGACGATCGTCGACACGACGCGGCTGGCCAGATCGATCCGCCGCAGCCGGGAGTTCTTGATGTCGGCGACGAGCAGTGCCGCGCCGTCGGGCGTCAGCGAGCAGCAGTAGGACTGATTGAAATCGGCGTCGACGGCCGGACCGCCGTCACCTGCGAATCCCGGCTTCCCCGTGCCGCCGAAGCCGCGGACGGTGCCCTGCACCGGATCGAACGCCCACACGCGGCTGGCGTAGGTGTCGGCGACGTAGATGGTGCCGTCGGGGCCGACGGCCACGTCATGCAGCCCCTTGAACTTCACCTCGCGCGGATCGGTGGTCGTCTGCGGCGGCAGGGGCTGCTTCGCATCTGACTGGTGGAACGCACCGGCGACAAACTCCACCCGCGACGCCGCCCCGGGCTCGCCCGGCTTCGCGATGCGGAAGAGCCGGTTGCCCCGCGTGTATTCCACGCCGTAGAGCGTGCCCGCGGCGTCGTACGCCACGGCGAAGGGCTCGTTGACCATCTCGACTTTGGCCGCCTTCTCCGTGCGGCCCGCTGCCGAACCGGCGAGCACCGCGACCTCCGCCCGGGCCGGCCGCTCGCAGGGGCATGCAGCCGCACAGGCGGCGGCCAGGAGGCTCGGCATAAACCTGAAAAATCGAGTCATGTGGCACCTGTGAAGCGGAACGCCGCCGGGGAGTCGGGGACGGTTTTTTGGGCTACTATATAAGGACTCGTGCCGGTGCGGCCGCGGATTCGAACTACGGATCCGGGCTGCTGACGGCCGACAGGATGGTAGCGGATCGCCGCCACCACCCGAAACACGTCACGACGCGGTGCCTCGCATGCGAGTTCCCCACTCCCTTACGCGTCCCGCACTCCGCCGCCCAGCTGCGTGGATGCCAGCTGCGTGGATGCCAGCTGCGTGGATGCCCGCTGCGTCGCTGACGGCCGCGAAGGCGGCCGTGCTGCTGGCATGCCTGGCGATCCCCGCCACCGCCGCACCGCCGGATGCAGACGACCTGCGGTTCTTCGAGGCCAACGTCCGCCCGGTGCTCGTCGAGCGCTGCGTCGGCTGCCACGGCCCCGACAAGCAGAAGGCGGGCCTGCGGCTCGACAACCTCGTCGGAGTGCTCCGCGGCGGCGAATCGGGGCCGGCGATCGATCTTGCCGACGCCAACGCCAGCAACCTCGTGGCCGCCATCCGCCACGAGTCGTGGGAGATGCCGCCCGACGGCAAGCTCCCCGACGACCAGATCGACGCGATCGTCGCCTGGGTGAACCGCGGCGCAGCGTGGACCGGCTCGCCGCCCGCCGCCGAGCTGCTCGCAGCCGGTCTTCCAGAAGCGGATGACGACTCGCCCGCCACCGGCCCGAAGAAGCGGTCCAAGAAGAGTGGCATCACCGCGGAGGATCGCGGGTTCTGGGCGTTCCGGCCGGTGGTGCGGCCCGCGCTGCCTCCGTTGCCCGCCGACGACTCGCTCCCCCGGGAACGCCCGCGGCCGCTCGTTCACAACGCCGTCGATCACTTCATCCTCGCGCGTCTGGCGGCGGAAGGAATCGAGCCCGTGCCCGAGGCCGACCGCCGCACGCTCATCCGGCGGCTCTTTTTCGATCTCGTCGGCATGCCCCCCGATCCGGCCGACGTGGACTCGTTCGTCAACGACCCATCCTCCGATGCCTACGACCGCCTCGTCGACCGGCTCCTCGCCGACCCGCGGTACGGCGAGCGCATGGCCCGCCACTGGCTCGACATCGCCCGCTACGCGGAGAGCGACGGCTACCGGCAGGACGCCTTCCGGCCCACGGCCTGGCGGTATCGCGACTACGTCGTGCGGGCCTTCAACGCCGACATGCCGTACGACCGGTTCGTCCGCGAGCAGCTCGCCGGCGACGAGATCGCCCCCGACGATCCCGACGCCGTCGCCGCCACCGGCTTTCTCCGGCAGACTCCCTACGAATACAACATCGCCGACATCGAGCGGTCGTGGGCCGAGGTGCTCAACGAAGTGACCGACGTCACGGGCGACGTCTTCCTCGCAATGGGCGTGGGCTGCGCCCGCTGCCACGACCACAAGTTCGACCCGATCCTGCAGCGCGACTACTACCAGCTGCAGTCGTTCTTCGCCGGCCTGCGCTGGCGGGACGACGTGCCGCTGGTAACGCCGGCCGAGGTCGCCGCGAGAAGCGACGCCCAACGGGCGTATATGGCGAAGGTCGCTGACCTGAAAGCCCGGCTCCGCGCCATCGAAGAGGCCGCCACCACGGAGAAGGCCTGGGCCGGCAAGCTACCCGCCAACCGGTATCCGCCGGAGATCCAGGCGATGGTGCTGACGCCGCCGAGCAGGCGCACCCCGCGGGAAGAGCAGCTGGCGCTCTTCGCTATGCGGCAGCTGACGTTCACCCCGGCCGGCCTGCCCGACGACGAGCGGGCCCGCTACAAGGCGATCGCCAAGGAGCTGGCCGAGTTCGAGGAGGCGCACCGCGGCGACAGGCCCGAACCGGCGCCGACCACGCTCACCGTGGGTGACGTGGGGCCGGTCGCGCCGCCGACCACGATCGCCGGCTCGGCAGACACAGCGCCCGTCGAGCCGCGGATTCCGACCGTGCTCGGGGGCGACCTGCCAGCGATCGCGCTGCCGCCCGCCGGCGGCTCGACCGGTCGCCGCGCGGCGCTGGCCCGCTGGATCGCCTCGCCCGACAACCCGCTCACCGCCCGCGTGCTGGCCAACCGGCTCTGGCAGTGGCACTTCGGCCGCGGCCTCGCGCCCAACACGAGCGACTTCGGCCAGCTTGGCGGGACGCCGAGCCACCCCGAGCTGCTCGACTGGCTGGCCGCCGAGTTCATCTCGAGCGGCTGGAGCATCAAGCACCTGCAGCGGCTCATCGTCACGAGCGCCGCCTATCGCCGCGACGCCCACCCGGGCACGACCGGGTCCGCCGCGGCCGCATCCGACCCGCACAACGCGTTCGTCTGGCGGTTCGACTGCCGGCGGCTCGACGCCGAGCAGGTCCGCGACGCGGCGCTCGCGGTGGCGGGCGACCTCGATCCGACGGCGGGCGGCCCGAGCGTGCCGCCGACGAAGCCGCGGCGCGGGATCTACACGACTGTCTTGCGGAACACGCGCGACGCGATCTGCGACGCCTTCGACTCCCCCGACGGCTACACCAGCTGTGCGCAGCGCAACACCACCACCACGCCGATGCAGTCGCTCTTCCTCATCAACGGCGACTGGATGCTCGCGCGGGCCCGCTCGCTGGCCCTGACCCTCGACCGTTCCGGCATCACCGACGAACGGCAGCTGGCCGCCGAGGCGATCCGCCGGGTCACCGGCCGCGAGCCGACCTCCCCGCGGCTCGACGCCGCGGTGCGGTTCCTCGCGGAGCAGCGGAGCCGGCTCGACGACGGCTCCTCGACGCTCTCGATGGCGCTCGCCCAGCGGATGCCGCAGCGGGAAGGACGGGCGGCCGTGATCGATCCGGCGATGCCGGCGGCGGTGATGACGGTACCCGGCAGCAAGCCGGCAGGGGAGAAGAAGCCCGGAGAGGCGGCGGCGAATCCGCCCGACGGCCCCTTCCCCGTGGCCGACTTCACGATCGAGGCCCACGTGATCCTGCAGTCGCTCTTCGCCGATGCGACGGTCCGCACGATCGCCTCGCAGTGGACGGGCAGCCCGAAGCAGCCCGGCTGGTCGTTCGGCGTGACGAGCGAGAAGTCGAAGTACCGCCCCCGCAACCTCATCATCCAGCTGGCCGGCGGCGGGTCGGGTGAATCCGACGGGTATGCCGTGGTGCCGTCCGACATCCATCTCGACCTGCAGCGGCCCTACTACGTCGCCGCGAGCGTGAAGGTGTCGGACCCCGCCGACCGCAGCGTGACATTCTACGTGAAGGACCTCTCCGACAACGACGCGCCGCTCGTCGTGAAGCGCGTGGAGCATCCCTTCGGTGGCACGTATGCCCCGCCCTGCGCCTTCGCCATCGGCGGCCGTGACACGGCGGCCGACGCCAAAGCGGACGGCGGCCGCAGCGTGTGGGACGGCCTGATCGACGACGTGCGGCTCTCCGTCGGCGCGCTCGGCCGTGGCGACCTGCTCTGGGAACGCGGTGCCGGCGGCAAGGTCGTCGGCTTCTGGACGTTCGAGGAGGCGCCGGGCTTTGCCGAGGACGCCTCCGGCCAGGGACGGTCGCTCGCCCGCGGCGGGATGACGCTGCCGCCGGTCCGTGATCTGCGCCGCTACGAGTCACTCGTCGACCTCTGCCACGTGCTCTTCAATTCCAGCGAGTTCCTCTACGTCGAGTAGCCGCGCCGCCGGCACCTTCCGGAATCCTCCCATGTCGACGCTCGCCCGCGACTACAGCCTCCGCCACCACGGCCTCCCGCACCACGCTGCCGCCACGTCGCGGCGCGAGTGGCTCGCGCACGCCGGCGCAGGATTCGGTGGCCTGGCGCTGGCCTCGCTCGTCGGCGGCGAGGCCGCGCGGGCATCCAGCCCCGATCCCCTCGCGCCGCGGCGACCGCACCATCCGGCCCGCGCGAAGAGTGTGATCTTCCTCTTCATGGAGGGAGGTCCGAGCCACCTCGACCTCTTCGACCCGAAGCCGCTCCTCAGGACGCTGGCGGGCAGCAGGCTGCCGGAGAGCTTCGGCAAGGTGATCACGGCGATGGGCGAGGTCGGCTCGCCGCTCCTGGCCGACCAGCGGACGTGGGCGCAGCACGGCCGATCGGGCACGTGGGTGAGCGACTGGCTGCCGCACACCGCGGAGATCGTCGACGAGATCGCGGTGATCCGCTCCTGCGTGGCCGACGGCATCAACCACTCCGGCGGCGTCTGCCAGATGAACACCGGTGCCGTGATCGGCGGCCGGCCGAGCCTCGGTGCCTGGGTGACCTACGGCCTCGGCAGCGAGAACGCCGACCTGCCGGCCTTCGTGGTGATGCAGGACAACGACGGCCAGGTGGTGAACGGCCCACGGAACTGGGGCACCGGCTTCATGCCGGCGGTCTACCAGGGGGCCAGGATCAGCGGCGGCACGCCTCCGATCCCGAACCTCTTCACGCCGCAGGGCGTTGGCATGGCGCGGCAGCAGGCGAAGCTCGACCTGCTCGACGAGTTCAACCGGGAGTTCGCCGCCGCCGTGCCGGAGCAGACGGAACTCGAGGCCCGCATCCGCAACTACGAGCTCGCCTTCCGCATGCAGGCCGCCGCCCCGCTGGCGGTGAACCTCGACGAGGAGACGCAGGAGACGCAGCAGCTCTACGGGCTCGACAAGAAGGAGACGGCTGCCTTCGGCCGCAACTGCCTGCTCGCCCGCCGGCTGGTGGAGCGGGGAGTGCGGTTCGTGCAGCTCTACCACGGCGCGGGCAGCAAGTGGGACAGCCATGCGAAGATCGAGAAGAACCACACCGATCTCTGCAAGCAGATGGACCAGCCGGTCGCGGCGCTCGTCAAGGACCTGCGGCGGCGCGGGCTGCTCGACTCGACCCTCGTGGTCTGGGGCGGCGAGTTCGGCCGCACGCCGATGAGCGAGAAGGGGGACGGCCGCGACCACAACCCGACCGGCTTCACGATGTGGATGGCCGGCGGCGGCGTGCCGGGAGGCATCACCGTGGGATCGACAGACGAGCTGGGGCTGCGGGCGGTCGACGATCGCATGCACGTGCACGACCTGCACGCCACGATCCTGCACCTGATGGGGCTCGACCACATGGGCCTCGTCTACACGTTCAAGGGCCGACCGGAGCGGCCCACGCTCAACGAGGGCGAGCCCAACCACCGGCTGGTGGGCTGACCGCCTCCCCCCGCGTACAATCCGCTGCGTCCGGCGGATCACGCCGGCGCAGGAATCCGCCCCGCGGAGGCACGCACGGATGGCAGACACAGCGCAGCCGGCGTCAGACCGCGTTCTCGACGACGCGCACGCCGCGACCTACCGGCACGAGGGCTACGTCATCGTCCGCGGCCTCTTCGATGCCGCCGAGATCGATCTGTTGCGGCGGGCCGCGAAGGAAGACCGCGAACTCGACAGGCACTCGTTCGGCCGGGCCGATGGCGAGGGGGGCACGGTGCGGCTCTCGCTGTGGAACCATCCGGGCGACGGCATCTACGGCATGTTCGCCCGCTGCGAGCGGATGGTGCGGTCGGCCGAGAAGCTGCTCGAGGGGGAGGTCTACCACTACCACTCGAAGATGATCATGAAGGACGCACGGGTGGGGGGCGCGTGGACCTGGCATCAGGACTACGGCTACTGGTACCAGAACGGCGTGCTCTGGCCGCTCCTCACCAGCGTGTCGATCGCGGTCGACAGGTCGACGAAGGAGAACGGCTGCCTGCAGGTAATCCCGCGGTCGCACGAGCTCGGCCGGATCGAGCACGTTCTCAGCGGCGACCAGGCCGGCGCCGACATGGAGCGGGTGAACGCGGTGCTCGAGCGGCTGCCGCTGGTGCACTGCGAGATGGAGCCCGGTGACGCGATCTTCTTCCACTCGAACCTCCTGCACCGCTCCGACATGAACCGCTCCGACGAGCCCCGCTGGTCGATGATCTGCTGCTACAACGCGCGGCGGAACGACCCCTACAAGGACTCCCACCACCCGCGTTACACGCCGCTCTCCGTCGTACCCGACGCCACGATCAAGGAGGTCGGCATCCGCCGGTTCGCCGACGATGCGAGCGACGTCGCTTGGCTCGCCGGCGACAAGGACCGCTCGGCCCGCGCGCTGGAGAAGGGCACCTGACGCGGCGACGCTCCCCGCGAATCATCGGGGGGGCTCGCTGTCGGCCGCGAAGATCCCCTCGATGACCGGTCCCTGGGCGTGCAGGTGGGCGTCGACGGGCACGCCGAACATCGGCAGCCCGGGCCCCAACAGCATGAGATCGACGTCCGGGTGCGTCGTGAACGTCTTGAGCACGCTCCCAGTGTGCCTGTCGACGTGGGCGATGGCTCCGCGGAGCTCGACGCCGGTGATCTTCCGCACGTGGGTCGCCAGGGCGTCGAAAGAGTGCTCGAAGAGATAGCGATGAAACGCGTCCACCCGCGCGGCACCGGCTTCATCGTGGCAGAGGCGGCGTTCCGCGTCGGTGAATGCCTCGTGGAGTGTCACCACCATCCAGTCACCGTCGGCGACGACGGTGACGCTGGTCGGTGACCTGCCGACCAACAGATTCTCGAACGTACCGGCGGCCTGGGCCACGTGACGGGCCAGCCGCTTCGCTGAGGGGCATGTCTTCGATGTCATGGTGATCTCGTGTGACGGAGCTCCTTGGGGGGGACGACCACGGCGTCCGAAGCCAACGAAAAAAGCCGGCGTGAAAGAAGGCCCTGAGGCTCTCTCTCACGCCGGCTTACGCTGCGACGAACCCGCCGGCACCGCCGGCCTGTCCCTCGACTCGTCTTCCGTCTTCGCGACGATCGAATCAACCTGTTCCACAGAACGCCGGCCGCTTGGGACCATCGCTCTCGACGAAACGGCGGGCAGTATAACGCACAGCCTACGCAAGGCAAGCAAGCGTTGCGGCGCGCGGCACCGCCTCCGTTCGAGCCGCGGATGCCGGCAGGTGCACCACCGGCGAAGTCAGTGCGTCGCCGGTTCGTCGCTCGCCGCTGCTGCGAAATCACGGCGCCCGCGAGCGACCGCGGGCCCGCGGCGACGGTCGGCGATCGCACTTTGGCTCAACAACAGACCCTCCGGCCGCCGAATGAAGAGCAAGACACTACCCCCTCTTTGGTGGGGAGCGCCTTGGAGGCGGCAAAACGGCGGAGAAAACCCGTGTTTTTCCAGGATCATCCATGAAATCCCCCGGCGAGATCGAGGCCGCCGTCTGCGTCGCCGTGACCCGCTTCGAGCGGGAATTCATGGGCCGCGGCCCGCGGCACGTCGACGCGCACCTGATCGGCAACAGGCTGCTCGTCCGCCTCGAGGGCTCTCTCACCGCGGCCGAGGAATGGCTGATCGCCGCCCACGGAAGCAACGATTCCAACGGCCGCGGAGCAGAACTGCTCAAGCAGCTCCGCAGCCACCTCGTTCGCGCCGGCCAGCCGATCCTCGAGTCGCTCGTCCAAGACGCCACGGGAACACCGACGATCGGCATGCACTACGACATCAGCGCCACCACCGGCGAGGAGATACTGGTGCTCACGCTGGCCTCGGTGCCGGAGTGCCGGACGCGCAAGCGGGGCCAGGCGTAGGGCGCACGGGAATTATGGAGCGTGGCACGCGGCCGCCGGCGTCGCACCCCGCGCCGTCCCCGAGCCGTGTCGGCCTCGAACGCCCCGCACGGCGGAGGCACGGCTTCGCACGAAGTGTCCACGACGCCACGTCGCGGAGGCCTGCACCGTTTCGCCGCCACTTGATTCCCGGTCGAACTCCTCCCGAGAGTGCCGGTGTCCGCGGTATCGCAGAAGCGATGACGCTGCAAGCAAGGAAGAGGCTCCCGGGCACCGGCTGAACGGCCGGCTGATGTTCCTCCCCTTCCTTAGGAGAGCTTTCATGACGCTGGCCGCCGAACAGGAACTGACGCACCTCGGTGAGACGACCGGGTGCGCCGATCACGATCACGACCTCATCCACGAGCTCAGCCGTAGGCTCGACAGCCTCTGGCGGTACGACCAGTACATCGCCAACGCACAGTGGCGGGACGAGCTGCGGCAGTTCTGGGCCGACGCCAAGGCCAACGAGAAGCAGGCGATTCAGCGGCTCAAGGAGCTGATCGCCTGCGAGGTCCGCAATGACTGTTTTTGACGTGGCCCGCAGGAGCAGGCCGCCCGGCCCCGCGTGCTCACCGCTGATCGTGTTGTGTCCGTTTCTTCCCCATTGATACCCCGAAAAGGAGACCGTCCCATGTTTCTCACCCCTTTTCGCATGAAGCGGGCCACCGGCATGGAGCCGTTTGCAACGTCGTCACTCGCCGATTTCCGTGACGACATGAATCGGATGCTGGAGGGCTTCCTCGGCAGGGCATCGCTGCCCGTCGCCTGGCAGGAGGGGACCGAGGCCGCCAGCCTGATTCCCGCCATCGACGTGTCGGAGACCGAGACGACGATCCAGGTGCGGGCGGAACTGCCGGGCATCGAACCCGCCGACGTGGATGTCAACGTCTCCGAGGACCGCCTGGTGATCTCCGGCGAGAAGAAGTCGACGAAGACCGCGACCGGCAACGGGTTCACGCACCGCGAGATCCGCTGCGGCAGCTTCAGCCGCTCGATCCCGCTGCCCGAGTCGGTCGATCCGACGAAGGTGTCGGCGAAGTACGACAATGGGATGCTCACCGTGGAGCTCGCCAAATCGCCCACCGCCACCTCGCGCAAGGTGCCGGTCCAGACGAAGTGACATGCCCGCGAAGTGACATGCCCGCGGTACGGCGGTGCCATGCGCCGCCGTACCGCGATGCCCTTTTCCCACCAGGAGACTTCCCATGTCGTGCAGCACGTTTCTCGATCGCGAACAGGCCGGCTGGATGCTCGTGGCCCGGCTGCGCGACCGCGGCCTCTCCAGCCCGACCACGGAGCGGCCGCTGGTGCTCGCGATTCCCCGTGGAGGCGTGGAGGTCGGCGCCGTGCTGGCCCGCGGACTGGCCGCCGACCTCGACGTGGTGCTCGCCCGCAAGCTGCGGGCGCCGCACCAGCCGGAGCTGGCGCTGGGCGCCGTGTCGGAGGGAGGCGAGGTCTACCTCAACCACTTCGCCGCGGCCCTGACCGATGCCGGGGAGTCGTGGATCGAGGCCGAACGCACCAGGCAGATGGCCGAGATCGCCCGGCGGCGGGCCATGTTTCGCGCGGTGCGTCCCCAGGCCCCGATCGCCGGCCGCACGGTGATCGTCACCGACGACGGCCTGGCCACCGGCGCGACGATGATCGCGGCCCTGCGCACCGTGCGGGCCGCCGGGCTCGCCCGGCTCATCGTGGCCCTGCCGGTGGCCCCCGCCGATCGGCTCACCGCGATCGAGCCCTTGTGCGATCGGGTCGAATGCCTGCAGCAGCCGCGGGACTTCCTCGCCGTGGGCCAGTTCTACCGGTCGTTCGACGAGGTCACCGACGACCGCGTCGTCGAGCTGCTCCGCGACTTCGGCTCCGCCTCCTCGCGGTGGGTCGAGCAACCGGAGGCCGACGCCGCACGACGGACGCCGGCGCTGGCCGGAACGTCGTCCGGCGGGATCCGCGGCGGCAACGCGAAGGATTCGTAGCGGTCAGCGGTGGCCCTGCGCTCGAAACGCCAAGGAAAACGCGGACAAACGCCCACCTCGATCGCCGCGGTCAGCCACTCGGCCGGCGCCGGAGTAGGTGCACCGACGACGCCTGCGGTCCCCGCTCCCCCTCCTCTTCCGTGAAACGCACGGGCATCCCCACGGCGGCCTGACGGAGCACATCGGCATCGACGGCGTGCTCGTGGAAATAGATCTCACGGCCGTCCGGCGTCTCCAAGAATCCGTAGCCCCGCTCCGGAAACAGCCTGGTGATCCTCCCCCTGGCCCTGCCGGCGTGCCGCTTCACGTCGCCCCGTTGCCGCCGGGCGTGGTCCTCGAGCCGCCGCCGGGCGGCGAGAAACGCGTCGCGCATCGCGACATAGACGTCTTCGTGGGAGTGGTCGAGCGGATGATCGTGGTTCACGACGACATCCGCGCCCGGCACGACGACGTCCACGCGGATCGACCACAGCCTCCCGGACCGGCTGTGGCGATGGGGCTGGGCCACCACCACGTGGCAGCCCGTGATCCGATCGTGGAACGCCTCCAAATCGGCGACGTGTTCGAGCGCCGCGTCGCGGACATGCTCGTCGACCGGAATATCGTCAAAGGTCACCGTCGGCTGTGTCTGCATGGCAGCCTCCTCTCGATGTTCACGCCTGGGCGCCGCACGCAGCCTGTCACTCGCAGGAGGTGCCCGGCGCACGGAAACGCACCGGAACTCTACGCACGCACCGCGTGTCAGACGCGGGCCGCCGTCGGCGGCGGGCGTGCCGCGGAGATCCGGTCACCCTCGCGGCGGAGTCTGCCAAGTGTCCGGTACCGCGGTCGGACGTTCCGCCGCAGCCGCGGGAAGCGGCCGTGCGTGCGCCCCCACCGCGCATACCTTTTCGCCATCGCGGGCAGGGATGCGGCGTTTCCATTCCGTTCACCACGGACAACGCCCATGATCACCGCCGCCCCCTGCTTCGTCGCCGAGATCCAGATTCCCGCGATCGCCCGATCCGGCCGGCCGCTCGCGCTTCCCGGCTCGCTCGCCATCCCGCCGGATCCCGTGGGCCTCGTGATCTTCGCCCACGGCAGCGGCAGCAGCCGCTCGAGCCCCCGCAACGCGCACGTGGCCGCGCGGCTCAACGAGGCGTTTCTGGCAACGCTGCTCTTCGACCTGCTCACGCCGGAGGAGGCCGTCGACAGCCTCAACGTCTTCGACATCGGCCTCCTCGCCGACCGTCTCTGCACCGCGATCACCGTCGTCGCGTCCCAGCAGCCGACGGCCGCGTTCGCGATCGGCCTCTTCGGCGCGAGCACCGGTGCGGCGGCCGCGCTCGTGGCGGCCGCGCAGGAGCCCCGCGTGGCCGCGGTCGTCTCCCGCGGCGGGCGGCCCGACCTCGCCGGCCCGGCGCTCCGCCGCGTCCGCGCCCCCACGCTGCTGCTCGTGGGCGACCGCGACGACGACGTGCTCGCGCTCAACAGGCAGGCCCTCGCCGAGCTGCGGTGCGACAAATGCCTCACACTCATCCCCGGCGCCAGCCACCTCTTCGAGGAGCCCGGCACGCTCGACGACGTCGCCGCGCATGCCTGCGAGTGGTTCTGCCGCCACCTCCGGAGTCCCGCACCATGACCGTGGCATCGCCCACCGCCCTTCCCGAACTGGCACCGCTGACACCGGCGCTGCTGCACGCGCTGCTGGCCGCCCGGGCCGAGCCGAGCGTGTCGATCTACCTGCCGACCCGGCGCTCGTCGCCGCCGGACGAACTCAATCGGATCGTCCTCAAGGGCCTCGTCGCCGACGCGGCCGGGGCGCTCGCGCCATGCGCGGAGCCCGCCGCCATCGATCGGCTGCTCGCGCCATTGCACGAGCTCATGGCCAGCCCGTTGCTTCTGGCGCCGCCCCACGACGGGCTGGCAACGTTCACGGCCGATGGCATCTGCAGGCTGGTCGCGGTCGACGGCCCGCTCGAGCCGGAGGCGGTGGTCGCCCCGCGGTTCCACGTCCTGCCCCTGATCCGCCGGCTCGCCGCGATCGAGCACTGCCTCGTGGTCGCCGTCAACGAGCGAGTCGTCCGGGCGTGCATCGGCCAGGTCTCCGCATACGGAGGTGATCGGCTCTTCCCGTTGCCGCTGCCCCTGCCGCACGGCGGCCACGCGGCGAGCGGCGAGCTCTTTCGCGAGCAGTTCGTCGAGGAGGAGCCGAGCCAGCCGCACCGCGTCCTTCACGGCGGCGGCACGTTCGGCGGCGCGCGGGTGCACGGTGGGTTCGGAGCCCGCACCGACGGGTTCGACACCGACACTGGGCACTTCCTGCGGGAGGCGGCGCGGATCGTTGCCCAGGCGCCGGGCTGGGATGCCGACTGGCCGCTGGTGACCGTCGCCCTGCCGCAGGTCGCATCGCTCTTCGCCCCGCTCGCCGCCCATGTGCCGGCCGAGCAACTGCGGGTCGATCGGGATCCGGCCCGGCTCACGGACGCCGAACTCGCAGCCTGCGCCGGCGCCGCATTGCGGGCGGGGCGGCAGCGTCGCCGCGAGCAGCTCCTCGACGCCTTCCGCGCGGCGCGGGCCCACGGCCGCGGCTCGGGCGACCTGTCGGAGATCGCCCGCGCGGCCGTCGCCGGGCAGGTGGCGACGCTCATCGTGGAGGCCGGCCGCCGCGAGGCCGGGAAGATCGACCGCACCACGGGCAGCCTCGTCCCCTGCCCTGCGGCCACGGCCGTCCGTCGCCCCGGCTCGCGTCGCGAGGCCGGCGGCGAGGATCTCTACGAGGATCTCGTGGAGATCGTGGTGGAGCACGGCGGTGCGATCGTGCCGCTCACGCGCATCCAGATGCCCACCGAGAGCGGCGTCGCGGCGATCTACCGCTACGCCACGTTGTGACAGGCTGAGCCTGAGCCGATGCGGGCCGTGGCCTCGATCGGCTGGAGATGTCGTGACGCATGGACTCGTTCTCCTGCCGTCCTCACGTCGCGTCGGCACGGCCTCGATCACGTGCCGACGTCACATTGAACCGGTAGCGATCCAGTGCCGCCATGTCGATCTCGACCTGCGGAATCTGCAGCCATTCCAGGAACGAAGGCAGCACGCTCCCGTGACGGGCGACTTCGTCGTCGTAATCGACGACCGTCACGCTCTGCCTGCCGAATGCCGCGCCGTAGGCGTCGAGAAGTTGGTCGTAGTCGATCAGCCATGAATCCTCCTCGACGTACAGCGCCGACCAGTAGTCCGCGGCCGGAACTCGCCCCGGCTGACTGAGCAACTGAGCGCGGTACGACCCGAGGAAGGCCCGTTTTTCTCGCAGGAAGAGGAGCACGGAGACGTTCGCGGCAGCCTCGCCGAGAACGGCCCGCAATGATCGCAACTCGTCTTCGTGCCTGAGGAGCGAGAGTCCTTCCGACGTGAATATCGATTGCTTTCCCGGATGGGAGGCGAGGTGGTCGCGCACCCTCTTGCCGACAGTGGCGGCATATGCCGTGTCGAACGACCATCCCGACAATGATCGCTTCGCGAACGAATCCCGTTCCGGACGCATCGCCGCCAGATACAACTCGATGTGGTTGGCCGGCAAATGGAGGCCGTGATACACGGCATACTCACGGGCGGCAAGCCACTCCCGGTGGTCGGCCAGCTATCGCTGGATCGAGGTGGATCCGGTCTTGTGCGTGCCGATGTGGAGTCGCAGAACGGTCATCGGGCGGGCCTTTACGAAGTGGCGGCTGCCTCACGCGGCCCCGGCTGGCTCACGACGCGATCGCCGTCTGCAACGCGAAGGTCGACGTTTCGCTGGCGCGAACGTACCCCATTGTATGCATCAGTGACGAACGGCACCGACCTCGCGGTGACGAGCAGAACACGGCCGGCGGCACGTTCGTGTGGCCGACGGATGTCACGATGCGGTTGTATCGCCCGCGGTCACTCCGCCTTGCGGCGGACGCCGAGCAGCATCGGCAACGGCCGACGGCTCCAGCCCGACGGCGAATTGACCGCCTGAATCGGAGGGCGCTTGTCGGCCCGCGGATCGGACACCAGCATGATGCTGCTGCCGCCGCCGTCGAGGTTCAGGCCGTCCGAGCAGCCGACCTGCTGCATGAGCGTGGCCAGTTCGTGCTCGCTCATCCCCTCGCTGAAGCCGGGCTGACGGCCGTCCACGACCACAAGCCACATCGTGCGTCCCTCGCCATCGACGCCCACCGCCGTCCGCGGCTGCAGCGCGCCGCCAGCTTCGACGCGAATCATGCCCGCCGCCAGGATCATCCCGAAGCCGCCGACGGCCTGCCACACCGGCGGGTTTTCCTGTTTCGTCGCCTCGTAGCTCTTCACGCGGCCGCGGCCCGCCTCGTCGATCCAGAAGCTCGGCCAGCCCGGTTGCACGCCGCTCCGCTGCTTGGCGTCGGCGACGGCCCAGCCGAGCAGTTCCACCGGCATCCCCAGCCGCCAGTCCTCGCTCCGCTTGCCGGTGGCATCGGGCAGCCCGCCGAACGGCGAGGCATTCACGGCGGCCACCAGGTGCATCTCCTCGGCCAGCTGTTCGGCCTTCTCGAGCTTCGCCTCGGCCGGTCCCGTGCCGTCGGGATCAGCGGACACGACGACGACCGGCTCGTACCGCGGGCTCTCGAGGTCGAGCTCGAGCACGTGGATCCGCAGCGGCCGCGGCTCGGTGCGGATCGCGCTGGAGTACGTCAGCCCGGCGTCGCTCCAGCGGAGCTCGAGGCCCGCCGGCGGCCTGTCGGGCTGCGCAGCCGACGCGGCCGCCCCAGCCGCCGCCACAGCCAACAGGAGCATGCACACCGCGAGAGCCTGGTGCAGTTCTCCTGACGGCAGCAGACGGGGAGCCGGGATCGGCGGAAGCTCGACGAGCGTGGCGGATTTCGCACCTCCATGACGAGAGCGGTGCCGAGGGACGTCGCGCGAAATCATCCAGCGAGGAGACTTCTGCCGGACCGGCGGTGCGCACTCGGCATGCATGCCGAGCGCTGCAGCTCTGGATTGCTTTTCGGACAGCGTCATGTCGTGGCCTCCCGGACGGCCGGCTGATCACGGGTGATGCAGTGCAGCGCGCCGCGGCCGCGGACGAGCGTATGGCAATCGACCGGCACGATCCGCCGATCCGGGAAGCACTCGGCCAGCGTGCGAACGGCCGCATCATCGGTGGCCGCGTCGAACACGGGCACGAGCACCGCCCCGTTGGCCACGTAGTAGTTGAGATGGCTCGCCGGCAGCTGCGTGCCCTCGAAGGAGAAGCGCGACGGGATGTCGATCGGGATCACCTCCAGCCGCCGGCCCGCGGCGTCGACCGAGTCCCACAGGATGGCGAGGTTCTTTTCGAGCGCGGCGTGGTTGGGATCGTCGCGGTCGGGCTGCCGCGCCGCGACGACACGGCCGGGCGCGACGAACCGGGCGAGCTGGTCGATGTGGCCGTCGGTGTCGTCGCCCGCCAGATCGCCGCCGACCCAGATCACGCGGTCGATCGCCAGCCGTTCGCGGAGGATCTGCTCCATCCGCGGCCGATCGAGGCCCGGGTTGCGTTTCTCGTCGACCACACACCGCTCGTTCACGAGCAGCGTCCCCTCGCCGTCGGTCTCGATGGCGCCCCCTTCGAGCACGACGCCCGGGCTCACCGCGGGCAGCCCGAGTCTCGCGGCAATGGCCCGCGACACGCCCGCATCGAGATCCCACGGCGGATACTTGCCGCCCCAGGCGTTCCACTCCCAGCAGACGGCCAGCGCGGTCGCGGCTCCGCCGGCATCTGGCTCCCACGGCACGAGAAACACGGGCCCCGTGTCGCGGAGCCATGAGTCGTTGGTGGGGATGTCGACCAGCTCGACGCGGTCGACGCCGCGGAGCCGGTCGCGGGCATCGGCGAGCGCGGCACCGCAGGCGATCACCTTCACCGGCTCGCAGGCCGCCAGCAGCGGGACGAACTTCGCGAAAAACTCCGGAATCGCGGCGAAGTCGCCGAGGAAGGTCGCGCGGCGGTGCGGCCAGGCGATCCACGTGGCGGCGTGCGGCTCCCATTCCGCCGGCAGCCGCTGGGCGATTCGCTCCGGCACGGCTACCTCCCCCAGCGCTGGAGCAGGTTTCCGTAGGCATCGATCCGGCGGTCGCGGAAGAACGGCCACCGCGTCCGCGACCATTCGATCCGCGCGAGGTCGCACTCCACCACGATCGTCTCGGGGGCGTCGTGCCCCGTGATCGCCAGCCGCTCGCCGTTGGGCGCGTAGACGACGCTCGCCCCCCAGAACCGCAGGTCGCCCTCGCGACCGGTGCGGTTCACCGCCACCACGAACACACCGTTGGCGATGGCGTGGCTCCGCAGCATCACGTCCCACGACTCGTACTGCTCGCGGTGCAGGCTCTCCTCGCCGTCGAGCCAGCCGATCGCCGTGGGATAGAAGAGCACCTCGGCGCCGGCCATCGCGGTGAGCCGCGCGGCCTCGGGATACCACTGGTCCCAGCAGACGAGCGGGCCAACCCGCAGCCGGCTCGTGGGCACCGCCATGAAGCCGGTGTCGCCCGGCGTGAAGTAGAACTTCTCGTAGTAGTGCGGGTCGTCGGGGATGTGCATCTTGCGGTAGAGGCCCGCCGTCGAGCCGTCGCGATCCAAGATCACCGCCGTGTTGTGGAAGAGGCCGTGGTCGCGGCGCTCGAAGACGCTCCCCACGAGCACGATGCCGTGCTGCTTGGCCGCGTCGGCGAGGCTCCGCGTGAGCTGGCCGGGCACATCCTCCGCCTCGGCGAAGAGCGCGTGGTCCTCCGCCTGGCAGGGATACTGCCCCGCGAAGAGCTCCTGCAGGCAGACGACCTCGGCACCGCGGCGGGCCGCCTCGGCGATGCCGTCGAGCGCCTGCGCGACGTTGCGGTCGCGCGAGCCTGTGCACGCCGACTGCACGAGGCCGATCCGCACCACGCGGCTCATCGCGCCGCTACTTCCAGCCGCGCCGCCTCGAGCTTCGCCGCCGGCACCGGGAACTGGTCGGCCAGCTCCGCGACCTCGGCCTTCGTGGCCGCGACGATCCGCTCGTCGCCCGGCGCCTTGAGCACGCGGAGGATCCAGGTCGCGATCTGCTTCATCTCGGCCGCGCCCATGCCGCGGGTGGTGAGGGCGGGCGTGCCCAGCCGGATGCCGGAGGGATCCATCGGCTTGCGCTCGTCGAACGGGATCATGTTCTTGTTGCAGGTGATGCCGCAGCGGTCGAGCACCTCCTCGGCGATCTTGCCCCCGATCGAGAGCGGCGTCACGTCGACGAGCATGAGGTGGTTGTCGGTGCCACCGCTGACCAGCCGCACGCCGCCGGCGGCCAGGGCCTCTGCCAGCGTCCGCGCGTTGTCGACCACGTTGTGGGCATACCGCTTGAACTCGGGCTTGAGCGCCTCGCCGAAGGCCACCGCCTTGCCGGCGATGACGTGCATGAGCGGCCCCCCCTGCGTGCCGGGAAACACCGCGCGGTCGAGCGCCTTGGCGTTCTCCGTGCGGCACATGGCGATGCCGCCCCGCGGCCCGCGGAGGGTCTTGTGCGTCGTGCTCGTGACGAAGTCGGCGACCGGCACGGGGTTGTCGTGGATGCCGGCGGCGACGAGCCCCGCGTAGTGGGCCATGTCGACCATCAGCTTCGCCCCGACCTCCCGGGCGATCTCGGCGAACCGGCCGTGCGGGATCTCACGGGGATACGCGCTCGCGCCGGCGATGATCAGCTTCGGCTTGTGCTCCCGGGCCAGCCGCGCGATCTGGTCGAAGTCGAGCCGCTGGTCCTCGCGGCGGACGCCGTAGTGCACGAACTTGTAAAGGATGCCGGAGGCGTTGAGCTTCATGCCGTGCGTGAGGTGGCCGCCGTGGGCCAGGTCGAAGGCGAGCACGGTGTCGCCCGGCTGGATCGCCATCAGGTAGACGGCGGAGTTGGCCTGGCTGCCGGAGTGGGGCTGCACGTTGACGTGCTCGGCGCCGTAGATCGCCTTGAGCCGCTCACGGGCGAGGTCCTCGACCTTGTCGACGAACTCGCAGCCGCCGTAGTAGCGGTGGCCAGGGTAGCCCTCGGCGTATTTGTTGGTGAGCACGCTGCCGACGGCCTGCATGACGGCCGGGCTCGTGAAGTTTTCGCTGGCGATCATCTCCAGCCCGTCCTGCTGCCGGACCTGCTCCGCCGCGATCGCCGCCCACACCTCCGGGTCGTCCTGCTCCACGAAATTCGGTCCTGTGCCGGGCGTGCCATTCATCGGTGTTTCTCCTGGCGAGCGGGGGCTTTCGCGATCCTTCCGCGACCCTTGATTGTGGGACGGTGAGCCCCGAGCGTCAACGAACCCGCGTGCCATGCGGCAGCCGCGGTGCACCGCGATCGCCGGAGGCCGTCGGGCCGGCAGCGGCCCGGGCGTCCTCAGTCGATGACGAGCGGCTCCGGCATGAACGTCACGATCGGGATCAGCAGCGACGCGATTCCCAGCAGCGTGCGGCCGAGTCCCAGCGGCCGGCCGTCGTCGCGGATCGGCGGATGGTCGGTGCCCAGGAGCGTGACGATCACCACCATCGCCACCCAATTGACCCGGCCCAGGATCACGATCGCCGCGATCGCGGCGAGGAGCGTGCCCCGCGCGATCCAGTGGGCCCGCTCGCCGAAGACGGCGTAGCTCACGTGGCCGCCGTCGAGCTGGCTGATCGGGATCATGTTGAGACCGGTGACGAGGAGCCCGACCCAGCCGGCCATGAAGAGCGCGTTGGGGGCGATCGTCCCGCCGGCGGCGATGTCGGGCCGCACGAGCCCGAGGATGCCGCGGGCCAGCGGCGGCAGGGCGAAGGGGCTCTGCGCAGCGGCCTCGCCGGTGAGAAGTCCCGCGGCGAGGACCGGCAGCGCCACCACGAGGCCCGCGAGCGGCCCGGCCAGCGCGATGTCGAAGAGCTGGCGGCGGTCGGCCCGCGAGCCTTCCATGCCGATCACCGCCCCCATCGTGCCGGTGAGGAGGATCGGCACCGGGATGAAGAAGGGGAGCGTGGCGGGAATCCGGTGCAGCTTCGCGGCGACGAAGTGCCCCGCCTCGTGCGCCGCCAGCACCGCCAGCACCGCCGCCATGTAGACGAGCCCCCGCTGCCAGTGCTCGCCGATCTGGCGGGCCACGTCATCGTCGACGCCGAGCAGCACCGGCTGCCATCCCGCGACACCGGCGGCGAACGTGGTGGCCGCGGTGAGCACGAACAAGAGCGACTGCAGCCGGATCCGCGACGGGGCCGCCACGGCGGGCCCGAGGAGCGGCGGGGAAACGGGCTCGAATCCGGGATGCGACGGCTGCATGCCTCCGCAGAATACAGGTTTTGCGCGACGGCTGGTACGCTTGAGCGGACGGATTCACAGCCAGCCGACCTCCCTTCCGCCCCCACTCGCCGAGGTTTCGTTCATGCCATCGCATTCGTTTGTCCGCAGGGCTCCCCGGTTCGTGTCGCGGTGCATCGTCGCCTGTCTCGTGGGACTGCCCATCGTGCTCAATCCGGTCGGCGGTCGGGCCCGTGCCGCCGACCGCGCCGTGCTGGCGATCGTGACGATCGACAGCTACGCCGACGTCAAGAAGCAGCTGGGCTGGCTGGGGATGCAGGTGGGGCAGCCGGGGCTGGCCGGCGGGCTGGAGGCGGTGCTGATGATGTCGACGCAGGGCCGCGGCCTCACCGGCCTCGACGTGAAGCGGCCCCTGGGGCTCGTCGTGTCGACCGACGGCGGCGACGTGGCCGTGCAGGGCTTCCTGCCCGTGAAGAGCCTCGACGCGCTGCTCGACTCGCTCAAGGCGGTGACGGGACCGGTCGAACGGCAGGGCGACACGCGGAGCATCATGCTTCCCAGCGGCCTCCCCCTCGACATCGCCGAGCGCGACGGCTGGGCGATCATCGCGCCCCGCGGCATGGACGTGCAGGGGATCGATCCTGCGCCGCTCTTCGGGCCCCTCGCCGAGAACTACTCGATCGGCATCGAGATCTTCCCTCACCGCCTGCCGGAGCCGCTCCGCCTCCAGCTGCGCATGCTCGTCGAGCAGCTTGCCGCCAACGCCGCCGCGCAGGGGCAGCAGATGGACCCGAAGGCGCTCGCCGCCGCGATCGACGGCATGCCCGCCACCGAGTCGCTGGCGATCGGCGTCTCGATCGACGCCGACAAGGACCGCGTGTTCGTCGAGAACCGGTTCGTGGCCATGCCGGGATCGTCGGCCGCGCTGGCGATGCAGGCCGGCGATCAGGGGCGGCTCACGGTGGCGATGCCCACGCCCGCCGACGGCAGGAGCCCCGCCATCTCCGCCCACCTCGTGCAGTCGGTGCCCGACGGGGCACGGCGCGAGGTGCTGTCGGCGCTCGATCTCGCTCTGCCCCCTGATGCAAACGACCCGCTCACGAAGACGATCTCCGTGCTGCTCCGCGAGATGGTCTCGTCGGTGCTCTCCACCGGAGGCATCGACGCCGCGGCCGCCGTCGACACGCCGACGGAGCAGCCGCGCGACGGGAAGAGGCTGCCGGACGTGACCGCCGGCGTGCGGGTCAAGGACGGCCCCGCCCTGGAGAAGCAGCTCAAGCAGGCGGTCGCCGCGGGCTCCGGTGGGCAGCGGCTCTTGCCCGAGGGCGTGACGATGAAGTTCGACACAGGCAAGGTCGGCAAGGCCACACTCCACTCCATCTCCATCGACCTCCGTGGCACGGACGCCGCCGATGACTTCGGCGACACGCTCGAGCTCACCCTGGCCGTCACGCCGGACTACGCATTCCTGCTGGCGGGCGGCGATCCGAAGCAGCGGCTCGAGTCGCTCCTCGGACCGAACGGACGCCTCGATGCGGCGGCGAAGCCGATCGTCGGCGTCGACGTCGACGTGAAGCGCATCCTGGCCTACGCCGGCGCCGCGGACTCCGCCACCGACGAGCCCGCGGCCGCGAAGCCCCCCGCCGCAGGAGACGCGCCGACCGGGCAGATGAGGCTGTTCGTCCGGCCCTTGGAACGGGGCGTCGCCACACGGCTCACGGCGGACGGCGCGGCGCTGCGATCGCTGGCTGCCGGCGCCGCCGCGACCGACGGTGCCGCCGGCCCGGGCATACCGCTGGGCGTGCCGCTCCCCGAAGGCTTCCCCATCCCGGTGCCCCGCTAGCTGCCCCGCCGCCGCCCGCGAACAGGACCCAGCAGCCCCCCGCCAGATTCTCGGAGAACATTCCCCGTGATCACCGACACCCCGACGGCCCACCGCCCCGCCGACCACCCCGCCATCCGCCGGCAGATCGCCGGCGTGGATATCGCCGAACTGGCCCGCCGGTACGGCACGCCGCTCTACGCCTACGACGCGGAGATGATCCGCCGTCGCTGCCGCGACCTCGCGGCCTGGGACACCGTGCGGTTCGCCCAGAAGGCCTGCTCCAACCTGGCCGTGCTCGACCTCATCCGCCGCGAGGGCGTGATGGTCGACGCGGTCAGCACCGGCGAGATCCACCGCGCGCTCAAGGCCGGCTATCAGCCGCACGCCGACCGATCCGCAGGCGGCGACAGCCTGCCCCCGGTGCATCCGATCGTCTACACCGCCGACATCTTCGACCGCGACAGCCTCGACGCGGTGGTGAAGCTCGGCATCCACGTCAACGCGGGCTCGGCCGACATGCTCGAACAGCTGGCCGCGCGGGTGCCGGGCGCGAGCGTCACGCTGCGGGTGAACCCCGGGTTCGGCCACGGCCACAGCCAAAAGACCAACACGGGTGGCGAGGGATCCAAGCACGGCATCTGGCACGAGGACATTCCCGAGGTGCTCCGCCGCGCCGAGTGGGCTGGCCTGTCGGTGAGCGGCCTGCACATGCACATCGGCAGCGGCACGGACCTCGCGCACCTGGCCGAGGTGGCCGGGGCACTGGAGCGGGTGGCCCTCGAGATCGGCCGGTCGCTGACGACGGTGAGCGCAGGCGGCGGCCTGCCTGTGCCCTACAAGCCCGGAGAGGTCCACGCCGACCTGGGCGGCTACTTCCAGCTCTGGAACGCCACCCGCCAGAAGCTCGAGGATCGGTTCGGCCACCGCATTCGCCTCGAGATCGAGCCGGGCCGGTATCTCACGGCCGAGTCGGGCTACGTTGTCACGGAGGTCCGGGCGGTCAAGCGGCAGGGCGCGCGGAAATACCTGCTTTGCGACGCCGGCTTCAACACGCTCGCCCGGCCGGTGCTCTACGGGTCGTACCATCCGATGAGTCTCTGCCCGACGGCGGACGGGTCGACAGCCGAGGCCGTGACCGAAGACGTGGCGGTGGGCGGCCCGCTCTGCGAGTCGGGCGACATCTTCACGCAGACCGACGGCGGCTTCGTCGCCTCGCGGGCCCTGCCGCAGGCCCAGGTGGGCGACCTGCTCGTGATCGAGATCGCCGGGGCCTACGGCTTCGTGATGGCGAGCAACTACAACTCCAAGCCGCTGCCCGCCGAGGTGCTCGTCGACACGGGCGGCCACCGGCTCGTCCGCGCCCGGCAGACGCCAGAGGATCTCGTCCGGGGCGAAACGGTCTGATCGGGCTGGCCTTCTGCGGATGCCTGGCCTTCTGCGGCCGGTTTCCCCCGACCGGCCGGCCGGTTTTGACGGTTCTGCGGCGGCCGCTACCATGCTTGTGGCGGCGCTTCTGTTGGAGTTCACCCCCCTCCCCCGCCGATCAGAACCACCATGGCAAAAGCAGGCCCCCGCAAAAAGCTCCCGAAGGAACTGGCGGTCATCAACGCCGACAACTGCACCGGGTGCGAGTCGTGCCTGGAGGTCTGCCCGGTCGACTGCATCGTGAAGGTGCAGCAGTACGACCAGTTCCACAACCTGCAGAGCTGGTGCGAGATCGACATCGAGCGGTGCGTGGGCTGCGAGGTGTGCGTGCACATCCCGTCCAAGAAGACCAACCCCTACGACCTGAAGGTCTGCCCCTGGGACGCCATCGAGATGGTGCCCACGGAGGAGGTGGCGCAGGTGGTGGCCCAGATCGGCGGCCCGCCCGAGTACGTCGAGAAGAACTGGGACCGGCTCGTGGGCACGGCCCACCATCTGGCCGAACTCAAGGTCACCGCAGGCTGACCGGGGCCGCGGCCCGCGGCGGGACTCACTCCACTGCCGGGCCATGCCCAGGCGCCGAGTGAAACTGCGGACGACGATCGCAGTCAGCGTCGTGCTGATCACGACGCTGCTCGCCGCCGGCCGCCGAGACGGCTTCCGCCCGCAGGTCGGCGAGCAGCGCATCAACATCTCCGTCGGTCGTGGCCCACGAGCACATGAACCGGCAGCCGCCCGAACCGATGAAGTCGTAGAACACCCAGCCGCGGTGCCGCAGGCCCGCCGCCACCGGCTCGGCCAGCCGCGCGAAGACGGCGTTGGCTGCCCGCGTGCCGATGACTTCGACTCCCGGCACGGCCCGCATGCCCGACTCCAGCCGCGCCGCGGCGGCGTTCGCCCGCCGCGCGTTCTCGAGCCAGACGCCCCCCTCCAGCAGCCCGACCCACGCGGCGGTGAGGCACCGCATCTTGGAGGCGAGCTGCCCCGCCTGCTTGCAGCGGTAGGCGAACTCGTCGGCCAGGGCCTTGTCGAAAAAGACGACGGCGTCGCCGATGCCGATGCCGTTTTTCGTGCCACCGAGGCAGAGCACGTCGACACCCGCCTCCCAGGTGAGCCGCCTCGGCGGCACGCCCAGCGCCGCCACGGCGTTGGCAAAACGGGCGCCGTCCATGTGCAGCCGCAGGCTGTGCCGCCGGCACGTGTCGCGGATCGCCGCCAGCTCGTCGAGTGAGTAGACGGTCGAGAGCTCCGTGGCCTGCGTCACGCTCACCACCCGCGGCTTCGGAGAGTGGATGTCCCGCCGGCGGCCGACGGCATGGTCGATGCCGGCCGGCGTGAGCTTCGCCCGCTCGCCCGGCAGCGGCAGGAGCTTCGTGCCGTTGGAGAAGAATTCGGGCGCCCCGCATTCGTCGGTCTCCACGTGGGCCAGCTCGTGGCAGAGCATCGCGTGGTACGACTGGCACATCGCGGCGGTGGCGAGCGAGTTGGCCGCCGTGCCGTTGAAGACGAAGAAGACCTCCGCCGGGCATTCGAAGAGCTCGCGGACGAGGTCGCAGGCGCGGGCCGTCCAGGGATCGTTGCCGTAGCTCGGCGTGCAGCCCGCGTTCGCGGCGGCAAGGGCCTGCCAGGCCTCGGGGCAGACGCCCGACGTGTTGTCGCTGGCGAACTGGCAGCCCGGCACCGGGCGCACCGCACCGCCGGGGGGCGACGAGGGCACGGCGGTCGGGGAATCGGTCATACGGGCAGTCGCGAGGGATGCGGCCACGGTACCCGAGGCCGATCCCGCCGACCACACCGCGATGGCGGAGGCTGCCATGGCAGGCGGCCCCGACGCACCGTTTGACGCAGCGGCCTGCGTGTCATACAAAATCATCGCTCTGAACATTTGAACACATCCCGATCCGTGGCCGTTCCCACTCCCGGAGCCCGCCATGCCCGTCCCCTCCTCCGCGTCGCCGTCCGTTCCCGACCTCGTCGATCACGTGCGGCTGGCCTGCCTCCCGGGCATCGGCGCCCGACTGCGGAAGCGACTGCTCGACCGGTTCGGCTCGCCGCGGGCTGTCTTCGCGGCCAGTGCCGCCGAGCTCGCGGCGGTCGACGGCATCGGCCGCCGGCTCGCCGCCGAGATTCCGGCGCTCGCCGCCGCCCCGACGGCCGACGAGGTCGTCGCGCTGTGCCGAAAGGAAGAGGTCGACATCGTCGTGGAGGGAACCGCCGGCTACCCGCCCCTGCTCTCCCGGATCGACGACCCACCCGGCTTGCTGTTCGTCCGCGGCACGATCGAGCCCTGCGACTCGCTCGCCGTCGCCATCGTCGGCGCCCGGCATGCGACGGCGTACGGCCTGAAGGTGGCCGAACAGCTTGGCGGGGCCCTGGCCCGCGCCGGCTACACGGTCGTGAGCGGGCTGGCGCGGGGGATCGACGCCGCCGCCCATCGCGGGGCGCTCAAGGCGGGCGGCCGCACGCTCGCCGTGCTCGGCAGCGGCGTGCTCAACATTTATCCGCCGGAGCACGGCGACCTCGCCCGCGAGGTGGTCGACGCGGGCGCCGTGATCAGTGAGCTGCCCCCGCGGGACGAGCCGCAGCCCGGCACGTTTCCCCAGCGCAACCGGATCGTATCCGGGCTGTCGCTGGGGGTGGTGGTCGTGCAGGCAGCCGAGCGATCCGGGGCGCTGATCACGGCGCGGCTGGCCGGCGAGCAGGGCCGCGAGGTCTTCGCCGTGCCGGGGGCGATCGACTGCCGAATGTCACGGGGCTGTCATCGTCTGATTCGCGACGGCGCGAAGCTGGTCGAGAGCGTGGACGACATCCTCGAGGAGCTCGGGCCGCTCTTCGAGACGACCACCACGGCCCAGGGCCGAACGGTCCACAGCCCGGCGGAACTGCACCTCGGTGAAATCGAACGTCGTGTGCTCGATGCCTGCGACTCACTGGCGGATGGCGGCTCGGGCGGGGTGTCGATCGATGCACTCGTCGACACGAGCGGCCTCGCCGCTTCCCAGGTGCTCGCCACGATCGGCGTGCTCGAGATGCGGCGGCTGATCCGCCGTCTGCCCGGTGGTCGGATCGCCCGGGCCTGACGCCGCCGAGCCCGCGGCTCGACCGCAGGCGCCGCAGGCGACGTGCGGGCGGGCCATGCTCACTCGTATCCGGGAAAGGTTTCACGATAGGCCCGCACGGTGGCGCACTGCTCGCGTTCGTGATTCGTCAGCACGCGCGTCGGCCCGCGGGCCAGCGAACGGCAGTAGTGAACCAGGTCGACGAGATCGGAGTCGTCGAGCGTGGGGCACGCCGGATGACCACTGCCCGGCATGCCCCAGCGAATCCGCCGGAATATCTGGGCTGGCTCCGATCCTCCCTTGTAGGGCTCGCGGACGAGGTCGCGTGGACGCGAACGCTCCCCCCGCTCGTCGCAGACCACGACGTCGACCTGCCCGACACCATCGGTCCCGTGGCAGCCCTGGCAGCCCGACTCAAGGAAGCGGCGCCTGCCCCGCTCCAGGCAGGCCGGATCAGCCGCCCCGAACTCCGCCGGCACGACCGCGGGACGGGGCGTCAGCCGCGACGCCTCGATCCGCGCGATCTCGTTCTCGCCGGGGTCATCGAGCTCAGCCTGCAGGGCCTGTGCCAGCAGCCGTTCTCGAAGCCCCCGCCTCGCGACCTCCTGCACCTCCGCGACGAGCGCGTCCACTTCGGCGGCGGTGAGGTGCGCGTGGGCAGGCATCGACGTGCCCGGAATGCCGTGGCGGATGACGGTGCGAATGTCCGCCTCGCCAGCGGCGCCGTTGGAACTGCTCGTCAGTCGGAACGACTCATGCCGCAGGTTCCGCGGGCGGGGGAAGAGATATCGCGAGGAGGGCCCCATACCGTCCGCGGCCTGACCATGGCAGCCGCCGCAGTGCAGCACGAAGAGCGCCGAGCAGCCGGCCGCGGTGTCGGCGGCCGGGCCTGCGACGGCCGCCGCCTGCGACAACGACCGCAGCTCCCCGGCGGCTGTCGCGTCGGCCGGATCCAGCACCGTGCGGATTTGCAGGTCGTGCCGCCGAGCCGACCTGGCGGTAACGGTGTCGGCATGCTCGAACAACGTCGCGGCACGCCCCGCGTCACCCAGAGCGGCGGCCGTCGTCGCGGCCGCGATGAGCCGCTGTGGATCGTCGGCACCTGCCGGGTGATCCGCCAGCCATCCGTCAGCCGCCGCGGCATCGCCCGATTCCAGTTCGGCCAGCGCCAGTTCCACGTCCGCCCCAGGCGGTGCGTCGGGCCGACCCACCATCTCCCGGAGCAGCGCCGCTGCCCGCTGCGGCTGCCCGAGCTTCCGCAGCACCCGGGGCAGGCCCAGGGCCGCCGCGGCGTCGCGCGGCCCGCGGGCCGACAGGATCTCATACGCGGCGCAGGCCTCCGTCAGTCGGTCCTGCTGTTCGAGCAGCCGCGCCAGGGCGAAGCGGGCCAGGTCATGCCGCGGCTGCCTGGCGATCACGTCGCGGAACGCCTGCTCCGCCCGGGACGGCCGGCTCAGCCAGCGGTCGACCACCCCCCGCAGATAAAGGTGCCGTACGTCGTGGGGTGCCTCGCGTGCCCACCCATCCACGATGCGTGAGGCCTGCTCCGGTTCTTCACGGCTCAGGTATCCGAGCACGAGCGCGGCAAAGATGTCCGCGGCGGCGACGCCCTCCCCGACCAGGCTTCGACCCCCGTCCTGCAGATCGCCCAGGCTGATGTTCGCAAGGCGAATTTCCTGCTCGACGCGGTATGCCGGAGCCCCATGATCGCGAGCCTTCTCGATCGTGCGAGACCAGGACTCCAACTGCTGCAGATGACGAAAGCAGGCCGCTTCGATCAGCTCTGCCCGTGCGTCCTGAGGATCGACGCGCAGGGCGGTCGCAACCCAGCTCTGTGCGTCGAACACCGCCCCGGACTCGAGGGCCCTCACCGCCGCCCGCCGCGCCGCGGCACCGGCCCCGACGCGGCCGAGGATGAGAAGCAGCAGCACGGCCGCGGCACCGACCAGCCACATGACGGCCGAGCGCACCAGCCGCCGCGGCCGCGCCGCAGGCTGCGGTGACGATGCGTGCTTCCTGCGTCTCGCCATGCGGGCACTCCTCACCTCAGACAGTCGCAGCAGCCGTGGTCCATCGCCGCCTCTCGTCGCGGACACGGCCGCCATCCTACGGCGCCGGCGCAGCGTGGTGGAGCCGCTGCCACGGCACTATGCTTGGGAGCGGATGTTCACCACTCGCGGCCACTCGAACCGGCACCGGCTTTTCCAGGGGCGACCACCCATGGCGGCCTTGCTCGGCCTGCTCGCCGCCACTGCCGTCATGCTCCTGACGACCGTGGCGACCCGCACGTCCGGTGAGGCGCCGGCCCGGGAGCCCGTGCGGCCGGAGACCGGCGACGACGCGTTGGAGCCGCGCATCCGACGCTTCTGTGCCGATTGCCACGCCGCGCCGCGGCCCGAGAGCTTCCCGCGCGACGCCTGGCACGACGTCGTGGCCCGGGGATATGAGTATTACGCCCGGTCCGGTCGGACCGACCTCGACCCTCCGCCATTCCTGCAGACGCTCGACTTCTTCCGGTCGCGGGCTCCGCAACGGCTCGAGTTCCCGCCCCCGCCGGAGGCCGTCGTCAGGCCGCCGCCGCCGTGGGAGACGGAGCACGTGCGGTTTCGTCACGAGGACGCCGCCGTGGCCCCCGCCATCTCGTCACTCCGGTGGCTCCGACTCGCGCCGGAGCGAGAACCGCTGCTCGTGGCGTGCGACATGCGCCGGGGCGGGCTGACGGCGGTGAATCCGCGCGGCGAGGTCCGCGCGGCACCGCTGCTGACGTCGCTCGGCCATCCCTGCCATGTGGAGGTGTGTGACCTGGACGGCGACGGCGCGTCGGACCTGGTCGTGGCCGATCTCGGCAGCTACTTTCCCGCCGATCACGAGTCGGGCCGCGTGCTCTGGATCCGCGGGCGTGCGGGCGACCCGGCGTACGACGTCGTGGTAATCGCGTCCGGCCTCGGTCGCGTCGCCGACGCCCGGCCGGCGGACGTCGACGGCGACGGGGACGTCGATCTGATCGTCGCCGAGTTCGGCAACGACCGGACCGGCGGCATCCACCTGCTGCGCAACCAGCGTGTTCCGCTGGGCACCACGCGATTCGAGCGCGAGCGTCTCGATCCGCGGCCCGGCACCATCCACGTCCCGATCCTCGATGTCAACGCCGACTCCCGGCCCGATTTCGTGGCCCTGGTCAGTCAGGAGAGCGAGCAGGTCGATCTGTTCCTCAATCGAGGCGACGGCCGATTCTCGCGGCAGACGCTCTGGGCCGCGCCCGACGTGACGTTCGCCGCCAGCGGCATCGAACCCTCGGATATCGACGGGGACGGGGACACGGATCTCCTCATCACCAACGGCGATGCGTTCGACGATTCCTACGTTCACCCCTCCCATGGCGTCCAGTGGCTCGAGCAGCAGGACGACCTGCGATTCGTCCACCACCGGATGGCGGACCTGCTCGGAGCCTACTCCGCGCGGGCCGGGGATCTCGATCTCGACGGAGACCTCGACGTCGTGGCCACGACATGGCTGCCGCCCCAGGTCCGGCCCGCCGAGGTCGCCCTGGAACGGCTGCCCTCGTTGATCCACCTCGAACAGGTCTCCCCCGGTGAGTTCACGAGGCACGTCCTCGAGACGGGCGAGCCGGTGCATGCAGCGCTGGAGCTGGCCGACTTCGACGGCGATGGCGACCTGGATGTCGCCACCGGCCGGCACATCCTGAGCCGGCGGATGAGAAGCGGCGGGCAGGAATCCCCCAGCTGCACGATCTGGTGGAATCGCCGGGATCGATCGCCGGCGGGGCAGCCCTCGCGCTGACGCGCCGCTCCAGCTCCGTCTGGCACGCCTTTTGCCCCAGATGCATGGACGTGGCTCCGCGGCAGCGCCGCGAAACCGCAGCGGCAGGGGGCCGTTGAACCCGAAGGGCACGGGGTTTTCGGGGTTTTCTCCTCTTTTCTTCTCATCTCGTCGGCAAGGAGCCAGCCATGAACCGCCACACGAACGATTCGAACCAGGGTAAAAACGCACGGACCGCCGCAAATCGCCGCGGTCGCAAAGCCTGCCAGCCGCCGCTCCCAGGCGTCGAACGCCTCGAGCCGCGGTCGATGATGTCGGTCAACCCCGTCAGCCCGCCGCCGGCCGAACCGATCGACGGCGTCGGCAACAACGTCGCCCACCCCACCTGGGGCAGCGTCGGCCAGGATCTGCTGCGGCTCTCCCCCGCCGCCTACGGGGACGGCATCTCCTCGCCATCGGGTGCCGACCAGCCGAGCGCCCGCCTCGTGAGCAACCTGCTGTCGGCCAGCCCCGAGGGGGGCGTGACCAACGACCGCGACATGACGGCGTTCGTCTACGTCTGGGGCCAGTTCATCGACCACGACATGGGGCTCACCACGTCGGCCAGCCCCACGGAGCGGTTCCCGATCAGCGTCCCCACAGGCGACCCGTCGTTCGATCCCAACGGCACCGGCGCGATGACGATCTCGATGTCGCGGTCGAACTGGGATGCCGCCACCGGGACCAGCACCGCGAACGTGCGGCAGCAGATCAACTCGATCACCGCCTTCATCGACGGTTCGAATGTCTACGGGTCCGACGCCACGCGGGCGGCGGCGCTCCGCGAGTTCGTGGGCGGCCGGCTCCGCACCAGCACCGGCAACCTGATGCCCTTCAACACCGACGGTCTGGCCAACGCCAACGACTCGCACCTGCTCCCCGATTCGCAGCTCTTCCTCGCCGGCGACGTGCGGGTCAACGAGAATCCCGAACTGGTCGCGCTGCAGACACTCTTCGTCCGCGAGCACAACCGGATCGCCGCGGAGGCAGCCGCCAAGAATCCGGGGTGGACCGACGAGCAGCTCTACCAGCACGCCCGCCGGCTGGTGGTCGCCGAGCTGCAGAAGATCACCTACGACGAGTTTCTGCCGGCGCTCCTCGGCGCCAACACGCCGGCGGCCCAGACCCTGCACGCCTATTCGGGCTACAACCCCGCCGTCAATCCGGGGATCTCCACAGAGTTCTCGACGGCGGCGTTCCGGCTGGGACACAGTCTGCTCAACGAGGACATCCAGTTCTTCGACAACGACGGCAACCCGGTCCGCGACGAGATGCGGCTCAAGGATTCGTTCTTCGATCCGCGGAGCGTGCAGGACGTGGGGATCGATCCGCTGCTGAAGTATTCGGCGAGCGACCGCACCCAGGAGATCGACACGAAGGTGGTCGACGACCTGCGGAACTTCCTCTTCGGCCAGCCCGGCCAGGGCGGCTTCGACCTGGCGGCGCTCAACATCCAGCGGGGCCGCGACCACGGCCTGGCCGACTACAACACGGTTCGCGTCGCCTACGGCCTGCCGAAGGTGACGACCTTCGCCGAGATCACCCCCGACACCGCCGTCCAGTCGGCCCTCCAGCAGGCCTACGGCACCGTCGACAAGATCGACCTCTGGGTGGGCGGCCTCGCCGAGAAGCACCTACCGAATTCGAGCGTCGGCCAGACGTTCACCGCCATCATGGTGGACCAGTTCAAGCGGCTGCAGTCGGGCGACCGCTACTGGTACCAGAACGTGCTGCCCGCCTCGGCCGTCAGCACCATCCAGAAGACGACGCTCGGTGACATCATCCGCCGCAACACCCAGCTGACGAACCTGCAGTCCGACGTCTTCGTGCTGCACACGTCGATCGCGGGCACCGCCTTCGTCGACGGCAACCGCGACGGCACCAGGCAGCAGCGGGAGGCTGGAATCGCCAATGCGACCGTGTCGCTCGTCACCGCGGCCGGGGCCACGGTCGCCACCACGCGGACCGACGCGCGGGGCGACTATGTCTTCCGCGGCATGGACCTGGGCAGCTTCAGCGTGGTGGTGACGCCGCCGGCGGTCAACGGCCAGACGCCGCCGAGCGTCACCAGCCGCACGGTCGCGATCACCCGCGGCATGGACGCGAGACTCAATGTCGCGTTGCCGCCGAAGCCCGCGACGCCCGCGCCCAAGCCGGCCGGCCAGCAGACCCCAACACTCTCACCCAGCGCAGCCGTCTTCGCCGGCATCGGTGCCGGGATGCCGGGCGCAACCATGGCCCCCGGAGGTCGGAGGCGATGAACACACGCGATCTCCGGCGGGGTGCCAGTGCCTCCCACCGGGGCCGCGTGCCGCTGGGCTTCGAGCCCTGTGAGCCGCGGCAGATGATGGCGGCCGACGTGCCGCACATGCGGGTCGGCATGAATCTCGAGAACGTCGTCGACTGGTCGCCGGCCTGGACGTTCACCGATGCGTTCCAGGCGTCCCGGCCCTGGATCGTCCAGGCGGTCAACACGGTGACCGGCGAGATGACCTGGGACGTCGGCGACACCCACCCGCTCGCACTCGACGCCACCGGCAATCCGACGTCGCTGGCCACCTGGAAGAACACCGCGGGTCAGACAATCCGGCAGATGGCCGGCACGCTGATGTTCCGCGACACCGGATCGGCCTACGCGGCGGGGGTCTACCGGGCGGAATGGGACGGCACCGGCGTCGTCACGTTCGGGTTCGACGCCCAGGTGATCGCCAGCGGCACGACGGCCGACGGCCACCACTACGCCGACCTGCAGGTCACGCCGACCCAGAGCGGCATCTACCTGCGGATCGACGAGACGAGCCCGTCCGATCCGGTGCGGGGCATCCACGTCTGGATGCCCGACTGGCAGGGGCAGCACTTCGCCGGACAGCGGTGGCAGCCCGGGGCGGCGTTCTCACCGTTCCATCCGCTCTTCCTCGACCGCCTCAAGCCGTTCGGCACGCTGCGATTCATGGGGATGCAGGAGACCAACACCTCCGACATCCGCAGCTGGGCCGACCGCCGCGACGCCGCCGACATCCGGCAGGGCTCGGGCTCGGGCGGCACGGCGAGCGAGCCGATCGTCAACGGCATGTCGGTGGAATACATGGTGCAGCTGGCCAACGATCTCGACGCCGACGCTTGGTTCAACATGCCGCACATGGCCGACGACACGTTCGTGCGGAACTTTGCCACCTACGTCCGCGACCATCTGGAGCCCGGCCGCAAGGCCTACGTCGAGTGGTCCAATGAGATCTGGAACTTCGGCTGGGGCTTCGAGGCGTCGCAGTGGGTGGTCGACCAGGCGAAGCTTCCCGCCAACGCCGGTCTCGACAACTGGCAGGTCGCGGGTCGCGAGGCAAAGCGCGACCTCGACATCTGGACGGACGTCTTCGCGGGCCAAACCGGCCGCCTCGTCCGCGTGGCCGCCGGCTGGGCGGCCGTCGACTGGGTGACCAACCGTGTGGTGGAGGCGATGGCCGGCTCTTTCGACGCGATCGCGATCGCCCCCTACATCACGATCACCGACGAGCAGCGGGCGACCTACACGGCGGCCACCACGGTCGACAAGGTGCTCGCCGATGCCCGCGCCGACATCGCCACGTCATTGCAGTGGGTCGGCAACCACGCGCAGCTGGCCCGCGACTGGCAGGCCCGCCTCGGCCGGCCGATCCAGCTCGTCGCCTACGAGGGTGGCCCGCACCTCGACGGTCGCGGCGCACCCTCCCAAAACGCCTTCTACGCGGCGACGAACGATCCGCGGATGGGCGACATCTACCGCGAGTACCTCCGTGGCCTCGATGCCGCCGGCCTGAATCTCTACAACGACTTCCAGTTCACTGGCCAGGCGGGCGCGGCTCCGTGGGGCGACTTCGCCAAGCTGCACCGGATGGACGAGCCGCTCGCCACGGCCGTGCGCTACAACACGGTCGTCGCCGCGGCGAACGGGTCGCTGTGGTCCGGCGATGTGACGCCCACGCCCACGCCGCCACCCACGCCATCCCCTGCCCCGGCTCTGCCGGTGGTCTCGATCGCGTCGGCATCGGTGACCGAGGGAGCGTACGGCCGCAAGACGATGGCCTTCACGCTCACACTCTCGGCCGCAGCGACGGCGCCGGTGAGCGTCCGCTGGGCGACCGCCAACGGCACGGCCCGGTCCGGGAGCGACTATCTCGGGGCGAGCGGCACCGTGGTCTTCGCCGCCGGCCAGACGAAGCGCACGATCGGCGTGTCCGTGATCGGCGACCGGTTCACCGAGGCCGACGAGACGTTTCTCGTGAAGCTGTCGACGCCGCTGAAGGCGACGCTCTCCGCCACCGCGGCATCCGCGGTCGGCACGATCCTCAACGATGACGGCCAGACCCGGGCGGCCCTCGCCTCGGCGTTCGCCATGATGTCCGGGCCGACCACGGGCTCCACGGCCACGAAGATTCGCTGACTCGCGCGAGCCGGCTTCTCGCGGCGCGGCTGACGGCGTACACTGCGACGCATGGACACAGCACTCTTCAACCGCGCCGAGACCATCCGGGCCCGCCTGCTACAGCTGCGGGACTCTCTTTGACTGGGGGGGACGCAAGGCATCGGCCGCCAGGCTCGAGGGCGCCATGGGCCAGGCTGACTTCTGGAACGACACCGGCAGGGCGCAGGCGACCGTCGCCGAGCTGAAGAGCGTCAACTCCGTGCTCAAGCCGCTCGACGAGGCCCTCGCCGTGGGCCGCGACCTCGAGGCGCTCGAGGAGCTCGCCCGGGAGGACGGGTCGCTCGAGGGCGAACTGGCGGCGGAGGCCGACCGGCTGGAGAAGATCGTCGACGCGCTCGAACTGGCGTCGCTGCTCTCCGGGCCCCACGACTCGAGCGATGCGCTCGTCTCGATCCATGCCCGCGACGGCGGCACCGACGCCAACGACTGGGCGGAGATGCTGCTGCGGATGTACTCGGCCTGGGCCAACAAGCACGACTACACCGTCGAGCTCCTCGACCGCCAGGACGACGAGGTGGCCGGCATCCAGAGCGCGACCGTCGCCATCCGCGGACCGTGGGCCTATGGGTATCTCAAGGGTGAGATGGGCATCCATCGGCTGGTGCGCATCAGCCCGTTCAACTCGGAGGGCAAGCGGCAGACGAGCTTCGCGGCCGTCGACGTCTCTCCCGAGATCGCCGACGACGACGCCGAGGTGGAGATCCGCGACGAGGACATCCGCGAAGACGTCTTCCGTGCCAGCGGCGCCGGCGGCCAGCACGTCAACAAGACCTCCAGCGCGATCCGGCTGACGCACTTCCCCACCGGCATCGTCGTGCAGTGCCAGAGCGAGCGGAGCCAGCACAAAAACCGGGCCACCGCCATAAAGATGCTCCGGGCGCGGATGGCCCGGATCCAGGAGGAGAAGCGCGAGGCGGAGAAGCACGCCCAGCACCAGTCGAAGCCGAAGACGGGCTTCGGCTCGCAGATCCGCAACTATTTCCTGCACCCCGACCAGCGGGTCAAGGATCAGAGGACGGGCCACTACGTCGGCAACTTCCAGAGCGTGCTCGACGGCAACCTCGACGGTTTTTTCGACGCCTACCTGCGCTGGAACGCGTCGGGATCGGCCCCGCAGGCTGCGGCCGACGACGCCTGACGCCCCGGGGCGCCGCGGCGGTCAGACTGGACTGCCGATCGCGCCGGGGATACCATGACCCTCCCGGTTCGCCGGACTGCATCGGTTCGTCGGACTGCACCCAGGGACACCCATGGCGGAAAAAGAACAGGCACTGGAAGTGGAAGGCGTCGTGACGCAGGCGCTGGCCAACACGCGGTTCCGCGTGCAGATCGCCGGCGGCCACATCGTCAACGCGCATGTCGCCGGAAAGATGCGGAAGAACTTCATCCGCATCGTGCCGGGAGACAAGGTGAAGGTCGAACTCTCCCCCTACGACCTCACGAAGGGCCGCATCACGTTCCGCGAGCGTTGATCCGCCGTAAGCGGTGACTCACGGCGGGCACTGATCCGCCGCGGGCGGCCCCGAGCCGTTCGGGCGCGGGATCATTCAGGCGCGGGGCCTTCCTCGACCGCAGACGGAGGAGGGGGTGCGTCGGCGGCCTGCGGCTCCTGCTCCTCACGCGACGCGAAGAACTGCTTCAAGTCGCCGAAGGTCCGCAGCGGCGCCCTGCCCTCCCGCATCTCCTGCGTGAGCGGCTTGACCGTCTTGTCGGTCTTCGTCGTGTAGACCCGCGGCCCCGGCTCCTGCCGCTGCGGTCGTCCCCGGCCCCGACGACCTCCCGCGGGTGGCGGCCGTCGCGGCGGCGCCTCCTGGGATTGTGACTGGGATCTCGCATGGGGCTGCGGCTGGGCCTGTGGCTGCGGCTGGCCCGCGGGCGGCGGCCGGCGACGTCCGCCACGGCTGCGCCCCTGCTGGTCGCGGTCGTCGCGCTGCCCCCCCGCCTCGCCCTGCTGCTGCCGACGGCCGGCACCGGGCCGCCCCTGCTGGCGGGGCTGTGCGGGATCGATCATCGTCAGCGCCACACGCCGCCGCGTCTTGTCGATCTCGAGCACCCACACCCGCACGATCTGGCCCACGCTCACCACCTCGTGCGGGTCGCGCACGAACTGGCTCGACAGCTGGCTGACGTGCACGAGCCCGCTGTCGTGCAGCCCGATGTCCACGAAGGCACCGAAGTCGACCACGTTGAGCACCGAGCCGAGCAGCTCCATGCCGGGCTGGAGGTCCTCCAGCTTCAGCACGCCCTTCTTGAAGAAGGGCTTGGGCAGATCCTCGCGCGGATCACGGCCGGGCCTGGCGAGCTGCTCGACGATGTCGGCCAACAGGAGCCTGCCCACGCCGAGTTCGGCGGACAGCGTGCCAATGTCGACGGCCGCGGCCCGGTCGGCGAGGGCGGCCGCCCGGTCGCGCGACGACAGATCCTCGGGGGTTCCCCCCAGTCGTTCCAGCACCTTGCCCGCCACCTCGTAGCTCTCGGGGTGGATCCAGGTCGAATCGAGAGGCTCCGCTCCGCCGGCGATCTTGAGGAAGCCCACGGACTGGACGAAGGCCGCCTCGCCGAAGCCGGGAACGTCGAGCAGTTGACGACGCGACGTGAAGGGCCCGTTCTTGGCCCGCCACTCGTGGAGGTTGCGGGCCGTTGTCTGATTAAGGCCCGAGACGTAGCGCAGCAGGGCCGGGCTCGCCGTATTGACGTCGACGCCGACGTAGTTCACACAGCTCTCGACGACCGCATCGAGCGAGGCGTGCAGGTGGCGGGCCTTGACGTCGTGCTGGTACAGGCCGACGCCGATGTTCGCCGGCTCGATCTTCACCAGCTCCGAGAGCGGGTCCTGGAGCCTGCGGCCGATCGAGACCGCCCCGCGCACCGCGGCCTCGTGGCCCGGCAGCTCCTCGCGGCCGTAGCCGCTCGTGGAATAGACACTCGCACCAGCCTCGTTGACGATGGCGTAGCCGACGTCGAGCGACTGCAGCTCCCCCGCCACCAATTCGGCCACGAGCGACTCCGTCGCCCGTCCGGCGGTGCCGTTGCCGATGGCCACGACCGAGCAGGCGTGCGCCTTCACCATCTCCACGATCCTCGCGGCCGCCGCGGACCGCTGCTCCGCCTTGCCGATGATGTGCAGCACCGCGTGCTCGAGCGGGTTGCCACACTCGTCGATAGCCACGGCCTTGCAGCCGCTCTTGAAGCCGGGGTCGAGGGCGAGCACGCGACGGCCGGCGACCGGGGGCTGGAGCAGCAGGTTCCTCAGGTTCCTCGCGAACACTTCCACGGCGTGCGACTCGCAGTATTCGGTCATCTCGCGGCGCAGTTCGCGATCCAGGCTCGGCAGCACGAGCCGGGTGAGCGAGTCGCGGACGCAGCCACGCAGGAATTCGGCGTGCGGATGGCCCGGGGGCACGAGCAGCGTCTCCGCCGCCGCCTGCATCTCGTCCACCGGCCCCTCGATCCGCACCTTCAAGAGCTTCGCCCGCTCGCCACGGTTGATGGCCAGCACCCGGTGGGGCGGGACCCGCTGGACGTGCTCCGAATAGCTGAAGAAGTCACGAAACCGCTTCTCATCCTTCGTCTGGGCCTTCTCCGGCCCCTCCGCCCGCTGACTCGTGAGCCTCGCCTGGGCGTGCAGGATGCCGCGCAGCCGCTGCCGCACGTCCGCCCGCGCGCTGAAGTCGTCGGCGATGATGTGTCCGACGCCCAGCAGCACGTCGGCCACCGTCGCGACCTGCGCGTCGGGATCGACGAAGTCGAGCGCCCGCGCATCGAGGTCGATGGCGGCCGGATCGGCGACGAGGATCTCGCGGGCCAGAGGCTCGAGCCGCCGCTGCCGGGCGACCTCCGCGAGTGAGAGCTTGCGAGGCTTGAAGGGCAGATAGATATCCTCGAGCTGCTTGGGGCTCTCCGCCGCGCCGATCTGCTGCTCGAGCGCCGCGGTCAGCTTCCCCTGCCCCTGGATCGTCCGCAGGATCGTCTGCTTGCGGTCCGCGAGCTGCCGGGCGCGGCCCACGTTCTCGGCGATCAGCCGGATGGCCACCTCGTCGAGGCCGCTCGTCTGATCGCGACGGTAGCGGGTGATGAACGGAACGGTGTTGCCGTCGTCGAGCAGGCGTACGACCGCCTCGACCGCGGCTGACGGCAAACCGAGCCGTTGGGCGATCTGCCCCAGATCGATGAGCGTCGTGGATGCCATCCGACCGGCGGCAGCGGGAACACCTCGTGTACCCCAACCCCGCACAACTCCGCTTTCCCCTCGCCGGCTCGCGCGTGCACGCGCGAGCCAAGAGGCGAGCAAATCATGCACGGAATCTAGGGTGGGTGCGGGGTGGGTGTCAAACTTCCGTATCGAACCGCATCTCCGCAGGCCCTCCCAAAGCCCCGGATTTCACACCGCTTCCATGGCCTTGACTCGGCTTCGACGACTCACCTATTTCCCCGGTTTCACGGTGGCAGGTGATCGAGCATCCGCCCGGAAATGCCGCGATCCCGCCGGCGACGACGCCGACAAAAGCGCGAGCAACCGAGTCGTGTACGAACCCGCCGCGTCGTGACTGAGTCGTGACTGAATTGTCTGGAGCGGATGTGCCAATCATGACGATCTCGAAGCCTGAGCACTCGATGGCAGGACTCAGGTTCGGCCGGAGCCCCGTCGTGACGCCCGCCTCGGAGATTCCCTCACCATGATCCGCCCCGCCTCCTCCACGTCTCCAGCATCGACCGACGGGGCGTCCGCCGGGGCCGCCGATTTCCTTCCCTCCGTGCCGCTCCTCGCCCTCGACAGGCAGCACGCGGTGCTTCGCGAGCAGATGCGGGCGGCCCTCGACCGAGTCTGCGACTCCGGACGGTTCGTGCTCGGACCGGACGTCCAGGAGCTCGAGAGGGAACTGGCCGGCGCCCTGCAGGTGCCGCACGTGATCTCCTGCGCGTCGGGCAGCGACGCCCTCCTGCTGGCGCTCATGGCGCTCGACATCACGACGGGCGACGAGGTGATCCTGCCGAGCTACACGTTCTTCGCCACCGCCAGCGCCGTCACCAGGCTCGGTGCGACACCGATCTTCGCCGACATCGACCCCGTTACCTACCTGATCGACCCGCAGGACGTCGCCCGGAAGATCAGCCGCCGCACCAAGGCGCTGATTCCCGTCCACCTGTTCGGCCGCACGGCCGACATGGATGCGCTGCTGCCGATCGCGCAGGCCGCCGGCGTGCCGGTGGTCGAGGATGCGGCGCAGTCGATCCTCTCGACGTGGCACGGCCGCTGCTCGGGCGCACTCGGCAACGTCGGCTGCTTCAGCTTCTACCCCACGAAGAACCTTGGGGGCATCGGCGACGGCGGCTTCCTCACGACCACCCGCGACGATCTGGCGGCGAAGCTCAAGCTCCTGCGGGTGCACGGCATGGAGCCGCGCTACTACCACCAGGTCGTGGGCATCAACAGCCGGCTCGATTCGCTGCAGGCGGCGGTGCTGCGGGTGAAGCTGCCGCACCTCGACGCCTGGACCTCCGCGCGGCAGGCCAACGCTGCCCGCTACATCGAGCTGTTCTCGGACTACGATCTGGCCGGAAGAATCGTCGTGCCCGGTGACGAGTCGCGCGGCAGGCATGTCTGGAACCAGTTCGTCGTCCGCGCTCCGGCAGGCCAGCGCGACCCGCTCCGCGCCCACCTCGGGACGTGCGGCGTCGGCACGGAAATCTACTATCCTGTCCCCCTGCACATGCAGCAGTGCTTCCGGCACCTCGGCTGGGCGAAGGGAGACCTGCCCCAGACGGAACTGGCCGCCGAAGAGACGCTCGCCCTGCCGATCTTTCCCGAGCTGCAGGACGTCGAGCAGCGGACGGTGGTCGGGAGGATCGCGGAGTTCTTCAACGCCCCGCGCCGCCGGGATGATCACCGCGATCGCACCGGCCAGCAGCCCGCCGCGCTCGATCCGCCGCACTTCCTGCGGCGGATGAACGCCGTGGGCAGGGCCGACGACGTCCGCTGCTGACGGCGGCCCGCGACCGAGTGCCGCCCAGCGCAGCGTTGTGCGTCACTGCTTCGGCTTCTTCGCTTCTGCCAGGCTGGCCAGGCTGAACCCGGCCGGACGGCAGACGACGAACATGCCGAGGGCAATCGCGAGCGCCATCATCACGTAGCTCGGGCCGTACTTCATGAGGCTCGTCGAGATGGAGGTGCTGCCTCCGGCCGCGGCAGGCGCGGGCCCGCCCGCCGCCGGCGCAGCATCCGCGGTGCCCGCCTTGTTGAAGTTGTCGGCCATCTTCTGGGCGCCCTGCGGGAGCTTTTGCTGCATGGCCGCCGCCGCGTCGGCACCGGGGACGAGCGCGGCGCCGGCCTGACCGAGGAGCGGCGTGCCGATCTGTGCGGCGGTCGCCGCCGGGAGGCAGCAGGCCACGCCGGCCCACATCGTCGCGTGGATCGCGAATCCAGTCGTCGACCGCGAGACGTGGCGGATCATCGTCGAGTCCCTCCTGGAGGCGGCCTCGCCGCCCGGGAAACGAGCCCGCGGAGGTCGCCGCCAGAGTCTACCCGGCAGAGCACCCGCCGGCGAGGTACATTGCCGGCCTCACCGGACGTCGCCCGGGCCCGTTCCCTTGGAGGGCGGCGGACCACACGACACGCACCGCTGGATCACGCCATGGCTCAGAAGACCAAACGTGCCCCCAAGGCCGCCGTCGGCAAGCTGCCTCCGATCGACCTCAAGACCCTTGGCCTGATCGTGGACCTGGCCGACGAGGTGGCCACCGCCGCCGAGAAGCGCCGCGACCCGCACCTCGACATCCCCGCCCGCAGCCTCTCGAACGTGCGCTTCAACAAGACGCACAAGATCATCGAGATGGGGGGGCAGACGAACCGTCGCCAGCTCTTCAACCTCTCGCAGGCCAAGAGCTACATGCAGACGTTGCTCGTGGCCACCGGCTGCAAGCAGCTCATCGATCAACAGAAGACCACCAGCATCCGAGGTCTCTACTACCTGCTCAAGCACACGATCGAGGGCACTCGTGAGGAGACCTTCGCGACGCAGGAGGAGTGCGACCCGATCATCGAGGACCTCGAGGTCACGCTCGAGAGTCTCCGCGAGGAGCTGCACGTCTACGCCAGCAACCGGGGCGGCATGGTGGGACCGATCACCCTCATCGACTCTGGCGACGAGATCGACTGCTCCCGCATGGGCTCGGGTGGCTACAGCATCCCATCGATCGTCGAGGCCGACATCGTGAAGTTCAAGTCGTGCGACGCGAAGTTCATCCTGCACGTCGAGAAAGACACGGTGTGGCGCCGGTTCAACGAGGACAAGTTCTGGCGGAAGCACAACTGCCTGCTGACCCACGGCGGCGGCCAGCCGCCCCGCGGCGTGCGGCGCATGCTCTACCGGCTGCACAACGAGCTGAAGCTGCCGATCTACTGCCTGCTCGACAACGATCCCTGGGGCTACTACATCTACTCCGTGCTCAAGCAGGGGTCGATCAACCTCGCCTACGAGTCGAAGCGGATGGCCATTCCCGAGGCCCGCTTCCTCGGCATCCGCTCCCGCGACTACGACCGCTGCAAGCTGTCGCCGAGCGTGCAGATCACCCTCAACGACACCGACGTCAAGCGGGCGAAGCAGATCGCCGCCTACCCGTGGTTCGCGGGCAAGAAGGCCTGGCAGAAGGAGATCGAGACGATGCTGAAGAACGGCTTCAAGCTCGAGGTCGAGTCGCTCATCTCGAAGGACATCAGCTACGTCACCGACACCTACACTCCCGAGCGGCTCGAGGAGAAGGACTGGCTCGATTGATTCACGCGAAACATGGCCCTCCGGGCCATTTTCGCTTGGCCGGCATCCGCCGGCTGGCGAGAGCGTCGCATCCTTGCGACGCAGTCCAGCGAAAACGCTTCCCTACCGTCCCCTCCCGCAGCCGAATGGCTGCGCTCAATCAGTCGCTTGGCCGGCATCCGCCGGCTGGCGAGAGCGTCGCTGACGGCCTCACGAAAAACATCGCATCCTGCGATTTTTTCTTCGCGGGCTCCGCCCGCTGGTGCTCAGCTCGGCTTCCTGCCGAGCCGTGCACGCAGAGCGCACGACAAGGGGCTGCCCGTGCCCCGAGAGCCGGCGTGAGCTGACAAGCGCAGCCAGGATGGCGCAGCGCAGTCAGCTTCGAGTGAGCGAAGGCCTGGAGGGCCGGGGGGAACGTCCGGCGATGGGGCACGGGCAGCCCCGGCACGGTACCAGTCGGGTGCGAGCCGAGCTTCGCTCGGCGAACGTAAGCCGGAGTCGACGCAGGTCGGCGACGACGGCGCGAAAGCCTGTCCGGAGTGAACGTCCGGCGACGGGGCACGGACAGACCCGACACGACACCAGTCGGTTGCGCGCATCGGGAGCCGGGCTTGGCTCGGCGACCGTAAGCTGGAATCGACGCAGGTCGGCGACGACGGCGCGAAGGCCTGTCCGCAGTGAACGTCCGGCGACGGGGCTCGGGCAGCCCCGACACGACACCAGTCGGGTGCGCGTGTCGGGAGCCGGGCTGCGTTCCCTACGCCTCCTCACGGAGCACCGGGGGGGGCTCGTCGAGCTCCTCCAGCTCCGGCGGCAGCTGCAGCTGCCGCATCGTCTCGTCGGTGCGGCGCATCCCCTCGGCCACCTCGTCGACCCGGCGGGCGATGTCGCTGACGTCGCGCTTGGCCACCGAACCCTCGGCGAGCGCCGCGATCTTCGACTCCAGCCGCTCGATCTCGGCGGCCACCACATCGAGCTTGCGCTTCGCGTCGTCGATGTTCTCCAGCCGCTCGCGGCTGGTCTTGAGGTTGTCCTCGAGCGAGGCCCGCAGCTGCGCGGTGTCGGTGCCATTGGCGGGAAGCCGCGCCAGCCGCTTCTCGAGATCGGCGATCCGCGCCCGGATGGCGCCGTCGTCGGTGTGGTCGAGAAACTCCGAGAGCGTCGCCGCGCCCCAGATCATCCGGAGGTAGCCCCAGAGCAGCCTGTCGAGCGACTCGAGCGATCCCTGGTCGGGTCCCGTGGAGTCGGGGCCGCGGATGCTGCCGGCGAGTTCCACGAGCTTCTGGCAGTGGTCGCGCAGCCGGTCGAACCGGGCCAAGAGCGCCGGAGGGAGCCGCGTGCGGATCCGCTCGTAGGATTCGCGGGCGCCCACCGCGTCCTCGGCACGGCGGGCCTTCGCCTCCTGCGCCTCGACGGCGCTGCGGAAGCGGTCGTTGGCGAGCATGCTCGCCAGATAGTAGATCTCGCCGGCCGCCACCAGCGGCAGGAGCACGCCGGGAAAGCCGCTGATCAGGGCTGCGGCCACGCCGCCCCCCACGAACAGCAGGTTCCACCGGTTCGCGAACGCCGTGCGGAAGTAGGATCCGAGCCGTGTGGCCATGTTACGCCGCGCCTCCATTGAGCCGTTTGGCGTCCGACTCGATCCGCTCGATCTGCTCGTGGAGCGACCGGACGTTGTCGCGGAACCATGGCTGCGACTGGATCTCGCGGGCGGGGGCCGACGCGGGCGGCAGCCGCAGGTCGCCGACGATCCTGCCCGGGGTGGTCGCCATCACGAACACGCGGTCACCGAGGTAGACCGCCTCCTCGACCGAGTGCGTCACGAAGAGCACGGTCGCCTCGACGTCCCGCCAGAGCTTGACGAGCAGGTCCTGCATGTCGAGCCTCGTGGCCGGATCGAGGGCGCCGAAGGGCTCGTCCATGAGGATGATCCGCGGCCGGAGGATCAGCGTGCGGGCGATCGCGACCCGCTGCCGCATGCCGCCAGAGAGTTCGTGCGGATACTTCCGCGCGTCGCGCCGCGGGTCGAGCCCCACCTTCGCGATCCACTCGAGCCCGAGCGCGTGCCGCTCGCGCCGGGGCATGCCCCGGCACTCCAGCCCGAAGGTCACGTTGTCGAGCACCGTGCGGTTGTCGAAGCTCGTGTAGTCCTGGAACACCATGCCACGGTCGGCGCCGGGCCCGGCGACCTCGTGGCCGAGCACCGTGACGCGGCCGATGCTCGGCGGGTGCTGCGGCTCGAGGCCGGCCACCAGCCGCAGCACGGTGCTCTTGCCGCAGCCGCTCGGCCCGAGGAACGAGCAGATCTCGCCATGGTCGACGACGTCCTCGATCGTGAAGCTCACGTCCGAGATGGCGATGTATTGCCGCGGCGTGCCCTCGCCGTAGACCTTCGTCACGTGGCGAAACTCGATGGCGGGCGGCCGTGCGGCCGCCGGCGCGGCCCCCGTCGGCGCAGCCACGTCCTGCGCCACGTCCTGCGCCACGTCCTGCGCCGCAGCCTGCGGCCCGCCTGCGTCCGTCCGCCCGCTGTCCGCGCTCACGACACGCCCTCCCGCGGGTTCGGAAAGCCGTGCCACAGGCCCTGCCAGAGTCGCGGCACCAGCCCCCGGCCGCCGTAGCGGTGCGGAAAGAGGTCGCACTGCAGCCACCAGAGCGCCCTGTCGATCGCATAGGCCACCAGCGGAATGACGACGAGGACGATGAGGATCGGCTCACGCTCACCGCGCCGCTGCGACACGTTGATGAGGTCGCCCAGGCCGCCCGTGTCGCCGCCGAGCTTCACCACCTCGGCCAGCATCACGTAGCCGAAGGCGATGCCGAAGAGCAGACGCAACGAGTTGGCGATCGCGGGCGCCGCCAGCGGCACGAGAACTTTGAGGATGATCTGCAGCCGCGACGCGCCGAGCGTGAGCGCGGTGTCGACGTAGCGCTGCGGCACCTCCAGCACGGCCGCCGTCGTGTCGCTGACGACGAACGCCACGCTGGCGATGAAGAGGAACATCACCTTCTGCATCTCGCCGATGCCGAAGAAGAAGAACGTGAGGGGGATGAGCGCCGCCACCGGGATGTTGCGTCCGAAGATCGTCAGCGGCGTCAAAAACGAGCGGAACGCCGGAAAGCAGGCCGCCAGCACGCCCAGCGGCACCCCCACCAGGGCGCTCAGACCGAAGCCGAGGCAGACGCGGCCGAGGGTGACGAGCGTGTTCGCGACGAGCCGGCGCTCGCCGAACACCGCGGGCACTGCCCGCACCGTCTCGGCGGGGCTCGGCAGCGTGGCCGGGCTGATCATCCTCGTCTCCGCCTCGCCGGCCGTGGCCATGAACCACAGGGCGAGCACGGCGGCGATGCAGGTCACGCCCCAGAACACCGCGGTCGCCACGGGGCTGTCGCCCCGCAGCGGCTTCGCCGGCGCCGCGGCCGGGGAACCGGACGGTGCCGCTGGCGTCATCATTCCTTTTCCGGCGTGTAGATCTTGATCTCGACCCGCCGATTGAGCTGGTCGTTGTCGGGGTGGTCGTCGTCCGCCGGCCGGTCCCAGCCGAGGCCGTCGACGGCGAACCGTGCGGGCTCCAGTTCGAACTGCTTCACGAGCGAGTCCCTGACCGCCTTGGCGCGGTTGAGCGACAGCTCGCGGACGTCCTGCACCGGCACGCGGCCCTTCATGGAAGCGTCGGTGTGCCCCTCGACGATGACCCGCGCGTTGCCCATCTGGCTGGCCAGCCGCGCGACCTCCTGGAGGACGGCGTCCACCTTCGGGTCGTAGAGCTCCTCGAGGACGGTGCCGTCCGGCTGCCGGTTCCTCCGCTTGAAATGGACGTCCCAGCTGTTGGGGTAGAACTGGATGCGGATCGTGTTGGTGAGGATCTCCTCGCTCTCGGCCCGGATCTCGCGGACCGACTTCGGCGGCAGCGCCGACACGTACTCGTCCTTCGTCTCCGCGTACTTCGGCTCCTGGCCGAGCTTCTGGATCACCGAGAAGTCCATCACCTGATCGAACGGCACCGGGCTGTTCGAGATCGCCCCCACCTTGCGGTAAAGGTAGTAGGCCTGCTTCCAGAGCTGCTCGAAGTTGGCCGGGTTGTTGCGGTTGAGGAAGAACTGGTAGTTCTCCGCCCAGTTGGTGCTGTGGGCGTCGCCCAGCATCTTGATCGCGTCGTCGGCGGGGATGGCGTAGCCGGAGGCCATCAGGTCGGCGACCTTCTTCCGCGCCCCCTCCCCCTTGAGCTCCTGCATGGCGTCGAAGATACCCCGGGCGATCGCCTCGATCTTGTCGGGATGATCCTTGGCGAAGTCGGCCCGGGCGAACCACAGGTCGGCGATCAGCCGGTTGGCCGTCTGCGTCGTGACCAGCATCCGGTTGCCCTTGGCGTCGGCCAGGTTGTAGATGTCGGGCGCCCAGGAGACGCAGCCGGCCAGGCTCTTGTCGCGGCTGAAGGCCGCCGCCGCCTCGAACGCGGTGTTGACGTAGACCATCTGCACGTCGGCCGGCTGGACGCCCCCTGCGACGAGCATGTTGAGCGCGAAGAACTGGCTGGGCGAGTTCTGGGCCATCACCAGCTTCTTGCCGGCGAGATCCCGCACGGTCTTGATCGTGTCGCGGACGACGATCCCGTCTCCGCCATTGGAGAAGTCGACCTGCTGGTAGACCCGCGGCATGATCCGCGAATCCTTGGCGAAGCTGTCGACGAACAGCGGCAGCATGTCGAGCGTGGCCCAGCCGATGTGCACCTCGCCGGAGGCGTAGGCGTCGCGCATCTGCACGGGATCGTCGATGAGCACAAGTTCCACCTTGAACGGCTTGCCGCCCGGCGCCTGCCAGACCCGGCCGGCCTTGAAGCCGTCGTTGGCGAGGATGATCGGGCTCCAGCCCGCCCAGACGTTGAGGGCGAAGCGGACCGTGTCGTTCTCGAGCGGCTTGTACGCGCTGACGCCCTTCACCGGCGGCAGTTTGTCGGCCGGACGGAACGTGTATTCCTTCACCGTCGTGGACACCGACCCGTCGGGAGCCTCTGTCATCCCCTCGGCGCCTCCCTCGGCCGCGGCTCCTCCGCCCCCGGCGGCCGCGCCGCCCGCGGGGCCGGCCGGCCCGCCACCGCCACCGCCGGCCACGGGCCGCTGCCCCGCACCACCCGGACGGCCCAGGCCGAACTGGTCGAGCATGCCCGCCCGCCAGGCGGCCAGCCCCACGAGGCCGAGGATGACCATCCACACCGCGAGCCAGAACGGAGCCTTGGGCTGACCTGGGCCTGACATCGTGCGCCTCTTGAGGAGTTGCGTGAGGAGTTGGAAGAAGGGAACCCTGCCGGGAACCTAGCCGCGGAACTTCGTGCGCGGCCGCGATTTGCCGGCCATGTGGAAGGCGTTCATGAGGTCGTAGGCCGTCACCTCACAGAGCAGGCGGGTGACCTTCTCGTGGGCCTCGGGAGAAAGGAGCGGCTCGACCTCCTTCATCAGCGTGACGACCCGCTGCTCCTGCGACTCGATCTCCTTCGTGTCGACGCGGCCGTCGGCCACGACGTCAAGAAAGGAGTCGAGCTTGCGCGCGTACTCGCCGAGCAAGGGCGTCTCGCTCGCCTCGTCGAACCACGGGGTCTTGCCTGCGGATGCCTTCGCCATGACGGTCTTCTCCTTGCTGCGGTGACTGGAATCTCGTGACTGGGATCTGGGGACTGCTGACTCGTATGCTGAATGGTCGCCGCCCGCACACGCGGCGGCTCAACCGCCGATGACCTCGCGGATCGCCGCGAGCCGCTCCTGGAGGTGCGCCCGGCTGCCGGGCTTGACGACCTGCTCCTTCCAGCGATCGGGCAGGAACCGCTTCTCCGTGCACTCGAGCACGGCGGCGATCTCCTGCATCTCCTTCTCGAGGCCCTGGGCCGAAGGCATGAAGTCGTCGAGCGCGGCCGCGAGATCCTGGGCGGCGATCGTGTCGGGCGCGGGCTGGCCGGCATCGGCCGCCCGCTCGAGCCCCTTGCGACGGGCGGCCAGCACGACGCTCTCGATATCGGCCCCCGACAGGCCCAGGCCGAGGTCGATGGGCCCCGGCAGGCCCGGCGCCAGCTTGACGTGGCTCTTGCGGGCCATCGCCGTGAACATCGCCTCCATCTCCGCCTGATCGTGGGGATAGAAGAGCGGGATGTGCACTTCGGCGCGGCCCTGTCGCTTGAGGTCGATCGGGAGCAGGTCGGGACGGCTCGTGAGCAGCATCCAGACGATCTTGCCGCGGTAGCGGGTGTCGCCCATCTGCCTGGCGATCATGGAGAAGACGCGGGCGGACGTCCCGGAGTCGCCGTCCGACTTCCGGTTGCCGAGGGCGGCATCGGCCTCGTCGATGACGACGACGACCGGCCCGAGCCCGCGCAGCACGTCGAGCGCATGCTCCAGGTTGCCCTCCGTCTCGCCGACGTACTTGCTGCGGAAGTTCTTCAGCACGGCGCAGGGAATGCCCACGCTGCCCGCGTAGCACTCGGCGATGAAGCTCTTGCCGGTGCCGACCGGCCCGCAGATGAGGTAGCCCATCGGGGCGCTCTCGAACTGGCCGCGCTTGATGGCGCGGGCGTCGGACTCAAGACGGTTCTTCGCCTCGGCGTGGCCGGCCACCGCGTCGAGCGTGAGCCGCGGCTGGATGAACTCGATGAGCCCCTGGCAGGAACGCTCGATCAGGTCCTTCTTCTTGGCGGCGAACTCCGGGCCGTCAGGGGCCGACCCCTCGCGGGCCGACATCGTGATCACCGCCCGCAGGCTCTCGAGCGTGAGCCCCCCGGCGACCGCCGCCGTCCGCTTCACGGCGTCCATCTGCCCGGCCGGCATGCCCGCCGCCTCGGCCGTGGCGACGGCGAACCGCTCGCGCTCATCGGCATCGGGCAGCGGCAGGTTGATCGTGGTCACCGCCGGATTGGTGACGAGCTGCGGATGCACCTCAGCCAGGCCGTCGGCGAGCATCACGATCGCCACGTTCACGCGGCGCAGCAGCGGGTTGGTGGCCCAGCCGAGGACGCGCACGAGCCGGCCAGCGCCCGCCCGGGCGCCGGCCCCTGCGTCGCCGGCGGGCACGAGGTACTGGGCGTAGTCGAGCACCACCGCGATCCGCTTTCGCTGCTCTGGTGGATCGATCAGGTTGCGTTCGAGAATGGCGTCGATCGCGGCGATCGCCTGGTCGGGATCCCGCGGCCAGTTCGTGGCGTTTCCCAGCCGCTCCGTGAGCCACTGCGCCATGGTGCGCAGCCGCGCGGCGTCGGGCCCGGCCAGCGGCCGCAGCCCCTTCCCCACGTCGTAGGCCAGCACGACGTCCCAGCGGCCGAAGAGCTCCCGGGCCAGGAAGTCGGCCGCCGTTCCCCAGCCCGCCTGCGGCTGGGCGTCGGGAGGGCCAAGCGCCACCAGGTCACGCACGTTCCCGTGCAGCAGGAAGACGCAGCTCGTGCCGGAGAGGTAGGCGTCGCCGAGACGCTCGGCCCAGGCAGGGCACCATGCCGCGAGGGCTGCCGACGGCCCTCGGCCGCCCGACGTCCCCAACGCGGGGGCCGCCGGGGCCGCGCCGGCCTGCTCGCCCTGCGGCGCGGCCGCCTTGTGTGCGGAGGAGGGCTGCACGGCCGCGGACTGGACCACTGGCGACGCTGCATCGGGCACGATCGGTGACTCCGGTGGGGCTGTGGCGGAACGTCCTGGGAGCGAAGGAGCCGGTCGGCCCGTCAGCCGGCCGTCTGCCGCACCTTCTCACCGCCGCCGAGTTCCTTGTCGTCGGCCTTCACGCCGGCGGTCTCGGGCGTGACCATGCCCATCTCGATCTCAAACTCGCGGAGCGCCTGGTCGGCCATGTTCTTCTCGACCGCCTGTTCGGACTTGATCTTGTCGAGGCCGTCGCCCGAGAGGTCGGCGGCGACGCGGACCTTCGCCCGGTTCAGGCCGATCTTGTCCTGGATCACGTCCTCGATCTGGCCGAAGTCGGTGGTGATGTCGAAGTTGAAGCTGTTGGCCAGCTTCGCCAGCTCGGCCTCGGCCCGCGAGAGCTTCAGGTCGGCGTCGTACTTCATGATCTTCTGCTTGAGCTCGCCGAGCTTCTTGGTGGCGTGCTTCACCTTGGTGACGTTGTTGTCGTACGCGGTCTCGTGCAGCTTGAGCTGGGCCTCGTTCTCGGCGAGATCCTTGCGGGCCTTCTGCAGTTCGAGCGCGAACTTGGCGGCGGTCTCCCGCTCGCCGGCCTGCAGGTAGGCCTTCACGCGGGCCTCCAGCGACGCAACGTGGTCGCGGCAGCCGGTCACCTGGCGTGCCACCCGCTCCACCAGCGCCCGGTACTGCTCGAGCCCCTCGCGGCCCTCCTTCATCTGGTCGACCGCCTTGTCGTACTCGTACTGCAACTGGGCGATCGGATCGGCCGTCCAGAAGAAGTTGGCGATCTTGTTCATCTGCGCGGCGAGCGTCTTCCAGAGCTTGCCCAGGATCATGTTCGGAGTCTCCGCGAGAGGTGGAACCGGGGGGAATGCACCGCAGACCCCGGGCTTGGTTTGATACCGCTCACTGTGGGGAGAGTCAAACCGCCCGCGCAATCCGCGCAATCCGCGCAATGCACAAACAAGCCCCACGGCCGTTGCCCGCCGTCGGTGCCTCCGCTGAGGAGGGACGGACGTTCTCCAAACAACCGCCTGTTTCGGCTAGACTCTCGGCGGAGGGGGGCCGAATCCCATTCTCCAAACAATCCCTCTTCGCCGTTCCGGACCGTCATCCGGCCCGACATCGTCAGCGACACCGCCCGCCCTCGGACCCAGAAGGAGCCTCCCATGCCCGCAGCCTCCCGCCGCACCTTCCTCCACACGGCCTCCATCGCCGGGGCCGGCTACTTCGTCGCCGCCGGCAACCGCACCGCCTGGAGCAACGCCGCCAACGAGCAGCTCAACGTCGCCTGCATCGGCGTGGGCGGCAAGGGGGGCAGTGATTCCGACAACGCCTCGCTCTTCGGCAACGTCGTCGCGATCTGCGACGTCGACCGCAACACGCTCGAGAAGAAGGGCAACTCCGAGAAGTTCAAGAACGCCGAGCAGTTCACCGACTACCGCGAGCTGCTCGCCAAGCACGGCAAGAACATCGACATCTGCACCATCAGCACGCCCGACCACATGCATGCGCCGGCGACGCTCGACGCCATGCGGATGGGGATCAGCTGCTACACGCAGAAGCCGCTGACGCGGACGATCTACGAGGCGCGGCTCTTGGCGAAGGTCGCCGCCGAGATGGCCGGCAAGGGCGTCTGCACGCAGATGGGAAACCAGGGCACCGCGCTCGACTCCTCCCGCGAGGCGATCGCCCAGATCAAGTCGGGCGTGCTCGGCCCGCTCAAGGAGGTCTACGCCTGGTCGAATCGGCCGGTATGGGCCCAGGGACCGGGCCGGCGGATGAACATCCGCACGTTCCAGACGCAGGCGATGGCCGAGGTCGACGAACAGGAGGATCCGACGACCACCGCCGAGGAGGTGGCCGCGCTCGTCGAGGAGCTCGTCAAGAAGAAGCAGCAGGAGATCGGCAAGGCGCTTGCGCGGCTCGACTGGAAGAGCTGGCTGGGAGTGGCCCCGCCGCGGCAATTCTGGCCGGGCCTCTACCACTCCTTCCAGCACCGTGGCTGGTGGGACTTCGGCACGGGGGCGCTCGGCGACATGGCCTGCCACCAGCTGACCGTGCCCTTCGCCGCCTGCGGCCTCCGCGACCCGGTGTCGGTGGTGGCTCGGACGACCGGCCACGATTTCGACAGCTTCCCCGCGAGCTCGATCATCAAGTTCGAGTTCCCCGCCACGTCCGAGCGGCCCGCGATCCCGTTCTGGTGGTATGACCGTAAGGGCAACAAGCCGCCGGCGGAGGTGTTCACCAAGTGGGGCATCGACAAGGTCTCCGACAGCGGCGTGCTGGTCGTGGGCGAGAAGGGCGCCTTCTACAGCTCCGACGACTACTGCGGAAAGTACGAACTCCGCGGCGTGGAGAAGGTGAACGTCGACTACGAGAAGGCCGAGGACCAGGGGAAGGGCAACGACGTCAACAACATGTTCGAACTGTTCCGTGCCAAGCGGGCCGGCGACCCCAAGATCGCGAAGTCCAACTTCATCGATCGGGCCGGTCCCCTCACCGAGACGATCCTCCTGGGCAACCTCGCCGTCTGGGCGGCGGCCAAGGGGGGCGCCGACGGCGAGATGGGCGACTGGGGCGAGAAGGTCGAGTGGAACGCGAAGGACCTCAAGGTCACGAACCTCGATTCGCTCAAGACGCCCCGCGTCGCCGATCTGATCAAGCCGCAGTATCCGCAGGGCTACCGGCTCGACTGATTCCCGAGCGACGTGTGCGTCGGCTTCGTGTGCGCCTGCCGCGCGGTAGGCTGGCTGCCTTCATGCCAGGAGCAACAGCGTGATCATGGAAAACCGAATCGTCGACGGGCATCGTTGTCTCCGGTGGGCTCCGCGGCTGATCGTGGCCTTGGCCACCGCGTGGGCGATGCACGCCGGCATCGAGTCGGTCGCCTCGGCCCAGCCCGCCGCGACGGCACAGCCGGCGCGGGCGGCCGCGGCCGACGTCGCATCGGCGCAGGCGCGTCTCGACGCGCTGGGCAGCGAGGCCAAGTACAAGATCGACGACGCGGGCCGGCTCACCGAGATTTCGATCGAGGACGGCGCCGACATCTCCACGGACGACGTGGCGCTCTTCGGTCGCCTCCTCGACCTGCGTTCGCTGAAGATTCTCAACTGCCGTGCCTTGAACGATGCCATGGTCAAGCAGCTCGCGGGCCTGTCAGGCCTCGATACGCTGGCCTTGACCAACAGCGCCATCACCGACGAGGGCGTGGCGACGCTCGTTCAGGCCTTTCCGAGCCTGGTCGAGCTCGACCTGTCGTCCAACACCAACATGACCGGCGCTGCGCTGAAGCTCATCGCCTCACTGACGAAGCTCGAGCGACTCACGCTGCTCCAGAACCGGTTCAACGACCTCAACACCCGACGGCTCGCGAGGCTGCCGGAGCTGAAGTCGCTCGACCTGCGGGGCAACATGGAGGCCGGCGACATGACGCTGGAGCTGATCGGCAAGCTACCGAAGCTCACCGCGCTCAAGCACCGCAGTTCCGCCGTGACCGACGACGGGCTGGCCGGGCTGGCCGCGAGCGGCACGCTCGAATCCCTCCTCATCCAGGATTTCGTGATCACGAGCGCCTCGGGCGCCCACCTCGCGAAGCTGTCGAAGCTCTCGTCGCTGGAGATCTTCCGCTGCCAGGGATTCGGCTCCGACGGCGTGCTGGCGCTCGCCGGGCTGCCGCTGACCAGGCTGACGCTGCGGGATCTACCCGACGTGGGCGATCCGGCGCTGGCGGTGCTCGCCAAGCTGCCGCGGCTCAAGCGGCTCTACCTGCACGAGCTGGCGAGCGTGGGTGACGCCGGCCTGAAGGGGCTGGCGGCCGCCAAGGAACTCGAGGTGCTCGACATCTGGAGCCTACCGAAGATGACCGACGCCTCGATCGACGTGATCGCCGGCCTGCCGAACCTGAAAGAACTCTCGATCCGCGAGACCGGCGTCACGGAGGCGGCCGTCGCGAAGATCGCGGCGATCCAATCGCTGCAGTCGCTGACCTTCAAGAACAACGGCCCCCTCTCGTCGGACAACGCGGCGAAGCTCAAGGCGCGGAAGTGGTCGAAGCTCGACCTGGGCGGCGCCGGCAAGTGAGAGCCTGGCGCCGGTGGCGAAGAAAGGGTGGCTGACGGGACTCGAACCCGCGACCCCTAGAATCACAATCTAGTGCTCTAACCAACTGAGCTACAGCCACCGCGATCCGACGGACCGACAGTTTACCACACTTTTTCCGGTGTCCACGCCCGCGAGGCGGCCGCCGTGCGCCGGTGCGCCGGACGACCGGCCGGCACGGGTCATTCGTCGTCGTCCCGCTCGTGCTCCGGCTCCGCGGTCGAGGCGGCGGCGCGACGTGCGGCGTTGCGGCTGTCGAGGCTCATCGGGCCGGCGCCGTTGGCGATGATGAAGAGCATCGCCCCCATGAGCGACAGGTTCTTCATGAAGGCGATCAGCTCCTCCTGCTGCCGCTCCGGCGCCGCCGCCCAGAAATCGTGGAAGTAGTAGGTCGCCGCCCCGAGAAACGCCAGCAGCATCACCGCGCCCAGCCGGGCGCGATAGCCCAGGGCGATCGACAGCGAGCCGAGGATCAGGAAGGCGATCGCGCCCCCGAGCAGGATCTTCGGTGCCGGCACGCCCTCGGCGGCCATCGATTCGGCGACGGCGTTGAATTTCGGGATCTTGTTGCCGACGGCGCTCAGCAGGAAGATCGGCACGATCAGCAGCCGGCCGAGCAGCGACACGAGGCCACGCATCACGTTCATGGATCGCATTCCGGGTGACGGTCGTGCGGCAGACTTCGTCATCCACGTCGCAGACGTGGCCAAAGCCTAGCGACACCCGCCGCATTCGCCAGCACAGGCTCGTCCGCGCAGCCCGAGCCGCAGCGGCACGCCGCCGCCCCTTCTCCCCAGATCGCCCGAATTGACATTTCGTGTCGCCGGGCATTTCGATCCAATCCAACGAGGATCGTGTCCCAGGCGCGATTGCTAGGATCGCCGCGGGAATTCCCCGGAACCACCTCCGCAACCGCCCACGAGTTCTGCCGTCGGCTCGACCCGGATGGCGGACAGCGTGTCGTTTCCAAGAACGGGAGCCCGCCGGTGCCGCCAACCGCCCCACGACCGATCGTCACGACCAGCAGGTTCACCGCCGCCCGTGGCTGCGTCAGCGACGTGGCGCTGCTGGCTCGCGCGATCCCCCTCTTTCCGGTCGAGCGCGGCATGCAGCTGGCGCCACTGGCGGAGGCGCGGGCCGCCGCGTCCGTGCGGATCGGCTGGGCGGCGCTCTTCCTCAAGGCCTATGCGCTCGTCGCCCGGGAGATGCCGGTGCTTCGCACATGGCTGGTGAACGGCCTGGCGGGGGGACTCACGCGACGGCTCGCCACCTCCTCGGAAAGCGTCGCCACGCTCGCCGTGAACCGCGTCGAGGACGGGGAGGACCGGCTGTTCTGGGCCCGGCTGGCCCGCCCCGACGCGCTGCCGCTGCCCGAGATCCAGGCGTTCGTCGCCGACTGCACGACGAAGCCGGTCGAGGAGATCTTCACGCGACAGTTCGAACTCGAGATGGTGCCCGGGTGGCTGCGGCGGACGATCCTCCGCTGGAACATGAACTCGACGTCGCGGAAGCGGGCGGCCAGGATCGGCACCTTCAGCCTCTCCACGCTCGCGGGCATGGGGGCCACCAACCGCTTCCATCCCACGATCTGCACGACGAGCCTCTCCTACGCGCCGCTCGCGGCCGACGGCTCGTGCCTCGTGACGCTGATCGCCGACCATCGCGTGCTCGACGGCGTCGCCGCCGCGCGGGCGCTGGCCAGGCTGGAGGAAACGCTCGTCGGCGACATGGCACGCGAACTCCGCGGCCTGCCGGCCGTCACTCCGGCGGCGGCCCGCCAGCCAGCCGCCGCCTGATCGCCGCCAGTCGTTCGGCGAGATCCCGCTCGAAGCCCCTGTCGGTCGGCTCGTAATACCGCTTCTCGACGCCGAGGTAGTCCTGCGCCGCGATGCCGTCGGCGGCGTCGTGCGCATATGCGTAGCCCTGCCCGTGGCCGAGCTGCTTGGCGCCTGAAGAGTGCTTGTCCTGGAGGTGCCGCGGCACCGGGATCACAGCCTGCTCGCGGACGTCGCGGCGGGCCGCACCGATCGCGGTGGTGCAGGCGTTGCTCTTGGGCGCGAGCGCCAGGTACGTGACCGCCTGCGCGAGCGTGAGCTGGCATTCCGGCAGGCCCACGAACTCGGTCGCCTGCATCGCCGCCACCGCAACCATCAGGGCCCGCGGATCGGCGTTGCCCACGTCCTCGCTGGCCAGGATCACGAGCCGGCGGGAGAGAAACCGGACGTCCTCGCCCCCTTCGAGCATCCGCGCGAGCCAGTAGAGGCCGGCGTCGGCGTCGCTCCCCCGGATGCTCTTGATGAGCGCGCTGGCGCAGTCGTAGTGCGTGTCGCCCGAGTCGTAGGTGACCGCCTTCCGCTGCACGCTCTCGCGGGCCAGCTCAAGCGTGAAGGCCAGGGGCCGCTCGCTGCTCGAGAGCACGCCGATCTCGAGGGCCCCGAGCGCCCGCCGGGCGTCGCCGTCGCTCGTCTCCACGAGGAAGTCGCGGGCCTCGGGCACGAGCGTCACCTGCTCCATGCCCAGGCCCTGCTCGCGGTCGGCCACCGCCCGGTCGAGGATCTCCGCGATGTCGGCCCGCGACAGGCTCTCCAGCTCGAAGATCCGGCTGCGGCTGACCAGGGCGCTCGTGAGCGCGAAGAAGGGATTCTGCGTGGTCGCGCCGATGAGCGCGATCACGCCGTTCTCGACGTCGGGCAGGAGCACGTCCTGCTGCGGCTTCGAATAGCGGTGGATCTCGTCGATGAACAGGCAGGTCCGTTGGCCGTCGTCCTCCAGCCGTCGCCGAGCGGCGTCGAGCACGTCGCGCACGTCCTTGACGCCCGATGCGGTGGCCAAGAGCTCCACGAACCGGCGCTTCGTCTCCCGGGCGATGATCTCGGCAAGCGTCGTCTTGCCGACGCCGGGCGGCCCGTAGAGGATCACCGACCCGAGCCGGTCGGCCTCGATCAGCCGCCGCAGCAGCGTCCCCTGCCCCACCACCTTCGCCTGCCCCACGTAGTCGGCCAGCCGCCGGGGCCGCATCCGCGCGGCGAGCGGGGCGGCGCGGGCGACGTTCGCGGCTCGGGAGGCGGAGAAAAGATCGGCCATGGCTGCCTGCCGCGGCCAGGCGGCGTCGCGGTGCTAGTCGTGCCGGGGAGCTTCGAGCGGCGTCGTCGAATCGATGAACAGCCAGCTCACGCCGCCGATCACGTAGACGATCGCGAAGAGGTAGAAGACGGCGTTCCAGTTCTGCGCCGCCGCGCCGGCAGGCGTGGACAGGTTGAGCACCCAGGGCACCACCACGCCGGGCATCGCCCCGCCGAGGTTGCCCATCATGTTCATGCTGCCCGAGAGTGAGCCCGTGTGCCGGCCGCCGACGTCCATGCAAGCCCCCCAGCCGCCGGGCAGCGCGATGTCGTTGGCGAAGCTCGCCAGACCCACGGCGATCATCGACGCCATGCCGAGCACGAGCGACGGCGGCCCACCCTCGCCAGCCGCCTGCCGCAGCCAGACCGATGCCAGCAGCATCACCGCCGCGCCGCACAGCCCCGCGAACCCCAGCGCCCGCCGGGCCTGCGACGTGCCGCCCATCCTGCGGGCGACCGCGGCGGCCATGATCCCGGCGACGAACGAGCCGATCCCGCCGAAGAAGAGCGGAATGCATCCCGCCAGCGCCCGCTGCATGTCGGTCAGCCCGGGAAACGTCTCCTTGATGAACGTCGGCATCCAGGTGATGTAGAAGTACCAGGCGAAGCTCATGCAGAAATACTGCAGCCAGAGAAGCCACACGCTCCGACTGGCGACGAACGCCCCCCACGGCACGGCCGCGTGGCCGACGGCATGCGCCGCCGTGTCGCCGATGATCGCGCGCTCCGCTGCGTTCACGGCAGGATGGTCGCCGGGGTTGTCGCGGAACCACCAGTAGAAGATCACCGCCCACACCACGCCGAGGCCGCCGAAGAAGAGAAACGTCCAGCGGTAGTGCAGGTTGAGGTGATCCCGCGAGAGCATCCAGCCGACGAGCAGCGGCGTGAAGGCGCCCCCCCAGCGGGCAGCCAGCCACATGATCCCCTGGGCCCGCACCCGCTCGTCCTGCGGCAGCCAGAGCGAAAAGACCTTGGTGACGTTGGGGAAGCAGCCCGCCTCGCCCACGCCGAAGAGGAACCGGCAGACGACGAGCGAGGCGAAGTTCCACGCCCAGCCGGTGGCGGCCGTGAAGAGCGACCACATCGCCACCACCCGCATCAGCACGCGGCGGGGCCCGATCCGATCGCCCAGCCAGCCGCCGGGAATCTCGAAGAGGGCGTAGGCGAGGCTGAAGGCTGTGAAGACCCAGCCCATCTGTTCCTTCGTGAGGTGGAGATCCTCCTGCATCTGCGGCGCCGCCTGCGAGATGCAGACGCGGTCGACGTAGGTGATAACGGCGAGCGCCACCGCGAACACGAGCACCATGTGCCTGACACCGGAGGGCCGCTGTGCCGCCGTCCGGCCGGAGTTTTCCTGCATCGATCCGCGCCGCGTGGTGCGGCCTCCTGCGTCAGCCGGCCCAGACGAACTCGATCGCGGCGTCGATGGACGGGTCGAGGCTCTTGTGCACCGGGCAGGTGTGGGCCGCCTGCTCGAGCAGCTGCCGCTGCGGATGGTCGGCGGGAAGCGGCACCGTGAGCCTGGTCCGCAGCCCGGCGATCCGGCGCGGCGGCTCCTTGCTCATCTCCTTCACGGTCTCCGCCTTCATGCCGGACAGGTCGAGGCCGTGCCGCTCGGCGACGATTCCCATGATCGTCATCATGCAGGCCCCCAGCGCCGTGGCGACGAGATCGGTCGGGGAGAAGCTCTCCCCCTTGCCGTGGTTGTCGACGGGGGCGTCGGTGATGAGCGTGGTGCCGGACGGTCCGTGCGTGGCGCGGCACCGCAGGCCGCCCTCGTAGGTGGTGCTGAGCGTGACCATGGAAACCCTGACCCTCCACAACCGCCGACTCTTGGTGACTCCGGGCTGATCCAGAACTCATCCCGGGTGCCCCCGCGACGCATGCCGCGGGCTGGCACGGAGCATAGTGTATCGCCCGCGAGCCGCGAGGCACCCCGGGGACGGCGGGCCTGCGGAATCAGCGCGCGCTGCCGGCCTCCACCCCGTCGGTGCCGTTCCGCGGCGGATGGACGCGGATCACGATCTCGCGCCGATACGGCGGCCGCAGCCAGGCCGTGGAGGCAAACCGCGGAAAATCGCCGACGTCGCCCGGCACGCGCTCCCGTGATTCGGCCACGACGTAGTCCGGCCTCAGGGCGGGAAAGCATTCGCGGAACTGCGAATCTGGATAGTCGTGCGGCACGTCGGCGCGGTAGGCGCCGGGGGGCACGCGGATCCGCCGGTCGTTCACGTGGCCTTCCCGCTCCACCTGCTCCCAGCCGTCGATCGACCACTTCGAGGTGATCGTGTCTCTCGGCACTCCCTGACGCTCGAGAAACGCGATCGCCGCCAGCCGGGCACGGATGTCGGCGAACTCGTCGTGGGTGATGGCGATGCCCCGCACCGCGAAGAAGCCGACGAGCGCCCACCCCAGCACCGACCGCCGCGTGGTGAAGGCCGCCGCCCCCGGCGCCGGCCGGGCATGGTGAAGGAGCCACGTCGCGAGCGCCGGCAGGAACGGCAGGTAATACCGCGGATAGACGCCGCCGGTGGTCTCCGCGACCATCAGCAGCGAGCAGCCGTAGGGCACGAGGAAGGCGAGCGGCATGAGGATCGCGGCGGGCAGCCGCGATCGATCGGCTGAATCGCATCGGTGCCGCGCCGCCTCCGTCACCGCCATGCCGAGCGCGACGACGACGCCGAACACACCGCAGCGGATGACGCCCACGACGGCGTCGTGAGCCGGCCGGCCCACGGGCCTCCACCAGCCGCCCAGGAGGGACAGCGGCCCTTCGTACGAGCCGGTCAGCGTGCCGATGAACACGCCCGCCAGGATGGCGGCCGCGGCGGCGAGCACGCACCGTCCCCAGCGGGTCCGCGCCGCGGCGGCGGCGTGCACGACCACCCACGGCAGGCAGAAGAGCACGGCGGGAAGCACCTTCTGCGCGGCCTCCGCAACGACCTGCGCCACGCCGCCCGCAACGACCCGCACGTCGAGGCCAACGCCGGCCGGCAGCTGCGTCGGGATCGCATAGGGCTGCCGGTTGAACCAGGCCGTGCCCAACGCGATCGTCGCCACGCCCACGAGGACGCAGGCGCCGGCGACGATCCGCACCGCGGCCGCCGGGCCGCGCCGCAGGCAGAGCACCGCCGCACTCGTGACCGGCGCAAACCAGTACGCCTGCCGAATCGTGCCCCCGAGCAGGCCGGCCGCCATGCCGACGGCCAGCCAGGCGATGGCTCGCCACGCGACCCCGCCGGCGGCGACAGGCGCCGCGGCCCGCGCGAAGCCGTACCAGCAGCCGAGCAGGCAGAAGAGCGCCGGCACGTCGCTCATGAACGTCGGGACCAGCGGCAGGTAGGGCGTGCTCAGCCCGGTCATGAGCGCCGCGAACAGGCTGTCCTGCGACGTCAGCCCGGCCCGGCGGGCCAGCAGATACACCAAGCCGATCGCACCGGCCGCGAAGGGCAGCACGCTCATCCGCACGAGCGTGAACGAGAAGCCGCAGAGCCACACCCACGCCGCCCCCCACCACACCTGGACGCCCAGCATCGCCGTGGGCCAGCCGTTGTAGGCGAAGCGGCCCGTCTGCGCGAGCGTCTTCGCCATGTGGATGTAGGAGAAATCGTCGACGAACCCGCCCTCGGCGAACGGCACCGCGAGGGCCGTTGCGGCCAGGGGCGCGAGCAGGCAGAGGACGATGGTGCGGGCGTCGCTGCCCATGAAAGATCCGCCTTTTCTCGCGGTGGTGCCGGGCACCCGACTTCCCATGGTACCCAGGCCACCGGGCATCCCGGGCCACTGGCGCCGTCGTCTGCGGCGGACGGACTACCATGGTGGGGACGCCATCATGGGATTTCGCTCGCTCCACGACTGTGCCGCCGCCCTCCAACGTGAGGGCGAACTCGTGGAGATCTCCCATCCCGTCGATCCGCACCTGGAGATCGCCGAGATCCAGCGGCGGCTGTTCCGCTCCGGCGGACCAGCCGTGCTCTTCACGCGGCCGCAAGGCTCCTCCTTCCCCGTGCTCGTGAACCTCTACGGCACGCAGCGGCGGATCGAGCGGATCTTCAGCGACACGCTCGACCGCGTGCGGCGGCTGGTCGAACTCAAGATCGATCCCACCCGCGCCCTGGCCCGCCCCGCGCGGTATTGGCGCAGCCCGCTCGACGCGCTGACGACGCTGCCCCGCCGGGTGCGGTCGGGCCCGATTCTCGCGCATGAGATTCCGCTGTCGCGGCTGCCGCAGGTGACCGGCTGGCCTGGAGACGGCGGCCCGTTCGTCACGCTGCCGGCCGTCTACACCGAGCACCCCGACCATCCCGGCACGCGGCATTCCAACCTCGGCATGTACCGCGTGCAGCTGGCCGGCAACGAGTATGTGCCCGACCGCGAGGTCGGCCTGCACTACCAGCTGCACCGCGGCATCGGCGTCCACCACGCCGCGGCCCTGGCCCGCGGCGAGCCGCTACGGGTGAACGTCTTCGTGGGCGGCGCGCCGGCCCTGGCCGTCGCCGCCGTCATGCCGCTGCCGGAGGGGCTCTCAGAGCTCACGTTCGCCGGGGCGCTCGCCGGGCACCGCATGCCGATGATCGCCCGAGGCGACGGGCCGTCGCTCTACGCCGACGCCGACTTCATCATCGAGGGCACGGTCGTTCCTGGTGCCACCAAGCCCGAGGGCCCCTTCGGCGACCACCTCGGCTACTACGCCCGCCGGCACGACTTCCCGGTGATGCGGGTCGACCGCGTCCGGCACCGTGCCGGGGCGATCTGGCCGGTGACGGTCGTCGGCCGACCGCCCCAGGAGGACACGCTCTTCGGCTGGCTCGTGCACGAGCTCACCGGCCCGGTGATCCCCACGGTGCTGCCCGGCGTGAAGAGTGTGCACGCGGTCGACGCGTCGGGCGTCCACCCGCTGCTGCTGGCGGTGGGCAGCGAGCGCTACCTGCCGTGGCGGCCGTCCGACCGCCCAGCCGAGCTGCTCACGCAGGCCTCGGCCATCCTCGGCCAGGGACAGCTCTCGCTCGCCAAGTATCTGTTCATCGTCGACGGCGGCGACACGCCGCAGCTCGATGCGCACGACGTCGCCCCCTTCCTCGTCCACCTGCTCGAGCGGGTCGACTGGCGGCGCGACTGCCACTTCCACACCGAGACCTCGATCGACACGCTCGACTACTCGGGCACCGGTTTCAACGCCGGCTCCAAGCTGGTCGCCGCCGCCCGGGGGCCGGCCCTGCGGACGCTGCCCCGAGAGCTCGGCGGCACGGTGCCGCTCCCCGCGGGCTTCCGCAGCCCGCGTCCGTGCCTGTCAGGCGGCACGGCGGGCATCCTGGCGGTCGAGGGTCCGCGGATCGAGCCACGGCCCCGGCTCGACTCGGCGACCGACGCCGCCACCTGGGAGCTGGCGACGACGGCGCCGTGGGCGGCCGACATCGGGCGGCTCACGAGCGCGATCGGTCCCGGACATCCCCTGCATGATTGGCCGCTCATCGTCGTGGTCGACGACGCCGACTTCTGCGCGGCCTCGCTCGAGAACCTGCTCTGGGTCACCTTCACCCGGTCGAACCCCGCTGCAGACGTGCACGGGGTCGAGGCGGCCGTCCGCCAGAAGCACTGGGGATGCGCCGGGCCGCTGGTGATCGACGCCCGGCTCAAGCCGCACCACGCGCCGCCCGTGGAGGAGGATTCCGCGGTGTCGGCTCGCGTCGACGCCCTGTGCCGAAGCGGCGGGCCACTGTCGGACCTGCTGTGAGCGGCCCGGCCCCGTGCGCTGATCAGCCGGGCTACGGTCAGCCGGGCTTCTTTCAGCCTGGCTTCTTCAGCCGATCGAGCCGATGCGGACCTTCGTGGTCAGCGCCCGGTGGCCGGTGCGACGGCGGTAGTTCTTGCGGCGGGCGAACTTCTGCACGTAGATCTTCTCGCCCTGCACCGAACCGAGCACCTCGGCCTTGACCTTCGCCCCCTTCACGACCGGCGCGCCGAGCGTGAGGGCGCCGGCCTTGCTCACGGCCAACACCTCGTCGAACACCAGTTCGCTGCCGGCCGGGAGGTGGCGGAAGTCGATCTCCACTTCCTGACCCTCGCTCACCCGGTACTGCCGGCCGCCATCGACCACGATGGCGTAGTGGTGGCTCGCGCCGGCCATGCCGGCGGCCGACGATTCGGGGGCGGATTCGGTGCGGGATGCAGTGGACTTTGCCATGACGATGCCGTGCGTGCGGGAGGGGAAAAAAGACGGGCCCCACATGGTAACGCGAAGGGCCGCGGGGGTCGAGCGCGGCCATTTCCGGGCGTTCACGGCCGAAAAACGGCCGCTGCCGCCCCCCGACCCGCGGCCGCGCGAGTGGGGGGCGACGCTGCCGCCGGATCAGGGAAACCGCACGGTGCGGCCGCTCGAGTCCCAGGCCTCGATGACGAGATGCTCGGGCGAGGCGCTCTCCTTGCCGTTGACGTGCAATTGCACGTGGGTCGCATCCTCGAACTGAGCGATCTCGCGTCGCTTGCGGTTGTTGATCCAGGTCGCGACTTCGTCGTGCACCGTCACGCTGAGGCGGGCGATGTCGTCCCGCGTGGCGGAGAGCTGGAGCGTCCGCATCACCTCGATCGCCATGCTCTCGGCCGTCTTGACGATGCCGGTGCCGTTGCAGGTGGGGCAATCGCGGAAGATGCTCTTCCGCAGCGACGGCCTGATCCGCTGCCGCGTCATCTCGATGAGGCCGAAGGGGCTCGTCCGCAGGATCTTTGTCCGGGCGCGGTCCCGCTTCATGGCGTCGTGCAGCGCCTTCTCCACGCTGCGGCGGTACTTCTCCCGCCGCATGTCGATGAAGTCGTTGACGATCACGCCGCCGAGATCCCGCAGCCGCAGCTGGCGGGCGATCTCCTTGGCGGCGATCAGGTTCATCTGGAAGGCGTTCTCCTCGGCCGACTTCTCGGTGCGGAAGCTTCCGGAATTCACGTCGATGGCCACCAGCGCCTCGGTCGTGTCGATCACGATCGAGCCGCCTCCCTTCAGCGGCACCTTGCGCTGATGGATGCGGCCGATCTCCTCCTCCAGGCCGTAGCGGTGGAAGAGCGGCTCCTTGCCTTCGTAGAGCTGCAGCCGCGAGGCGTACTTCGGCATCACGAGCTCGAGGAACTCGCGGGCCCGCTCGTAGGCGGCCGGCTCGTCGATCAAGATCCGACCCACGTCCTCCGTGAACATGTCACGGATGGTGCGGATGATCATGTCGGATTCCTGGTAGATGTCGATCGGCGCGGAATACTTCCGCATTCGCCGGACGATCGACTTCCAGAGCCGCAGCAGGTAGGCCATGTCGCGGGCCATCTCGGACTTCGTCCGCTCGGTGCCCGCGGTGCGCACCACGAACCCCACGCCCTTGGGCGGCCGCAGGTCGAGCATGATGTCGCGGAGCACGCGGCGCTCGTGCTCGTCGTCGATCTTCTTCGACACGCCGACCCGCCCCAGCGGCGGCATCAGCACGAGGTAGCGGCCCGGGATCGAGATGTAGGTGGAGAGCGTCGGCCCCTTCGTGCCGAAGCCCTCCTTGATCACCTGCACCAGCACCTCGTCGCCCCGCCGCAGGATGTCCTGGATCGGGGGCTTCACCCGGGGCCGATCGCCCAGCCGCGGCCGCCGTCGCGTCGCCGCACGCCGCCCATCGGCCTCCGTCTCGGCCTCCTCGCCGCCGCGGGCCGCGGTCTCGCCCGCCTCGAACGCCTTGTCGGGATCGAGGCCGCCCTGCCGGTAGTACTGCGGCTCCACGTCGCTGATATGGAGGAAACCGTTGCGGCCCACGCCGAAGTCGACGAACGCCGCCTGGATGCTGGGTTCGATGTTGACGATCCGGCCCTTGTAGATGTTGCCGACGAGGTTGTCCTGGCTGGTCCGCTCGACGTAGAGCTCCTCCAGCACGCCATCCTCCATGATCGCGATCCGGCATTCCTCCGGCTGCGACACGTTGATGAGCATTTCCTGCTTCATGATCTTGTCCTTCTTTCTTGCTTTCTTGTTCGCCCGGCTGGTCGCCGGCGGTTTCGTTCGCTGATTCGCCCCGTCCGGGGCCGGCGGCGGCCGCTACGCGACCGTCTCCGACAGCAGCCGACGCAGCTGGTCTCGCAGGTAGGCCTTCACCTCCCGCGCCCCGTCCATCGTCAGCGCTTTCTCCGCAATCACGCGGCATTCGGCGGCCGAAACACTTCGGACCACCTGCTTCACCTCCGGGATGGCACTCGCGGGCACGCTGAGTTGCCGCAAGCCCATGCCCAGAAGCAGCTGCGTGTACATCACGCTGCCGCTCATCTGTCCACATACCGTGGCCGGCACGCCGGCCTCGCCCGCGATGTCCAGCGAGCGCCGCAACAGCCGCAGCACCGCCGGATCGCAGGCGTTGTACAGTTCGGCGACCTCCTTGTTGCCCCGGTCGACCGCCAGGGTGTACTGGATGAGGTCGTTGGTGCCGATCGAGACGAAGTCCACCTCCTTGATGAACGCGTCGAGCATCATCACGGCCGCCGGCGTCTCCACCATCATGCCGACCGGCATCTTCGGGTTGAACGCGATGCCGTGCTCGGCGAGGTCCTCCATCACGTCCGCCAGCACCATCCGCGCCTGCCGCAGCTCGACGATCGTCGAGACGAGCGGGAAGAGCACACGCACGTCGCCGAGGGCGCTGGCCCGCAGGATCGCCCGCAACTGCGTGCGGAACATCGGCAGCTGCCGCAGCGACAGCCGGATGCTCCGCAGGCCCAGGCAGGGATTCCGCTCCTCCTCGACGTCGGTCTCGGTGCGCATCTTGTCCGAGCCGAGGTCGAGCGTGCGGATCACCACGGGCTTGCCCGGCATCGCCTGCACGACGTCGCGGTAGGCCGAGAAGTGATCCTCCTCCGTGGGCTCGCTGCGGCTCGTGAGGTAGAGGAACTCCGTGCGGTAGAGCCCGATGCCGTCGCAGCCGCGGCTGATGCACTGCTCCGCCTCGCTGGGAAACTCGATGTTGCCCGTGATCTGGATGCGGACGCCGTCGCTGGTGACCGCCGGCAGGTCGCGGAGCCGGTCGAGCTTCTCCGCCACGGTCCGGGCCGCCTCCACCTCGATGCGGTAGCGGGCGATCGTCTCCTCGTCCGGCTGCAGGATGACGACGCCCTGGTTGCCGTCGAGGATCACGGGCTCGCCGCCCGAGACGTCCGCGAGGAACGGACCGATGCCCACCACGGCGGGGATCTCGAGCCCCTCCGCCACGATCGCGGTGTGGCTGCCGGGCCCCCCGAGCTCCGTGGCGAAGCCCTGCACGAACCGGCGGTCGAGGTTCGCCGTCTCGCTCGGCGTGAGGTTGTGGGCCAGCACGATCACCGGCTGCGAGATGGCCGCGAGCGTCTCCCGCCGCTGCCCAAGCAGGTTCCGCAGCAGGCTCTTCTCGATGTCGTAGATGTCGTGGGCCCGCTGGGAGATGTGGTTGTCGAGGCTCTGGAAGACCTTGGCATACCGCCGCAGCGTGCGGCTCACCGCATATTCCGGCCACCAGTTGCGTTCGCGGACCGCGGCGGAAAGCTCCTGCTGCAGCTTGGCGTCGTGCAGCATCGCCAGATGGGCGTCGAAGATGGCGGCATACTGCTCGCCGAGCTCCGCGTGGATGGCGTCGCGGTTCCGCTCGATCTCGCGGGCCGTCTCGGCGACGGCGTGCTGGAGACGCGCCAGTTCGGTGTCGACGGCGCTGCGCTCGACGAACCGCCGCGGGATGCGGAAGCCCTCGCTGTCGAGGACGAGCGCCTCACCGATCGTGACGCCGGGCGAGACGGCGATGCCCTGGAGTTTCAGCATGGGGCGCATTCCGCCCGCGGGCTGCGGCGTGCCGGCTCGAGGAGATCGCACGGGCGGCCGTGAAGACGGCTGCGGCGATCAGCATCCCCGGGGCACTCGCGCCACGCGGCTCGTTGCGGCTCCTTCGTTGGTCGTTGGTTGGACTGCGGTTGAATAAGACGGCCGGGCTGGCTGCCGGCGGACCGGCGCGGCCAGCGAAGGCCGTGTGTCAGGATTCGTCTGGCTGTTCGTTGAAATTGCTGTCGAAGAGGCCGCCGATCGCCTCGAGCGCCTCGCGGGCGTCGGGCCCCGTCACCTCCACGACCAATCGCGTGCCCGCCTCGGCGGCGAGCGTCAGCAGTTCGAGGATGCTCTTGCCGTCGACCCGCTGGGCCGCGTTGGAGAGCTCGATCCGCGACTGCCACTTCCGGGCCTCGCGCGCAAGCAGGTCGGCCGGCCGCGCATGCAGCCCCTGCCGAATGCCCACCACCACCTCTCGCGAAACCATCTGCTCACTCATGCTGCCCGAACCTTCGCCCCCCTGTCGTACCCCGCGAGGCTGCCGTCCGCGGAGCTCGCCGCCGTGCGCCGCCACGGCCACCGTCACGACGCCACCCCGTGGCTGTCGGCCTCCTCGAGGAGGTGCTGGATCTCCAGCGGCCCCTTGGCCGACTTCAGCTGCTTGCAGAAGGAGTCGTCGCGCAGTTGCCGGGAGATGTTCTCGAGCGCCCGCAGGTGATCGCCCGGCCGGTCCGGCGGCGACACGAGCAGGAAGAAGAGTTGCACGGGCTCCCCGTCGAGGCTCTTGAAGTCGACGCCGTCGTGGCTCACCGCCACGGTGCCGACCAGGCGGCGGACGCTGGGGTGCTTCGTGTGCGGCACCGCCACGCCCCTGCCGATCCCGGTGCTGCCGAGATCCTCGCGCTTCATGATGGCCTTGACGATGCCGTCCAGATCACCGGCGGCGATGCTGCCGGCATCGACCAGCGACTGCGCCATCTCGCGGATGACTCCCTCCTTGGAATCGGCGTCGATGTGGGAGCGGATCGCGTCGACCGCCACAAAATCGGAAAACTTCATCTGTGCATCGCGATCAGGATCGCCGCGCCCCTTCGACGTGCTTGTGATCCTGGACCTTCTCCTTGTGCTTTCTGAGCTGCTGTTCGAGCTTCTGCACGGCGCCGTCCACGCTGCGCCAGAGGTGGCCGGAGTGCTCACGGCTCACCATCTCGTGGAAGTGCTCGGCCGAGGCGACGATCTCGACCGTCGGCAGCGACGGGTTCTCGAGGTCGACGGTGACGTTCAAGGCCGTGAGGCGGTTGAAATACCGCTTGAGACGGGCGACTTTCGCCTGGATTTTCGACTGCGAGGCGGGGCTGAGCTGGCCATGCCGTGCCGAAACGTTGATCTGCACGCGAGCGGTTCCCTTCCGAGGTGTGCCGGCGACGGACGCAGCCCCCTGCGGGGTGCCTCGCCGGGCAACCAGCGGGAAACCCGGCTGGTGGGTCGATCATAGCAGCCTCGGTGGCAGCGACACAAACCAGCCCCGCGGCGCGGCCTCGCGGCCGGGGGAACGGGTCTTCGGCGGCACGGTCGCCCCTGTGTCGGGTGGTTCCCGGCGTTGCCGCTCAGCGGTGGATCAGCCCCTGCTGCAGCTGACCGCGCCACCAGGTGATTCCCTCGCGCCGCCGTTCCGGCAACGCATCGGGACGATACCGCAGGCGGTCGGTCAGGCTCGGGCGCGTGATGTCGCAGAGCGTCTTGTACGCGTAGCGGCGGACCATCAGGCTCGGGTCGTCGAGGCTTTCGACCAGCATGCGATCGCCTCCGCCGGCGATGTCGGCGACGCTCAATCCGCGGGCCATCGCCCAGAGCCGATCCACCTGCTCGGGCGGCGCGTACTTGATCATCGCACGGTGCAGGCCGGCCTTCGCCTCCCCGCCCCTGGCGAGCGTCGCCGGCACGGCCATCCGCTCGAGCGTCAGCCACTGTTGGTCCTCGAGATAGCTGCGGTTCCCGGGGGACGCCTCGAGCAGTTCCACTATCTCGTCAGACTGGCCGATGAGCGCGAGCGTGGCCGCCGCGAGCATGCGGTTCTCGACCCGCCTGTCAGCCGTCATCTCCCGCAGCGACAGGAGCAACGGCCTGCCCGCGGAGATCCTGGCGACGAGCGTCTCCGCCGCCGCTTTCTGCAATCGGTCGGAGAAGCCGGTGGCATCGATCCAGGAGGGGGGCGCGGAGCCCGCCAACGAGGCCCGGCCATCCCGCCAGACGACGGCGTTGCCGGCCGGCACCTCGAGCGGAGCCGCCCCAGCCGGCACGGTCCCGTCGGCCGCGGTCGGCTGCCAGGTGAACGGCCGCTGCCCCGCGGTGATGGAGCCGGTGCCGGCCGCGACCGGCGCAGCGGCCTCGCCGGCTTCCGGCCGGTCCATGCCGACGTCGATCGCGACCCGGGTCGCGGGCCCCGCGGCGATGGCGCCGGTGAGGCCGCCCGCCGTGACGCCGATGCGGCTGGCCTCCGCGCCGCCGACCAGGCAGCGGCCGAACATCATGTCGACGCGTGGCACGGCGTCGCGGTCGACCAGAAACACCGCGTCCGTCGGCGAGAGCAGGGTGACCTCGACGCCGCCCGCCGTGAGCTTCGCCACGCCCCATGGCGGCACGACCAGTTCATCCCCCGGAAGCACGCTGGTCCCGGCGGCCGCATGCTGCCATTCCTCCCCACCCGCCTGCTTCACCAGCCGCAGCAGCGGGCCGCCGCCAACCACGATGGGCACCGGCGCCGCCACGGGAACGGCCGGAACGGGACTCGGGGACGACGGCGGCACGGACGCGGCCCCGGGTGACGCTGCAGCAGTCGACGCGTCCGGCCGCGGTGCGGCCCCCGCGGTCATCGTGGCGGCGGCGACCGAGCCGGCCGCCGGCTGCGCGGGAGCCGTCTGCTCCGGTCCCGCAGTCGCCGTCGCGCTGGGCGGTGATGTCGGCGCAGGATCCGGCGTCGACGACGCATCGGGACCGGCCGGCGCGGCAGCGGCAGCTACAGCGTCGGGCATCGGCGGGGCGTCGGCTCCGGCGGAAGCGGCGGCCGGCGCGGCAGCGGCCACGTCCTCGGTCGGCGGCGCCTTGCCGCGCTCGACCGCCACCGCTGCCTGGGGCGGGCGCCGGACGCTGCCGCCGAAGGCCCGCCAGCCCAGGACTCCCACGAGCGCAAGCACGAGCGATGCCGCGATGGTCGCCAACCACCAGGCCGCAGGCGACGACTGCGACCGCCCGCCGCGGCCCGCAGCCTTATGGCCGGCACCAGTCAGCGTCGGATCGACCTGCAGGCCCGCGGCGGGCGACGCCGCCTCGTGGCCGGGTGCCGCGGGCCCATGGCCCCCAGCCCCCTCGCCTGCGACGTCGGACGTCCCCAGCGCTGCCCGCAGCGCCCGCGCCGTCTCACGCGATTCCTGGTGGTCGTCGCCGGCCGCATGCGGTCCGCCGGAGGCATTCCCAAACCGTTCCCGCTCGAGCCGATCGTGGAGCAGCGTCTGCAGACGCTGCCGCGTGGCGGGGGCGAGGCCCGCCACCGGCTGGCGGGCGAGCGAAGCCAGCATCGCGTGGCAGGCGGCAACCTCGGCGAGGTGCATGTCCGACTCGAGGCAGATCCGCTCGAACGCCTCGATCTGGTCCGCGGACAGCGTGTTGTCCAGAAAGTCGGCGACGGAATTGGCGTCGTCGGCCAGGCCACGGGCGTCGGGAGCGGGCGCAGCGATCGCCGGGCGGTTCACGGCCAGGCGGATCCGCTCGGCCAGCACCGAAGCGGTCTGGCTGGCGGAAACCTTCTCGCCCAGCTGCACCTGCTCATCGGCGGGTAGCACCGCGTCCAGCCAGGCCAGGAGTGTTCTGAGTGTCAGTCGCATCGCTCATGCTCCGGGGTCGTCGGCAGCCACATGCCCACGTGCGCAGGCCGCCACAGGAAATAGTGGCGGCCACGAGCGGATTTCGTACACATCGTGACCGCAACCGGAGGAATCGCGGCAAAAACGCTTTTTCCTGTCTTTTCCGCCGGCCAAACCGTCCGGCGGGCCGCTGCGTAGTGATGGGTGACCCGGCCTGTGCCGACGGCGGGGGAGGCGTTGTACCTCCACTCCGTCGCTGCGCCGTCTAAAATCGTCCGATCTGCGTCGCTTTGGAGACCGCCTGCATGACCGCCATGTCCCGGCAGCGTCGCCAGGCCATCCTGCGGGAGGCCTGCGGCTACATCGAACTGGGCGAACTGCTCGTCGACCACGACCAGCCCGTTCCGGTCAGCGCCAGGCGGCTGCTGGACCGTGCGCTGGGGCTGCTCGCGGTGCTCCCCGAGCCGACCCGCTCCACGGCCGACGCGAAGCTTCTCGAGGGGGAGGCACTGCGGGCGCTGGGACGCTGGGACGCGTCGCTCGCGGCCCTGGCGGTGGTCACGGAGCAGGAGCCCCGGCGGCTGGAGGCGTGGCTGGGCATGGGCTGGTGCCTGAAGCGGCTCGGCCGGCTCGACGAGGCGATCAACGCCCTGAAGAAGGGGCTGGAAAGCTCCCCCAGGGAGCCGATCCTGCTCTACAACCTCGCCTGTTATCATTCGCTCGGCGGCAACGTGCAGGCCGCGATCGAACATCTCACCAACGCCATCTCGCTCGACGGTCGCTACCGCGATCTCCTGCTGGCCGAGCCCGATTTCGATCCCATTCGCAAGGATCCGCGGTTCGTCGCGGTCACGCACATCACGGTCTGAGCGTCGCCCGCATCATGCCGAGCTCCGCCCTTCAGGAAGTCGTCGCCCTGCTGGGCTGCCCCGCTGCGGGCAATCCGGCGCAGTACCTGTTTGAGCGGATGATCGCGGCGGCCGGGCTCGACTGGCGGTTCCTGTCGTGCGACGTGCAGGCCGATCGCGTCGGCGACGCCATCCGCGGCGTCGCGGCGATGGGCTTCCGCGGCTGCCTCCTCTCCGGCCCGCTGCGGGCCGCGGCGCTGCCCGTCGTCGCCTCGGCGAGCCCGGCGGCGACGTTCGCCGGCGCGGTGAGCCTCGTGACCCGGGAGCCCGACGGCCCCGCCGGCCACATGACCGACGGCCGCGGCGCGCTGGAGGCACTGCGGGCACACGTCGATCCGACGGGCGCCCGGGTGCTCGTCGTGGGGGCCGGTGCCGCATCCCGGGCCGTGGCGCTGGAACTGTCCCTGGCGCAGGCTGCCGAGATCGTGGTCTGCAGCCGCTCGCCGGAACGGGCGGCCGCGCTCGTCGACGCGGTCGCGGCACTGGGCACGGCGGCCGCCGGCGTGCTGCCTTGGGGACCGTCGATCGAGGTGCCCGACCGGGTCGGCATCGTCGTCGTCGCAGTGCCCACCACGGGACCGAGGCCGACGGCAGCGCTCGCGGCCTTGCGTCCCGATCTCGTGGTGGCCGATCTGGCGGTCGTGAGCCAGCCGTCGCCGGTGGTGGCGACAGCCCGCCAGCACGGCGCCTGCGTGATCGACGGCCTGGAGATCCACTGTGAGCGCACCGCGATCGACTTCCACTCGCTCACGGGCATCGAGCCCGACACCGACGAGCTCCGCGAGGCGCTCGACGAGTTTTTGAGCGCGTGAGCCGCGGCATCGGCTTTTTGAGCGCGTGAGCCGCCGCATCGGTTTTTTGAGCGCATGAGCCGCGGCATCGGCGCCCGAGAGAAACGGGACCGGAGAACGCTTCCCCGGACCGTGCCGAACGCGGGTTCAGCGGGCCCTCAGCGGACCATCAGCGGGTCGTGTCGGCCCCGCCCCCCTGCCCCGGCGAGGCGAGCCTCTCGACCTTCTTCAGGACCGCCGCCGCGCTCGACCGCACGTCGGCTACGGGATCCTGGGCCAGCTCCCGCACGCGGTCGACGATCGCCGCCGGGGGTGGCTCGTGGGTCGCGTCCACCAGCAGCGCCACGCCGCGCAGTGCGTTGACGACCACCAGCGCCCGCTTGTAGCGGCTCGACCGGGCCGCATCGTCGGCGGCGGCGTTCGCGGGGGGCGGCACATCGGGCAGTGCGAGCATCTGCGACAGGGCGTCGAACGCCTCCGATCGACCCTGCCTGGCCAACGCGATGGCGGCGTTGGAGCGGACGTCCTCCGCCGGGTCGCCGGCGAGTTCGAGCAGCCGGTCGACCGCCTCCGGGCCGCCCACCACGCCGAGCGTGAAGGCGGCGGCTGACCGCAGCTGCATCGTGTCGCTGCGGGAGGCGGCGACGACGGCCGACGTGATGGCGGCCGGATCGTCGGGGGCCCTGCCGGCCGCCGCGAGGTTGGTCGCAAGCACGGCAAGCGCCTCGACCGCCGCGCGTGCGGTCTGCGGGTCGTTGCCGCTCCGGGCCAGCGCGACCAGCGGCGGCGCCGCCGCGGGAATCGCGAACTCGCCGAGCGCCCTGCACAGGTAGATCCGCAGGGTCTCCGACTGTTCGCCGGTGCGGCCGCTGGACACCTCGTCGGTGAGGATGCGTCCCAGTTCGACCGCCAGCGATTCGTCGGCCTTGAGGGCTGCCGAGCCGGGGCCGCGGAGGTCGTTGGCGAGATTCAGGGCCGCCTGCCAGCGGCCCTCGTTGTCGCGCCGGAGCGTGCGGACGTAGGCCTGCGGGTCGCTGCCCAGGTGGGCCAGCCAGTGGAACGCGAGCCAGACGCAGACGATGATGGCGACGATGATCCCGGGCACGAGAAACAGCTGCACCAGAAACGCCGCGTTCGGCGGTTCCACCGGGGGCAACTCATCCGGATCGAACGTGCGGCGGTCGGTGTCGGCCATGGATGAGGATGCGTCGCTGACGGTCGCGGCTGGAGGGAACGGACGATTCGCCGCCGTGGCGGCGCGGGAACCGCTCTCCGCACACGACCTCTTTACTCTATCCTGAGCCCGCCAGGTGGCGACCCCCGTGCCGCAACATCCCGACAATCGCGACCGGCCCGGCGCTCCCGCCGCCGCGCCGGCCACGCCAGCCCCGCCGATCGTGGCCCCGCCGACCGTGGCCCCGCCCGCGGCGGCGTGGCTCGACGTCACCCTGCCCACGGTCGAGGAGAACCTCGCGCTCGACGAGGCCCTGCTGGAACTCGCGCACGAGGGGCTGGCCGAGACCAGCTGCGTGCGGACCTGGATGGCTGAGGAGCCGACGGTCGTGCTCGGGTCGTCGGGCCGTCTCGCGGAGGAGGTCGACATCGAGGCCTGCACGCGGCACGGGGTCCGCGTGATCCGTCGCCCCAGCGGCGGCGGCACGGTGCTGCTGGGCCCCGGCTGCCTCATGTGGTCGGTGATCGTGCCGCATCCCGCGGGGCCGCCGCCGATCGAGTCGATCCATGCCGGCATGCTTGCTCCGCTGGCCGCGGCGCTCTCCGCCCGGCTGCGTGCGGTCGCGGCCCCCACCGCTGACGCCGCGGTAGTGTCGCGGCGGGGCACCAGCGATCTCGCGATCACGCGCGGGGCTGCGGAGGACCGGTCCCTGAAGGTGGCGGGCACCGCGCTAAGGGTGCGGCGGCACGGCGTGCTCTACCACGGCACGCTGCTCGACGCGTTCGACCTCGGGCTCGTGTCGCGGGTGCTGCGGCATCCGCCGCGGGAGCCCGGTTACCGCGCCGGTCGGCGGCACGGCGAGTTCCTCACGAACCTCGGCCTCGGCCGCGACACGCTCGAGGGAATCGTGCGCGACGCGTTTAACGCCGCGAACGTGCAGTCGGCCTGGCCGGGCGATCGCGTCGCCCGGCTGGTGCGCGACCGCTATGGGGCAGCCGAATGGACCGCTCGGCGGTGACGAGGGCGACCGGCGCGCGGCCGGTTCGGGACGGCAAGGCGTGCCGACGGCGATGACCGGGAGGGCTGGTGAAAGATGGCGGGGATTGGGGGATGGGGAGAGTGCCGCCCGGGGAGTGATCGTGATCGCCGGGTTTGGCCGATCTCAACCAGTGGAGGATGGGATTCGGCGTCGGGATGCGGCTTTTCGCGAAAGAAACCAGTCTTTCGCCCATGGCCCCTGCCTGAGTAGCTTTCCCGGCCCGATCGACACGAGGTCGTTCGTCAGTCCGCCTTCGGACAGCCCGCAACAGGAGGTTGCCTTCTATGCGCTTGCACATGAATGCCGCGGACGTGCGGCGGCTCGTCTCTCATTACTTCCTCGACCTGGGCGCGGAGCAGTCCGACGTCGACGATGTCCAGGAGAATATCCGCATCGATCGCGGCCGTTGCGTCGCCCGTTGTTACCGGGTCGCCGAGATGTTCGCGATGTGGATGATCGACGTGGGCGTGCTGCAGTTCTACGACGCCGACGGCGAGATGCTGGCCACCGTGAACCTGTTCACCGAACTGCAGCCGCAGCGGGCCGCTGCCTGACCTGATGGTCGCGGGCCGGCCGACAGGCGTGCGTCAGGTGCGCTGAGCGATGCCGGCCGCGGGCCGCCGGCACACAGACGATGACGATGGCATCGAGGGGGATGGTCTGCCTTCGTGGGGCGGCGGACCGCGGGATGGTTCGGGCGACGGTCCGGGGGGACGGTGCGATGAGCGACGAGTTCGATGTGGTGCGGTCTCCGCGGCTGTCGATCGTGATCCCGGCCCCGGCCGACACGACGGCGATGGAGGAGACGCTCGTCAGCGTCCTCGAGAATCGTCCGGACGACTGCGAGATCGTCGTCGCGCTCGGCTGCGAGTATGCCGACCCCTGGAACATCCGCGAAGAGGTCCGCTTCGTGCAGGCGCCGGCGGGCTCCGGGCTCGTGAGCTGCGTGAACCTCGGCGTGGCGGCCAGTGAGGGGGAGATCGTCCACGTGCTCGCCGCTGGCTGGCGGGCCACCGCCGGCTGGACCGCCGCGGCGGTGGAGCGGTTCGACGACGACACGGTGGCGGCGGTCGTGCCCCTGGGCGTGGCGGCCGACGACCGCGTGGTGTCGGCGGGCGTGCGGACCACGAGGGGCGGCCGGCGGATCGACGTGGCTGCCGACGCGACATGGCGCCGTGCGCGGGCGTCGGCCGGACGGCCCACGGCAGCGGTTCTGCCGATGGGGCCGGTGCTCGAGGCCGGCTTCTGGCGTGCCGACGTGTTCGAGATGGCGGGCCGCGGATTCACGACGTCCTGCGGCGAGCCGCTGGCCGACGCCGACATGGCGGTGACGCTCTCCCGCTGCGGCCGGACGGTGGAGCTCGAGCCCGCATCGGTGGTCGTCGCTGCGGAGCGCCGGGCGACGCGGTCACGGCCGTTCGCTGCTGGGCTGCATGCGGAGCGGCTCTTCTGGCGGTCGCTGGCGGGGCAGTCGGTGGTGCCGGCGGCCGTGTGCCATCTCTACGAAATCCTGCGGCACGCGGTCGCGCGGGCGCCACTAGGCACGCTGCCGATGCTGGCGGGCCGGCTGGTGGCGCTCCTGCAGTTCGGCTCCTACCTGCCGCGATACATGCAGCTGCGCGGGCTCATCGCGGCGGCGGCGGACCGCACGCATGGCGAGGAGCGGTCGGAGCAGCGGACGATCCGCATCGACGGCCCGCATGCGGCGGTGGGGCGGCCGAAGCGGCGGGTGTCCGAGCCACTGCGCAAATCGGCCTGATTCGCCGGTCCTCCTCCCGCGGGCGTGCCGGTTTTCGGCGGGCGACCGTTGTATTCCGACCTGCGGCTCGCGCTCTGGGGTGATCCTGCTCCGGGTGATCCTGTTGCCGGGCGCGACGGGCTGATAGAATCCCCGACTGCTTCGTCGCGGCCCGGCCGGACGATGCGTGGCTCGCGATGCCCTCGTAGCTCAATTGGATAGAGCGTCAGCCTCCGGAGCTGAAGGTTACAGGTTCGATCCCTGTCGAGGGTACCTTTTCAGCCGTATCACTCGGAAAAGCGGGTGATACGGCTGTTTTCGTTTCCGTGTGCGGGCCTATTCCGGCGTCTGCGTGCATAGGCGACTTCGGATTTGACGTCGCTTTTTCGAAGTCGGCGTCGGTCACCTGCAGGTAGTGCCGGCGGGCTACACGTTCGCTGTTGCCTATCCACGCGCACACCACGTGGATCGGATGCTCCCGAACCAGTTCCGTCTCGCATGATGCCCGAAGGTTGTGGAAGAGCCGCGGCCACGCCGAAAGGCCCGCACGGGAGATGATGCGGAGCAGCTGCGTCCTCAGGTTGCAGGTGGCTCCCCGGTAGTGCTGGATCACGTGCACCGCACCCTCCTCCGCCGACTCGAACTGCCGCTCTAGGTACAGCCGGATTTCAGGAAACAGCGGAATCGTCCGTGCTTTCGTCTTCGATTCGCGTATCACGATCTTGTTGTTCGCCCAATCGATGTCGCTCCATTTCAGCTCCAGCGTCTCCGACGGGCACCGCAGGCCGCCGAAGCGGCTGAGGGCGAAGATCAGCCGCCAACCGTCGTCCGGACAGGTGTCGAGGACCGCCTGCGCCATCTCCCGCGTAACGAAGAAGGATCGCGACTCGTTCGCCTGTGAGCCCCCCTTCACGTCATCAAACGGGTTCACGTCGATGAGCCCTTGACGCTTGGCGGCCTTGAAGAATTGCCTTGTCCGAATGATCTCGCGGCCGACGGTGGCGATCGAGTAATCCGCCAGCATCTTCTCTTTGAAGCGGTCGGCATCGCCCGGGGTGATCGACCGCAGCGGAGTGCGGGCCCCGAGCCGCTCGACCAGCATCCGTCTCGACTGTTGCAGATTGCGGCGGGTGAAGGGCTTCAGCTTTGCCCGGCCGTCGATGTAGTCGCGGACGAAGTCGTCGAGCAGGACATCTGTCGGGGAAGCGTCGTGCCGCGGTTCCGTCAGCCCGACGCGAACCAGCCTGCTGTGCATCTGTGGCGTCAGCATGCCAAGCCATGCCGCCGTATCTGCGCTCACGGATTGACCGGTGCGGATAGCCGCCACGATTTCGCGAACGCGAAACAACACGCCGTCGGCAAGGCGCTTGGCGACCCTCCCAAGACGGAGCGTGTGCCGCTTGCCGTTCGGGTGCCGGAACTGGATTTGGATGCAGCCATTCTTGTCGACCCACAGGTGTGCCATGTAATTCTCCTTTTCTATTCAGTTGTCGTATTTGGTTGTTTCTGGTTCGAGCGATTTGGCACGTAGCCATGCACGCAGTTCATCGACGGGATGGAGCACCGTTTCGCCGAGCCGCACGAACGGCAGCCCATGGTTTTTTCGCCAGTCCAACAGCAGCCGCTCGCTGACGCCGAGTGCGGCGGCAGCATCTCGTGGACGAAGCGCGAGCGGCGCGACGTAGGGCGGGATCGAATCGAATAGTGGGTTGGTCTTCATGCCCGTTCACTCCGTCGCCGTTCCGCCGCGCTGCTCGCTCTCGATCAGCTTCACGAGCACCTCCCGCAGCCGATCGTGCTCCTCGAACGTGAAGCGCGTGTTCTTGATGTGTTCCCACGCCCGGGCGACACGCTCGTCGAACGGCAAGGCAGCGTCGTAGAGCGGGCGCAGAGGGAGCGGTTTGCCCCACAATTCAGCAGGGGAAAGCAGGCCGGAATCCGATGCGTCGGCGGCACGGCGGGCCGCCTTCGTCCTTCGATCGCTGCTCATGACAGGCCTCCGGCTGACGCTGACGCGACGGATGGACACGCAGGAGCCTCCGCATGCGTGCCGATCAGTCGAAACGTACCGGGCTGCTTTTCGCACCACTCGCCGTGCCGGTGCTGGGCCAGCCAGTTGCAGGCCGCGCGTATCTCTTCGACACCTGAATCCTTGAAGGGTTCTCGCTCAGCCAGCATGGGGAGCGAGAGAGGATCACCTTGCCGTAATCGTGCGTACCGTACGATTCGTTCGATGAGGCGGATGCCGTTCAGGGCTCCCGCGGCGGTGCCCGCCAGCGATTGCAAAACCGGATCGTCGCCGACGGCACTGACCCCCTCCCCAAATCTTGATCCAGGTCTTGTGAGAGAATCCTCGTGCCCCTATTGGGGCTTGAAAGGGTTCTCTGATGAAGAAGCGACGCAGTGCAGAGCAGATCGTGGGCTTGCTTCGGCAGG